>Ga0315298_1000176_pt1 | contig 128849 bp, 118 predicted proteins | sample WHS_1_MG_FD_203077 | JGI IMG/M metagenome (GOLD analysis project Ga0315298, IMG submission 203077) | Extremophilic microbial mat communities from Washburn Hot Springs, YNP, Wyoming, USA - WHS_1_MG | ecosystem: Environmental > Aquatic > Thermal springs > Hot (42-90C) | place: USA: Wyoming...
CGAGAAATTCCCGCTTGCGCGTGCGCTTTGTCGCAAGCTCAAATCCGGTCGTGGCAAGGCTGATTTGTTTCATTTGCATTCAACGGGCGATGTTCTCAGTCGGATGATTTTTGCAGAGGTTCCCTAACGGAAGGTCTGGGTCACTGCGGCGCCTGCCACACCCCGCGCGGCATCGGCATGCAGGAAAAGGCCTTGAGCGCCAGCGGTGCAAACGGCTCGCTATTTCTCTCGGGCGCAAAAATTGAAAGCTGGTACGCCAGGAATCTGCGCGGCAATGACGTGGGCGGTCTGGGGAACTGGAGCGTGGCCGACATCGTGCAACTGCTCAAGACCGGGCGCAACAGCAGCGGCGCGGCGGTGGGCAGCATGACCGAGGTCATCCACCACAGCTCGCAGTACTGGACCGATGCCGATCTGCAGGCGGTGGCAATTTATCTCAAATCATTGCCTGCCGACCCGAACAAGCCCAAGGCGCCGCAGCCGGTCGCACCCGTGCCGCAACCCGACCTGCATTCCGCGGGCTCTCTGGCCTATGCGCAGTATTGCGCGGTTTGCCACCAGAACAAAGGAGAAGGGGCCGCAGGCGTGTTTCCGGCCATGGCGGGCAACCCTACGGTGGAGTCGCGTGATGCACTCAACTTGATCCATGTGATTCTGGCGGGGGGAAAGACCGCTGAGGTCAAAGGCGTTCATCCGTTCACTATGCCAGCCTTCGCGGGCGTGCTCAGCGACCAGCAAGTGGCCGACATCGCCACCTTCGTGCGCAGCGGCTGGGGCAATAGCGGGGCGGCGGTCAGCGCCAGCGAAGTGGCGAAAGTCCGCGCAGACATCGCCAAAACCCATTGAGGGAGACCATCATGCAAAACAGCAAAACCAAAACCCATCCACGCGCCAACCTCTCGATGCGCACCCTGCTGGCAGCGAGCATGCTGGCGGGCCTTGCCTTCCAGCCAACAATGGCCCAAACCGCCTTGGCCCAGACGGCCTCCTCACCCGCAGCCGCCGCACCGGCTTTGGTCGCCAAACCCAAGCCGACGCACGAAGTGCCCTTCAAAGCGCCCGATCTCGCTTCGCTGGCGCACGAGCCCAACGGCGCGGAAATCCTCTACGGCTATCGCCTGATGACGCAGACCAAGAAGCTGCTGCCCAACAATGTCGGCGCGGCGATGAATTGCACGAGCTGCCACCTCGGCGGCGGCTTCGTGCCTCACTCCTCGGCCTTTGTGGGTCAGAACGCGCTCTACCCCATGTACAACCCTCGGGCTGCCCGGGTGGTGAGCATGGCGGACCGCATCAACGGTTGCATGTTGCGGTCGATGAACGGCAAGCCCATCCCCAAAAATTCCCCAGAAATGAAGGCCATGCTCGCCTTCATGGCCTGGATGGCCAAAGACGTTCCTGCCGACGCCAAGGTCAAGGGCGCCGCCCTTTACAAAATCAGCACTTCGATCAAGCCTGACCCCGTGCGCGGCAAGGCGATCTACGCCGAGCGCTGCGCCGCCTGTCATGGCATCGACGGCGAGGGGAGCAAGAACGCCAAAGGCGAGTATGTCTTCCCGCCGCTGTGGGGGCCGGATTCGTTCAACATCGGCGCGGGCATGGCGCGCACCTACACCGCAGCCGGTTTCGTCAAAGGCGCCATGCCGGTGGCCGACAGTCTGCATCCGCCAACGGGTGTCGGTCGCATGAGCGATCAGGATGCGGTGGACGTTGCAGATTACTTCTCGCACCAGCCCCGGCCTGATTTCCCGGCCGCCATCTACGACTGGCCCAAGGGCGGCGCGCCCAAGGACGTGCGGTATTGCCTCGTGTCGATGGGTAACTGCACGCCTGCTGAAATCGCCAAAGCGCCCAAGCCGCCAGGCGGGAAATAAGGGTTTGCGAGGGGATGACGGGCGCTCACATTCCCGCTCACATCCCCTTGCGCGCCAGATAAATCCCGCTCAGTACCAGCCCCGCGCCCAGCAGTTGGCCGGCGGTCAGCGCCTCGCCCAGCAGAATCCACGCATACACCACCGCCATGGCCGGTTGCACCAGCAGGCCCACGGATGAGAGCGCCGGGTTGAGTCGGCGTACCGCGTAGGCGATGACCACCTGGCCGCCGATCTGCACCAGCAGCGCCAGCCCGAGCACCCACACCCAGCCGATGGCCGCAGTCGGCCACATCCGCCCCTCGGCGAGGGCGAAAGGCCAGAGCACCACGGCGGCGAGCAGGGTGACGACGGCCATCAGCGGCGCGGTGGACAGACGCTGCCGCGCCTGCTGAATGCCCACCTGATACGCCGCGTAAAACACGGCGGACACCAGTCCGCTGGCATCGCCCAGCAGCGCGCGGCTGTGGCCGAAGTTGGGGCCGATCATCAGGGCCGCTCCGCCCAGTGCTGCGGCCAACCCGGCGAGAAACACCGGCTGCGGCGCGTTGCGGGTGATGGCCCAGAAGGCCAGGGTGATGAGCACGGGAGCGAAGTTCGATTCCAGCGTGGCGTTGCCCACGGCAGTCCAGGTCACCGCGAGGTGGAAGAACACCAAATCGAGCGCGAACATGGCCGCGGCAAACAGCGCCAGTCCCCAGGTCGGCCAGTGCGCCAGCGGGGCGGGCGGGGCCGCCCTCTTGCTGAACCATTGCGGATTTTGCCCAGGCGCAGGGCTGGCCGAAACCGGGCGGGCCTTGCGCTGCAGTTGCCATTGCAACGCGGCCCAGACCAGCAAAAACGGCGCCGCCACGGCCATGCGCCAGAAGGCGCTGGCAAACGGGCCGAGATTGGCGGTGGTGTCGGCCAGACGCACGAACACGCCAGCGAGGCCGAGTACGGCGCCGCCGAGAAGGAGAACGAGGAAATCCATAAAAAGTCTGCCGGGCTTGGGGCGTGAAGCGGAAAAAGGGCTGTGGGAATGTCTGGTGGCGGCGGAGTTGCGGGTTCACAGACGACGCGATGGGGCGAAAGCCGATGCGCAGAATGCCGCACAGCCCCCTCATCGCCCCTCATCGTCCTATTTCAGCTCGCGATCAGCACGTCCGGCGGTCGTCCGACAGCCTGTTTGCGCATTGTCGTTGGTCGATCAGGCCGTTGGTTCATGCCCGCAAACCGATCGGGGCTCACCCTGGGGAAGTTTCACGGGCCGCTTGGCGCAAGGAGATATCCTCCCTGAAACTTGCATGACATGCGTATTGAACGCACATACCATGTGATTTTCATGCCCATACAAACGGTTCGGCATCTGCCGTTTTCCGCCTGCGTCACGGGCAGGATCATGAAACGAAACGCTGACTGACATCCGTTTGTGGCTCATCCCTTGCCGCCATCCATGCCCGAATCCCAAGAGTCAACACACCACGTCAGGCCCTTTGTCTACGACACCCTGCATTCCAAGGCTTTGCACTTCACCATTTGCGAAGTGCAAAGCAGCATGCGACTTCGAGACCCCGATGCGTTGGACTTGGAGTACACGCGCATGATGATGGGATTTTTGCTGTTCATGGCAGAACCGCAAAACATCACCATGATTGGCCTGGGCGGGGGATCGCTGGCCAAATTCTGCTATCGCCACCTGCCGCAGACCCGCATCCTGGTGGTCGAGATCAATCCGCATGTCATTGCCCTGCGCGATGAGTTTCATATCCCCTCCGACGACGATCGGTTCAGCGTCGTGCGGGCCGATGGCGCGCAATATGTGCCCACCAGCGCGTCAGCCTGCGACATCCTGATGGTCGATGGCTACGACAGCGAGGGCCTGCCGCAGAGCCTGTGTTCCCAGCGTTTTTACGATGATGGATGCGCGCTACTGCGCCCGGGCGGCATCATGGTGGTCAATCTGCAAGCCAGCCACGACCACTACGCCATCCACCTGGACCGCATCCGGCGCAGCTTTGGCGACTCCGTGCTGGTGGCGGGTGACAAAGACGGATGCAACAGCATCGTCTTTGCACGCAAGGGCCTGGGTTTTGAGCAGATACGGCAGAGTGCTATGCGCCTCCCCCAGCACCTGGACGCCGCTGCTGCCACCGCTTTGCTGCCCGCGTTGACGCAAGTCGCCGCGGCGTCGAGGCTGTTCAAGCAGCAAGGCGAGAATGCTGGCGGTTGATCCTCCTGGTCAATCGCATCGCAGGCTGAACCCCGGCGCGTGGCCGGACGCATCAAACCGGGCGCGTCAATCCAGCAGGCTGGTTTGCTGGAATACAGCGGGAAGTTTTTGTGGGGCATGAATGCGCAACTGCTTGTTGACATTCATGCGCCCGAACACCACTTCGATGGCCGAGGTCGGCACGCCGAACTCCTTGGCAAGAAAGCGCACCATGTGATCGGTCGCGCGGCCAGCGCGTGGCGCTGCCGTCACGCTCACCTTGAGTTGCGGCCCCTTGGGCTTGCCGATGGCATCGACCCCTGCGCTGGGCTTTCCCAGAATGTTGACCACCAGCGTGTCGCCTTCCCACCAAAAGAACGACTCACCTCGATTTTGCTGAGATTTCATGCGGGAGATTGTTGCGGCGGAGCAGCGCAGCCTATTGCGGTTTTGCAGCGGCGTTTTTGCATCGGCAGAGGCTCAGCGCTTGAGCGCCTCGTCGATGGATTCGCCCGGCTGCCAGGGCCGCCCGAGCTTGAACTCGATGTAGTCGCGGATCAGGCGTCGGACCACTTGCGACGGCGTCTGGTCCTCGCGCGCGCACAGGCGCTCGAACAACTCCTTCTTCTGCGGGTCGATCAAGACAGTGAGGCGGCTGGTACGTTGTTCCATTTTTATGGAAATGAGATTAGCATTTAGCGCACATCTTATGTGAATCTCATTTTCACGCAACTCCCGTATGAACGCGCCCGATCTTCTTCCCATCGCCCTGGGTGTGGTGGCGGCTTGGGTGTGCATGGGGTTGGCTGGTTTCATTTCGCCGCGTTCCACGCGCTGGGTGGCGCGGGTGATTTTTCCGCTGGGCGCGCTGGGCAGTCTGGTGATGGCCGCAGTCGGGCTGCTGGCGCTGTTCGCTGCGCCGCAATCGCTGGTGTTGCCCATCGGCCTGCCGGGCTTGCCGCTGCATTTACGGCTGGACGCGCTGTCGGGGTTCTTCCTGTTTCTGCTCGGCTCCTCCACCGTGGGCATTTCCACCTTCGCCTCGGGCTATTTTCGCGAGGGTGAGGGCACGGCGCCAGGGCTGCTGGGCATGCAGTACCACGTGTTCCTGGCGGCGATGTGCATGGTGATGCTCGCGGCCGATGCCTACAGCTTCATGCTGTCGTGGGAAGTCATGGCCATGGCGTCGTACTTCCTGGTGATTTCCCAGCACCGCATGGCGGAAATCCGCAGCGCTGGTTATGTGTATCTGCTGCTGGCGCATCTGGGGGCCATCGCCCTGCTGTTGTGTTTCGGGGTGATGATGCAGGGCGGCATTGCCAGCCTGACGTTCGAGGCGATGCGCCACGCGCACTTGAGTCCGGCCTGGGCCAGCGTGGCCTTCGGTCTGGCGGTCATCGGCTTTGGTGCCAAGGCTGGCCTGGTTCCTTTGCACATCTGGCTGCCCGAGGCGCACCCGGCTGCGCCTTCGCCGGTTTCGGCCTTGATGAGCGGGGTGATGCTCAAGACCGCGCTCTACGGCCTGCTGCGGGTGAGCTTCGATCTGCTGCATGCGCCGCTGTGGTGGTGGGGTGTGCCGCTGCTGGCGCTAGGGCTGTTCGGCGCCTTGTTCGGTGTGCTGTTCGCCGCGGTGCAGACTGATATGAAGCGGCTTCTGGCCTATTCGTCCATCGAGAATATCGGCATTGCCTTCGCCGCTCTTGGTCTGGCGCTGGTGTTTCACGGGGTCGGGCTGGCAGTGTTTGCGGCGCTGGCGCTCGCCGCCATGCTGTACCACCTGCTCAACCACGCCTTTTTCAAGAGCTTGCTGTTCCTGACCACCGGCTCAGTGCTCCATGCTACCCACCAGCGCAGTCTGGGAAAACTCGGCGGCTTGTTGCGCACCATGCCCTGGGTGGGCTGGACGGCCTTGATCGGCACGCTGGCGATTGCCGGGCTGCCGCCGCTCAACGGTTTTGTCGCTGAGTGGCTGTTGTTGCAGTCGTTTCTGTTCACGCCACAGATCCCCGAGCCGTTTTTCAATTTGCTCATCCCGCTGGGTGCGGCCATGCTGGTGCTGACTGCGGCGCTGGCGGCGTATGTCATGGTGAAGTTCTATGGGGTGATTTTTCTCGGCCGCGCACGCGAGCCGCAACTGGAGCAAGCGCACGATGTCGGCTGGCTGGAGCGCATCGGGCTGCTGTGGCTGGCCGCGGGCTGTGTGCTGCTGGGCCTGATTCCGACCTGGGTGCTGCAGGCCATCGACCGGGTCAACCTGATGCTGCTGGGCAAGCCGTTGGCGCAAGCGGGTCACTCGCAAATGGGCAACTGGTTCTGGCTGGTGCCGCTGTCGCCGGATCGGGCCTCGTACAGCCCTGTGGCGATTCTGCTCGTCGGCCTGCTGGTCGTCGGCTTGACGGGCTTGTTGACCCACCGCGTCTATGCGGGGCGTGTGCGCCGCGCCGCGCCGTGGGATTGCGGCGCGCCGGGCTTGACCGGGCGCATGCAAGACAGCGCCGAGGGTTTCGGCCAGCCGATCCGCCGGGTGTTCAGCCCGTTCTTCCTGATGCGGGTGGAACTGCCGCGCCCAGACGACGCCGAGCCGCGCTACCGCGTGTCGGTGGAAGACCGCTTCTGGCCGCAGTTTTACACCCCGGCGGCGCAGGCGGTGCTGTGGTTGGCGCGGCAGGTCGGGAAGATTCAGCAGGGGCGGATTTCGGTCTATCTGCTCTACAGCTTCCTCACCCTGCTGGTGTTGCTGATGGTGGTGGTGCGATGAACTATTCCGCCTTGCTGACCCCGCTGTTGACCCAGTTTCTGGCCGTGGCCGTTTCGGTGTTGCTGGCGCCGCTGATGTCCGGCTGGGTGGCGCAGTGCCGCGCCTGGCTGTCCAACCGCAGCGCGCCGCCCATCTGGCAGCCCTATGCGCGCATCGCCAAGCTGCTGCGCAAGGACGCGGTGCTGGCGCACGAGGCCACGGCGCTGTTTCGCTTCGTGCCGTATCTGCTGATGGGCATCATGGTGGTGGCTGCGGCCATCATCCCCTCGCTCTCCACCGATCTGCCGTTTGCGCAGGCGGCCGACGTCATTGCGCTGGTGGGACTGTTTGCGCTGGCGCGGGTGTTCACCGCCCTGGCCGGCATGGACATCGGCACCGCCTTCGGCAGCATGGGCGCACGGCGCGACATGATGGTGGGCTTTCTCGCCGAGCCCGCGCTGCTGATGGTGGTGTTCACCTCGTCGCTGATCTCGGGCAGCACCCTGTTGCCGACGATTGCCGAATACCTGCAATCGCAGCACCTGGCGCTGCACGCCAGTCTGGCGTTCGCCGCCGTGGCCTTCATCATGGTGCTGCTAGCCGAGAACGCGCGCATTCCGGTGGACAACCCCACCACCCATCTGGAACTCACCATGATCCACGAGGCCATGGTGCTTGAATATTCCGCGCGGCATCTGGCGCTGGTGGAGTGGGCCAGCAGTCTCAAGCTGTTCAACTATGTCTGCATCGGCTTTGCGCTGTTTCTGCCCTGGGGCATGGCGAACCACGCCGACGGCGTGATGTGGCTGCTCGCCGCGCTGCCGCCGCTGCTGCTCAAGCTGGCGGCCGCCGGTTTCGGCATCGCGCTGATCGAAACTCTCAGCGCCAAGCTGCGCATCTTCCGCGACCCCGAATTTCTCGGCACCGCATTTTTGCTCGCCGTGCTCGGCCTGCTGGTGCGGCTGATGCTTTCGCATTGAGCCTGATGCCATGACCGTTCTCGCTCCGCTCGTTTCCGCCTCCGCAGCCGCGGCCTTCTCGGCCGCGTCGTCAGCGGCTTCGTCTGCGGTTTCGTCTGCGTCTTCAGCCGCTGCGTTGTCCGTTTCCGGTCTGCCCGCTCTGCCGCTGAGCACCCAGCTCATCCACCTGATCGCCGCCTTGCTGTTGCTGCTTTCTTTCGCCATGCTGGCGCAGCGCCGGGTGGTCAATCTGGTCAATCTGTTCGCGGCGCAGGGTGCTTTGCTCGTGGCCAGCACCGTCGTCGTGGCCTACTCGACGGGCGATGCCGAGCTCTATCAGTCTGCCGCGCTGACCCTGCTGCTCAAAGTCATCGTGCTGCCGCTGGTGCTGCACAAGCTGATCCGCCGCCTGCACGCCGAATGGGATACCGAAACCCTGGTGAACATTCCCACCCTGCAGCTCATCGGCATCGTGCTGGTGATTTTTTCTTTTGTTCTGGCGCAGCCCATTTCCCGCTTCGCGGGCGAGGCCATGCGCGGCACCCTGGGCATCGCGCTGGCGCTGGTGCTGCTGGCTTTCCTGATGATGATCGTGCGGCGCAAGGCTGTGGCGCAAGTGGTGGGTTTTCTGGCCATGGAAAATGGCCTGCTGTTCGCGGCCACTAGCGCCACGCAGGGCATGCCCATGGTGGTAGAACTGGGCATCGGCCTGGACGTGCTGGTCGGCGTGTTCATCCTGGGAATTTTCTTTTTCCAGATTCGGGAACAGTTCGACAGCCTGGATCTGCAAAACATGGAATCACTCAAAGAGGACTGAATGGAACTGCTCATCGTCCTCGCGATCCCCCTGCTCGGCGCTGCGGTGCTGGCTCTCGTCGGCCAGCGCGGCTTCGCGCCCTGGATCAATCTGGCCTTCAGCGCCGCCACCTTCGTCGCTGCCTGCGTGTTGACGGCGCGGGTCATTTTTCAGGGGCCGATGCTGGTGTTTGCCGAGCAGTTTTTCATCGATCCGTTCAACGTGTTTCTGGTGACGCTCACTGCCTTTGTCGGCATGACCACGGCGGCGTTTTCCCGGCCCTATATGCGCATTGAGCAAGACCGCGGGCGACTGACTGCGGCGCGTCTGCGGCTCTATCACAGCATGTACCAGGCCTTCATGTTCACCATGCTGCTGGCGCTGACCACCAACAATCTCGGCCTGCTCTGGGTAGCGATGGAGGCGGCCACGCTGACCACCGTGCTGCTGGTTTCGCTCTACCGCACCAAGGCCAGCCTGGAGGCAGCCTGGAAATACTTCATCCTGTGCGGCGTGGGCATCGCGCTGGCGCTGTTCGGCACCGTGCTGCTGTATTTCGCGGCGGAGCGGGTGCTGGGCCACGCGGGCATGAATGCGTTGCTGTGGACGCAGCTCGATGCGGTCAAAGGCCGACTGGAGCCGGGCATCATCGGCATCGCCTTCGTCTTTTTGCTGGTGGGCTACGGCACCAAGGTCGGCTTAGCTCCTTTGCATAGCTGGCTGCCCGATGCGCACGCCGAGGGGCCCACGCCGGTGTCGGCAGTGCTGTCCGGCCTGTTGCTCAATGTGGCGCTGTATGCGGTTATGCGTAGCAAGGTGCTGGTCGAGGGCAGCTTGCACGCGGCATGGCCGGGGCAGATGCTCATGGCTTTCGGCTTGTTCTCGGTGCTGGTCGGCGCGTTTTTGCTATGGCGGCAAAAAGACGTCAAGCGCATGTTCGCCTACTCATCCATCGAACACATGGGCATCATCACTTTTGCTTTCGGCATGGGCGGGCCGCTGGCCAACTTCGCTGCGCTGCTGCACATGACCGGCCACGCGCTGACTAAGAGCGCCATTTTCTACACCACCGGCCACGCGTCGCAAAAAGCGCACAGCCAGCGCATCGACGACATTCAAGGGCTGCGCGAGCAGTCGCCCGCGCTGGGCTGGGGTTTGATGATCGGTGTGCTGGCGATCGCGGGCATGCCGCCGTTTTCCGTGTTCGCCAGTGAATTTCTCATTCTCACCACGGCGATGCAGCAGCAGCCCTGGGCCACGCCCATTTTGCTGCTCGGGCTGGGTGTGGCCTTCGGCGCCTTGTTTTTGCGTGGGCAGGGCATGGTGTTTGGCCGCAGCAACCTGCGTGAACTCTCGCATGCGCCCAATATGGTGCCGGTGTTCGTGCATCTAGCGCTGGTGTTGTTGCTCGGGCTGTGGATGCCGCAATTCCTGGTGTCCTGGTGGCACACCGCAGCGGCGATGATCGGGGGTTGAGCCATGCAAGCCCGCTGCGCCATTCTTCCCGTCGAACACCACCGCGTGGACGCGCTGGGCTGGTCCGCCCAGATTCAGGCTGCCGCCGCGCGCGGCGCTCGGCTGCTCACCCTGTGGGGCAAAGACGCGCGCGATGCGTCTTCCGGCGGCATATCGCTGTATGCCTGCTGGCTGGAAGCGCAGGGCTTGTCGCTGCTGCAGCTCGATCTGGCTTCGGGGGTGACGCATTACCCTGGGCTGCACGCCGAATTTCCCGTGGCCGACCGCCTGCAGCGCGCCCTGCGCGACCTGCTGGGGGTGCAGGCGCAGGGCATGGACCCGCGTCTCTGGCTGCGTCACACCGCCTGGGGCGCCGACGTCTATCCGCTGCGGCACGATGCCGCCCTGCCGCCGGCGCCCTGCGGCCAGCCGCAGGCCGAACACTATGCCTTCGTCCCGGTCGATGGCGACGGCGTGCACGAAGTGGCGGTCGGGCCGGTGCACGCTGGGGTGATCGAGCCGGGGCAGTGGCGCTTTTCCATCGTCGGCGAAAAAATCCTGCGGCTGGAAGAACGCTTTGGTTTCACCCACAAGGGAGTGGAAAAGCGCTTCGAGGGCATGACGCTGCACGATGGCGTGCGACTGGCTGCGCGGCTGAGCGGCGACAGCGCCGTGGCCAACGCCTGGGCGTATTGCATGGCCTGCGAGACGCTGGCCGGGGTGCAGCCGCCGCCGCGCGCGCTTCATCTGCGCGCGTTGCTGCTTGAACGCGAGCGCCTTGCCAATCATCTGGGCGACATCGGCGCCATTGCCAACGACGGCGGCTTCGGCTTTGCGCTGGCGCAGTTCGGCCGTTTGAAGGAAGACGTGTTGCGCCTGAACGCGCGGGCGTTCGGCGCCCGCTATCCGATGGACGCGGTGCAGCCCGGCGGCGTGGGTCTCGATCTGGACGCCGACGCCGTGGCCATGCTGCACAATCAGGGGGTGTTGCTCGGCGGGGAAGTGCGGCGGCTCAAGGACATCCTGGATCAGCACGAGGGCCTGCAAGACCGCTTCAAGACCACGGGCCGGGTCACGCCCGAGCTGGCGGCGCGGCTGGGCATGATCGGCTTGGCCGGGCGCGCCAGCGGGCAGGCGCTGGATTTGCGCACCGCTGCGGGCTTTGCGCCCTACGCCGCGCTGGGCGTGGAGGCGGCGCAGGCGCAGGAGGGCGACGTCGGCGCGCGCGTGGCGGTGCGATTTGCCGAAGTGTTCACCAGCCTGCGGCTGTGCGGCGACCTGCTGGCCAGCCTGCCCGGCGGCAGCGTGCGGGCAGATTGGCCGCAAACCGTGGCCCCCGGTCTGGCGCTGGGGCTGGTGGAGGGCTGGCGCGGGCCGCAATGCATCGCGCTGGAGGCCGACTCGCAGGGACGCATCGCCCGCTGCCACCCGCACGATCCGTCGTGGCAGAACTGGCCGGCCATCGAATGGGCGGTGATCGGCGACATCGTCCCCGACTTTCCGCTGATCAACAAATCCTTCAATCTGTCCTATTCCGGACACGATCTCTGAGGCCGCCATGTGGAAGACCCTGCGACAAATCGCCCGCGTGGGCCGCATCAGCGAGACTCCGCAAATCTCGTCCTTGCCAGCGCCGCCCGACGCCGAAGTGCAGCGCATTTCGGCTGATCTGTTGCATCTGATCGGGCGGGCGCTGGCCATCCGCGTGGTCGATGCCGGTTCGTGCAACGGCTGCGAACTGGAGATCAACGCCCTGTCCAATCCCTACTACAACCTCGAAGGTCTGGGGGTGCATTTCGTCGCCAGCCCGCGCCACGCCGACCTGCTGCTCGTCACCGGCCCGGTGTCGCGCCATATGGAGCTGGCGCTGCGCCGCACCTATGACGCCATGCCCGAACCCAGGCTGGTGGTCGCCGCAGGCGATTGCGCTGCGGGTTGCGGTATTCACTGCGAGGGTTATGCGGTCTGTGGCCGGGTGGCCGAGGTGCTGCCGGTGGACGTCACCGTGCCCGGCTGTCCGCCCAGCCCGGTGGCCTTGTTGCAAGGCATCATGCAGGCGGTGCAGCGGCGGGCCTGACCCAGCGGCAAACGCTGCGCCGCAAGACGTTTTAGGGTTTTGGCTGTCCCGATGGCTTCTCGCCCTGCATCATTCGCCGCAGTTCGGCGCAGTGGTCGATCGGCGGGGTGCCGGGGGTGAACCACACCGCGTCATAGCCCGCTGGGAGCTCGGCCTGCGTATCGGGCGCCAGGCCTTGCAGCAGCAGGCTGAACACCGCAAGCGGCTGCGCCACCCCCGGCGGGGTCTGCGCCGCATGCGCTGCCAGATGCAGCGCGATGCCGAGAGTGCGGTTGGCGTGGAAGCTGCCGGTGAGCAGCACCACGGTCTTGCCCGGCCGCGCCAGCGCCAGGCTGTGCGCGGCCATGCTGTCGTCGCGGGCGAATTGGATGCGTGCCATCGCCGAAAGTTGCGAGGCGGGCAGCAGGCCGCAGTGGCTTTCGGCTACGTCGTCGAGAATGCGCTGGCGCACCGCAGGCGACACGCTGGCGTCCCAATGGGCCTGCTGCATGGCGGGGCGCATCGCGGCTTGCGGCAGGTTGACGCCGACCACCGCCACCCCGGCGCGCACCGCGGCCATCACCGGCGCGGCATACAGCTTCCACGGCCAACCGTCTTCGTTCCATTGCAGTCGCTCGCGCACCAAGGCTTCAGGCGCGTCGCGCGGGCCGTCGAAACGCTGTCCGGCATCCGCCATTTCCAGGGCGACGGCGGCCAGCTCGCCGCGCTGGGCCAGGGCGGTAATGATCCAGGCCTGCACCGCGTGATGATCGGGGTGATCGTGCTGCTCGCCCAGCATGCACAGCGCGGCGTGTGCGCAGTCACTCACCAGTCGTTGCGGGGCGATGAATTGCTGGCCGCTTTGCAGAATGCGGCCGACCAGCGGTGAATGGGCTTCCACAGGCTGGGTGTAGCGCGGCAGCGGCGGCAAGGCGGCGGCTTGCGCCGCCAGACTCCCGAGCCAGAGCGGCCCGCCTGCGGCCAGGCCGAGGGCGAGATTCAGACGCCTGCGGTTGGCATCTGGAGACGAAGACGGCGGGGTAGGAGCGTGGCGGCTTGGCATGGCAGGAGGTTCAATAGCATGTAGAAACGAAACTTAGCGCAAGCCGCTATTCCCCCATTCAGACAGGTCAAGCTCCATGATTGACACGCCGCTCGAACCCCCGCCTGAGCCACCCGCTGCGCTGCGGCTGTTTTTCGCGCTCTGGCCGGGGCAGGCGTTGCGCCGACATATCGCCGAGCATCAGACGCTTTGGCAGTGGGCGCCGCCCGCGCGACCGGCGGCTGCGGCCAAACTGCATCTCACCGTGTTGTTCATGGAGGGGGTGCCCGCAGACCAGGTGACGACGCTGCTGGAGGTGGGCGAACGAGTGGCGCGCAACTGGGCCGATTTCGCGCTCACGCTCGACCGGGCAGCGGTGTGGCGCCACGGCGGCATCGCGCATCTCTCGCCGTCGCAGCCCCCGGCGGAATTGCTGTCGTTGCGCGCCGCGCTGGCGGAGCAGGTCGGCCAGCGCGGTCTGCCGTTCGACGCTCGCGCCTTCGCACCGCATGTCACGCTGGCACGGCGGGCGCAGGCTACGCAGCCGCCGATCAAATTCCCGCCGCTGCACTGGACGGTTCGCGGCTTCGCGCTGGTGCACTCCGTGCTGGGCACGGGGCGTTACGACGTCATCGGGCGTTGGCCGCTCAATCGATGACTTCAATAGCCGCCCACGCTGCCCAGGGTAGAAATCCACCACGCCAGCACGCCACCGGCCGCCACGATGAGCAGCGCAAGCAGTCGCAGCCCCCAGGTGTCGCGCGCGGGCGTTACGCCGGCCACGGTGTCGATATCGCCGGTGATCATCGGCCGCACCAAGTTTTGCCGCTTGACGATGGCGTAATACGCGATGGCCGCCACGTGCAGGCCGACCAGGGCGTAGATCAGCGGCTGGCCGATAGTGGTGTGATAGAAGGTGAAAATCGCGCTGGTGCGGTCGCTCACATAATTGGCCAGCGGGCCTTGGTTGAAAATTTCGTCGTTCGCAAACAGCCCGCTGATGACCTGCAGCGCGACCACGGTAAGCAGCGCCAGCACCGACAGGCTGCCCAGCGGGTTGTGGCCGACGCGCAGATGTTCGGGCCGCGGATCGTCGCCGCGCACATAGCGCCAAATGTCGCGCGGCCCGTGCACGAAGTTCCAGAACCGCGCGTGGCGGCTGCCCACCACGCCCCACACCAGCCGGAACATCAGCAGCGCAATCAAGGTGTAACCGCTCCAGTAGTGGTACTGCATGGCGTTGCCGCCGATCAGCCCGGTGACGATGGAAACGGTCACGCAGGCGGCCAGCGCCCAGTGAAACAGGCGCAGCGGCAGATCCCAGATTCGGACTTTCATGGCGCGGCTCCGGGCGCTCAGCCTTGCCGCAGCTTGCGCGCCGCCTCGACGGCGAAATAGGTGAGGATGCCGTCGGCCCCCGCGCGTTTGAATGCCAGCAGGCTTTCCATCATCACCGCGTCATGGTCGAGCCAGCCATTTTGCGCGGCTGCCTTGAGCATGGCGTATTCGCCGCTGACCTGATAAGCGAAAGTCGGCATGTGGAACTCGTCCTTCACCCGGCGCACGATGTCGAGATACGGCATGCCCGGCTTGACCATCACCATGTCGGCGCCTTCGGCGATGTCGAGCGCCACTTCGCGCAGGGCTTCGTCGGAGTTGCCCGGGTCCATCTGATAGACCTTTTTGTCGGCCTTGCCGAGGTTGGCGGCCGAGCCCACGGCGTCGCGGAACGGGCCGTAGAACGCGCTGGCGTACTTGGCGCTGTAGGCCATGATGCGGGTGTGAATATGGCTGTCGGCCTCCAGCGCCTGGCGGATCGCGCCGATGCGGCCGTCCATCATGTCGCTCGGGGCGACGATGTCCACTCCGGCGGCGGCCTGCGCCAGCGCCTGCTTCACCAGCATGGCCACGGTGGGCTCGTTCATGATGTAGCCGGTGTCGTCGAGCAGACCGTCCTGGCCGTGCGAGGTGTAGGGGTCGAGCGCCACATCGGTGAGCACACCGAGTTGCGGAAACGCCGCTTTGAGCGCGCGCACCGCTCGGGGCACCAGGCCGTCGGGGTTGGCGGCCTCGATGCCGTCAGGCGTCTTGAGCTTGGGATCGATCACGGGAAACAGCGCCAGCACCGGAATGCCCAGCTTCACGCATTCCTCGGCCACCGGCAGCAGCAGATCGACACTCAAACGCTCCACGCCGGGCATCGACGCCACGCGTTGGCGCTGGTTCTCGCCATCGAGGATGAACACCGGGTAGATCAGATCGTCCGCGGCCAGTCGGTGCTCGCGCACCAGACGGCGGCTGAAGTCGTCACGGCGCAGCCGCCGCATGCGGGTGCCGGGAAATCCGGGCAGGTTCACAAAGTTTTTCATCTTTGGTTTGTCATGGCGTGGAACTTGATGTGGGCAATGCTATCTTTTTCAACTGGATGGTGCGTTGCAAGATGTGCCATCCCCCGCTTCTCCTCCCTGAGCGGGGCCTTGTTTCAAGGCTTGAATCCCTGGCCAGCACTGCCGGGGATTTTTTTGCCCGCAATATTCGTTTATCCCCTGGCAACAAGCTTGCGCCAAGGCTCTTTTACACTGCGACTCTGTCTGCGAAAGGGAGTTCAAGATGGCTTTTCAGTGGGTGCTGACCTGGCACATCATTTTTGTGATCGCGTGGTACGCCGGTCTGTTCTACCTGCCGCGCATTTTCGTCAACCTCGCCATGGTGCCCGCTGACAGCACCGCCGAGCGCGAGCGTCTGCTGATGATGGGCCGCAAACTCTACCGCTTCACCCACATCCTGATGTGGCCGGCCATCATTCTCGGCCTGGTGCTGTGGCTGTATTACGGCATCGGCCTGCGCGGCCCGGGCAACGGCTGGATTCACACCAAGGTCACCCTGGTCGTGCTGCTGGTGATCTATATGTTCTGGTGCAAGCGCATCCTGCGCCAGTTCGAGCAGGGAACCAATACCCGCAGCCACAAGTGGTATCGCTGGTTTAACGAAATTCCCACCATCATTCTGTTCATCATCATTCCGCTGGTGGTCATCAAGCCGTTCTGACGGTTTTACGGGCGCGCCGCTTGCTGGCGTTCATGTTGTCTCATGCCTTCGCCGCATCGCCCTGCGCACAGTGCGCGCCCGGTTTCCCGCTTCATGCGTTATGCGCTGGCGGGCTATGTGCTGCTGATCGTCTATGCCAGCCTCTATCCCTTTTCGGGATGGCGCTGGCAGGGGCTGATGCCATTTGATTTCGTGCTCGCGCCGCTGCCGCGCTACATCACCTTCAGCGACTTGCTGATCAATGTCGGCGGCTATCTGCCACTGGGCTATCTCATCGCCCGCAATCTGCCGGCACGTTGGCCGCGCTGGGCATCGTGGCTGGCGGCCAGCGTGCTGGCCAGCAGCGTGTCTTTCGGCATGGAAGCCTCGCAGGCTTTTCTGCCCATGCGCGTGTCGTCCAACCTCGACTGGCTGACCAATTCGCTCGGCGGTCTGCTGGGCGCTGCGATCTGCGTTTGGCTGCTGCCACGGCTGCGGCTCGCGGCGCTGCTGCGGCTGTGGCGGGAACGCTGGTTTGCGCCTCACGTGGGCTATGGCTTGCTGCTGTTGGCGCTATGGCCGCTGGCGCTGCTTTGGCCCGCCGCCGTGCTGTTCGGCACCGGGCAGATCGGGCCGACCCTGTTGCAGCCTGCGCTCGATACCGATACCTGGCGCATTCTGTCGGCGTGGTTTGTCAACAGCGGCCTGCGTTTGCCGGATTTTGCGCCGATGAGCGGGCTGCGCCAGAGCAGCATCACCGCGGCCATGCTCGCCGGTTCGCTTTTGCTGCTTGCGGCGCTGTTGCGGCCAGGCGCGCCCCGGCTGCGGCTGGCGCTGGCACTGACCTTCGCCGGCCTGCTGGCCGTCAGCCTGTCGGCCGCCTTGAGTTTCGGCCCTGAACACGCCTTGGCCTGGGCGACCGTGCCCACCCTGCGCAGTGTGGCGCTGGGGTTGATGATCGGCTTGCCGCTGTCGTATCTGCCGCCGCGATGGGGCGCTGCGGTCGGCGCGCTCAGTCTGGCGCTGGCGCTGGGGTGGATCAATGGCTCGGGGCCGGGGCCGTATTACGCGCTGAATCTGCAGGCCTGGAGCCAAGGTCTGTTCATCCGGCTGTATGGATTGCCGCAGTGGCTGAGTTGGTTATGGCCGTTCGCCGCCCTGATCTATTTGATGGCGCGAGCATTGCGGCCCGTTCGCCACGACAATTGAACCGATGAACTACTACAAACACCACATTTTTTTCTGTCTGAACCAGCGCGACGCCAGCGCCGCACGGCCGTGCTGCGCCGCCAGCGGGGCGGAGGCTGCGTTCGAGCACTGCAAATCAGCCGTCAAGACGCTGGGGCTAGCGGTGGCGGGCAAGGTGCGCGTCAACCGGGCGGGGTGCCTCGATCGCTGCGAGGAGGGGCCGGTCTGCGTGGTCTATCCCGAGGGCGTCTGGTACACCTATGTCGATCAGAGCGATATCGATGACATCGTGCAAAGCCATCTGCTGCGTGGCGAGGTGGTGGAGCGTCTGCGTCTGCCGGGTCTCCCTGACGCGCCCGACGCGGATCAGTAATCCGGGCCGATGCAAATGAACGCGCAGACCCGCAAGCTGCTGGTGAAGGGCCCGGCGGGGGCGATCGAAGTGGCGGTCGATGCGCCCGAGGGGCCACCCCGCGGGCTGGCGCTGGTGGCGCACCCTCATCCACTGTTCGGCGGCACGCTCGACAACAAGGTAGCGCAGACCCTGGCCCGCGCCTGGCTGCAACTCGGTTTCTTGGCGGTGCGGCCCAACTTTCGCGGCGTGGGCGCCACGGCCGGAGCGTTTGATAATGGCGTGGGCGAGACCGCCGACCTGCTGGCCGTGTTCGACGACTTCATTCCTCAGGTCGCGCAGCAAGCCGGGCTTGAGCGCGAGACCCTGCCCTTGGCGCTGGCCGGATTTTCCTTCGGCGCCGCCGTCGCCGCGCGTTGTGCGCTGGCCTTGCAGCAGCGGGGCGCCACCTTGCAGCATCTCACTTTGGTGGGCACGGCCGTCACCCGTTTCGACGTGCCGCAGATCAAACCGGCCAACGCCGCGCCGCTCGCACAGCGCGTGTTGGTGCTGCATGGTGAGCAAGACGATGTGGTGCCGCTGTCCGGCGTGCTCGATTGGGCACGGCCGCAGCAGTTGCCCGTGGTCGTGTTTCCGGGCGCGGGGCATTTTTTCCACGGCCTGCTGCTGCCCCTGCGCGAGTGGGTCTGTCAGTGGCACGGGGCACAAAACCCCTAAGCGCCCCCAAGACCTGTCGCTGCGCGCCAGGCCCCCCGAGGGGGTGAGAAACTCTTGGGGCGACCCGGCGAGTTTCTCAGAACGCCAGCAGCACGCGCGTCTGAAACGCGCCTTTGTTTTTTCGTTCCTGCGAACCTTCTCGCCGCCCCGCGCTCTGACCCTCTGCCGCGAGATCCAGCGTGCGCGGCAAAACTTCGTCACCCCTGTCACGCCCTCAGGCTGCTAGGGTGTCAGTTTTCTGTTTTGAGTCTCAGGATTCGCCTATGTCCGTTCAATCGTTTGTCGCCGCCTGCAGCGCGGCCTGTCTGCTCGCGCTGTCGCCTTTGGCGCAGGCCGCCCCCACTCCAGCGGCAGCTCCCGCCGCAACGACTCCGGCCCCGAGTGCCGTAGCCGCTCCCCTCACGCCGATGCAGTCCATGCTGGCCACCGTGCCGCCACCCAAGCTCGATGCGCGGGCTTGGTTGGTGGTCGATCTGACCAGTGGGCAGATCCTCGCCGAGCACGACGCCCACGCTCAGGAGGCACCGGCTTCGCTGACCAAGCTGATGACGGCTTACTTGACCTTCAAGGCCTTGAAGGAAGGCACCATCAAGCTCAACCAGATGGTGACCGAATCGAAAGAGGCCTGGCAGACCGGTGGCTCGCGCATGTTCATCGACCCGCGAGTGCCGGTGTCGGTCAACGACCTGCTGTTGGGCATGATCGTGCAATCGGGCAATGACGCCGCGATGACGCTGGCGCAGACGGTGGGCGGCTCGGTGAGCGCCTTCGTCGCCATGATGAACCGCCAGGCGCAGCAGTGGGGCCTCAAAGGCACGCATTTCATGGACCCGACGGGCCTGCCCGACCCCGGCCACCACACTACGGCGTATGACCTCTCCATCATCGCCACCCACATCATCCGCGACTTTCCGGCCGATTACGCGCGCTATTTCAAGGTCAAGGAATTCACCTACAACCACATCACCCAGCCCAACCGCGTCAGCCTGCTGTTCACCGATCCTTCCGTGGACGGCATGAAAACGGGTTACACCTCCGAGGCGGGTTATTGCATGATTACCTCGGCGCTGCGCCAATTTCCCAACGGTCCGCGCCGCCTGCTCACCGTGGTGATGGGCACACCCACCGAGCGGGCTCGCGGCGAGGAGAGCCAGGTGCTGCTCAACTGGGCCTATCAGAACTTCGACGACATTGTGCTGGCCTCGCCCGGCAAGCCGGTACTGACTGCGCCCGTCTGGAAGGGCGTGGATAACAAAGTGGAACTGGGCTCCTCGGTGCCGGTGGTCATTTCGGTGCCGCGCGGCATGGGCAAAGACCTTCAGACCAAGGTGGTGCGGCCCGACCCGCTGGTGGCGCCGCTGCAGGCCGGGCAGCGCGTCGGCCAACTCGACGTGAGCATGAGCGGCAAGCCGCTGGCGGTCTATCCGCTGGAGGTCATCAAGGCCGTGCCCGAAGCGGGTCTGTTCGGCCGCGCTTGGGACAGCTTGCGGCTGATGATCAAGTAGGCCGCGTACAGGCTGAAGCGAATCAGACCGCCGCGGCCTGATCCGCTTCAGCCATACGAACTTCGCCGCGCAGCGAGTGCGGGTAGGCCGTGGTGATGCGCACCGGCACGATCTGGCCGATCAAGCGCGCGTTGGCCTTCAGGTGCACGATGCGGTTGTTTTCGGTGCGGCCCTGCAGTTCCGAGGGGTCTTTCTTGCTCGGCCCTTCGATGAGCACGGCCTGTTCCGTGTCCACCATGGCGGCGCTGATGGCCGAAGCCTGAGCCTCGATCTGCGCCTGCAAGGTCTGCAGCCGCTTGAGCTTGACGTCGGCCGGGGTGTCATCCGCCAGATTGGCTGCCGGAGTGCCGGGGCGCGGGCTGAAAATGAAACTGAAGCTGGCGTCGAACTGCATGTCCTCGATCAGCTTCATCAACTGCGCGAAGTCGGCATCGGTCTCGCCCGGAAAGCCGACGATGAAGTCCGAGCCGATGCAGATATCGGGGCGCACCGCGCGCAGCCGTCGCACGATGCTCTTGAACTCCAGCGCGGTATAGCCGCGCTTCATCGCCGCCAGAATGCGGTCGCTGCCATGCTGCACCGGCAGGTGCACATGGTTGACCAGTTTGGGAATACGGCCGTAGGCATCGATCAGCCGCTGGGTGAATTCCTTCGGATGGCTGGTGGTGTAGCGGATGCGCTCGATACCGTCGATCTCGGCCACGCATTCCAGCAGAAAGGCGAAATCTTCGCCCTCTCCCGAGCCCAGCCAGGCGTTGACGTTCTGGCCCAGCAGCGTCACTTCGCGCACGCCCAGCGAGGCCAGCTCGGCCACTTCGGTGAGCACGTCGACCAAGGGCCGAGAGACTTCCTCGCCGCGGGTGTAGGGCACCACGCAATAGCTGCAATACTTGCTGCAGCCTTCCATGATGGAGACGAAGGCGCTCGGGCCCTCCACCCGTGCGGGCGGCAGGTGGTCGAATTTTTCGATTTCCGGAAAGCTGATGTCGACCTGCGCACGCCCGAGCGCCTGGCGCTGCGCAATGAGCTGCGGCAGCCGGTGCAGCGTTTGCGGGCCAAACACCAGATCGACATAAGGCGCGCGCTTGACGATGGCCTCGCCTTCCTGGCTCGCCACACAGCCGCCCACGCCGATCAGCAGATTCGGCTTGTCGGCCTTGAGCTCGCGCAGTCGCCCCAGATCGCTGAACACTTTTTCCTGCGCCTTTTCGCGAATGGAGCAGGTGTTGAGCAAAATGAGATCGGCTTCCTGCGGCGTTGCCACGGGTTCATAGCCTTCAGCCGCCCCGAGCACGTCGGCCATCTTGGCCGAGTCGTACTCGTTCATCTGGCAGCCGAACGTCTTGATAAAGACCTTTTTTGTCACGATGGAAGCGTCCGTCAATTGCTGAAAAACAGCCCGCACTGTCCCGGCGCCTTGGGCAACTGAAGCTGGCTGGCCGTGGAATCGCTCACCAGCCACACGCGAAACACATTGCCCATCGCGTCGGTCTGAAACACCACCGGGGCCTGTAGCCCGTTGAGCTGATTGCGGGGAATGATGCGGTTCTGTGGGCTGATCACCCGCGCGCCTGGGCCGAGGGTGTAATCGGTGCAGTTGATGCTGACGTTCGGAAACGCGCCAAACGTCGCTAGGCCCTGCAGGCTGCCCATCGGGTAGTTCATCTGCGCGTGAGCCGCGCCCAGGCTGCCCAGACACAGCGCCGCCCCAAGGGTCATCCGACGCAGCAACGGTTGAAGTTTCATGGCCGACTCCTTGGACAAACAACGGTTCAGCGGTTCGCAGGGCGCGCAAAACAAAAAAGCCCAGGCAGCAACGCATGGGCTTGGATCAGCGCCCACGAATTCGGCGCGAAGGGTGCAAACGAGAAGCCTACGAAAAAAACGATGTGGGCTGGAAAACTATGGTGGCGCTTCAGGGACTCGAACCCCGGACCTGCGGATTATGATTCCGTCGCTCTAACCGACTGAGCTAAAGCGCCAACACGCAAACAAGCCGCGCAGTATAGCGCATCATTTGTTCGTGAAAAGCGGTTTTCGTTTTTCCAGGAAAGCCGCCATACCCTCCTTCTGGTCGGCCGTAGCGAACAGCGACTGAAACAGCCGACGCTCGAAACGCAAACCTTCGGACAGCGACGATTCAAACGCGCGGTTCACGCTCTCCTTGGCCATGAGCACCGAAGGCTGCGAGAAGCTGGAAATGGTTTCGGCCATCGCCACGGCCTCATCCAGCGTTTGCTGCAGCGGCACGACCCGCGCGACCAGGCCGCTGCGCTCGGCCTCATGCGCGTCCATCATCCGGCCGGTGAGGATCAGATCCATGGCCTTGGCTTTGCCCACGGCGCGCGTCAGCCGCTGGGTGCCGCCGGCGCCGGGAATGATGCCGAGCTTGATTTCGGGCTGGCCGAACTGGGCGTTGTCGGCGGCCACGATGAGATCGCACATCATCGCCAGCTCGCAGCCCCCGCCCAGCGCGAAGCCGCGCACCGCCGCAATCACCGGCTTGCGAATCTGCATCATCGCTTCCCAGTTGCGGGTGATGAAGTCCTCCGCGTAGCTGGCGGGAAAGGTCTTCTTCGCCATGGCGGTGATGTCGGCCCCGGCGGCGAAAGCCTTGTCGCTGCCGGTGACGACCATGCAGCCGATGGCCGAATCCGCGTCAAACGCTTTCAGCGCGGCGCCTAGCGCGTCCATCAGGGCGTCGTTCAGGGCGTTGAGTTGCTTGGGGCGATTGAGGGTGATGAGGCCGACGCGGCCTCGGGTTTCGGTGAGGACGACAGCGTCGTCAGGGGTCTCCATGGGCATCTCCTAAAGGGGCGTTTAACTCAGATTTTCCATTAGGACACGGGATGATGGTGCGGCGGATTGGGGATGGATTTGGCCCGGCGCGACAAGCTCATAGCCGAAGCTATGGGCGCGAAGCGCGGGGGTAAAGACGCCCCAATCCGCCCGCCAGCGCCCGTGTAGGGCGAAGCCTCGCCTAATGGAAATTCTGGGTTTTAGAGCATTGTGCGTCACAGTGCGGCGCCCATCCAGGCGCTCAGACGTTGGCGCTGCGCGGGGTGCGGTTTGTCGGTCAGGCGCAGCTGCACGCGGCTGTCGGGCAGCGCAAACCAAGGCGTTTCGCTGTGCTGCTCCAGGTCTTGCCGCAGCCAGGTGAGACGCCACACATCGCCCGCTCGGGCCTGTGCATGGCGGCGCTCGATCACGGCTTTGCGCGCCCGCTCGCCGTCCAGCGTGAGCAGCAGATCGCCAGCGGCCAGCCCGGCGCGTTCGGCCCAGCCGCCGTTGCGCACGCGCTGCACGCTCAGCCAGCCGCCCGCCTGTTCCTGCGCGGCCAGCCCCAGCGCGTCGAGCGGAGTGTCTTCTTGCGAGGCCCATTGAATGCCGAAATCAGCGAACTGTGTCTTGACCGGGGGCAGTTCAGTGCCGTGAACATGGCGACGGAAGAAGGCGCGCCAGTCGAGGTCGCTCACTTCCTTGAGCAGCGCGGGCATCGCGTCTTCGGCCACGCCTTCGGCGCGCAGCGGCGCGTCGGCGCGGCCATAGCGCGTCCACAGCAGACGCATCACGTCGTCCAGCGTGGCCGCGCTTTCGCGGCGCAGCCGCAGGTCGATGGACAAGGCGACCAGCGCGCCGAGTTGGTAGTAGCTCACCGTGGCGTTGGCGGTGTTTTCATCGGGACGGTAATACTTGGTCCAGGCATCGAAGCTGGCCTCGGCCACGCTTTGAACCTGGCGCCCGGGCGTGCGCAGCACCGCGCCGAGGGTGCGGGCCAGACCGTCGAGGTATTGCTGCGGCGTGATCAGTCCCGCGCGCAACACCATCAGATCGTCGTAATACGCGGTGAAGCCCTCGAACAGCCACAGCAGAGTGGTGGGGTTTTCGGCTTCTAGGTCGTAGGGCGTGAAGGCCTGCGGCTTGATGCGCTTGACGTTCCAGGCGTGGAAGTATTCGTGGCTGCACAGACCGAGAAAGTCGCGATAGTCGTTGTGGGCGCTATGGGCGCTGTCGGTGTCTTGCAGGCGCGGGTGCGGCAGGCTGCGGCGGGTGCACATCAGAGCGGTGCTGTCGGCATGTTCCAGCCCGCCGTAGCCCTCGGCGGTCGGTGCGACCATGAACAGGTACTCGGCAAACGGTGCGCGCTTGCTGCAGGGCTCGAACAGGGCGATCTGCGCACTGCAGAGGCGCTTGAGGTCGCGCGCCAGCCGCCGGGTATCCACGGTGTCGTGCGGCTGATTGCCCAGAGCGATGACTATGACATGCGGGGCCCCGCCCGCACTGAACTCCAGCCGCAGCAGTTCGCCCATTTCAACGGGATGGTCGATCAGCGCGTCGTAGTTTGCCGCGCGTCGGCTGCCGAAGCCGTTAGCGTCGCATTGAACCGCGGGCAAGGTGGTGGCCACTGTCCAGTGTGGCGCGAAGTCGGGGCAGGCGAGGGTGACGGTGTGCGGCTGCTGCTCGCGTCCAGCGGCTGCGAGCAGCAGGCTGCTGGGGTTGAAAAAGCCGCGCTGGGTATCGAGGTAGGCGGTGCGTACCGAAAGATCGAAGGCATACACCCAGTAGCGCAGCCGTAGCGGCCCGTTGCACGGAGCGGCGCGCCAGCGGTTCTTGGCGATTTTGTGTAGTGCGATGGGCTTGTCGCCGCACCAGGCCTGCACCTGCAAGATATAGCGGGCGAACTCGCGCACCAGATAGCTGCCGGGAATCCAGACCGGGAGCCAGAACTCCTGCCCCGCTGGTTCCGGGTGGGGCAGGTCGAGCTCGACCAGAAACTGGTGCGCGAGCGCATCGGCAACCGATACCCGGTAGCTCGGGCCGGTCTGCGAGCTGTCGGGAGGGGCTTGGACAAGGGCGGCGGTACGGGAGCGAGGTGAGGCAGAGGAGGTCATGGTGTCGTGCGCTGGCATCGATCGGGCGCGTTGTTGTCAGAGAGCACGGAATTTGTAAGTCCGGATTTGAACGTTTCAAAACCCATGCTAACCTGCCGGAAATATTCAGGCTTGGTCCTTTCAACAACACTTTTCAACAACGATTGAGCGGCACCTTCATTGTGGAACGCGACGTTTTTTCTGAGATTGCCGCACATGCGGGAGCGGGGGCTCCGGCGCTGGTTTATCAACCGCAGGTGAGTTTCCCGGCGGGGCAGGTCATTGGGCTGGAGGTGTTGTTCCGCTGGCGCGCGGAAGATGCGCCGAAGCGGCATTCCCCGCTGATGTTTCTGCCGCAACTGACCCCTGCACAGACCAGCGAGTTGTTTTTCTGGGTGATGGAAGAAGCCATCTCCGAGGCGCGGGTGCTGTCCAACTGGACGGGCTGGAACGGCTACATCTCGGTCAATATCGAGGCCGATCAGATCGGCGATCCGGCCCTGATCGAGCACATCAGCAGTACCCTGCAGCGCTACGCCTGGGCGCCCGAGCGCCTGATGGTCGAAGTGACCGAGCGCCGCGCCATCCCAGCCTTTCCCAGCGTGGCGCGCAATGTGCAGTCGCTGCGCAAGTCGGGCGTGCGGGTGGCGATGGACGATTTCGGCGAGGGCTACGCCTCGTTCGAATACCTCAAGATTCTCGATCCGAGCGACATCAAGATTCCGGCCAGCTTCACGGCGGATGTGACCAAGGACGTGCGCAACGCAGAAATCGTGCGCGGACTCGTCGATATCTCCCGACGCCTGTCGATCAACGTGGTCGCCGAGGGCGTGGAAACGCGCGAATGCGCCCAGGCGCTGCACGGCATGGGCCTGCAAAGCATGCAGGGCTATCTGTTCGGCGAGCCGCGCGAGCTCGAGGAATGGGCGCAACTGCTCAAACAGCCCGGCGCCAGCGTGTTGCAGCCCAGTTGAAGTAACACTTCACCCCTAGTCACATTTCGACACCCCGTCTCCTGTTTTTTCCATCCATCATGGAGGAAGGATAAATACAGGAGACAAGCATGAGCACCATCCCGGCGCCCTTGGGCGCAGAGGCGTCTGAAGGCCCCCGTCCCGGCCACCACGGCGCGCCCACCATCGCGGCGCGCATCGACCGCCTGCCTCCCTCGAAGACCGTGCGCAATATGGTCATCCTGCTCTCGCTGGGCGGGCTGTTCGAGTTTTACGACCTGTTTCTGACCGCTTATATCGCGCCCGGCTTGTTCAAAAGCGGGGTGTTCACCGCGACCACCAAGGGGCTGTTCGGCTTTCAGGGGATTGCCAGCTTTGTCGCGGCCCTGTTTCTCGGTTTGTGGGTGGGCACGCTCTTCGTGAGCTGGCTGTCCGACCGGTATGGGCGGCGTGCGGTCTATACCTGGGCCTTGCTCTGGTATTGCATCGCCACCCTCATCATGGCGTTTCAGCAGACCGCGATGAATATCGACATCTGGCGGTTCATCGCCTCCATCGGGATCGGCCTGGAGATGGTCAACATCGACACCTATGTCTCGGAACTGGCGCCGCAGGCCAAACGGGGCACGTATTTCGCGATGAACCAGTTCATCACCTTCAGCGCGGTGCCGGTGGTCGCCTTTCTGGGATGGCTGCTGGTGCCGCATCAGATCGCGGGGCTCGATGGCTGGCGCTGGGTGGCCATCATCGGCGCGCTGGGCGCCATCGTCATCTGGTTCATCCGGCTGCGCCTGCCCGAGTCGCCGCGCTGGCTGGAAGACAAGGGCCGTCATCACGCGGCTGACGCGATTCTCAGCCGCATCGAAAAGCAGGTGGAACGCGAAACCGGCCAACCCCTGCCCGAGCCGAAGGGCTTTGTGGGCGATGTCGAGCATGTCAAGGCGCGCTGGGGCGAGATGTGGGAGGGTGTTTATCGCAAACGTACGGTGATGCTCATCCTGTTCAATATTCTGCAGACCGTGGGGTACTACGGCTTTGCCAGTTGGGCGCCGACCTATCTCATCGCCAAGGGCTTGGACATTCCGAAGTCGCTGCTCTACACCTTCATCATCGCCTTCGCCTATCCGATTTCGTCCCTCATCGGCGCCTCATTCGGCGACCGTTTCGAGCGCAAATGGCTGATCGCCGTGCCCGCGCTGGCCGTGGCGTTGTTTGGCCTGCTGTTCGCCCATGCACAAGGGGCGGCCGCGATCATTGTGTTTGGCATTGCGGTGGCGTTTTTCAACAACATCATGAGTTACGCCTTCCACGCTTACCAGAGCGAGCTCTACCCCACCCGCATCCGTGCCCGGGCAGTGGGCTTTGTCTATTCGTTCAGCCGCATCAGCGCGGTGTTCACCGGCTTCGTCATCGCCGATCTGCTCAAGACCTCGGGCGACGTTGGCGTGTTCACTTTCATCGCCGCCGCGATGGTCGGTGTGGCGCTGGTCATCGTCATCATGGGGCCGCGGGTGACGCAGCGGCGGCTGGAGGATATCGCGCGGTAGGCGTTCAAATCGGCGACGGATAATGGGCCGTCTTCATTCCCTACGGCCCGCCATGACCTCCACCGATCTCATCGTTCCAGACCCCGTATTTCGCCGCGTTCCCGCCGCATTCGGCCTGCGCTGGTGGATGGATGGCTGGCGCAGTTTCATGCAGGCGCCGCTGCCCTGGCTGGGCCTGGCCGTGGCGCTGCTCGTGCTGCTGTGGCTATTGGGCGAGTTGCCGATGGGCGGGCTGCTTTCGCAATGGCTGAGTCTGCCGCTGCTGGCTTTCGGCGTGATTTTTGCGGCGCTGCTGCGCAAGCGGGCGGCGCAGGCGCGAACGATCACGCCGCAAGGCATGCCGGTCGAACCTCAAAATGAAGGCACGCTGTCTTCGACCACGCAGCGGTGGACCGGCCGCATCGGCCCGCTTTTGCTGGTCTCCCTGCTGGTGCTGGCGCTGGGCGGGGTGATCGGCGCGGTGATCGTGATGGGGCTGGGCGCGATGTTCGGCCTGGGGCTGGCCAGCTTTGGCGCGTTTGCCAGAGTCATGACCCCCGGCGTAGGCATGGCCGCAGGTCTGGGCGCCTTGGCGGGTTCGCTCATGACCTTGCTGCTCTTGGTTCTGCTGGCGCTCTATCTGTTCAGCGTGGCGTTCTGGTTCGTCAATACGCTGGTGGCGCTCGGGGGTGTCAGTCCGTGGAATGCGGTCAAGCTGTCGGTGCGGGCCGGGTTCACCAATCTGGCGCCCATTACGTTGTTCACCGTGTTGCTGCTGCCGATTTCCATCGTGGCCATGTTGCCGTTCGGTCTCGGCCTGCTGGTGTTGTTTCCCGTGCTGTCGGGCGCGTCGTTTGCCTCGTACCACGACGTGTTTGGCGACGAGGCGGCGACCTGAATATATTCGTTGAACGGATCACCATGAATGTCATCGACTATCTGCGCCAACACATCCGCACCGTGCCCGACTGGCCGTCGCCCGGCGTGCAGTTCCGCGACATCACGCCGCTGCTGCAGAACCCGCGTGTGTTCCGCGTGCTCATCGACCAGTTCGTGCATCGCTATATGGCTCCCGATCTGCGCCCGGACGTGGTGGCGGGCATCGATGCGCGCGGCTTTATTCTCGGCGCCGTTATCGCCTACGAACTCAACATCGGCTTCGTGCCCATCCGCAAGAAGGGCAAACTGCCCTTCGACACGGTGTCCGAGGAGTACGAGCTCGAATACGGCAGCGCCACGGTGGAGATTCACACCGATGCGGTGCGGCCGGGCGATTGCGTGCTGCTCATCGACGACCTCATCGCCACCGGCGGCACCATGATGGCCGGCAAGCGTCTGATCGAAAAGCTCGGCGCCAGCGTGATCGAAGGCGCGGCCATCGTCGATCTGCCCGAGCTCGGCGGCTCACAGCTGCTGCGCGAATCCGGCCTGCCGCTGTTCACCCTGGTGGATTTCGCCGGACATTGATGGTGCTGCGGCTGATCAAAAACTGGCGAGGTTTGCTGCCCGCCCTGATGTGGGCGGCGACCCTGTTCGCCTCGCCGCAAGCGCAGGCCCAGCAAGCTGCCGTGGCCCCGGAGGTGTCGATTCGCAGTGTGGACAGCATTGCCCTGCAAGGCACAACCGCCATCCTCGACCTCACCCTGAATATCCGCAACACCGGGGGCCTGGCCCTGCCGCTGCAGAAACTGCGGTTTCAGATTCAGTTCAACGGCCTGGACGTGGCGCAGGGCGTGAGCACCGCGCCCGTCACCATCGCAGCGCAGCAGCAGGCGCAGGTTCCGGTGCAGGTCGAGGTCAACAGCGCAACACTGCTGAGCCTCATCGCTACCCTGCCGTCGGACGGCACGGTGCGCTACGTGATTCAGGGGACAGCCGAGATCGGCCAGACGATGCTGCAGATTCCCTTCTCCCACAGCGGGGCGGTGCGATTGACTCTGCAGTAGCGCAGTCACTCAGACTGCTGCCGCAGGCGCTTTGTCGAGCTGGCGGCGCATCATGCGGTGCGACCACAGACCGCCAAACGGAATGAGCGAGGCGAGAAAAACGCCCAGGCTGCGCAAGGGCGAGAGCTGCCCGCGCGAGAGCGTCACCACCAGTGCGATCGTGGCCCAGATGAACAGCGCGCCGTGAATCGGCCCGATGATCTTCACGCCCGCAGGCCAATCGGCCGCGTACTTCAGCGGCACGGCCAGCAGCACCAGAGCGATGAGCGACGAACCTTCGACCAGCGCCATGACGCTGAGATGATGAAGCGGGGACTTGAACATGCGCGAGACTCCGATGAATCGAGATAGATGCGCGAAATGCTATGTCCCGAAAAATCCCCTACGACGCCAATGCGACCGAGCGAGTCCCGAGGAATTGCCCGATCGCAATTTCTGCGTCAGCGGGTGCGCTGACCCCCGCCCTGGCGGCGCTGGCCGCTGAAGCCAGCAGCTTGTCCTCCGCCTGAAGGGCGGCGTCCACGGCCTTGGCCGTTGCGCATGTGCGGAGGCAGGTCGAGTTCGACCCAGGGGGTGCTTTGCCAGGAATCGGCACGGCGTTCCGGCGGTAGGCCGCCTGCGGCAGCAGGTGCGCCAGAGGGTTTGTTGCCGTTGCCCGATTGGCGCTGGCCTTGCGGCTTGGCGTTGGCGGGTGTCTGGGCGCGCCCTTGGCCCTGACCGGGGCCGTTGCGGCTTGCGCCGCGATTGCCTGCGTTTGCACCGTTGCGGCGTTGACCTTGGCCACCACCCGCGCCGCCTCCACCCTTGCCGCCACGGCGCTCACCGCCATGCAGCACGGTGCGGCCCATCACGATGGGCTGCGCCTTGGCGTTGGGGTCGGGCTCGAAGCCCGGAATGACCTCTTGCGTGATGGGGTTGCGCACTAGCTTTTCGATGTCGCGCAGGAAGCCGAGTTCGTCCACGCAGACTAGCGAAATGGCTTGCCCGTTGCTGCCCGCGCGGCCGGTGCGGCCGATGCGGTGCACGTAGTCTTCGGGGATGTTGGGTAGTTCGTAATTCACCACGACCGGAAGCTGGTCGATGTCGATGCCGCGCGCGGCGATATCGGTAGCGACGAGCACCTGCAGCTTGCCGCTCTTGAAGTCGGCCAGGGCGCGCAGGCGGGCGGACTGGGTTTTGTTGCCGTGAAAGCCAGTGGCGACGATACCGTCCTTGTCGAGCTGTTCGGCCAGGCGATTGGCGCCGTGCTTGGTGCGGGTGAACACCAGAGTTTGCGGCCAGTTGCGTTCGCGGATGAGGTGAACCAACATGTCGCGCTTGCGTTCGCGGTCGACGGGGAACACGATCTGTTCGACCAGATCGGCCGTGGCGTTCTGTCGTGCGACGGCAACCTGTTGCGGGTTGACCAAAAAGTCGCCGGCCAGCCGCTTGATCTCTTCAGAGAAGGTGGCGGAGAACAGCAGGTTCTGGCGCTGCTTGGGCAGCAGGGCGACGATGCGGCGCATATCGTGGACGAAGCCCATGTCGAGCATGCGGTCGGCTTCGTCGAGCACCAGCATTTGCACCGCGGACAGGTCGATATTGCGCTGGCTTTGGTGGTCGAGCAGACGGCCGGGCGTGGCCACGACGATGTCCATGCCGCGCGCCAGGGCGTTGATCTGCGGCTGCATGCCCACGCCGCCATACATCGCCATGCTGTGCAGCTTGAGGTGGCGGCCGTAGGCGGCGAGGTTTTCATGCACCTGCGCAGCCAGCTCGCGGGTGGGAGTGAGGATGAGAGCGCGGGGAATGATCTTTCCCTTGGCGTTGCGAGCGGGTTCGCCGCCGCTCAGGCGCTGCAGCATGGGCAAGGTGAAGCCGGCCGTTTTGCCGGTGCCGGTCTGCGCCGCGGCCAGCAGATCATGCCCTGCGAGCACAACCGGAATGGCCTGGAGTTGAATGGGAGTGGGTACGGTGTAGCCTTGTTCGGCAACAGCACGCACGAGGGGCTCGATCAAGCCCAGATCTTGAAAAGACATGTGAAAAACTTTCGGGAGCGGTGTGTGAACCGATCCAGGACTCTGCCACCGCGCTTGAACAAGCGCGCCAGTCTGCAACAGATGGAGTGGGCCGAGAGGCTCGGCAGGAGTCAAAAGTGACTGCGGCTGGGAGACTGGACATGGCCGCTGAGCAGTATGTTAATGGAATTCTTGCTGCTGCGCGTCATGGCCGTGGCCTTGCAGCGACAATAGCGGTTTGCCCCATGGGATGCGGGCGCGCAGTCTTTCCTCAAACAGGTCTGAAACACAGATGGCTCAATACGTTTTCACCATGAACCGGGTCGGCAAGATCGTGCCGCCCAAGCGTCAGATTCTCAAGGACGTTTCGCTGAGTTTTTTCCCCGGCGCCAAGATTGGCGTGTTGGGCCTGAATGGTTCGGGCAAATCGACCCTGCTCAAGATCATGGCCGGGGTGGATACCGACATTGAAGGCGAAGCCGTGCCGATGGCGGGCTTGCGCATCGGCTACCTGCCGCAAGAGCCGCAGCTCGATCCGGCGCAGACCGTGCGCGAGGCGGTGGAAGAGGGCCTGGGCGGTGTGCTCGCCGCCAAGAAACGGCTGGAAGAGGTGTATGTGGAATACGGCAACGCCGATGCCGACTTCGACAAGCTGGCGGAAGAGCAGGCGCAGCTCGAAGCCATCATTGCCGCGGGCGAGGGCGACAACACCGATCTGCAGATGGAAGTCGCCGCCGATGCGCTGCGGCTGCCCGCGTGGGATGCGATTGTCGGCCCACTGTCGGGCGGCGAAAAGCGTCGCGTGGCGCTATGCCGCCTGCTGCTCTCCAAGCCCGACATGCTGCTGCTCGATGAGCCGACCAACCACCTCGACGCCGAGAGCGTGGACTGGCTCGAGCAGTTTCTGCACCGCTTTCCCGGCACCGTGGTGGCCGTCACTCACGACCGCTATTTCCTCGACAACGCGGCCGAGTGGATTCTTGAACTCGACCGTGGCTCGGGCATTCCGTTCAAGGGTAATTACAGCAACTGGCTGGAGCAGAAGGAAGCCCGGCTGGAGCAGGAGTCGCGCAGCGAGGCGTCTCACCTCAAGACCATGAAGCAGGAATTGGAGTGGGTGCGGCAAAACCCGAAAGGGCGCCAGTCCAAAAGCAAGGCGCGCATGGCGCGGTTCGAAGAGCTCTCCAGCATCGAGTATCAAAAACGCAACGAGACCAACGAGATTTTCATTCCCGTGGCCGATCGCCTGGGCAATGAGGTCATCGAGTTCAAGAACGTGCGCAAGGCGCATGGCGAACGGCTGTTGATCGAGAACCTGAGCTTCAAGCTGCCGCCTGGCGCCATTGTCGGCGTCATCGGCCCCAATGGCGCAGGCAAGTCCACGCTGTTTCGCATGATTGCGGGCAAGGACAAGCCCGATGCGGGCGAGATCGTCATCGGCCCCACGGTCAAGCTGGTGTACGAAGACCAGAGCCGCGAGGCGCTGCCCGACGACAAGACGGTGTGGGAAGCGATTTCCGACGGGCTGGACATTCTCAACGTGGGCAAGTTTCAGGTGCCTTCGCGCGCCTACTGCGGGCGGTTCAATTTCAAGGGCGGCGATCAGCAGAAGATCGTGGGCAAGCTCTCCGGCGGGGAGCGTGGGCGGCTGCATCTAGCCAAAACCCTGATCTCTGGCGGCAATGTGCTGCTGCTCGATGAGCCGTCCAACGACCTCGATGTGGAAACCCTGCGCGCGCTCGAAGACGCGCTGCTCGAGTTCGCGGGCTGCATCATGGTGTCGAGCCACGACCGCTGGTTTCTCGACCGCATCGCCACCCACATTCTCGCGGCCGAAGGCGATTCGCAGTGGACGTTCTTTTCCGGCAACTATCAGGAATACGAGGCCGACAAAAAACGCCGTCTGGGCGAAGAAGGCGCGCGTCCGCACCGCCTGCGCTTCAAGGCGCTGCGGTAAGCGCATGCGATGGAGCCGCTGCTCGTCGCCTGTCTGTGCGCGCAGTGGTGCGGCATCTGCCGCGACTGGCGTGCAGGCTTCGAGGTGCTGGCGGCGCAACTGCCCGCCGATCTCGCGGTGCGCTGGGCCTGGATCGACGTGGAGGACTGCGCCGATGCGCTGGGCGATTTTGAGCCGCCCAACTTTCCAGTTCTGGCGGTTCAGCGTGGCGGCGACCTGCTCTACTGCGCGCCGCTGCCGCAGCAGCCCGCGCTCTGGCTGCGGGTGCTGACCGAGCTGGCTCGCGTGGACGGTGCGGCGGCCCGGCAACTGGCGCAGCAGGCTGCCAAGGCCGGGCTGCCCGATCTGCGGAGCCTGATCTAGTTTTTTAGGAATTTCTCATCCAAGGACGCTCATGCCGACGCGTATTGCCGATCTCCACATTGCGCGGGAAGAGTTGTTGCCCACGCCGAACGAATTGCGGGCCGAAGTGCCCGTCAGCGAGGCCCAGGCGCAGGTGGTCGCCCGCGCGCGCCAGACAGTGCGCGACATCGTGCGGGGCGATGACGACCGGCTGCTGGTCGTCGTCGGACCTTGCTCCATCCATGACAGCGCTGCGGCGATTGAGTACTCACGGCGTCTGCGTGAAGTGGCCTCGCGCTTCGACGATGCCTTGTTTCTGGTGATGCGGGTGTATTTCGAGAAGCCTCGTACCCGTCTGGGCTGGAAGGGCATGATCTACGACCCTGATCTGGACGGCCGCGGCGACCTTCACAAGGGTTTGCTCAAGGCTAGAGGCCTGCTGGTAGAGTGCGCGCGTCTGGGCGTTCCAGCCGCTTCTGAAATTCTCGATCTGGTTACGCCGCAGTACTACGCCGAGTTGCTGAGCTGGGGCGCCATCGGCGCGCGCACCACCGAAAGCCCGCTGCATCGGCAGATGGCCTCGGCGCTGTCGGCCCCGCTGGGGTTCAAGAACCCGACCAGCGGCAAGCTGCAGACGGCGGTGGACGCCATCGTGGTGGCGGCGCAATCTCACCGCTTTCCTTCCATCTCGCTCGACGGCCGGGCCATGGTGATCACCACGACCGGCAATGCCGATTGCCACCTCATCCTGCGGGGCGGCGACGCGGGGCCGAATTTCGATGCCGCCAGCGTGAGTGCTGCCGTGGCCGCGCTGCAGGCGGCCGATCTACCCGGCCGTGTGATGATCGACTGCAGCCATGCCAACAGCCGCAGCGACTACCGACGCCAACCGCAGGTGGCGGCCGAGATCGGTGCACAGATCGCCGCGGGCAGCCGCCACATTCTCGGCGTCATGCTGGAGAGCCATCTGGTCGAGGGCAAGCAGGCGCTCACGGCAGACCTGTCGGCGCTGCAGTACGGGCAGAGCATCACCGACGGCTGCATCGGCTGGGAGGCCACGGTGAGGGTGCTGGAGCAACTCGCCGATGCGGTTCGCAGCGGTCGTGGGCGGCGCATCGGCCAAAATCAACCCACCTGAAAACCTTCGGGGCAGCCTTCGGCGTCGGCAGGCTCGACCTGCACCGCGTCCACCCGCGCGGCGGGAGGCCCGATCCGCAGCCATTCGAGCAGGGCTTGCACCGCCCGCGCATCACCGCAAATCCACACTTCCACCCGGCCATCCTGCAAGTTGACGGCCTGCCCTCGCAACCCCAGCGACAGCGCTTTGGCGCGGGTTGCGGCGCGGAACGACACACCCTGCACCCGGCCGCTCACCCAGGCACGCCGGGACAAATTGGCCTCGGGGTTGCTCATCAGGCCTTGGCGCTCAAAGCAGGGCGCGTACCGAAAATCGCCGAGCCCACCCGCACGATGGTGGCGCCCTCCAGAATCGCCGCTTCAAGATCGGCGCTCATGCCCATCGACAGGGTGTCGAGCGTCAGACCGTGCTCGGCGGCGATGGTGTCGCGCAACTTGCGCAGCCGGGCGAAGGGCGCGCGTTGTGCAGCGGCGTCGGCTCTGGGCTCGGGTATGCACATCAGCCCGCGCAGACGCAGTCGGGGCAGCGCGGCCACGGACGCAGCCAGCGCCGAGGCGTCTTCCGGGCGCACGCCGCTTTTGGTGGCCTCAAAGTCCACATTGACCTGGATGCAGACCTGCAGCGGATCCAATTCTGCGGGCCGCTGGTCGCTCAGACGCTGGGCCAGTTTGAGGCGGTCGATGCTGTGCACCCAGTCGAAATGCTCGGCGACGTCGCGGGTCTTATTGCTTTGCAGCGGGCCGATGAAATGCCATTGCAGCGCGGACCAGTCCGGGCGCAGCGCGGCGATCTTGTCCACCGCTTCCTGCACATAGTTCTCGCCGAAGGCGGTTTGCCCGAGTGCGGCGGCGCGGGCGATGTCTTCTGCGGGAAAGGTTTTGGACACCGCCAGCAGGGTGACAGAGTGCGGATCGCGCCCGGCTGCTGCGGCGGCTTGTGCGATGCGCTGGCGCACCGCGGACAGAGGTTGGGCGAGAGGAGAGACAAGAGGGGAGGCGAGGGACATGGGCCGACAAAATCTGGATCGATACAACAATTCCACCCGGGTCAGCCCGCCGAATTGCGGGAAACCGTGGTTCTGACCTTAAGATAGCCCATTCGATAGCCGCGTGGTGGACGCACCGTCACGCACAAGCTTGCTCGGGGGAGACATCGCTTGGACATCACACAACTGCTCGCATTCAGCGTCAAGAACGACGCCTCCGATCTGCACCTCTCGGCGGGCCTGCCGCCGATGATTCGCGTGCATGGCGACGTGCGGCGCATCAACGTCGAGCCGCTCGACCACAAGGCGGTGCACGCCATGGTGTACGACATCATGAGCGATTCGCAGCGCAAACACTACGAAGAGTTTCTCGAGGTCGATTTTTCCTTCGAGGTGCCGCAACTGGCGCGTTTTCGCGTCAATGCCTTCAACCAGGCGCGCGGCGCGGGCGCGGTTTTCCGCACCATTCCGAGCAAGGTGCTCACCCTCGACGATCTGAACGCACCGAAAATTTTCGCCGATCTGGCGCTCAAGCCGCGCGGTCTGGTACTGGTGACCGGGCCGACGGGTTCGGGCAAGTCCACCACCCTGGCGGCGATGATCAATCATTACAACGAGACCGAGTACGGCCACATTCTCACCATCGAAGACCCGATCGAATTCGTCCATCAATCGAAGAAGGCGCTGATCAATCAGCGCGAAGTCGGCCCGCATACCCTGAGCTTTTCCAACGCGCTGCGCTCGGCGTTGCGCGAAGACCCGGACGCGATTCTGGTGGGCGAAATGCGCGACCTCGAAACCATCCGCTTAGCGCTTACCGCTTCCGAAACCGGCCACCTGGTGTTCGCCACCCTGCACACCTCGTCGGCGCCCAAGACCATCGACCGTATCGTTGACGTGTTCCCGGCGGAAGAAAAGGAAATGGTGCGCGCCATGCTGTCGGAAGCGCTGGTGGGCGTGATTTCGCAGACGCTGTGCAAGAAAAAAGACGGCTCGGGCCGGGTGGCCGCGCACGAAATCATGATCGGCACGCCGGCCATCCGCAACCTCATTCGCGAAAACAAGATTGCGCAGATGTATTCCATGATCCAGACCAGCCAGTCTTTCGGCATGCAGACCCTCGACCAGAATCTGGCCGATCTGGTCAAGCGCAACATGATCTCCGCCACCGAAGCGCGCACCAAGGCCAAACAGCCCGAAAACTTCCCTGGCGCCTGAGAGCCCAGACGCGCCACCGGCGCAATCCGCACTCTCCCGATATTCCCACTCGCACCCAGCAGGCCATGAAACTATTCGACAAACTCCGCGCCGGTTCGCGCAAAGACGGGGTGGACGATGCGCCCGAGTCTCAGTTTTTCACCACCGGCTTCCATGACGCGGAAGTCTCCAGCCTGGAGTCTGTGGTCGATTGGTCGCAGCGCTCGGCCGAGATCGGCGTGACCAAGCTGTCGCGCAGCGCCGGCGGCCAGCGCCTGCTCGAACTCTGGCAGCAGGACAAATACATGGCAGGGCTGACCCAGTCGGACAAAGAGCGCTGCATCAAGTATTTTCATTTCTACACCGTCAAGGCGGGTGCCGACCTCATCGCGCAGGGCGAGACGGGCAGCTTCATGGTGGTGCTGCTGCGAGGCGCGGTGGCGGTCGATCGCATGCAACCCTGGGGCGACAGACTGCGCCTGACCGAGGTGCGCGCAGGCAGCATGCTGGGCGAGATGTCGCTGGTCGACGCCGCGCCGCGCTGGTCGTACTGCACCACGCTGACCGACAGCGAGATTGCGGTGCTCGAAGCTGGCGATCTCGACCGCATGATTGCGCAAGACCCGGCCGCGGCCTGCCGTCTCATCGGCTCGCTGGCGCGCCGCCTGTCGCTGCGTCTGCGCAAGCTCAGTGCGCGGGTCGCCGCGACTTCGCCCGGCGGTTGATGCGCGCGGCTTGCGGCATGAACCACCGTATTCAAAACCTGAACAAGCGCTGGGGGGCGTATGGATCGTGATCAGGCTTCCAAATTCATCAACGATCTGCTCAAGCTGATGATCAGCCGGGGCGGCTCGGACCTGTTTCTCACGGCCGATTTTCCGCCGGCCATCAAGGTCGATGGCGCGGTTTCCAAGCTGTCGTCGCAGGCGCTCACCAGCCAGCACACCCTGGCGCTGGCGCGCTCGATCATGAACGACAAACAGTCGGCCGAGTTCGAGCGCACCAAGGAGTGCAACTTCGCCATCTCGCCGGCCGGGCTCAGCCGCTTTCGCTGCAATGCCTTCATCCAGCAGGGCAAGGTGGGCATCGTGCTGCGGCAGATCCCGCAAGACTTGCCCTCCATCGACAGCCTGGGATTGCCGCAAGTGCTCAAGACGCTGGCGATGAACAAGCGCGGGCTCATCATTTTTGTCGGCGCCACCGGCTCGGGCAAATCGACCTCGATGGCCGCCATGCTCGATTTCCGCAACGAAAATTCGCACGGCCACATCATCACGGTGGAAGACCCCATCGAGTTCGTGCATCCGCACAAAAACTGCATCGTGACCCAGCGTGAAGTCGGGCTCGACACCGACAGCTGGGAGGCGGCGCTCAAGAACACCCTGCGTCAGGCGCCCGACGTCATTCTGATGGGCGAAATCCGCGACCGCGAGACCATGGAGCACGCGGTGGTGTTCTCCGAGACCGGCCACCTGGTGCTGGCCACGCTGCACGCCAACAATGCCAACCAGGCGCTCGACCGCATCATCAACTTCTTCCCCGAAGAACGGCGCGCGCAACTGCTGATGGACTTGTCGCTCAATCTGCGCGCTCTGGTGTCGCAGCGGCTGGTGCCGCTGCAAACCGGCAAGGGGCGCGTGGCCGCGGTGGAGGTCATGATCAACTCGCCGCTGATCGCCGATCAGATCTTCGAGGGCAAGCTCACCGAGATCAAGGACGTGATGCGGCGGTCGCGCGAGATGGGCATGCAGACCTTCGACCAGGCCTTGTTCGAGTTATTCGATGCCGAGAAGATCAGTTACGAAGACGCGCTGCGCAACGCCGATTCGGTCAATGATCTGCGGCTGCGCATCAAGCTCGACAGCAAGCGCGCGCGCAACGCCGACATCGGCAGCGATACCGGGCACCTGGCCATCGTCTGATTTTTGCGGCGCAGGGGGTTGTCGCGGATCAGAGCTGAGGCACGCTGACGATCCATCCTTCGATCGGGTCGATGGCGTGCGGAAGTCCATAGCCTTCATGCCGCCTCAGGCAGGCCCACGCGGCCTGCATCAGGCAGAGCGCAGCGTCCAGCGCGTCGCCGCGCGCGTCGAGCTGCATGGGCTTGCGTTGCTCATCGGTGCACTGCAGACGGATGCCCAGCGGGTGACTCCCGCTTTCCATCGCGGCCAGCAGCAAGTCGCGTGCGGCTTCGCGTTCGGCGGTCTGCTTCGCGGGGTCATCACTTTTATAACTGCGCCGCCCCAGAACGGCACGGGCGGCATGGCCCGGATAGGCTTCGAGCGCCACACGCAGCGGATCGCCACCACGCAGACCCGGCAGCGTGACCCCTGCATCGAGCAGCAAAGGCGCTCCTGCGTGCAGCATCCAGGCGACGGGTGGATTCACCCATTTCATCGACGGCGAAGACCCCGCAGGCAGATCGCAGGCGCGGTGAGCGAATTTCGCCCCTGCCGGGCGGGCGGCACAAAAGCTGCGGAAGATTTCGCGTAGTTGCGCGCGGCTCTGGTGGCGCAGATGCGACATCAGCCGTTCCCAAGGCAGCGGGGCTTCGTCTTGCCGATGGCCGGGCCAGCGCAGGGTGTCGATCAACTCGCGCGGCAGGCCGAACGGCAGGTCGAAGGCGCCGATCCAGGGGCCGGGCGTCTGCAGCCACTGACCGAACGACGCCAGGGTGTCGAGCCGGTTGAAGTCCTGCAGGATCACGGTGTGCGATGGGTCTTGAGCCAGCCGTCCCCGCGCGATCACAATGGGTTTGCGCCGACTGGGCGCACTGCTGAAATCGACGCCGAACAAGGTGATGTCGTCTGCTCCGTTCATTTGTGCAGCACGGCCGGGGGTGGAGCGTCAGCGGGCGGAACATGCTGCAGCAACAGGCTGCGCACGGGCGCGGGCAGCCCCAGCCGCGCGGCCTGTTCAAGATCAAGCCATTGGCCTTGTGGCTCTGCGGCCCGGGGCTGGGCCTGGACGTCGACGAGCAAGGGGCGCACGGTCAGCTCGAAATGGGTGAACGCATGGCGAAACGGCGCCAGTTCTCGCTGGCCGATCACCAGTCCGATCTGCGCGGCGAACTGCAGCGCCTGCTCGGGGGCATCGAATTGCGGCAGGCTCCACAGCCCCGGCCAGAGGCCCAGTTGCGGGCGCTTTTCCAGCCAGCAAAGACCGTCCGGCGAGTTGCGCAACCAGAGCATGACGGTGCTGCGCTGCGGGCGGCTTTTGCGCGCCGCCTTGCGCACGGGCAGGCGCTGCGGATCGCCCGCCAAATGGGCGCGGCAATCAGTGGCAAAAGGACATTCGGTGCAGGCAGGCTGGCGCGGCCTGCACACGGTGGCGCCCAGATCCATCAGCCCCTGCGTGTAGGCGGCCATGTCTTGTGCCTCGGGCAGCAGGCTGCGCGCGAGCGACCAGAGCTTGCGCGTGGTGGCCGTGGCGGGAACCGGATCGTCGATGCCGTGACTGCGGCAGAGCACGCGCTGCACATTGCCGTCGAGAATGGCGGCGCGCTCGTCGAAGCAGAACGCGGCAATCGCCGCCGCCGTGGAGGGGCCGATGCCCGGCAGCGCGGCAAGGCTTTCCGCCGTTTGCGGGAACGCGCCGCCATGCGTTTGAATCACGATCTGCGCGCACCGGTGCAGATTGCGGGCGCGCTGGTAGTAGCCCAGCCCGCTCCACGCGGCCAGCACGGCATCTTCAGGCGCCGCGGCGAGCGCCTGCACCGTGGGAAAGAGGGCCGTGAAACGCGCGTAGTAATCGATGACCGTGGCGACCTGCGTCTGCTGCAGCATGATCTCCGACAGCCAGACCCGGTAGGGGTCGCGCACCTGCCAGGGCAGGTCGTGCCGCCCGTGCTGGCGCTGCCAGCGCACCAAGCGGCTGGCGAAATCCGGCAGGGTTGGCGCTGTGAAGGGGGCGGCTGGGGCTGAATCGGGCACGGTGGGCAGATCGACACTGCGGCGCAGCGGCGCTCAAGCGAATGGAGCGCCGCATTGTGCCAGCCCTTCGCGGCGAGCGTTTACGCGGTGATCAAGCGACGAATCTGATCGTTCAGCCCGCGTTGCAGCACGTCGATCTGGGCGATTTGCTTTTGCAATTCGTCAATGCGGTCATGCAGGCTGTCTTTGGTGTCTTCGATGCGTTGCAGCGTGGCCAGGCGCCGGTTGAGTTGCTTTTTGCGCTCGCGCACCTGACTGTCGAGCTGGGCGATGGCTGAGCGGTCCCAGTTTTCGATATCGCGCAGGGCGCGCTCGAACAGATCGCGCACCCGCGACGACAGGGTGCGCAGGGTGCGCAGGGTGTAAGCGTTGTTCTGCAGTTTGAGCCAGTTCACGCCGGAGAGATGCTCGGTGTAGGCATTGACCACCCGGTCGAACTCCTGCATCAACCCGCTGAGACGCAGCACACGCGGCGCGGTGACGGTGAAGCCGAATTCGCTATTGGCGCGGGTGAAGGCGGCGGCGAGCATCTGGCGGATTTCTTCGATCTGCGTTTCGGCGTCCACCAGCCGTTTGCGCAGATCGGCGCCGATGCGGGCGAGTTCGCCCTTCACCCCGACTTTCAGCAGCGCGCCGCCCATGCGCGACTCAAGCTGCTCCAGATCGTGCAGCACCGATTTGGCGGCGAAGCGCTCGCGCAACTGCTCGAGCATGCGGTTGTTGACTGCACGCAGCGCCAGAACCTGCGCCATGCCGGCGTCGAACTCGTTGCGCTCTGCGGCCAGGCGCTGCAGCATGAGCACCACCATATTGGCATTCTTGCCGCGCAGTCCCTGCAGTTCGTCGAGCTGTCCCTGGGCCTCGTGCAGTTGCTTGCGCAGTTGCTGCGAAAGTTCGGACTGCACCTGCCCGACCGCATCGCGCACGGCGCCGTCGAGCAGGCTGCGGCGGTCGATATTGGCCGCGCGATTGAGCGCGTTTTCCAGCGCGCCCAGGCCCGAGCGGGCGAGCAGCGGGCCGTCACCCTGAATGCGCGCCAGCAGGGCTTTGTGCGCCGAGACGGGAAACACCCGTTCGGGCGGCAGACGCAGCGTTTGCGCGGTGGTCTGCACCTGATGGTCGATGCTGGCGGCGATTTGCGGCGCGGTGAGCAGCGGGTCCCACAGCGCATCGACCTTGTTGAGCGCCACCAGGGTTTGCGCGCCGCTGGTGGTCGCGATGTGGCGGTTCCAGATTTCCAGATCGCTGCGCGTGACCCCGGTGTCGGCGCCGAGCACGAAGACCACGGCGTTGGCCGAGGGGATGAGCGAGAGGGTCAGCTCGGGCTCGGCGCCCACGGCGTTGAGCCCCGGGGTATCGAGAATGCTCAGGCCCTGATCGAGCAGCGGATGGGCAAAGTTGACCAGCGCGTGACGCCATAGCGGAATTTCGACTTCGCCCTGGGCATCGGTATTGAGCTGCGCCAGGTCTTCGGCATCGTGGAAGAAGCCCAAGTCTTGGGCACGCTCCAGCGGTACGCGCTGGGTGTCGGACAAATGGGTGAGCGCCTGCGCCAACCCCTGCGCATCCTGGTAGGGCAGCTCGAAATGCGTCCAGACCTGCGGGCTCGATTTCCATTGCGCCAGGGTCTGCGATTGCAAGCGGGTTTCGATGGGCAGCAGCCGCAGGCCGCGGGGCTGCGCGGGGTCGGAGAACAGTTCCATCGGGCACATGGTGGTGCGCCCGGCTCCGGCGGGCAGGATGCGCTGGCCGTGTCCACTGAAAAAGATGGCGTTGATCAGCTCGGACTTGCCGCGCGAGAACTCGGCAACGAAGGCCAGGGTCATGCGGTCGTTGTCGAGTCGGTGGATCTGCCGCTGCAGCAGCGGCCGCGCCTGTTCGAGATCGAGTCCGCTTTCTTCAAGCCAGGTCAGCAGCGCTTTGACGCGCTGTAGCGCTTCGGCGCGCCATTCGGCGTAGTCAAACAGACCGGCGGTGAGGATGGGGGCTTCGACGTGCGGATTCATCGCTTGGGGCGCTTGGATTAACTGAGTAAAAGTAAAACACAGCGCACTCTGAATTTCGATCAGCGTATCCCCGCCTTGGGCTTGGCTTTGAGAATTTTTTGGCACTTGGGGCAGAAATAGGTACTGCGCTGCCCCTGCACGATCTGCCGGATGGGCGTGGCGCAGACGCGACAAGGCTGGCCGGCTCGGCCGTAAACCAGCGCCTGCATTTGAAAGTACCCCAGTTCGCCATCGCTGTGGGCAAAGTCGCGCAGGCTGCTGCCCCCCAGCGCCACCGCCTGTTGCAAGGTTTCGCGCACCGCCGCGGCCAGACGATCGCAATGGACGGGGCGCAGATGCGAAGCCGGTGTGCGCGGGTCGATCTGCGCGCGAAACAGGGCCTCGCAAGCATAGATATTGCCAATTCCGGCGACGATGTGCTGCGACAGCAGCAGCGGCTTGATCGCCGCCTTGCGTCCGGCCAGCGCGCGGCAGAGTGTGGCGCCGTCGAAGTCGGCGCCCAGCGGTTCGGGCCCGAGCACGCGCAGCAGGGGATGGCGCTGCACCTCGTCACCCGCGTGCCAGAGCACCGCGCCGAAGCGGCGCGGATCGCGCAGACGCAGCATCCCGCGGTCGGTCAGCCATTCCACATGCTCGTGCGGTGACAGCGGGGCGGGCACTTGCGCGGCCGGCGTCCAGCGCAAAGAACCCGACATGCCCAGATGCACGATCAGCACGCCGGCTGTGTTCGGCGCTGCGGCGGTCTGCGACAGTCGCAGCAGCAGATATTTGCCGCGCCGCTCAAGCGCTTTGATGCGCAGCCCGACCAGCGTTTGCGGGTCGATGTTCAACGGCCAGCGCAGCGGTTTACCCAGGCGCAGACCGGTCAGGCGGGCGCCGAGCAAGGCGGGCTCCAGACCCTGGCGGGTGACTTCGACTTCGGGCAGTTCGGGCATGTCGGCATTGTGCCGCAGGGGGAAATGGCAGACTTCTACAATCCGCACGATTCTCGGCCCTGTCTGCTGGTGCAGATACGGCTTTCTATTCAGACTTTCAGGACTCCCATGCGCGCTGCCGTTCTTGTGTCGGCCCTGTTGTTTCCGGCTCTCACCGCTGTGCCTATTGCAGCCTATGCACAGCAGTCGGCCGTTCGGGCCAGCGCGCAGGAAACCGCGCGGCAGGTCTTTGCCATTCTGGCTGGAGAGATTGCGGCCAATACCGGGCATCCCGGGGTGGCCTACACCGAGTTGCTCAAGGCGGCGAAAGAACTCGACTCAGAGCCGCTCTACCGACGCGCGGCGGAAATCGCCTTGCGCGCAGGTGCGCCCGACAAGGCGCTCATCGCCGCTCAGGCCTGGCGCAAAGCCATGCCCGGTTCACGAGAGGCCAGCGCCTGGGTCGTGCAACTGCTTTTGCTCATGGGGAAAACCAGCGAGGCTGGCTCGGCCATCGCCCAAGACCTGGCCAACACCCCCGAACCGCAGCGCGGGCAAGCCATTGCCGATCTGCTGCCCCTGGCCGCTCAGGCGAGCGATGCCGCCGCCACGCTGTCGATGATGCGCACCGCGCTGTCCGGGCAGCGGCAATTCGCGCAGACTGATGTGGTGCTGGGTTTGCTGCGCGCGCGCGCCGGAGACCAGAAGGGGGGCTTCGCCGATGCGCTGCACGCTCTGACGCTCAACCCGGGTCTGGCCCCGGCGGCGGCGCTGCTGTTACAGCTCTACACCGTCAACCCGCAGGCGGCTGACGGCGCAATGCAGAAATTTTCCGCAGCCCAGCCCAAAGACAGCGGCCTGCGTCTGGCCTGGGCGCAGGCCGCGCTGGCGCAGCAACGCGACGGTATTGCGCTGAACGCGCTCGACAAACTGGTGGTCGATGCGCCTGATCTCGCCCCGGCCTGGCTGATATTGGGCAGCCTGCAGACTGAATTCGGCCAGCCCGCGCGCGCGGTGGTCTCGTTGCAAACCTATCTGCGGCTGGCGCGCGCCCAGACCGAGCCGCCCGTGCTGACCCCGGCTTACATCGCGCTGGCGGAGGCTTCGCGCAAACTGGGCGATCTGGATCAGGCCAACCGCTGGCTCGATCAGATCGAGCCGGATGCCAGCAACCACCTTGCCGTGCTCAGCAACCGCGCGGCCATTCTGGTGCAGCAGGGCAAGGTGAACGACGCCCTCAAGCTGGCGGAAACCTTGCCCGAGGCGACCGAGGCGCAGCGCAAAGACCGGCTGCTGGCGCGGGCGCAGGTGTTGCGCGAGGCCGGGCGCTTCGATGCGTCTTACAAGCTGCTGCAATCCGGTCTCAAGCAGACTCCCAACGATGTCGATCTGCTGTACGAAGCCTCGATGATGGCCGACAAAAGCGGGCACATCAAAGACATGCTGCAGATGCTGCGAAAGGCCATTGCGCTCGACCCCGAGTCCCAACCGGCCTATAACGCTCTGGGCTACACCCTCGCCGACCGTGGCGAGCAGTTGCCCGAAGCGCGCAAGCTCATCGCCCGCGCGCTGGAACTCTCGCCCGGCAATCCCTTCGTGCTCGACAGCATGGGCTGGGTCGAACACAAAATGGGCCACAACGATCAGGCGCTCGATTTGCTGCAGCAGGCGTATGACGCGCGGCCCGATCCGGAAATCGGCGCGCATCTGGGCGAGGTGCTGTGGCAGCTCGGCCAGCGCGACCGGGCGCGCGCCATCTGGCACGAGGCCATCGAGCGCGCGCCGCACGACACTGTGGTGCAGGCGGTGCTGCGCAAATACGGTGTGACATTCTGATGCGGCGTCGCCTCTTTGCAGGGGTTGTCGCCGGGGCTGTCGTTGGGGTGATCGCGACGGCCCTTGGCGGCTGCGCCACGCCCCAACTGCCGCAGTCGTCCGAGCCCGCCAATACGCTCGCGCTGGCAGGGCGGCTGTCACTCGTCAGCGGTCAGCCCGATGCGCAAAAGGCGCTTTACGGCGGTTTTCGGTTGGTGTTGCGCGGGGCCGTTTCCGGCGAGTTCGAAGTCTTTTCCCCGCTGGGTCAAATGCTGGCCAAGGCGCAATGGCGCCCCGGCCAAGCCAGCCTGGATAACGGCCGACAGACGCAGCACTTCGCCTCATTCGACGAAATGACCCGCGCCGCACTGGGCGTGGCCTTGCCGCAGGCTGCGTTGCAGGATTGGGTGCGGGGGCGACCGGCTGCCAGCCTGCCTTCGCAAACCCTGACGGACGGCGGTTTCGAGCAACTGGGCTGGAAGGTGCAGCCCACTTGGCGTGACGGCCAGCTCGCGCTTCTCAAGGCGCAACGTCTGGCGGGCGACCCGGCGGAGCTGCGCATGGCGATCGAATCCGCAACGGCAGCGCCGCAAACCGCTCCCTGAAGCGCTGCGTCGGCTCATTCATGCGTGCCCTGTTCAATTTGCCCGCCCCGGCGAAAATCAACTGGTTTTTGCACGTCACCGGCAAGCGCCCAGACGGCTATCACACCCTGCAGACGGTCTTTCAGTTCATCGATTGGTGCGACACGCTCGATCTGATCCGGCGTGAGGATGGTCTCATCCGCCGCATCGGCGCTGACGAACTGCCGCGAGACGACCTTTGCGTGCGCGCTGCCCGCCTGCTCCAACAGGCGACGCAGTGCGAAAGCGGCGTCGATATCCATCTGCGCAAGTGCATTCCGCAACAGGCCGGGCTCGGCGGCGGAAGTTCCGATGCTGCCACGGTACTGATCGGCCTCAACCGTCTCTGGCGCCTCGATCTGCCGCGCGCCAAACTGATGCAACTCGCCTTGCAACTCGGCGCCGACGTGCCGATTTTCATCTACGGCCGCAACGCCTGGGCCGAGGGCGTTGGCGAGCAGTTGCAGCCAATCGATCTGCCCACGCCGAGTTTTGCTGTGGTGCATCCGGCACGCGGCCTGTCCACACGTGCGGTGTTTTCCACCCTTGACTTGACAACCAAAAAACCCGAAGAAACAATAGCAGGCTTTGCTGAATGGCTGGGCGAATTTTTCGTTTTGGACGAGCGGCAGAAAAATCGGCGCCAGAAAAGTCAGAGCAAAAACTGTCAACAAGTCGATCAGCAAAGCAGTCTTTGCCCTGTCTGGGGCAGAAACGATTTGCAGCCCGGCGCCGAGGCGCTGGAGCCTGAGGTGACTCAGGCACTGCAGATTTTGCGTACTGCGTTGATGGGGCCGCTGGCAGCACACTCGCCGACGTTGCGTTCTGAGTTGCTTTTCGACGCGCGAATGACGGGTTCTGGCAGCGCAGTTTTTGCTTTGATCGGTGCGTCAGATCGATCTGGTTTGCCGAGCAGGCACGGGCCGTCTGATGAGGTGTTGGGTGGTTTGCCGGACTTGTTGCCTGAGGGTTGGCAGGGCCGGTTGTGCGAGGGTTTGCGCGAGCATCCGTTGTGCGATTGGATTGACGCATAATGCCTAGCTTGCGCTGCCGTAGTGCAGTAGATTTTGACAGACAGTTTTTTATCATTTGCCATCGTCGATGGTGGTGAATGAAGTTGGGGAGTCGCCAAGTTGGTTAAGGCACCGGATTTTGATTCCGGCATTCGAGGGTTCGAGTCCTTCCTCCCCAGCCACGATTTTTGAAAGCGTTTCGCTTGCGGCGCTGCAGACCGCGGGCTCTGCCGGAGAGAACAAAAGTTCCGGCACTTCAGGCGCACTGAATAAGCGCAACACTCCACCATGACACCGAATCCGGCGGACTTCATCCTGTTCACCGGCAATGCCAATCCGGCGCTTGCCCAGGAAGTTGCGGAACAACTCGGCATTGGCCTCGGTCAGGCCTATATCGGGCGGTTCTCCGACGGTGAAGTGACCGTCGAGATTCAGCAAAACGTGCGCGCCCGAGAGGTGTTCATCGTTCAGTCCACCTGCGCGCCGACCAATGACAACCTGATGGAACTGCTCATCATGGTCGATGCGCTCAAGCGCGCTTCGGCCGAGCGCATCACCGCGGTCATTCCCTATTTCGGCTATGCGCGGCAAGACCGGCGTCCGCGCTCAGCGCGCGTGCCCATTACCGCCAAGGTCGTGGCCAATATGCTGCAGGCCGCAGGCGTGGCGCGCGTGGTCACCATGGACTTGCATGCCGATCAGGTGCAAGGGTTTTTCGACATTCCGGTCGACAACATCTACGCCTCGCCGATTCTGCTCTCCGACCTGCGCGAAAAGAATTACAGCGACCTCATCGTGGTCTCGCCCGATATCGGCGGTGTGGTGCGCGCCCGCGCGCTGGCCAAATTGATGGACTGCGATCTGGCCATCATCGACAAACGCCGTCCCAAGCCGAATGTCTCGGAAGTGATGAACGTCATCGGCGAAATCGACGGACGCAACTGCATCATCATGGACGACATGGTCGATACCGCCGGTACGCTGACCAAGGCGGCCGAGGTGCTCAAGGCGCGCGGCGCCAAACGCGTCATGGCGTACTGCACGCACCCCGTGCTGTCGGGCCCGGCGATCCAGCGTCTTCAAAGCAGCGCCATCGACGAACTGGTCGTGACCAACACCATCCCGCTGCGCCAGGAAGCGCGCGAATGCGGCAAGGTTCGCCAGCTCTCCGCCGCCCCGCTTATCGCGCAGACGCTGCAGCGCATTGCCTACGGCGGGTCGGTGCTGCAGTTGTTCAACGAGCAGGAAACCTTGTTCTGACGCTGTTGTGATTTTGTACCTGTCGGATGTTCCGGCAGGTTGTCACGGCGCTGGTCGCAGGCGCCGTTCACCACGGGGCGAGTCCCCTTTTTTCAGGAGTCGACATGAAAGTCGTCGCATTCGAACGTAGTTTGCAGGGCACCGGTGCGAGCCGCCGCCTGCGTCGCGCCGGGAAGACCCCCGGCATTATTTACGGTGGCGAGCAAGCGCCCCAGATGATCGAACTCGATCACAACGCGCTGTATCACGCGTTGAAAAAAGAGCAGTTCCACTCCTCTGTGCTGCAGCTGGAAATTGCCGGCAAATCCAGCCAGGTGCTGCTGCGTGATTACCAGATGCACCCCTTCAAGCAACTGGTGCTGCACGTGGATTTCCAGCGTGTGGACGCCGGGCACAAGATTTCCATGAAGGTGCCGCTGCACTTCACCGGCGCGGAAAATTCGCCTGCGGTCAAGCTCAGCCACGGCCTGGTCAACCATGTGATGACCGAAGTGGAAGTGTCTTGCCTGCCGTCCGAACTGCCCGAGTTCATCGAAGTCGATCTGAGCGAATTGGTTCTGCACCAGAGCGTGCACGTCAACGATCTCAAGCTGCCCAAGGGCGTGTCGGTGCTCACGCACGGGGTGGACAATCCTGCGGTCGTGACCGTCAGCCCGCCGCCGGGTGGTGTGGGGGAAGGGGGCGCAGAAGGTGCGGCTGCTGCCGAAGGCGAAAGCAAGTAAATCGGCTTTTCCAGCCACAAGGCCGCCTGGGGGAACCTGAAGGCGGCCTTGTTGTTTTTGGAGCCGCGGTGAGACTTCGGGCGATTATGGCCGCTCGACCGGCTGATCAACTGGCCTTGGGCGGCGGTCTTCGCCCACGGCGACATAGGTCAACAGCGCCTCGGTCACTTTGATGACCTCGACGTTCGATGGCGTGCGCTGGGCATAGACCTCTACCCGCACGGTGACCGACGTTTGACCCACATGGTCGATTTCGGTGAAGAACGACAGCACGTCGCCCACCAGCACCGGCTGCTTGAACACAAACTCCTTGACCGCCACGGTCGCCACCCGCCCCTTGGCACGCCAGGCCGCAGCGATGCCCCCGGCGATGTCGACCTGCGCCATGATCCAGCCCCCGAAAATGTCGCCGTGCATGTTCACATCGGCAGGTCGGGCCTGGGTACGCAGCGTGGGTACGCGGTCGGGGAGTCGAGGGTCGGTGGTCATGAGGGGCTCCAAGCAGGGCGCCGTTGCGGCGCGGATAATCAGGCTGCGAAGTTTAGGGGCAGCTCACGAAGTTCGTGCCCCGCGCTGCGCTGCTCCGCCCTGATCGTTCATCGGCCTCTATTGGCCAAATCCCGTTAGTCCATGCACGCCCAATCCTCTCCTGCATTGCCCGAGCCGTCCTCCCATGCCACGGCAGCGCGTTCGCGCTGGGCGGTGGTTTCCGCGCTTTGGCCCTATCTGTGGGAATACCGCGGCCGGGTGTTGTTGGCGCTGGCGATGATGATCGCCGCCAAGGTGGCCAACGTCGGCGTGCCCATTGTGCTGAAAGACATCGTCAATGCGCTCGATCTCAAGCCGGGCGATCCGCGTGCGGTGCTGGTGGTGCCGGTGGCGCTGCTGGTGGCCTATGGCCTGCTTCGTCTGAGCGTGTCGCTGTTCACCGAGTTGCGCGAGGTGGTGTTTTCGCGCGTGACACAAGGCGCGGTGCGCAAGATTGCGCTGCAGGTGTTCGACCATCTGTTCAGCCTGAGCATGCGCTACCACCTGGAGCGCCAGACAGGCGGCATGTCGCGCGATATGGAGCGGGGCACGCGGGCCATCTCCAGCCTGGTGTCGTTCATCCTCTACAGCATTCTGCCCACCTTGGTGGAAATGGCGCTGGTCATCGGCATTCTGCTGGTCAAGTACGACATCTGGTTCGCGGGCATCGCGCTGATGGCGCTGGTGCTGTATGTGGCGTTCACCGTCACCGTGACCGAATGGCGCACGCAGCTACGCCGCGAAATGAACACGCAGGATTCGCGCGCCAACCAGCGCGCCATCGATGCACTGTTGAATTATGAGACGGTGAAAATGTTCGGCAACGAGGCGCTGGAGTCGACTCGCTACGACGACAACCTCAGAGCCTGGATGCGCGCGGCCATCAAGTCGCAGAACTCGCTGTCGCTGCTCAACCTTGGGCAGAGCTTGATCATCGCTACCGCCGTGACTCTGCTGGTCTGGCGGGCGACCGTCGGTGTGGTCAGTGGCAGCATGAATCTGGGTGATCTGGTGCTGGTCAACGCCTTCATGCTGCAGCTCTACGCGCCGCTGAGTTTTCTGGGCGTGATCTACCGCGAGATCCGGCAGTCCACCACGGATCTGGAGCGCATGTTCACCATTCTGGAAGAGCACCAGGAAATCAAGGACCCGCCTCAGGCGCCAGCTTTGCAGGTCGGACGGGGCGAAGTGCGTTTCGAAAATGTGCGCTTTGGCTATGGGGCCGACCGCGTCATTCTCGATGGGCTGGACTTCACCGTGCCCGCCGGAGAAACAGTGGCCATCGTCGGCCCTTCCGGCGCGGGAAAATCCACGCTGGCGCGTCTGTTGTTTCGCTTTTACGCGCCGCAGTCCGGGCGCATTCTGATCGACGGCCAGGACATCGCCCAAGTCACGCAAGCCAGTGTGCGCCGCGCCATCGGCATCGTGCCACAGGACACGGTGCTGTTCAATGACACCATTGGCTACAACATCGCCTACGGCAAACCCGGCGCCAGCGCGGCCGAGGTGGAGGCGGTGGCGCGCGCCGCGCATATCCACGACTTCATCGTCAGCACACCCCAGGGCTATGAGACGCAGGTGGGCGAGCGCGGCCTGAAGTTGTCCGGCGGAGAGAAGCAGCGCGTGGCGATTGCCCGGGCCCTGCTGAAAAATCCGCCCATCCTGATTTTCGACGAAGCCACCTCGCAGCTCGACTCGCACAACGAAAAGGCGATTCAGGCGGAAATACGCGCGGCTTCGCGCGACCGCACTGCCATTGTGATCGCTCACCGCCTGTCCACCGTGGTCGATGCGCATCAGATTCTGGTGGTGGAAAGCGGGCGCGTGGTCGAACGCGGCACCCACGCGCAACTGCTGCAGGCGCGCGGCCTGTACGCCCGCATGTGGAATCTGCAGCAGGATAGGGCGGCTCACCCCGAAGCGTCTGCGGCGATGGCCTGATGCTGGAACGGAGTTTGCATACACCTATTGCGCATTTGTGACCCACGGTTACACTTGTGCGATTCGTTCACCCCATTCCTACATTCACGGAGATTCGCATGATCAAAAAACTGTTTGGTTTGACCATCCTGGCTGCGGCCGCAATGTCTTGCACCCAGGCAGCCGAGCTCACCGGCACGCTGAAAAAAGTGAAGGAAACCAACAGCATCACCGTCGGCTACCGCGAGTCGTCGATTCCCTTCTCCTACCTCGACAACAACGGCAAACCCATCGGCTACGCGATGGAGCTGTGCGGCAAGGTGGTCGATGCCGTCAAGGCCGATCTGAAAATGCCCGGCCTGAAAGTGAACTACACCCCGGTCACGTCGAGCAACCGCATTCCCCTGCTCGAAAACGGCACCATCGACCTGGAGTGCGGCTCCACCACCAACTCGGTGGCGCGCCAGAAACAGGTGGCTTTCGGGCCGACCTACTTCGTTATCAACGTGACGGCTGCGGTGAAAAAAGATTCGGGCATCAGCGATTTTGCGCAACTGGCGGGCAAGACCATCGTCACCACCTCGGGCACGACCGCCGTGCCGCTGCTGAAAAAGTACGAAAAAACCAAGGACATGGAATTCAAGGAAATCTACGGCAAGGATCACGCCGAGAGCTTCCTGCTGATGGCCGATGGCCGGGCTTCCGCGTTCGTGATGGACGACATTCTGCTGGCGGGGCAGATCGCCAACTCCAAGGATCCGGCGGCCTACAAAATCCTGCCCGGTTCGCTGCGACAAGAGCCTTACAGCATGATGCTGCGCAAGGATGATCCGCAGTTCAAGGCGCTGGTCGACAAGACCATCGATGGCGTGATGAAGTCGGGCGAGATCAACAAGATCTACGCCAAGTGGTTCACCAGCCCGATTCCGCCCAAGGGCATCAACCTGAACTTCCCGGAAACCCCCGCGATCAAGGAAGCCTTCGCCCACCCGAACGACAAGGGCGTCGAATAAGCAGCGCCAGGTTGGCAAGGAACCAAGCCGGCAGCTTTGCCGGCTTTTTTCCATGGTGAAATGACGCAGGCAGACGAGGGGAAGACATGCTGGGTTTAGGCATTTTTTTGGAAGACACGCCGGACGGCGACACCACCTGGGGCATGTCGCTGCTTTCCGGGCTGGAATACACCCTGTTGCTGGTGGTCTGCGCCTGGGTGATCGCCATGATGCTCGGCTCGGTGCTGGGGGTGGTGCGCACCACCAAGCATCGCTTTTGGGTGATGCTGGGCAACGGCTATGTGGAACTGTTCCGCAACATCCCCCTTCTGGTGCAGTTTTTCCTCTGGTATTTCGTGCTGCCCAGCGTGATTCCGCCGCTCAAACGATTTGCCAACGCGGTTGATCCGGGCACCTTCCAGATTCTCACGGCCGTGGTTTGCCTCGGGCTGTTCACCGCGGCGCGGATTGCCGAGCAGGTCAAGTCGGGCATTCAGTCGCTGCCGCGCGGGCAGACTTTCGCCGGGCTGGCGCTCGGGCTGACGCCCACGCAGACCTACCGCTACGTGCTGCTGCCCATGGCGTACCGCATCATCATTCCGCCGCTCACTTCCGAGTCGATGAATCTGGTGAAGAACTCCGCAGTGGCGTATTCCATCGGCTTGACTGAACTGTTTTTCCGCACCCGCGAGATGGGAGAGATGACCTTCCGCTACTTCGCGGCCTTCGGCGCGGCCACGGTGCTGTATGTCGCGGTGGCGTTTTCCATCAACCGCATCATGGCGTGGGTGGAGCGCGCCACGGCGGTGCCGGGCTATATGGGCGGGAGCAAGTGATGGGCGATTTTGACTTTGGCTCCATCGTCTCGGTGCTGCCCTTTTTGCTCAAGGGGTTGACCTACACCATCCAACTCACCGTGGTGGCGGCCATCGGCGGCACGCTGCTGGGTATTTTGCTGGCGCTGGCGCGGCTGTCGCACCTGAAGTGGCTGTCCTTGCTGGCGGCGAGCTACATCAATCTGATGCGCTCGATTCCGCTGCTGCTGGTGATTTTCTGGTTCTACTTCCTGGTACCGGTGATGCTGCAGTCGATCACCGGATCGGACTATCCGCCCAAGATCGGGGCGGAGCGTTCGGCTTATTTCACCTTCATTTTGTTCGAGGCGGCGTATTTCGCGGAGATCGTGCGCGCGGGCATCCAGAGCATTCCCAAAGGGCAACTCGGCGCGGCCTATGCGCTGGGCCTGACCTACGCGCAGTCGATGCGGCTGATCATCCTGCCGCAGGCGCTGCGCAATATGCTGCCGGTGCTGCTCACCCAGACCATCGTGCTGTTCCAGGACGTGTCGCTGGTGGCGCTGCTCAACGTCACCGACTTCGTCGGCGCCGCCATGAAAATCGCGCAGCGCGACAGCCGCGTGGTCGAGATGTACACCTTGGTGGCCGTGGTGTATTTCGTGCTGAGTTTCCTGCTGTCGCAAGGCGTCAAGCGCCTGCATCAGCGCATCGCCATCGTGCGGTAAGGCGATAAGTCATTTTCAATGGATCGTTCCATGACCCAGAATTCTGCCCAGGGCGCTAGCGCGCCGATGATCGATATTCGCCAGATCAGCAAGTGGTACGGCGACTTCCAGGTGCTCACCGACTGTTCCACGCAGATTGCGCGCGGCGAAGTGGTGGTGGTGTGCGGGCCGTCGGGCTCGGGCAAGTCCACGCTGATCAAGTGCGTCAACGCGCTCGAACCCTTTCAGAAGGGCGATGTGGTGGTGGATGGCACGTCGATTGCCGACCCCAAAACCAATCTGCCCAAGCTGCGCGCGCGCGTGGGCATGGTGTTTCAGCACTTCGAGTTGTTTCCGCACCTGACGGTGACCGACAACCTCACGCTCGCCCAGATCAAGGTGCTCGGGCGCAGCAAGGCCGAGGCGCGCGAAAAGGGCCTGCTCTACCTCGACCGCGTGGGCCTTTCGATGCACAAGGACAAATTCCCCGGACAACTCTCTGGTGGACAGCAGCAGCGCGTGGCCATCGCGCGTGCGCTGGCGATGGATCCGATTGCCATGCTGTTCGATGAACCGACCTCGGCGCTCGATCCGGAGATGGTGGGCGAAGTGCTCGACGTCATGGTCAAGCTCGCCGAAGAGGGCATGACCATGATGGTGGTCACGCACGAAATGGGCTTTGCGCGCAAAGTGTCGCACCGCGTGGTGTTCATGGATGCGGGGCGCGTGGTGGAAGATTGCCCGACGCCGCAGTTCTTCTCGACCAGCGAACAGCGCAGCGAGCGCGCCGCGCACTTCCTGGCAAAAATCCTGCAGCACTGAACGACTGCCGCTTCATTGCGCGGCAGGGCGGGGCGTAGCATGTCGGCGTTGCCGTTTTCGCCACCCGACATGACCTCGAACCCCACGCTCACCCCCACGCTCACCCTCACGCGCCCCGACGATTTTCACCTGCATCTGCGTGATGGCGCCGCCATGCGTGATGCGCTGCCCTGGACGGCACGGCAATTCGCCCGGGCCATCGTCATGCCCAATCTCAAGCCGCCGGTGGTGCATCTGCGGCAGGCCCTGGACTACCGCGCACGCATCGTGGCCGCCTTGCCTGAGGGCAGTGATTTCACCCCGCTGATGACGCTCTATCTCACCGACGACACCACCCCGACGATGGTGATCGAGGCAAAGAACAGCGGCGTGGTGCATGCGTTCAAGCTCTACCCGGCGGGCGCAACGACTAATTCGGACAGCGGAGTGACCGAACTCAAGCGCATCTATCCGGCGCTCGACGCCATGCAGCAGGTCGGCATGCCGCTGTTGATTCACGGCGAAGTGACCGACCCCGAGGTGGATGTGTTCGACCGCGAGGCGGTGTTCATCGAGCGACATCTCATCGCTCTGCGCCGCGCTTTTCCCGAGCTCAAGATCGTGCTGGAGCACATCACCACGGCCCAGGCCGCCGCGTTCATTCAAGAGGCGCACGACCGGGATGCCCAGGGTGCGCCTCTTCTGGCCGCAACCCTCACGGCGCATCATCTGCTGCACAACCGCAATGCCATGTTCAAAGGCGGCATGCGGCCCCATTACTACTGCCTGCCCGTGCTCAAGCGCGAGACCCACCGCCAGGCTCTGCTCGATGTCGCCACGAGCGGAGACGACCGTTTCTTTCTCGGTACCGACTCTGCGCCGCATGCGCGCAACACCAAAGAAACGGCCTGCGGCTGCGCCGGTTGCTTCACGGCGGCCAATGCGCTGGAGTTGTACTGCGCGGCTTTCGAGCAGCGCAATGCTTTGCACCGACTCGACGATTTCGCCAGCCGTTTCGGCGCGGCGTTCTACGGTTTGCCGCGCAATACGGGCTCGATCACCCTGAAGCGCCGCAGCTGGCAGGTGCCCGACACGCTGCCCTATGCCGACGCCGACATCGTGCCCCTGCACGCGGGTGAAGCGATGGAGTGGCAGGTGCAGGTCGGGGTTTGATCTCCCGGCGTGTGACCCCGGGTCTGATCTCGCTTTATGCGAACTACCCGGCCAGCGGAATCGGCAGGTCGGGCACCCGGTAATTGCTCGTGGTCATCAGGTCGATGCCGCAACTCAGGCCCTCGGCCCAGTCGATGAATTGCGCCACGGCCGGTTTGCCCTTGATGGGGGAGCCATGCTGCGGCACGATCATCTCGATGTCCAGCGTGCGCACCATGCTGGCCCAATACCGCAGGATCTTGTTCGACACCATGTAGCGGCGGTGGAAGGCTTCCATATGGGGCAGGGCATCGGCCAGTTGCGCAAACGGGCGGCCCGCCTGCGCACCGCTGACGAGTGAAACCCCCAGATCGCCCGAGAACAGGATTTTGCTGATCGGGTCATAAAACTGGAAGTTGCCCTCTGCGTGCAAAAAGTGCGCCGGCAGCAGCACGATGTCGCTCTTGCCCAGGCGCAGCGTTCCTCCGGCGTCAGGTACGGCGATGATGCGTTTGTCGGTTTTGCCGAGCTTGCAGAAATGCGGAGCAAAACGCGCCCACAGACGAGAGATCACCAGATCGGCCTTGGAGGCGGTCATCCAGCGGTCTAGTGAGGCGATGATGTCCGGGTCGGCATGCGAAGCCAGCAGGTAGTGCAAGTCTTGCGGCGCCATGTATTTGCGCATGGTCAGCGTGAGTTCGTTGAACGTCATATTGCCGCCCGGATCAATGAGCGCGCCCTGGCCGTGGTCGATGAGGAGGAATTGATTGGCCTGCACGGCGTCGCCGTCGTCTTCGACCAGATCGCTGAACATGAGGCACAGATGCGTGCCGTTGTTGAATAGTTCTGTCGCCACGGAATTCGCTCTTTCGCTGAACCGCAAAAAATGTAAAGGCGAATCATCCGATCTTTTGAATACATGAAGCTTTGCGCTGCATCAAAGACAGGGCATTCTGGGGTCTGCAACCGGGGCGGCGAGGTTTCTCCGTCATAATGCGGCCTGCGAAGTGGGGTGGGCAGTCGCGGTGTGCTTCAGGCGCAACGAGGAAGGTCCGGACTCCATAGGGCGGGATGACGGCTAACGGCCGTGCACGGTGACGTGACGAACAGGGCCACAGAGACGAGTAAACGCCGGGCAACCGGCGTGGACGTGAAACGCGGCAACCTCCATCCGGAGCAACACCAAATAGGCAGACGCGCCAGCGGCAACGCTGGCACAGAGCGGCCCGCGCGAGTCTGCGGGTAGGTGGCTTGAGCCGCGCAGCAATGCGCGGCCTAGAGGAATGGCTGCCACGGTGCGGGTGCAAGCCCGCGCTGCACAGAATCCGGCTTATAGCCCCGCTTCGCACTTTTCCCCTCAGTTTTTTACAACCCCGATCGGGTGCGGATCGGTGCTGCCCGTCATCCGTCAAGGTGCAGATGCGCTTCCATTTCTAGAAAGAACATTCAAGGCAGACTCTAAATTGTTCATTTTTATAAGAAACATGCTCATTTACTGGTTCCATAAACAGTATCTAAGTCCTTGTTTTGTAAAAGAAATTTCAGGGTTTCAGGCTTGACCGCAGCTGTCGCGATCCCCTAAAGTGGCGAATAGTGCAAAAAAGTGGGGAATAGTGCAGAGCGCTGCGCCATTTCACCGGCCCCACTGCAGCACGGCAACCGCGGGCGACTTCATGTTTATTGGCATTTCGGCACTCACTCTGGACGGCAAAGGTCGTATGACCGTGCCTGCCCGGCATCGTGATCTGCTGATGGCGCGCTCGCAGGGGCGACTCACGCTGACCAAGAGCCCCGACGGTTGTCTGCTGATGTTTTCCGACGACGAGTGGACGAGTTTTCGCGACCGGGTGATGCAGTTGCCCATGTCGGCGCAGGGCTGGAAGCGCATCTATCTCGGTCATGCCACCGAAACCGAAATGGACGGCACCGGGCGCGTGCTGATTTCGCCCGAATTGCGTCAGGCCGTCGGTCTGGAGCGCGAGGTCGATCTCATCGGCATGGGGCGTCACTTCGAAATCTGGGATCGCGCCAAACATCAGGCGCAAGAGGCTGCGGTGGTCGAGGCCGGCATGCCCGACGCCGTGCGCGACATTGTGTTGTGACCGTGTATGCCCCACACCACTCCCATGCCCAGCGCCGAAACGGCGCACCGCACCGTGTTGCTGCACGAGGCGGTGGACCAACTGATCACCAACCCGGACGGGGTGTACCTCGACGCGACTTTCGGGCGTGGCGGACACAGCCGGGAAATTCTGCGGCGGCTGTCGCCCGCCGGTCGGCTGATTGCGATCGACCGCGATCCGCAGGCCATCGAAGCCGCGGCCCAGATTCACGATGCGCGTTTTGTGATCAAGCACGCGCCTTTCTCCGAGTTTGCGCAGGTGTTGCACGAGCAGGGCGTGGCGCAGGCCGATGGGCTGCTGTTCGATTTGGGAGTGTCGTCGCCGCAACTCGATCAGCCCGAGCGCGGTTTCAGTTTCCGCGCTGACGGGCCTTTGGATATGCGGATGGACAACAGCAGCGGGCAAACCGTCGCTGAGTATCTGGCCACGGCCAGCGTGGATGAAATTGCAACCGTGCTGAGGGATTATGGAGACGAACGGGCGGCTGTCCAGATTGCAAAGAAGATTGTGGCTCGCCGCGATGCCGGAGCGCCTCTCGCGCGCAGCGGCGAACTCGCTGCACTGGTTGCCAGTGCCGTCAAGAGCCGTGAGCCGGGCCAGGACCCGGCCACCCGCACGTTTCAAGCTCTTCGGATTCACGTCAATGCCGAGCTTGCGCAAATCGAAACGGCGTTGAGCCAGGTGCTCGACTGCCTGAGGCCGGGCGGGCGGCTGGCCGTGATCAGCTTTCATTCGTTGGAAGACGCGCTGATCAAACGCTTTATTCACCGCCATGCCCGCGCACCGGCGGTCGATCGGCGCCAGCCCTTCGTCCCCGGCGTTTCGGCCGAGTTCCAGCCGCAACTCAAGGAGGTGGTGCGGATGCGGCCTTCGGCGGCGGAAATCAGCGGCAATGCGCGGTCGCGCTCGGCCATGCTGCGCGTGGCACAACGGGTCTGAGGAACACGCGATGACCCGAATCAACTTCCTGCTGCTGTTTGTCGTGGTGCTGTGCGCCATGTCGGTGGTGCGCGCGCAGTACCAGGGCAGGCGCACGTTTGCCGCGCTGGATGTGGCGCAGCAAAGGGCCGAGCAGTTGCAGATGGACAAGGATCGTCTGCAGGTGGAATATCGCGCGATGAGTGCGCCGGGCCGCATCGAGAGAATCGCGCGCACCCAGCTCGACATGCGCCCCATTACGGCGGCGCGCACCATCTTCGTACACGAAGGCCAGGTCACCCTGCCTCCGCTGCCCGTCATGCCACAGTCCCAGCCGAAACCGGCGAGTCAAGGTGCGCGGCGATGAAGAATCCGGCTATGCGTGCGCCCAAGTCGGCAGCCAGCTATGGCAAGAGCCCGCTGCTGAATGTGAAGTTGCCGCCAGGTCGCGCCTGGCTGGTGAAGGGGCTGCTGTTTGCGGCGTTTGCGGCGCTGGGTCTGCGCGCCTTCTGGGTGCAGGTGTGGACGACGCAGTTCTATCAGAACCAGGGCGATCTGCGCTTTGTGCGCACCATCGAGCTGCCGGCGATGCGCGGCCGCATTCTCGACCGCAACGGCAACATTCTGGCGTCGAGCATCCCGGCCAAGACCATCTGGGCCGATCCCACGCAGGTCGAGTCGGGCAACGACAAGGTGCAGCAACTCGCCCGGCTGCTCGGCCTGAACGCCGCCGATCTGCAGCGCCGGCTCGACTCCAACAAGCAGTTCGTCTATCTCAAGCGGCAGGTGGACATCGACGTGGCCAAGGAGGTCAAGGCGCTGGGCATCAAGGGCATTTATGAATCGCCCAGCTACAAACGCTACTACCCGGAGGGCTCGGCGGCGGCGCAGCTCATCGGCTTTTCCAATATCGAAGGCCAGGGGCAGGACGGCATGGAGCTGGCGCTGCAAGCGCGGCTGGCCGGTCACCCGGGGGTGCGCAAGGTCGTGAAAGACCGGCTGGGTAATGTGATCGAGGATGTGTCGGGCGGCGTGCCGCCGGTGGACGGACAGGATGTGCGCCTGTCGATCGACAGCAAGATTCAGTATCTCACCTACCAGGCGCTCAAGCAGTCGGTCGAGGACAACAAGGCCAAGAACGGCAGCGCGGTGGTGATCGATGCGAAAACGGGCGAGATTCTGGCAATGGCCAACTACCCCAGCTTCGATCCGAATACCCGCAAGCGCATGACCGAGGCGGACATCCGCAACTACGCCGTGACCGATGCCTTTGAACCCGGCTCGGTGCTCAAGCCCATCACCCTGAGCGCAGCCTTACAGGCCGGCATCATCACCCCGACGACGGTGTTCCATACCGCGCCGGGCTGCCAGCAGTTTTACGGCGCCAATATCTGCGATGACAGCAACAACGGCAATATCGAGCTGCCCCAGGTCATCCAGTATTCGAGCAACGTCGCCACTTCGCAGGTGGTGAGCAAGATGCCAGCGCAAGTGCAGTGGAATATGTACACCGCGGTGGGCTTCGGCCAACGTCCGCAGATCGAGTTTCCCGGCGCGACCAGCGGGCTGATGCGGCCGATGAAACGCTGGCGCCCGATCGACCGCATCACCATGGGTTTCGGTTACGGGTTGGGTATCTCCACCCTGCAGCTGGCGCATGCCTATCTCATCTTCGCCGACCGTGGCCGCATTTTCCCGGTCACCCTGTTCAAGCACGATGAGGCGCCCGAAGGCGTGCAGGTCGTCTCGCCCACCGTGGCGCGCGAAATGCGCGGCATGCTGGCGCTGGTGACGCAGCCCGGCGGCACCGCCCCGGCGGCGGCCGTGCCGGGTTACTCCACTGGCGGCAAGACCGGCACCGCTTGGATTGCCAAGGATGGCAAGTACGACAAAAAGCTGTTCCGGGCGCAGTTCGTCGGACTGGCGCCGATCCACCACCCGGTGCTGGTGATGGCGGTTTCGGTCGATCAACCGACGGGTGGCAAGCACTTCGGCGGTCAGGTGTCGGCCCCGGTGTTCGGTGCGGTGGTGCCGCAGGCGCTGCGCATTCTCGGGGTACAGCCCGACCTGCCGGTCAAGCCCGATCTCGTTCCCGCGCAAACCGCGCAAGCCCTGCAACTCCCGGCGGGCCGGGCGATGAAGGGGGGTGCATGAATCACACGCCGAAAGCGGTCGATACCGTGCTGCAAGCGTTGCGCGCCTTGGGTGTCGCAGCCGATGCGCCGTGGAGCGCCGACAGCCGCAGCCTGCAGCCCGGCGAGGTGTTCGTCGCCTGGCCGGGGGCGGCGCGCGATCCGCGTCAGTTCGTGGCGCAGGCCTTGGCGGCGGGGGCAGCGGCCGCGCTGGTCGAGGCCGAGGGAGTGCAGCATTTCGGCTTCACCGATCCGCGCATTCTGGCTGTTGACGGGCTCAAGGCGCTGGCCGGGCCGCTTGCGGCGGATTGGTACGGACATCCTTCCGAGGTCGTCAAGCTGCTGGCCGTGACCGGCACCAATGGCAAGACCTCCTGCGCTTTGTGGGCAGCGCAGGCCCTGAACGCGGCTGGGCAGCGCTGCGGGGTGATCGGCACGCTGGGCGCCGGATGGCCGGACGCGCTGCAGCCCACCGGATTCACCACGCCCGACCCGGTGCGTCTGCAGACGATCCTGGCGCGGCTGCGCGAACAAGGCGCGCTCTGGTGCGCCATCGAGGCATCGAGCATCGGCCTGGACGAACATCGCCTGGCGGGTTGCGCTATTCATGCGGCCGCATTCACCAATCTGACGCAAGACCATCTCGACTACCACGGCGACATGGCGGCCTATGCGCGCGCCAAGCGGGCGCTGTTCGTCTGGCCGGGGCTGCAGCATGCCGTACTGGATATCGACGATCCCTTCGCCGCAAGCGTCTTGCTCGCCGATTGCCGCAGCCGGGGGCTGCAGGTGCAAACCACCGCGCTGATCGCCAAGGCCGACTGGTGTGCGGAGGACGTGGTGCAGACTTCCACTGGCCAGCGCCTCACTCTGGTGAATTGCAACAATCGCCACGCGCTGGATCTGCCCGTGCTGGGCGCCTTCAACCTGCGCAATTTGCTGGTGGTTGCCGCGCTGCTGCACACCACGGGGCTGGATGACGCGGCCATTGCCGCCGCCTTGCGCACGGTGCGCGCGGTGCCGGGTCGCATGCAGATGCTGGGTGGCATCGGTGCGCCGCTGGCGGTCATCGACTACGCCCATACGCCCGACGCGCTGGACAAGGCGCTGCAAGCCCTGCGGCCTGTCACCGCCAAGCGCAAAGGCAAGTTGTGGTGCGTGTTCGGCGCCGGCGGCGACCGCGATGCGCGCAAACGCCCGCTGATGGCGCAGGCCGCCGAGGCCCACGCCGACCGCGTGGTGCTCACCAGCGACAACCCGCGCAGCGAAGCGCCGGGCGCCATTCTGCAAGACCTGCTCGCCGGTCTGCAGCAACCCGCGCAAGCCCTGCTGATCGAAGACCGCGCCGCCGCCATCGCCCAGACCCTGTCGCACGCCGCGGTGCACGACGTGGTGCTCATCGCAGGCAAGGGGCACGAAAACACGCAAGAGATCGCCGGACACAAGCAGGCCTTCAGCGACGCCTTCCATGCCCGCATGGCACTGGCCGCGCGCGGCGCTGGGCTTTGCAGTCTGGGCGAACTGCGCGACTGGATCGGGCCCGAGGCCCGCCTCATCGGCGAGGCCGAGGTGGCGGTGAGCGCCATCGAGACCGACAGCCGCAAACTCACGCCGGGTGCGCTGTTCGTCGCCTTGCGCGGCGCCCGCTTCGATGCGCACGACTTTCTGCCGCAGGCAGCGGCCGCTGGTGCGCGCGCCCTGCTGGCCGAACAAGGCGTGGGCGCTTCCGGGCTGCCGGGCATCGAGGCGCCCAACACCCTGCGCGCATTGGGCCTGTTGGCGCGAGGCTGGCGGCGGCAGCAGACGTTGCCGCTGATCGCGGTGACTGGCAGCAACGGCAAGACCACGGTGACGCAGATGCTCGCAAGCATTCTGGCGGCGTGGCAGGGCCAAGACCGGCGTCTGGCGACGCAGGGCAACTTCAACAACGAGGTGGGTCTGCCGCTCACTTTGCTGCGCTTGCGGCCGCAACATCAGGCCGCCGTGGTCGAGCTGGGCATGAACCATCCGGGCGAGATCGCCTGGCTCGCCAGTCTGGCCGAGCCCACCGTGGCGCTAGTGAACAACGCCCAGCGCGAACATCAGGAATTCATGCATAGCGTCGAAGCGGTCGCGCGCGAAAACGGCGCGGTGCTCGCGGCGTTGCCGCAGACCGGGGTGGCGGTGTTTCCCGCAGACGACGCCCAGACCGCGATCTGGGTGGCGCAAGCCGCCGGTCGGCGTGTGTTGCGCTTTGCCCTGCGTGAAGGGGCTGAGGCGGGCGTGGAGGCTGAAGTCAGCGGCCATGCGTTTTATCGGCAGGGCCAGTTGCGTGTGCAATTGCATACCCCGGCGGGTCATGCCGAAGTGGGCCTGCAACTGCTGGGGCGGCACAACGCGCGCAATGCGCTGGCGGCGACCGCAGCGGCCTTGGCCGCAGGCGCTCCGCTGGATGCCATCTGCCGCGGACTCGAAGCCTTTGCTCCGGTGGCCGGGCGTCTGGTGCCGCGACGTCTGCGTTGCGCCGACGAGCACACGCTGCTGCTGATTGACGACAGCTACAACGCCAATCCCGACTCGGTGCGCGCCGCCATCGACGTGTTGGCCGAGCTGCCTGGGCGCAGCCTGCTGCTGCTCGGCGATATGGGCGAAGTCGGTGACAACGGCCCGGCCTTCCATGCCGAAGTGGGTGCGTATGCGGCCCAGCGCGGCGTGGCGGCGCTATGGGCCTGCGGCGCCATGTCGACGCAGGCGGTCGCGGCCGCGCAGGCGGCGGGCCTGGCGGCAGCAAAGCATCAGCCCGACTTGATGGACTTCACCCTGGATGCCGCGGCGCTGCGCGAATTCGACACCGTGCTGGTCAAAGGCTCGCGCTTTATGCGCATGGAGCGCGCGGTGCAGGCCATCGCCGCGCTGGCGGCGAATGGCAACGGCGCGTCCACGCAGGAGGTGCACCATGCTGCATAGTCTGGCCATGTGGCTGATGGAGCTCTCGCCCGATCTGCGCTTTTTTCGGGTGTTCAACTACATCACTTTCCGTGCGGTGATGAGCACGCTCACCGCGCTGTTCATCGGCCTGCTCGCGGGCCCCGCAGTCATCCGCAAACTCACCGCGATGAAGGTCGGCCAGGCCGTGCGTCAGGACGGGCCGCAAACGCATCTCATCAAGACCGGCACGCCCACCATGGGCGGGGTGCTCATCCTGCTGTCCATCGGCGTGTCCACGCTGCTGTGGATGGATCTGAGCAACCGCTTCGTCTGGCTGGTGCTGTTGGTCACGCTCGGTTTCGGCGCCATCGGCTGGGCCGACGACTACCGCAAGGTGGTGTACCGCGACCCCAACGGCATGCGCTCGCGCGACAAGTACTTCTGGCAGACGCTCATCGGCGTGGCCGCCGCGTTCTACCTGGCTTTCGCCGTGTCGGGCAAGGGCAACGCCGAGGTCTGGCATCTGTTCGTGGCGTGGTTGCAAAGCGGCATGAGCATGCCCTTGCCCCCCGCTTCCGACCTCATCGTGCCGTTCTTCAAATCGGTCAGTTATCCGCTCGGCGTGACCGGCTTCATCGTGCTGAGCTATCTGGTCATCGTGGGCAGCAGCAACGCGGTCAATCTCACCGACGGCGCCGATGGCCTGGCCATCATGCCCGTGGTCATGGTCGGCGGTGCGCTCGGTGTGTTTGCCTATGTCACCGGCAACGCGGTGTACTCCAAATACCTGCTGTTCCCCTTCATTCCGGGAACGGGGGAGTTGCTGATTTTCGTGGGCGCGATGGTCGGCGCCGGGCTGGCCTTTCTGTGGTTCAACGCCTATCCGGCGCAGGTGTTCATGGGGGATGTGGGCGCGCTGGCGCTGGGCGGCGCCTTGGGCACCATCGCCGTGATCGTGCGCCAGGAAATCGTGCTGGCCATCATGGGCGGCGTGTTCGTCGCCGAAACCGTGTCGGTGATGATTCAGGTGACGTACTTTAAATACACCAAGAAGAAGTACGGCGTGGGACGGCGCATTTTCAAAATGGCGCCGCTGCACCATCACTTCGAGCAACTCGGGGTGAAAGAGTCGCAGGTGGTGGTGCGGTTCTGGATCGTCACCATGATGCTCTGTCTGGTGGGCCTGGCGAGTCTGAAGCTGCGATGAACCTGAACTCACTCTCCGTTCTCGTGCTCGGTTTGGGCGAATCCGGCCTGGCGATGGCGCGCTGGTGTGCGGCGCAGGGCGCGCAGGTGCGCGTGGCCGACAGCCGCAGCGCGCCGCCTGGGTTGGCTGCGCTGCAGCGCGAAGTGCCATCGGCGCAGGTGCATTGCGGCAACCTGAGCGCCGACCTGCTGGGCGACGCGCAACTGCTGCTGCGCAGCCCCGGCATCGCACCGCACGCGGCCGAGTTTGCCGCGCTCACACAGGCAGCCGCCGAACGCGGCGTGCCGATGGCCGGTGAGCTGCATCTGTTCCAGTGGGCGCTCGACGCGCTGCGCGCAGAGCGAGGCTATGCGCCCAAGATCGTCGCCATCACCGGCACCAACGGCAAGACCACCGTCACACGGCTGACCGGGCTGATGCTGGAGCGCGCGGGCTGGAGCGTGGCAGTGGCGGGCAATATTTCGCCGTCCATGCTCGACGTGCTGCAGGCCCGGCTTCAGGCCGACGACCTTCCTGCAGCCTGGGTGCTGGAGCTCTCCAGCTTCCAGCTTCATGGCATGGAGGGCTTCGCCGCCGCCGCCGCCACGGTGCTCAACATCACCCAGGACCATCTCGACTGGCACGGCGACATGACGGCCTACGCCGCCGACAAGGCCAACATCTTCGGGAATCAGGGCGCGCAGGGCGTCATGGTGCTCAACTGCGACGATCCGCAGGTGCTGGCCATGCAGCGCCCGGGGCGCAAGCTGCGGCGCTTTGGTTTGTCGGCGCCGCAACAACCCGGAGACTGGGGCGTGGTGCGCGAAGGCGGCATCGACTGGCTGGCGCGCGCCCTCCCGGAAGAGGACTCCCCCCGAAATCGCCGCGGTGCGGCGATCTCCCCCCAGGGGGCCGGGCAAGGCTTGGGGCGGCCCGGCGCCTTGCCCGAGGCCAGGCTCCAGATGCAGCGTTTGATGCCCGCGGAAGCCCTGCGCATTCAGGGCGCGCACAACCTTTCCAACGCGCTCGCCGCGCTGGCGCTGGGCGATGCCGTGGGCGCGCCGCTCGCGCCCATGCTGCACGCCCTGCGCGACTACCGCGGTGAACCGCACCGCATGCAGACCGTGGCGGTGATCGACGGCGTGCGCTGGATCGACGACAGCAAGGGCACCAATGTCGGCGCCACGGTGGCGGCACTGGCGGGCATGGAAACGCCGGTGGTGCTGATCGCCGGTGGGGACGGCAAGGGGCAGGATTTTTCGCCGCTGCGCGCGCAGGCCGCGCGGCTGCGCGCTGCGGTGCTGATCGGCCGCGATGCGCAGGCCATCGCCGCGGAGCTGCAGGGGCTGGCCCCCACCGAATTCACGCAGTCCCTGGAGCAGGCTGTGCAGCGCGCCGCCACGCTGGCAAAGACCGGCGACGCGGCGCTGTTGTCACCCGCTTGTGCCAGTCTGGACATGTTCCGCAACTACGCGCATCGTGCCGAGGTGTTTGTCGCCGCCGTGCGCGAGTTGGCCGAAGCGCGTGGACAAGTCTGGAACGAAGGGGCCGACCATGCTTGAGCGCATGTTGCCCTTCCTCGGTCGCAAGCGCGACAAGGCAGCGGCCGATCTGCCGGTGCGCGTAGGGCATAGTGCGCCGCGCAATTCGCGCATGCTGGAGTACGACCAGAACCTGGTCTGGGTCACGCTGCTGCTGCTGGCCTACGGCCTGGTGATGGTGTATTCGGCGACGATTTCTTTTCACGACTCGCCGCGCTATGCGCAGTGGTCGCCCTACCACTATTTCATCCGCGATCTGTTCTCCATCGCGGCGGCCTTGCTGGCAAGCTGGATCGTGGTGCAGATTCCGATGGCCGAGCTGCAGAAATGGTCGATGCGCTTTTTCTTCCTCTCGCTGATCGGGCTGGTGCTCGTGTTGTTGCCGCATATCGGCAAGGACGTGAACGGCTCCAAGCGCTGGGTGGTTTTCCCCGGCGGGCTGAACTTCCAGCCCTCCGAGCTGGTCAAGCTCACCGCGCTCATCTATGCCGCCGATTTCATGGTGCGCAAGCAGGAGGTCAAGCAAAGCCTGCTCAAGACCTTCCTGCCGATGATGGCGGTGATGATGATCGTGGGCGTGCTGCTGCTGGCCGAGCCCGACATGGGCGCCTTCCTGGTCATCGCTTCCATCACCTTGGCCATCCTGTTTCTCGGCGGGGCCAACGGCAAGCTGTTTTCGGTGTTCAGCGTGGCGGTGATCGGCGCCTTTGTGTTGATGATCGTGCTTTCGCCTTGGCGGCGGGACCGCATCTTCGCCTATCTCAACCCCTGGTCGGAATCGAATGCGCTGGGCAGCGCCTATCAGCTCTCGCACGCGCTGATTGCGATGGGGCGCGGCGAGTGGTTCGGCGTCGGCCTCGGCGGCAGTATCGAAAAGCTGCATTACCTGCCGGAAGCGCACACCGACTTTCTGCTGGCCATCATCGGCGAGGAACTGGGTCTGGTGGGCGTCGGCGTGGTGATTTTCGCGTTCTACTGGATCGTGCGCCGCGCCTTCGACATCGGCCGTCAGGCGCTGGTGCTCGACCGCATGTACAGCGCGCTGGTGGCGCAAGGCATCGGCGTGTGGATCGGCGGGCAGGCCTTCATCAATATCGGCGTGAACCTCGGTCTGCTGCCCACCAAGGGACTGACGCTGCCGCTGATGAGCTATGGCGGCTCGGCGCTGCTGCTCAACTGCATGGCCATTGCCGTGCTGCTGCGCGTCGATTTCGAGAACCGGATTCTGATGCGCGGAGGACATGTATGACAAGCCCCCCCCGAGATCGCCGCGTTGCGGCGCTTTCCCCCCAGGGGGCGGGGCAAGGCTTGGGGCGGCCCGGCGCCTTACCCCTGTCGCCCTCGGCTGCGCCAGTGGCCGTCATCATGGCCGGAGGCACCGGCGGCCACATCTTTCCCGGCATTGCCGTGGGCGAGGGCTTGCGCGCGGCGGGCTGGACGGTGCACTGGATGGGCGCGCCCACCGGCATGGAGGCGCAGCTCGCGCCGCGTCACGGCTTCGACATGCTTTGGGTGCGCTTCGGTGGACTGCGCGGCAAAGGGCTGCTGACCAAACTGCTGCTGCCGCTCAACCTGCTGCGAGCTTTCTGGCAGGCTTTGCGCGGCTTGCGCCGCGTTGGTGCCGACGTGGTGGTGAGCATGGGCGGCTATATCGCCTTTCCCGGTGGTTTGATGAGCGTGTGGGCTGGGGCCAAGCTGGTGGTGCATGAGCAGAACGCCGTCGCCGGTCTGGCCAACAAAGTGCTCGCGCGCCTGGCCGACCGTAGCTACACCGCGTTTCCCGACGCGCTGCCGGGTGCGCAGTGGGTGGGCAATCCGGTGCGTGCCGAGATCTGCGCCTTGCCTTCGCCCGAGCAGCGCTACGCCGGTCGCAGCGGGCCGCTGCAGGTGCTCGTGGTCGGCGGCAGCCTGGGCGCGCAGGCGCTCAACTCGCTGGTACCGCAGGCGCTGGCGCTTTTGCCTGCAGTCGAACGCCCGCAGGTGCGTCATCAAAGCGGGGCCAAGCATCTGCCGACCCTGCAACAGGCTTATGTCGACGCCGGGGTGCAAGCCGACTGCGTGGCCTTCATCGACGACATGGCCGCGGCTTATGCGCAGGCCGATCTGGTGATCTGCCGCGCCGGTGCCTCGACCGTGACCGAAGTGGCCTGCGCCGGTGTGGCGGCGCTGTTCGTGCCGTTTCCCCATGCGGTCGATGACCACCAGACGGTGAACGCGAAATTTCTCGTAGGCCGCGATGCGGCGCTGCTGATTCAACAACGCGACCTGAGCGCGCAGGGGCTGGCCGAGCTGCTGCAAAGCCTGGACCGCCCGCGCCTGCTGCAACTGGCGCAGGCCGCACGCGGCCTGGCGCGGCCGGATGCGGTGCGGGCGGTCGTGGCGGGCTGCAACGCCCTGCTGTCAGGACGCGAGACGAGCAAACAAACAGGAAGGCAAGGGCGATGAAACACGCCATTCGCAAAATTCATTTCGTCGGCATCGGCGGCGCCGGCATGAGCGGCATTGCCGAAGTGCTGCACAACCTGGGCTATGCCATCAGCGGCTCGGATCTGAGCGAGAGCGCCACCGTGCGCCGACTGCGCGAGCTGGGCCTGCGCGTGTCCATCGGGCACGACGCCGCTCAGGTGCAGGACGCCGATGCCGTGGTCGTTTCCACCGCTGTGCGTGCCGACAACCCCGAGGTGCTCGCAGCGCGTGCGCGCCATATTCCGGTGGTGCCGCGCGCGGTCATGCTGGCCGAGCTGATGCGGCTGAAGCGCGGCATTGCGATTGCGGGCACGCATGGCAAGACCACCACCACCAGTCTGGTCGCCAGTGTGCTGGCCGAAGGCGGGCTCGATCCGACCTTCGTGATCGGCGGACGGCTCAATAGCGCCGGGGTCAACGCGAAACTCGGGCAGGGCGAATACATCGTGGTCGAGGCCGACGAATCCGACGCCTCCTTCCTCAACCTGCTGCCGGTCATGGCCGTGGTCACCAATATCGATGCCGACCACATGGACACCTACGGCCACGACCCGGCCCGACTGCGCCATGCCTTCGTCGATTTCATCGCCCGGCTGCCGTTCTACGGCGCGGCCGTACTGTGCGTGGACGACGCGGCGGTGCGCGGCATCATGCCGTTTGTTTCCAAGCCCATCACCAGCTACGGCTTTGCCGAAGACGCGCAGGTGCGTGCCATCGACGTGCGGGCCGAGGGCGCGCAGATGCACTTCACCGTGCTGCGCCGTAACGGCGTGCAACTGCCGCCGCTGGCCGTCACGCTCAACCTGCCGGGGCGGCACAACGTGCAGAACGCGCTGGCCGCCATCGCCGTGGCCACCGAACTGAATGTGGGCGACGCCGCCATCCAGCGCGCGCTAGCCGGGTTCACCGGCGTGGGTCGGCGCTTCCAGCGCTATGGCGAAGTGGCGGCTCACCACGGCGGGCACTTCACCCTGATCGACGATTACGGCCACCATCCGGTCGAAATGGCGGCCACGCTGGCGGCGGCCCGTGGCGCCTTCCCGGGGCGGCGCTTGGTGCTCGCCTTTCAGCCGCATCGCTACACCCGCACCCGCGATCTGTTTGAAGACTTTGTGAAAGTGCTCGGCGAGGCCGACGCGGTGCTGCTGGCCGAGGTGTACTCCGCCGGTGAAGCCCCGCTGGTGGCGGCCGACGGTCGCAGCCTGGCGCGTGCGGTGCGCGTGGCCGGCAAGACCGAGCCGGTGTTCGTCGAAGCCGTGGCCGATCTGCCGCAGGCCATTCTGGAGATGGCGCGCGAGGGCGACGTGCTGATCTGCATGGGGGCAGGTTCCATCGGCGGCGTGGCCGCTCAAGTGGTGGCGATGGCAAAGGAGACCGCGCAATGACCCCCTGGCCGCAAATCGATCCGCGCGGTCTGGGCCGGGTCGCGGTACTCATGGGCGGTCTTTCCGCCGAACGTGAGGTGTCGCTGATGTCGGGCAAGGGCGTGCTCGCCGCGCTGCAGTCGCGCGGGGTCGATGCCTTTGCTTTCGATCCGTCGGTGGACGACCTGGCGGCGCTCAAGTCGTTTGGTGCGCAGCGCGCGTTCATCAATCTGCATGGCCGCTGGGGTGAGGACGGCACGGTGCAGGGCGCGCTGGAACTGCTGGGCATTCCCTACACCGGGCCGGGCGTGCTGGCCTCGGCCCTGGCGATCGACAAGGCCATGACCAAGCGGCTGTGGCATTTCGAGAACCTGTCCACACCCAAGTGGCGCGAGGTGGGCACGCTCATCGAGGCTCGCGCGGCGGCGGCCGAGCTGGGCTTTCCGCTGATTTTCAAGGCCACGCATGAAGGCTCCACACTGGGTCTGAAGCGCGCCGACAGCGAGGCCGAAGTGCAAGCCGCCTATCTCGAAGCCGCACGCTTCGACAGCCGGGTGCTGGTGGAGCAGTTCATCGAGGGCGACGAAGTGACCTGCGCGGTAATCGGCGCGGGCGATCAGGCGCGGGCGCTGCCGCTTATTCGCATCGTCGCCCCCGGCGGCAACTACGACTACGAACACAAGTATTTCAGCGACGATACCCGCTACATCTGCCCAAGCGAATTGCCTGCCGACGAAGAAGAGCGCATTCAGGATCTGGTCTTGCGCAGCTATCGCACGCTGGGCTGCCGCGGCTGGGCGCGGGCCGACGTCATGATTCGCGCGACCGACCGCCAGCCCTTCCTTCTGGAGATCAACACCTCGCCCGGCATGACCTCGCATTCACTGGTGCCCATGGCCGCGCGCGTGGCCGGGCTGGAATACGCCGATCTGTGCCTGCTCATCCTCAGCATGGCGGCGCTCGATCAACCGCATAAGGGGGTTGACCCCCACGCTGCGGCTTCGCCTGCGCTGCCCCCCGAGGGGGCCATCCCCACCCCGGCCCTCCCCACAAGTGGAGAGGGAGCAAACACTCCTCCCCCACGCCGTGGGGGAGGTTGGGAGGGGGAAAAGCCCGCCTCGGCGCAGCCCGGCGGCGGCGGGAGGAGCGACCGATGAGCAGCTACGCCCCACGCGAACTCCCGCTCGACATCCGCCTGATGCAAGGCACCTCGCGTGCCCTGTTCTGGCTGGTGGCGCTCGGCTGCCTGTTCGTCGCCGGGCACTGGCTGATGCAGCGCAACTGGTGGGACATCCGCGCCGTGCGGCTTCAGGGCGACCTGCAGCGCATCAGTCCGGTGACGGTACGGGCCGAGGCCCTGCCGCAATTGCGGGGCAATTTCCTCACCATCAATCTTGCCCAGGCGCAGCGGGTGTTCGAGAGCCTGCCGTGGGTGCGTACCGCGGTGGTGCAGCGGCTGTGGCCGATGCAACTGGCGGTCACGCTGCAGGCGCAGCAGCCGGTGGCCATTTGGCGCGAGCCGGGTAGCGCGCCGCAACTGGCCAACGCGCAGGGGCAGGCGTTCACCGCCAACCTCGGCGAAGTCCAGGGGCTGGGTTTGCCGCAGCTCAGCGGCCCGGCGGGAACTAGTGCGCAGGTCTTGCAGATGAGCCAGAAGCTGCAGCCTTTGATGCAGGAATTTCATCAGACCGTCGCCACGCTGGCGCAAGGCAGCGGCGGCAACTGGAGCTTGCAGACCCGCTCGGGCCTGAGCATCGACCTGGGCAGTGCGCCCGACAGCGCGGCGACGCAGACCCGTCTCAAACAGTTCATGACCCTGATGCCGCAGCTCGAAGCCCGCTACGGGCGGTCCATCGACAGCGTCGATCTGCGCTATCCCAACGGCTTCGCCGTGCATCTGCAAGGCGTGGATCTGCCGGGCATGAACAAGACAACGAACAAGACACCGCAACCCGCGGGGAGGAAAGACTGATATGGCCAAGGACTACAAGGATCTGGTGGTGGCGCTGGACATCGGCACCTCCAAAGTGCTGGTGGTGGTGGCCGAAATGCTGGCCGATCGCGACAACCCGGCTGCGGGTTTCAAGATCGTCGGCATGGGCCAGGCGCCGACCGCGGGCATGCGCCGCGGGGTGGTGGTGGACATCGAGGCGACGGTGCAATCCATCCAGGCGGCCTTGAAGGAAGCCGAGCTGATGGCCGATTGCAAGATCACCCATGTGATCACCGGCATCACCGGCAGCCACATCCGCGGGCAGAACTCGCACGGCATGGTGGCCATCAAGGATCGCGAAGTCACGCAGGCCGATGTCACCCGCGTGATCGAAACCGCCAAGGCGGTGAACATTCCGGCGGATCAGCGCTTGCTGCTGGTCGAGCCGCAGGAGTTCATCATCGACGGCCAGGACGTGAAAGAGCCGGTGGGCATGAGCGGCGTGCGGCTGGAGGTGAACGTGCACATCGTCACCGGGGCGCAGACTGCCGCGGAAAACGTGCTCAAGTGCGTGCGCCGCTGCGGCCTGGAGGTTGAGCAACTGGTGCTGCACCCGCTGGCGTCGAGCCACGCCGTGCTCACCGAGGACGAGAAGGAGCTCGGCGTGGCGGTGGTGGACATCGGCGCCGGCGTGACCGACATCGCCATCTACACCGGGGGCGCCATCCGCCATACCGCCATCATTCCGGTGGCCGGCGAGCTGGTCACCAGCGATATCGCCATGGCCCTGCGCACGCCCACGCGCGACGCCGAAGACATCAAGATCGAGCACGGCATCGCCAAGCAGGTGCTGGCCAATCCCGAAGAGACGCTGGAGGTGCCTGGGCTGGGCGACCGTGGGCCGCGCATGCTGTCGCGGCAGGTGCTCGCCAGCGTGATCGAGCCGCGTACCGAAGAAATTTTCGCGCTGGCACAGCAGGTCATTCGCGATTCCCACTTCGAGGAAGTGCTGTCTTCCGGCGTGGTGCTCTGCGGCGGTTCGGCGCAGATGCCCGGCATGGTCGAACTGGCGGAAGACATTTTTCTCAAGCCGGTGCGCGTGGGCGCGCCCAGCTACACCGGCCCGCTGGCCGACATGGTGCGCAATCCGCGCATGGCCACGGTCATGGGACTGTTGGCCGAGGCCTTGCACCAGCGGCAGCGCGGCGCACGCCTTGCGCAAAAGAGCAGTTCAGTCAAGGGCTCGCTGGGGCGTTTGCGCGAATGGTTTGCAGGGAATTTTTGAGTTCTGCGGGGCGGTGCCCGGAGGGTCCGGGTGCCGCCCCGCAGAGTGTGTTCGGCGGGCGTAGGGTGCGTCAGCCGGTTTTTAACGGAGGTGTGACATGGCTTTTGAAATGATCGAGAACGACGCCCAAAGCGCGTTCAACCAGGGAACCAACATCAAGGTGATCGGTGTTGGCGGCGGCGGCGGCAACGCGGTCGAACACATGATCGCCTCGGGCGTGCGTGGCGTGGAGTTCATCTGCGCCAACACCGATGCCCAGGCGCTCAAGACCTCGGGTGCGCATCAGTTCCTGCAACTGGGCAAGACGGGTCTGGGCGCTGGCGGCAAGCCGGTGGTCGGGCGCGAGGCGGCGGATCAAGCGCGTGGCCAGATTCGTGATGCGCTCGAAGGCGCGCACATGCTGTTCATCACGGCTGGCATGGGCGGCGGCACCGGCACCGGCGCCGCGCCGGTGATCGCCAAGATCGCCCGCGAAATGGGCATCCTCACCGTGGCCGTGGTGACGCGCCCGTTCGACTTCGAGGGCTCCAAGCGCATGGCCAACGCCGAGCAAGGCCTGGCCGAGCTGGAGGCCAATGTCGATTCGCTCATCGTCGTGCTCAATGAAAAGCTGCTGGAGGTTTACGGCGATGACATCAGCCAGAAAGAGGCCTTCGCCAAGGCCAACGACGTGCTGAAGAACGCCACCGGCGGCATTGCCGAGATCATCAATGTGCCGGGCCTGATCAACGCCGACTTCGAGGACGTGAAGAGCGTGATGGGCGAGCCGGGCAAGGCGATGATGGGCACTGCGGTGGCCAGCGGCCCCGACCGCGCCCGTCTGGCGGCCGAGCAGGCCGTGGTCTGCCCGCTGCTCGACGGCGTCGATCTCTCGGGCGCCAAGGGCGTGCTGGTGAACATCACCGCAGACGACTCGCTGCGCCTGGGCGAAACGCGCGAGGCGATGAACGCCATCCGCGCCTATGCCTCGCCGGAAGCCAACATCATTTTCGGCACGGTCAACGACCCGACCATGGGCGATTCGCTGCGCGTCACTGTGCTGGCTACCGGCTTGTGCGGCAAGGCCGAAAAGGCCGCGCCGGAACTCACCATCATCCGCACCGGCACCGACAACATGCCGCTGCGCACGCAGGGCTATGGCGGCCAGGCCGGCGCGGATCCGTATCAAAGCCCGGCGATCTGGCGCAGCGGCCGCGGCGCACCATCGGCGCATGTGAACGCGCTGATGCAAAGCGGTATGGAGGAAATGGAAATTCCGGCTTTCCTGCGCAAGCAGGCGGACTGAGCCTTTCCGCGAAAAACGCGCCCGGTGACGGGACGCGGCGATGCACTGTGGCGGCATGGGCCGTATCGCAGAGCTGGCCCGTCCCCCCGACGGAGTGACCCGACTCCGCATGGTTTTGTCGCCGCCGCGCAGGAGCAAAGGCGTTGCTGCGCTCTGACAGATCACCTCCCTGTCAGGGCGCGACAACGCGGGTCAACTAAGCGGGTCAACGACGCGGGCCAGCAACGCTGGCCGAAAGCGCCTCAGTGCTCCTTCAGGGTCTTCAGCAGAATTCAGTCTTGGCACCTAGAATGCATAGCATCTGGCAATCAAATTTAGAAATCCCATAAGTTATTGACATGTTGGCGCAACGCACCATTCAATCCGTCAACCGCGCTGTCGGCGTGGGCCTGCACAGCAGTGAGCGGGTGGAACTGACCCTGCGCCCCGCCCCGCCCGATACGGGCATCGTGTTCACCCGTACCGATCTGAGCGAGCCGGTCGAAATTCCGCTGAGTCCGTTTGCCGTGGTGGATACGCGCATGGCGACCACGCTGGGGCGCGACGACGTGAAGATCCACACCGTTGAGCATTTGCTGTCGGCCTGCTCCGGTCTGGGGATCGACAATCTGTATATCGACGTCACCGCGGAAGAAATCCCCATACTCGACGGCTCAGCGTCTTCGTTCGTCTATTTGCTGCAATCTGCAGGCATCGCGCTGCAAAACGCACCGAAAAGATTCATCCGCGTACGCAAGCCTGTTGAATTGCGGCTCGGGCAAGGTAGCGACCAGAAATGGGCGCGACTGGAGCCCTACGACGGCTTCAAGCTGAGTTTCGACATCGATTTCGACCACCCTGCCGTCAATCAGACCGCGCAGTCCACGGTGTTTGAGCTGGGGCGCGACTCGTACGTGAAAGACATCGCCCGCGCTCGCACCTTCGGCTTCATGCGCGATGTCGAAACCCTGCGCAGCAATGGGCTGGCGCTGGGCGGCAGCATGGAAAACGCCATCGTCATGGACGAATACCGCGTGCTCAACCAAGAGGGCCTGCGCTTCGACGATGAGTTCGTCAAACACAAGACGCTCGATGCCATCGGCGATCTGTATGTGGCGGGCAAGGCGCTGATCGGCGCGTACAGCGCCTTTCGCAGCGGCCACATGGTCAACAACCTGCTGCTGCGAGAGCTCTTTGCCGATGAATCCAGCTACGAGATCGTCAGCTTTGAAGACGCCACTCGCGCCCCGGCGGGTTTTCGCGCCGTTCCCACCTTCGCTTTTTGACGGCGTTAACAGGCCCTAGTCAGCCTGTTCCAGCAGTTGACGCAATCTTGCCTTGACCGCATCCGGGCATGAGGGCGGCTGGGTCGCTGTCGGGGCCGTTTGCGGCCCACGCTCTGCCCGTGGCTGTACCCGGATGCGCATGTCGCGCAGGGCGAAGCCGCGATCCTGCAAGTGCCGCAGCAGGGTCGGCTTGAACTGACTGAGCTTGGCGGCCACCGCGCTCGAACTGGCGGTCAGGCTCCACACCCCGTCCTGCCAGCGCCCCGCCTGCACGCCGTCCAGCAAAGCCGGGGGTAGCAAGGGACGGGCGGATTGCCACATCTGGTGCGAAAGCGTGGCCGCATCGCGCAGCGCGGCTATGGGCGGAGAAACGCGCGCCCAGGCCGATAGCGATGCGGCGCCTTTCTGGATAAAAGGCGCAGGCGACACGGTGGCGGATGGACGTTGGGTGGGCATGGGAAGAGGGAACAGACTGGAAATCCTAGAGTCCACCCCCATTGTGCCAGGGTGCGGACGGTCAAAACGCACGCATACAATGAAATGTTCTCGGAAAACTAGGCGGGTGTCAGCCGCCTCGGTCTTCCCTCAAAACCATACTCAAAGACTGCGGGCCTGGAGTCCGCCTTCCCATGCCAGTCAAATTCCTCACCAGTCTGTTCGGTAGCCGCAACGAACGTTTGCTGCGCCAGTACCGGCGCGTGGTCGAGCGCATCAACGCCCTGGAACCGCAATTCGAAAGACTCAGCGACGATGAACTCAAGGCCAAGACCGCCGAGTTTCGCCAGCAGGTGGCCAATGGCCGCAGTCTCGATGATCTGCTGCCAGAGGCGTTTGCCGTGGTACGCGAAGGGGGCAAGCGGGCGTTGAAAATGCGGCACTTCGATGTGCAGATGATCGGTGGCATGGCGCTTCACAACGGCAAGATCGCCGAAATGCGTACCGGCGAGGGCAAGACCCTGGTGGGCACGCTGCCGGTTTATCTCAATGCGCTTTCAGGCAAGGGCGTGCATGTGGTCACGGTGAACGACTATCTGGCCCGGCGTGATGCCGAGTGGATGAGCCGCCTCTACACCTTCCTCGGTTTGAGCGTGGGCATCAACCTGCCCAATATGACCAAGCCAGAGAAGCAGGCGGCCTACGCTGCCGATGTGACCTACGGCACCAACAACGAGTACGGTTTCGATTACCTGCGCGACAACATGGTGTACGAGCCGGCCGAGCGGGTGCAGCGCGGGCTGAACTATGCGCTAATCGACGAGGTCGACTCCATACTGATCGACGAGGCGCGCACGCCGCTGATCATCTCTGGTCAGGCTGACGACAACACCGATCTTTACAAAAAAATCAACGTCATCGTCCCGCGGCTGGAGCGTCAGATCGGCGAGGAAGACCCGATCACCGGCAAAGGTGTGGAGAAACCCGGCGATTTCACCGTCGATGAGAAAGCGCATCAGGTGTTCCTCACCGAGTCGGGGCATGAGAAGACCGAGGCCATTCTCACCGAAATGGGGCTGATTCCCCCGGGCACCACGCTCTACGACGCGGCCAACATCGCGCTGATGCACCATGTGTATGCGGCGCTGCGCGCCAATCACCTCTACCACCGCGACCAGCATTATGTGGTGCAGAACGGCGAGGTCATCATCGTCGATGAGTTCACCGGCCGCATCATGGCGGGCCGCCGCTGGTCCGACGGGCTGCATCAGGCGGTGGAAGCCAAGGAAGGCGTGGACATCCAGAGCGAGAACCAGACGCTGGCCTCGATCACTTTCCAGAACTATTTCCGCATGTACGCCAAGCTCGGCGGCATGACAGGCACGGCCGATACCGAAGCCTTCGAGTTTCAGGAAATCTACAAGCTCGAGACCGTGGTCATCCCGACCAACAAGCCCATCCGCCGCAAGGATGCGCAGGACAAGGTATACAAAACCGCGCACGAGCGCGATCTGGCCGTGGTCGAAGACATCCGCGACTGCCACGAGCGCGGCCAGCCAGTGCTGGTGGGCACCACCTCCATCGAGAGCAGCGAAAAACTCTCGATGCTGCTGCAGCAGAAAAAGCTGCCGCACCAGGTGCTCAACGCCAAGCAACACGCGCGTGAAGCCGAGATCGTGGCGCAGGCCGGACGCCCTGGCATGATCACCATCGCCACCAATATGGCCGGTCGGGGCACCGACATCGTGCTCGGCGGCAATGTGGAAAAACAGTGCGAGATCATCGAGGCCGACCCCAATCTGTCGGATGAGGAAAAAGCCGCCAAGGTGCACACCCTCAAGAGCGAGTGGCAATCGCTGCACGACCAGGTGATTGCCGCAGGCGGCCTGCACATCATCGGCACCGAGCGGCATGAAAGCCGCCGGATCGACAACCAGCTGCGCGGTCGTTCCGGGCGGCAAGGCGACCCTGGCTCCACCCGCTTTTACCTCTCGCTCGATGACGCGCTGATGCGCATTTTTGCCGGCGACCGCGTCAAGGCCATCATGGAACGGCTGAAAATGCCCGAGGGCGAAGCCATCGAAGCCGGCATGGTGACGCGCTCGATCGAGAGCGCGCAGCGCAAGGTCGAGGCGCGCAACTTCGACATTCGCAAGCAACTGCTCGAATACGACGACGTGTCCAACGAGCAGCGCAAGATCATCTATCAGCAGCGCAATGAACTGCTCGACTCCACCGAGGTCAGCGAGCAGATCACCTCACTGCGCCAGGGCGCCTTCTCCGATCTGGTGCGCGCCTATGTGCCCGAGCAGAGCATGGAGGAGCAGTGGGATATTCCCGGCCTCGAAAAAGTGCTGCGCGATGAATGGCAGATCGAGCTGCCGCTCAAAGAGTGGCTGGAGTCTGACGAGAACATGACCGATGAGGACGTGCTCGAGCGCGTGCTCGAAGCCGCCGACACCGCTTACTCCACCAAGGTCGATCTGGTCGGACGCGACAACTTCGCCCAGTTCGAGCGCGTGGTGCTGCTGCAGACGCTCGACCAGCAATGGCGGGAGCATCTGTCGTCGCTTGATCATTTGCGCCAGGGCATCCACCTGCGCGGCTATGCGCAAAAGCAGCCCAAGCAGGAATACAAGCGCGAGGCGTTCGAGCTGTTCGGCATGATGCTCGATTCGGTGAAGTCCGAAGTCACCCGCGTGCTGATGACCGTGCAGGTGCAAAGCCCGGAGCAGGCCGAACAAGCCGCCGAGAACATGGAGCAGCAGGCGCAGCGCATCCACATCAACTTCCAGCACGCCGATGCGACATCCGGCATTTCCGTGCTCGACAGCACCGAGGCGGCGCTGGCCGGCATGGCCGTCGCAGGCGGCGCCGCCGCTGCATCGCTGCCGGAAAATCCTTACCCCAAGGTCGGTCGCAACGATCCCTGCCCTTGCGGCAGCGGCAAGAAATACAAGCATTGCCACGGCAAGCTGAGTTGAACTTGGCTGCAGGGCCTGTCGGGCCTGCAGCCCATCCTGAATGGCATCACGTTGTGGAGAGTCTGTCATGGCGGTGAATCTTCAAGTCCCTGATCCCAGTCGCCTGCACGCCGTTGAGGGCGTTTTGCTGGGTGTCGCCGAGGCGCAGATCCGCAAGCCGGGGCGCAAGGATGTCACCGTGATCCAGATCGCACCCGGCGCCAGCGTGGCGGGGGTGTTCACCCAGAACCGGTTTTGCGCCGCGCCGGTGCAGGTGTGCCGCGAGCATCTGCAAAGCACGGGCGGGCAGGACGTGCGCGCCCTGGTCATCAACACCGGCTGCGCCAATGCCGGAACCGGCGCTCAGGGTCTGGCCGATGCGCGGCAGACCTGCGTGGAACTGGCGGGCCTGCTTGGTGTGCAGCCCGAGCAGGTGCTGCCGTTTTCCACTGGCGTGATTCTGGAGCCGCTGCCCATGCAGCGCCTGCTTGGCGGCCTGCCTACCGCGATGGCCGCAGCGCGCAGCGAGGGCTGGCTCGATGCCGCTGCCGCCATCATGACCACCGACACCTTGCCCAAGGCGGCCAGCACGCAGATGGCGATTGACGGCGTCACCGTGACGCTCACCGGCATCAGCAAAGGCGCGGGCATGATCCGCCCGAACATGGCGACCATGCTCGGCTTCATCGCCACCGATTGCTCCGTCGCGCCCGAAGTGCTGCAGCAGCTCACCCGCGCCGCGGCGGACGAGTCGTTCAACAGCATCACCATCGACGGCGACACCTCGACCAACGATTCCCTCGTCGTCGTCGCCACGGGCAAGACGGATCTGGCGAAAATCACCCGCGCGGACGGCCCTCAGGCGCAGGCCTTGCAGGCCGCGCTCACCGCGCTGGCGCAGCAACTCGCCCAGGCCATCGTGCGCGACGGCGAAGGCGCCACCAAGTTCATCAGCGTGCGGGTCGAAGGCGCACGCAGCCGTGACGAGGCGCGCTTGGTGGCTTATGCCGTGGCGCATTCGCCTTTGGTGAAAACCGCGTTCTTCGCCAGTGACCCGAATCTGGGCCGCATTCTGGCGGCAGTGGGCTACGCCGGGGTGACCGATCTCGACGTGGAGGGCGTCGATCTTTATCTCGACGATGTGCATGTCGCCACGCGCGGCGGCCGCCATCCCGCTTACCGCGAGGAGGAGGGCCAACGCGTGATGAAACAGGCCGAGATCACCGTGCGCATCGCCTTGGGCCGTGGCGCGGCGGCGGCGACGGTGTGGACCTGCGATCTGTCGCACGACTATGTGTCCATCAATGCCGATTACCGCTCCTGAAACCCATGCCGACCCAAACCGGAACCCGCCGCAAGACGGCCCGCACCCAAGCCCGCGTTGAAGTGGATGCTCCTCGTGCCGATGCGCCAGTTTCCATTGATCTGAGCGGCCAGCTTGCCGCGCTGTTTCAACGAGCCCATGGCCTGCTCGATCGGCTGGAAACGCTGCTGCCCACACCGTTGTCCGAGCCCGACTGGGCGGCGTCGGTCGCCTTTCGCTGGATCAGCAAGGGCGGGCGCAAGCAGCTGGTGCCCGTGCACAAGCTCTCGCCCATCACTTACGACGATCTGATCGGCATCGAAGATCAACGCCGCAAGGTCGAGCGCAATACCCGCCAGTTCGTGCAGGGCAAACCGGCCAACAATGTGCTCATCACTGGCTCGCGCGGCACGGGCAAATCGTCCCTGGTCAAGGCCAGTCTGAACAAATTCGCGCGCCAAGGGTTGCGTCTCATCGAGGTGGACAAGGCCGATCTGGTCGATCTGCCCGAACTCACCGACCTGCTCGCAGATCGTCCCGAGCGTTTCATCGTGTTCAGCGACGATCTGTCGTTCGAGGAAGGCGAGCCGGGCTACAAGGCGCTCAAATCGGTGCTCGATGGCTCGGTCAGCGCGACTGCCGACAACGTGCTGATCTACGCCACCTCCAACCGACGGCATCTCATGCCCGAGTATCTGCAAGAGAACCTGAGCTACAAGCATCTCGAGAATGGCGAGATCCACCCCGGCGAAGTGGTGGAAGAAAAAATTTCCCTGTCCGAGCGTTTCGGGCTCTGGGTGAGTTTCTATCCCTACAGTCAAGACGACTATCTGCGCATCGCCGAGCATTGGTTGCTCGCGTTCGGCGTGGCCGACAAGCAGATGGACAAAGCCTTGCAGGAGTCGCTGGTCTGGGCGCTGGAACGTGGCTCCCGGTCTGGCCGCGTGGCCTGGCAGTTCGCCCGCGACTGGGCGGGGCGCGGCGGGAAGTGAATCCGTCCCCGTCTCAGCGCACGCCGGTTGCGGTGGCGGTCGGGCTGATGGTGCGCGCAGACGGCGCCTTTCTCATGGCTTCGCGCCCCGAGGGCAAGCCCTATGCGGGTTACTGGGAGTTTCCAGGGGGCAAGCTGGAAGTCGGCGAGTCGCTGCGGGACGCGCTGGCCCGGGAGTTCGAAGAAGAGCTTGGGGTGCGGGTGCGGCAGGCCCAGTTCTGGCGCAGCCTGCGCGTGGACTATCCCCATGCCCTGGTCGATCTGCAGTTTTGCCGCATCACCGCGTGGGACGGCGAACCGCAGGGCCGCGAAGGCCAGCAACTATCGTGGCAAACACTGCCGGTCACGCTCAGCCCGGTGCTGCCCGGCGCGTTGCCGGTGTTGGAGTGGCTGGCGCAGGAGCGGGGCTGAACGCTGCGCACGTCTCGGTGCGCGCTCAGTGGAGTCTCTCAATGAAGTCTTAGTGGGGCTGGCCCCGGTTCTGAAGATTGCTGCGTTCGAGTTCTTGTTCCAGTGCGTCTATATCAGCGGCGTCGGGTTTGGTCGGCACGCGATAGCTCTCGCTGGCCCAGGCGCCGAAATCAATCGACTTGCAACGCTCGCTGCAAAACGGTCGCCAGGGATTGCTCAGGCTGTAAACGGTGAGTGTGCCGCATTGCGGGCATCGCACCTTGGGACGCGAGGTAGGAGAAGAATCTAAGTCCATGGCAAGTTTCAAGGCTAATCAAGGCCAATCAAGGACGATCAAGGACGATCAAGGACGATCAAGGACGATCAAGGACAAAGAGTCATGTCGAAAGGCACTTCATCCGTGCTGGGCGTGATGCGCCAATCGGCGTCAGGTTGCATGAAGCGCACCGACACCATGAGCCGGTGGCCGGTGATTTCCGGGATCAGGCCCAGAGCGCCGTCGATGCGCAGTCGCAGCAGTTGATACGTCTTGCCGGAGAGTTGCTGCTGGTAGGCGCCATTGACGGCCTGGATCTTGCGCGTACTGCCGGAGTCGCGCAGTAGACGCAACAGGAGTTCGATGCTGCTGGCCAGCGGTGCAAAGGACTGCAGCCATTGCGCCAGATTGCTCTGGCGCTGTTGCTGCGGCAAATGCTGCCAGGCGTAATAGGCGGGCAGGTCGAATTCACAGGTGCCGCCGGGAATGCCCGCCCGGCTGCGGATCGCCATGAGCCATTCGTTGTCCTGCAGGCTCTGGCCCACGCGGCCGTGCTGCTGACCGAGCGCCTGGTAGGCCTGATCGAGTTCGCCGAGCACGGCATCGAGCGCGGACTCGGCCACCGCCGGATTGCCGCGATAGCCGATGAAGGTCTGCCGATGGCGTTCGAGTTCTTTGAGGATTTCAGACTTGAGATCCTGGCGGCTTGCGACATCCATGATCTCGAACAGGGTGACCAGCGCGAAATGGTGATGCTCCGGCAGGGCGCTTTGCTGCAACACATCGGCTCGGCGGAACAGGTGTTCCAGCCTGAGCAGGGTGCGCACGCGTTCGTGCAAGGGGTATTCGTACAGAATCACGGACCGATCCAGTGGGGTGCCGCAAGGGCTCAAGACCCTGTGCGAGAGATATTGGTTTGTCGTCAGCGGGTGTTGCGGCGGCTGACCGCATTGTCCTGCAAGCCGCGACCGAACTCAATTTTTGTGCACAAGTTGCAAATACTGCGCATGCAGCAAGTCGACCTGATCGCTCAGGCTCTGCAGATCGCCGCTGTTGTCGATCACATCGTCAGCCACCGCCAGACGCTGCGCCCGCGTGGCCTGTGCCGCAAGAATGGCGTTGATGGTGGCAACATCCAGCCCCGAGCGCGCTTGCACCCGCGCGACCTGCATCTCGACGGGGCAATCGACCACGCAAAGGCGGTCGATCTGCGGCCGCCAGCGCGCCAGATTTTCGACCAGCAGGGGCACGACGAAAACGACATAAGCGCCTTTCCGTTGAAAGGCGGCCTCGCGCATGGCCGCGCCGATGCGAGGGTGCAGGATGGATTCGAGCCGCGCGCGAGCTTGTGGGTCGCCAAACACCCGTTGGCGCATGGCGGCGCGGTCGAGCGCGCCGCTGGCATCGCAGATTTGTTCGCCGAAGGCCTCGATAAGCGCTGGCATGGCCGCGCCCCCGGCGGCGGTGAGCTGGTGGGCCAGCACGTCAGCGTCGACTATGGCGGCGCCGAGGGCGGCAAGCCGATCGGCCGCTGCCGATTTCCCCGAGCCGATACCGCCCGTCAGGCCAATGCGCAGGCGGGGCGCCCGGTTCATGCCCCGGAGGCGGGAAGCAGCAGGGCCACCAGGGTGTTCGGCCCGATCAGCAGCAACAAAATGCCGGCGGCGGCGAGAAAGGGCCCGAAAGGAATCGGGCGGCCGCGCTCCGTCAGTTTGAGCAACTGCAAGGCGATGCCGATCACCGCGCCGCAAATGCTGGACAGCAAAATGATGGGCAGCAGCGCGGCAACGCCAAACCAGGCGCCGAGTGCAGCCAGCAGCTTGAAGTCGCCAAAGCCCATGCCCTCCTTGCCGGTCAACAGCTTGAAACCTTGGTAGACCGTCCAGAGCGCGAGGTAGCCGACAGCCGCACCCCACACCGCGCTGGAAAGCTGCTCCGGGTGCAGCCAGGCGTGCCACAGCAACCCGAGCCACAACAGGGGCAGGGTGATGCTGTCGGGCAGCAGCGTGGTGTCGAAATCGATCAAGGCCAGGGTGATCAGCGCCCAGAGCAGGACGATGTAGGCCAGACTGTCCCCGCTCGCACCCCAGCGCACGACCACCGCCGCAGTCAGCAGCGCAGTGATCAGTTCGACCAGCGGATAGCGCGGCGAAATCGTCGCGTGGCAACTCGAGCAACGCCCGCGGAGGAACAGATAGCTGAGCACCGGAATGTTCTCCCACCACAGGATCTGATGACCGCAGGACGGACAGCGCGAACGCGGTGCGATGAGATCGAAGCGTTCGGCAGGCTGGGTTTGAGCGTCCGGATGAAGCGTGGCGTGGGCATCGGCCTGCCACTGCCGCTCCATCATCACCGGCAGACGGTAGATGACCACATTCAGAAAGCTGCCCACCGCCAGACCGAACAGCCCGGCGGCCACGATCCAGAACGTCAGCGGCAGCGCGCCGAAATCGGGCATCAACCGACCACCTTGCCGAGGTTGAAAATCGGCAGGTACATCGCCACCACCAGCCCACCGATGATCACGCCGAGGAACACGATGATGATCGGCTCCAGCAGGGCCGAGAGGTTTTTCACCAACTCATCCACCTCGGCCTCATAGATGTCGGCCGCCTTGCTCAGCATCGAATCGAGCGAGCCCGACTCTTCACCGATGGAGGTGAGCTGAATGACTAGCGGCGGAAACACCCCCTGCGTCTGCATCGACGTCGTCAGGCTGGTGCCGGTAGAAACGTCTTGCTGGATTTTTTCCGTGGCGCGCAGATAAACGATGTTGCCGGCCGCGCCCCCGACGGCATCGAGCGCTTCGACCAGCGGCACTCCGGCGCCGAACATTGTGGCCAGGGTGCGAGTCCAGCGGGCCAGCGCGCCCAGCCGCACCAGTTTGCCGAAGACCGGCACGCGCAGCAGCAGCCGGTCCATGGTCTCCTGCATCTTGATGGACTTTTTCCACGACTGCAGAAAGAAGTAGCCGCCCAGGAAAATGGTGCCGAACAGGATGTACCAGTAGTGCACGAAAAAGTTGGATATGGCCACCACCATCAGCGTGGGGGCGGGCAGGCTCGCGCCGAACTGCGAGAACACATCCGTGAACACGGGCACGACGAACAGCATGATGATGGACACCACCACGAAGGCCACGACCATCACCGCAATCGGGTAGGTGAGCGCGCTCTTGATCTTGCTGCGGATGGCCAGCGACTTTTCCTGATACGTGGCCAAACGGTCGAGCACCAATTCGAGCATACCGGCCGTCTCGCCCGCTTCGACCAGGTTGCAATACAGCGCATCGAAGTATTTGGGATGTTTGCGAAAGGCGTTGGACAAACTGGTGCCGGTTTCCACATCGCCGCGGATGTCCATGATCAGCCGAGCCATGTTGGGGTTGGGGTGGCCGCGACCCACGATATCGAACGATTGCAGCAGCGGCACGCCGGCCTTGATCATGGTCGACATCTGGCGGGTGAAGGTGGAAATGTCCTTGGCCTTGATCGCCTTGCCGCTGGTCAGGCGACGCTTCTTCACCTTGGTGACCAGAATGCCCTGGCGCCGCAGCGACGCGGAGACGATGGCCTCGCTGCCCGCGCGCAACTCACCGCGCTGCAGCTTGCCTTGCCGGTCTTTCCCTTCCCACTCGAATAGCGCTTCCTTCGCCGTTCGCGCTGCCGCTGTAGCCATGGTGCTTCCCCCGTTTACTCGTTGGACACGGCGATGATTTCTTCCAGGGATGTGACCCCCTGTTTCACCTTGATCAGCCCGGACTCCCGCAGAGAACGCACGCCTTCCTTGCGTGCTTGCTGGGCGATGTCCATGGCTGTGCCGTGATTAAGGATGATGCGTTGTATTTCTTCAGTGATCGGCATGACCTGATAGATGCCGACACGCCCCTTGTAGCCGGTGCCGCCGCAAGCGTTGCACTTTCCCGCCTTGTAGGGCTTCCAGCTACCGTCTAGGTCTTCTTCGCGAAATCCGGCCTCCAGCAGCGTTTGTGCGGGCAGGTCGACCGGGGTCTTGCACTGGGTGCAAAGTTTGCGCGCCAGACGCTGCGCGGTGATGAGAATGACGCTGGACGCAATATTGAACGCGGGAACACCCATATTCATCAGGCGGGTCAACGTGGTGGGGGCGTCATTGGTGTGCACCGTGGAGAGCACCAAGTGGCCGGTTTGCGCGGCCTTGATCGAAATGTCGGCGGTTTCCAGATCGCGGATCTCGCCCACCATGATGATGTCGGGATCTTGGCGCAGGAAGGCGCGCAGCGCATTGGCGAAATTCAGCCCTGCCTTTTCGTTGACGTTGACCTGGTTGATACCGGGCAAATTGATTTCAGCCGGATCTTCGGCAGTCGAGATATTGACTCCCGGCTGATTCAGGATGTTCAGGCAGGAATAGAGCGACACGGTTTTGCCGCTGCCGGTCGGGCCTGTCACCAGAATCATGCCGTAGGGGCGATGGATCGCGCGAAGCAGCTTTTCCCGTTCCTCCGGCTCGTAGCCCAGCGCGTCGATGCCCAGCTTGGCCGAGGAAGAGTCCAGAATCCGCATCACAATTTTTTCGCCGTACAGCGTGGGCAGAGTGCTTACCCGAAAATCGATCGATTTTTCCGGGCTGATGCGCAGCTTCATGCGCCCGTCCTGCGGCACGCGGCGCTCGGCGATGTCCAGCTTGGAAATGACCTTAATGCGTGAAGCGAGCTTTTCTTTGATCGAGGCCGGGGGTTGCGCGATTTCACGCAGCTCGCCGTCCACGCGAAAGCGGATGCGATAAAAATGCTCGAAGGGCTCGAAATGCAGGTCGGAAGCGCGCATATTGATCGCGTCGATCAGCATTTTTTGCAGGAACCTGACCACCGGCGCGTCATCGACCTCAGCAGTCTGCTCCTTGGTGTCGGGTGCTTCGCTGCCGTCGCTGAGATCGCCCAGATCGAAATCTTCGCCAACCAGGGCGGAGATCTGCGAACTGGCCGATTGACCGGCCTGGTCGATGATGCGCGTGAGCTTGTCGTATTCGACGACGACCAGCTCGATCTGAGCCTGCGATTGAAACTTGATTTTGTCTTCCGCCTCGTGATCGGCTGGGTCGGCCGTCGCGACCACCAGACGGTTGCCGCGCTTGAGCAGAGGCAAAACCTTGTAGCTCTGAATGATCTTCGAGTCGATGGCCCCCGTCGCCAGACGGGTCGGGTCGTAGGCATCGAGGTCCAGCAGCGGCAATGAAAATGTTCTGCTGACCCAGTGCGCCAGATCGGGCGCATTCATCGACCCACTGCCGATCAGCGTGGCAATGAAGCTTGTACGCGTTTCCTGCCCACGCTGGTGGATCTGCTCGACCAGGGTCCGCGGCAGCAGTTCGGCCTGCACCAAGGCGTGCGCCAAGCCTGGCAAGGTCTTGGAAGGCGGCAAAGCGGATGCGGCGATCGAAGTGGCGGACATGATGCTGCAGAGAATAGGCCGCCCATGATGCGTGCGGTCGGGATGTTTTGTAAATCCTTCACGCTGCTCGCGGCATCGTGGTGGCGTGAAAAATCCACAGTTTAAAGGGGTAACGGCACGAATTTGAGGATCTTGAACGGTGTGGGCCGCAGTGGAAACGAAAACAGCGGCCAATGTGAAACGACGGTGGTCGTCTGCGAATTGGCCCTGAGCGCCAGACCGGCTCAATGCCCAGGGCGGACTCAGTAGAATTGAATTCAAGCACCGCTGTTCGGTTTTGTGCGCGTGGTCCCGGGAAACCTCCAAACGCCGCGCAAAAAAACTACGAAAACAAGTCAAGGCGCGGATTGCAGGGCGCTGTATTTCGCCTGCAAAGCCGTCGAGGCCGCGCGTGCTGCTGCTTGCCCGGATGGCGAAATTGGTAGACGCAGCGGACTTAAAATCCGCCGCTTTCCTGAAAAGGGGCGTGCGGGTTCGATTCCCGCTCCGGGCACCAACCAGCAATGACGACTTGAGTCGAAACCTTGTCGTTTTCAGGTCGGCATATTCTGGTCGCAATGACCCGATAAGATGCGGCCATGCGAATTCTTCTAGCCAACGATGATGGGTATCTGGCCCCCGGCCTTGCCGCGCTCTTTGATGGGTTGCGGGCTCACTGGGATGTGACGGTCATTGCGCCCGAACAGAACGCAAGTGCTGCCTCGAACGCGCTCACGCTGAATCGGCCTTTGTCGGTCTATACCGCCAGCAATGGTTTTCGGTATGTGAATGGCACGCCGTCAGACTGTGTGCACATCGCGCTGACGGGCTTGCTCGATTTCCGCCCCGATCTGGTGGTGAGCGGGGTGAACAACGGCGCCAATCTCGGCGACGATACGATTTATTCGGGTACGGTGGCCGCCGCGACCGAGGGTTATTTGTTCGGAATTCCCGCCTTGGCCATCTCACTGGTTGAGAAGGGCTGGGTGCATCTGGACACAGCCGTCGCCGTGGCGGTTGAGGTGGTGGCGAAACTGGTCGAAGACCTGCCGCAGCAAGCGCAATTGCTCAACCTGAACGTCCCAAACCGCCCTTTGAATGAGCTCGGCGGTGTGCGCGTGACCCGTCTGGGCAAGCGGCATCCGAGCCAGCCCGTGGTGGTACAGAAAAACCCTTATGGCGACACGATTTACTGGATCGGCGGCGCCGGTGCGGCGCTGGACCAGCAAGCGGGCACCGACTTCGATGCCATCGCTCAAGGGTGCGCCTCTCTCACGCCGCTGCAACTGGATTTGACGCACCATGCCCAGCTCCAGACCTGTGCTGCCCGTTTTGAAACGCGAGGCGGTGCGTGAGTGCGGGCAGCAAGTCGCCGCAGCGCTTTGTGCACTGGCCTGCGCGCCAAGCGATTGATGCGGCGCTGAGCAAGACGCCCACAACGCCCCCCCCGGCGAGAGGGCAGGTGGTGGGGGCGCGAACCGTTGCGTTGCCCGTCCCACGTGAACCGCAAACGCGCGGCGCGTCGCAAGGCCCCTCGCGCTGCCTGCCGCGTCAGGCCGGACTTGACTCGGACGCGGTGCGTCGCGGCATGGTCGACAAATTGCGGCAATCGGGCCACTTTGACGAGCGGGTGCTGCAGGCCTTGCAGGATGTGCCGCGCCATCATTTCGTCGATCCTGGGCTGGCCGCTCAAGCCTATCTCGACAACGCACTGCCCATCGGATTTGAACAAACCATCTCCAAGCCCTCGGTCGTGGCCCGCGGTCTGGATGCGGCGCTCAAGGCCCTGGCGCCGCGCGCCAATCTGGGCAAGGTGCTCGACATCGGCACCGGCTGTGGTTACGCCGCGGCCGTGACGGCCAGGGTGGCAGCAGACGTCTATAGCGTCGAGCGCATACGCGCGCTGCACGATCTGGCGCGCAACAATCTGCGCGCCTTGCGGGTGCCTAACCTGCGTTTGATACTGGGCGACGGTATGCTGGGATGCCCGCAGGGCGCTCCGTTCGACGCGATTTTGTCGGGGGCGGCGGCGCTGACTTTGCCGCAGGTCTGGCTCGATCAGTTGGTGGTGGGCGGGGTGCTCATTGCGCCCATCGGCGACCCGCAGCAACTCTTGCTGTACCGCAAGCGCTCAGCTACTACATTCGACGTGCAGCCACTCGAAGGCGCCAAATTCGTCCCCTTAAAATCTGGTTTGACCTGAATCGACGTTGTTCATTGACATTGCCCACCATGCGGATCGCCCTGCTCGCCCTCACTCTTTCTGCCGCTGCCATGCTGGGCGCCTGTACCTCGGTGGCACTGGCCCCCGTGCCGGTCGAGTCCAAGACCTTCCAGAAAGTGCCCCCGGTCTACGCGCCGCCCGCCACGGTGGCTGCGGCGCCTGCGGGCATCGCGACCGCCGCTTCGTCCTCTCTTGCGGGACAGCCGGGGTACTACACCGTGCAGCCCGGCGACACCGTGCGGCGCATCGCCCTGCAATACGGGACGACCTGGCAGGCCCTGGCGCAATGGAACAACCTGGACGACCCGAACGTGATCGAGGTCGGTCAGGTGCTGCGCGTTGCTCCGCCACAAGGTGGGACGCAAGTCGCCGGGGCAACCGCGCCCAGTACTTCTGCCCCGTCGCTGCCAGCCGGGAGCACGGCGCAGAGCTTTGCCGTCACGCCGCTGGCGCCTGCAGCCCCGGTCACGGCGCCGCCGCCCGCTCCAACTCCCGTGAAGCCCTCGGTGGCCGCTGCAGTGCCGCCCGCTCCTGTCACACCCGCCAGCCCACCGCCCTCGGGGCCTGCGGTCATGGCCAGCAATCTGACCACAGCCACCCACGACGGCATCGTCTGGTCATGGCCGGCCAGCGGCAAGATCATTCAGGGCTTCAATGGCACGACGAGCAAAGGCATCGATATTGCGGGCAATCTGGGCGACCCGGTGTATGCCGCGGCGGCGGGTCGGGTGGTGTACGCGGGCTCGGAATTGCGCGGCTTCGGCAAGCTGATCATCATCAAGCACAACGACGATTACATCAGCGTGTACGCCCACAACAATGTCATGCTGGTAAAAGAAAACGAAACCGTGAAACGCGGACAGAAGATCGCCGAGATGGGTTCGACCGATGCCCCACGGGTTGAACTTCACTTCGAGATCAGACTGCGCGGCAAGTCCATCGATCCCATTGGGCTCTTGCCCAAACAGCCCTGACCGCTCGCATGCCGCGCCGCCCCAAACCGGTCTCCGACTCGCCTTCTGAACAAGGGGTGTCTGTCCCAGCGGCAGGCGATCCGCCGGCCAGGTCCGCCCCACAGAACGGCGCAGAACCCTGGGAAATGATCGCGCACAAGAGCCCTGCCGCGCCGGATGCGCAGTCTGCTCCCGCGCCGACAGGCTTGCCCTGTCCACCGGCGTCCATCGGCGCCATCGACGATGAATCGGGCGTCAGTGCCCTGCAGGCCTATCTCAACCACATCCGCGCCAAACCGCTTTTCACGCCCGAGCAGGAATTCGAGGCGGCGACCCGCGCCAAGGCGGGCGATTTCGAGGCGCGTCAGGCGATGGTGGAGCACAACCTGCGACTGGTTGTGAGCATCGCCAAAGCCTATGTCGGCCGCGGCGCGGCACTGGGCGATTTGATCGAAGAGGGCAACCTCGGCCTGATTCACGCCATCGAAAAATTCGAGCCCGAACGCGGGTTTCGTTTCTCCACCTATGCGAGCTGGTGGATCCGCCAAAGCATCGAACGCGCGCTGATGCAGCAGGTGCGCACCATCCGCCTGCCGGTGCACGTCATTCGCGAACTCAACCAGGTGCTGCGGGCGCGCAAGCATCTGGAACAGGCGGCCGACTATCGCGGCCAGACCTCCGACGAAGACGTGGCCGCGCTCCTGGGGCGCAGTACGGAAGAGGTGACGGACTTGCTCGCCCTGGCCGAGCAGCCGACTTCTCTGGACGCCCTGCGCGAAACCCAGAGCGGCGAGAGTTACGCCGATCAGTTCGCCGACCAGAACGCGCTCAGCATGGAAGAGCAGACGCAGACCCGCGAAGTCGAGGCCCTGGTCGATTCCTGGGTAGGGGAGTTGGCCGAGCGTGAGCGCGAAGTGATCGAAGCCCGTTTTGGGCTGCACGGACGCGAGTTGGAAACCTTGGAGTCATTGGCGCAGCGCCTCGGCCTCACGCGTGAGCGCGTGCGCCAGATCCAGCAGGAGTCCTTGCTCAAGCTCAAGGGCCGACTGGCGCGCAATGGGGTCGACCGAGGTTCGCTGCTTTAAGGTTGGCGAAACTGGCTTGCTCTGGCTGGTTCTGCCTTGTTGATGTTTGCTTCCCGCCATGATTCGCACACCCATCGTCACCTTTGATATTGAGACCATCCCCGACCCCGCCGCGCTGCGCGCTGCGGGTCTGGCCGACCCCGAGCTTGACGACGCAGCCGCCGTGCTTCAGGCGCAGGCCCGCCGTCTGGAAAAGACCGGGAGCGATTTTCTCCCGGTGCATTGTCAGCGCGTGCTGGTCATCTCGTGCACCTTTCGCAATCACGAGGGGCTGAAAATCCACTCCTTCGTCGATCAAGGTGGGCAGGAAGGGCAGGTGGTGCAGAGCTTTTTCCGCGTGATCGAAAAGCACGCGCCTCAGCTCGTTTCCTGGAACGGGGGCGGTTTTGACCTGCCTGTGCTGCACTACCGTGGCCTGGTGCACGGGGTGATGGCGCCGAAATACTGGGATATGGGAGAAGATGACCGCGAGATGAAGTGGAATAACTACATCTCCCGCTACCACACCCGGCATCTCGATCTGATGGACCTGCTGGCGCTCTACCAGCCGCGCGCCAATGCGCCGATGGACGTGCTGGCCAAGCTGTGCGGCTTTCCCGGCAAGCTGGGCATGGACGGCAGCAAGGTTTTTGATGCCTGGCTTGCCGGGCAGACCGACGACATCCGCCGCTATTGCGAGACCGATGTCATGAACACCTATCTGTTGTATTGCCGCTTCCAGCTCATGCGCGGGTCCTTGTCCGCGAGCGAATACGCCGACGAAATCGACCTGGTGCGACACACCCTGGGCACCCTCGCGGCGCAGGAATCGCACTGGCAGGAATATCTTGCCGCCTGGCCGGAGCAAGCCGCCGCGTGGCAAGGCTAGGGTCTGTTCCAATAGCCGGATGGAACAACGATTGGAATGGCTGCAGGTCGACAGCCTGGATCTTGAGGCCCGCGGGGTCGGGCGCAGCGAAAACGGCAAAGTGGTGTTCGTCGCCAATGCCTTGCCCGGAGAACGGGTGCAGGCGCGCATCCACCGCAGCAAGCGCAACTGGGAGTCTGGCGAGGCCGTGGCCTGGGCCCGCACGGCGAGCAGCCGGGTGACGCCGCGATGCCCCCATTTCGGCGTTTGCGGCGGCTGCAGCATGCAGCATGTCGATCCGGCTGCGCAGTTGGCGTTCAAGCAGCGCATTCTCGAAGATGACTTTTGGCATTTGAGCCGCCTGAAGCCGCAACTCCTTCTGCGGCCCATTGCCGGGCCCAACTGGGGCTATCGCACCCGCGCGCGGCTGACCGTTCGCCTGGTGGTGAAAAAGGGCGGGGTGTTGGTCGGTTTTCACGAAAAAGGCTCCAGCTACGTTGCGGATATGCGCAGTTGCGCAGTTTTGCCGAGGGCAGTGTCCGATCTGTTGCTGCCCTTGCGCGAGCTGATCGCCGGCCTGTCCCGGCCTGAGCGCGCGCCGCAGATCGAACTGGCGATGGGCGATCGGGTGACCGTTCTGGTGTTGCGCCACCTCGAACCCTTGACCGACGCGGATCGGCAACGCCTGCGCGACTTTGGACAACAGCATGGCGTGCAGTGGTGGCTTCAGCCCAAAGGGCCCGATTCGGTGGCGCCGCTAGACCCCGACGCCGAACCCCTGAGCTATGCCTTGCCCGAGTTCGGCATCGTCATGCCGTTTCGCCCGACCGATTTCACCCAGGTGAATCCGCAGATCAACCGCGTGATGGTGGCGCGGGCCTTGCGTCTGCTGGGCGCCCGGCGTACCGACCGGGTGATCGACTGGTTTTGCGGTCTGGGCAATTTCACCCTGCCCATCGCCACGCAGGCGCGGCAGGTGCTGGGCGTGGAGGGCAGCGCCACGCTGGTGGCACGGGCGCTCGACAACGCCTTGCACAACGATCTGCAAGACAAAGTCGTGTTCACCGCCCGCAATCTGTTCGAGATGGATGCGGACGATCTGAAAGCCTACGGCGAGGCTGACCTGTGGTTGGTGGACCCGCCGCGCGATGGCGCGCTGGCACTGTGCAAGGCGCTGGCCGAGGCGGTGAACGGGCCGCTGGGAGCGCCGGGCGAGGAGGAGACGCGGGCCGCAGGGGAGGCAAGCGCGGCGCCCAAGCCGGTCGCACCCCCGGTCGTACCCCCGGTCGTACCCCCGGTCGTCCCCGCGGTCGTCCCCGCGGTCGCGCCATTCAAACCGCCGCGCCGCATTGTTTATGTGTCCTGCAATCCGGCAACCTTGGCGCGTGATGCGGGCCTGCTGGTGCATCAGGCGGGTTACACCTTACGTGCCGCAGGGGTGATGAATATGTTTCCTCACACGGCCCATGTGGAATCGATGGCGGTGTTCGAACGCGATTGAGCCCATCGTTGCCCATAAAAAAACGCCCGCAATTGCGGGCGTTTTTCGTGGGACTGTTTCGCGCTTACCGGCGCCCGCCGCCACTGAAAAAGCTCAGAATGGACAGCAGGTTGACGAACACGTTGTAGATGTCGAGGTAGATCGCCAGCGTGGCGGTGATGTAGTTGGTTTCGCCGCCGTTGATCACCCGCTGCACGTCGATCAGCATGAAGGCCGAGAAAATCACAATGGCCACGACCGAGAAGGTCAGCATCAGCGCAGGCAGTTGTAGCCAGATATTGGCGATGCCCGCGAGGATGAGCAGGATCACGCCGACGAACAGCATTTTCGACAAGCCGGACAAATCACGCTTGACTACATTCGCCAGCGTGGCCATGGCGCCGAAAATCACCGCCGTGCCGCCGAAGGCCAGCATGATGAGCTGCGGCCCGTTGCTCATGCCCAGCACGAAGCCAAGCATTTGCGACAGCATGACGCCCATGAAGAAGGTGAACAGCAGCAGCAGCCCCACCCCGGCGCTGGAATTTTTGGTGCGCTCGATGGCGAACATCAGGCCGAAGGCGCCGACCAGAAAGACGATCATGGTCATGCCGGGGCTTTGCGCCATGGCGAGATTCAGCCCCGTGGCCATGCCGACCCACGCGCCGATCACGGTGGGAATGAGAGAGAGGGCCAGCAGCGAATACGTCTGCCGCAGTACCTTGTTGCGCACAGTCGCAGCGCCGCCGGGTTGGGCGTAGATGGTGTAATCGCGTTGTTCATTCATGGCAAAACTCCGTTCCTGGAAGTGGACGCTGACAGTCAGACTAACACAGGCTAAATACGTTCCACGACTCGCATTTCAATCCCGCGCGCATGAATTTGCAAGCCTTGAGAGCGCGGGTTAAGCCCGGGTTCAGGCCTTCAAGCCGCTTGCGGGGCGCTGCCATAGACGGTTTGCAGGCGTTCGAGCGCGCCCTGCAGGGTGATGTGGTGATTTTGCGGACCGTGCACGGCGATTTTTTCCGCGCCGAGCACATTGCCCAGGCGGGTGCTGTCGGCCAAGGTCCAGCCTTTGGACAGCCCGCACAATAAACCGGCGCGGAAGGCGTCGCCGCAACCGGTCGGGTCGAGCACCTGGCTGGCGGGGACACCGGGAATGTCGGTCGCGACGCCGCCCTCGCTCCAGATGCGGCAGCCGTGTTCGCCCCGGGTGACGATCACCCCGCGCACTTGGGAGGCGATGTGCTCCAAGCTCCAGCCGGTGCGCTCCACCAGCAGTTCAGCCTCGTAGTCGTTCACCGCGACCCAACTGGCTTTGGCGATGAAATCGCGCAGATCGGCGCCGTCGAACAGCGGCATGCCCTGACCCGGATCGAAGATGAACGGAATGCCGGCACGAGCAAGCTGCGCCGCATGGTCGATCATGGCCGAGCGGCCGTCTGGTGCGACGATGGCGAGATCGACCCCGGCGTTCAGCGGCACGGTCAGCTCGTGCGCCCGGCCCATGGCGCCGGGGTGGAAGGAGGTGATCTGGTTGTTGTCGCGGTCGGTGATGATGTGCGCCTGCGCGGTAAAACTGTCGGCCAGTTGCCCGATGTAAGTGCGGGCAATGTGCAGCGCATCAAGGCGGTCGAGATAGCTCTGGCCGTCCGCGCCCAGGGCGCCGAGGATGAGCGGGTCACCCCCCAGCAGCGCCAGGCTGTAGGCGATATTGCCCGCGCACCCGCCAAACTCGCGCCGCATGGTGGGCACCAGAAAGCTGATGTTCAGAATATGCACTTTGTCGGGCAGGATGTGCTCGGCAAAGCGGCCGTCGAAAGTGGTGATGGTGTCGAAGGCGAGCGAACCGCAGATGAGGGTGGACATGAGGTTCAGCCTTCGAAGCGCAGGGCGGGGAAGAGAATGACGTCGCGGATGCTGGGCGCGTCGGTGAGCAGCATGACCAGCCGGTCGATGCCGATGCCGCAGCCCCCTGCGGGCGGCATGCCGTATTCCAGCGCCCGTACATAATCGGCGTCGAAATACATGGCTTCGTCGTCGCCGGCTTCCTTGGCCTGCACCTGCGACTGAAAGCGGGCGGCCTGGTCTTCGGGGTCGTTCAGCTCGGAGAAGCCGTTGGCGATTTCGCGGCCGGTGATGAATAGCTCGAAGCGCTCGGTCGTATTCGCATCGGCATCGGCGGCGCGGGCCAGGGGCGACACTTCCACCGGATAATCGACGATGAAGGTCGGCTCCCACAGCAGATGCTCGGCGACTTGTTCAAACAGCGCGAGTTGCAAGGCGCCCAGCCCCATGCCCTTGAGTTTGTGCGGCGCATGATCGGCATCGAGACGGCGCAACTCGCCGCGCAAAAAGCCGTCATCGGCCAATTGCGCATCGGTGTAGTCGGGGGCGTGCTTCTGGATGGCCTGCGTCAAGGTCAGCCGAGCAAACGGCGCGCTCAAGTCCAGCGTCCGCCCTTGGTGGGTGAGCACCGCGGTGCCGCAGGTGAGTTGCGCGGTGTTGCGAATCAGCGCCTCGGTGAAATCCATCTGGTCGCGGTAGGTCCACCAAGCGGCGTAGAACTCCATCATGGTGAACTCGGGGTTGTGCCGCGGGCTCAACCCTTCGTTGCGGAAGTTGCGGTTGATCTCGAACACCCGCTCGAAGCCGCCCACCAGCAGGCGCTTGAGGTAAAGCTCGGGCGCGATGCGCAGATACATCTGCTGATCGAGCGCGTTGTGGTGCGTGATGAACGGTTTGGCCGCAGCACCTCCGGGAATGGGGTGCAGCATGGGCGTTTCAACCTCCATGAAACCCGCTGCCAGCATTTCGTTGCGCAGCGCCGCGATGGCCTTGCTGCGCAGCGCGAAGCGTTCGCGCGATTCCGGTGTGACGATGAGATCGACATAACGCTGGCGGTAGCGCGTTTCCACGTCTTCGAGGCCGTGAAACTTGTCGGGCAAGGGGCGCAGCGACTTGACCAGCAATCGCACCTGCTCGGCCCGAATGGTGAGCTCGCCGGTGCGCGTTTTGAACAGCACGCCCTCGCAACCGATCCAGTCGCCCAGGTCGTAGTGTTTGAAGGCCGCATGGGCCTCTTCACCAGTGACATCGTTGGACACATGGATCTGAATGCGCCCCGTACCGTCCTGCAAAGTGGCGAAACTGGCCTTGCCCATTACGCGCTTGAGCATCATGCGGCCCGCCACCCGCACCCGCACGCCAGCCGCTTCGAGCGCGTCGGGCTCGTCGCCCCCATGTTGCGCCTGCAGACTCATGGCCTGATGCGCAGGCTTGAAGTCGTTGGGGAACGCAGGGCCGACCTCGCGCAACGCGGCGAGTTTGGCGCGGCGCTCCGCGATGAGGTGGCTGTCGTCAGCGGCGGGCGGATGGAGGGCGTCAGTATTCATGCGGGATGGAGGGACGGTTTCTCGGAAATGTCCACTATGTCAAGCGGTGCGGGGTGGTGGGGCGGCTTGCGCGCGGCTCACGCGCCAAACCGACCGATTTTAGCCGCCCCTCACGCCTGAGCATTCCCCAGCCACAACCCCAGCCAGAACAAGCCGATCAGGCCGAACTGCGCCGCCAGATTGATCATGCCGAACGTCCACTGCGCTCCAGCGAATCCGGCGACGATTTTGCTCACTGCGTTGGTCGCCAGGGCAAGGCCGATGGCGAGCAAGGCCTGCCAGGACGAAAAAGCGCCGTTGACCGCCATTTGCGCGGCAGAAGCGGCCGCTGCGTGCGCGTCGGCAAATCCTGCCAGCCCGGTCGCCGCCAGCGCCGCATCGCTGCCCAGCATGCTGCGCGCGGCCTCGGCAGCCAGCAGCACGCCCGCAAGCAGGGCAGCAAACAACAGCGCCTGCAACGGCTGGAACGGACGCCGTGTGGCCTCCGTTTCGTCAGACAAGGCCGAACTCTGCGGCGCGTGCCGCGCCAGACTCCACGTCGCCCCCACCGCCAGCAGCGCGCCCGCCCCGTACAGCCCCACGGCGGGCAGCAGACCAGGGAGCAAAGCCGGATCAATCAGCGCAATGAGAACGCTCAACTCCACCACGGTAGCCAGATTCGACAACAAAGCCGCCCGCAGGCAATCGCCCTGCAGGGCGGCATCCAGCTGTGCGCGTTGCGCCATGCTGGCAATGGTGGCCGTGCTCGAAACAAACCCGCCGGCCAGCCCGGAAAGCGCCAGGCCGCGCTGACTGCCAAACGCCCGCACCGCCACATGCCCCACCGACTGAATCGCCATCACCAGCACCGCCAGCAGCCACAGGGTGTGCAGGTTCAGTCTCGCCAGCCAGGCGATGGGCTGATCGGTCAACAGTGGCAGCACGACCAGCGCTGCGGCTGCCAGCAACAGGCCGGATTCCAGTTCCTGCGTGCTCAAAACACGTCGCGCGAACCCATGCAGCGTCGTTTTGGCGGCCAAAATCCCCGCGACCACCACGCCCAGCCCCGCAGCCCAACCGGGCGACTGCTGGGCGAGCGCGCCAATCAACACAGTGAGCAGCAGGGCGAATTCCGTCGTCAGCCCAGGGTCGGCTTTGCGCGTTTGCATATATCCCGCAAACGTCAGCAAGGCAAAAGCCGCGAGCACCACCCCCAGCGCCGCCGACCCTAGCACGCCCGCAGTCGCACCCGCAAGCGCCGCCAGCACAAAACTGCGCAGACCCGCAGGCGATTCAGGCGGCTGACTGCGCTCGCGCTCGATGCCGATCAGCAGGCCGACGCCGAGGGCGGCGATCCAGGGAAGGACGGAAGACTCGATCAAGCCGGACTTCCACGACGGATCAAGGACGCGCGCAATTTCCGGCCGAATGGTGTGGCTGAGCGCGGATATTGCCTGATTTGGACAAGATCAGATCGACACCCAAAACCGTGTTCAACGTGTTGCTGCATAGGCGCAACGTTCCCGCTGCAAATGCGCCACTGGGTTGCTCGGCATGCCCAATGGGCTGGAAAAGAACGGGCTTCTGCATGGGGCGATTGGGCAGAATTTGAATGCCACTCTCCTGCGCCGTAGATCCGCTCTGAATCAAAGTGTCGTCGGCGTCACGGGCTCCATTTTGGTTGCGATCCGTGAAAATGAGCCATTCACCGCTCCCCCAATCTGAATGGCATCCTGACTCTGGGTTACCCGCGCAGAGCGCCACAACCTGATTTTGGGTGATGGCAGACTGTCGCGCCATCATGAAGGCGCTCATCAAGGCATTGCTGCTGACGGTGAGGCGATGCTGAGCAAGCAGATGAGAAAACGCAGGCGCTGCGAGTGCAGTCATCAACCCCCCGAGAGCCACGACGACCAACAACTCCGCGTAGCTGACGCCACGGCAGTTGTCGATTCGAGATGGGTATGAACTCCGCACTGTGAGACCCTCTGAATGGTTGAGGCAGCCTCAATTATGGCAAGTTCAATCACTGAAAGCAAAACATTCTCTTGATTTTTTGACAAATTAAAAAATTTTTCTTACCAGCAGGAGGCCACCGTGCCTGTGCCGCTTATTGTTTTTGTTCCTGCCTGATTCAGTGAAATTGTGTTGCATTCAGTATCACGGCTAGCTTGAGATCCCTGCGGCACGGCACGCACTCGATAAGTGGACTGGCCGGGCGTGGCGGCAAAGCTGAATTTGTAATCAGTACTCAGATCTGAAGCGCATGAAAGCGTGGGTAGCGTGTTCGCTGTTCCTGCTGAATCTTGGTCATATCGCAAGTTGGTCGAGTAATACCGTTCCATATAGTTGGCATACTCACTGAGACAGGCTTCAGCGGCAACTCGTTTGGTTTTGGTGATATGGCTGATGTAGGAGGGGTAGCCGACAGCCGCGATGATGGCCACGATGGCCACGACGATCATCAGTTCGATCAGCGTAAAACCCCGTAGAGCCAGCTGGCGCGCACGGCCGGGGGCAAAAATTGCTCGGTTGAAATGCCGCATGAATAAGCCTCCGCTCAGGGGTTGATGAGTTCTGCCCAGGAAACCCGCCCGGGGTTGGAAACCTGCGGATTGACCTGGGTATTGAAAATGGTGCCGTTTTGATTGGCCAGTAGCGTCGTGCTGATGAAATTGCTCAAGCCGGTGAGCCCCGTGAGCCCGATGCCAGCGATCGGAATGAGGGTTTTGTCGCTCATGGTGACTTTGTCTGAGTCGTTGAAACGGCGATCTCCGTTGCGGTCGAAAAAGATGTCGGTCGGATTCGTGCCTGTGAACGGATTGACGGCCATGATCCAGCCGCGGCCTGATGGGGCGCACACATCGGCGTTGTCTGGAATGAGCGTGCTGCCAACGAGCAGGTTCTGATACGCCTGGTTCGCAACGATCATGCGCTCACCTTGGGCGGTATTGGAGGGAGGCAAGAGGTTCATATACCAGCCTTTTTTGGTGGCCATGTCACCAGCAGTTCCCACGCTGACAGTGCGTGCGGGCAAAGTTGCGGCGACTGGCGGAGTGGCGGTCGGATCGGCCGCTGTGCCAGCGATTTCTGCGGTGATGCTGCGCTTGATCAGATCGTTTTTGACAATCGGAAAACTGGCCTGCGACACATTCAGCCCATACCAGCTCTGCACATCCTTATTCGTGAGGTCGTCCTGGCCCAGATAGCGCCCGGTGCCAAAAAACAGCCAGAGATTTCCGGTGTCTGGATCTTTGGCGGCAAACATGGGCGCGGTAATGGGTTGGGCCTTGTTGCTGGCGTCTTTTGCGGTGAACAGCAGGGTGCCCGCGCTAGTTGCGCTGGCAAGATCGAATGACCAGACATTACCTTGCAGATCGCCGGCATAAGCCTTTGTACTGATGCCATTGGCAAGGCTGTCGATCCAGACCGCAGGCGTGGAGAGCCCGTTGTCTGTTGCGGTGTTTGTTGCATGACGGGAGACGGCGCCGTCGTTCAGGCTGATCTGCAACAGTTCGGCAGTGCCGCTGTCACTGTTCATGCCGTTGCCCACCAGAACCGACCATTGACCGTTCGCCGTCTGGGCGATGATGGGTTTGCCGATGATCTGCCCGAGATACCCAGCGGAAACTTCCCAGAGAAATTTCACAGCTGCGGGGTCGGTGATGTCCAGGGCGTAGATGGTGCGCGTTGTGCCGCGGCCTGTTGTGCCGACCAGTACCGTGCGCCAATCTGCGGGCGAGCCGGCATAGACGTCCGCCACGGTGATCTCACCGTCGTTGAAATATTGATGGGGGTTCAGCCCAGAGCCATAACTCTTTTGAGCCAGCACACTGGGGTTGGTGGAGGCCGCGAGCACCGCGCCGGGCATGAAGGCGAAGGTTTCCACGCCGGTGTTGGCATTGAAACCATGCAGCATGCCGTCGTTGGCCGAGACATAAATAGTGGGCGTGCGCGTTGCCTGCGTTGCGGCGAAGGTTTTGAAACTGGTGGAGCCAGTGAAGGTTGCGTCGGCATAGGGACCCGCAGCGGGCTTGCCCACATAGATCGGCTGCGAGTTGATGATGTCGCCCAGCGCCGTGGTGCGGTTGCGATAGGTGCCGCCGTTGCGAATTTCCTTCGAGGCATCGCCACGGATGTAATTCACCAGGTCGGTAGTCCAGCCGTGCTTGCCGTTGACATTGGTGCTGTCAAATGCCACATAACTGCCGCCGACCAACGTGTAGACGGTACGGGCACCCGCTGCGGGTAGTTGGAGAGCCGCGTCCCAAGCTTCAGTGGTTGCTGCGCCGGTGGTTGCATCGATGTTGAAGGCTTTGAGCGAACCACTCCAGACACCCTCTTTGTAGCTCGCCTGGTAGACACGGCTGCCGCTGTTGAGCTGCGTGGAGTTGGTGGAAAGCGAAGCCGTGCTGCCGATGTTTTCGCTGGCAATCGCCGAGAAGGCCGCCTCGAGAGAGTCCTTCATGGTTTTGGCGTCGCCACCCGTGAAGAAATTGTCTGGGCGTTTGTCCTTCGTGCTCAGCGTCTGGCCATTGGTCCACCACGAAGCGTCTGGAAGCGCCGTTGTGTTGGCATAGGGGTCGTAGTTGGCCGGTACAGAGAAGCCACCGTACTTGGCCGCAAGCCAGTATTGGTTCTTGGCCTTGCCTTCCAGAACCTGGTTTTCCATCACATCGACCCAGTAGGTTGAGACGGTCTGCTTGCCGCTCAGGTCTGACCGCAGATCGACGGTATGGGCGTCGTAGGCTAGGCCGGCGATATAGGCGGAGTTAGAGCGGCCGCTGAAACCGGTACTGTCGTCAGCTGTCATGCCGTTGATGGTGATGCCTTCCAGCGCTGCCACTTTTTGTGTAGCTGTGACGACATTAACTGTCGTGTCGGCGCTGACTTCGCTAGGTACCGCGGGTTCATCATTGCGATTTCCGTTGCCCGGCAGGTTTTTGTCACGGTGGGTGTTCACGTCGCCGATGCCAAGAATGAAGCTACGCTGGCAAGAGTATTTCCAGGGGTCAGTCCAGGTGCGGACGACGGGGAAGCCGTCTGTCATCTTGTAAGCCGTGCCATCCGGATAGTTGCTGATGCTGTTGTACGACTCGACCGGGCCTTGATGTTTCAGGTAGCGCAGCGCGGCGTAATACATCTCGCTTACCGGGTCGTAGCTCTTGTCACTGGCCGTGGTCATCTGACCGAATTTGTTGATGTAATTGATGACTCCACTGTCTTGGATGGCCGGGTCTGCAGAATATGCGCTGGTTGTGTCGGATGCGGCAGTGGGTTGCGGGTTACGGATGAAGGTGCCGTCGGTGGCACTCCATTCGGCCTGAGCGTTGGTGGCAGGCGTGGTTCCGGGCTCATAGGTATTCGGGCCGACAAAACCTTGCTGCGCCCGGAGCGCCGCGCCGTCCTGCAGCACCTTGGAAATATTGAGATAGCCGAAGACGCTGTAGGTGAATACAGAGGCGTACTTCTGGATCAGACCTTGGGGCTTGGCATTGCTGCCATAAGCGACGCAGTTGTCTTCAAGCATGCCGCTTTTGCAGACCTGTACGTCGATATTGACGGAATAGACCCAGCCAGACTTCACACCCTCAGACGGATCGAATTCGACTGCGCCTTTGCTCTGCGCGACGGCCGGATTATCGAGCAGATAGCGCAAGCTGCGGGATGTGCCGTCTTTGTCGTTGACGCTAGTGCTATTAGCTGAGATGAAGTACATCCGGTTTCCCAGGCCACTGAGTTTTGTCGAAAAGTAGCTAAGGCTGGAAGGAGTGTTGTTCGCTACCGTGGACGCACCGGAAATGTTGAGAGCGCCCGTCCCGGTTTGACCGGTATGCCGCGCCTTTTCCAGAATGGTGAGGTTGGCTGTGTCCACCACCCGGTTGCCACCGGTCAGCGTTGAGCGAAAGACATCGATGGTTTGGGTGGCGGCCCAGTTCAGGTAATTGCCGCTCCATGCTTTGGAGCATGTGCGATTGGTCGCGTCGCTGGCTGGCGCAAAGTAGTTCTTTGTGCCGCCGTTAACGCCCGTGAAGGCTGGAACCGACGTACCTGCGATGGTGTAGCCGTAGCACTTGTTGGGGTCAAAGTAGCCGTAATAGGTTTTGGTCGTATCGAAAGCGCCGACGTTGGCCATGCTCATGATCGTGGGCCATTCCACAGAGGGCGTGAGCACGAGATTGCCGGGGACGTTATTGCTCAGCGTCAACGGTTGCTGGGCTATCGATACCGCAGCCTGTGCGATGGGCGCGGTCAACAAGCTCCAAGTAACGCCAAGCAGGACGAATTTCTTCCAAAGTGGGGGACGATGGGGCATTGCTTGCGGGCTCATGGTGGGTCCCTTGGGGAATAGATTTATGAAATTGCTTGGCGATCAACCGGCGTTATTTGCGTACCCAGGCTTGCAGGGTGACGGTGGCCCGATCGGGCAAAGTGCTTGGGTCGGCGCTGCGCGCGGTGATGCGGTAGAAATGCGCCGTTGGGACAACCGGGGCAGCCCCGTACTGCGCGCTGTTGGCCGTTTGCTGGGGGCCAAGGGCTGTGCGGCGGTCATTCCAGAGGCCCATGTCTTCGATCACATACTGCGGCTGTCCCGCTGCATTGCTGCCCGCGGTGTACTGATTAGCGCCCGTGCCGGTCGGTACTGTCTGCCAAGCGTTGGCGATGGTTGCCTGTGCGGAGGGGTTGTTGTCGCACTGGGTGGCGGCGACGGTGCAGTCGCGCCAGATCACTGCGGTATTCGCTTGCAGCAATCCTTGCGCAACGCGCAGCCCGGCTTCACTGTTCTGCAGCGCGATTTGTCGGTCCTGCAGATTGCTGGACATCTTTTCCTGCAGGGTGGTGCTGCGGATGGCCGCCAGACCGATGACCGTGACGATGAGCAGCAAAATCAGCGAGACGATGAGCGCCACGCCACGCTGGCGCTGCACGGCCCCTGCTTCAAATGAATGGGTCGAATAGATCGATTGCATGGCTTAACTCACACGGTTGCGCAGCGCGATGACGGTCGTAACGGTGCGGTTGAGGGATTTGGCGTTGCTATCCGTCACCGTTTGTTTGGTGGTGCTGGCCAGAGTCAGGGTGACCTGCATCGCATCAACTTCATTCCAGTTGGTCACAGAGTTGGCATCAACGTAGTTGGCCGCATTACTCTGGTGATAGAGGATTTGCATGTCTGTGACATTGCGCACGATTTCCTGCGCAGTCGCTGCTAAGCTACCGCTGCTATTGCTCAGCGTCATGCGGTAGAGCGACTGCCCGCCTGTCGGGTTGGTGCCGATGTACCAGTCTGCCGCATTGAGGCGCGAGACCTGGGCATTGGTGCGGAAGGTGTAGGCCTCTGCGGTGCACGCGGTGGCGGGCGGAACTGGAGCGGCTGTTGGGAAGCCGAGGTCGGCGGTGCAGTTTCCAGGGTTGGCGCCAGTGGCGGCCCAAGTCAGTGTTGCGGTGCCTTCGCCGCCGCCCAGCTGAACCAGTGCCGCGTGATCCGGGTCGCAGATCAGCAGCGCGTCGCCGTTCTTCCAATCGGTTGCTGCCGACCATAGCGTGACGCTTGCCGCAGTGGCATTTTGAATGCTCAAGCCTGCGCTTTCGCTCCCGATCAGTTGTACCGAATCGGTGGCGGCAAGTCGGTTGCCGGTCGCCGTGCCAGTGGTGACTGCCGGATCGGTAGAACCGGCTTCGTAGCCGCGGACCGCATTGCCCCAGTTTGCCCACCAGTCTGTACCGCTGTTTTTCAGCACGTTGGCAATAAAGGTGCCGTTGCCGCAGCCGGTCAACGACGCCTGGCGAGCATCGCGTGTCAGCAATTCAAAGGCGATGCGTGAACCATCCTGCACTTCACCGATCGCCATATTGGTCTTGAAGGAGCTGCGACTGGCCAGAAAGACGCTGACCGCTACGCCGGTCACGACCAGACCAAGCAACATGGCCACCATGAGTTCAACGAGGGTCATGCCGCGCTGGCGGCTTGGTAACGCACCCTGCGCTTTGATGTGGGCAGAGCTTGGGTTCATAGCATGGCCTTGGTGACGAAGGTCTGTGTACTTGAACCGACAGTGGCGCGACTGTCGTCGAAAGTAACGGTCACGGTGCAATCGCCGTTGCTGGTGCAGTCAATTTTTCCGGTGGCGCCATTTCCCAGGGCGGCTAGCCCGCCCGGTGGCGTGCCGCCAGAGCCCAGGCACCATGCTTGAACCTCGGTATCGGGCCGACCCGTCAGATTTGTGGAAAGCGAACAGCTTGGCGTGCTACCTGTCAACTTGAAGGTGGCGGTTGTGTCGTAGTCGCCGTTGAGTGCGGCTGTTCGATTGGCGCGCAACGAATCGAGAATGGCGTAGGTGACCACGGAGGTTTGGGTGTGCGCCATGGCGCTGTTGTTGTTGGTCATCGACCGCACCAGCAATGTGGACATGCCGAGGAAACCAATGGACAGCACCAGTACCGCGATCAGGATTTCCAGCAAACCGGCGCCGACCTGAGACTGATGGCCTTTTTCAAAAGGCGCCGATTTACTGTTGGCAAGGGTTGGGTTGCGCATTGGGACAATTTCCAGTTCCGTTCACCGTGCAGGTCACGGCAGTGATGCCGGTAATCAAATAGACGCAGCGGTGTTGATTACTCGGTAGATTGCTGGCGTAGAGATCCATCACCAAGCCTGAGAATCCGGCGTTTGGCGTCGACTGTCTCAGGAATCCGGCTGGCGAAGCGATCAACGCCTTTCCGCTGACTTTTTGAACGCCCGCTGGCAGCGCTGGGGCGGCGGCGAGCGTTGTTCCGGCGGCGTCGGTGTTTTTGATCTGCGCGCTGTTGGTGAAACTGACATCCTGATTGCGTTTGACGGCTTCGGATTTGGCTAAATTCAGTGCATACACCACGGAGTTGGCGCTGGTGCTCAATTTGTTGCTGAGCATCAGGTTCTGAAAGTTGGGGACAGCAACCGCCAAAAGAACTGCTGCGACCGTGATGGTGACGAGCAATTCGATCAACGTGAAGCCAGAAATTCTGTGGTTCACAGTGGTTTCCAAATTGAAACAATGTGACCAAAGTTTTCCATGCATCGCAGGCTCGTGCGCAGACTTTCCGACGAACGGTCGTTTATGGCCGACGAACGGTATTTTTTGTATCAATCGGTGCAACAACCCCCCAGCCTGTGCGCTAGAGGGGGGTGAAAAGACCTCAGTCGCAGCGCTGGCTGCTGACTTCGATTCCTTGGCCCTGGGCGCTGAGCCAGAGGGCTTGCGCGCGGGGCGGGGTGCTGTGCGCGGCGTCGCAGTCCCAGTCGGAGAGGACTTGCCGGAGCTCTCCGCCTTGCCAGTGGTTGCGCGGGCGGTGGGTGTGGCCGTGGATCATCCAGGTGCAGGCGGCGCGGGCCAGCCAGCGGCGGGCCTCGGCGGGATCGGCGTCGGCCCAGTTTTCGGGGCGGGCTTGCGCGGCGTGGCTGGCTGCGCGCATGGCGCGGGCCTGCAGCACGCGGGCAGCGAGCGGCTGGGCCAGCACTTGCCGCTGCCACTCGGCGTTGCGCACGGTGGCGCGAAATTGTTGGTAGGCGGTGTCGGCGGTGCAGAGCTGGTCGCCGTGGGTGAGGAGGATGCGCTCGGCCTGAAACGTGAGCACGGCGGGGTCGGGCAGGATTTGCGCGCCGGTGGCTTGCTGGAACCGCTCGCCGAGCAGAAAGTCGCGGTTGCCGCGCTGCACGAACAGGGCGCGGCCCGAATCGGTGTAGGCGCGCAGCGCGCCCGCTATGTCGTGGGCGCAGGCGGCGTCTTCAGGTGCGACGGCTAGCGCGGTAGGGTCGAGCAGATCGTCGCCGACCCAGGCTTCGAACAGGTCGCCCAGGATGAACAGGGCGTCGGCCACGCGGGCGGGGCCGGCCAGCCAGGCGATGAAAGTTTGCGTGGTGCGCGGGGCCTGCGCACCTAGATGAAGATCGGAGACGAGGGCGATGCGCCGCCAGGTAGGCGGGGCAATCAGGCTGGAGAACGCGGGCTCGGGGCGGGGGGCGTGCGCGGCGTCCTCTGCGGACCAGGAGTTGGCCGACACGCGAACCGCCGCCCTGATTTTGCGGTGATGCCGTTGTCAGACTTCGACGGCTTTGAGGATGACCACGTCTTCTTGCGGCACGTCGTCGTGAAAGCCCTTGCGGCCGGTTTTTACACTCTTGATCTTGTTCACCACGTCCTGCCCCTCGACCACTTTGCCGAACACGGCGTAGCCCCAGCCTTGCGCCGTGGGGGCGGTGTGGTTGAGGAAGGCGTTGTCGGCGACGTTGATGAAAAACTGCGCGGTGGCCGAATGCGGATCGGAGGTGCGGGCCATGGCGAGGGTGTAGCGGTCGTTTTTGAGGCCGTTGTTGGCTTCGTTCTGAATCGGGGCGAGGGTGGGCTTTTGCTTCATGCCGGGCTCGAAGCCGCCGCCCTGGATCATGAAACCGTCGATCACGCGGTGAAAAACGGTGCCGTCGAAGTGGCCCGAGCGCACATAGGCGAGGAAGTTTTCGCTCGACTTGGGGGCGTGCTCGGTATCGAGTTCGATGCGGATGTTGCCGTGGTTGGTTTGGAGTTCGACCATGATGGGCTTTCTGTTTTCAGCTTTAGTTGAGGAGTTTGGCGTCTTCGATGACGATGGGCTTGACGGGCACGTCCTGGAACATGCCTTCATTCTTGGTCGGCACGGCCACGATCTTTTCGATCACGTTCATGCCTGAAATGACCTTGCCGAACACGGCGTAGCCGTAGCCGTCGGGCTTGGGATAGTCGAGGCTGGGGTTGTCGACCACGTTGACGAAGAACTGCGAGGTGGCCGAGTTGGGGTCGGAGGTGCGCGCCATGGCGATGGTGCCCTTGAGGTTGCGCAGGCCGTTCTGACTCTCCAGCGGAATGGGCGCGCGGGTGGGTTTTTTCTGCATGTCGGCGGTGAAGCCACCGCCTTGCACCATGAAGCCGGGAATCACGCGGTGAAAAATGGTGCCTTTGTAGAAGCCGCTTTTCACATAGTCGAGAAAATTGGCCACGGTTTTAGGCGCCCGGGCCGGGTCGAGCTGCACCACGAAATTGCCCATGGTGGTGACGAATTCCACCTTGGGTTGCGCGGCGGGGGCTTCGGCGGCGTGTGCTGGGGGCAGGGCCGCTGCGGACACCAAGCTCAGCGCGGCGAGTACGGGGGCGATGTGCTGCCGCATGATGCGTCGCCAATTGGGGAGCGATGAGTAGGACGGGGTGGTCAGGCTGGAATTCATTACGAAACGCTTCCTTGAAAAATGAGTTGCCACTGGTTGTTGCGCTGGGCCCAGTACTGACGATAGAGCGGGCTGGAGGGCGCACCGGCCGCACTGTACTGCACCACCCTTTGCCCCGGGTATTGCAGGACGGTGAGCGCGCCGGGGGTGATGGATGGGTTGCGCGCAGGCGCGTGCGCAGTATTCGGCGCCGAGGCGCTGGCGGCGAGCGTGTCTTGCGGACGCGCGCCTTGGGCAGCCGCCTGAACGACGTCGGTCTGCAACTGCGCCGTGATGCGCTGGCGCTGGGCAGTCCACTGCGAGACGCTCAGCCATTGCACATGGCGGGTGATGACCACCGGGGTGCTGCCCGCCGGGGTGTCGGCCATGAGGCTGAGCACGTCCGGGTTGGACAGCACCACGCAGCCGTCAGATGCCAGGGGAACGCGGGCATAGCTGCCCGGCGGTGTGCCGTGCAGCCAGACGCCAAAGCCGGTGTGGCCTTGCTGCTTGTCCCACTCGTTGGGGTAGTTCAGCGTGAGCGCGCCGGCGCCATAGAGCGGTTTGAGGTCTTTGGCGCCTATTTTGCGGGTGATGAAGTAAATGCCCAGCGGCGTTTTCATATCGCCGACCTGGGTCTTGCCCGCGCCGAATTTGCCCTGGCTGAAGTAGTAGCTCGCCTCGAGCTGGGGCACACCGTTGCGCTGCTCAAAAAGATACAGACGCGAGCGGGCGGTATCCACCACGATGGCGCGCTGCACGTCGGGCGCCAGCGCCACCAGATTGGCGGCAATCGCCCCGGTCGGGGGCGGTGCGGTGTAGGCGGCGAGGCGGGCCAGGGCCTCCGCCCGAAGTTCCAGAATGCGGGCGTGTTGCTGCGCCTGTTGTTCCGAAAGCGCGGGTGGCGGGGCCGCGGCGAAGCCCGCAGGGTTTCCGGCGCTGGCTTGCATGACATCGCCCAGAAGCAATTGCGCCAGGGAGAAATGGGGGTAGTCCCGCGCCAGTTGCTCGGCTTGCGCCCGCGCCGCGTCGAGATGGCCGGCCGCGACTTCGGCGTAAGCGTGGAGCAGGCGCCGTTCCGCGCCGTCCTGGTTGGGGGGTGCGCTCAGCGAGGTGGTGAGTTTGAGCAGGGTGCGCGCCGAAACGACGGGTTGCTGCACTGAACCGGTGGACGGGCCTGCGGTGTTGCTGGCCAACTCGCCTGCTGGTTCGGCCGCCGGGTCATGCAGCAGACGACTGCCCGGTGCGGCGCTGGGCACCGCGTTGTAGTCGGTCGCGGCGCGGGCCGCGAACACCAGCGGCACGCACAGCAGCGCCCAAGGCAACAACTTGCGCAGAGGCGGGCGGCGGAATGCGGGCTTCACAGCGGATCGATGCGAGGGCTTGAAATCACAGCTTAAATGAGGCGCTTTGCAGTGGCTAGAGTGGCTGTTCAGCCGACGATCTCGCGCACGATCAGCCACTTGCCGTTTTCACGCTGCATTTGCAGGGTTTTCGGGCCGTCAAAATCGAGCGAGCCGGAGGTGTAGTGCTGACGGAAGCGCGCGGTGGCTTTGTCACCGTCGATCTGCACCTTGAGCGCGTGCACTTTCACCGTGATTTTGGCTTTGTCGGAAATACGAGTGCGGCGCTGATCCTTCCAGGCGCTCAGGCTCATACCCTTGTCAGGCTTGAAATTGGGGGCGTAGGCGGCGAAATAGCCGGGCAGATTCTTGTTTTGCCAGGCGTCGGCCCAGCGCTCGACCGCCTCGGACACCGCCGCCTGTTCGCTGGCGTTGGTCTGCGCAGGCCCAGCGGCGGGCGCTGGTTTGTTTTCAGCGGGTGCGGGCGCGGCAGGTTTGGCGGCCACTGGGGCCGTCGGCGCGGGCTCGGGTTTGGCCGCGGGTTTTTCGGCGGCGACCACCATCGGCTTCGGCGCAGGCGCGACTGCTGCGGGCTTGATCTCGGTTTTGGTTTCTTTCGCGGGCTGCGCCGTGGTCACTTTCAAGGGCGCCGCAGAGGCGGTTTGAACGGCGGGATTTTTGCCCTGCTCGAACAATTCGCGAATCAGGTTGAGCTTGACTCGGGCGCTGGCGTTTTCATCGGGGGCGAGTTGCAGCGCCTTTTGGTAGGCCTGGCTGGCGAGCTTGGCGTAAATATCGCCCAGGTTGGCTTGCGCGGTGGCGTAGCTCGGGTTGGTGCGTATGGCCATATCGAGCGCGGCGCGGGCCTTGTCGTACTGGCCTTGCTGGGCGTAGAGCACGGCCAGATTGTTGTAGGGCTCGGGCAGTTCGGGGTATTGCTCGGTGAGCGACTGGAAGATTTTGATGGCCTGGGCGTCTTTTTTCTGCTCGGTCAGAATGACGCCTTTGAGAAACTGGTACTGGGGGTCTTTGGGCTTTTGCGCCAGCAGCGTGTCCACCTGCGTCAGCGCACTGCTCAGATCGCCTTTTTGCAGACTTTGGCTGACACTGGCTGCGTCTGCCGCCCAGACGGTTGGTGCACTCAGCGTGAGGGCGATCAGGGTGGCGAGGAGGCGATTTCGCATTGGGTGACTAAGTGAGTGGTTTGAAGTCTGGACAAGCGCCGTGCCGACTGGCGATGCGCAGCGCGGATTCAAGTGCAGCGCGTCAAGCCGGAAACTGGCTGCTTGTGCTAAGTTTTTAATTTTATCTGGGGACATGGCGCGCCCGCGCACAAACCGCTGTTCCCAAACCCAATTCCATGACTGCGTTGCATCTACACAATACCCTCACCCGCGGGAAAGACCATTTCGTGCCCATCGAGCCGGGCCATGTCCGAATGTATGTCTGCGGCATGACGGTGTATGACTACTGTCACATCGGGCACGCGCGGGTGATGGTGGTGTTCGATCTGCTGCAGCGCTGGCTCAAGGCGCAGGGCTTGCGCGTCACCTATGTGCGCAACATTACCGATATCGACGACAAAATCATCCGCCGCGCGCAGGAAAACGGCGAGACCATCCGTGCGCTCACCGACCGCTTCATTGCCGCGATGCACGAAGATGCCGACGCCCTCGGCGTGGAGCGGCCTACGCATGAGCCGCGCGCCACCGACTATGTGCCGCAGATGCTCGACCTGATCGGCAAGCTCAAGACGCGCGGTCTGGCCTATCGCGACAGCGCGGGCGATGTGAACTTTCATGTGCGCGCGTTTCCCGGCTACGGCAAGTTGTCGGGCAAGTCGCTCGATGAACTGCGCGCGGGCGAGCGCGTGGAGGTCGATACCGCCAAGCAAGATCCGCTGGACTTTGTGCTGTGGAAAGCGGCTAAACCCGCTGAGCCCGAGGAGGTGAAATGGCCTTCCGATGACGGCCCGGGCCGTCCCGGCTGGCATATCGAATGTTCGGCCATGAGCTGCGCGCTGCTGGGCGAGACTTTCGATATTCACGGCGGCGGGGCCGATCTGCAATTTCCGCATCACGAGAACGAAATCGCGCAAAGCGAGGGTGCCAGCGGCAAGCCCATGGCCAATGTCTGGCTGCACAACGGGTTTGTGCGGGTGGACGGCGAGAAAATGTCCAAATCGCTGGGTAATTTTTTCACCATCCGCGACATCCTCCAGCATGTGGACGCCGAAACCGTGCGGCTGTTTATCGTCCGTGCGCACTATCGCAGCCCGCTGAACTACAGCGACGAACACCTGCAAGACGCACACGCTGCGCTCACCCGTCTCTACACCTCTCTCGACCCGTTCGCCGAGCTACCCGCGCGGCTCGACTGGAGCCACCCGCGCGCGCAGGCCTTTGCCGCCGCGATGAATGACGATCTCAATACGCCCGAGGCCATGGCGGTGTTGTTCGAGTTGGCGACCGAGGTCAACAAAACGGGCGATGCCGATCTGGTGGCGCTGCTCAAGGGGTTGGGCGGCGTGCTCGGTCTGCTGCAGCAGAACCCGCGCGAATTCCTGCAAAGCAAGGCCGCCGCGGTGGATGCGGCGTGGGTGGAGCAATTGGTGCAGGAACGCATCGCCGCCAAACAGGCGCGCAACTTTGCCGAGGCCGATCGCATCCGCGCCGAGCTCAGCGCCAAGGGCATCGTGCTCGAAGACAAGCCGGGCGGGATCACGGTATGGAGGGCGGCTTGATGGCGCGAGCACCGGCTTGGTCGGATACGGTCGTGTCCACCAAAGGCCCCATCCCGCTCGATTGGGAGAAGGCCTGCGCCCACCTGCAGCGCACCGATCGCGTGATGCGCAAACTCATCAAGACGCATGCGGGCACGCGGCTGCAAAGCCGGGGCGATCCGTTTCAGACGCTGGCGCGTTCCATCATCGGCCAGCAGATTTCCGTCAAGGCGGCGCAGACGGTCTGGGATCGGCTCTGTGCCGCCGTGCCGCAAGTCGCGCCGGAACATCTGGTCGGCCTCGATGATGAGGCTCTGCGTGCTTGCGGCCTGTCGGGTCGCAAGGCGGGCTATGTGCGCGACCTCGCTGTCAAATTCCATGCCGGGGAGGTGCATCCGGACCAATGGCAAGAGATGCCCGACGAGGCCATCGCCGCTGAACTGCTGACCATCCGCGGGATTGGCCGCTGGACGGCGGACATGTTTCTGATCTTTCACCTCATGCGCCCGGACGTCCTGCCCTTGGGCGATCTGGGGCTGATCAAAGGCGTGAGCCAGACTTACTTCGCCGGCGAGCCCGTGACCCAGAGCGAGGTGCGCGAAGTGGCGGCCGCCTGGGCGCCGTGGCGTTCAGTGGGGACTTGGTATATTTGGCGCAGTCTGGACCCGTTGCCGGTTGCGTATTGATTTGCGCATTGTTTTGCATGTTTGCAACGCAGGAGCGGATCATTTCCCGAGGTGAATATGAGCAAAAAAGTCTTTCTCGATTTCGAGCAACCGGTTGCCGAACTAGAGAACAAAATCGACGAACTGCGCTTTGTGCAGGATGAATCGGCGGTCGATATTTCCGAAGAAATCGGGCGCTTGCAGAAAAAAAGCCAGCAGCTCACCAAAGACCTCTACGCCAAGCTCACGCCTTGGCAGACCACGCAGATTGCGCGGCACGCCCAGCGGCCTTACACCCTCGACTACGCCCACCAGATCTTCACCGACTTTCACGAGCTGCACGGCGATCGCGCCTATGCCGACGACCTGTCCATCGTGGGCGGCCTGGCGCGTCTGGGCGGGCAGGCCTGCATGGTGATCGGCCACCAAAAAGGGCGCGACACCAAAGAGCGCGCGATGCGCAACTTCGGCATGCCCAAGCCCGAGGGCTATCGCAAGGCGCTGCGGCTGATGAAACTGGCCGAAAAATTCCACCTGCCCATCTTCACCTTTGTCGATACGCCTGGCGCCTATCCCGGCATCGACGCCGAAGAACGCAGCCAGTCCGAAGCCATTGGCCGCAATATCTACGAGATGGCGCAGCTCGAAGTGCCCATCATTTCCACCATCATCGGTGAAGGCGGATCGGGCGGGGCGCTGGCCATTGCGGTGTGCGACCAGTTGCTCATGCTGCAGTATTCGATTTACTCGGTGATTTCGCCCGAGGGCTGCGCCTCCATTCTTTGGAAGAGCGCGGAAAGAGCGCCAGAAGCCGCCGAGGCGCTGGGTCTCACGGCGCACCGCCTCAAGGCGCTGGGCCTGGTGGACAAGATCGTCAGCGAGCCGGTGGGCGGCGCACACCGCGACCCTGCGGCGATGGCGGCTTCGCTCAAGCGCGCGCTGGGCGAATCGCTGCGGCATTTCCAGCACACCAAGCCGGCCGATCTGGTGAAGCAGCGGCTGGAGCGGCTGCAGGGCTTTGGCAAATTCGAAGACACCAAGACGGCGGGACGTTGACCGCCCTCGTCGGTTCACTTGATGGGTCCACCTCGTCGGCTGCACAGTCGGCGCTGCCCTTCTTGAACAACCCCGCGCTTGCCGCGCTCAGGCGTTTCGCGTCGCAACACCCCGGCGTCGCCCAGGTCGAGCGAATCGGCATAGCTTTCAGCGGCGGGGCCGATTCCACGGCTTTGCTGCTCGCGGCCCGCACGCTCTGGGGCGGTGGGCGGCTTTGTGCCTTGCACGTCAATCATGGCTTGCAAACCTCGGCCCAGTTGTTCGCGCAACATTGCGCCCAAGCCTGCGCCGCCCTCGATGTGGCGTATGCCGAGGCCACTCTGCAGGTCGATGTGGCGCGGGGGCAGAGCTTGGAAGAAGTCGCGCGCGAGGCCCGCTATTTGGCGCTGGCCAAGCTTGCGCGCGAGCAGAACTGCGCGGTGGTTCTGCTTGCGCAGCATGGGGACGATCAGGTCGAGACGCTCTTGCTCGCTTTGTTGCGCGGGGCAGGGCCGCGCGGCTTGGCGGCGATGCCCGCGCAGATGCAGCGCCACGGCTGCAGCTTTGCGCGACCCTTGCTGGACTGCGGCGCGGCCGAATTGCGGAGCTGGCTTGAGTCGCAGTCGGTGAGCTTTCTGGACGATCCGATGAACACCGACCCGGCGTTCCGGCGCAGCCGCATCCGGCATGAACTGGTGCCGGTTCTCGCCCGGCTCGAACCCGCCTATCGGCAGACGCTGGGCCGCAGCGCCGCCTTGTGCGCCGCAGCCGACGCGCAGATTCAATCGACGGCGGCGCAGCAATTGCGTCTCTGCCTGCAACCCCAGGGGCTGGATCTTGCCGCCTTGCGCGCCCTGGGCGCGGCCGCCGCCAGCGAAGTGTTGCGGCTCTGGCTGCGGCAAAACGGGCAGCGACTGGACCGTGCGCGGACCGACGAACTAGTGCGACAAGTCTTGCGGACTGGGCAGGGCGCGCATCGCCTCGAACTGCGTCTGCCAGGCTGCATCCTTCAGCGTCAGGGGGCTTGTCTGCGTTTGAAATGGGGCGATGCCGCAGCAGAGAACGCCTAGAATGCGAAGCTTTGCAGCGAAACGGTCAGGTGCATCGTGCGCCGGGCAAAGAGACTTTCGCAGCTCTCGAACGCATTTCTCATGGCACTCATCGTCCAGAAATACGGCGGCACCTCGGTGGGGTCAGCCGAACGGATCAAAAACGTGGCCCGGCGCGTGGCCAAATGGCACGAAGCCGGGCATCAGGTCGTGGTGGTGGTCTCCGCGATGTCGGGTGAAACCAATCGCCTGATCGCGCTGGCCAAAGAAATCCAACCCCAGCCCGATCCGCGCGAACTCGACGTCGTGGCATCGACCGGCGAGCAGGTCACCATCGGCCTGCTGTCCATGGCGCTGCAGGCGCTGGGGCGCAAAGCTCGAAGCTACACCGGCGCGCAGATCGCCGTGCATACCGACAGCGCCTTCACCAAGGCCCGCATCGAATCCATCGACGCCGACAAACTCAAGGCCGATCTCGCTCAGGGCATCATCCCCGTTGTTGCCGGGTTTCAAGGCGTGGACGCGCAGGGCAACATCACCACCCTGGGCCGGGGCGGCTCAGATACCTCGGGCGTGGCGCTCGCAGCGGCCTTGCAGGCCGACGAATGCCAGATCTACACCGACGTCGACGGCGTCTACACCACCGATCCGCGCATCGTGCCCGAAGCCCGGCGGCTCGACACCATCACCTTCGAAGAAATGCTGGAAATGGCCAGCCTGGGCTCCAAGGTGCTGCAAATCCGCTCGGTGGAATTCGCGGGCAAGTACAAGGTTCGCCTGCGCGTGCTCTCCAGCCTGACCCCGTGGGACCTGCCGCTGGAGCAAGAGTCGCGCAGCGGCACACTCATCACCTTTGAGGAAGACGAAAACATGGAACAAGCCGTGGTGTCGGGTATCGCCTTTGCCCGCGACGAAGCCAAGATCATCGTGGTTGGCGTGCCCGACCGGCCCGGCATCGCCTATCAGATTCTCAGCGCCGTGGGCGAGGCCAATATCGAAGTCGACATGATTCTGCAAAACCAGAGCGTGGCCGGTTTCACCGACTTCACCTTCACCGTGGGCCGGGGCGATTACGCGCGTGCGCTCGACATTCTCAAGTCCAGCGTGCAGGCCCACATCGGCGCCAAGGAAATTCTCGGCGATCCGAAAGTGTGCAAGGTTTCCATCGTGGGCATGGGCATGCGCTCGCATGCCGGCGTGGCCAGCAAAATGTTCCGCACCCTGTCGGAAGAAGGCATCAACATCCAGATGATCTCCACCTCGGAAATCAAGGTCTCGGTGGTCATCGAAGAAAAGTACATGGAGCTTGCGGTGCGCTCCTTGCACAAGGCCTTCGACCTAGAACAAAGCGTCTAAGCCGCGACGTTTTCCGTCAAGGTGGCGATCGCAGGTGAATGCGTGTAATAATTGCCGACTTTGCTAAACGCATGAAGCCACAAGCAATTTGCCAAAAGGAAACTTGAGGCAACTGGAGACGTGACCGAGTGGCCGAAGGTGCTCCCCTGCTAAGGGAGTATGTGCCAAAAGCGCATCAAGGGTTCGAATCCCTTCGTCTCCGCCAAAACATAAGCCTAAGTGATTGATTCACTTAGGCCTTTTTCTTTTCTGCGTTCACCTGTCATCAAAGTCGGTGTGATCCAAACGCGTCAGCACGCCGCTTGCTGACCCCATGCGAGCAGACCGGGCAGCCCATGCGCCTGCACGCCAACCCAAGCCCCTCCTGATCTGCCCCGCATGGTTCCTGTGGGGGGCTTGGTCGCGATCTCCCCAGTTGTACTGTTCTTGATGGAGTGCCAGGTGCGCCCTGGACATGCGCGCCGCCAGAGCGAATCGAACCCGCCTTGAAGTGTAAGGCATGACGCATTACACTATGTTTTACATAAATGTCTTACATGGAGAGCGCCATGCCCGGCATGACAACATCCAAGGGTGATACGGTGACGTTCCGCATTGACCCTGCCCTCAAGGCCGAATTGGCCAACGTCGCTGGCCAGCACCACCAGTCGCTGGGTGAATTGCTGCGCGACCTTGTCCGCGAGCGCTTAGCAGCCGAGCAACGACGTGCTTTCGAGGCGGAAGCGCGTCGGCAATCGCTGGAAGCGGCCGCCGCCGCCCGCGATCCGCACAGCGACGAGCATGACGTCATGCATGAGTTGGAATCTGCCCTTGAAGAGTTCAACGACGAATGGAAGTAAAGCGTGGAGACCTCATCACCATCGCCTTGCAGGGCGACTATGGCAAACCTCGACCGGCGTTGGTCATGCAAGATGACGCTTTCGGCGCTCTGCCATCGGTCTCTGTGCTGCGCCTGACCAGCGAACTACGCGACTGGCCGCTGTTTCGGATCACGGTCGAACCCCACGCATCCAACGGCCTGCAAAAAACATCCCAAGTGATGATCGACAAACCGATCGCCGTACCGAAAACGAAAATCGGCCAGCGGATCGGTCGCCTCGATGAGGCAAGCATGCAGACTGTGAGCGCGGCTTTCGGCCGCTTTCATGGTCTGAAGGCGGGCAAATGACCTTGGGTGCGTATTCCGCCAATTTCGGTACTTGCAGCCCATATCGGCGTCGATGCCGAATCGGGCCTGGTGCACACGGTGGTCGGCACCGCCGCCAATGTGGCTGATGTGACCCGAGCACAAGATCTGCTGCATGGCGACGAGGAGGATGTCTTCGCCGATGCGGGCTACCAGGGCGTGGACAAGCGCGAGGAGAACATCGGTGTTCCGGTCAACTGGCATGTGGCCATGCGCCCCGGCAAGCGCCGCGCGCTGGCCGGGCACGGGTGGGCGCAGAAGCTGGAGTGGATCGAGTAGATCAAGGCCAGCATCCGCGCCAAGGTTGAGCACCCGTTCCACGTCGTGAAGAACCTCTTTCGGCACCGCAAGGCGCGCTACCGCGGTCTGGCGAAGAACACGGCGCAGTTGCACACGCTGTTCGCCATGGCCAATCTGATGCTGGCGCGCAGGCTGGTTTGGAACTCCGACACCCGAGGTGCGTCCGCAGTGTGAAGAATGCGGCAAAGGGCAGCGTCCGCTGATTTTCGGCCGCGCTTCGGACCTCCTGACCGCGAAACACCCGCTTTTCGCACCGCTCGCGACCCTGGACACAAGCGGCTTCGCCCAAAAGGTCATTTCTTCAGTGTTTCCCGAGTGGGTATCTGTGACAGCCGGATAAGCACGAAAACTTCTTGTGGCCGGAGTAACAGCTGCGAACCCAGGGCGCATCCGGAATGTCCGGGGCTATGGAAAGGCGCAGGGACTACACATCTATCTTTTCTCCGTGCAGCGCGTGACACTAGACTGAGCATTCTTCTATTCTTTTCCGCCGGGAAGTTTCATCATGAGCCGCCGTCGTCTTGTCTGGACTGGGCTGGTCGCAGCGCTGATCGTTGCAGCGCTGCTGGTGTGGGTTTGGCCGCCTGCGCATCGTTGGGTGTTTGGCCCTGGCGCGGCGACCAACCACGTCGTGGTCAGCGGAAATATCGAAGCGCATCAAAGTGTGCTGAGTTTCACCAACGTGCAGGCGCCCATCACCGAGTTGCCCTTCGACGAAGGCAAAGCCGTCACAGCTGGCGCCGTGCTGGCGCGGGTGGATAGTCGCGTCTATCAGCAACAACTCGCCATCGATGAGGCCTCGCTTGAAGCGGCCGCCCGGCAGGTCGCCGTCGCGACCAGCAATCTGGCTGCGTCCCGCAGCACAGTGGCCAGTGACCGTCTGGACTTCGCGGAAAAGCAGCGTGATCTGCAACGCAACGCTGGGCAGCTTGAGGCTGGTGCCATCTCACGCCAGACATACGACTTATCGAAAACTGCGGCAGGCCAGTCTGGCGCCGTGCTGGCTCGTGATGAGGCGCTCGTCAAGGTTGCAGCCAACAACATCGCTCTGGCTCAGGCTAACCTCAAGACAGCGCAGGCCAAGGTGGCACTCGATCGTGTGACGTTGTCGTTCACCACTTTGCGCGCGCCGTTCAGCGGCGTGCTGGCGGTTCGTCAGGCGGAGTTGGGCGAGCTGGCTGGCCCTGGCGTGGCGATTTTCACGCTAGACGATCTCGACCATGTCTGGCTGCGGGCCTATATCAACGAGCAGGACCTGGGCAGCATCCGCCTGGGCGAGGCAGCCTCTGTGACGACCGACACCTACCCGGGGCATGTCTACCACGGGCGCATCGGTTTCATCGCTTCCCAGGCGGAGTTCACCCCCAAGACCGTTGAGACGCATGCCGAGCGCGTCACTCTGGTTTATCGCATTCGCATTGATATCGACAACCCGGCACACGCCTTGTTGCCGGGCATGCCGGCCGACGCCTCCATCGCTCTGTTACCTCCCGAAAAATGAGCGCGATCGCCAGCGATCCGGCTGTGCAAGTGCATGCGCTGACCAAGCGCTTCGGCGCGGTGAATGCTGTGCGCGGCGTGGAGTTCAGTGTGGGGAAAGGCGAGATCTTTGGCCTTGTCGGCCCGGATGGCGCGGGCAAGACAACCACCATGCGCATGCTTGCCGGAGTGCTCCATCCAGACGCAGGAGCGCTCCTGGTGGATGGCGTGGACGTGGTGCAGAACCCGGAAGCCGCCAAGCTGCGTCTGAGCTACATGCCGCAGCGCTTTGGCCTGTATGAAGACCTGACCATCGCGGAAAACATTTACTTCTATGCCGAGCTGTTTGGCATTCCGCGCAAGCAGCGCCTCCAGCGCAGCAAGGAACTGCTCGATGCCGCCGGACTGGCCGGGTTCGAGCGCAGGCTTGCTGGGCAGCTCTCTGGCGGCATGAAGCAGAAGCTGGGCCTGGTTTGCGCGCTGATTCATACCCCGCGCGTGCTGCTGCTCGACGAGCCGACCACAGGCGTGGACCCGGTGTCACGGCGCGATTTCTGGGCCATTCTCTACAACCTGCGCGAAAGCGGCGTGGCCATTCTGATGGCGACCGCCTACATGGACGAGGCCGAGCGTTGCTCGCGTCTGGCGCTGTTCCATGAAGGGGAGATCCGCTATTGCGACACGCCGGCTAGGCTGAAGGCCGCCATGCCCGGCGCACTGCTCGCCATCGTGACGGCGCAGCCGCGCGCTATGCGCGATGTTCTCGCAGGCAAGCCGGGCGTTCTGGGCGTCTTGCTCATGGGAGACCGAGTGCATGTGCGGGTGGATGATGCTGCCCAGCGGACGCCCGAACTTCAATTGCTGCTCGCGACGCGGGAGTTTGCCGAAGCCCGCATCGAGACGGCCGATCCTGGCATCGAAGATGTCTTCGTGGCGCTGCTGGGAGGGCAGGGCAAATGAACCCTGCTCAGGATCCCGCAGTTGTTGCCCAAGGGCTGACCAAGCGGTTTGGTCACTTCGTCGCGGTCGATCATCTCGATCTATCTATTGCGCGCGGTGAGGTGATGGGGTTCATCGGACCAAACGGCGCCGGAAAGTCCACCACGATCCGAATGTTTTGCGGGCTGGTCACGCCCAGCGCGGGGCGCGCCACGGTGGCGGGTTTTGATGTGGGCAGCCAGTCGCAGGCCGTGCGTGAGCACATCGGCTACATGTCGCAGAAGTTTTCGCTCTACGGCGATTTGACTGTGGCCGAGAATCTGCGATTTTTCGGCGGCATTTACCGCGTACCGCAACAGGAGATGGCTGAGCGTGTGGCGTTTGCCCTGTCGATGGCCGGGCTGGAGGGGCGGGAAAACGCGCTGGTGGCCACGCTTGCGGGCGGCTGGAAACAACGGCTGGCGCTGGGCTGCGCCATCCTGCATCGGCCGCCGGTGCTTTTCCTTGATGAGCCGACTTCCGGCGTAGAGCCGGAGGCGCGACGAAAGTTCTGGGATTTGATCCACCAGTTGGCCGCCGGTGGCGTCACCATCCTGGTGTCCACACACTACATGGACGAGGCCGAGTATTGCAACCGGATTGCCCTGATTGATCGCGGCAAACTTATGGCCGTTGGCAGCCCTGGTGAACTGCGCACTAGAGAGTTAGGCGGCGAACTGGTAGAGGTAGCCTGCGCGCCACTGGGTGCTGCGCGCACGGCGCTACTGACCGCGCCTGGCGTGGTCGAGGCGGCCATCTTTGGTGATAAGTTGCATGTCGTGCTCGGGCAGGGCGGACTCACGTCCGAAACCTTGCCGGACTTTCTCCAGACGCATGGGGTGCAGACAGGACAGATTCGGGACGTGGTGCCTAGCCTGGAGGACGTATTTGTTCGCATCGTGTCACGGGCTCAGGATGCGAGGAGCGCGGCTTGAGCTTCACACCCATGAATCTGCCCGCAGCGAGGCTCGCGCCGGACCAGCGCCATGCGGGAGGTTGTGCATGAACCTGCGCAGACTGCTGGCCATGGCATACAAGGAGGCGCTGCAGATCTGGCGCGATCCGCGCAGTCTCGCCATCGCGCTGATCATGCCTTTGATGCAGATGGGTTTACTCGGTTATGGCGTCAGTCTGGATATCAAGCATGTTCCTCTTTGTGTCTATGACCAGGAGAACAGCCAGCTCAGTCGGGCCATTGACAGCCGGTTTCAGGCCGCAGGCTGGTTCTCCATCACCCATGTGCTGCATAGTCAGGCAGACCTGCGCAACGCCATGAATGCCGGTCAGTGCATTGCTGCAGTGGTCATTCCGGTGGACTTCTCGCGGCATCTGGCGTCAACGGGAACCGCCTCCATTCAGGCGATATTTGATGCGACAGATGTCAACACCACCAATATTGCGCAGGGCTACCTCCAAGGCGTGATTGCCCAAACGAATGCGCAAATCCAGGCGCAATGGCGGGCAGCGCATGGGGTGCAGCCCACATTGATCGGGCAGGTCAATCTGCAGCCCAGCACCTGGTTCAACGAAACACTCGACAGTCGCAACTTCATCATTCCAGGGGTTGTGGCGGTCATTCTGGCGCTGGTGGGCGCGCAGCTGACCTCACTCACCGTCTCGCGCGAGTGGGAGCGCGGCACCATGGAGCAACTCATTTCCACGCCCGTCACCGCGCTGGAGGTCATGCTCGGCAAGCTGTTGCCGTACTTCGTGGTCGGCATGGTGGATGCGGTGGTCTGCCTCGGCCTCGCGGTGTATTGGTTCGGGGTGCCAATGCGCGGTAATTTGGTCACGCTGTTTGCTGCCACGGCGCTTTTCAGCATGGTGATTCTTGGGATTGGCTACCTGATTTCCGTGCGCATCCGCAGCCAGCTCGGCGCCAGCCAGATTGCGCTGCTGGTGACCATGCTGCCCACCACGCTGCTGTCGGGGTACACCTTTCCGATTGATCAGATGCCCGCTCCGATCCAGGCGCTCACGCTGATCGTCTATCCGCGCTACTACGTCACCATTTTGCGCGGCATTTTCCTCAAGGGCAGCGGGATTGCCGATCTTTGGCGGCCACTGCTGGGACTTCTGATCTTTGCCGTGGTCATTGTCTACCTCGCGGCGCGTGCATTCCACAAACGCTTGGACTGAGGCGATGTTCGAACGCTTGCGCGCCATGTTGATGAAAGAGTTCCTGCAGATCCGGCGGGACCGGTGGGCCATGTTTCGCCTGATCGTGCCCATGATCATTCAAATGCTGGTGTTCGGCTACGCCGCAACATTCACCGTGCACCACGTCGCCACGGTGGTGCTCGATCTCGATCAGAGCCAAGCCAGCCGCTCTCTCATTTCGCATTTCGTGGCGTCCGGCCGATTTGATGTGGTCGAGGCCGCGCGTAGCCGCGCCGAGGTGACGCATGCGATCGACAACGATGTCGCGGTCCTGGCCATCGTCGTGCATGCCGGGTTCCAGCAGGATCTGCAGAACGGTAAAGGTGCGCCTTTGCAGGTGATAGTTGATGGCACGAACTCGAACACAGCGCTCATCGCGCTGGGTTACATCAGCCAGATCGTCGCGCAGTTTTCCAGCGACGAAGCCAGTCGGCTGATGCCACCCCACGCCAGCCTCGCCGCTCCTCAAACAGGCATCAGCCTGCAACTGCAGCCCTGGTTCAACCCGGGTTTGGAAGATCGCTGGTTTTTTATTCCCGGTGTGATTGGTAGCCTGACCTTGCTGCAGGTGGTGAGTCTGACGGCGTTCGCCATCGTGCGCGAGAGAGAGGTGGGCACACTGGAACAGATCATGGTCAGTCCGATCCGCTCGGTGGAATTCATTCTGGGCAAGACGGTTCCATTCTTTCTCATTGGACTGGGGGACATCCTGCTGGTCAGCGCCATCGGGATCCTATGGTTCAAGGTACCGTTCATCGGCGACCCGCTCGTTATGTTGGCGGGCTCTATGCTGTTCTTGCTTGCGGCCGTCGGGATGGGCTTACTGCTGTCGACCTTCTCCAAAACGCAGCAGCAAGCCTTCGCGTTGAATTTCTTTTTCGTCAACCCGTTTTTCATTCTCTCCGGTTTTGCATTTCCCATCGCCGCCATGCCGCAGGTGCTGCAGTGGTTCACGCTGATCAATCCTCTGCGTTATTTTTTGGTGGTCATTCGCGCCGTCTTTCTCAAGGGCGTCGGGTTTGCGGTGCTTTGGCCCGATCTCACGGCGCTGGCTGCGCTGGCGGCAGTGATGCTGGCAGTGAGCGTGCTGCGCTTCCGCTCTTCGCTGGATGCCTGATAAGCGCGCCCCTGCGGTGGCCCGCGCAGAGTCAAATCGACATGGCAAGCGTGGGTGAGGTTACATCGTCGAACAAGTCAAACAAAATCCCCGGGGTGTCATCTGATGTGCATCGAGGGTAAGAATCATGAAGCCGCACAGACTCGCTATCTCGTGTTCCGGTATCCATGATGGGCCGGATCACAGACCACAGCATGTGATGGAGTTGGACCATGCCTCGACCGTCCTATTTGCCGGAGTTTGCAGGCTCCATGGCCTCTGTGGCCACCCATGCGCTGGTACGCAAAACCTATGCTCTCCTGGCGTCAACGCTGGTGGTGACTGCGGTCGCGGCCCTGTTCGGCACGAGCATGGCCTTCCCGTATCAGCCCCCCTTCATTTTGATGATCCTGGCGTTCGGTGTGCTGTTCGCCATTCTGTTCACGGGAGCCAAGCAAGGCCCACTCGCCCTCCCGCTGGTCTTTGTCTTCACTGGCTTCATAGGTCTTTCCTTGGGCCCCTGCTGGCGGTCACCAGTTCTGCCACACGCCTGCAGATACCGCCTAGGGTTTCGTCAATGCGACCGGATCGGTGGTCTGCACATGCCGAGCAAAACCGCCTATTGCTTCAGCCCCAAGAAGTTTTAACCGGCGATGTATTTGACTCCAGGGTCCTGAAAGTAGCGCATCATCAGTTCGGGTGATGTTTCCAACATGGCCGATGGAAGCTGGCCCAGTCTCACCATTGCCTGGCGACCATCAAGGCGCTTGATCAACTCTTGGGGCATCATCCGCGGGCCGATTCACGCGCCTGGCTGCGCAACATCTGGGCGAGCCGCGCGGTTGCCTGCCAGACCAAACAGGGAGACGTGAATGGCGAGGCTTCTTGAGCAGTCTGTTGCAGTTTATGGAACTCCTGCAGCGACTCGAGCCAGACGTTCTGTCCGAGAGGCGAGCGCTGCAGCAGCGCCTGATTGACCGAGCACGGACTGCTGCCGATGTCTGGGCGGAGCCCGGTGCAGATCTGCAGACGACGGGCGTGGCCTGGAATCTGGCGCGGTGCGCCGGCTTGCAAGTCGACCGACCGCACGGCGCTGATGACATGGTGGCACGACTGCGAAGACCCGGCATTCGGGCTGCTGCTGCTCACGCCGCAGGCCTGGACGAACTCGGCAGGCGTGCTTCTGCGCGGGCTTGATGTAGCGCAAGGGCTTGGCGTGACGCCGCACTACGCTGAATCGGTCTTCCGCCAGATTCGCAGGTTCGCATGCTGCAGCAACCGAGTGGCGGTTTTAGTGTCTGGCACCTGGCTTTGCCCACCTCTGGGACGCCCGGCAGACGCTAAGTGCAGCAGATCGGTTGCAAAACATCACAAAACAACTCCCTGGAGAGCCGCATGAGTCACAGCACTTACATTCGTTTTTTCGACCAGATTGGGATCGGCGATGTACCTTTGGTGGGCGGTAAAAACGCATCGCTGGGTGAGATGTATCGCAAGCTGTCAAGCCAGGGCGTGCGCGTGCCCAATGGATTTGCCATTACCGCCGAAGCCTACCGTTACATGCTGGAGGCCGCAGGCGCTTGGGATGCGCTTCATGCCGCGCTCGACGGCCTCGACCCAGACGATGTGAAAGACCTCGCTCGCCGCGGCAAGCGCGCCCGCGAAATTGTTTACGGCGCGGGTTTGCCCAAAGACTTGGCCGCAGAGATCATCGCAGCCTATCGCACCTTGCAGGAGCAATACGGCGAGGATGTGAGCCTGGCGGTGCGCAGCTCAGCCACCGCCGAAGATCTGCCCACCGCCAGCTTTGCCGGCCAGCAGGACACCTATCTGAACATCCGGGGCGATGAAAGTCTGCTCGATGCTTGCCGCCGCGACTTTGCCAGCCTGTTCACCGACCGGGCCATCCATTACCGGATTGATCAGGGTTTCGACCACTTCAAGGTGGCGTTGTCCATCGGCGTGATGAAAATGGTGCGCTCCGATCTTGCAGCTTCCGGGGTGATGTTTTCCCTCGACACCGAATCGGGGTTTCGCGACGTGGTGTTCATCACTGGCGCCTACGGCCTGGGCGAAAACGTCGTGCAGGGTGCGGTTGATCCCGATGAGTTCTATGTCCACAAACCCACCTTCTCCGCCGGGCATCGCACCGTGCTGCGCCGCAGCCTGGGTGACAAGGCGGTGAAAATGGTGTTCGTCGAGGGCGAGACCCGGCAAACTACGCGCAACCTCCCCACGCCCAAGGCCGACCGCGAGCATTTTTGTCTGGAAGACGCCGATGTGCTCGAACTGGCCGACGCCGCAATCAAAATCGAGCAGCACTATGGCCATCCGATGGACATGGAATGGGCCAAAGACGGGTTGGACGGTCAGATTTACATCGTTCAGGCGCGGCCTGAAACCGTGGCCTCGCAGCGTCGCGTGACCGAAATCGAGAGCTATGTGCTCGACGGCCATGCCGAGGTGCTCACCGTGGGTCGCTCAGTGGGCGAAAAAATTGCCAGTGGCACGGCGCGGGTGATCGCCGATGTGGCGCATCTATCCGATTTCAAACCCGGCGAAGTGCTGGTGGCTGACATCACCACGCCGGATTGGGAGCCGGTGATGAAAACCGCAGCGGCCATCGTCACCAACCGCGGGGGGCGCACCTGTCATGCGGCCATCATTGCCCGCGAGCTCGGCATTCCGGCCGTGGTCGGTGCGGGCAATGCGACCAGCGCCGTTCCCAGCGGCCAGAGAGTCACAGTTAGCTGCGCCGAGGGCGATAGCGGCAAGGTTTACGACGGTATCGTGCCGTTCCACGCCGAAAAGACCGAGATCGGCAACATGCCCCGCCCCATCACGGGCATCATGATCAACATCGGCAATCCCGAGATCGCGTTCAAGACCTCTTTTCTGCCTAATGACGGCGTGGGCCTCGCGCGGATGGAGTTTGTGATCAACGAATACATCAAGGCGCACCCGCTGGCCTTGTTGCATCCAGACAAGGTCAAGAACGCAACGACGCGCCAGACTCTTGCGCACATGCTGCGCGGTTACCCGGACGGCGCACAGTTCTTCGTGCAAAGGCTCTCCGAAGGCATCGGCACCATTGCCGCAGCATTTTGGCCCAAGCCGGTGGTGGTGCGCATGTCGGACTTCAAGTCCAACGAGTATGCCACCCTGATTGGGGGCGTTGATTTCGAGCCCGATGAATCCAATCCAATGATCGGCTTTCGCGGCGCGTCGCGCTATGCCCACCCGGCCTATGCCGAGGGTTTTGGGCTGGAATGTCTGGCGATGAAGCGGGTGCGCGAAGAGATGGGGCTGAGCAACGTCATCCTGATGCTGCCCTTCGTTCGCCGCGTCAAGGAAGCTGACGACGTGCTCGCCGCAATGGCTGAATTCGGTCTCAAGCGTGGAGAGAACGGCCTGCAGATCTACGCCATGTGCGAAATCCCGAACAACGTCATTCTCATCGACCAGTTCGCCAAGCGCTTCGATGGTTTTTCCATCGGCTCCAACGACCTCACCCAGCTCACCCTCGGGGTTGACCGTGACAGCGAAATCGTGGCCTTCGACTATGACGAACGCGACGACGGCGTGAAGGAAATGATCCGGCTGGCCGTTGAGGGGTGTCGCCGCAATGGCATCCATTCCGGGCTATGCGGCCAGGCGCCGTCGGACTATCCGGAAATGGCTGAATACCTCGTCGAACTGGGCATCGACACCATGAGCCTGAACCCGGACACCGTGATCGCCACCACCCAGCATGTACTGGAGGTCGAGGCCCGTTTGGGACGAAAGGCCGAACGCAAACCCAGCGCCGAGGTGGCCCAGCGATGAGTGATTCAACCCGCATCCCGCAACCGCCCCATCGAACCAAGCGTACCCAGCCGCTGCCTTGGGAACGTCCCAAACCGGTCGAAGAAGAGGCACAGGCGCAGGCCCGGCTGCGCGCCATCATGGAGCATCCGTCGTATGTCGAGGCCGACCGCGATGTGGCCTTTCTCCATACCGACGCGCACCGTGGCCTGCGATTGCAGCTCGACTATGAAAAAGCCGAGCAGGCGTTGCAGGCGCACGGCATCACTCGCACCATCGTGGTCTTCGGCAGCACGCGGCTGCGCGAGCCGCAGACGGCGCGAAGCGAGCTCG
>Ga0315298_1000177_pt1 | contig 127754 bp, 122 predicted proteins | sample WHS_1_MG_FD_203077 | JGI IMG/M metagenome (GOLD analysis project Ga0315298, IMG submission 203077) | Extremophilic microbial mat communities from Washburn Hot Springs, YNP, Wyoming, USA - WHS_1_MG | ecosystem: Environmental > Aquatic > Thermal springs > Hot (42-90C) | place: USA: Wyoming...
GATCCCAGATTGACATCCATTATGAAAACGTCCAAAGAGAGATGCAAAAAATTTTTAAAATCATTGGCATTGCCGCTTAGCCGTATCGACAATCTTTTGTCGATATCGATTCCCTAAGGGCCTAACAGCCTTTGGTAAAGGTATAGATTCTAAGACAAAAATAAATTATTCAATAATATCGGTTAGTTATAGTTTGCTGGATTGGAGATTTTTCAGTGTTTCCTTGACAAAATCAATCTGAATACTTAATTTTTTGGCAAAAAATACTTCTATTATTTTCAAGAATTAAGCCTTTTTATTTCCATTATTCAAATGAATCTAATAATTCATAAAGTACCTTTAAGGGGTCCCCCTGAGTGAACCATGTATTACCCCTGTTTTAAAGGAGGGTTTTTTCTATCTCCTTATAGGATAAAAAGTTTATATCATCATTCAATAAACCTTTTTAAATTAATTCCTCATCCTTCTCTAAAAAAATACTAAACCTATAGTTTTTCGAAAGGGGGTATGGATTTATGAAGATAAGGCCACTTCATGACCGCATCATTGTTAAAAGAATGGAGGAAGAAGAAAAAACCAAGGGAGGGATTATTATTCCTGATACTGCAAAAGAAAAACCCTTTGAAGGAAAAGTGATAGCCGTGGGAGATGGCAAGGTGAAAGAAGATGGAACCAAGATCCCAATGGAGGTAAAGAAGGGGGATAAAATCCTTTTCTCCAAGTATGCTGGTTCTGATGTGAAGATAGATGGAGAGGATTACCTCATTATGAAAGAAGAGGACGTACTCGCCATCATTGAATCATGAATCTATGTGAGAAAGGAGGATTCTTATGGCAAAAGAACTAAAATTTGCGCAAGAAGCAAGAAATGCAGTTCTGGAAGGGGTAAATACCCTTGCCGAAGCAGTTAAAGTAACGCTTGGTCCTAAGGGAAGGAACGTTGTCCTGGAGAAGTCTTTTGGATCACCAACTGTCACAAAGGATGGAGTTACGGTTGCCAAAGAAATTGAGCTGGAGGATCACTTTCGAAATATGGGTGCCAAGATGGTCAAGGAAGTAGCCAGCAAGACCTCTGATACTGCAGGGGATGGAACAACCACTGCAACCATTCTTGCCCAGGCTATCTACCGAGAGGGATATAAAGTAGTAGCAGCAGGGGCGAACCCTATGGACTTAAAAAGGGGAATCGACACAGCCGTTGAGGAAGTGGTGAAAGAACTGAAAAAGCTCTCTAAACCCGTTAAAGATCAGAAGGAGATTTCCCAGGTGGGAACGATTTCTGCTAACAACGATCCTACGATTGGGAATATCATTGCAGAAGCCATGAACAAGGTAGGAAAAGAAGGGGTGATAACTGTCGAAGAAGCTAAGGGGATGGAGACGACCCTTGAGATTGTGGAAGGGATGCAGTTTGATCGTGGGTATATCTCCCCTTACTTCGTCACCGATCCAGAGAAGATGGAAGCCGTCCTTGAAGATCCTTACATCCTTCTCTATGAGAAGAAGATTTCAAATATGAAGGACTTCCTTCCAATCTTAGAGGCTGTGGCCAAGACAGGGAAACCCCTCTTGGTGGTTGCAGAAGATGTGGAAGGGGAAGCATTGGCTACTCTTGTGGTGAATAAACTTCGAGGTACATTGAAGTGTGCTGCGGTGAAGGCTCCTGGTTTTGGAGATAGAAGAAAGGCTATGTTAGAGGACATTGCCATCCTCACCGATGGGAAAGCGATCTCAGAAGATGTGGGGATCAAACTTGAAAATCTGAAATTGGACGATCTTGGAAGAGCAAAGAAAGTAGTCATTGATAAAGACAATACAACGATTGTCGAAGGACAAGGGAAACCCTCTGCGATCGAAGGCCGTATCAAGCAGATTCGTGTTCAGATTGAAGAGACAACCTCGGATTACGATAGAGAAAAACTCCAGGAGCGATTAGCGAAGATGGCAGGGGGTGTCGCAGTAATCAAGGTGGGAGCGGCGACTGAAACTGAGATGAAGGAGAAAAAGGCAAGGGTCGAGGACGCACTCCATGCCACCCGAGCAGCAGTTGAGGAAGGAATCGTTCCAGGTGGAGGAGTGGCTTATTTGAGATGCCTGCCGGCATTGAGCAAACTAAAATTGGAAGGCGATAGAAAAATAGGATTGGAGATTGTTCAGAGAGCCCTTGAAGAACCCATTCGCCAGATTGCAGAAAACGCAGGCAAGGAGGGGTCGGTGATTGTAGAAAAGGTGAAACAGGAAAAGGGTAATTTTGGTTTTGATGCAGATAAAGAAGAGTTTACGGACATGATGGAAGCTGGAATCATTGACCCAACGAAGGTGGTGAGGTTGGCTTTACAAAATGCAGCCTCTGTGGCTTCCCTCTTGATCACCACCGAGGCTGTGGTGGCTGAAAAACCCAAGAAAGAACCAGCCACTCCACCTATGCCGCCTCCAGAGTATTAAAATAATAAGGGGGAAGGGACGAAGCGTCCCTTCTCCCTCTTCTAAGATAGTTTGTGGCAAACATCCCATTCCCTAACATAAACCATTCCCCTTTTTAGAGAGTTTTAAAAATCAATTCCCCACCTCCTGAAACGGTCCTTCTTAAGGATTTCAATGAAGACTTAGGAGGTGATTTCAATGATCCCGAAGATCATTTTAATATTTATCGCAGGTCTTATTATCGATCTTCTGACCACCCTTTATACCAAAAAGGTAGCAGATAAAAAATTATGGCCTGCTACATTTCTAAGTGGTCTAATCACATTAACCAATTTTGCACTTTTAACAATGATCATTAAAGAGAGTGATTCAAATACTTTTCTAAATATCCTCGCCTATGCAGGAGGAAATACGATTGGAACATACATCGCTTTAAGAAAAGGTTGAAGGATAACCAGTGAAAATGGGGACAGCGACCATTTAAGTTGTCTAAGACCATTTGCCTATAATTACCTCACTGAGTAATATAATGGGAAATCCGATTGGAACTGACCTTGCTATTCGTGGCATATGCCAACATAAAAGCATCTCCCAGATTTATGTCGATAAATGGTCGCTGTCCCCATTTTCCAAAAAAGAAGGGCTCCGAAGAGCCCTCTCATGTATTGAAATCATTGGTGCCTAGGGCCGGAGTCGAACCGGCACCCGCCAAAGGCGGGAGGGATTTTAAGTCCCTTGCGTCTACCAATTCCGCCACCCAGGCATTTCCCGTAAAGCGCGAACCGTGATTCGTAAACCTTTCAATTATCATTTATACTCTTTGACGAAATTTGTCAAGATATGTTAAAGAGATCTCTGAAAAACTAGTTTTTGTATGGGAGGGTAAGGTTCAAAACCCTTCGGATGCGGTCATTTATAATTTTAATTTTCTAACAATTTTTTTAGATAAAATAAGTCTTTTCAGGGAATTAGATGTTATTGCTTAATCTTTATCGGTATCCGCCCGAAGCCTTTTTCACCTTACCCTCCCATACTGGAATTTGGTTATTATATATTTTTTCAGAGGTCTCTTAAAAACCTCAGTAAGGTTCTCGGCCAGAAGGGAGAGAACCTCCTTAAGCGATTACGTTAATATCCCGGACACGAGACACAGTCACGGACATAAATATTTTGAAAGGAGAAATCCATGCGATCCGACCGAATGAAGAAAGGGCTTGAGAGGGCTCCCCATCGTTCTCTTTTTAAGGCCCTGGGATTGACAGATAAAGAAATCAAACAACCAATGGTTGGAATTGCTAACTCTGCCAATGAAGTCATTCCGGGCCATCTCCACCTGAAGCAAATCTCGGAGGCTGTTAAAGCAGGAATCCGAATGGCAGGCGGAACTCCTCTCGAATTTTATTCCATGGGGATCTGCGATGGGATCATTATGGGTCATGAGGGGATGAAATATTCTTTAGGTTCAAGGGAGTTGATCGCTGACTCAATTGAATCGATGGCCATGGCCTACCCCTTTGATGGTCTGGTGCTTATTCCAAACTGCGATAAGATCATTCCAGGCATGATGATGGCCATAGCCCGTCTCGACATCCCTGCAATCCTTGTGAGTGGAGGCCCCATGTTGGCAGGAGAATTCTTAGGAAAGAAGATCGATCTGGTCACTGTCTTCGAATCAATTGCCAAGGTAAAAAAAGAGGAAATGAGTATTAATGAATTAAAAGAAATTGAGGGTTGCGCCTGTCCGGGTGTGGGCTCCTGTGCCGGGATGTTTACAGCCAACTCCATGAACTGTCTTGCCGAAGTCCTCGGCCTCGCCCTCCCCTATAATGGAACCATCCCCGCGGTCTTTGCAGACCGAATTCGTCTTGCAAAAGAGACAGGGATAAAGATTATGGATCTTATTAAAAAAGATTTAAGGCCCTCAAAAATACTAACCAAAGAGGCTTTTAAAAATGCCATTACAGTAGATATGGCCTTTGGGGGGTCAACCAATACTGCTCTTCACCTACCCGCCCTTGCGAAAGAGGCAGGAGTCACTCTCCCTCTTGAAACCTTTAATCAGATCAGCGAAAGGACTCCTCATCTCTGCAATATGTCTCCAGGTGGTTTCCACCATCTGGAAGACCTTCACCAAGCAGGTGGAATTCCTGCCCTGATGAACGAACTTTCTCGAAAAAATCTCATATTTCAAGGAACTCTCACGGTGACTGGAAAAACAATTAAAGAAACGATCAAAGGCAAAAAGGTCTTAAATCCAGAGGTGATTCGTCCAATCGAAAAACCCTATCATCCTGTTGGGGGTCTGGTCTTTCTTTTTGGAAATCTTGCTCCAGAAGGAGCGGTTGTAAAACGTTCAGCAGTTGATAGTGCCATGCACAAACACAGAGGCCCTGCAAGGGTTTTTGATTCTGAAGAAGAGGCGATGAAAACGATCCTTTCAAGAAAGATCAAGAAAGGAGATGTTATTGTCATCCGTTATGAAGGCCCAAAGGGTGGACCTGGAATGAGAGAGATGCTTTCTCCTACTTCAGCCATTGTTGGAGTAGGAATGGATCGAGAGGTAGCCCTTCTGACAGATGGACGTTTCTCAGGAGGCACCCGTGGGGCTGCTATTGGTCACATCTCACCTGAGGCTGCAGAAGGGGGACCCATTGCTTTAGTTAAAAATGGAGATTTGATTGAAATCGATATCCCTAAAAAAAGGCTTGAACTTCTTGTTACAGATGAGGAATTGAAGAAGAGACTTTCTAAATGGAACCCGCCCCAGAGAAGACTTAAGGGTTATTTAAAAAGATATGCGAGACTGGTTACCTCCGCCTCTACAGGTGCTACGTTTGAAGAGTAGGGACTGCATAGGGACCTTCACGGATAAAGGCCATCGTAGGTTCAACTCCTCTTTCCCGATATTGATTCACTGCATAGAAAACAGCCTTTTGGACCATCTCCTGAGCCCTCTTCGGCGAGGGCCTAAACTTCTTACCCTTTAGAAAATCGAGTCCGCAGATCCCAGGGAGTAAACCATAATCCTCCCTGTCTATTTGAAGACAACAGTAAATCAATCCCTCCTCCCCCACTTTTCTTAGGACCTTTCCCCATACCTCTGCCTCCCATTGGTCTTTAATAAATTTCCACTCAGGCATTCTTAGGATATTGAGATAGCCTTCTACTCCCTGCAATTTGAGGAGATGAATCAGACTCTTATACTCTAGAGAGCCAATGGGATCGATAGGGTCACAATTGTTCGCCGCAATGATGATCATCCCCCCTTTTTTCACAGCAGGCAGGGCCCCAACCCCTGCTTTTGCAGTCTGATAATGATCCCTTCCAACATATCCGCTATGCGTCAGGACAATATCAAACTCCTCATCAATTGGAATCTCTGCATAGTCCTTAATTAATTCAAAGGCCTTTCGGTTTACCTCAACCATATCCCCTGCAAAAACCGCTACAAGTCGCAAGTTCTTGTCAAGATTGACATTCACGACAAAATCAACCCCAACTGCCTGAGCCACCTCGAGGGCCTCCTCATGACAGGGATTTCCTTCGAGCACGAGGTTTGTGGTATGAGGGTCTTCAAGATAGTGAGGCCCATGAAATTTCTGAATCGTCTTTAAATCCACCAGACCAGGACAGATGGATTTCCTTCCCCCAGAGATACCCGTGAAGAAATGCGTCTCCACCAGACCTGTGGCAATCTTTACATCTGAGCCATAAAAATCACGATTTACAGAGACAGGAGTGCCTCGCCTGGTTTTTCCAATAGGTTCGAGAAGGGAAAGGTTTTTGCAATCATGGTCAAGAATCCTGTATTGCCCAACGATCTCTTCTCCATACATCTCTAACTTCTCTTCATGGGTGCTTGGCCTATGCATTCCCGTAGCCACAATGATTTTGATCCTATCTCTTTGAACGCCTGAAGACTCGAGGCGCCGCAGTAACGGAAGAAGAATTCCATTTTCCCCTTTATAAGGAACCGGCCTTGTAATGTCAGAGACTGCAATGGATACTGATATTTCTTTCGGTGGTTTACCCTTTCTTCGGATGATCTCTTCCAGCGAAGGACTGTGGATAGGGTTTGTCAGTGCCTCCTCAATCGATTTTTGAGGATCAGGGAGGACTGGTACATCCTTCATCGTTAACTCAACACAATTGAGAGGGACTAAAATATCCATGGCATTTGAACCATATTCTATAGAGATTTTCTTCCAGCCCCTTGTGTCTACATTCTTAATGGCCTTCTTGATATCAGATCGCATCGTTTTATGATAAGGAATAAAAATCCTATGAGGAATGGTTTTGAACCGTTCCTTACCTTACCCATTTATGGTATAAGGCTCAGATCTCCTGTATAGGCTGCCTCCAGAACAGGTTTCATCAAACGATCCACATCCCCCCTCTCAGCATCCATGGGGGTTGGCATGTTCTGGAGTTTACTCTTCAGTTGTGGGTTCTTAGCAGCGTTAAGCATCTTTCTTATATGATCTTTGGTGGCTCCTGCTTCTTTTAGGGTCGTCGGAAAATTGAGGTCCTTTTCGAAGGCAATCATTCCCCTGGCTACGATAAGCCCTAAATCTCTACCTTTAAGATTTTCAATCCTTCTTCTTATATAGCCTGCCTCTCTTAAGATGGAGCCCATGACCATGAGTTGGTCTTCTATTACAGGAGAAAATAAAACCGTATAATAAGGGTTAAGTAATGCGCATGCCCTTCCGTGGCTAAGGAGATCAACCAGCGAAAAACTTCCCAAATGAGGACCGCTTGTTCCCCCCAGCATGATGGAATATCCGCCCAGGTCCGTTCCAAGCCCGAGGGCAATTCTTCCATCTCCGTCACGTGGATTCTTTTTAACCCTCTGGAGTCCTTCCACAATCAATCGGATGCAGAGTGTAGCGACCTCTTTGATCTTCTCATAAGCAGGGCCACTGGCACCCATAAAGACCTCCCAGGCATGGGCAATCCCATCGAGGCCTCCATCCAAGGTCAGGTCCATTGGTGAACCAAGGGTGGTTCTGAAATCAAAGACAGCCTTGGGAGGAACGATGGCCTCATCGATGATCAATTTCTTCTGCCCACTCGCTGGATCTGTGATATTGGAATATTTTGTGAGATGGGCTGCTGAACTGGAAGTCGTTTGAATGGCTACAACCGGCATGAGGTTTTTACCCGTCTGTTCTTTTATTTTTGAAACAATCCCTGTTCCAAAATAAGGCTCAATGGAGTCTGCCTCCCCAGGTTCGGCTCTCAGAATCTCCATCACTTCGGTTGGGGTATACGTATTAAGAATGGCTGCTGCTTTTACTGCGTCGATCGTGCTCCCCCCTCCCAGTACCACGATCACATCAGGTTTAGACCGTGCTATCTGGAGGCTGATCCGATAGACATCCTCCCTGGGAGCATTGGGTCTTGCACCATTGATCATCTCAAACCTTACATCATTTGCCTTTAAACTTGCTTTGACCTCCTCAAGAAATTTCTCACTCCAGTGCCTGCCCAATTTAATCACAACAAACGATGCATTCTTTCCATACTCTCTGACGTATTGCCCTACCATTTTTAATACGTCTTCCCCAAAGGTGTAAGAATCACCTTTCCAATCCTTTAATATCCGTTGGGCCTGTTCCATATCGTCCTTTAGCATATCTTCGCTCCTGATTAAGGATTAAGGTTTAAAATTATTTTAAGTGATTGAAGGGTGAAATTTCAAATTTCGCTCCTCTTGGGGGGTTAGTTATATAAAAAAGGGTTAAGCCAGGAGGCCCAACCCCTTTATTTTTCTTGGAGGCGGCAACCGGATTTGAACCGGTGAATAACGGTTTTGCAGACCGTCGCCTTACCACTTGGCTATGCCGCCAATGGAGCGGGAAACGGGATTTGAACCCGCGACTTCAACCTTGGCAAGGTTGCACTCTACCGCTGAGTTATTCCCGCCCTTTCTCTGTTTAAAAAATTACAAGATTTAAACCTTCATGTCAATAGGCAAACTCGAAGCAGAGATTTAAGGTTAGAACATCTTTACCTGGATAGGAAGCCTTTAAGCAATGATCGTTCTCAAGAACTTTCTAAAATAATCGATTGCTGAAAGAATAGCCATTGCCATGGCAATCCATAAAAGACTCATTCCAACCTGATAAACATCAATCGAAAAGAAGGGTCCTTTTAAAATTAGGAAAAAGATGGCAATGGTTTCAAAGAAGGTTTTGTACTTCCCGAGATCGCTCGCCGAGATCACGATATCCTGGGAGGCTGCAATCCCTCTCAGTCCTGTCACGGTGATCTCCCTTCCAACGATGACGATGACGATCCAGAAAGGAATCCCCCTGGCCGGGATGAGGGCAATCAGAAATGTAACGATCAATAGTTTATCAGCCAGTGGGTCTAAAAATTTCCCCAAGGTTGTCACCATTCCCTGGCGTCGTGCGAGGAAGCCATCCAAGGTGTCGGTGATGGAAACCAACAAAAAGAGTATGGCGGTCACGACCTCAAACAACCTACCAGAAGAAAAAAGGAGAATTAAGATAATAGGAATAGCAAGAATCCGAATAACCGTCAACCCATTGGGGAGAGTCAATATTTGCTGACGATTCAGTTTTTCCATAAAAGAGTGCTGACCTTAGATTTTATCTCTCAGGCCTTCGTTTGATGATTTATCACCCAGAGATTAACCCCGAGACTAAGGTTTATACGACTGATAAAAACTAATGACCCTTTTAATATACTCAATGGTCTCTTGATAAGGTGGGATAGAACGGAGCTCCGAGACAAGATTTTCTCCCGCATTATAAGCAGCCAATGAAAGTCGGATATCATTATGAAATAAGGTCAGAAGATATTTAAAGTATCGCACGCCACCCTCAATGTTCTCCCTGGGATTGAAGATATCTGTCACATTCATTCTTAAAGCAGTCTGCGGCATCAATTGCATCAATCCTTTGGCTCCTTTTTTCGAAACAGCAAAAGGATTAAATCCAGACTCAGCCCGAATCATCGCTTTGATCAGGGCAAAATCCACTCCATATTTTTTTGAATATTCGTAAATCAACGAATCATATTCACTGGAATCTCTTATATAGACCCCAGAAGAAGAATGATTATTATCTCCGACATCTTCCCTGCTCTCACGAATATAAAGTTTAAACTTGGGATCTCTTGGGCAGTTAGTAAAATGGACGACTCCTTTTTCATCCACGTAGCGATAAATGCCTGCCCAAGAGAGGCTATTAGAAAAGAAAAAACAAAAGAGTAAAAATGTAAAAAAAATGTATCCCATAGATGAACAAATTGCTATCTATATGGGTAAAAATTTACCAAAATCTCTTATCCTGAGTCAACTATTTAATTATATGCAATCTCTGTGCCTTTCTTTTAATACAAAACCCCAATCATAAAGCAGTGGATATTGATCCCTTCGTCATGATTGAAGGGATCGGAGATGTGCTCTAAGCGATATTCCCCTCTAAGAAAGTATCCCTTCCCTATACTAATATCCATTCCTGTCCCAGCATGGAGAATACCTGCAAGATGCGATTTCCCAATATATCTTACCACACCATTACTATTATTATAACCCGCCCCAACCCCACCGATAAGAAACCACTTCCATTCCTTTCTTCTAATAGGACTAAATAGGATATTAACATTGGCCCCTAATAGGTATAGGTTTTTTTCATGTTTAATACCGTAATAGGAAAAATTGCCTTCCACCTCAAGATTCCAATTTGGATGAAGAGGAAAATTGACCCGGGGGAGAAAGGCCAACTGGGTGAGCGTAGGCCTACCATGAATAAAATCCGCATTAGGCCCTGCTAAGAGGGAAAACCCCCATATCATCTTTTTTTCTTCTTCTCCATAAGATTGAGAGGTCATTGAACCCATAAGGAGTAAGTTTACAAAAATAACAATTCTATTTCTTCGGTTTAAGTTAATTTTCATATACGTGCTTATCTCTCCAATCGCGTATTTGCTACATTTTTTACCTTAATTCCCCTTTTTTTTCAATAAATTTTTTATCTTTCTCTGGAGGTCATCAAATAGGGTATAGACTACGGGAACGACAAAAAGCGTAAGGAGGGTTGACGCAAACATCCCACCAAAGGTGGCTCTTCCCATCCCTGCCCTCGCCTCACCTCCTGCACTGTAACCCAACGCCACTGGGAGGACCCCTAAGATAGTCGTCACAGCGGTCATCAAAATAGGCCTGAGCCTTGTAGGAGAAGCCTGGAGCACAGCATCATTTCTCTCTATCCCCCTCTCTCTTAATGTATTCGTGTAATCGACCAGAAGAATGGAGTTCTTAATCACCAGGGCAGTCAATGTGATCATTCCGATCATGCTCACGATAGAAATGGTGTCTTTGGTGAGATAGAGAGCGCCAAAGGCCCCTGCCGTGCTTAAAGGGAGGGCAAGCATGACGGTCAAGGGATGAAGGAAGCTATTAAATTGCATGGCCAGAACCATATAGATAATGATAATGGCCTGAACCAAGGCCATGACCAGATATTGAAAGGATTCTTTAAAGGCCTCTGCCTGTCCTGTAAATGCATAAGAGTAACCAGGAGGGAGATATTTTTTAGCCAGTGCCTCAACCTCTAAGATCGCCTCTCCAAGGGTCTTTCCTCCACTCGTATCCGCATAGATCGTGGCACTTCTCTGCCGGTCCTTTCGGTTGACCAGATTGGGACCAATGCCCTCTTCAATGTTGACCACCTGGGCGAGTTTAATCAATCCTCCTTTTGGTGTTCGTATCGAGATCTGGGAGATATCCTGAGGGTTCATCCTTTGATCCCGGATTAGACGGACTCTCACGTTGTAGCGTTTAGCCCTCTCGATATCCTTAAACTTTGAAATCTCCTGCCCTCCTATCAGTTGTTGAACGGAAGAGGAAATCTCCCGAATATCCAGTCCCACATCGGCTGCCCTATTTCGATCAATCAAAACCCTAACCTCAGGCTTCGTGAGCTCGAGATCAGAACTTACATCCACTATCCCCGGGCTCCTAACTATCTCTCCCATGATTCGTTCAGAAATCTTTTCCAGCCTCTCCATCTCTGGACCTTTAAGGTCAACTTGAAGGGGTGCTCCTCTTCGGCCTGCTGTGGCAACGGGAGAGATATCTTCCACATAGGCTTTAAATCCTGGCATCTCACGCATCTTCTTTCGGAGATCAACCATGATCTGTTGTTGAGAGCGCCTTCTCTCCTTCCGATCCTTCAGGTTGACAACCACAAAGCCTTTATTCACCTCCTTCCGTTCACCCACCCCGATAGCGACAAACACACTCTTGGCCTCAGGAAGAGAGAGCGCAAGATCTTCCACCCTCTGAAGTTTCTCATCTGTATCATAAAGGGTTGAACCTGTGGGCGTCTCTAAGCGAATAATGAAACGCCCTTCATCAGATTTGGGAACAAATTCCCTTTTCAAATTAATAAAAAGCCCTATGCTCCCGATAAAGATCGCCATCGCTATGAGAACTACTAACCACCTATGCGTTAAGGCAAATCTTAAGGCCTTTTGGTAACGACCCTCAAGCCTTTGGTAAGATTGATCAAAAAATTGATAAACCCTTCCGTGTTTAGACTCTAATTTTAAAAACCTTGAACAGAGCATCGGGATCAGGATAAGGGCAACCACCAAAGAAACGATGACCGATGTGGCGACCGTGACTCCAAATTGAAAGAAGAATCGACCAATCATCCCTCCCATGAAGGCAACGGGGATGAATACCGCTGCAATGGAAAATGTTGCAGCCATAGCCGCAAAAGCAATCTCCGAAGTCCCTTCCCTGGCGGCAGTCATGGGATCGGAACCCTCCTCCATATGTCGATAAATATTCTCGAGGACAATAATGGCATCGTCACAGACCACACCCACCATCATGGAGAGTGCGAGGATGGTCATATAGTTCATGGTGAAACCCATAAAATGCATCATGCCAAAACTGGTGATGAGCGAGGTAGGGATTGAAATGGCTGTAATGATAGTACTTCGAACGCTTAAAAGAAATATAAACATGATCACTGCAGCAAGAAGCCCTCCAATAAAAACATCTTCGGTTGCACCCCCAATCGCCTCTTCAATGAATTTAGAGACATCCGTAGAGACCTGGATGTCCACCCCAGAAGGAAGGGTCTTTCTCAGGTCGACCAGCTTCTTTTTTACTGCCCTCGCTACTTCTACCACATTCGCTCCAGAACGAGGAATCACCCCCATTCCTACAGCAGGAATCCTATTAAACCTCGCAATGGTTCTCACGGGTTCAGTTCCATCTTCCGCCCACCCTACATCTTTTAATCGAATGGGGGTCCCATTCTGATAGGCGATGATCAGATCGTTAAATTCTTCAATATTCCTTAACTCTCCCAAATTGCGAACGGTGAACTCCCTGCGGACGCTTTCAATGATCCCACCAGGTAACTCCACATTTTTAGCAAGAAAGGCTCTTGAGACATCTGTGGAGGTCAACCGGTAGGCCTCAAGCTTCTTTCCATCCAGCCAAACCCTGATCTCTCTTTTGGCATATCCCCCCAACATAATAGATCCAACCCCTTTGATGGATTCAAGTTGAGGCCTCAATACCTCATCAGCCAATATTCCTAATTTTTGTGGAGGTTGATTTCCCGTAACGGAAAGCCATAGAATGGGCCTTGCATTGATATCCAGTTTATCAATGATGGGAGGGTCAATATCCGTAGGTAATTTTCTCTTGGCCACGTCTACCTTTGCCCTGACATCCTGCACAACCGAATCGATATCCCGATAGAGCTCAAACTCCACAACGGTCTGGGCAAATCCATATCCGCTCGTTGAGGTAATATGCTTTACCCCTTCAATGGTATTCACCTGTTCCTCAATGGGGTCTGTGACATCGGTATCCATCACCTCGGGCGCTGCACCAAAGAGAGTGGTGGTAATGGTGACCATTGGGAAATCCACCTGGGGGTAAAGGTCGATCCCAATTCGTTGGTAGCCCAAGATTCCAAAAAAGATCAGGGCTAAAGTAATCATGGTAGCAAAGACGGGCCTTTTAACTGAAGTATCTGAAAGAAACATAAAAACTTACTCCTTAACTCGAGTGGATTTTAAGGAATTATCAAATAATAAATCAGAGACCTCTGAAAAAGTCCTTTTTCTATATGAGGGTAAAGTTCAAAACCCTTCGGATGCTTCCCCTACAAATTGAATTATTGAATATTTTTTGTAGGGTAAGCCCTTGTGGCTTACTCCTTCTCGGTAAGGGATAAACCCTTTCCCTACAGATTAATTTAACATTCTCATTTAACAATTGGATTTTGGATTTTTGAATGGGTGATCTTCACCTTCATCCCATCACTGAGTTGTTCATGACCAACAGGAATAATACGATCCCCTTTCTGAAGCCCTTTAAGGATTTCAACCTTCCCCTCAACCCTCATACCTGTTTCTATTTCCCTCCGCCGAACCACTCCCTCTTGAACAATAAAAGCAAAATACTTTCCTTCCTGGCTGAAAAGAGCAGTCTCAGGAATCATAATGGCATCGGATCGGGCTCCTGTGGAGATGGTCACTTCAGCAAAAAAACCCGGTTTCAATCGATAAGTTGGGTTTGGCACGACTGCCTTCATTCTGACATTTCGGGTAGACGGGTCTGCAGTGGGACTGATGAAATGAATGGTCGCTAAGAATTTCTCCTGAGAAAAGGCCTTTACTGAAAATTCTACTTTATGACCCAGTCGAACCTTTGAAGCCCAACCTTCAGGGACATAAAATTCTAAATCGAGAGGGTCCATCTGGACAATGGTCAATATCTCATCCTTGGGGGCCACATTTACATGTTCTCCTGTCGAAGCAATTTTTAGATTGATCATGCCGTTGATGGAAGAAATGATTTGATGGTCCTGTAAATTTTGTTTGGCCAGATTGAGTTCAGCCTTGGCCAGATCCCGTCTGGCCTCATCCAGTTTCACCTTCAGTTTGATCTCATCATAGGTCTGTTGGGGAATCACCTTGGATTCAAAGAGTCTCTCATAGCGACGGAGGGTATTACGGTTTGTCTCCAGCGATGCCTCCACCTCTCTTAGATTTGCCTCCGCTCTTTCCAACTGGAGTTTGGCATCTACATCGTCCAACTCAACTAATACCTGACCCTTCTTAACGGAGTCCCCCTCCTTGACCAATATTTTTCGAATGATTCCTGCCTTTTTAGGACTCACGGTCACCGTCTCCTGAGCCTTCAGGCTTCCTACTGCTGAAAGGGTATAGGAAAGAGGTCCAGGGGTTACCTCGAGAACCTCCACCTGTCTCTCCTCTGATATTTCGGCTATCCCTCTGGGAAGCTTCTCCGTACTCACCGACTCTTTCGACCCACACCCTCCAAGAAAGGCTATCAATAACATCAGTATTGTAAATCTATTCATATTCACCCTCGTTTTCTTTAAAAATAGTTTCATTTTTCCGATACCTCTCCACAGTTATAATCCTACCTAACCTCCCCTTACCCACCTCCCCCTTAAATTAAAGGAAGTTAGGGAGGGAGGAAGGGATTAAGGATGGGGAGTTAGGGATACATCCTTCCCATGGATCGCTCCAGTCGAGCCTTTGCAATATTGAAATCGCTTAGGGCGCTATAATAGTTTAACCTCGCCTGAGCCAATAGGGTGACCGCGTCAAGGACATCGGTGGCCGTGGCGACTTGATATTTATAGCGTTCTTCATTCAATCTTAGATTTTCTTCTGCCTGCTCGATGGCCTTTTCAGCCACGCTGATGTTCTTCTCTGCGGTCAATAGGTTAAGGTAATCTTGCTTCACTTCTAAAATAATTCCTTCCTTTAATTGAACCTTCGAATCTTCGGCTTGCGTGACCTTCACCTTGGCTTCACCAACCTTAAAGGAGGTCTTCCCCCAATCTCCGATCGTAAAGGTGGCTAAGGTCTGAATCGTCCATCTTTCGCTCCGCATGTCTCCCAATAACCCTAATTCCTCAGAGGTCCGGCCATAGTTTGCAGAGAGGCTGACGGTGGGGAAGAATCCGCTTTTAGCAATTTTGACCGCCTCTTTGGCCTGACTCACTTTTAGTTCAGCATTCTTGATCTCAGGTCTCTGCCTGAGTGCCTCTTCGATGCTCTCCTCTAATCGATAGGGAGAGGGCTTATAGTCAAGGATATCTACAATCCTTAACGGTTCATTTAGGTCCCTTCTCAGTAATGAATTGAAAGAAGATTTTGCAATCGCGAGATCATTCTCTGCTTTGACCAATCCCTGACGGGCATTGGCCAACCTAACCTCCGATTGGAGAAGGTCATTCTTAGGAATGATACCCACCTCGAAAAATGCTTTTGCTACTTCCAATTGGGCCTCAAACTGTTTAACGGCCTGCCTGGCTACATCGACAAATTTTTCAGCCTTCAGGATATTGAAATAACCTTCCCTCACTAAAAGAACGATATCCCTTTTCACGGTTTCCACATCGGTCTGAGCAATCTCAACCCCCAATTTTTCTATACGATAATTTGAAAGGATTGATCCTCCTGCAAAGAGGGGTTGGGTGATGGAGGTGCTAAAATTATAAATATCTCTACTGGTATTAACGGCACTTCCAATTGCCAATGACGATCCTATCATGGTTGGATCGTTATATCGAGTGTAACTATATTGTCCGGTCCATTTGGCCAGAAAATCAGTCGTGGCAGCCCTTTTTCGGAATTGGGAGCCTACCACCCCTTCCACTGCAGAATGAAGCCTAAGGTTTCGCTCCAGGGCTATCTTGATGCTCTCCTCAAGGGTGAGGGGCGTTGAGGACACTTGAGCCTCCCCCCTTCCGGCGGAGAGGAAGATCAAAAATAAAAAACCAACCAGCCATCTTATCTTCATGGATCTATCTCCTCCTTTCCGTTCGCTGAGTTCCTTTTAAAAAGATTTCTAAAATCGTATCCACTTTTGAAATAAGTGAATAGGGTTTAGGGGTAATAAGCCATTCGAAGATAAATGAATTGACCATCCCCACCAAGGCATGGGCTAAGTCTAAGGGAGGGAGGGATTTCAATTCACCCATTCGAATCCCTTCTTCCATGACCTTGGCTAATAATCGAATGTAGGCAACCATTTTGTTGTGGACCCCTTTGCCCAAATCTTCCTTTACATTCCACTCAAAACGGCTCCGTTCAGAAATATAGATTCTAAAAAAGTCACGATTCTTTTCGGTAAAATGAAACTGAAGTTCCAAGACCTTTTTGATCCTCTCAATGGCAGAACCTTTTTGGCTCAGTTCGGCCTTGACGAGTCGATTGATGTCTTCCACCTTTTCATTGATGAGGGTAAAGTAGAGATCTTCTTTGGATTTAAAAAATTTATAAAGGGTCCCGGTCCCGAATTCTGCCTCTTCAGCAATCTCGCTCATGGTGGTTGGGAAAAACCCTTTCTGGGCAAATAACCTCTCTGCCGCTTCGAGAATCTCTTTTCGGCGCGCCTGAAACTCTCTCTCTTTTCGCCCGATCCTTTCCATCCTTTAATTTAAAAATAAATATTCATTTTTTGAATAATAATTCATTATTAAAACAAAACAGAAAAATTGTCAATCTTATTTTCAAAGACCTCTGGAAAGGTTTTTTTATATAGGAGGGTTAGATGCGGACATGGATCATTTTATTATTTTTTGTAGGGTAAGCCTTTATGGCTTACCGAATATCGGTAATGATCGCCTTTCGGTAAGGGATAAACCCTTACCCTATAATCATTTATCGTTATCCGCCCGCCCGATATGGGCAGGAAAGGGTTTCCCCTACCCTCCCATGCTGAAGAATGGTTTATGATATTCTTTTTCAAAGATCTCTTTTAAAAAATGGTTCACTTGGGCTTTTTGTCAAGAAAGGGGGGTGAGGGAAGCAATCTTCCCACTCACCTCCAGGGTATGGAGGATGACCCCTTTTAGGGATTCGAGGATACCCAGGTAGATGGGTGAGGATTTAGGAAGGCAAATTCCTTGAATGAGCCGATTCTCATGCTCTTCAGAAAAACCATTCGCGATTTTAAAGACGGACCTTCCCATTTCTCCGATATGTTTGGCAAGAGCCTTATCCTGAGAATTGATCAATCTCGGAAGAGTTTCTAAGAGTTCCATTGCCTCTTGAAATACCTCGTTGATCTCCTTGACGGCGTGATCGCTAAAAAGAATCTGTTGCTGGACCTTCATCCTCAACCGGTCCAAAAGCCCCTCGATGTTATAGGCCATTCGATCAAAACTGGAGGCAACGGATAAAAAAGGTTTCGCCCATTCCCTCCCCTTCTCCATCGACGAACTCTTAGAGATGAGATATCCTGTCAACTCGGAAGAGTGCCGTCGAATCTCCTCTTTCACCCTCTCAGCCTCAGTGATCGAATCTTCCTTAAAGGAACGAAAGGCCTGAAACGCCAACTCCAACATACGAATCAAACTCTGACAGACCCGAAGCATCCTCTCCTCTAACTCTTTCTCAATCATCTTTTCCTCCGTGACTTAACCTTTCCTCACCTCAAAAAAAACAATATTCTCAATCCAACCATTCCTTTAAACGCAATGCATCCTCATACATGGTCACATTGTTAAACATGAGATAGGCCTGGAGGTAACCCCTTCCCATCTCCAATAGCCTCCTCATCTCTTCCTCTGAATAGGAATAACGGTAACCTTTCTCCCCATGAAGCCTTAAGTAAAGAAGGTTCCCTTCCGGGGCGCTCCCTTCAAATGGGTGAAGGCAGGGAGTGAGGTGAAGCTCCCTACATAACCTCTCGATCTCTTTTCTTTCCCATCCTCCTCTCGGTTCCCAGATGAGAGTAAAGGAGTGTCTATCTATTTTTTTAAAAAATTGCTTCAGATTTTTGATATGATTATCGGATGGGAAAAAACTTGAGGGGGTTTGAAACACAATCTTCTCAACCCCCAGCGCTAAGGCAAACTCTTTGGTTTTTGACCATGCCTCCTCCACTTCTTCTGTCTCTTTAAAGAAACCATACGCCTTTTTCTTCATATCGGGAATCTTCACCCTCAATCTTCGGTAGGTGGGGCTGGAGGGTTCATGGGTGATGAGTTGCCAGGCCTTCATCGTAAATTCAAAATTCGAAGGGGATTCTTCCCTCCATCGCCCTCCTGTACTGAGTTGGGGGAGTTGATAGAAAGTCTGCTGGACCTCCACCACTTGGAACGCCCGGTAATAAATCTCCCGTTTAACGGGAAAACCACAGCAACCCACCTTGATCATAATCCAAACACAGGTTGAGATTATTAATTCTTAACCTTAGCCTTCACCTAAAATAACCTGAGTTGTTCTTTCGATTCCCCTTCTTCTTTCTTTTCGGGAAAGAGCGAAATCTTCCCATAAACCCCATCATGGCCTGGAATGATTGAAACCTTACCTTTTCTCATTCGAAGGATTCCCTCCCGAACGTTTGGAGGGACAAAAGTGGCCAACTCTTCTGGAGTCGCATCAAGAAGGATATGAAATTCAGAACCTCCTTTCTCTATCAATCGATCATATTCGGTCTCCACCGCCTTCGTCCCTATCCGGTAACCCACTGCCTCCGCAATGATCTCCTCCAGGGGAATCAGATGAATAGAAGGAATGGCATTCTTTGGGATAAATCCTTCTGGCCTGTCTGAAAGTTCCTCAACCCGGTGCATCACCCCTACGGTGAGCCTCTTGTGACATTTTGGGCAGAGGTATTGATTGGCTTTTGTTTCCTTAGGTGAAAAAATCACCCCACATTGTCGGTGACCATCGAAATGGTATTTCCCCTCTTCGGGGAAGAATTCAATCGTGTAAAGAAGTTTTTTCCGATCCTTCTTTCGAATGGCCTCTATGATCTCTTTATAATCCAGTGCACAATCAAACGCATTAGCCTCCCTTCCCAGTCGATTGGGGGAATGGGCATCCGAATTGGAGATCAGGGTGATAGGGTCAAGGGCTGAAAGTCTCCAATTCATTTCTGGATCGGAGGAGAGGCCTGTTTCAATGGCATAAATATATTTGGATAGTTCTCCAAAACATTCTTCAATTGAATCGAATCCTGAATTGGCTCCGAAGATCGAGAACCAGGGTGTCCAGGCATGGGCAGGGATGACCAAGCAATCAGAGGAAATATCAAGGACCATCTTCAATAGTTCTTTCGAAGAGAAACTAAAAATAGGTCTCCCATCGGATGAGAGTTTTCCAAGACTACCAAATCGGGACCGAATGGTCTCCACTACTTCAAAACTTGGGGCAAAGATGAGGTGGTGGATCCTTCTGACCTTACCATTTTGAGTGTAGATGTTACTGACCTCAGTGGTTAACATATAATGCACTCCAAGGTCTTCTTTCTTTAATCGAAAAAGCCCGTTGCCAGAGGGTTCCAGTTTTGATCGAAGTTCGACGAAATAAGTGGGGTGAGTAAAATCGCCTGTTCCAAGGAGGGTGATTCCCTTTTTCTTTGCCCAACGGGCAAGCGTTTCTACCTCCATCTCTTTACTGGTTGCCCGGCTATATTTAGAATGGATATGAAAATCGGCAATGAAACGCATTTTTAAAACTCAAGAATCGTGCTCGTGTCCGTTTCTCGTGCCCGGACATGTGATACGCGACACGGTCACGGGTTTTAGGCTATGCACTCCATGAGACCCCTGTAAAAGATCTCAAGCGTCGAATGGCTTCCATCTTTTCCCGGTCGCCAACCCTAGCCCTTTCAATCGCGCATTTCAATACGTTGATCGTTTGATCGTAGACCTTTCGATCCACAGGATATGGATGACCATCCTTACCGCCATGGGCAAAACTGAATCGGGCAGGATCCTTAAAACTCGGCTGTACCCCATAGATCAACTCTGATATCAAACTCAATGCCCGAAGGGTTTTGGGCCCGACCCCCTGGATGTTGAGGAGTGCTTCAAAATTCTTAGGAAATCGTTCATGAATCTCGACAAACGTCTTTTCCAGCCTTTCAAGACGAATCTCTTCGTCTAAGATGGCATGACCTTTTGGAAGGATTAACTCAATAGCCTTTTTGCCTTCCGTAAGAAGAAACTCAGGTCTTTCGTGAGAGAGAGTTGTAATGGCCTGCCTCGTCTTTTCACTCTCTAAGGCTACAAGGTTTAACCCTCCCTTTCTCTGATCGCAACATACCGCCCAATGGGGTTCGCAGACAAAATCCATTAGCCCTTCGCTTAACCAGTGATACCTTCTGGCATAGCGACTCTTCTCGTTCATCCCTTGCTGGATGACTGCCCATTGACCTGATGGGGTAAAGAAAAACGCGTGATGGTAGATTTGATATCCATCCTGAACTGCTGAACTATCTACCTTAGCAGACATCCGGCTTGCATAAATGAGAGGAGAGCCATCTATAGATTCTTGATCGCAGATCTCCTCTATCTCTCTGGGTGTCTTTCTTGAAGTCCTCCCTTTTCCACCTGCGACAAAGAAACCCCATTCCCTTCCCATCCCTTTCAGTCCTTCTTTCAATGCCCCACAGACCGTAGTCGTAACACCACTTGAATGCCAATCAAAGCCAAGCACACAGCCAAAGGCCTGAAACCAGAAAGGATCGGAGAGTCGTCGAAGCATCTCTTCTGAACCGTATTCATCAATAATGAAGAGGGTGATCTCTCTTGCAAGGCTTTTCATTCTCTGAAAAAGCCAAGAAGGAGCTTTTCCATAATGAAGTGGAAGATGTGCAATCCCTGTTCTCATTTTTGCTCTATGTCAAAAAGTACAGTTACATTTTATCTGCCGATAATTCATTTTCAGTCTATTCCACATCTCTATTGTTTCTTTGCACAAAGCAACCTTCGTATAATTATGCTCTGATTTTAAATAATTAATGACCTCAGAATACATCGTAAATCGTGTCTTAAAATCAATTTTCTTGCCCCAATTGGAGGATTCTCTTAAATATTTGACCCAGCTTTTGTCAGAACACCCATTTATAGTGCTTTGAAGCCCTCTTAAAGAACCTAATGTAATCCTTTCTGGGAAGAGATTCTTAAATATCAGGTCTGCTAATTGCAGATAAGATTCCTTCCAGCCGTCAATCGGGACCATCGGGTCTATTCTGACCCGGACTTCATAACCTGCTTGGTAAACTTTCTTCGCTGCTTCAATTCTCTTTAAAATAGATGGCGCTTTCTCCCATTTTTTGGCAACTGGTATGGCATTAAGACTAAAACTGATGATTGCTTGGTGATGAGGTTCAATTTCCAAAAGGTTTTTTACATTTAAAGATTTGGTTAAAAACAGGACCTTGTGAAGATTTTGAGTTTCAAATAGAGGAATAATAAATTTAGAAAATGGCTTATTAAAGTTCTCATGCATTAGTGAATCAGCAATTTCACCAGTATTTAATATTTCGGGTGTACTAACCTCCTCTAGAAAAGCCTTGGTATGTAATTCAATTTTCTCATAGTCTTTGATAACGGGCTCCTTTCCAATAGGTCTAAACCTAAATGTTCCTTTCAAATAACACCAACTGCAATCAAAGGGACATCCGTATGCCCATTTAAGCTCAAGAAAATGAGGACAGACGACATCGGAAAGGTTCTTAGGCTGAGGTGTCTTATCGAATCTTGTAATAATTGAACCATCGTTAACTTGGTGAACCAATTTCAATATCTTTCCATTTAATAGCCTGTAAGTTTTGTATTTTACCTTTGGTTTAGTAGGAAGATAGATCTGGGAAGCATCCCTCACAAAACTCCCAGGGTTATTTCCAAGCGGCAACTTCATCTGCCCCGTGGGTGAAATTTGGCTAATCTTATTCCAAAATGTATACCCCAACGGGTTCTTGCTCGCGAATAGTAAATAATATAAAGGCAGATTTTTTTGACTGCTTCTGATCAATATCTCATCTCCGGATCGGATTTCTTTATAGCCAAGTTTACCAAGATTTTTTCTATAATACCCTATTAAGTTTTTTTCTATATGAGTTGAAGTCAACTGATTTATGCCTTTAACATCTCTTGGAAAGAGTTGTCGCCAGTACTCATCGCCAATGTAATCATCTAAGATACTATGGGATTGCTTTATAAATTTGGATAAATTTCTTTTTATATCCATTCCTTCAGGAAACGTGATTATAAGGTCAATTCTAAGATGTTCAGTCAGCTTCTTAAGTGTTTCAAATTTAACGTGTAACCCCGTGGGGTCTATAACGGCGAGGCTTAATGACCTCTTTGGTATTTCAGCAATAATTTTGTCAATTTTTTCATTACAATTTCCTGCAATTATTTTAACTCGATCTTTATATGACGCCCTTTCAACTCTTTCCTTAAGTGCATTTAAAGCATCAGAGTCCAATTCAACCATAAAATATTTTTTAAAAGGATATTTAACAGAGAGCGAAACCAATGCTGACCCATCAATTTCTTCGGAGGTTTCCCTTACTCTGCATTTACCACATCCAGCGAACATATCGATATAATATAACTCTCCCTTCCATCTGTCTTTCATACTTGAAGTGAAAATCTCAAAATAACGCTTCAAGTAGAAATACTTATCCTTCGCCCAAACCCCTACACATCTAACTGGTAGTCCATCCGAAGCATTTTTAATTCTACAAATGCCCTTAAGTGCGTTGTTTCTATATTCACATCCCATGCAAATCACTGTTTCATCCCATTCCTAAAATTAATTCTTCTACTTCTCTTTTGGCTTTGTCTAAAAGTTCTTTGGCTTTTTTGCGGGCCTGATGAGATTGGATAACCAAATCAGCAATTTTGTTTTGGGTGGATTTGGGAAGAATAGGAACTTGTAATTTTCTAATTTGTTCTGGCTTCCAATGGACAATGACCGATCCACCAGCGTCTCGGTCAATCTGCATTTGTCCAATGATTGAATTGATGCAAAGCGCTAAATATTCGGCTTCAATATCTTCCTTAGGTTTTAATCTTATAACTCCTCCTGCGATTATACCTTCAAGTGATTCTTTCAGCACATAGGCAATACCAGGATTTGCATCTTTAGTAAGTAAAATTTCCCCAGGCCTTGGCTCAAAATCTTTTTTTAACTTCTGATATAACCCATCGCTCAGATATTTTTGGTCTTTATCAATTAAGCCATGTTTAGAAATATTGCTAACTCGAATAAATAGTTTGCCTTCGTTTTGGTATTCTTCACTTCCAGGTTCAAATCCTTTCTTTAACGAAACTAAATCACCGAGCACTTTAAGATTCTGCATTTTAATCTTCTGTATTATTTTCTCATATTTCGGGTGGAAATATTCGGCATCGGCACGGTGAGCAGATTTTACCTCGGAGAGATTGACAATATAAGATAACTCCTCCGTCGGTTTGAAATCCTTTAAGCCTAACTCCTCCAAAAGCAAATCTTCAGCTTGGGAGTAGAAAACCTTGGATTTTTCAAAGGTATCCAATCCTATTATATAAGTATCTTCAATTTCTTTTTCTTTATATTTCTGGATGATTGGTACTTTGAAATTTTTGATTTGCCAAAGGAAAATATTTGGTTGAACACTACTTACAATTTCTCGTTCTGTTTGTTTTCTTCCATAATAAGAATTTAGAAAAGCTGCAATATAATATGGAGAAAAGCCCTCTTTAAGAGTAATTTTTGCAGTCGCTTGATTTGAGTTAATTTTCGGGGGAATTTTATGAGCAACTGCTGAATTGCCAATTGTCCCTGCCATAGTAATAACGACTTGGCCTTCCTTAACCTTTGATTTCTTCAAAATCTCGTTTATTTCATCATCAATGAATTTTACACCCTCAAGATCTATATATCCGTCTTTTATGTTTTCTACATTTAAGTAGGGTACACCAGATTCTCTCCAAACAATATAATTGCACAATGAATATGCCCCGAAATTAACAACACTTTCTGAAATATCATTAATTGTTACTGTCTTTCTCAAATCCAATTTTTGCTCTACAGCCAAATACTCAGGCTGATAATATTCCGCATCCAGACGATGCCCACTCTTAAGTTTAGATTTTTGGATAATGGAATAGGTTATCATTCACACCACCACTCAAATTTCTCTCTCTTCGCAAACTTCACAAATTCTTCGGCAATCTCGTCCAAATCATCATCAAGCTTTAGCTTTTCTGAAGTTTCGAAGATACCACCTTCGGATTTTACTCTTTGCCCTTTTTCATTCAGAAAAATATACTCGCCAGAGTTATCTTTCCCTGATTTCTTTGAAACTGCCATAAATATGGGATAATCCTCTAATGGTTTCTCATCTTCTCCCCATTTCTTTAAGAATAAGACGGAGGTTTTTGTCCCTGTGCCTTTTGCTGGGGCTGGAAGTTTAAAGGTATTTCCTTCCAATCCAACCACTGCCAGGATTCGGGCTTTTTCGAGAAGCCATAATCTAAGCCATTCCATATTAGTATTATTATAAACTCCCTGTGGCAATACGATTGCCATTCTTCCACCGGGACGAAGGGCATCCAAAGATCGCTCTATAAATAGTAAATGCCTTTCAACCTTTTGTTTAAGCTTCCCATCCTTCTTGGCAAATTCATATTGCCGAAGAAGGCCAGAATCTGTAATCTCACCTGCAAAAGGAGGGTTTGTCATCAATATATCAAAATTGAGGTATCGATAGGTCTTCCGGTTTTCTTCGTTTTGTTTTGGATTATCAAAATTCCTCAGAAGTGATTTCAAAGAAGCCCTTGCCTCCTCTGCTTGCTCGCCCACCCAGTCTCTACCATCTAAAGAATTACGCTTAAAAATATTGTGTCTTCCATCACCAGCAATGAGCATCAAGGCTTGAGATATACGACGCATATTATCATCGAAATCGATCCCGTAAAGATAGCGATTAGCATATTTTTGTTTTGCTGTTGTTGAGGCAGATTTTAAGTCATTATCCCATACCCAATACATTGTATGAAGTAAGAACCCTCCTGATCCACAAGCTGGGTCAATCACATATTCATTCTTTTTAGGATTAAGCATTTTCACGCACATCTTTATCACATTGCGGGGTGTAAAGTATTGGCCCTTTTGCCCTTTTGAGACCTCTGCAATCAAATGTTCGAAAGCACGGTCTATAATTTCCAATTCCTCCCGGCCTGAGCCAAAAAATTTCTTATCTTCTAAGAAAGGAACACAGATTTGAAGTTGTTCTGGTGACAGATCGATTTTTGATAATGGGTTAAAAATATCTTTCCATTCCTCAATTGCGCCTTTAAAAAGCTCATCATTTATTACAGCATAGGTCTTTTTAGGTTCTTTATATTGTCTAAAATAGACTTCCCTTTTTGCCCGAAAATTCTTCGCTTGATCTTCGTCATAAAGTTTCGCATAGATCAACTTAAAAACTTCCTCAAAGACATTGACGCCAGCCTGTGCCAAGACCATCTCCTCAAGCCTTGAAATTATGAAGGATAGGTCAAACTTCTCCTGCAATTCATCATAGATCCTTTTCTCTTCAAAAAGGTCGTCCCATGTCTGATTAACATTGGGGATGTCCGAGAGGGTGGTTATATATTCTTTCGGGTAAGGGCGATATAGTATAAATCGCTGGATACCGTTTGACCAAACTCCGCCCTCCGCCCCTTCTGCACTTAAATAAGACTTCAATTGTTCTTCAGCCTTTTTTGCATTTGGCTGTTTTAACTCAAAAATAATGTAAGGTGTAATCTTATCCTCTTTATACAAAACAATATCAGCTGACTTTTCCCGAACTTCGATGCCGAATTGCACTGACTTCTCAACTTCAATCCTCTCTAATGGATACTTATATTCCTGGGTTAACTTAATCGGCCAAAGTTGACGGATGACCTCCTCAGGTTTTCCCGACTTTTTATTTTTATCATAAATGAATATATCTTTACTTCTTTTTAAGCAATGGACATAAAACTTCCCATCCTCTTTTTCAAAGGCTTTGATCCTTTTTAAGATATTTTTAGAAAACTCCTGCAATCCATGTTTTACGGAAGAATCTTTAAAAACAAGGTCTAAAATTTCATCGGCCTTAACTTCTTCTTCTAAAGGTTTGTAACTTATTTTGTTCATTGTCTTAAATCAATCCCCTTTCCTTGAAGCTATAAAAATTATTTTTACCGATAACGATATGGTCTAAAACCTCAATGCCTAAAATTTTCCCAGAATCTACTAATTTCTTGGTAATTTTTAAATCATCATCTGAAGGTTCGGGATCTCCTGAAGGATGGTTATGGGCTAATACCACCGAGGCGGCGCTATGGGTGATGGCATCTTTAAAAACCTCCCTTGGATGCACCAGGCTCGCATTAAGTGTGCCGATAGAGATGGTGGATATCCCAATGATTTTATTGCGAGGGTTCAGAAGGATGAGTTTAAAATGTTCTCTGGCCTTGTCTTTGATGCTTGCTCGAATTGCTTTTACAACACTTTCAGGGTTTTTGATATCAAAATGGATCGATTCCGGTTCCAAATTCTCTCTCTTTCCAAGTTCAAAACAGGCTTTAATCTGGGCTGCTTTGGCAAACCCAATCCCCTCTATTTGTGAAAGTTCCTCTATGGTTGCCTCACTGATCGCCTTGATGTTGCCAAACTTTGCCAGCAATTCCTGGGCAATACTTATTACGGACTTCTTAGGGATACCACGGCCAATAACCAGAGACAAAAGCTCTTGAGCAGAAAGAGCCTCCGGACCGAATTTCTGAAGCCTTTCCCGAGGCCTCTCTGATTTTGGAAGATCGCGAACAGTAAAAGACGAGTCTCGGGTCACTAAAACCCTCCCTTGGTCTTCACAAAATTGATCACCTCTTTGGCCAAACGAATAGCGTTCTTAGCATCGCTCTCATCAAACGCCTTTGAAGGAATGCCACCAGGCAAGGCATTGGGGTAACAAGTAGGAATATCATATTTATCGAGGGGGGCAGCATTGATCTCTAATTGCTTAAATTCTGGATCAAATGTTTGGGCATCTTTACAAAGTTCTGCTACAGAATGCCCCCACACCTCTTCAGCCCCTTTTGAATAAAGATAAGCCTTCAATCCCTTCTCTGCCGATTGCTGAGCGAGAAAACAGGCCACGTTGTATCTTCCACCAGAACGATTAAACTCCGCATCGTCAAGGTCTTGTTCTGCCTGCAAAAGCCAACGGCGTGCTTCATTCATTGGATCCGACTTCATACAATAGTCTCCCCTCTTTAACAGCCCTCCTTAAGAATAAATTGGTTAACCTCATCTCTTCAAATTCCTCAGGGGTGTAAACAAAGAAATCGATGCCATAGCGGGGTCTGACCGCTTGGTAAACTTCATCCAATCGATCCAAAAAACGCTGATTTGATTCCTTAATAATCAATAGGTCGATATCACTGGACCGATGGACTCTTCCGACAGATAACGAACCAAATAGGATAATCTTTTTTACCCCCAAGTTTATCAGAATGGGAAGGATTCTATCCAATTCTTTTTCCAGGCCCTTCTTCCTCTTTTCAGATAATCCCAACTTTATTGCCATATTTCGTTCTCTATCTTCTTCCAAACTCTCCTGACTCCGAACTCTCCGATCGGAGGAGAGGGAACGAACTCTGGATTAAAGCAGGTGCATATTTCCAATCCTAACCCTCCGGAGTCCTGCCTCTTCAGCCACCTCTTTACATCTAAAAGCAAAAGCCCTTGAGGTAATTGGAAGGTCTTTAAAAAAGAATTGAGGATAGAAGGCCAATAAGGAATAAGGAATCTCTGGGTCAAGAGATGCAATCCATCTTGAAATCGCCCGAACCTCTTCCTCATCCATATACCCAGGGACAAGAAGGGTGCTAGCAATCAAGGGTGGAGGGTTAGGCCTTTTTTTGATCCACTGGCTGGCCCGTTCAAAATTCTCTTTGGTCCTTTTATTAGAAACGCCACAGAGAGCCTGGTGAAGCGAATCGCTCCATGCCTTGAGATCAAATTTGACACATCCTCCGGAGGCTAAAGAAAGTGCCATCATCTCTTCTAATAGATGGGGATTCATCGAACCATTGGTCTCCCAACAGATACGAAGAATCCTTCCCTTTGCCCTCTCCAAGGCTTTCTGACTCGCTCGAAGGGCATGGGGGAGTTGAGGAGTGGGGTCACCCCCAAAGTAACAGATACAACTGGTCTTCTCATCGACCGCCATTGCCAGCCTTTCAGCAGTAACCCTTTCTTTATCCCAAACCCTCTCCCGATAAGTCCAATTCTGACAGAAGAGACAATCAAAGGAGCACCCATGGTAAAAGACCGCCAGGTTCTTAAAACCATATTCAGGTCCATCTGTATAGGCATATTGGGGATATCCAGCACCTGTCCCACCAGGGCAGACCCAATCCGCAACACAATTTGTTGGCAATCCATCATAATACCAACTCACATTCCCTTCTTCCGGAGAGACTCCACTGAGGACTCCTCCTTTTTGTGTCCTCAATCCACAATATCCCCATCCTCCCTCAGGGACTCTGCACTGGTTGGTGCAGATTGAACAAGGAATTCCGGCCTCATCCTTTGGAGGCCGATCAACCAACCGGAAAGGGGCTCGACATCGGTAGTGGGCCTCCTCAATAAGAGGTTGAACGGTCTCTCCCCCTGATCGAAGACAATCCAAGCAGACCTGGAGGGTCTGAGAAAGAATTTTAGCCTTCTTTCCACAGGCAAGGCATTTTCTCTCTTGTGCCTCTGCCTTCCTGAGGGGCACCCCTTTACTCCATAATTTTATAAACGGTATCGTGTTCTCTTGCTCTGTCTTTCACTTTAATCCCAATATCTGCGCCAGGGCCTGCCTCCTGAACATTCTTATTCTCAATCTGCATGGACTCAACTGTCTGGGTGATATCCGTGGTATGCCCAACAATATGGATCTTATCTCCGACCTTTAAGGTATCCGTAAGCCGAATGGCTGCCACGCTTATCTTCCCAAAAAATTTGATCACCTCACCGACTTTCTTCTCTTCCATCTTCTTCCTCCTTTCTAAATTTGAATTTCACTCCTATCTTTTCGATCGCCTTTAAAACCTCCTGGGTTTCAATGGATCTTAAACAGTCAAACTGTCTACATAAAAAGAATCGTTCTTCAGAGCAGGGGGAACAGGGGATCTCTCGTCGAACAACCAAAACCCTTTCTCCTTTTGGAGACCAAACCTTTGGATCCGTAGGTCCAAAAATTGCAATGGTTGGAATTCCCAAGGCAGAGGCCATATGGGAGATGCCAGAGTCGTTTCCAACAAATAGCCCGCACCCCTCCATTACCGAAGCAAGCTGAAGCAAAGAAAGCCCCCTTACGATAATGGGCGGAGGGTCTCCTATCCTCTCAAAGGCCTTTTGAACCTCTATCCCTTCTGCTGGGCCAAGGACAATGAGAAAACGGACGAGGAAGTGACTCTTCAGGGTTTGAACAAGTTCAACAAATCTTTCCAATGGCCAGACCTTCTTTTTGCTCCCACTCCCTGGATGAACCACTATTACTCCATCCCTTCCCTTTCCATCCAAGCCTTTCTCTTTCCAAAAGTGCTTTGCCCAACTTCGGTCCGTCTCATTTAAATAGAGTTTAGGCAAAGACTCTGAAATGGAAAAACCATATCTGGAAAGTTCACGAAGGAGGTGGTCTGTGAGGTGGATCCTTTCATCCCAAGTTGGAAAAGAATTGATGGGAAGGACTACACCCTGACAGATTCGATTAAGGTTACGAAGAAGGATTCCCCCTTGATCCTTCCCAAAGAGGACTATCAGATCAAATTTTTTGAAAAATTCTGAGAGCGTATAATCTAAAAATCCGTTCTGGACAAAGAAAGTAGCCATCCCTTTCTGATCGATGGAGAGGACCTGCTCTGCATAAAAATGCCCCTCTACCAGTTCAAGAATTCTTGGATATCCGAGGATGACCACCCTTGAATGGGGAAAAGTATTTTTTAGATTTTTTAAAACTGGAAGGGCCAGAATGAAATCACCCAATGCCCCTTGGTGAATAATCAGCATCGTCCGAACTTCTGATTTGTTTTTTAAAATGAGTTGGGCCATCTTTCCTTTCCCCCACCTCAGGAGATTCTCTCCAGACGCTTCCGAATATGTTCATCATCGGGGTTAATCTGAAGAACTTTTTTGTATTCCTTCTTCGCTAAAGGATACTTCTTCTGTTCTTCATAAAGGACACCCAAATTAACCCTTGCCAAGAGGTATTGAGAATTGATGCGAAGGGCCTTCTTCAATTCAGAAACGGCCTTTTCATACTGTTTTCGATCACTATAAAGTAGGGAAAGATTATAGTGAAGATCTGCATAATTGGGATTGAGATGGACTGCCTTTTTCATATAGAGAAGGGCTTCTTTTGTTCGCCGTATCAAACCGTAAATATAACTGAGATGGGCATATCCCATCCCATAAAGAGGATTGAGGCTTAGGGCCTTTTTGTATTCTCGAATCGCTCTCCGATAATCTCCTTGAGAGTAATAAACAGCTCCAAGGTTGGCGTGAAACAAAAAAGGATCTGGGCTCAATTTTGCTGCTTTTTTCAATTCCTGAACTGCCTGGGTGGGATTGCCTTTTTGGGCAAGGTAAACTCCAACGAAATGGTAAAGTTGAGCGAAGTAGTAATTTTGAGGAAACCTTCTCAAAAACTCTTCTGCCTTTACTCCAGGATCAAGCCTTCCTTTTTTCCAGAAACCGTTCTTTTTATAGAAATCGACATAATAAGAACAACACTGAATCGCCTTTCTCATCTGAGAAAGCGCCTCCCTCTTTCTTCCCTCCTTGAGATAAACCATTCCTAAAAGATGGTGAAGGTGCCCCTCCTTAGGAGATTTTTTCAATCCCGCGAGAAAGATCTTTTCGGCTTCAGTCCTTCGACCCATTTCACGGTATAGACAACCAAGGTTCCAGGCTGCCTCCTGATAGTTTGGATTGATGCGAAGTGCCTCTATAAAATGACTCTCTGCTTTCCTTTGATCTCCTTGAGCAATGAAAAGGAGACCTAATTGGTTATGGAGGTCCGCATAATTGGGATGAGACTCGATTTCCTTCTCTATCTCCCTCAAAATCTTTCTATAAATCTGATTCGGTTTTCTCCTCATCTTCTTCTTCCTTCACCTCTTCTGTCTTCCTTTTCTTTTCTATAGGGACCCATTGTCCCCTTTCCTTCCTCCAATTCTCGAATTGAAAAAGGACATCGGAAACACCCGGAATATTTCTTAACTTCTTTTCGAGAGAAAAAAGGGTTTTTTCTGAAATCTCTCTAATCTTCTCTTGATCCTCTCCTGCTAAGTGTCGGGGAAGTTGAAAAACCCCTCTCAGATAAACCACCCCCCTGATGCTACCAAAATCCAATTTCGAATAATCGATACTAGTCCGTATCAGGATACGTCGAATATTAGAAAAAATGACAAAGTCCTCTTTGAGCATCTATGGAACCTAAAATCAAATAGGTCTTCCCTCAACCCTTCAGGTCTTTGTCTCAAGGGCCCTTTCTATTGCATCCAATAGTTCCTCAGGATCATAGGGCTTCTTGATATAAAACCTTGCCCCTAACTCCATGGCCCTCCCCTCGGCATTTTTTTCTGGACTCCCGGTAAGGAAGATGATGGGGATGGCTCTGGTATCGTCCGACTGCTTCAATTTTTCAGCCACACTAAACCCATCTCCTGCCGGCATCCGGATATCGAGCAGGATCAAATCTGGATTCTCTTTATGGGCCATAAAAACTCCTTGTGCCCCATCGTAAGCCACGACCACTTCATATCCTTTGAACTGGAGTCGAATCGTCAATGCCTTCACAATATCCCTTTCATCATCTACAATAAGAATTTTTTTCTTTTCTCTCATCGTTTCTTCTTTCTTGCTCATCTTTCCAAATCAATCCTCTCTTCCATTCTTTTTTTGTAAAAATGGTCCCCCTGGAGCCAAGTGAGCATTTCATCCCTTTTCTCTTTAAACGGACCTATCTCTTTCTTCTCTATAGGCATTCCTGAAGAAAAGGTCTCCCTTAAGGGATTTCTAAACCTCCCATCTTTGGCCAACCGATAGTCTAAATGGGGTCCTGTAGAAAGCCCGGTCGAACCCACATAGCCGATGATCTGTTTCTGTTTAACCGATACCCCTTTCTTAATTCCTTGAGCAAAATTAGAAAGATGGCCATAAAACGTCATATACCCATTTCGGTGTCGGAGGATAACCTGTTTTCCAAACCCTCCGTTCCACCCACATTGAACCACGACCCCATCTCCTACCGCCCATACAGGGGTCCCTATGGGTGCAGCATAATCTACCCCATAGTGGGGAAAGACCCCGCCAAGAATGGGGTGTCTTCTTGCATGGGTGAATCTTGAACTGATCCTCATAAACCTAAGGGGAGACTTTAAAAAAGCCTTCCGAAGTGAAATCCCTTTTTCATTGTAGTAATCCCCTTTATAATGGATTCCACGAATCACTCGGTCTTTCCGTTGATATTCAACGGCATGGATCGTTCCATACTGGATGAACTGGTCTCCTTTGTAAACCTTCTCAACGACCACTTTAAATCGATCTCCTTCCCTCACATCTTTGTAAAAATCGATTTCCCAGGCCAAAATTTCAGCAAAGCCAAGGGTCAACCCATCCTCTTCACCCAAAGATTCCATGGCCTCAAACAGCGATGATTTAATCTCTCCCGATACCTTTACCAGGTAGGTCTCAAAGGGGATTCTCTTTTTTTGAACGAAATAGCCATCTCTCCCTTTCTCAATCTCATAAACCTCCGTGGGACCTGCCTCATAGATAAATTTAACCATCTCCCCTTTCCCGTCAGTGATGAGACGGTAAGCCCCTCCCTTTATCTTTTTAAAATTGATGTAGGGTTTCAATTTTGAAATGACCAGTTCAATCCAGTGAAGGGGGATCTCCTTTTCGACCAAGGATTGAAAGAGAGTCCTCCTCTGTTTGATATCCCCTTCAATGGTCTTGGGCTTTACCTCCTCTGGCCCAGGTAAACCTGGCTTAGTTTGCTCAGGGGAAGGAATTGTGGGTTTAGAAGGAATCAAGAAAAAATAAGCAATCAGGAAGAGCCCTGTAAGGAGAACGCCAAAAACCAGAACCCACCTCCTCTTTCTCCCTCGTGCTTTATGGGAAGGCCATCCGAAACGATCCAATCTTTTCGATTCAAAATACTTCATCCTCAGACTTTGCTTTTTTATCCTACTTCTCTTAATAATTCAGCCGCATACTCAGGAGGAGTGGGGTTAACAAAAAACCCTGTCCCCCACTCAAACCCTTCCCTCAATCCAATCCTTAATCGGGTTTCAATGTGCCAATGATATTCGTTTCGATGGAATCTGCTTTGGACGGGAGAGGTGTGGAACGTCAAACTGTAAGGTGGATCGGATAGGAGTTTATAAAACCGAACAAAAAGGGACTGGAGGGCGATGGAAAGATCTCCTCTTTCCTCTTCTGTTATTTGATCAAAGTCAGGGGAATGATTTTTGGGAATGATCCAGACTTCAAAAGGATATCGGGAGGCAAAGGGTGAATAAACCAAGAAGTGGACGCTCTCCAAGACGATCCTCTTTTTGACGGAGATCTCCTCTTTGATCATATCACAGAAAATACACCTCTCTCGCCTTTGGTAGTAATCCAATACTCCCCAGATCTCCTCATCAATTCTTCGTGGAATGACCGGCATGGCCACCACATGGGAGTGAGGATGACGGTTGAATATCCCTGGATAATTCTTTAGAATAAGAAACTGTTCAAATCGTCGATCCTTCTTGAGGTCGATAAACCTCTCTCGATAAGCAAGGAGAATTCTCTCGATCTCGGCGGGAAGCATCGTGGCCAGGCTCTGTTGATGGATCGGGCTCTCCACCACAATCTCATGGGCACCAATGGCCTCCATCACGTCGTACATCCCCTCAGGTCTTCGATCAAAATCTCCTTCGATATGGAAGAAAGGAAATTTATTGGGGACAACCCGAACCAACCATTCCCCCTTCTCTGTTCTCATGGCAAAGGTTTCCTGAGGGGTCATTGCCTCATGACCCGGACAGAATGGACATTCTCCCTCTGGTTCTTGGAGTCGGTACGGTGGTTTAAAGGGAAGATAATCCGACGGCCCTTTGGGATGATCGGTTGTGGTCACTACCCACATTCTCGTTACGGGTTCTCTTCTCAATTCTGACATCGATTTCTCCTATGAGAGGAGGGACTGGTAGACATAAGGCCTTGTCCGATGGGACACCTCCTTTCCCCTCCTGGTGGTTTTCTCAACTCTTACAACCAGCCGCTTCTTATAGAGGTTAAGGAGCCTTGTCCCGCTCGTGTTCATCCCTATCCCCTCCTCCTTCGACAGTTCCCTTAGCGTTAATTGCCTCTTTTTCATCACCTGGGTTAGGGTACGGACCAAATAGTTGTTGAGGGATCCGATGATTCGCCAACCTCCAGGGCCAGTGGTCAGAACTGCCAATCTCTTCCTTTCTAAGGCGACGGAGATGTTTTCTGCCTGAGAGGGGTTTAATCCCTTTAAGAGAATGAACTTTTCTCCATATTCCCCACTCCATAATCGCGATATGATTTTGGCAATCACTTCATCCGCCCAAGAAAAATCAATGGGCCCTATTCCTGAAAAATCGAGAATAACCTTCTGACCTTCTGTCTTCTTTGCAAGAACCTTTTCAATGGCTTCTCTGATCCGAATTCCACGGATACGTCCAGTCATCTCTTTGGATCCATTTTTAAGGAGTCCATTGGTTAACTTTTTGAGGGAGAGGGTATGGATATCCATTTTTTCTTCAATTAATTCAGTTGAATTAATTTAAATCAAAATTTCAGAGATTTGTCAAGCCCTTTAAATTTCTCAGGGGGAATGCCCCATTGGTTTGGAAGAGAAGATTTTCTGTTTCGAGGGCGAGGTTAGGGTTAATGAAGATGATCCACCAATGACAAACGAGTGGATATTCCTAAAAAAGAGTTAATGGAGGGTTGTTTCAGAACCTCCCTTAATCCTAAAGGGGCCTTCCCAGGGATGTTGGGTCTCGTCCACAAATCGGTCTCGGCAACTTTTACAAAGGATGAGATTGAATTCCTCGTAGACCTCCTTCTCCAATTCCTCGGGTTCCATCTCCTCCACTTGCCTAAAAAGGTTTTTTAACTGCTGGTCAACTCCCTCCTCGGGCTCCAGAAGAATTCCGTCAAAGTCGGCAAAGACTCTGATATTCACGACATAGTGAAGCCCTCCGGGTTGAAGCCTTTTTCCACACCGATGACAATGTCTCTCTTCCATCATCCCTCTGCTTTCTCCTTTAAACCTTTCTTAAATGATACAAGATTTTCTTTGTAAAAATCGGTTAAATCCTCCACTCTTTCTTCCATTGCTCCATCTCTTTTAATGCCCGCTTCGCTAAAAGTTGGCGTCTCGCTCTTCCCCTCACCCTTCCCTTTAAAGTTGGAAGTAAACCAAAATTAATATTCATTGGCTGGAAAGGAATGGATTTAGAATGGGTGATGTAATGGGTCAGCGCACCAATGGCTGTAGTGGGAGGTGGAACGACTGGAGACATTCCCCTTGCATATCGATAGGCATTGATTCCTGAAAGAAGTCCTATGGCGGATGACTCCATATACCCTTCCACCCCTGTGATCTGTCCAGCAAAAAAGAGGTGAGGACTCTTTTTGAATTGGAGAGACTCCTTCAGGAGGGCCGGAGAATTAATAAATGTATTTCGATGCACAGAGCCCAACCGAACAAACTCTGCCTTTTCTAGACCTGGTACCATCCGAAAAATTCTCTTCTGTTCCTCCGGTTTCAGTCGAGTCTGGCAACCGACCAGATTATAAAGGGTCTCGAATTGGTCTTCCTGTCTTAACTGGAGGACTGCAAATGGCTTTCTCCCTGTCCTTGGATCAATGATCCCAACGGGCTTAAGCGGACCGTAGACCAGAGTTTTCTTCCCTCGTTCAGCCATCTCCTCAAGGGGGAGACATCCTTCAAAAAGATACCTCTTCTCAAAGGGACGGATCGAAACCCTCTCTGCTTGAATTAAGGCCTCCACCCATTGCTCATACTCCTCCTCAGTCATTGGACAATTGACATAATCGTGACCCCCTTTTCCATATCGGGAGGCCTTGAAGACCTTTTTGAAATCGATGGATTCGGCGGTGATGATGGGAGAGATCGCATCATAAAAAAAGAGATGCTCGCTTCCTGTGATCTTCTGAATCTCATCGCTCAAGGCTTCGGAGGTAAGGGGTCCGGTGGCCACAATGACAATCCGATCTTGAGGAAGGCAAGTGACCTCCTCTCGAATCACCTCCACATTTTCTAACTCCTCTATGGTTTGAGTGATTTTCTTTGAAAAGGCTTCCCGGTCCACTGCTAAAGAATCTCCTGCTGGAACCCTCACCTCCTTAGCCGTTTTTAAGATGATGGAATCTAACTGCTCCATCTCATTCTTAAGAACCCCAGGGGCATTTTCAATGGATTCTGATTTAAATGAATTACTACAAACGATTTCTGCAAGGAGAGGAGAATGATGGGCGGGGGAATAGGTCTTGGGTTTCATCTCATAGAGAAGAACCCTTCCTCCTCTCTTTGCAATCTGCCATGCGGCTTCACATCCGGCTAATCCACCCCCGATGATCACAATCGGTTCCATAAATTGCTATTTTATTCCTTCCTTACGTAATTTGCAAAGAAATTCAGAGCAAGTGAGTAACCCCTCACTCAATTTGGGGAATGGCCCGAGAGGGATGTTGGAGAAAATCTTTCCGCCTGAGGCGGATCCGACTCGGTCGGAAGAGCGGTAACCTTAAATTGCTCCCTAAACGTTAGACATCCAACCCTGTTACCTCTTGACCCTTTCCTCTTATTGTTGTTGCCCCACCATAAAAGATATCCAATAAATCCGCGTTCTAAGATTTTCGAAGGCATCCCTGTCGGGCCCTTAAATATTCCTACCCTTTAGTGAGGGATTACTATAGTGACCATGGATGGATTCGAAATGGAGCACACCAAAGAGGATAGAAGGCAGATGAAACGCCCAAACTCCGTCATTCTTGGGAACGATAGCCACATTCTTTTTGGGGACAGCGCCTGACCACCCCCCCCTTTCCTTCCTTCTCAATCAAATAGGGGGAGCCACACATAGGGCATTTCTCGGGGATAGGCCTATCCCATAAGGCAAAAGTGCACTTCGGATAATTTGAACAACTATAGAAGGTCTTCCCTTTACGGGTCATTCGTTCAACGATCACTCCCTCGCATCCAGGCTGGGGGCATTGGACCCCTGTCTCCAGAGATTGGGTATACCTACAAGAAGGGTAATTAGAACAGGCCAAAAATCTACCAAACTTGCCATTCCGGATCACCATTGGGCTTCCACACTTTTCACAACGGATGGGGACTTCCGGTTTATCCTTTTCATTTTCCACAACTTCCCGTGTATAACGACACTTCGGATAGTTAGAGCAGGCCAAGAAAAACCCCCGTTTACCCCAACGCTTGACCATTGTTGCTCCACACTTTTCACAAAGAACCTCGGTAGGGATCTTTTCCTTTTTTAAATCCCTCATCGAAACTTTGGCCATCTCCAAATCTTTTTGGAATGGAAGATAAAATTCTCTTAGCGTCTCAACCCAACCCTTCTCTCCTTCTTCGATCTTATCTAAATTCTCCTCCATCTGTGCAGTAAACTCGACATCAAAAATGTCAGGGAAATTGACGACCAGAAGGTCATTGACCAAACATCCCAACTCCGTAGGGAAAAACTTACCCTTTTCCACACCCACATACCCTCTCTCTTTAATCGTGGCTAAAATGGTGGCGTAGGTGGAAGGCCTTCCAATCCCCCTCTCCTCCAATTCTTTAATCAGAGTGGCTTCAGAAAAACGATTAGGCGGTTGGGTAAAATGTTGTTTGGAAGTCAACCCTATCAGGTCCAAAACCTCCCCTTCTAAGAGAAGAGGTAATCGTTTCTCCTCATCCCCTTCTTCATGGTTCTCTTCTGCTTCAATATAGAGGGCCATAAATCCTTGAAATAGGGGAACTGTTCCGACGGCACTAAAAATGGCTTCATCTGCCCGGATCTCTACAGTGGTCTGCTGAAAGACCGCAGGGGCCATTTGGGAGGCAACAAATCGATCCCAAATCAATTTGTAAAGGGCCCACTGATCTTTATCCAATCGGTCTTTTAGCTTTTCAGGTTCAAAATCCAAGGAAGTAGGACGAATTGCTTCATGGGCTTCTTGGGCGGTCTTACGGCTCTTATAGAGATTGGGTTTCGAGGGAAGGTAGGGATCTCCAAAGCGTTCCTTAATCCAGTTTCGAACTCCATGAATTGCTTCAGAGGAGACCCTAAAGGAATCCGTCCTCATATAGGTGATCAGACCCACGGTCCCCATTTCACCAAGGTCCACCCCTTCGTATAACTGTTGAGCAATTCTCATTGTCTTATTGGCCGTGAAGGATAGTTTTCGATAGGCCTCCTGCTGAAGACGACTGGTGATAAAGGGTGGAAGGGGATGTCGCTTCTTCTCTTGCTGATGGATTTTTAAAACAGTATAAGGAACCTTCTCCAGGATTGCCTTCAAGGCAGTTGCCTCTTGCTCATTGGTCAAGTTGACTTTTCTCCCTCTCCATTTGACCAATTTGGCCTCAAAGGGAGTGGGGGAAGTCTTTCCTCTCAACGTAGCGGTAATAGACCAATACTCTTTGGGAACAAAATTCTGAATTTCTCGTTCTCTTTCACAGATGATGCGAACCGCAACAGACTGGACACGACCTGCGCTCAGGCCCCTCCGTACCTTATCCCAGAGGAGGGGACTTATCTGATATCCGACCAAACGGTCTAAAATCCGCCTGGCCTGTTGGGCTTCGTATTTCGAGGGTTGGAGTGAACCAGGATGTTTCAGTGCCTCAAGGACAGCCTTTTGGGTAATCTCGTTGAAGAGAACACGATAAATATCTTTATTCCCGTCTCCTATCTCTTCGGCAATATGCCAGGCAATGGCCTCTCCCTCCCTATCGGGATCAGGTCCAAGGTAAACTTTCTTCACCTCTTTGCTTGCCTTTTTCAGTTCTCGAATGACTTTTGCCTTTCCTGGAAGAATCACATAACGAGGTTGAAAATCTCTTTGGATATCGACTCCCAATTCATCCTCCGGGAGGTCTTTGATATGGCCCACGGATGCTTTGATGATATAATCCCCTCCTAAAAATTTCTGAAGCGTCCTAACCTTTGCTGGGGATTCAACCACAATTAACCCTTTTGACATTTTAAAAACTCCTCACGTGATCGTAGACCATAAAGAAGGTGGCGAAACTTTTTAAAAACAATCCCCCTCGTGATGCACGATCACATCTTTTTAGTAAAATATTTTCCTGGCCATTGGGTGATCAACCCTTTCATTTCCAGATTCAAAAGGAGGCTCGAGACCTGTCCGGGTTCGAATTGACTCTCCCTAATGAGTGCATCAATATGGATGGGGTCTCCCCCCAACAGGGAATACAACTTTTTCTCTTCCTCCGAAAGATCTAAAAAGATCTTATTCTCTTCTAATCCAACTTCCTTCTCCTTTTTCCATTGGGGCAATATCTCTTCAAGGATGTCCTCACTTGATTCCACCATTTTTGCCCCTTCCCGAATCAACCGATTGGCTCCCCGGCTGGTCTCTGTTCCTACATTTCCTGGGACGGCAAATACCTCCCTTCCTTGTTCAAGGGCATAACCTGCTGTAATCAATGCTCCACTCCTCTCCCCTGCCTGAACAATGACCACTCCAATGGCCATCCCTGAGATGATACGGTTTCTCCTTGGAAAGTGACCACTTTCAGGAGGCGTCCCTATTGGAAATTCAGAAAGGAGTGCACCTTGCTCAATAATCTTCTTGGATAGGCCTCGATTTTCAGTAGGGTAGATCACATCGACCCCACAACCCAAGACAGCAATCGTCCTTCCTCCACTGGAAAGAGCACCCCAATGAGCGACTGAATCAATTCCCCTTGCCATCCCACTAATAATGGTGATTCCATGCTGGCTTAAATCCTGGCTAATCTTTTCAGCCATCCATCTCCCGTAGGGGGTCGTCTTTCTACTTCCTACAATAGCCACTGCCAGCTCATCTTCTTCTTTAATTTCTCCTCTGAGATAGAGTAAGGGAGGGGGATCGTAGATTTCTTTTAAACGTTTCGGATAGAGTTCATCCTGAAAGGTTATAAGTTTTGCCCCGATTTCATTGAGTAGAGTCAATTCCCTCCTTACTCTTTTTTCAGGCGGACCTTTCTGGATTTCCAAGATTAAATTTCTACTTACTCCCTCTACCTTCAATAATTCCTTCTCCGGAGCCCGAAACACCGCCTCTGCGCTTCTAAACCGATCGATGAGTCGTCGAAAAAGAACACTCCCAATCCCAGGAACGAAATTCAGTGCTAACCAATAAAACATTTCATCAACCATAAACTCCTCTATGAAAAATAGGGATCGGCTTAAAAGGAGTAGGAGAGTAAGTTTTTCTCGACCCGTTCCACCCTAAACCACTCGGATTCAGGGTCATCCTGTCTTGGTGAGATGGAGTTGAATATTAACAAAAAAGGCTTAGGAAATAAAGACCAAATCTATGTTGAACTTCTTTATCTCCTAAACCTCATAAATTTTAAATGCATTTTGTTAATATTTCTACTTTTACCTTTTCTCTATCTCCATCCTTTCTTTTAAATAGGGGCGAATTAGATCCCCTTTTTCAATGGCATCAAAAGCCTCTATCACTTTTGCGGTATAAAATGTTCCATAGCGATCGATGATCTGAATATTTCCAGTAATATTATATCTTCGTCCAATCCTCTTGCCTGTGGTGGGATGGACAATTAACTCAGAGGCTCGAAAGACCGTGTATTTATCTCCGATTAAAACAGGATCAGTGGTTTTGAAGGCCAGATAACAAATATCCCCCTCCGACATGAGAGTTTTCCCTTCTTTGCTCTCAAGGATGATTCCTATTCCTTTATAATCAATATCGCTGAAAAATCCAGCCGATCGAATTTCGGGAAAGACCGTAGGTTTTTCCACCACGGGTTTCTTCTCGACGACTATTTCTGGCGGTTTTGCAGGAGTTGGTTCAACGACCTTTTTGACCTCTGGCTCCTTGGGGACTTCTTTTGGCTTTTCTTCAACCACTACCTTCTTGGGCTCTTCTTTCCTTACCTCTTCAAGTGGGGAAAGACGAACAGGTTGTCCAGGGTAGATCCAGTGAGGATTGGTGATATAAGGATTTCTCTGCCATAATTTCGGCCAGAGGAAAGGGTCTTTCAAAAATCTGGCAGATATATCCCAAAGGGTATCCCCCTGTTTAATGGTATAAATCTCTTCCCCTTCTTTCTTCTCCTCTGCCAGTGGAGATTGGAGAAAAATGAAAAAGGCCATTATCCCAAACATTATATAAATCCACCTTCGTCCTCTCATATAGACCTCCTCAATTTCTTTAATCCAATAAAGTCTTTTAAAAATTAGCCCCTTATAAAATATTTGTCAAGAAAAATTCTAAGCAATATCCATACCAACCCCTTTGGATCACTACCTAATTTATCAAAATCATTAAATATTTATTGAATTTGATAAAAAAATTATTGTGATTGAAAAATATCAAGTGAATACTTTTTTTACATCTTTTACTCCTTTTTTGAACAAATTTTAACCCTTGACCAACTCAACATGAAGGGAGCAATTTGACAGTCCACTTTTTTCTATGGTACTTTTTGATTGATGAAACCTTATCCATTACCTGGTGAAACGCTCGATACCTTCCTTAATGGAACCCTTAAAGTCTTGCAAAAAAAGAAGGGGTATCGATTTTCGATCGATGCCATACTGCTCAGCCAATTTATCCATATCCAAAAGAATGAAAAGGCGATCGATTTAGGAACAGGTTGTGGAATTCTTCCTCTCTTGCTATCGAAGACCACCAAGGGCCGTTCCTTTATCGGTGTTGAAATCCAAAAGAGCCTGGCCGAATGTGCTCAGAGAAATGTTACCTTAAACCGTCTTGAAGATAAGATCTCCATTCTTCATCAAGATTACAGAGACTTAAGGAAAATATTTCCATCAGGATCTTTTGACGTTGTCTTTTCAAACCCTCCGTATCGAAGGCTTAGAACTGGAAGGATAAACCCCTCAGAGGAGAAGGCGATCGCCCGCCATGAGTTTAATGGAACCATTGACGAACTCGTCCAAGTAGCCTCCTATCTCCTTCGGCAAAAAGGAAGGTGCTATTTAATCTTCTCCTCATCGAGGTTAATTGATCTCATGGTCGCCTTAAGAAACTCTCAACTGGAACCAAAGCGATTGCAACTCGTTTATCCTCGGCCAAATGAGCCTTCCAAATTCGTGCTCATCGAATCCATCAAAGTAAGTGGGGTTGAGTTAACCATCCTGCCCCCTCTGATTCTTCACCCCTGAACCCCTTCTCAGAGACCGTCTCTTAAACTTACATGAAACTAAAAAATATTTTGACAACCCTTCTTGAATAGGATAAAAATTCTATGATGAATTTCTCAGGAAGAATTCAATCCCTTAAAGAAGAAAAATCCTTCGTCCCGGAAGACTTTCTTGAGTTGATCAAGGAGGACGTCGAAAAGGTAGATCTGGAATTTAGGAAAAATTTAAAGTCCGAAGTTCCAATCATCTCCACCATTGGGGAATATCTCCTCCTCAGTGGAGGCAAACGGTTTCGAGCAAAACTCCTTCTGCTCTCAGCCAAATTGTGTGGCTATCAAGGAGACCGCCACATCTCGATGGCCAGTCTCATTGAATTCATTCACACCGCAACCCTCCTCCACGACGATGTGGTGGATAGGGCAGAATTGCGAAGGGGAATGAACTCTGCCAATGCTATTTGGGGAAACGAGGCTTCTGTTCTGGTCGGGGATTTCCTCTTCACAAAGTGTTTCTCTCTGATGGTAGAAAATGGCAACTGGAAAATCCTCCAAACCATGTCCAAGGCGACCACCCTCCTGGCGGAAGGGGAATTAATGGAATTGCTTAAAACCAATGACCTCACTCTCAGCGAAGAAACCTATCTCTCCATTGTGGCCAGAAAAACAGCCTCTTTAATCTCAGCCGCAACCCAGATCGGTGCCATCCTTGGAGAGGTTTCAGAGGAAAAGGAGAAGGCCCTCTTTTCCTTTGGAAGGGATGTAGGCATGGCCTTCCAATTGATTGATGACAACCTGGATTACACCTCCAAAGAAGAAGAATTTGGGAAGAAGATTGGAACGGATCTCCAGGAAGGAAAAATCACCCTTCCTCTGATCCATACCCTGAGTCAATGCGACTCCAAAGAGAAGGCCATGATTGAGAAAATCGTCCAATCCGATCCAATCACCCCAGAAGACTTCTCCCAGGTGGTTGAACTCATAGAAAAATACAAAGGAATTCAATATACCTTCGATAAAGCCAAACGATTTATTGAAAATGCCAAACAAGAACTCCGCATCTTCAATCCATCCAAAGAGAAAGAGGCTCTTACGGCAATGGCTGATTATGTCTTAGAGAGGAGATGGTAATTTTGCCCAAGAGTTGAAAGGGAGTAAAAAATAGGTTAACCTTTTAAAAAAGGGTTGAAATGGAGAAGGAATCCAATCTAATCCCTATCAATGATAAAAATTTTGCTACAGAAGTTCTCCAATCAGATTTACCGGTTCTGGTGGAATTCTGGGCCACCTGGTGTGGGCCGTGCCGTAGCATCCGTCCGATGGTTGAAGAATTGGCAAAAGAGTACTCAGGAAAAGTTAAAATCACAAAACTCAATGTGGAAGAAAACCCAGTAACTTCGGCTCAATATGGAGTGAGGGGAATTCCCATGCTTATTTTTTTCAAAAATGGCACCCTTATTGATCAAATTGTTGGACTTGTGCCAAAGGCCAGGTTGAAGGCCTTAATTGAAAAGGCCTTTCAAGATTAACCAAAATCCAACCTGACCCTTCAAATCTTTTTCATCCTTCTCCGCGACGTTTCCTAAGGAAAACAAATCAAAGAGAGGCTGGGTTTTTGGGAACATTTGGCGTAAAAAGGGGCCAGGGGTTCAATCATGAAACATGATTCGACTCTAATCTTTTCTTTTCTCATCCTGTTGATCCTAACGACATTCTTTTTAACCCATTGTACCAACAAGAAATCGGATCTGGCCTCTACGACGGCCCCTGATTTTACCCTTAAGACCCTGGAGCAAGAGGAGATTACTCTTTCCAAACTCAAAGGCAAACCCGTCCTCCTTGATTTCTGGGCAACCTGGTGTGGGCCCTGTCGGGAGTCAATCCCCCACCTGATCTCTCTCTATAAGAACTATCAGTCTAAGGGGGTTGAGGTCATTGGAATCAGTATGGATAAGGGAGAGATCGAAAGGGTTAGAAATTTCGTAAAGTCCATGAATATCCCCTATCCCATTGCTATTGCCTCCCCTGAGGTAGTCCAAAACTATAGAGTGACTAACCTTCCAACTACCTTCTTCATCAATAAGGAAGGAAAGATTCAAGAAAAGATCGTTGGATTCAACAGCCAAATTGCAGAGCGGATGAAAACCCTCCTGGAAGAACTCAGTTCGGGAACACCCTGAGAGGTTTGGGGTAAGGTCTATTTTTTCTTACCCCTTGGGCTAAATTTTAAATAGTCCTCCACCACCCTTTTGGGATCAAGGTTGAGTAATTGAGCATATCCTTTTAAGAAGCCTTTTAGATAGACATCGGGCGGAAGTTTATTCCATGCCTCTTCTTCAATCCACTCCAAGATCTTTGGGTTGATCTTTGTTTCTGAAGAGATCGCCTTTAAGTCGATGCCCATCTTTTCTCGAATCTCCCTCAGTGTTTTCCCTCGATAGGATTCTACCTCTGTGGGAGCCAAAAGGCCCGTAAAGGAAAGAGAGGGTTCTTTCCCTTGAAAGTCTACTGGTCTCTCAGTGGTTTTTTTTCGGTCCCTTCCCATATTCGGTTGAAGATGGAATTGGTCATAATTCTTCCTTAAATTTTCGTCCATCAACACATGGTAGGCCTCTTCGATGGCCTCTTGGATCTCTTGAAGTTCTTTTTCGCTAAAAAGGGAGTAGATGGCCATGGATTCAGGGGCGAACGTCTCTTGGGCAAGTTCATAAGCCCTTTGAATCTCTTTGGCCGAGGCCTCCGGAGAAACCTCTAAGATTTCATAGTAACTCTGCTCTTCAATCCGCCTCATGGCTCCTCCCTTTTCATCAAAAATCTTTAATGACGATTGGCCAGTTTAGAGGCAATCTCAAAAAGGCATTGGGCCGCTCTGGAACGGGCATTCTCTAAGACCAGGGGCTTTCGCCTCCGTACGGAATGGCTAACCTCTTGGTCAAAGAGAATATAACCTAAATAGTGAAGGTGAATGCTAAAATATTTCTGGCAGGCGGAGCGAATGGAAAAACCGATCTCAATATCCTTTTTCGAACGAACCTGATTCAGAATCAGATTGGGTCTAAAGGCTTCCACCTCCTCTTCCATCCTCTTCGCCTCCTCCACGCTGACCTGTTTCACTGCTCTTATTAGATCGGATGGATTCTGAATGCCATTCTCATTTTTTCGATCCATTGCGCTTTCGATAAGCATTTTGATTGAATGTGAGGAGGCCGTTTGTCTAAGCCTCCGATAAAAAGCGCTTTTAAGAAAGCGGTACATATTCTCAATGGAAGTAGGTTCAGGGGTCACTACTAAAATTCCACCATCAGACATCAAAAAGAAATCCAGAACACTTAGAGAGCTCCCTGCTCCAAGATCGACCAGAACATAATCTCCATCCAAATATTGAATAGAACGGAGAAGTTTTCGCTTTTGAAGGCTCTTCGGATCCGCTGAATTGAGAAGATCTTGGGCGCCACTGAGAAGTTGAAGGTTGGGAATCCCTGTAGGAATAAGAGCGTCGTGAAGATGGGAAACCCTTCTCTGAATGAAATCAGACAGGGAGAGCCCTGGAGGAAAGATCCCAAAAAAAGTATGGAGATTGGCTCCTCCCAGGTCTGCATCGACCAGGATGACGTTGGCCCCCAATTTCGATAGACAGATCCCAAGGTTGGCAATAATAAAACTCTTTCCACTTCCCCCTTTCCCCCCACCGATGGTCCAGATTGCCTTTCGATTACTTGGATGTGTTTGATTCATCTTATAAAAAATTATTCCCAGAGGCCATCCACTTTCGCATGACAATAGCGACAGGTTCCTCCGACGATATCATTTTTTATAACCCGAAATCCTACCCTCTGAATCACCCTTCGTCCACATTGAGGGCAAAAGGTATCTTCCCCCTCCTCCCCTGGAATGTTCCCACAGTAGACATACCGAAGCCCTGCCTGGATTCCAATCTCTCTGGCCTTGTGAAGTAAAGAGGCAGGAGTTCTTGGGAGGTTTAACATCTTATAGGTTGGATAAAAAGCAGAGATATGCCATGGAACTTCGGGGCCCAGAGAGAGGATGAATCGAGCAATCTGTTCGAACTCCTTTTCCGAATCGTTCAGCGTGGGAATGACCAGGGTGGTAATTTCGACCCAGATTCCCATCGATCGCATTACTCTTAGGTTATCCAAAACAGGTTTGAGTTTAGCCCCACAGACCTTTTTATAAAAATCCTCTTGAAAGCTCTTCAAATCAACATTGGCTGCATCCAGATAGGGCTGAATCTTTTTAAGAGCCTCCTCCGTCATATAGCCATTGGTGACAAAAATATTTTTAATGCCTTGCTCTTTAGCCAATACTGCGGTTTCATAAGCGTATTCAAAATAGATAGTGGGTTCAGTATAGGTATAGGAGATGGATTGGCATCGATAATCCTTCGCCAGGGAGACAATCTTAGAAGGAGAAACCTCTCTTCCCTCAATCCTTCCTTCATCCACGGGCATTTGGGAGATCTCGTGGTTCTGACACTGGAGGCATCGAAAATTACATCCGACCGTGGCAATCGAAAAAGAAGTAGAACCTGGAAATAGATGAAAGATCGGTTTCTTCTCTATTGGGTCTACATTGAGCGAAATGGCTCGGCCGAAGACAAGAGTGTAAAGTCTCCCATTTTGGTTTTCTCTTACCCCACACATACCCCTCTTTGAAGGGGAGATGGTGCATCGATGGTTACAAAGAAAACACCTAACCTTTCCTTCTTCCAGGGGACTGTATAACATTGCCTCTTTCATTTTTCCTTTCCTATCTGTTTGAACGGAAGAAGTGACCAGGATCCAACGGTTGAGAGAAACTATAGATCGACATGGGGAAGCTGGCTTAAAACATATTCTCGGATGGCCTGTGGAGTAGGCATCTCCCAGAGGATTTTTTGATTCTTAATAAGGGGAATCAGAAGTTCTTTGAATCGCCCCCCACAGGAGCATCGAGATCCGTTGGGGTCGGAAGATCCTCGAGCTTTTTTGAGAGGGACCATTCTGTCCTGGAAACACTTAGAACACCGAAGCACCCTTTTAGAGCCCGACATCTTTCCCCTCTTTGCCAGCGGTTTCCCATCGATCTCGATAATGTCCATGGCAAAGTCGATTACCCGAGCATTGGTAATGGAGGTCCCTACCCCATAGGCATCCACGAAGGGATTGAGGCTTAGGATCCGTTTCTCATCCAACCCACCGCTCACAAAAATCTTTACATGCCCAAATCCCCTTAGATTCAGTTCCCACCGGATCTCTTCGATGATCTTCTGAAAGTCCCCCCTTCTGGAACTTGGGGTATCCAGCCTCACTCCAAAAAGCCTCTTTCCCAAAGCCTCAGCCACTCGGATGGCCTCGATTTTTTCATCATTAAAAGTGTCTATCAGGGAAACTCTCCTGACCTTTGGATCAATCACCTCATCAAAGGCCTTGGTAGCCTCTACCGTATCTCCAAAGAGGAGGATTAATGCATGGGGCATAGTGCCTGAGGGTTCAATGTGGAGCATCTCCGCATTCTTCACCACCGATACCCCATCGCACCCTCCAATGAAGGCGTTTCTTTCGACCATGGGTGCAATAATGGGATGGATCCGCCTGGCTCCAAAACTGATTACAGACCGCTCCCCTGCTGCCTTTTTACAGCGCGCAGCCTTTGTGGCAACTCCTGAGGCCTGACAGAGTAAGCCCAGAATTGCCGTCTCATAGAGACCAAAATCCGTATACATCCCCTCAATTTCCATCACAGGTTCATAAGCCCTGAAAAGGGTTCCCTCCCGCATCGCTCTGACATTTACTTTTAAATCCTTAAGGAGATGGGCCGCTTCTTCAATGCCTGCTAAGACTCCCCATCCATAATCTTCAGGGAAACGTTTGGCAATGAATTCTGCCTTGACCCACCGATCAATCTTCTTTGCCTTTAGGACCTCCATGGTCCTGACGAAATAGATGTCCGTCATCTTCCCTTCTTTTACATCCTTAGGCTCTGCCACAAAAAACATATCTCTCTCCCCGAAAGTAAATTACATTTTATATAACAGAAATTTATCCCTTCTGTCTATATAAATATTTAACGGATGAAGTCTTTAGAAAAATTTTTCTAAATGATGGGGTAATCTATTCTTATGGGGTCTTAAAAAATAGCGGGAGGGGGGATTGGGCTTTTTCAGAATTTTTTTCTTCAGGGGATTTTAAGTCAAAAAATTTAAAGAAAGGAGAGAGACTTTTAAGCCCAATGGATGGTTTCCCCTCCCCTGATCCTTCTTGTGGATTCAGGGGAGGGCCTTTAATCAAAAAGGATCTTTTATTATCTCTTTCTTTCCCAGGGATAACCTTTGGTCTTAATCTCTTCCTCATATTTTCTTTGAGATTTTTGGAAATAATCCCAAACCTTTCTGGCAGGGTGTCCACCTGCTTCCTGCTTATCCAAAAACCACTCTTGGGCTTTTCTCCCCGCTTCTCTTGCAATCCTGTCTTCCTCTGGAGATAGTTTCTGAATCGTTACCCCATGTTTCGTTTTCCACTTTTCCATAAATCCACTCTCTAATTTGTAAAGTTCCTCAGCAAAACGAGCGGCATACTCTTCTCTAACCTTTAAAAAGACATCCTGAATGTCTTTAGGTAGGGAGTTCCAAACTTTTAAATTTATCGATGTGGGACAGGTAACTACAAGCCCTGAGTTAGCCAATCCAACATATTTGCAAACTTCATAGTGTTTAAAGGCATCGCTGAGCTGAAAAACAAGATCGAAGCCAAAGATTGTTCCTCGATCCATGGCCTCATAAATCTCTCCATAACTCATAAAGATAGGGTTGATGCCTAAATTTTCCATCCATTTAATTCGAGCCCTTCCAAACGTGCGGAAGGACTTGCCCCTTAATTCACTGATAGAAGTGAAGGGTTTTCTCGTAGCCATCTGGAAAAACCCACTATTATGATTGGCCAAAAATTTAATCCCCGCCTTTTCCAATTCTGCTTTTAGATGGGGTTCGTTTTCTGCGGTATCGATGGCCGCCATGTTTCCTGCCCAATAATCCCTGACATTATAAGGCATATCTAAGACCATAAAGAGAGGGAAAATGCTTGGGTCGTAGGTCGAGCAAGGATTCCCAATCTCAGCAACCCCTGATTTTACCCCATGATACATATCTTTCCACTCAATGAGAGATTCCATCCAAAAGATTTGAATTTTAACACGACCGTTTGTCCTCTTTTCGATCTCATTAGCCCACCATTTTTGAAGCCCACCCATAAAAGATTTTTCAGGTACAGAAGTTGCAAATTTGAAGGCAAATGTTTTGCCCTGAGCAAAACTCTTTGGCGACCAGAACATAAAGGTTAGAGAAAGAACCAACACCGTGATGACCAAAAAACTTCCTTTTTTAGATGGTATCATTTTTATCCTCCTTTTCATTTTTTTTTATTTTTTAAAACCTACTCCTCTCTCAACAAAAAAATCCACCTCCTTTCATTCGGGTTTATAATCTCGATCCATCGCTTGAAAAAGGCACTTTATCATATTAGAGAAGAACTGCAAGGAGAGCAGGGTTAACCCAAATGCAAAAAATATTCTAAAGGGCCAGATTGGAAACCTAAACACCCCTATCCTCATCTCGAGTTTAAGGGTAGCGGTAAAAGCAATTTTCCAGGCCCCATAGGCAAAAATGGCAAATACAATTGCTCCAAATAGGCTTGCAAATGAATCGATGAAACTTTGAACCCTTGGGGGAAATCTTCTTGTCATAATGGTAACATTTGTGTGTTCCCCTTTTAACCCCACGTAGGCTGCAGCCATAAAAATGGAAGTTATCATAAGAGACTCAGACAATTCCAAGCAACATGGAAGGGGCATATAAAATTCTCGACCTATGGCATTGATAAACTCTGCGGTCATCATCGCCATTACAGAGATCCCAGAGAGAACCGTCACCTTTGAAGAGAGGGAATCGACGATATGGTTGAAATAATTCTTCATCCTTGACCCCTTTTATCCTCCTATGGTTCCTGCTACATCCCCATATAACTTGGAAGCCATAGGGCTATTTGAGGAAAAGCATATAAAATGGCAACAACGATTACTTCTAAGATGACAAATGGAAGGGCACCTGCAAAAATTTCTGTTAGTTCTGCATCTTTTCCCACTGCCGCTTTCATGACATAGACATTTAAACCCATCGGTGGGGTAATGCATCCAATTTCAACAATCATGCACATGATCACTCCGAACCAGATCAGGTTCAGACCCATGTTTTCAATGATCGGCATGACCAAAGGCAGGGTCAGAAGCATCATAGAGATGGAATCAAGAAAACATCCCAGGATGATGTAAAGGATCATGATGGCCCAGAAGAGCTGAAGAGGTGAGAGGTTTAGTGAGATGAGCCAATTGGTAAAGGCCTGGATCACGCCTGTTACCGTGATAAAGATTGTAAATACCGATGCTCCACAGAAAAGAAGAAAGATGATGGCGCTTGCCTTGACCGTCTCTATGACCGCCTCCTTGATCACTTCTTTAGTCAATTTCCTTTTAAAGACTCCAAGGCCGAAAGCAGCCACCGCGCCAAGAGCAGCCCCTTCAGTTGGAGTGACCAAGCCTGCATAGATTCCTCCAATGGAGGCTCCAAATAATAACAGGACTTCCCAAAACTTCTTTAAACTCCTAATGCGTACTCTCCATGAAGTGTCAACCTTCGACTCCAGAGGAGCAGAAGAAGGTTTGAATAAAGCATAAAGAAAAATAGCTATAGCAAAAACTCCAGCATAAAGGATACCGGGTAAAACGCCTGCAACAAGCAGGTGCCCGACAGATAGCTCCGTTAGAACTCCGTAGATGACCATAATAATACTTGGAGGGATAACCACTGCCAATCCTCCTGCAGAGGCTACAAGGCCAAGGGCAAGTTTTTTGTTGTAGCCACTCTTAAGCATTTCTGGCACAGCGATCTTTGACATGGCGGCACATTCCGCCAAGCTGGAGCCTGCGGTGGCTGCAAACAGGGCACACCCTCCAATGGTAGCGATTCCCAATCCCCCAGGTACTCTTCCTACCCATGCCCTGGCCGTTTCATAAGCACCTTCAGTAACCCCTGCATAAAAAGCAAAATATCCCATCAGGAGAAAGAGGGGGATGGCAGTGAAAGTAAATTTAGCAGTTCTGGAATAAATTTGGTGAGGGAGGTAAGAAATGGCACGATCAAAACCGAGGAGATAGATAACTCCAAAGAGCCCAATTCCGGCCAAGGCCACGGAGATTGGGACTCTAAGGATTATAAAGATAAGAAGTAAAATTACCCCCACAATGCCTACGGTTAAAGGATCCACCTCACCTCACCCCTTCCTTTCGTTATTCAATTACTCCTTTAGTAACCACCAAGGTGGCCTCATGTCACCTTCAATCACTTCCCCTGTCTTCTTCCAGAACAATCTACGATCCATTTGACTATCAAATTTTCCTTCCAACATCTGGAGCAACCAATCGCCAATACAACTCAACCAATCGCTTCCCACTGGCCCAATGGGATGGAATTCATTATCCATTACCCAAATCTCCTTAGGAGGTGGAATATTCTCATAGGTTTCGATTGCCTCTTCAAGGGGTGTGAGTTCATCAAATTCACCATGGATCATCAAGAAAGGGCATTCAATCTTTTTGACAACATGGGTGAGGGTCATGTGCGCCATAATCTCCTTGTCGAATTTCTCCTCATCCTCGTAACCTGCCATATACATGAAATGGGCTTTAAAATTTGGCTGGGCCATATGAAAGATAACCTCCATATTTCTGCCATTGCACCCCATTGCCGTTGCGCAGGCTTTCAGCCTGTGGTCATAGGCGGCTACCCTGGCACCCCAGTAGGACCCCATGCTGACTCCAAACCAGACAATCCTGTTTGGATCAACCTCAGGCCGCTGTGAAAGATAGTCGATAAAGGTTTTCCCTGCTCGCTCATAATTATCAACGGTTACCTTACAACCTAAAGCCAAACTTTCTCCCTGACCGGGCCCATCAATGGCCAGGGCCACAAATCCTCGGGGCAAAAAGTATCTCTCCACTGCCCGGTACCAATCTTCTTTAAACATGTCCATGCCCGGGCCAAGGACAATAGTAGGACTTTTCCCCTTTGATCCATTTAAATGTAAGTTGGCATAGATCTTCTTCCCTTCAAATTCAAGTGAAACCCTCTCAATGGGGGTGGGGTTAAGTGTCATCACTTTTTCAAAGCACTGGATTACCTTTTGATTAAAGGCCATCTTTCTGGGATCATCTCTATAGTAACTATAGCGTGCACGACCATAAAGGAGACAGGCTCGGGCATAAAAATCACGTGCTGCCATCTTCCATCCCATCCTCTCTGCAAAGAGGGCCTTCTTCTCCACTTCTTGGGCAGTGGTGGCCCAGGCCTTTGCATACATAGAGGCTGCCTTAACCTTTTCAAATACTCTGTCTATATCGCCATGATAATATCCTAACTCTTCAAAAATACCTCGGATACCAGGATGCAGGATGTCCCAACCCCCTGTTCCGGCCAAGGCATCTAAAACCCATTGTTGACTTCTCCTCTTTGTTGGCATTTCTCTCCTCCTGTTCTCTCGTTGGGTTCTTCTTTGGAACTTTCTCTAACCGATCTTCTTTTTAAACTCCTCAACAGTCAGTACATATCCTAAACATCGCTTTACATTCTCCAATCCAAGGATATGGAGGTCTTCTCCATACATACTTGCTACACAATCAGAAATGACGATTACCTGAAAATCTCGGTTACAGGCTGTGAACGCTGTATTTAAAACGCAGGTGTTGGTATTTATACCGATTAATACTGTGGTCTCGATTCTCAAAATACGAAGAAGAATCTCAAGGTCTGTCCCATAGAAACAATCCAGACGCTTTTTGTTATTAATCACATAGTCCCCTTTACCTAAAAGTTCTGGAATGATTTGAGTTCCTGGTGACCCTTCGAGATTGTGATCGGCTGCTGTGCTCTTTCTGCCTGGTGTTAAACGGTTTTCCTCTTCGGCTATTTGGTGAAGGGCTTTCCAAAACTTGAGGTTCAGGCCTTCTGCCCCAAACCCTGGAATGTTTCGTTGAATAAGGATGACGTGAATCACAGGAATTTTTTTTGACCTCGCAAAATCGAGAAGGTCCTTAGAATAGGCAATGACCCTTTTACAGTCTTCAGGAGCGACGGGCATGGTAGCAATCGAGGGGTCTAAGTGCCCCCGATGCATATCAATAGCCACAATGGCTGTGGTGGAAGGATTGATCACCAGGTTTCGATTCAATGTCGAAACCATCTGAGATCGGTCTACAATTTTTACAGTATCCATGGTCACCCTCCTTTATACTCATTAAAATTTTAATTTTTTGATTCCCATTCCAGACCATTTTTTTAAAAACCCATGATTCTCTTTAGTGTTCCTCCAAGAATTTCTTCCAACAAATCCTCATCTTCTATGGTAGACCTCACCGATTGAACTGCATGAAGGTCCCCCATATCAAATGGGTAATCCGTTCCCATAAAGACATGTCCCCTTGGCATTGTTTCTATAACAAAACGAAGGGTCGCTGGACGAAAAGTAATGCTATCGACATAAAAATTTTTTAAGTAATAAGAAACTGGATGTTGACATCTTTTTTGAGCCTCGGGTCGGACGGATTGACCGTGTTCGAGTCGGCCCAGGAGAAAGGGCAAAACACCACCCGCATGGGCAAGACAGATCTTTAAATTAGGGTAACGATCCAAAACTCCACCAAATATGAGTTGGGTTGCTGCTAAGGTAGACTCCATGGGGTAGCCTAAGAAATTAACGAGGTAATATTTTCGCATCCTCTCTGCTCCTGGGGGATGATGGGGGTGAATAAAAATGGGTAAGTTCGACTTCTCCACTTCTTCAAAAAAAGGAAAAAATTTTTCCTCATCAAGTCCCTGGCCGTTTATATTAGAGGCAATGGCCACACCCTGAAGTCTCAATTTTTTGATCGCATAATTAAGCTCTTGAATAGCTAAGAGGCTATCTTGAAGGGGGACGGTTGCTAACCCTAAAAAATGTTCAGGTTTTTTTGAAACCATCTTTGAAGTATTTTCATTAATGAGTCGGGCCAACTCAGCACCTGCCAAGGGTTCTGTCCAGTAGTAGAACCCCACAGGCGGTGGCCAAAGGACCCCAACATCAATCCCAGAAGTCACCATATCCCCAAGATGTTCTTCCGGGTCTGTCATTTTTCGATTCCATTGGGGTGCTTTTTTTAAATTAATCTCTGCAGAGGCCTCATGAACCCCATCTAAATAATCGGTCGCCTTTGTCGAATCCAACCGGATGGCCATCCGTTGGGCTTCCAAACATAGGATATGGCGGTGACCATCTATCACAAAAGTTTTCATGGATCGATCACTTTTTCTCTTGACCTATAGGAAACTCCATCACCTCCTCTTCCTTAGGAGGAGGGGGAGGGGTTACTCTGGATGCCTCCAAGGAAAAACTCTTTCTTCGGTTGGAGAGTTCTTGCTTAGAAATCTCCACCGAAGCCTTATTAAATAAAGTATAGATTTTTTTGAAACGTTGGCGTTGTTCCTCATCGGAAAGTTCGATGAAATGGAGGCAATCATAAAAACAGAATTTTACGCATTGGGGATCTCCTCCACATAAATCACACTTAATCGATTTTAAATTGGGGAAAAAATCAATGGCACCGATCGGACAGGCCACCATACAACGATGGCAGCCAATACACTTCTCACGATCAATTTTAATGAGATGGTCCCCTTGAGGGGTCTTCGTCTTCGAAATTGCCCCAACAGGACAGACCGCCATGCACATAGGGTCTTCACATTGAAGACAAACGGTTGGTCGAGACCATCCTTCCAATGTATTGCTGAGAATGTGAATGCGGGATCGTTCTGGGATAAACTCCCCTTCCTTTGACGCTGAACAGGCCAACTCACAAGAGCGACAACCTGTGCAAAGGTCTGCATTGATTACAATACTCCTACTCATACCTTCCTCCTCTCCCTCTCTTAACCTCCTGCGACAATAATAGCGATGAGCAATTCATCCCCATCTTTTAAAAGAGTATCAAACTTCTCTGGAAGGGATAGGACGTTCATCCCATTTACCAGCAGAACTAATCCTTCCCTGAGCTTCCCTTGATGGAGTAACTCTTTGGCCATAAGGGGGCCATGCTTTGTAATTAACCTCTCTAACAGGCCTTGAACCGTTATCGTCTCTCCTTCAATAATGTCCTGACCGTTGGGCAGGCTTTTGGTCAAGGCGCCTGCTGTAGATACTTTCACCTTCAAAGAAATACCCTTTCTCAAAGTTTAATTGGAGGTTCTTCATCGTATTTGTATTTAGACAATGTTTCATGAGTTGGAATACCTTGGTTATCCCAGCCCCTTACCAGGTAATATTCATTCCTCATCTTTAAAAAATTTTTTTGGCCAATAACCTTACCTTCAGGCGGACCTTCTGGAAGGCTTTCTTCGAGTATTCGCCGGGGTAAATGGTCATCCTCTGCAGTAAAACCTTCTCGAAGATTGATTCGACGAATAAGAGTTTCAATGATATCTGCTCGCTCATAAAGGTCTTTAGCCGAATAGTTTAAGCCGGTAACCGCATTCAAGTATTCTGCAAATTCCGAAGTGTCTAATGGAATGAACTTTCCTTGAAAATCACAAACGAGCAGTGAATGCATCACACAGTTATCATCCATTAACTCCTTAACCATCTTTGCCTTTCCCTCTGTGGTAAACGGGTAGACACCTCCTAAGACCTCTCTCATTGGCGGCCAGGCCCTTCGATGACAACCCCCTCGTGGAGTCACCGAATAGGTGATGCTGGTTCCCCATCCCGCTCTTGGATCGTAAGCAGGAAATTCGAGCCCCTTTGACTCCATCGCAAAGTCCTCTGCCCCTCTATCCAGGGATTTGGCCATGGCTCGAACCCCCTGTGCGCAAAAGCTTCCAAATCCTTTTCGATAGGCAATCCGTTCAAGAAGAGTAATTGCCTCTTGATGGTTCCCAAAGCGAAGGTCAAGACCTTCTGTCTCTTTTTTAGTCAAGATGCCCTTCTCAAAACATTCCATCACAAACCCAATTACATTCCCGGCAGAGATGGTATCCATCCCCAAATCATCGCAGAGGTAGTTAGCCTTAATGATAAAGGGGAGGCTCTCAATCTCCAGGTTAGATCCCAATAGGCCTATTGTCTCATATTCTGGCCCCTCTAACTTTGCTCCTTGATATACTCCGTCTTTAACTTCTGTAAATTTACTGCAGGCTAAGAAAGGACAACTATAGCATGCCCTTGTTGAAATTGTTGCATGATAGACCCCATCCTTATCAATCTTCCCTAAGCCCCGCTCAAACCGACCAGTTTTAAAATTACGAGTAGGAAGCATGCCGGCAGCGTGGGTGATATTGTAAGTCAATGGGGTCCCATAACGGTGCCGAGCGATGCCAATAGGACTCACCTTAAACTTAGCATGGTGTTTCAAGACGAGGTCTAAAAGACGTTGGAGGTGGGCAACTTGAATCCCCCCACTTCCCTTTACTGCTAATAGTTTGAGATTTTTCGACCCCATCACTGCTCCTGCACCACCCCGACCTGCCTGTCGGAAGAATTCACTATTAATACAGGCAAAGTTAACCAAGTTCTCCCCTGCAGGCCCAATACAGATCTCTCCACATTCAGGGTGAAAGGTCTCTTTAATATAGGCCTCCACCTCAAACGATCCCTTTCCCCATAGATGTCCTGCATCTCGAATCTCTACCTTCTCGTCTTTGATAAGCACATAGACAGGGTATTTGGCTTTCCCTGTAATGACTAACCCATCAAACCCAGCAAATTTCATCTCAGGCGTCATCCGTCCACTGGAATAAGTATCCAACCATCCTTTTGAGGCTGGAGATTTTGTTACGATGACGTGTTTTCCTGCACCTGGAGTGATTGTGCCTCCTACCGGTCCTGAAAGAATAAACATTATATTTTCTGGTCCCAATGGGTCCGCTTTCGCTGGAATTAGATCCCAATACAGTTTTGCTCCTAAGCCTCTCCCTCCTATATATTTCCTCAATATCTCTTCTGGAATCTGCACCACATTTGATCTTTCTCTTGTTAGGTCTATATGCAACAGCCTGCCTTTATAACCTTTCAGCATATCCCCTCCTTGTTGGTTAATAGAGTATTCGCTCCACCTCAATGGCGGGAAACCCGAAAATGATTTTGATGGGTTCAGAACCTGTGTTAATGACCCTGTGTTTTACTCCTGCAGGAATGAGGATACTCATGGGTGCTTCCACTTTGAACACCTCTCCATCCATGTGGATCTCTCCCCTTCCCTCTCGAAGGAGCACTGCATCCTCAACCTTATGGCTATGAAGGGGAATTTCGCCCCCTGGATAAATAGTGATTTCACCCATGGTGATCGCCGCTGCTCCCATTTTTCTGCCTATCAACTCCTTCCTCTCCACTAACGGGTACATCTGTTCAACTTTTACTCTTTCATTTTTAACAATCGGCATTTGCTTCTCCTTATTCACTTTTCTTATTTTTTTCCTTGATATATCATCGAGAACCTTTTTATCCTTTGCCCAAAAAAACATCACTTGCATGTTCGATGTGATCCCGAATGAGTCTCTCTGCAGTATCCCCATCCCCTTTTTCTAAGGCCTCAATAATTTTCTTATGCTCCCTTACAGACTTAAGGGTCCAATCCCGATTGGATAAAGATCGAACGCTCCAAACCTGTATTGTATCCCAGAGCCGATTCAAGGTTTGAGTAAGAATATGGTTATCACTCACCCGAACGATTAATTGATGAAATTCCAAATTAGAATCTATGACCCATTTAATTTGATTTTTTTTGATCCCCTCTTCCATTTTCTGAACAGCGTTTTTTAATTCTCTGAGATCTTGTGGTTTAACTTTTGAGGCTGCGATTTTGGCTGCTAATCCCTCCAACACCGATCGAACGAGATAAATCTCTCGAATCTCCTGAGTATCTGGGTTTGCAACAATAAATTTTCCTCCGGGTGTTCTGATCAAGAGGCGCTCTGCCTCTAATCTCCGAAAGGCCTCCCTGACAGGGGTTCGACTCACTTCCATCCTTTTTGAGATCTCCATCTCTGTGAGCCGCTTCCCTGGGTGGATCTCTCCATTCAAGATAGACTTCCTCAAGGTTAAATAGAGGGCATAGCCTAATGGGTAGTTTGCAAATTCGTTTAAACGGGTCTTCATGTGCTGAAAACCTTTTGTATACTTGTATACATTTATACAATTTTTAAAAAAATTGTCAAGTCTTTTTTAAAAAATACCCAACCCCCTAAAACCATAGGAAATTTTGATAGCAGATTTTACTTTGAAATATTGGCCTGAGAGTAAAATTTTTAAGATCTTATTTATTTAACAGAAATTTGTACCTTTGGTCTAAGAAATATTTCCCCTACCAAGTAGTGATGGGTCTCCATCTCAAATTTCTTTAAAGGGTTTGTTATCCAAAAGGATTATCATTCAGAAGTGAGGTCCCAGTTCACCTCTTCCCCTTCCGAAACCAGGGCAATGGCACGAATGGGAGATCCTGTTCCTCTCCTGATCTTTAACGGAAGCATGATAAAAGTAAATCGCTTCCCCAATACCTTATCGAGATTACAGAGATTCTCAATGTGGGTCACTTTTCTCTCTGCGCAGACACGATGGCATGGATAAGTCTTGTCATACCACATGTCCGGACTTGCAGAATCCACACCAAAACAGATGCAACCCTGATCAATGATAAATTCTGTGGCCTCCCGGTTAAGCCCTGGATAATCGGTCATATATTCAGGTTTACCATAATATCGGTCATATTGGGCAGTATAAAAGAGAACGGTATCTCCTTTCCGAATATCCAATTTCCACCGCTTTAGTTCCTCCTCAATCTTTTTGCGACCAAATTGGGTCTTCTGCGGTATGTCGCTCACATCCAGACATATGGCAGAAGTGATAAAGTGCTCCAGAGGAATCTGGTCAACCGATGGAGCCTCAGGATCCCTTGAAAGGTGGCTTACAGAATCAATATGGGTTGGACCATGATCGCAGATTAAAATACCCCTGGTCTCATAAGAGAACCCCGTCCCCAATTGCCTTTGGCATTCCTCATGGGACAGATGGGTCCAAATAATGGTTTTTAAATGCCCCGGATAAACCGGCATCCCTTGATAAATCTCCTGCGTCAAATCAATCAACTTTCCCTTAATCTTCACCCTTCCTCTCCTCCTTTCTTGTCCCTTTAATTTAACCAAAATATCTCTTTAACAATCCCTCAAGGGCACTGGCATGCCGAGCTTCATCCCTCGATGTTTCTTCGAAGACATTAAAGGCTTCATCAATTCCTAATTCTTTGGCCTTCAGTGCCGTTTCATGTTTACCTTTGTTTGAACCCTTCTCCCCCTTTAGCCTCCCCTCTAAATTTTCCTTGGTAGAAGGGCTAATCTTTCCGTTCAACTCCGCATACCGGGCCGCGTGCCACGCCTCCTCAAAGGCAATCGATTTTAAAACGTCCGAAATTTCAGGGTATCCTTCTCTTTCTGCCTGTCGAGCCATGGCTAAATATATACCCACGACCGTTCCTTCTCCAGAAAAATTAGCTTCTACTGCCTCCTCAATCGGTGTGCCTTTTGTCACCCCAATCTGATTCTCATATTTTTTATCACCCATAGTTTCACCCTCCTTTTTTGAAAAACCTGTTTCTAATACGTCTATAAATTCTTAATGAGCAGTCCACCCTCCGTCTACCAATAAGACGTGACCTGTGACAAGGTTAGAGGCCTCGGAGGCAAGATAGATCACTGCACCCACCACATCCTGAGGTTGTCCAATTCTGCCCAAAACGATATTTCTAAGAACATACTCCCGGAAACCCTCTTTCTCAAACATCGGCTTTGTAAATGGTGTCTCAATAAAGGTGGGAGCAATCGCATTGACATGAATGTTGTACTGGGCCCACTCAATGGCCAATACCTTTGTCAATTGATTCACACCTCCCTTACTTGCGCAGTAGGCTGCCCGCTGGGGGATGGCCACAGTCCCCGTTTGTGAGGAGATATTGATGATCTTTCCCTTCCTCTGTTGAATCATCACCTTTCCCACTGCTTGAGCACAGAAAAAGAGAGCCTTCAGGTTAGTATCGATGACCTTATCCCAAGCCTCCTCAGTGACCTCGACAGCCCATTGGGGAATGTTAATCCCAGCATTATTGACCAGAATATCGATATGGCCAAAGGTCTTTACAGTCTTTTCCACCATTGAATGGATCTCAGGTATCTTCAAGACGTCGACTTTTTGGAGGAGAACCTGACGTCCGAACTTTTCCGCATCTGTCTTTGTCTTTTCTAACTCTGAAAGGGTTCTGCTACAGATTACAAGATCGGCCCCATATTTTGCTAAGGCCAGAGCAATATGGTATCCCATCCCCCTACCTGCACCAGTGACAATGGCCACTTTACCTGAAAGGTCAAATTCTGAAAAAGGAACCTTCTCCATTGCCTCTCCCTCTAAAACTTATCCAATCCCAATTCTTCTAACTTCTGAGGAGTTGGAATACCCACCTCGTTCCATCCTCGATAGGTATAATAATCACTCAGAAGCCTTCCAAGGGGTGGAAGTTGATTGTTCAAATCCTCTCCCCTTCGATCCAAGGTTAAAAATCGATAGGGAAGAAAATCATCCTTTCGACTTATACCGAGTCGGCAGTTATACATCCTTTTTAAATTAAAGAGCCTCTCTCCCACTTTCATATATTCCGTGACATCCATCCCCCAATCTGTAATCCAATTTAACCACTGAAGATGGTTGGTCACATTGACCGCTTTTCCAACCTGTGAAAATCGACAAAGGATCAAAGCATCCATCACACACATCAGATCCTGCATCTTGGCAGTAAATTCTGCCTTTCCTTCAATTTGATAGGCATCCTGCGGTTCAGGAATTCCAATCTCAGGCATCGATAGTGCCAACTCATAGGGATGGCTCCAGCTGGCATTGTGGCATGCTCCACGGGCGGCTGTGGCGTAAGAGAGGGCTTGACTGAAGAATCTTCTTGGATCATGGGCCGAAGGCTCAAGTCCCTTTACATGAATAGCAAATTCAATGGCATTTCTTCCCAAAACCTCTGCCATTCTCTTTGATCCCTCGGTCATCAGTTGACCGATCCCTTCCCCCCTTCCCATTTTATGCACCATCTCAACCAATGCCTTCCCATTCCCCCATGTCAATTCTACTCCATCTGTATCTTTTGTTGTTAATATCCCTTTCTCATAGGCCTCCATGGCAAAGGCAATGATTCCTCCTGTGGAGATGGTATCCAGCCCATATTGATTGCAGAGTTGATTCGCCTTAGAAATGGCTACCAGATCATCCACCAGACAGAGTCCACCCAAGGTACCAATGCTCTCATACTCTGGGCCTTCGCAATCCATCGGGGCATAGGGCCCTTCTGACACGTTAATATGTCTTCCACAGGCAATAGGACAATGGAAGCAAGCCCTCCTACCTGAAAGGATGGTATCATGCATGGCAACCCCCGATATCTTCTTTGCCCCTGCCCACCTTCCCTCTCTCCAATTCTTGAGAGGAAAGTTTCCAATCTTTTCATAGTGATCAATCCCGCCAGAAGTCCCAAATTTTCCAAAGGCCTCGGTGGCCTTCTGAATATGTGGAGTGATCTCCTTGATGTGAGCCTTCAACTGTTCGGGTTTTGCAATAGGGATTTCTCCATCCCCAAAGACAACTACAGCCTTCAGGTTTTTTGAACCCATCACTGCACCCAAACCCGTCCGGGCTGCTTGCCTAACAATGTGACCAATATGAGGAATGCTTGCAATCTTAGCCCTCCTCTCCCCTGCAGGCCCAATGACCGCAGCGGTGGCCTCTTTGGTCGTCTCTTTCTTCAACCACTGGGCTGATTCATAGGAGTCTTTCCCCCAAATAGGGGTCGCGTCTCTGAATTCGACCTTTCCATTATAAATCCAAAGGTAGAGGGGTTTTTCTGACCTTCCCTTGATCGCTATTCCATCAAATCCGGCCCTCTTCAGATGGACTCCCCACGATCCTCCAACATTCGATTCCCCAAAGAGGCCTGTCAGTGGAGAACGGGCAACCACATGGTGCCTTCCAGAGGTGGGAACTCCAGTCCCAGTAAATGGGCCGGTTACAGCCATGAGGATGTTTTCGGGTGAGAGGGGAGAGGTTTCTGGCCCTGTCTCCTCATAAAGAATCTTTGCTTCGATTCCAACCCCACCCATATATTTTCGGAGTAAATCCTCGCCGAGATCTTCTATCGCAACCCTCCTATTGGTCAGATCCACTCTTAAGAATTTCTTATGATATCCAAACATCTGAGATCCTCCTCTCCTCTTATCCTTTATCCATCAATAAGCCTTCTCATAGATCTTCTCGACATCTTCCACCGTCATCTTTCTTGGATTGTTCGCCATCAATCGGGTGACATTGATCGCAGCCTGGGCCATTTTGGGAATGGCTTCCTTTGGAACATTTAATTCCTTAAGGGATTGTGGAATTTTAAGATCCTGATAGAGGGATTTTACAGCCTTGGCTAAATGATAGGCCTGGTCTAAAAGGGATAGATGATTTACCCTTTCTCCAAGAAGTTTTGCAACTTGAGCAAACTTTGGAATATCTCCAAGGACATTAAACTCCATCACATAAGGCAATAAAAGACCATTGGCAATCCCATGGGGGATGTTAAACTGTCCTCCTAAGGGATAGGCCAGCGCATGGACTGCAGTCACCCCTGCATTGGCCAGTGAGATCCCAGCATAAAGACTCCCAATAGACATATCATAACGGGCTTCCAAATTGTTGCCGTTGGCCACCGCGGTCCGAAGACTTCTACCGATCATAACGATTGCTTCTTTAGCGAATAAGTCTGTTAAAATTGTGGCATTATTGGAGGTATAAGATTCTATGGCATGGGTGAGAGCATCGATCCCACTTGAAGAAGTAACCGAGGGAGGCATGGAGAGGGTTAAGAGGGGATCGACGATCGCCATTCGAGGAAGGATATAAGGACTTACAATTGCCTTTTTTAACTTTTCTTTGGTATCGGTGAGAATGGCGTTGGGAGTGACTTCAGCCCCAGTCCCCGCTGTGGTAGGGATGAGGATGGTGGGGACTCCTGGAATTTTTACAAGGTTGATCCCGAAATAGTCGTAGACCGTTCCAGGATTGGTGAGCATGACCGAAGTAATGGAGGCAATATCCATGGGGCTTCCTCCCCCCAATCCAACAATAAGTTCAAATTTCTCCTTCTTTGCCATTTCAATGCAAATCTCTGCATTGGCAATATCAGGATCAGGAGAAACATCTTTAAAAACCCCTATGGTCATTCCTTCTTTCTTTAACTGCTCTTGAATCTTTCCGGCCACCCCTGACTCGATCACACCTTTATCGGTAACCAATAAAACCCTTTTTGCCCCTATTCCCTTAACCTCTTGACCCAACCTTTCAGATGCCCCAATCCCTGCCAATATAAGATGAGGAGATCGAAGACTCATGATTTTCGTATCCATAAAAGGCTCCGTTTTAAAAGAGGACTAAAGGGGGAGACGAAATAAATCTCCCCCTTTCTCCATACCCGAAGAATAAACTAAAAATCGACAACGGTAATCTCATCAATCGGCCATTGGGTCAGCACCTCTACCCCATAATCTGTGACATGGATGATCTCCTCTATCCTTACCCCGCCAATCCCTGGAACTCCGTGTTGGGTCTCAATGGCGAAGGTCATTCCCTTTTCAATCGTGAGAGGATAATCCAGTGAACATCCTCGCCAAATCAGTGGGAGTTCGTAAAGGGTCATTCCAATGCCGTGGGCCCAATTGCTTCCTGCTGTTTGGTCTTCATAGGCCACCAGAATATCGCTCCAATCCTCTTCACAAGGCGGCCATTTCTCTGCTACTTCTTTCGTAGTAATGCCAGGTTTAATAACCTGAATAGCCCTATAAAGCCAATCCAGGGCCTTTTTGTAGGCATCCACTAACTGTTGAGGAGGTTTTCCAACGCTGAAGGTCCGGTAATAACAGATGTGGTATCCATTATAAGCAGTATTGTAAACATCTGCATAAACGATATCATAAGGACGAATGATCCGATCCGTCATATAGCGGGAATTTGGCCAACTAAAAGGTCCTGAAGTGACCAGCATGCCAGAATAAACCTCTGCCCCCAATGTATAAGCGGTCTTATGCATGGCTCCCATGATTTCAGATTCTCGAACCCCGGGCTTGAGCATATCTTTCAAGGTCTGAAACATAGAGTCCCCGATTGCAGAGGCAATTCTAAGGCATTCTACTTCATCTTCATTCTTGATCTTACGTGCCTCGAACATCAACTCTGCTGCAGGAATGATCTTTATCCCCTTATTTTGAAATCCTTCAATGAGGCCAGGATCCCAGACGTCAAGAGCCAGGGTCTCTTTAGCTACCCCATAGGCCTTCAGATCATCGATGATCTGGGTGATTAGTTTATCCCTCTGAGCAGCATGGGCAGCCTTTCCCATAATCACACTGCTCCAGCCTGCACCTGTAATGGCCACCTTAACTTTTTCAAGCCATGGAGCCATCTGACGGGTATGATAACCAATCTCCCCTTGTTCATAGAGAATCGGACCATTGGCCGTAACGGGAAACAGACAGTATCTTAATCCTGAGGCCGGAGTCGTCCAACCTGGTGTCCATGTTCCTGTGATATATCTTGTATTCCACTCTTGAATGGAAAAAATAGCCCCCACATTGAATGCCTTTAACTGTTCCCTGGTTCGCTCAAGGCGATACTTTCTCATCCTCGCGAAGTCTATTCGGTTATCAAAATCAACCCCTTGCGTCCCCGCACCTCGATAGCCATAATACCCAGGGATGACAGGATATTCAAAGGCCATCGGGGTTTTAGCAGGCTTAAATTTCTTCGCAAATTCTTTCATGGCGACCGCGCCATCCCAAGTAGAATATTTTGTATGAACGGCATTAATTCCCATATGTTTCTCCTTTCTTTAATCAGACTTTAAATTATTTAAATAAGAAAACCTAAAACCTACGCATCACCCTTTATCAATCCTTTAAAAAATGACCTTAAAAATCACCCCCTTTCCTGACAAATATTTCATTAAAAATTGTAGTTTAAAATTGACCCCTTCCGTCCTAATCGTTTAGGGATAAAGAGGAGGGAAAGCCTGGACTTCTTCAGGATTAGATGGCAAGGTATTTTCTCTGTACCTCTTCGTTTCTCCGAATCTCATCAGCAGTCCCTTTATACTTGATCACTCCTTCGTCCATTACGTAGGCCTTCTGAGAAATATCTAAGGCCATCTCCATGTTTTGCTCCACCAGAAGAATAGTCACCCCATTGTTTTGAATCTCCTTTAATACCTCCTCAATCCTTTGGACAAGAAGTGGCATCAATCCTTCTGTAGGCTCATCCACCAGCATTAAAACAGGTTCCGAAACCAACCCTCTCGCTATGGCAAGCATCTGCTGTTCACCTCCGCTGAGGCTTGTCCCCTCTTGCTGCCAACGTTCCCTTAATCTCGGGAATATCTCCCATACCCGATCAAGGATTTCCTTTTCCTTGGTTTTGTTCTTCCCCTTGTTTTTCAACATGGCCAATTTCAGATTCTCATAGACTGTCAATCCTGGCACAATCCTCCTCTCCTCAGGTACAAAACTGATCCCCATCTGTGAGATCAGATGGGGTGGCAGGCCACTGATCTTCTCCCCTAAAAAAGTGATCTCACCAGACTTTGGGGGGACAATACCAAGGATACTTTTGAGGGTGGTTGTCTTTCCTGCTCCATTTCTCCCTAAAAGGGTAACCATCTCCCCTTTCTCCACCCCAAGGGAGACCCCTTGTAAGATATGGCTTTGCCCGTAATAGGTATGAATCTCCTTGACCTCTAAGATCATTCCCTCTTCCCTCCTAAATAGACTCTTCGCACGGTCTCATTTTCCTGAATCTCCTCTGGAGTCCCAACTGCAATCACCTGTCCATCATGAAGAACCGTAATGGTCTCTGAAATATTCATAATGACTTTCATCTTATGCTCCACCAAGATGACCGACAACCCTTTTGAAATCTTTTTAATGAGTTCCATCGTCTCAACCGTTTCGACAGGATTTAAACCTGCGGTTGGCTCATCCAACAAAAGGAGAATAGGATCGGTGGCTAAAGCAATGGCGATCTCAAGATGCCTTTGATCTCCATGGGGAAGGTTACAGGCAAGGAAATCCTTCTTCTCCATTAGCCCCACCGTTTCAAGGATTCTTATGGTTTTTTCATTGAGATCATCATGCCTGTCCGCTCTTGTCCAAAAATTGAATGTGGTCTTACGGGATTGAACGGCAATCCTCACATTCTCAAAGGTCGTCAGTTTTGGGAAGATATTGGTAATTTGATAGGAAGTCGCAATCCCCTTATGGGAGATCTCATGCTGTGAAAGACCCGTGATATCCTCCCCTTTAAACCAGATCTTTCCTGAAGAAGGAACATGCTCTCCAGAGATCATCTTAAAAAAAGTGCTCTTCCCTGCACCATTGGGACCAATAATGGACTGGAGCCTGCCTTCCTCTAAGACAAAATTAACCCGATTAACAGCAGTCAATCCACCAAAATTTTTTGTTAGGTTTTCCGTCCTCAGGATTTCCATCTTTCACCTTCCCTTATTTAGGAAACTTTCAAGCGATCGATCCTGCTCTTGACCCTTCCCCAAATCCCCTCCGGGAACATCAAGACACAGAGGAAGAAGATTGAGCCAACAAAGATCATCCAGTGTTTCGTATAGATGCTGATAATATCTTCAAGGTACAGATAAACTCCTGCCCCGATAAAGGGTCCAAAAAATGTCCCGGCTCCTCCTAATAAGGTCATCATCACGACCATCCCGGAGGTCGTCCAATAAAGGTATTCAATCCCAACAAAATGCATATAGAGTGTATAAAGCCCTCCTGCCAAACCCGAGAAGACCCCGGATATAATATAGGAAAGCCATTTCACCTGATTTGTATGATACCCAATGGCTCGAGCTCGATTCTCATTTTCACGTATGGCCTCCAATACCCTTCCAAAGGGAGAATCCAATATTCTTTTAAGTACGATGAGGGCAATGGTAACAAAGATGAAAGTGAAATAATAAAACCTTAGGGGACTATAGATATCGATTGAAAAGCCAGGAAGTTGGAGAGCAGGGGTTGGAATGTTTCGGAGTCCCACTTCGCCTCCAGTGAGTGAGACCCATTGAAATGCAATAAAATAAAGCATCTGAGCAAAGGCAAGGTTTAAAAGGGCAAAATAGATTCCCCTTCGCCTCAAACAAAAAAACCCGATGATCAACGAACCCACACCCGATACAATAAGGCTAAAAAGCAGTGCAGTCCAGATTGAAGTCTGAAACCGTGAAAGAAGAATTCCTACGCTATAAGCCCCCAAACCAAAATAGGCGGCATGGCCAAAACTAAGAAGTCCAGTATAACCATAGAGAATATTAAACCCTAATGAAAATAATCCATTAATCAAAATGAGGGTAGCCAATGCTTTATATGGCATAATAAAAGGAAAGATGAGGAAAAACAGGATAATCATCCATAGAGGATGATTGGAGGCCCAGATTAAAATCCTTTTTACAATGGATGTCTTTTCCATCTCCACTCTTTCCTTTCTTCTATTCTAAGAGTCCTTTTTCACCGAAGAGGCCGCTGGGTCTGATCAACAAAATAACGGCCATGACGAGAAAGATAACAATGTTCGCCATAGGAGGATAGATCAGAGTGGTGAAACTTACCACGACCCCTAAAATGATCCCACTATAAATCGCCCCAACCAGACTTCCCATCCCACCCACCACCACAACCACGAAACACTCAACGAGCATGGAGATTCCCATTTCAGGATAGACCCCTCTCATGGGAGCAGCCAGAATCCCAGCCAAGCCCGCTATCCCTGTCCCCATCCCAAAGACAAGAAGCCAAATTTTTGAAATATCAATCCCACAAACCCTGACCATTAAACTATCTCTCGTTCCCGCGCGGATGATGAGACCTATGTTAGTCTTTTTTAATAGGATCCAAAGCAGTAGTAAAACCACTATGGTCACCACGATGACAAAGAGCCAATAGGACGGAAAGAAAAAGACGCCTAAATTGATAGGGCCTTGTAGCGCAGGTGGACTACTGAAAGGATGGTCGGCTGTTCCCCAGATAATCCTCACAATCTCAATCATTACCAGTGAGAAACCGAAGGTAAGGAGCAATGGATAATCTGGATTAAGACCATAGAGTCTTCTGACGGCAAACCTCTCCAAGAGCATTCCTACTCCACCTACCACAATGGGAACAATGACTAAGGCCAACCAAAAATTTCCCATGTAGTTCATAGCCAATAACCCTGCATAGGCACCCCACATATAGAAAGCCCCATGGGCAAAGTTAACTACAGTGAGCATCCCAAAGATAAGGGAAAGCCCGACTGCAAGTAATACAAAGATCATCCCCAAAGTAAAACCCATAAAGATTTGAAGCCCTAAAGCGGAAAGAGGTATTTCAAACATTTCATTCTCCTAAAGGGGTTCACCCCTATCAACGGGATGAACCCCTTTATCAAATTTAGAGTAATTTGCTTAACGGTTCGTTGGGCTTGAGGCCTGATGCTTTGAGACCTAACGCCTCCCAGGTCCGATCCATCTTATCGTGGGCCTTCTCTGTAGCAACTACCTCAAATAGATCCCATTCTCCCTTCTTCTCTGAAGCACTTTTGGAGCGAAGAATGAAGAAATCTTGAATCGATTGGTGGCTCCAGGGAACCCACCACTGTCTTCCTTTATAATGGTTATATTCATGCCCTTCCAGTTTGAGGATCATCTTCTTCATGTCTAAGGCTCCTGCCGCCTCGATCGCACCAATTAACTCCATCATTCCACCATATGAGTACCCCGCATAGTCTGTGGGCGGTTTACCCCAACGTTTTTGGTAGGCAGTTACAAATTTTTTGGCCGCAGGTAATTGCTTCTCCAATTCCCACCAGAAGGTCGAACCGCCATAAACCCCTTCATAAGCTTCATCCCCTGCTCCAACACGGGCTGATAGTAAAACGATGGCACTAACCAGTTTCATCTTCTTCTTCAGTCCAAAGGCATGGGCCTGTTTAATAGAATTGAGCTGATCTTTTCCAAAATTATCCAGGATGAGAACCTCTGGTTCAGCCGCAAGAATTTTTGGAAAGTAGGGGAAATAGTCCGTCGATCCTAAGGGATGTTTAATCTCCCCTGCATCTTTGATTCCCAACTCTTTCCCGATCTTTCTAAATCCTTCTGTTAACTGCCAGCCAAACGAGTAATCTGCAGTCAGGAAGAACCATTTCTTTCCTAAATTCTTAAAAATCCATGGACCAAAAGAATGAGTCGTCATATAGGGGTTAATGGCCTCGTGGAAGGTATAGGGACTCACATCTGGCCACTGGGTGATCTCATTGGACTGGCTAATCGACATAAAAATCTTTTTGGCCAGTTTCGCCTGTTCGTTAATGGCCAATTGGGTGTGTGCCCCAAGGCCTCCAAAGATCAAGTCTACATTATCCTTTTCAATTAACTCTTTTGTTCTGCGGGCTGCTTCATCCGGTTTGAGTTTATCGTCTCTTATGACCAGTTCTATCTTCCTTCCCAAAACACCCCCCCCTGGCGTTATATTCTTCAACGGCCAGGATGGCTGCTTCCTGTTGGTAATGGGCCTCAGTTGAAAATGGGCCAGTCAACGGAAAGATACACCCAATCTTGATGGGTGCTTTCTGTGCGACGGATATCCTTGGAAACCCAACTCCTCCCAATACGGCTGCTCCACCAAGGAGCCCTGCCTTTTTTAAAAATGACCTTCGGGAAATCTTCTTTGTCTTCATGAATGCCACCTCCTTTTTATAGGGTATAACTGTTTAATCCCAATAAACAAAAACCCTTAATCCCAACCTTTCTCCCACCTCCTTTCTATTACAAAATCCCCTTTTCTCCCCCCTTATGTTCAACCATCCTTTTTACGGAATACCAAGAAAAGAGGTCTTCCCTTCCTCTTCGCATCGCTTCCTGATGTTTTGGGTTTCGCACCCACTTCTCAATCGCCTCCAGACTCTCCCATTCACTGATCGAGACATAAGTCCTCTCCTTTAAGATCGACTTTGCCCTCTCCATGGAAATCAGTCCTTCTTGTTCTTTTGCAACCTCAAGGACTTCGGCAGAGATCTTCTTATATTCCTCCTCCTTTCCCTCCTTGATCTCAACTCGAAAGATCACCATGATTGCCATCGACTATTTCCTTATCTTCCTCATGGCCTGAAAGACTTTCTCTGAATGAGCCGGAAGATCACGAATCCTTGCTCCTACTGCATTAGCAATGGCATTGGTGATTGCAGGGGGTGCAGGGATATTGGGCATTTCTCCGATCCCCTTCGCACCAAATGGCCCATGAAGATTCGGGTGATATTCAATATAAACGGGAATTATTTCGGGCGCATCTAAAGCCGTTGGAATGAGATAATCTTGAAGCCCAAGATTCTGAACAAATCCATCCTTCATCACCACCTCTTCCATCAGCGCATATCCCAGACCCATCATGATTCCACCCTCAATCTGGCCTTCCAACATGATGGGATTGATCGCTTTCCCAATATCAAAGGTCGCTACGATTTTAATCACCTCTACTTCCCCTGTCCTCACATCCACCTCTACTTCTGCCATCTGAGTACAATAGGTATAGACAAAGTAAGGAGAGCCCTGGCCTGTTTCCAAATCCAGGGAAGATTTTGGAGGGGTATACCAGCCCTGCCCCATCATTCTTCTTCCCGTGGCCATTGATCTTCTGGCTGCCTCTTTTAGTTCAATAGAGTGACTTGGATTTTCTCGATCATAGATGAGACGATTCTTAGCAACAAGCCTATCAGCAGGAACCCCTAAGATCTCTGAAGCAGATTCAAACAATGGCTTTTTGATCATCTCGGCAGCCTGCAAGATGGCATTTCCCATGAGGGTGGTTGATCTCGAGCCCACTGTGGGGCCAGATTCAGGGGAAATATCCGTATCGGGTGTCACTACCCTTACATCTTCCAACTTAACACCGAGAGCTTCCGCAGTAATTTGGGAAAGAGAGGTAAATTGTCCTTGACCCATCTCCACCAAACCTTGATAAAGTAGAACCGAACCATCTTCCATGAGATGAAGATTTACCCCACAGCCATCAGAGGAGATTCCGATACTGGTTCGATACCATCCCACTGCCATTCCAACCCCTCTCTTCTTCTCTAACCCCTCTAATTCTTTGGGAGTAGGGTTGGGTCTCCACTTTTCATCCCATTTAAATATCTCCCTCGTCTTTTCCATCGTATCCCTCAACCCCACGCTTTGATCAAGAATCTGTCCAGTGGCTGTCTGTGAACCGAGATGAAAAGCATTTTTATATCTAAGTTGGTAAGGATCCATTTTGAGAGCCTCAGCCAGTTCATCCACCAAAGATTCGTGAGCAAAATTGACCTGAGGGGCCCCAAACCCTCTCATCGCTCCTCCATAAGGATGATTGGTATAGACAAGATAGCCATCCACCTTCACATTTGGGATTTCATAGGGACCTGGGAGCATTACCACCGCATGGGCATGGACTCCACCTGCAGGAGGAATCACCGGCCCAAGAGACGCATAAGCTCCCTGTTCGTTATAAATAGTTCCTTCAAAAGCGACAAAGGTCCCATCCTTTTTGGCCCCTATTTTACACTTAATGATCATGGGGTGACGTTTGGCTGTAGAGAGTGTAATCTCCTCCCTATCATACTCCATCCTCACCGGTCTACCTGTCTTCCAGGCTAAAAGCGCTGCACGGGCACCAATGTCAATTGGAGAATCTTCCTTTCCTCCAAATCCTCCTCCAAGTGGGGTCTGAACACATTGAACTCGATTGATCGGGATTCCTAATACCGGGGCAATGTTTCGACGAACAGTAAAAGGGGCTTGCATAGGCCCTTTTACGGTAATCGTTCCATCTGGGTGGGGGATAGCAATGACTACATCAGGTTCCAGATAGGCGTGCTCCAAGATAGGGACGCTATAGGTTCTCTCCACTATGACATCTGCCTCCTCAAACCCCTTCTCGACATCCCCTTTCCGAATCTTAGCAGTGGTCAAAAGATTCCCTTTCTTATGGATCTTCGGTGCATCCGGACTCATGGCCTCAATGGGCGAAAAAACTGCTGGAAGAGGTTCATACTCGACCTCAATCGCTTCCAAAGCCTGAATCGCCAACTCCTCAGTATCAGCCGCAACCAAGGCAACCCCATCCCCAACATATCTCACTTTATCCTCGCAAATGACGGGTTGGTCAGGGATAATGGCTCCAAATCCATTCCTCCCGGGAACATCTTTTGCAGTAAGAACAGCCCTTACCCCCGGGATCGATTTTGCCTTTTCAGTATCAATCCTTTTGATTAAGGCATGGGGATAGGGGCTTCGTAAAACCTTCCCATGTAAGGCACCCAGACATTCCAGATCTGCCCCAAAAGCCAATTTTCCCATTACCTTATCGTAGGCATCTACCCTGATAGCAGGTTTCCCCACAACGCTCAACTCCTCAACCACAGGGGGGATCTCTAAAACCTCTTTCTCCTTAACCATTACTTTTTTCTTCTTCTTTTCCTTTTCCATTCTTAACCCTCTTTACCTCTCATAATTTCACTGGCTGATTGAATAGCCTGAATAATCTTTTGATACCCTGTACAGCGACAGAGAACGCCTGAAATGGCGATCTTAATCTCTTCGATAGTAGGGTTTGGTTTTTCATCTAAAAGATTCTTGGCCGATAGAATCATCCCGGGTGTACAGAACCCGCATTGAACGGCTCCTTTTTCAACAAATGCCTTCTGAATAGGATGAAGGTCTCCATTTTTCCCAAGCCCTTCGATCGTGGTCACCCTCCCTCCATCTGCTTTCATCACGGGGATCAAACAGGAGGGGACGACCTTTCCATTCAGGATGACGGAACAGGCCCCACATTCTCCTTCTCTACAACCCACTTTTGTCCCCGTCAGTTTTAAATCTCTTCTAAGGACGTCAACCAAAAGGTCATCCGGTTCTACTTCTAAGGTCACACCTTCACCATTCACCTCAATCTGAATCTTTCTTTTAGCCATGTCTTGCCTCCAAACGGTCTAATGCCTTTCGAATCCCTCTTTCCACAAAGACCCCTACCATCGTCTTCCGATACTCCTCACTCCCTCTTAAAAGGCTGGACCTGGGGGTTGACTCCTGAACCGCTCTCTGGGCAGCCTCCTTGATTACCTCCTCCTTGATCGGCGCAGAGGTTAAGAACTTTTCTGCCTCTTTGGCTCGGAATGGGATGGGGGCAACAGGACCAATAGCAATTCTTGCGAAATTAAAGATCTTCTTCTTCAAATCTGCAGAAATCACCACGGAGGTTGTCAAAACGGGAAGCGCCAATGCCTTTCTCCTGGCCAACCTAAGAGAGGCACTGGCTTCTTCCTCTTTCAATGCAGGAAAGGAGATTTCCGTGACCATCTCTTGATTACTATGGATCACAGTTTTCCCTGTATCGATAAAGAATTCAGTTAAAGGAATCTTCCTCTCCCCTCCCCTACCCACCACCTTCACCACCGCACCTAACGAAAGGAGAGGGATCGCTGTATCGGCCCCAGGTTGACCACTCACAATATTACCCACTACTGTCCCCAAGTTCCTGATTTGGGGGGAACCCACCTGCGAAGCCCCCTCACTCAATGCAGTGGCCTTCTCTCTTATGAGGGATGACTTTGCGATTTGGGTATGGGTGACCAGGGCTCCAATCCTGATAAGACCCTCTTCCAATCTAATCTCATCCAAACCAGGAATGCGGGTAATATCCACCAAAGCCTTCAGTTCCAACTCTCTTTTTCTAAGTTGGGGAAGAAGGTCTGTCCCACCTGCAATGATTTGAGCCCTTCCTTGGAACTCCTCTAAGATAGCGAGTGCTTCGTCAATCGTCTGAGGCTGAAAGTATCTTTCCCAGTAAAGTTTCTTAGACCAATAAAATTTTTGAATCCCCTTTTCCATATCCCGTCCTTTTCTTTCTTTTTGTTATCATTCATGGATACTCGCTTTGATCAAAGACCTTCATCTCATGACCTGGGAGAACAAACTTAGCCTTCTCCTTTATCCTAAAGAAACTCTCCCACGAACGCTGAAGGTCAAAATATCTTCCATTCATGATGAAGGGAAGATGATTCTCAGGATCTCCATTCCAGTTCTCCCAAGACATCACCGCATCGCCGGTGATCACATATGTCCCTTTCCTTGTCTCAACCGCTACAGACTGATGGCCAGGCGAATGCCCTGGTGTAGGAAATACATAAATACCCTCCGTAATCTCTTCCCCTCCTTTTGTCAACTGAAAGGGTGTTGAGGAAAAAGGTGGCACAATCCCCAAATGGGGGGATTCATAAGATCGATAGTACGGCGGAAGGGGGGTAAAGGCAAATCGAACTTCATCAATATGGGCATAAAACTTGGCCTTTTTAAAAGATCGATGGTTATGGCAATGGTCCCAATGGAGATGAGTAAAGACCACCTTGCTAATCTCTTCTGGGTCCACCCCTATCTTTTTCAAAGCCCGGTCAATCCTCTGATCCTCCTCCTGATAAGAGCCCGCATGATGGTAACGATCAGCACGAGCAGTCTCGCACATTCCCGTATCCACCATGACCTTTTCTGCTCCGCCATAAATATACCAAGCAGTGGCAGGAATATAAATCCTCTCCCCATATCCTCTCCCTTGAGTTAGCGTGCCTCCTTTGTCAACGTGTATGAATCCAGTATTGATGGGGACAATTCTAAGGTCCATTATTTTTACCTAATTTGCTTTTCCTATCGAACCCAATTGTTCAAGTTTTTCCTTTATCACTTCTTTCATCGACTCAATGACACCTGGAAGGATAGATTGGGGATTCCATCCGCTTTTTATGAATTCCTTCTCTTCTGAATGAATTGAATCAAAGAAGGCCTGATGAAGATCGGTCCCAAACCTCAAATGGGTAATCCCCGCCTGAATGCATTGACGAATCGATTCCCCTGACAATCCAGAAGAACCATGTAAAACAAGATGGACACCTGTTTGGTGAAGGATCTCATTAGCAAGAACATAATCAAGATGGGGCTCCTTTTCATATGGGCCTGATTCAGTTCCTATGGAGATGGCTAAAAGATCTACTCCCGTTGCCTTTACAAACTCCTTGGCCTCCAAGGGATCGGTCTTTCTTCCTCCCTTCTCCTTCATCCAACTAAACCCTACTTCTCCAACCTGCCCTTCCACAGAAACTCCCCGTTTATGAGCGTATTCGACCACCCGTTTGGTCAAAATGATATTCTCCTCAAGGGGAAGGTCACCCCCATCGATCATCACCGATTGATATCCACGTTGAATGCATTGAGCACAGAGTTCAAATGTTTTTCCGTGATCCAGATGAAGGGCCATAAGAATCTTGCTATCCCTTCCTAAAATGTGGATTAACCCCTCCAATATCCCTGAGGGCAATAGTTTAAGAATCTTCTCCTGGATATTAAAAATAACAGGAGAGGAGGTCTCTTCCGCAGCCTTTAAAAGGGCTAAGGCACTCTCTAAATTCCATACATTAAAGCCCCCAATGGCATAGCCCTTTTGTTTTGCATTATCTAATAGGTTAATCGTCTTAACGAACACTTTTCCCCTGAGTCACTTTCTCTAAATTCCTTATTAAAATCCATTTAGAATAAGTTTCTCCATCATTTTCCCTGTTTCATTCCCGAATTCAGGATCATTGATATGGGCATCAATCTCTATCACTCTTATCCCCTTTAAGTTTTCCTTAAGGGAAGTGATAAAAGCCTGGTTCCCCTCTCCATCAAAAAGGGGTTCTCCTTCCCGATTGGGATAGGAAAACCCCTTTAAAGGAATCATCACCACGGTTGGGCCTCTGGCTTCATTTAATTTTGAGGCCATGAGTTTTCCAATAGCCTTCATCTCTTCAAGAGTGGCTCTCACTAAGGTGATGCTTGGGTTGTGGGCAATATATTTTCGGTTTCGATACTCCTGAGGAAGTGACTCAATGGGGCCTGTGACGATGAAATCGATGCTTCCTGGTACGACCACTTGAGGTAACCCTTTTCTTCCTGCTGACTCAAGCCTCTTGGGGCCAGCCCGATGAAGACCCCCTAAGAGTTCATCCGTTAATTCATGGGTGGTCATATCAAGAACACCTGCTAAGATTCCCTCCTCGATCATCTCCTCCATCGCCCTTCCACCTGTCCCATTGGGGTGAAAGGCCACTACTTCAAATCCCTTCGATTCCAAGTAGGCCTTTGCCACCATGCAACCCGGAGTGGTTGTTCCATAGATCGTCATCCCGATCTGCTTTTTTTCAAGCCTATTGAATTCCCCCTTCGCCTCCACCATCCCTACGATTGCCCCTGCTGCATTGGAGAGTATCATCCTTGAAAAGGCATTGAGGCCCAAGATATCAACGACCGAGTGCATCATTAATAAATCCTTTGTCCCAACATATGTACCAAATTGAGCATAACCTGAAGCCACTGTGGATACCATCAATTTTGGGAGCCCAAGCGATAAGCCCCTCATTGCAGAGGTCCCTATCTCCGTTCCCTGAGCCCCTCCCAGCCCAATCACTCCTGAAATCTTTCCCTTCTGACAAAGTTCTTGCGTTATCTTTTTTGAACCCTCGGCCATGACCTGAATCGCCTTTCCTTTCTCCCTGTCTCTAATAAGATTCTCTATCGTTTTTCCTCCTGCTCGGGCGACTTCATCACGAGAAATGTCGGGCTTAAAAGGGGGTGATCCTAATATCCCTGTATCCATTACCAAGGTCCGATGCCCCTTGCTTTCGATCAAGTTCTTCAGATATTGAGTTTCAGGCCCCTTTGTATCCAACGTAGCAATGATTAGAATTGCCTTTAAAGGTCTTCCATTCATCACCAAGCCTTTGTATAGATGGCAGTCACATCCTCTTTGCTTAAATTTCTTGGATTGGGAACGAAGAGTCGAGACTGTTTCATCCCACCCTCCACCAATTTCGGAATGCTCTCTTTGGGGATTCCGTAATCTCTGAGATGGTAAGAAATATTAACCCTCTCTAATAGCCTCTTTACTGCAGTCACACTTCTCTCTGCAGCCTCAAAGGAATTTAGTCCTTCTATAGGCTCACCCATGGCTCCTGCAATGGCTGAATATTTTTTAATATTCCCGATGAGGTTAAATTCCATAACATGGGGAAGGATCATCCCATTTGATCTGCCATGATTTTGGTGGAACTCTGTTCCAATGGGGTAGGCCAGGGCGTGAACTGCCCCCAACCCTCCACTGGTAATGGACATTCCTGCAAGTAGTGCAGCCAAAGACATATCGTAGCGGGCGCTCAAGTCCTCTCCCTTAGAGTAGGCTCTGGGAAGGCTCTGAGAAATCAATCGAATGGCTTCAAGGGCTAAGAGATCCGAAAATGGTGTGGCATTAAAAGACACAAATGATTCGATCGCATGAACAAGGGCATCCACTCCTGTATCTGCAGTTACTTTCGGAGGCATGGAGACCGTCAACATCGGGTCAATAATGGCTAAATCTGGTAAGTTGTAATTACTATAAGAAACCTTCTTTATCCCCTCTTCCTCGTCCGTAACAACAAAGGCTCGTGTAGCCTCAGCCCCTGTTCCCCCTGTGGTGGGAATAAGAATTTTAGGTAGTCCCCTTTTGGGAATGACATCCATTCCACATATCTCTCTCACAGAGCCCCCCCGGGTTCCCATGATGGCTGCCCCTTTGGCGGTATCCATAGAACTTCCCCCTCCTAATCCAACGATGAGATCATATCCGCCTTTTCGGACAAATTCCGAGCACTCATCCACCACTCTTACGGGGGGTTCAGCCTCTACCTTTCCAAATATCTCAACTTCAATCCCTTCCTTCTTCAGTGGATCTTTTATCCGATCCACCAGACCTGCGCTTAGCACTCCCTGGTCTGTAATAATACACACCTTTGATCCTCCTAATTTCTTAGCCTCCATTCCTATTCTCTCCACTGCATTGAAACCAATGAGAATCATGGTTGGAGAGAAGAAAGAACATATCCTGTTTTTTTGTGACTCCTCCATCTCCCTCCTCCTCTCTTTCAGCCTTCCCTGACGATTCTGTTTAGATTGTAGAAATCCTCTTTTAGGTGGAGATAGACTTTCTTATATAACTCGAATAACTTCTGATATCTCTCGTGCACCTCTTTATGGGGTTCATAAACTCTTTCGATCTTAACCACTCGATCTGCTGCCTCCACCATGTCAGGATAGATACCCACCGCAAACCCCGCAAGGATAGCATTTCCCAACGCTTCGCTCTCTTTTACCTTGACGACATGAACAGGTTTATTGCACATATCCGCATGGATCTGAGCCCAGAGTCTACTTTTTGCCCCTCCCCCTGAAAGAAAGATCTCATCAATCTTTAAACCTAATTCCTCCTCATAGATGTTAAGATTATGGAGGAATGAGTAGGCAACTCCTTCCAGAATCGCTCTAATCACATCATTACGCGTATGAGAAACAGATAGACCAAAGAGGACTCCTCGTGAATATGGGTCCCAGATTGGGCTCCGCTCTCCGGAGAGGTAGGGGAGATAGATGATTCCATTGGCTCCAGGAGGGGATTGGGCTGCCTCTTCATCAAATAGATCAAATGGGTTTCTTCCCATAAACTGGGCAAGCGTCACCTCTTGCTGTCCAAAGAGGTCCCTAAACCATTTTATTGAAAGTCCACTGGAATCTGTTGCTCCCAGTGTAAACCAGCAATTTGGAACCGCATGACAGCAGTTAATAAACCTCGAATCAAAAAGAGGTTTTCCCTGAACCACACAGGGTCTCCCCACAGTTCCTATGACGTGAAACGTCCTGCCTGGAGCCACAGCCCTCGTCCCAATTCCAGCAGCAGGAGTGTCCGCCATCCCTCCTGTCACAGGTGTATGAGGAGCGAGACCAGTAAGATGAGAAGCCCTTTGAGTAATTTCTCCAACCACCTCCCAGGAGGGACAAAGTCTTGGTAGTTTTTCAATAGGGATGGCCATTGCATTGCAAAGTTTCTCTGACCAGACCTGTTTCCTTTTTGTATCAAAAAGGCAGGTCCAACTTGCCCTCGACCACTCCATGGTAAACTCACCCGTCAATCTTTGAACAACAAACCCTCCGGGCCAGAGAAACTTATAGGTTCTTTCAAACAGACCAGGCTCATTTTCCTTAATCCACAGGATGATAGGCGCAGAGGTGCCCCCTGCAGCAGCCCGATTCCCATTAATCTCAAAGACCTCATGGCCAAAGTTTTCATTGATCCATCTCGCCTGTTCTACAGTCCTTTTATCGAGTTGCATGATTGCTTTTCTTAAGGGACGGCCTTCTTGATCAACTGGAACAAGGGCATTGGTACAACTGATGGAGACGCCTGCAACCTCCTTTGGATCAATCTTGCTTTCTGAAAGCACCTGTTGGATGGTCTCCACCGTAGCCTTCCACCAACCATCCTCTGGATCCTGCTCAACCCATGAGGGCCTTGGGAAAAGAAGAGGATACTCTCGATAGGCCTTACTAACAGAATCGCCTTCAATTCCAATCAATTCTGTTTTACACCCCGTTGTCCCAACATCAACTCCTAAAAGGTAACGTTGATTTCCTCTCGGTGCCATGGATAAGGATATCCTTACTTTTTAAGAGGAGAGCCATCCTCCATCAACTGGAATAATTTGACCGGTAATATAATCCGATGCCTCTGAACTTAAAAAGACCACTGTTCCTGCTAAATCATCAGGGACTCCTGTCCTCCCCATTGGAATTCGACCGAGGATCCACTTCTTCCTTTCTTCATTTTTAAATAGGGCTTCTGTCATGGCGGTAAGATAGTATCCTGGAAGAACCGCATTGACATTGATGTGGTAGGGAGCCCACTCGACCGCCAGGGCTTTTGTCAATTGAGCAACTCCTCCTTTGCTCGCACCATAGATAGAGATATTGGGTAGTCCGATCACACTGGTAAGCGAGGCCACATTAATGATCTTCCCTTTTCCCTGTTGAGCCATCTGCCTTCCTACGGCTTGGCAGGCAAAAAAGACAGATTTCAGATTAACAGACATCAGACCATCCCAATCCTGCTCAGTCATTTCGAAGGCAGGTTTCCTTACCTGGGTGCCTTGGCTATTGATCAGGATGTCGATCCTGCCAAATGTTTCGATCACTCGGTTCACCACAACCTCAATCTCTGAAGGCTTAGAAATATCATTAGGAAGAATAAGGCATCTACGGTTTAACTCCTTCACTTCCTGGGAAAACGCCTCTAATAAAGAGCGGGTTCTTGCAACAAGGGCTAAATCTGCTCCTGCCTCAGCCAAAGCCTTAGCCATTCCCTGACCTAATCCTCGGCTTGCTCCAATGACAATGGCCGTCTTTCCAGCCAATGAGAATTTATTCAGTACCATAACCTTCCTTCCCTTTCGAGATGATCTTCGTTCTTATCACTAAAATGGCCTAAAACTTCTGTTCACATATTCTCGATTCTTGATCTCAACTTTAATCTTTTTTACTTCCTCTAAAAATTCAGCCATCAATTTCGCCTTTGCATAGATGAGTTTTTCCCCTTTTTCTGCAGAGGCGGTAAATGGATTTCCTGGAAAGCCAATCAATCCTGTATCGCTATATTCCTGATGTTCCATCGGCACCCATGCCACATCCTTTCCATTCATTGTAAGGTAAGGAGAACCATTGACCTTTGTAAACTTGTTACTCACCTCTGTGATCCATTTGGGTGGATGGGTATACTCTTTCTGAACCCGCTCTAAATGGACCAACTTCTTCCCATATAACTTTTCAAAATAGAGGCACTCTGAGGTCTCTACCTCACTTCCATGCCAACCTGGGGCTTCAAGGGGAGGATTCTCAATAATCCCTTGATCTCCCAAAAGGGCAGGTACTGCCTCAGCATCGTTTCGATAACAACAAACAAAACAGTTTGTCTCATAGCGCAGTGCTCTTAGGGCAGGATCGACCGCCTTCATATTGGAGGTGTGACCTGTTGCGAATACCAATTTATTAAATCCATTGTGTATCAGACACCGGCCTATCTCATAAAGCATATTCTGATAAGTGGTAGCACTGAAAGTTATAGTTCCTGAGCCAATTCCCGGTGGATGGAGATGTTGAGGAGAATAGCCAATGGGGATTAGAGGCATATAAGGGACATTCGCCATCTCCGCAGCAATTTGACAGGGTAGTTCTGTAGCAATGCTATCCGTGCATACCGGGCAATGTCTTCCGTGTTGTTCCATGCTTCCCAGAGGAATGATCACAACGTCCGTCTCCTTTAGCCATTCCCTCACTTCCAAATACCCACAACGAAAAAGATTATAAATCTTTCCCTCTTTGACCTCTTTCTTTAATTCGTACTCCATAATAATCCCACCTCCAAGGTTTTAAAAGGCATCCCTTTTTTTTATTCCCTTATGATGTTTTCTTCCTTTACCTTCTCAAGCGACTGGAGAAGAAGCAACCGTGCTTCTTCCACTGTGACACTTCTAAACCTTGCAACATCTTTTGGTTTTAACTGCGCCATCCGATCCATATCGACAGTAATCAGACAAGCAATCTTTACATACCCTCCCATGGTCACGCCATCTGGCCCCAGGCAGATCGGCTCCTTCCCTGCAGGGATCTGGATCGCTCCAATGGCATTCCCATCATCGACAATATTAGAAGGATCAAGACCAGCATCCTTGGATTGGGGTCTCTCCTTAAAAAAGAGTTGAGGCCCCTCAAACCGGTAACCTACCCTATTGGAACGGAGTGAAACCCGATAAGGCGTATTTAAAAAGACCTCAATACTCTCCTCTTTTACATGATCATCTTGAGGACCAAGGACAACCCTTAGTTCCTGTTCAGATCCACTTTCAGGTAGGAGAGATTCCTTTACCTTCCTCCCCTTTAACGAATCGAGAGGTGCTCTGGGAAGGCCTATTGGAATGAGGTCTCCCTTCTTTAAGGCCCTGCCACGAATCCCTCCTAACCCTCCCAACGTATAGGTGGACTTTGATCCAAGAATAGGTGGCACATCCACGCCACCTGCTATGCACAAATATCCTCTCCACCCATGGTTAGGCTTCTCAATGGAAAGGAGGTCTCCTTCTCTTAAGTAGATGGTGTGCCATAGTGGAATTGGACTTCCATTCAATTTGGCGGAGAAATTTGCTCCTGTCAGGGCAATGACAGTCTCTCTTAAAACCCTCACCTTCATTCCGATGGCAGTCATCTCAATCCCTGCTTCATTCAGAGGGTTCTTAACGAGTAAGTTTCCCATCCGAAGGGCAAATCTATCCATTGCACCGGAGGGAGGGATTCCACTTGCAAAGTATCCCTTCCTTCCCAAGTCCTGTATCGTTGTAAAAATTCCAGGCTCAATCACTTCAAACACCGGCTGGCTCACCCATTCCTCCTATAGAGAGAAAACCTCTTGTTTAATCTTGTATTCGTAACTGCACTCCCAAACCTTCTGACGGATATAATCGAACTCCTCCACATCTACTTGAACAAATTTTATTCGATCCCCAATCCTTAGTAGTACTGGAGAGGTTTCAAAAATGGAGAGGCTTTGAAATCGGTCATAAATGGGAACAGGAGTAAGCCCCATCATCTGGTACCCTCCAGGGCTAACCACAGGATAAATAGCAGTGATACTTCCTCCCAAAGCAATCGTGCCCATGGGGGTGTAAATTCGAGGAGAGGTGTATTTGGGGACAGAAAGTAAGAGACGGGGTTTTAACTGCATCAATTGAGGCGATCCGGGTGTAAATCCAACCATTCCCACCCAATGGATCGTTTCCGAATGGATCCTAACTACCTCCTCAGGGGTGATATGATTGCTTTTTGCAATAAAATCAAGATCAGGACCCCACCTCCCCCCGTATTTCACCGGCAGTTCAATAAGTCGGGACGGAACTTCCCTGACCTCAGGAATCTTTTCAACAACCTTTTTCAACTCCGAAATAAGGTCTTTCGTACTGATTATTGTTGAATCATAATGAAGGAGAAGGGATCTCCATCCAGGAAATGTTTCAATAAAACCCTTAATCCTGGCTTCCTTAATCGCCATATCAAGGGCAATGACCTTAAAATTGGCTTCCAAAGTCATTTCATCGCCAATTTCAATGGTAAGGTATTGGTCTCCTGAATAGAGATAGCGCGGCGATTCATAAATCATAGGGGGAAACCTTTCTTAGAATTTATGGAAAAGAATGGTATCGAAGGGGTATGATTTTTACCCCATTTTTTTCTAATTCCCTTCTTACTTTCTGAACAATCTCTGGGCTTCGGGGGTTATCCCCGTGGAAGCAGATGCTTTTCCCTTTGACCTCAATCTCTTTTCCATCAGAGGCAGTGACCTTACCCTCTAAAACCATCTTTAATACCTTTTTAACAGTTGCCTCTGGATCTATCTCTCCATGAACCTTTTTAATAAAGGTAGTTCCATCTGGAGCATAATCGAGATCTGCATAGTACTCGCCTGCCACTCGAATTCCTTTTGCAAGTGCCATTTGGTAGGGGATCGTATTATAAAGGGCCAAGAAAATGGGTTCTGGCTTAATCTCTTGAATCGCATCCACAATCCCCTGCGCCAGGGCTTCGTCCTTCCACGCCATATTATAGAGTTGACCGTGTGGTTTCACATGTTGGAGTTCAATGTCCACTGCCTGACAGAAGGCCTTTAAGGCACCGACCTGATAGAGAATATAATCCTTTGCCTCAGCAGGTGTCACTTCCAACCTTCTTCTTCCGAATCCAATCAAATCTGGATACCCTGGATGTGCACCTACCGAGATCCCATATTTTTTAGCCAGATTGACCGTCTTCCTCATTACATGAGGATCCCCTCCATGAAACCCACATCCAATGCTGACTGAAGTCACATATTTCATCATCTCTTCATCGTTGCCAATCTTATAAATACCAAAACTTTCACCCATATCGCAATTGAGGTCGATTTCAATAGCCATATCTTTAACTCCTTTTTGAAGTCATTTAATAATTAAACCACCATCAATGGTAAGGGTAATTCCATTGACAAAATCGGATTCATCGGAGGCCAGGTAGACCGCTGCTGGTGCAATATCCGAAACCTTTCCAACTCTTCCATAAGGGGTATTTTCAATCCGTGACTTCAGGTATTCAGGATCCCTTAAGAGGTGCTCATTGAGTGGGGTTTCAATATCCCCTGGGGCAAGGTCGTTTACATTAATCTTCAGGGGTGCCAGTTCCATGGCCAGGGCCTTGGTCATTCCCATGATTCCTCCCTTTGAGGCACAATAGGCAACGCTGTTTGGGAAACCGATTTGTCCCGCAATAGAAGCTATGTTAATAATCTTCCCTTTTCCTTGCTTCAGCATTTCTGGAACAGCCCTTTGGATGCAGAGAAAACTACCCTTTAGATTGATATTGATCGTATCATCCCAGATCTTTTCAGTATGATGAGCCAAATCTGCACTGAAGAGTACTCCTGCACTATTAACTAAGATGTCAAGTCTCTGAAAGGTCTCTACCGTGGTCTTGACCATCCTATCCACATCCGAGATTTTTGAAACATCTCCTGAGATGGCAATCGCCTCCCCCCCATTCTTCTTAATCTCATCGACCACCTCCTGTAGTTTCTCCTTTCTTCTACCCGTGACGGCCACCTTTGCCCCTTCTTTTGCAAACTCCAGGGCAATGGCCTTTCCGATTCCTGTTCCACCCCCTGTGACTAACGCTACTTTTCCCTTCAATCTCATCGTTAACCTCCTGTTAGTCTGATTTTCTGTTCAATCGTTTGTGCAAAATATACCTCTTATCTCCTTGAAAATAGAGAAGGTTATCATTTTATCGGAAGGATTAGAAAGTTTCAAAAAGCGTAAGCCTTGCCCAAAAATAATTTAAAAAACTTAGTTAACTATTTTGAATTCTTAAAAATTTTTTAATTTTTTATTCCTCAGTCAATTTTACCTTAACCTATTTTTGAAATATTTATCTTCATTTTTTATTTTTGTCAACACTTTTTTTCTTGACATTTAAAAAATTATATGAATAAATTGTGCTAACGTTTGCACATAAAGGAGGGAATTTATGAAATCTCCTCACGACGAACGCTATTATGAAAAATTCAATTTCTCTGAAGCCCCTAAAATCGTGACCCCACCTCCTGGCCCTAAAGCCAAAGCCCTTTTGGCAAGACAAAAGAAAGTAGACTCAAATGTTTTGGTCTACCCTTCCCAGATCCCCCTTGCCCCTGAAAAGGGGTTGGGGGCCACGGTAATGGATGCTGACCAGAATTATTACATTGATTTTAGTGGGGGGGTTGGGGTGCTTAATGTGGGACACTCGAACCCAGAGGTGGTGGATGCCATCAAAACCCAGGCTGAAAAATTAACCCATGCCTTAGATTTTCCAGGTCTTCCCCGACTGTTGCTTTCAGAAAAATTGGTCGAGATCGCCCCAGGGGAGTTGAAAGAGAAATCAAAGATATTTCAATGTGGGCCCACAGGTGCAGATGCTGTGGAGGCAGCTATCAAATTGGCAAAATACCACACCAAAAAACCTGGCGTTATCTCATTTGAAGGGGGATGGCATGGAGTGACAGGAGCCGGCCTCGCAGCAACTGGTAAGAGGGGATCTAAGGAGCATTTCTTACCTTTAATGCCTGAAGTCTACATCATTCCTTATGCCTATTGCTACCGCTGTGCCTTTGGAATGACATACCCTTCCTGTGACCTTCAGTGTGCAAAATACCTTGAACATGTCATTCGAGATCCTGATTCAGGAGCAACCCGACCAGGAAGTCTATTAATTGAACCCATTCAGGGAGAAGGAGGAATTGTTGTGCCACCCGATGGGTACCTTCAGGAGGTAAGACGGATCTGTACTAAATATGGCCTGATCCTTATAATCGATGAAATCCAAACTGGATTTGCAAGGACAGGCAGGATGTTCTGCTGTGAGAATTGGGGGGTAACCCCTGATATTCTGTGTATATCAAAGACGATGGGGGGTGGCCTTCCCCTTGCTGCCCTAATTATCAAAGAAGATATCGATACATGGACCTCTGGTGCCCATGTGGGTACCTTTAGAGGAAATTTGCTCTCCTGCGCTGCTGGGCTTGCCTCGATCCATTTTATTGAGAAGAACGAACTATGCTCGAGGGCTAATGAATTGGGACAAAATGCATTGGTTCGTTTAAAGGAAGTGGCTGAGAAGAGTAAATTTATTGGTGATGTGAGAGGAAAAGGACTCTATATTGGTCTCGAATTTGTAAAGGATAAGAAGACAAAGGAACCAGCACCAGAAATCCTAAAAGAGGTCCAGGAGAGATGCTTCCAGAAAGGAGTAATTCTATGGAAGGGAGGAAGATGGAACAATGTCGCCCGATTTATGCCCGCGTTGGTCATTACCGAAGGACTTCTTGCAGAAGGAATCGATATTTTTGAAGAAGTCATTCAATCGATAAATCAAAAGTAGGGAGTGGGAAGTCAATTTGGTTATGGGAGATTGCTTTACGTATTGATTCAATTCATGTCATTATGGTAATAAAGAGTGAGAAAAAAACCATGGAGGTAAAACCATGAACCCGAGAAAATATCTTGACCCCGAAATAGAGACCATGGATAGGGAAAGGTTGGAAGCCCTTCAACTCAGGCGGTTAAAAAACCAACTCAAAAGGTGTTATCAAGGATCTGAATTCTATCGAAGGAAATTTAAGGAAGCAGGGATCAAACCTGAAGACATCCGATCTTTAAATGATGTCATCCATCTCCCCATGGTGACCAAACCAGAACTTCGTGAAGAACAACAGACCTATCCACCTTTTGGACGATACACCCTCGCCCCTCCAAAGGCATGGGCAGAGCTCCATCCCTCTACAGGAACAACAGGAGCCCCTGTCAATACCATCTGGTCCTTTAACGACGTAAAAAATATCTCCCACTGGACTGCCCGAACCATGTGGACCTTTGGTGTTCGGCCGGGTGATATTATTCAAAATGGATTTAGTTATGGGCTCTGGGTGGCAGGCATGTCCACTCATTATGCAGCGAGAGAACTGGGCTGTTTTGTCATCCCCATTGGTGCAGCCATGACAGAGCGTCAGATCGATTATCTCTTAAACCCTGGTTCTACAGTTCTTCTCTGCACCCCTTCTTACGCTTTACATATTGCTGAGAGGTTGAAACAACGTGGAATTTCACCTGAAGATATCCGACTGAGGATTGGCTGTTTTGGTGGGGAAGCTGGGGCCGAGGTCCCTGCTACCCGTGAGAAGATAGAAAAGGGGTTAGGAATTGAGGCCTATGACTACTTCGGGTTGGCTGAAATTGGTCCAACCATTGCCTCAGAATGCTCCTACAAAGCAGGAATCCATTGGGTCGAAGACCACCTCCTGATCGAAATCATTCATCCTGAAACCAAGAAGCCCTGCAATCCAGGTGAGGTGGGTGTTCTGGTCATCACACACCTTACCAAAGAGGCCACACCCATGATCCGTTACTGGACCAATGACTTAGCCATTCTGGATAAGAAGAAATGCAAATGTGGTCGAACCCATGCCCGATCGGTGGGAGGGATTTTAGGCAGGGCAGACGATATGATCATCTATAAGGGAGCAAAATTTTATCCGGTTCAAGTTGAGAAGGTCGTTAGAAGTTTCACCCAACTCTCTGACGAATTTTGCATTGAACTAACCACCGATCCTCAATTGGGGACGGATGTGGTCACTGTTGTTGTAGAAGCCCAAAAGGAAGAAGAGATCCCAGAGGTCACCCCACTTTTAAAGAATCAATTAAAAGAGGAATGCTCGGTTACACCTGAGATTCGCTTTGTTCCTTTTGGGACCCTCGAACGGACAACCTTTAAAGCAAAAAGGATCATCGATAAAAGGGAGAAGAGAAATCCCTCTTAATGGGGACTCTTTTAAAGAAAGGAAGAAATGTTTTCTCTAAATGGAAAGACGGCCATTGTCACAGGAGCAAGCAGAGGGATTGGTAAAGCCATTGCAGTAGGGTTTGCAAGGGCAGGGGCGGATCTGGTTTTAGTGAGTAGAAACCTTACTGCCCTTCAAGAAGTAGGAAGGGAGATTGAATCTCTCGGTCGGAAGGTCTTCCCCATCTCTGTAGATATTGGAAACCCTGAAGAAATAAAAAGAGGTGTTGACTCTGCCTTGAAGGTTTTTCCAAGGATCGATATTCTGGTCAACAATGCAGGGATCAGTCCTGTCTTAAAGAAATCTGAAGAGATGGATCTTAAAGAGTGGGAGGAGATCATTCGGGTCAATTTGACTGGTACCTTCCTCTTCTGTCTGGAAGTAGGCCGGGTGATGATCCGACAGGGAGGAGGAAAGATCATCAATATGGTCTCAGTGGGTGCAGTAGTGGGGTTTCCCAGGCAGGTAGGTTATTGTGCAAGCAAGGGTGGGATTTTACAATTGACAAGGGTTTTAGCCCTGGATTGGCAGAGATACAATATTCAGGTCAATGCCATAGGGCCTGCTTATATGGAGACCGAATTGACAAAAGGGATGAGAGAATCGAAAATTATTTCTGAAAACCTACTCCGAAGGACCCCCATGGGAAGGTTTGGCAAACCAGAGGAGGTGGTTGGAGCAGCCATCTACCTTGCCTCAGATGCCTCCAGTTATGTGACTGGACAAACGCTCTTTGTGGATGGAGGATGGTTAGCCTATTAGGTCTTCCTCATGAAATATTATCGTACCACACTAAAGGATATTGCAAAGATAATCAATCTTTCACCCTCCACCGTATCGAGAGCCCTTAACAATCATCCACGAATTAGCCAAAAGACAAAAGAAGAGGTTCTCAAGATCTCAAAACAAATGGGTTACACGCCCAATCTCTTTGCCAGGGGCCTGGTTAAAAAGAAGACCTATCTGATCGGATTGCTGGTTTATGATTTTTGTAACCCTTTTTATGCCGAACTCACCCGTTCCATCCAAGAGACCTCAAAGGAGTTTGGATACTGGATCATCCAGGCCAGTACCGATGATGACCCCGAAAAAGCAGACCTCTTGATTCATTCTATGATTAAATTGGGTGTTGAGGGAATCATATTTGCCTCCTGTAAACTTCATGATCGATCGGTTGAAAAACTTATCGATGACCATTTCCCCGTGGTACTGTTGAATCGAAGATTGAAAAAGGATAAGGGGGATTACATCGTTCTCGATAATATCTATGGAGCCTACCTTGTTGTTAACCATCTGATTCACCTCGGCTACCGAAGAATTGGAATGATCGGAGGCCCTCGAAATGTCTCCACAAGCATTGACCGATATCGGGGCTATATCAAAGCCCTGAAAGAAAAAGGGTTGGAGTTAGATGAGGATCTCGTCCGGCATGGTTACTTCTCCCAAGAGACCGGATACAAGTTTGCCAAAATGATGATGAATCTCCTTCGACCACCCGAAGCCATTTTTTGTGGGGATGATTATATTGCCTTAGGTTCAATGAAGGCCCTAGGTGAGATGGGGGTGAGGGTGCCTGAAGATGTCGCCCTCGTGGGGTTTGACGATTCGGAGATCTCCTCACATCCCCTCATTCAACTCACCACGGTGAGCCAGAATGTTAGGGAGATGGGAAGATTGGGGGCTAAAACCATTGTGGAACGAATTGAAGGGAAGTTGAAATCCCCTCAAAAAATCCTTTTACAACCTCATCTGATTATCAGAAATTCCTGTGGTTATAACCTTCATTCAGGGGCCACTCGTTTTCAGCCTTCCTCCCTTCCTGGAAAGACAACAATGTCCTGGGATCCTTTTTAAAGACTTATTCATTCAAAACCCATTTCATTTCTTCGAAGGTAAGGGTCTCTCTAAGACCGCTCCCCGATCCACCGGGCCAACCAGGGAGGGGTAGAGTTTTCCTAAAAACCCTTTCTCAAAGGGGCGAGGAGGAGGTTGGGGTTTAACCCGAGTCTTCATCTCTTCTTCTGAAACCTCTACTGTAATCTCCTTCCGAGGAATACTATAATGAATGATATCCCCATCCTGAAGGAAAGCAATGGGCCCTTCATCAGCCGCCTCAGGTGAGACATGCCCAATGGCTGGGCCTCGATTCCAACCAGAAAATCTTCCGTCCGTCACCAAGGCCACTGACCGATCCAGACCCATCCCGCAAAGTATGGTCTGAAAAGTATACATCTCTCGCATCCCAGGACCTCCTTTGGGTCCTTCATACCTGATGACCACCACATCCCCTGGCGCAATTCTATGATTCCATAACGCCTCCTTGGCTTCATCTTCACTATTAAAGACCTTGGCTGGCCCCCGATGTTCAAACATCTCCGAAACAACGGCTGTCTGCTTGACCACTGCTCCCTGTGGAGCAAGATTCCCTTTAAGGACGGCAATCGCCCCCTTTTCAAAGATAGGATTCTTAAGAGGCCTAATGACTTTAGGATTCAAATTTACAATCTCCTTTATATTTTCCCCTAAGGGTTTCCCCGTGACGGTTATCACTTCTTTATGAAGAATCTCCCCAAGTTCCTTCATCACAGCAGGGATACCGCCAGCTTCATCTAAGTCTTCCATAGTAAAATTAGAACCTCCTGTGATATTGACGAGATGAGGAACCCTTTCTGAGATCTTATTCCAATGGTCTAAGGGCAACTCCAGACCTAATTCGCCCGCGATAGCGGGGAGATGAATCACCGCATTGGTAGATCCCCCTATGGCTGAGTGGATGGCCATTGCATTCTCAAATGCTTTAAAGGTCATAATATCCTTAGGTCGAATATCTTGCTGAACCAGATCCACCACCCTTCGGCCAGCCTCTTTAGCCAGTCGTAAAAGGGAGGAACGGACAGCACATTGAGTCCCATTGGTTGGAAGCGACATCCCCAATGCCTCTGTCAAACAACACATGGTATTGGCTGTTCCCATTATGCAACAAGCACCCCAAGAGGGACAGGCACCCTCTTCAATTGCCCTAAACTGGGCATCGGTGAGAAGTCCATCCTTCCAGAGTGGATATTGTTCATTAATGGATTGGGTTTCAATGGGCTGTCTCCCATATCTTCCCCTTACCATGTACCCCCCTGTGACCATGATCGAAGGGAGGTTGATTCGTGCCAAAGCCATGAGTTGTCCTGGGACAATCTTATCGCAGGTGGAGATGGCGACAATTCCATCCACCCTCTGCGATTCCACCATCATTTCAATCGATGCGGCAATAATATCCCTGCTTGGGAGAATCCAGTGCATCCCCACTGTCCCATCGGCCAATCCATCACATGCCCCAATATGATTGAACTCAATAGGCATTCCCCCTGCCTGCCAGATGCCAACCTTTACAGCCTCACTAATTGAACGTAAATGATAATGCCCTGGGGTGAATTCATTCCAGGAGTTTGCGATTGCAATAAACGGACGGTTTAAATCTTCATCGTCAAAATGCATCGCCTTCAAAAGGGCCCTTCTCTCATAAAAGGAATCCTCAGGAACTTGACGGCTATTCAATCTCTTAAGATCAAAATCTTTTTTCATTTTCACTCTCTCTTAAGAAGTAGGAAACCCTACTTCCTCAGTTTAAGCGGTATATCCTCCATCGACCAGGAGGGTTGTTCCGGTCACGTAACTGGACGCATCGGAGGCAAGAAAAACTGCTGCCCCAATTAAATCTTCAGGTTCACTATGGCGTCCAAGAGGAACACCCTTCAATTTAGGTTCATAAAACTCCTTTTTTTGAGCAAATAAGGGTTCATTTAAAACGGTATTAACAAAACAGGGAGCAAGGGAGTTGACACGAATTTTATACTTTCCCCACTCCCTGGCCAAAACCTTGGTAATACTATAAAGGGCAGCCTTACTTGGACAATACGCCCCTATATTGACCTCGACCTTCTGGACAACCTCAGAGGTGACATTGATAATACTTCCACCCCATCCTTGTTCGATCATCACCTGCCCTACCTTCTGGGAGAGGAAGAAAGCCCCTTTTGCATTGGTATCCATCACTAAGTCCCAGCTCTTCTCATCGACTTCTAAGGCCGGGGCCACAAGCAGAGCCCCGGCATTATTGACAAGAATATCAATCCGTTTAAACGTCTTTTTCACCTCTTTTACAAAACCCTCAAACTCTGAAACTTGGGTCAAATCAAGAAACATGGGTTGGGCTTTTCGTCCTATCTTTTCAATTTCCTGAGCCACCTGTTTTAACTCGCCTTTGGAGCGGGCGCCAAGAGCAACATCTGCTCCATGCTGGGCTAAACCTATTGCAATACTCTTTCCTATTCCCCTTCCTGCACCTGTAACAATGGCTACCTTTCCTGTTAAATCGAATAGTTGAGTTGACATCTTCTTCCTCCTTTTACTTGGAATTCATTAGGTTCAATAGGGCAAGACCAAATCATGAGCTCCCTTAGCAGAGCTTTTAAGATAGGCGGCATGTTTATCCATGATCTCATAGACAATGGAAGCAATTTTCACTTTCTCTCTAATAAAATCCTTGTGCCATGCTTCTGAAATCCATGGCTTATAAATCTCTCCCTCAGAGCTACCCGGCTCGATTTTAAAGTAGCAGGGAGAGGAAATCCGTCCAATTTCAGGCGCCTCATAAACCCTAAACATCCCTCCAAAGGAGTCCACCACCATCAGGTAGACATCCAGAGGAATGTTCACAGCCCGTCTAATGCTTGCTAAAATGGGAAGGGAGACATCGGATGAGGGGTTCATCGTATTTGCGCCAAGGGATTCAATGAGTTTTGCTCCGGCTGCACTGCAGTGTCCACCAAAGACCGAAAATTTAAAAATCGTTTCTTTGGGAATAAAACCCTCTTCTCTCATCTTATTCAGGATGAAAAGCAATCCCTCATCATAAACCAGAAATCCCCTGAACCCAGCCTCAATATTTCTCATCATATCCGCAATCCAATAGGTAATATGATCCGACCCCCTTAACCGGAAACCCTGCATGGCTCCTTCGTAGTTTGACGACTCCTTTGATCCCGGATCCCATGCCTTCCTGGGTCCAACGCTCACAATGACCTCTATTTTTTCTTCACGAGCCATTTGTGCTATGGCCTTCAGTTCTTGAAAATCGCAAAAGGTTGATCCCCCAACGGTTGCAATTGCCCTATGGATTACGACCCCTCTTTTTCTTGCCTCCTGGATCATCGCCTCCATTGTTGAAGCTCTCTCAACACCAGCAATCTCCATCCGATAGTTCGCCCCATCCGGAAAGGTCTTCTCAGAATGAGGTAGATCATGGAGGTCGCGGCCAGGAATCCCCCATCTCTCCATAAATTCTCGAATCTTCTCCATCACCCTGTCCATAAGTGATTATCCCCTTCCTTCTCTTAAAGATCTCAGCCATTCATCCAATCTTTCCTTTTCTCCCTCAATCATAGGATAAGTATGACGATCCTCGGGAAATTTCGACTCCTTAACCTCTCTTACATAGGTCTGCATCGCCTTGAATATCTCCTCTGCCAAATTGGCATACTTCTTTACAAACTTTGGGGTAAAGGCCTCGAAGAGACCCAACATATCACTCACAATCAGTAGTTGTCCGTCCACAAATGGCCCTGCGCCAATACCATAGACCGGTATTTTGAGATCCTCTGAGATAAACCGACCTACCTCAGGGGGAACCGCCTCTAATAATAAAAAGGATGCACCTGCTTCTTGAATTGCTCTGGCATCAAGAATTAATTCATAAGCAGTCTCTGCGGTTCTGCCCTGTGCTTTAAAGCCTCCCATCTGTCCAGAACTTTGAGGCGTAAGACCAATATGACCACAAACAACCATCCCTGCCTCTACAATAGCCCTGATCATAGGCACTACTCGACGACCTCCTTCAAGTTTAATTGCGTCTACACCTGCTTTTTTAAAAAACCTACCTGCATTTCTCACCGCCTCTGCTGGTATGATCTGATAGGAGAGGAATGGCATATCCCCCATGACAAAAGTATTCGGGGCTCCCCGGCGAACCGCCTCTGAATGGACAATACATTGATCCATGGTCACGGGTATCGTTCCTCCTGGATAACCATAGACACACATGCCCATGGAGTCTCCGACCAGAATCATATCTACCCCCGCCTTTTCTGCCAATTGGGCTGTTGGGAAGTCATAACTCGTAAGCCAGGCCACTTTTTGACCCTCCTGCTTCATCCTCTGGAAATCCAACACATTCTTCTTCATCTCCTTACCCCCTTCCCTTCTTTATTTCCGATATCCCAACCTTTTTGAAATCCCCAAAGAAGCCTCCAATAAGGGCTCCTTCAATTCTTTTATCTTCTGCCTTGTTAAACGAACCGAAGGAGCAGAAATACTGATAGCAGCAATCACCTTTCCTGTAAGATCTCTGATGGGGGCACCGATGCAATGAATTCCTTCGCTAAGTTCTTCCAGATCGGTGGAATACCCTTCTCTCCTCACCGTTTGGATCACCTTTTCCAATACCCTGGGATCTGTTATCGTCTTCTTGGTATAGGGAATTAATTTGGTTGATTTTAAATAGGTTTTTAGTTCTTGATCGCTTAACCCTGAGAGGAGTACCTTTCCCAATGCGGTGCAATGGAGTGGATCTGTTCTACCAATGGGTTGGTCAAGTTTTAAATAATGGGGGCTTTCAATCTTATCTATATATAATACTTTTTGGCCAAACATCACGGCAAGGTTGACATTCTCCTTACACCGTTGAGCAAGCCTTGCCATAAATGGTCGAGAGACTTCAGATAGTTGATTCCGTTGCGGGATGGTGTTCCCAAGAATAAAGATCTTAAAACTGAGGCGATATTTTAAATCATTGTCTCTTTCTACGTATCCCATCTTTTGGAATGTTGAAAGAAGACGGTAAAGGTTACTTCGGGTAAGGTTTGATTCGTTGAGGATTTCCGAGGCCCGAACAGGTTGCCTCCCACCTATGATCTCTAATAGCCTAAAGGCCTTCTGGACAGTGGTAGAAAGGGGATATAATTGGGGTTTCATTATATTAGACAAAGTCCTAAATATTAGTACTACCTCTTAACCCGATACAAACGAATTGTCAAGAATATTTTGGGTTGATTTTTTATTGGATTCTATGCAACGATGAGGCTAGATGAGAAAAGTTGAGTTTCGTGGATATCTTTATATTTTGATTGGATCGACCCTATGGGGAGTCTCAAGCGTGGTGGCTAAATCCCTCTTTAAGATTGGCCTCCCACCCAAAGAACTTGTGCTCATCCGTCTCGTTCTTTCAACCCTTACCCTCCTTCTATGCCTTCTCCTTTTCTCTTCTAAACGTCTTGCCATTTCCATCAAAGACCTTACCTATTTTCTCATTTTGGGTCTCGTTGGGGTGGCTGGAATGCAGTATGCCTACTATTTTACGATTAGTAAAATCCAGGTAGCCCCGGCCATTCTCCTTCAATACCTTTCTCTGATTTGGGTTTCTATTTATTCCTATCTATTTCAAAAAGAGCCCTTCTCAAAGGGAAAGATCACCTCCTTGTTACTCGCATTATTTGGATGTTATTGGGTGGTCGGAGGATACCAGATCAATTTACTGAGACTAAATAAGATTGGGATAATAAGCGGTCTTATCGGTTCTCTCTTCTTCACCTTCTATATGCTTTTCGGAGAAAAAGGGTTAAAAAAATATGATCCCTGGACCCTTATTCTCTATGGGTTTGGATTTGCTGGACTCCTCTTTTCCATTCTTATTTCTCCTATGAAGATTATCAAAGACGGACATCCCTTTAAGGTCTGGCTTGCCTTTATTTATATCTCGATTTTCTCGACCCTCATCCCTTTTGGCCTCTACCTCAAGGGAGTGGAATGCATCCGGGCAACCAGGGCAAGTATTACGGCTACCTGGGAACCAGTCGTGGCTGGGCTGATGGCCTATCTCGTCTTGGGAGAAGTATTGTCTCCTCTTCAAGTCTTAGGGGGGATCGGAGTAATTGTTGCCATCGTGATGCTTCAAATGGCCAGAGAAAAATCTGCCCCTCCTTCCCCCATTGAGATTCGTCAATCCTCCCATTGATCTGACCTTAGGAAAGAAGGGGTTAAGGTTTTAGGGAATGATGATCTATAAAATTTTTGCAGATGGGTTGGTTTTGCTACATTTCTTTTGGATCGTCTTCCTCTTTATTGGGGGGATATGGGGAGTTAAAAATAAGACCATCAAGATTTTTCATCTCTCTGGTCTCGCCTTTGCCCTCGTGATCCAAATTTTTAATTGGTCCTGTCCTCTTACCTACCTTGAGGTCTGGTTAAGATCGAAACATGATCCTACTTTAGCCTATACAGGATCTTTTATCCTCTATTATGTAGAAAAAATTGTTTATCTTGAAATTTCACACTTTGTCATTATTCTATTTACAATTTTTCTATGTGGGTTTAACCTTTGGCTCTACCTAAGAAAGGAAAAATAAGATTTATCTTAAACCATCTTCTTTTTTTGCTTCTTCCTTCTTTAAGCCACCGATTCTTGCGTGAGGTCTACCAGAATCGGTAACCACAATGGCCACCACAATCTCATCAGATCGTGGTGCATCTGTTACCCTTATACTCATCGCATCAAAATGGGAACGAACAAAGGCCGCATCTTTATAATGGATGGGAACATCGATCTCTGTCCCGGGTCCACCCATCTTCTTAGCCGAAGGGATGATCGCCTTTCCTCCTCCTACTGCCTCTCTCAAAGGCCCTCCCAATTTGGGATGTAAGATGGCCGCGGCATGCTCCAGTTCTCCATCCACCCCAACAATGGCTGCTTTGCCGTAACTCTCCGCATTCTTAGGGGGAATCTTTAATGCCTCCACAGCCCTCTTTCCAAGAATCCCCCCTAACTCCTCGCCAATATCGATCAATGGACTCAGGTCTTCTACATACTTGCCCGCAAAGGGATTCTTGATCACAGCAATGGCTGCTGCTTTTCGAGTGGGTGGATCAACCTTCCTTCCTCCTTCCATCACTGTCTCTTCCACAATGGTCACATATTTTCTAACCTCCATAGCTTACCTCCCTTTCATTTATAATCTCTTAAGTATAGGTGCCAAAGAATCTGTCCATACCGCTCTTCCTTGAAGAGCAATAAATGCCCCTTTGATTAACCCCTTCTGAAGAATCGAATAACCCTTTAAGAGGCCATTTCCTAAAGCCTTTCCTACCTTCTCCTGGGAGAGATTTCCCACCTTCAGGGTCACCCACTGCCCTGCAATGTCGGTATCCGGATAGACCTTTTCAGCAAGGATTCTAACAATTGTTGGGTCATCCACATTAGTGGAGTTTCCTATAAGGGTTGCTGCCGCATCTGCGAAAGAGGCATTCTCTGCAACCGCAGTGGCTGCTTGAGCGATCCCTTTGGTAAAACTTCTCCCTCCCCAACCACTCGTAGCCACTCCACCAATACCCATCGTGGAGTCTATAGAAAGTAAATAGGTGGATCGTTGCGCTTCGATTTCTGTCTTTATTCCTACTTTGGTGACCTCTTCCTCCCTTAATCGAATGGCAATGTCTCCCCCATTATCGACGAGGACCTTGGTCCCCCCTTTATCAAAAATATAATCTGCCACTATGTCAGAAACCGTTCCAGCCACAGCAGCCATAGGGGTTAAGTCTGCCTCTTCCATCTTTTGAGTGGCCTCGATCATTCTTCGAACGACCTCAGGAAAATATTCATCCATCTCCAACTCTAACGACCTCTTTTTGAGGATAGGGAGGAAGTTGGCTAAATCTTCAAGGATCTTCATGGCCAATTGGGCCCCTTCCTTGGCCAAATGCACAATGGATTTCCCTTTTTCTGAAACTCGAATAATGATCCGCATCGGCCCATAATCCAGGAGGACTCCTCTATCTGGCAAGATGTGTATCATCGCCTCCAACCTTTACCTCTTCCTTTTTATTTCTTCTAATACCTCTTCGAGTTTTCTAATCTTTTCCTGATGTCCTCCCATTTCAAGATATTCATCCCGTCTCATCGTATACTCAAGGGGAACAACAGTGGCAGGAGTAGGGACATAGGTAAAGGCCTTTACCATGACCTTCTCCACATCGACCAAAAATGTAATCCCACCTCCTGGAAGGATATAGGTTGGCGCTCCACCGACGGTCAGCTTGGCTCGATTCCGATGAATTGCCTGATTCAATTTCAAAGGAATCTTTGTCACCCCTGCCCGTGCACTTCCTCCTGCTCCCCCAATAAACACCGCAGAGACCCTTGAGGGCTCACAGGTGGAGGAGATTATCTCCACTGCCTTTTTCGCCTCTGGAGTTAAATCGATTGGCTCAAACTTGCCATCCCTTCCAAGTCGAAACATGGCTGCTCTTTCTCCTGTCGTTTCGGTAATCAGCACGGTCATCCCTGGTTTAGTGACTTCTGGATCAAACCCTTCAATAATGTCTAATGGATTTTCAATGGGAGTTCCTCCCCATCCCTTTCCGTGTTCACCAAAGTAACGGCCCGGAGTAGATTGCCTTGCCCTTAATTTAATGCCACTATAACGCGCTCCTAACTCTTTCCCTGCTGCATGCTCTGTTAAAAGGCCGATGAGATGTGAATCGAGAACAATCACTTCATCGGCAGCCTCTAAAAAGAACCTTCCAAAGAGGCCCATCGATGCGCTCCCACATCCTACTCTCATCTTCGTCCCTAATTTTCCATTGATCACTGGAGGTTTACCTACCTGAAGGACCATCTCCGCTCCTTCTTTCACTTTGAGTTTTACCTCCTTACGGTTTGCGATCTCTGAAATGGTCTTTGCCACAATCAGTCCATCCTGACCGGTAAGAAGATTGACCCCTCCCAGGGAGAGAATTTTTGATCCATACTCCTCTGTACACACGTGGCCCACCCTTCTCTTCCCGATTAGCACAGGGGCTCCTTCTTCACCAATGGGGATATCTGTATCGATCTTTACTTTTACTCCGCTATAACTCAGTGGAGCCTCTGTAACCACAGTCACGACATCCACCCCATCGACATTGGATTGAACAATGTAGGGAGCAGGTTTGGTATCGGGATAGGTGGTCCCTGCACCGATTCCTGTAATGAAGGGCTTTCGAATCACCTCCTCATGATCTTCTCCTACAATTTCAGCCACATCCTCATAACGTTGGAGAGGAATGTTTCGCACCAGTTCGCCATTCCGATTAATAAATCGTTGGCAGGCTCCTGTATATCCTTCTAAAATGAGGCAGTTGATGGGGCAGGAGAAACATCTTTGTCTTTTCTCTTCTTTGGGTGGTTTTAGAAGAATAGCCCCTTTTGGACAGACCTTTTCACAGGCCCGACACTCTACACAGAACTCTAAGATTGAGGCCTTCTTCTTTTTATCTTTTTTAACCCATTGGATGGCTTGAATCGGACAGGCCTCTACACATAAACCACAACCCACACAGCTTTCCCAATCCACAATCATATTAAGACCCTGCTCCCTTCACTCCTCACCCCTAATAGCTTAGTGTTTTTTAATGATTATTTTTCGATTCGGGGGTGGAGTGTTACGGCTTACGCCAATCTTCATCTGGCCATCGATTAATACACCTGCAATCCCTGGGATATCTCCTGCTTCGATAGCCGAGAGGGCATCTTCCCCCACCGATCCCATGGGAGCATCCATGATCACAAGATCGGCTTCTCTTCCTACCCCTATCATTCCTCGATTTAGTCGATAAACCCTGGCTGTATTCCCCGTAGTCATGGCAATGGCCTCTTCTGCCTTTACGCCGCAAAGAGAGGAAATAAAATTGATCACCCTGAGGATCCCTAAGGGGATGACTCCTGTTCCAGAAGGTGCATCGTTTCCAATAATGACCCTTGAATAGGCATTCACTTCTTTTATGATTTTCATGCACTCAACGATCATCTTAGGATTTCCACAATGGACGATCTCGAGGGCAAAAGAGGTGTTTCGAATGAGTTTCTCTGCCTCTTCAATGGGAATGGCAGTGGGACCTCCATTGATATGGGAGACAATATCTGGGTCAGCCGCCATCACATCTGCCGCCGGGACCGTGGTGCTTCCTGGAATAGAGGTTCCCCCTGTATGCATCATCACAACCATTCCATATTTCTTTGCCCATTTGACCATGGGGGCTGCCTCTTTTGGAGTTTTGACTCCTCCAAGCCCAATCTCTCCCACCACTCGAACCCCTTCTTTTGAGAGTTCTTCAAAATCTCTTTCTTGAAGCCCGGGCTCAAGGATCAAAGCCCCTCCAATCACTTTGACCCCCGAAGGCCTTGCATTGGCAAAGGATTTGGCAGCAAGGATCGCTAAAGCCTTTGTTCCAGCCACATCCTTGGGTCTTCCTGGAAGGTGTACTTCACCTGCAGAGATGAGGGTCGTCACCCCTCCATGAAGAGAGGATTCAATAAAGTCAAGCATCTTCTGCCTCGGGGTAAAATCCCCAAAAACAGGATGGCAGTGAGAATCGATGAGACCAGGAGTCACAGTCATCCCCTGGATGTCCAACACTTGTTCCACCCCATTCATATCCATATCCTTTTCTTCTCCAATGGCTCGAATCAAACCTCCTTCAATCAGAAGGGCATTGGCTTTCAAAATAGGATTTGAAATATCTCCAGAGACCAGAGTTCCGATATTTTTAATCAATAGGGTTGCCATTTTTATCCTCCTTTTTAGCTTTTTGAACTGCCTCCAAGACCCTTTCCAAATTTGCTGGAAGATGGTAAATCCTCTCTCCAATCGCATCAGCAATGGCATTTAAAATAGCTGGGGCTGATGGAATGAGGGCAGGTTCTCCCACCCCTTTTGCGCCAAAAGGACCACTGGGTTCTTTATCCTCAACCAGAAGGGGAATCACCTCTGGCATATCCTTGGAGGTAGGAATGAGATAATTAACAAAAGAGACTGTTTGGCCCGGAATATACTCTTCCATTAGAGCAAATCCAACTCCCATGGCTACCCCCCCAATAATCTGCCCCATCACATTCCCGGGATGAATGGCCCTGCCCACATCATGACAGGCAATGACTCGAAGGACTTTTATCCGCCCTGTCTCTATATCCACTTCAACTTCAGCGAGATGAGTGGCAAATGCATAGGTGGCATAGGGTATCCCCTGTCCAGTCTCTGGATCGAGTCTGGTTGTCTCTGGATTGAACGCCCCTTCCCCTCTGAAGGTCTTCCCCGATCTTATCGCCACTTCCTTGATAGGTAAAGAGATACAGAGCCTTTGTCGATGTTTCACTTCCCCCTCTTCAATAAAAAGGTCTCCTTCATTTTCATTGAGAAGGTGACTTGCCTCTTTGATCACTGCTTCTTTCAGATTCTTGATTGCCCTAAGGGTGGCATTTCCTGTAATATAAGTTTGCCGACTTGCTGAAGTCGCTCCAGCATCCGGAGTGGCAGAGGTATCAGCCCTGATTAATTGAATCTCGCTGAGCCCAGTCCCTAAGGATTCGGAAGCCATCTGTAAAAGGACGGTATCAGAACCCTGTCCTATATCTGCTACTCCGATAAAAAGTTTAACTTCCCCTTTGGGGTTCAATTCTATCCACGCAGTAGAAGGGTTTGCCATCCCTGTATTTCCAATTCCATACCACATAGAAGCAATCCCCTTCCCTCTTCTCAAATAGGGTCTTTTTGGATCTTCTTTTGAAAAAGAAATCTTATTTCTCCACTCCTCAATCCTCTCCAGGGTTTCTCCAATGCCCACACTTGCCATCAAGGTTTGGCCTGTAGCGGTTTCACCACCCACTCGGAGGGCATTCTTCTTCCGAATCTCAATGGGATCCATCTTCAAGGCCTGGGCAAGAAGATCCATCTGAGACTCATGGGCAAAGGCAATTTGGGGCACTCCGAATCCTCTCATCGCCCCCGACCATGGGTTATTGGTATAGGCCATTCGGCTTCTAACCTTCACATGAGGAACCAGGTAAGGACCTGTGGCATGAACCGCAGCCCGAATAGCCACCGTCTTTCCATAGGAGGCATAGGCCCCTGTATCTCCTAAGATATCCACTTCGACGGCGGTAAGAGTTCCATCCTCTCTTGCCCCACTTCGATAATGAATCGTTAGGGGATGGCGTTTTGAAATCACCTGAAACACTTCTTCTCGAGTATATACGATCTTAACAGGTTTTTTTTAGATGGAAGGCTGCCAGAGCAAGGAAACACTGAATGGTAATATCGAGCCTCCCTCCAAATGCCCCGCCTGTAGAGGCCTGAATAATCCTTATCTTCTCCAAGGGTAAATCCAAAAAGGAGGCCACTTCCCTCTGATCGTAATGAACATTCTGAGTGGGACAGATGATTGTCAACCTTCCAATTTCATCCCAAAAGGCAATCCCGCCGTCTGGTTCCAAATAAGCATGGTCAACCCAAGTGGTCGTATAAGTTTTCTCAACAATCACTTCTGCTTCTTTAAATCCTCTCTGGATATCCCCTTTAATGACATTAAATTCAATAAGTAAATTTCCTTTTTCGTGGATAGAGGGAGCTAAGGGTAAAAGGGCCTCTTCTGGAGAGAAGATGGGTGGGAGCTCTTCATATATCACGTTTACTTTTTGAGAGGCCTCTTCAGCGGCTTCGTTACTCCTTGCCGCAATCAGGGCGATGGGATCCCCCACATATCTTACGTGATCTAAAGTGAGAACAGGTTGGTCCTTCTCGATGATTCCAATCCGATTTCTTCCAGGGATATCCTTTGCCGTAAAGATTCTTTCAACCCCTTTAACCCGGAGTGCTTCCTCCAATTCGATTCTTACTATCTTAGCATGGGGTTTATCACTTCGAACGACTTTGAGATGGAGGAGATTGGGAATAGAGTAATCCCCTCCATATCTCGAGGCCCCTAATACTTTCTCAAAAGCATCTAACTTTAAGACATTGACTCCAATTTTCATTAGATATTCTCAAAGGCCTGTTGAATCGCTCTCATCGTCAGGGCCTCTACGACAGGCGATTTATAAGAAGTGGAAGAGCGAACTCCGCTTCGTAAAACCATCTCTGAAGAAATCTTCTTAGAGGCCATTCTTAATCGTTCCAGATCAAAGGGTTGATTCTCTAATAGAGACTCCGCTTCCTTCATTCTTTGAGGAGTGGGAGTAATCGCTCCTACCGAGATCCTAACCTCTTTCATTCTATTTCCCTCTCGTTGAAGTAAGACAGCGATACTCATTCTGGCTATAGCCATCCCATCTCGCCTGGCCAATCGGATAAAAGACTCTTTCATATGCGGAGGGAGTTTCTTAAACGAGATGGAAATTAAAATCTCATGGGGAAGGAGTGCGCTCCGATAAGGACCTTTAAAAAGAGAATCCATGGAAACCTCTTTTTCTCCTTCTTTGGATACGATTTTCCCCGTAGCCTCCAATACCATCAGAGGAGGAAGGGTATCTGCCGCAGGAGAGGCATTGACAATATTTCCTCCAATCGTTCCAGTATTTCTGATTTGAGGGGATCCAATTTGGGAGACTGCCTCTGAGAGGATTCTCCCATAGGTATTAATGAGAGGTGAAGAAGAAATTTCAGAATGGGTGACTGCCCCTCCAATAGAAATGATCCCATCCCTCTCCTCAATTTTTCTAAGCTCTGATAGATGGGTAATATCGATAAGAACTTCAGGCCGAAGGAGTCCATTTCGAAGAGCGATGATCAGATCCGTTCCTCCTGCAATCACCTTTGCCTTCTCTCTGTAATCCCACAAAAGGTCGCAGGCCTCTCGAAGGCTTTTCGGAATTTTATACTGAAAAGGAGGGATCATCTATTTTCCAACTGCTTCAATCGCTTCGATGATCTGTTGATATCCGGTGCATCGACAAAGATTTCCTGAAATCGCCTCTTTGATCTCTTCTCGAGTAGGCTTCGGGTTTTTCTCCAATAAGGCTTTTGCAGACATTAACATTCCCGGGGTACAGAACCCACATTGTATAGCCCCCTGTTCAATAAAAGATCTCTGTAAGGGATGGAGGGATTCCCTGCTTCCGATTCCTTCCACTGTCTCAACCCGCTTCCCTTCAACTTTGGGAACTAAAATAAGACAGGCGTTGACGGGTAATCCATCCAGCAAGACCGTGCAGGCTCCACATTCTCCAATCCCGCAGCCCTCTTTGGTGCCTGTGAGCCCAAGTTTCTCCCGAAGAAGTCTAAGAAGGGTCCAATGAGGAGGAGCCTCTACCTCAATCTCTTTCCCATTAAGAACGAACCGAACCATCTAAACCCACCTTGCCACAACGGTCTTTTCATCCATAAACATTCTCATGGAGGCCATTCGAGATTTGGCTGTTCCCACAAAAGATTCTCTCCTTGATCCAAGGGGAAAGAAGGCATAGGGTTGGGCCACACCCACATTTACCCCTACGTTACCCACATTGACTTCTCGAATAAATTTTCTTGCATTCCTTCCGTCTCGGGTCATGATGCAGGCCGTATGGCCTAAATTCGTTTTGGTATTAATCCACTTAATGGCCTGATCAAGGCTTTCCCCTTTAATTAAAGCAGCCACTGGACCAAAGGCCTCCTCCTTTGCCATAGACATATCTACATGAACCTCTTCAAGAATGGTGGGCCCTAAAAAATAACCCTTCGAATAATCCTTCACTCTTACCCCTCTTCCATCAAGGACAATCTTTGCCCCTTCCGAGAGCGATTTCTCGATCCAATTGAGAACCTTCTCTTTCCCTGCCTGGGTCGTCATAGGTCCCAATTCTGTCTCCGTATCCAGTCCGTAACCCAATTTCATCTTCGCCGCTGCTTCCTTAAAGCGTCTTTTAACTTCCTCATAGATTGGACCAACAATCACCACGTTATCCACTCCCAGGCATCGTTGTCCTGACATTCCAAAGCAGGCTCGTAGGAGCCATTGAATCCCTTGATCAAGATCCGCATCCGGCATGATAACCACATGGTTCTTACCATTCCCATTGATGGAAGAAGTCTTTTTGAGTCTTCCGCAAATCTCAAAAAGTTCATGTCCAGCTCGATTCGACCCAATAAAGCCTACTCCCTTGACCTCAGGTTGTGAGAGGATCTCTTTATTAATCGTCCTCCCTCCATGAATGAGATTTAGAACCCCTGGAGGGAAACCTGCTTCCTGGGCAACCTTAGTAATCGCTTCAGAGGCCACTGGACATTGTCTGCTCGGGCTTACGACCATGGTGCAACCTGCAGCCAGTCCATAGGGAACAAAGGAAGACCAGGCATGCATGGGAATATTCCCTGGAGTGATAATGAGAAAAACGCCTAAGGGTTCCCACACCAGATACTGATCGATTCCATCTGCCACCTGATCCATGTGTTCGTTTCTCTGAGCCAATCCATAGAGAGCAGAACAGGCAGATTCAATATTCTCAATTACCCTTCGGACAGAGCCCCTTGCTTCTTCAATCGTTCTTCCATGGTCCTGAACAAGAATCCGGGAGAGTTCCTCAAAATGCTCCTCAAACTTTGCCCTCATATCAAAGAGGAGGCGGGCTCGATCCCTAAGGGGGACCTCCCTCCATTCCTGGAAGGCCCTGTGGGCAGCTTTTACAGCTGCTCTTGCCTCTTCCTTTGTCGCCTCTGGTAATTCAGAAATCGCTTCATCGGTAGCAGGATTTGTATTGACATGGATGAGGGTTGATTTCGATTCGATCCATTCTCCATTAATCAAAAATCTTTGCTTGCCATAATGTTTTTTTATTTCGGGCAGTAGCGCCATCTCTTCTCCTTCTCTTGATATAGATTTACCTTCCCATCATGCTGGGCAAAAAAAGGGCTATTTGGGGAAAAATCGTTATTAGAATCACCACCACAATCATTGCAAAAAGGAAAGGCATCGCTCCCCGGAAGATGGTCTCCATGGGAACATCCTTTACGACTCCCGCAAGGGTATAGACATTTAGCCCTACAGGAGGGGTAATCAATCCTGCCTCCATCATGATCACACAAATGACACCAAACCAGATGGGGTCAAATCCAAGCGTCTTTATCACTGGGAAAATGACAGGCATGGTCAGAACCATCATGGAAATGGCGTCTAAAAAACAACCCATAATTAAATAAATCAGAACAATGATGGAAAGGATGAAATATCGAGAGACCTCAAGGCTGGCCATCCAGTTTGAGACCGCCATCGGAATGGTTGAGAGCGCAAGGAAGTAACTAAAGACATTGGCTCCAGCAACCAAAAAGAGGACAAGGACAGAAATTCTGGTTGCCTCCAATAAAGAGGTAGTAAGATTTTTAAAAGTCAATTTACCCTTTAAAAGAATGAGCACAAAAAGGGCAGTTGCCCCGATTGCTCCTGCTTCCGTAGGATTGATAAAGCCAAGATATATTCCTCCCATGACAATGAGAAAGACCAGAAGGGTCTCCCATATTCCAGAAAGGGCAAGAATCTTTTCCCTCAAACTGATCTCCCCTGGAGTGGCGGGAGCCAAATGAGGATTAAGTTTGACTTGGAACACAACGATGAGAATAAAAGCCAGGGAAAGAAGAATTCCAGGGAAGATGCCTGAGATTAAAAGCTTTCCGATGGATTGTTCGGTCAACATCCCATAGACCACAAACCCTAAAGAGGGTGGAATAAGAAAACTAAGAGTTCCTCCTGCAGCAACCACTCCAACCGCCAATTTGGGAGCGTATTGAAATCGTCTCATCTCAGGAATGGCGATGGTTCCCATGGCCGCAGAGGCGGCTACAGAAGAGCCACTCAGGGCTGCAAAGAAGGCACAGGCCGCAATGGTTGCAATCCCTAATCCGCCAGGCCATTTTCGAAACCACTTATCAAAGGATTCATAGAGTTCACGGGTAATCCCAGCGCTCCCTGCAAATCCCCCCATCAGGATAAAGAGGGGGATAATCGTATAGGGGTAATGGGATGCGGTTTCATAAAGGGTCTTAGCCACAACAGGCAGGGCAGCATGGATGGAAGTCAAATAACTGATTCCTAAAAACCCCACAAACATCATGACAAAGGCAATGGGCATTCCAAGAAAGAGTAAGAAGACCAGCACCCCACTGCCAATGATCCCAATCGTAATAGGATTCACTCTTCGCCTCTTTTTAACTTTTTTATAAAATCGATAAGATCCATCATCAGTTCAAGCGCAAGCAGAAAACCCCCAATGGCTACAAGGATTCGAAAAGGAGATTGAGGAATTCTCAACATGTCTGACACTGTTCGTTCTCTAATTCCTTCGACCCATCCCTGCCAGACGAGAATGGCGATAATAAAGAGACTGAGGAGAGTCGTAATGATCTTGCATAGTATTCGAATTCGTGGAGATAACCGACTAATAAGAAAATCCACGCCTACATGCCCTTTCACCTGTTGGGTATAAGCAGCCCCTAAGAGAATGAAAACCGCTAACATATATTCTGATAATTCGAAGGTTCCAGGGATAGTTTTTGAAATAAATTTTCTTCCCAAAACATCCCCTGTGGTAAGTAACATCAATGGTATGAGAAGGAACATCCCTGCCATACACACATATAAATTAACTCGTTGGATCAGTTTCCTCATCTTTACAGCCAATTCACTTTAAGGTGAGTGAAATTTCACAATCGAATCCAAATTGAAGGGGCGATTCATATCGCCCCTCCTTTGGCGAAAAATTCTATTTCGCCCATTCCTTTGGAAAAGCAACCACCTTAACACCTCTTTTCTCACACTCTTGATTATACATCTTTACAACATCCTTGGCTGGAAGACCTTTACCTTCTAAATCCGCTACCCATTTCCTTGTCTCCTCTCTGAATCCTTCGTACCATCTCTCTGCTTCATCTGCAGGAAGAGTATAAAGATTGACCCCTTTATCCGCAATTTCTTTCATCATTACCTTATAGACCTCTCGAGTCAGCCCTCCTGTAGTTCTAAAAGGATTACGTCCTAACGATTCTATAATTGCCTTATGTCCCTCAGGCAACTTTTTCCAGCTCTCCATATTCATCACTACACCTTCGGTGACACATCCAAATGTAGCAATCACCCCATGTTTCACGACCTCCTGGAGTTTAAAACTCAGGAGTATAGGTGGACATGTTACAAGGCCATCTATGGTCCCTGTTTCCATAGCTAAATAGACATCTCCCAGAGGCATGAAAATAGGCTCTGCGCCTAATGATTTGATGTAATTGGTTTGATGTCCTCCTGGGGTTCTTATCTTTAATCCTTTGGTATCGGCTAAAGAACGGACTGGTCTTTTTGTCCATAGGAAAGATTGGATGCAACCATTTAATTCAATCACCTTAACATCTTTAAACTCTCGGTGGAGAATCCGTTCATGCATGGCATTGCCAATATCAACGGCAAGATCTTTCCCATCTACCCAGGCAGCCAGCGAAAGAACATCTGAGAGAGGGAAACGACCTGGTGTCCAGGTGGCGGTAAAATAGCCCATATCTGAAAGGCCTTTGGCCACAATATCAAAGTGCTCTGGTCCTTTCCCTAACGCTGCACCTGCATACATGGTGTATGAAATTTTCCCGCCGCTTTTCTTCTTCATCTCTTCAAGCATAGGTTCCCATACCGTCTTTACCTCCCTGCTTAAGGGAGTATGCCAGGTACTGAACCGAATATTGGTCGCCTGGGCAAAAGATAATTCGTAGATACCTGCCCCCATTCCCAAAGCCATACCCCCAATAATCGAACCCTTTAAAAAACTCCTTCTCGTCAATCCCTCACACATTTTTTACTCCTCCTTTCTTTGTCTCCCAACTGGAGAGAAAATAGAATGTTAAATAAGAACGAACCAACTTTTTAAAAATACTCAATTTTAAAAAAATTTTCAACAGTTATTTCTTAAATGTTGGATCGGTTGCCTTTGTGTTACCTTTTTACCCATAAATAATCCCATTTAACATTGGAAAGGGCCCGGAAGATGTTTCCTTTAATCTTGGGATTCGATTTTTCAAGAATCCTCAACAGATCTTTGATCTCTTTCCTTTTTGTTTTGCCCGATGCAGGGCAACCACTTGGACCAAAGGGAAGGTTTCGCTCCTTTGCAAACCTCTCAATATTCTTCTCTTCGACTAATGCTAAGGGACGGATCAGAGTAATCTTCCCCTTGAATAAGGGTTGGAGGGGAAGCATGGTGCTCATTTCAGCACTATAAAAAATATTGAGTAGGAGGGTTTCAATGACATCATCCTTATGATGGCCAAGGGCGATCTTATTACATCTAAAGCGATGGGCAAGTTGAAAGAGGGTTTTCCTTCTTTCCCAGGAACAGAGAAAGCAAGGGTTCTCCCAATTCCCAGGGCTATTAGCCTTTAGGCCAATCTCTGTATATTCGATATGGTAACGGAGACCTTCCTCTTCAAAAAAATCCTTTAGGACTTTTGACCTATCCGAACCAAACCCGAGGTCGATATGAACGGGTATTAATTCATAATGGATGGGCACTCGTCTTCTACGCTCATGAAGAAGGCAAAGAAGGGTGAGGCTATCCTTCCCTCCTGAGACTCCCACCAAGACTCTATCCCCATCCTGGATCAACCCATAGCGATGGATCGCCTTTCCCACTAAACTCCGAATCTCTTTTTCCCAGTAGGCCATTTACTAACGATGGACAATGAACCCTGAACAATAGAATCTAAGCTATGAAATCTGAGAATTTCCTCCCAACCTTTTCCCCTCAACCTTCCCCTCTCCCCAGCGGGAGAAGGATGAGGTGAGCCGCCTGCGGTTTGCTCCTTGCCCTATGCTGTTAAGTGGACATATATCACACTTTGGAATTTTTTTACACACCGTTTTTCCAAGATGGACAAGGAGCGCATGGTATTCGTTAAATAGCCTTTCCTCATGAGGAAGGTGATCCATAAAGAGATCTTGAATCTCCTCATAGGAGGCCCCTTCAGGAATGATTTTATGTCTTGATAGAATTCGTCTCGTATAGGCGTCCACGACAAAAATGGGTTTTTTAAATCCATAAAGAAGGATACTATCCGCTGTTTCAGGACCTACCCCCTTAACTCCAAGAAGTTTTTTTCTCAGGATCCCATTCTCCTCTTCTTTCATTCTCTTTAGGTTCCCATCATAATTTTGGAATATAAACTTCACAAAAGACTTTAATCGATCCGCCTTGAGTCGATAATAACCAGAGGACTTGATCAGCCTAATTAATTCTGACCTCTTGAGAGTGTAAATCCCCTTTGGATTTAAGACCCCTTTGACCTTCAATCTCTGAATGGCCTTCTCCACATTCTTCCAGGATGTATTCTGAGTGAGGATAGCTCCCACCATCACTTCAAATGGCGTCTCTCCAGGCCACCAGTGTTGAGGACCATAAGCCTGATAAAGACTCCGATAAATGTTCATGAGGAGCCGTTGCATGAAATACCACCTGTAGCCCAATCTTCCGGAAATATTCCATTACTCATCTTATTTCAGTCTTTTCTGAAACCTTATTGAACTCAAGGATATCATCAATCCCCCTAACATAAGTAACGCTACCATCTCAGGCCATAGGATATCCAAACCATTTCCTTTCAAGAATACACCCCGGATGATAATAATGAAATACCGTAAGGGGTTGACATAGGTAATGTATTGTAACCACTCAGGCATATTCTCCAAAGGAAAGGCAAAACCAGAAAGGATGAAGGCCGGGGTGGCAAAGAAGAAGGTGGATATCTGAGCTTGTTGTTGGGTTGAGGAGATGGTAGAGATAAAAAGTCCAATTCCCACGGAACTCATCAAAAAGAGAACGTTCCCTAAAAGAAGGATAAGAGGATTTCCTCGAAGAGGGACTTCAAACCAAAAAACACCAATAACCCCAACCCAAATCGCATCAAAAAGTCCAATCAAGGCAAAGGGAAGGGTTTTCCCCAAGATCAACTCCCAGGGGCGTATTGGAGTCACCATGATCTGCTCAAGGGTTCCCATTTCTCTTTCCCTCACAATAGCCTGAGCAGTCAGGATAATGGGAATGAGGAAAGCAATTGAGGCGATTACGCCGGGGACATAAAAGTATCGACTTTCTAAGTTTGGATTGAACCAGGTGCGGTTCTCTAACGCCACACCTGTTTCCTCAAAGTCGATCATCCCTTCCCGATTCATCCGTTTCACCATTACCGAACTGGAGTAATCTGAAAGGATTCGGCCCACATAGCTCAGGGCAATCAAAGCGGTATTGGATTCTGTCCCATCGATGAGGATCTGAATGGTTGCGGTATCTCCCTTTTTTAACTTTCTTGAAAAATCGCTCGGGATTTCCATACTGAGGATAATTTCTCCCTTGGTGAGGAGACTCTTAACCTCCCTAACGTCTTGAGGATAGGAGACTAAATCGAAATATTTTGAACTGCTGAATCGGGAGATGAGACCCCTGGACTCCAGGCTTTGATCTAAGTCTCTTATTGCCATTCGGATATGTTTCACATCCAGATTCGCGGCATATCCAAATACAATCAACTGAAAAATCGGGGGAAAGATGAGGGTAATTCGAAGCCGCCTATCCCTGAGGATTTGAATCAACTCCTTTACAAAAAGAAACCGAACCCGCCTAAACATAAACGGCCACTACCTCAACTCCTTCTTAAAATTTCTTGTTGCCACGAATATCCCTGCTATTCCCATCCCTACTAAGACTAAGGCCTCTCGCCAAAGAAAAGAGAGATCCACTCCCTTTAAAAATATCTCTTTTAGAATGGTCACATAATAACGGGGCGCAATCCCATACGTAATGATTTGGAGCCAAACAGGCATATTGGAGATGGCAAACGTAAATCCAGAGAGAAGAAAGGTGGGGAGAAAACCAATGATCATCGCGAGTTGGTTGGCTAAAAGTTGAGTGCGCGCAACCGTTGAAAGGGTCATCCCCAGCCCTAAGGCCACCACAATGAAGATAGAAGAGAGAAGAAAAAGGAGGATGAGGCTTCCCCTCAAGGGAACTTCAAATACCCACCGCCCCACCCAAACAGCAAGAATGAGGTCAAGAAGAGCTAAGAAGAAATAAGGGAAGAGTTTTCCTATCATCAATTCCCCTTTTTTCACAGGGGTAGAGATAAGGAGCTCCATGGTTCCTCTCTCCCATTCTCGCACGATCACCTGTCCGGTCAAAAGAACACCAATGATTGAAATAATGACTGCCACAAGGCCTGGGATGAAATAATTCTTTGATTCCAATTCCTCGTTGAACCAGATCCGCGTTCTGCCTTCCAAGGGGAGAGTCAGTTTAGTCAATCCCATTCGGCTTGCCTTTAAAAGGGTCTTCTCCTCATTATATTGTTGCGCGATCGCCTGAACATATCCGAGGATGATATTGGCGGTGTTTGAATCGCCCCCGTCCAGAAGGATTTGGATTGAGGCCCTTTCCCCCGATTTAATGATCTTTGAAAAATTCCAGGGAATGACTATCCCCACTTTTATCTTCCCCTCATCGATGAGCCTTTTTAACTGTTCTTCCTTCTCCAAAAAAAATCTGATTTGAAAATACGGAGAACCACTAAATCGGTAAAGGAAGGAGAGGCTTTCCTGGCTTTTATCATAATTCAAGACACCCGTAGGAACCCTCTTTACATCCAAGGTGACCGCATACCCGAAGAGCAACATGAGCATGGCCGGCATCAAGATAACCAGAGCCAAACTTCGCTGATCTCGATAGATGTGAATGAACTCTTTTCGGGCAATGGCCCAGGTACGAGAGGGTTTCATTTCTTTTCCTCTTTTTCAATCAAAGAGACAAAGACATCTTCTAAGGAAGGTTGGATCCTATTGACTTTCCCAAGGGTGACAGCGTGCCTCCTTAAAAGAAGGGTCATTTCTCGCTGGACATCAACTCCTTCCTTCCCAATGACATGGATACAGTCTCCAAAGATGGCTGCTTCGGTGACCCAGGGTTCTCTTCTTAAAATTTCTAAGGCCTCCATAAGGGGTTCTGCTCCGATTTCCAGGACTCCCTGGGAGAGTGTTTTTAATTTTAATTCAGAGGGGCTTCCAAGGGCGACTATTTTCCCTTGATAGATCAAGGCCAATCGATCGCAATATTCTGCTTCATCCATGTAATGAGTGGTGACAAAGGTGGTCACCCCTTTTTCGCTCATTCGATGGATCAAGGACCAGAAGTTTCTTCGAGAAATTGGATCCACTCCAGAGGTCGGCTCATCTAAAAAAAGAATAGAAGGTTCGTGCAACATCGCACACCCAAGGGCCAGACGCTGTTTCCAGCCGACCGCCAGGGTATGGGTCATTCTATCTTGAAGATCTTTGAGACCTATCATTTCTAATACCTGTCTTTCTCTCTCTTTCTGAAAAGACCCCGATAGACCATAAATTCCACCAAAAAAATGTAGGTTTTCCAGAACGCTAAGGTCTTCGTAGAGGGAGAATTTTTGAGACATATATCCAATCACCTGTTTGATCTTTTCTGGTTCTTTCATAATGTCGAACTCTGCAACCCTCCCTTTTCCTGAAGTAGGCATCAAGAGCCCACAGAGCATTCGGATGGTCGTGGACTTCCCCGCTCCATTGGGACCAAGGAATCCAAATATCTCTCCCCGATTCACCTTGAAATGAATGTGATCGACCGCAATAAAATCGCCAAATTTTTTAACCAGGTCTTCTACTTCGACAGCAAACAGATTTACCATTCATATCTCCCTTGCAATACAAATCCACCTTCCTCCCCCACCTTTCCCCCTTTCCGATCAGGGCGGGTCACAATATAAAAAAACCCGCTCCTTTCTCCCAATTATGACACCGTCTCAATGCTCTTCCTTTCTTGAACAATCGAGACAAAGGCATCTTCAAGTGTAGGTCTTACGACCACTAAACCCAAGATCTCCATCTTCAATGTTTTTATTCTCTCTCGAATTACCCTCTCTCCCTCTTCTATATTCTCTACAAGGAGGTGGATTTTGTCTCCTGATAGAACGAGACTCCTGATTCCTTCAAGATCTTCCAGGGCTCTGATGGCTTGTTGATTATTGGCGGTTCTAAGTTCAAGAATGGTTCCTTTCACCCTGGCCTTTATCTCCCCCGGGGTTTCTGCCACCAAAAGTTCTCCTTGATGAATGAGACCGACTCGATTACATCGTTCTGCTTCATCCAGATAAGAGGTAGAAAAGAGAATGGTCACTCCTTCCTTTAACAACTCATAAAGGATCACCCAAAAATCTCTCCGAGAAAGAGGATCAACTCCTGTAGTGGGCTCGTCCAAAAGGAGAATTTGAGGAGTGTGGATCAAAGAACAGATTAGACCTAACTTCTGCTTCATCCCTCCAGAAAGGTCTTGGGCTTTTCGCCTCACAAACGGTTCAAGATTAGCAAACTTTAAAAGCCGTGGAATCCGTTCTCCCCTCTCTTTTTTGGATACCTGATAGAGATCGGCATAAAACTGGATATTTTCGAGAACAGTCAGATCTCCATATAGCCCGAATCGTTGGGGAAGATATCCCACCTTCTCTTTGATAAGTTCTCTATCTTTCTGGATATCCAAACCCTCTACCCTGGCCTCTCCTCCATCAGGAGTAAGGATTCCACACAGCATTCGAAGGGTTGTGGTTTTCCCAGAGGCATCCGGCCCAACCAGACCAAAGACCTCCCCCCGTTTGACTTCTAAATTTAATTGATTGACCGCAATGAAGGTTCCAAAGGTCTTAGTCAAGTTTATGGTTTGAATCGATAGCATCAAACTACCTTCGCTCTTATCGCGTTAAAATCAAAACAAGCATAAATGTTTAAAAACAAATTCCCCTAATAAAAAAGAATTTTCAAATTTTGAAATTTGAATTTTGGATTTATTTCGGATTGTTCTCTGAAAATGTTTAGCCCAAATTTCGGATTTTGGATTTTGGTCCCACTGCTTAAATTCTAAGGTTTTAATGAATGGGACGGAACCAACAGAATCCGTCCATCGGCTGGCATCCCCGGTTTCAGCTCCCGGTCTGGATTGGGAATGTCTATCTTGATCCGATAAACCAGGGTCACTCTCTCTTTCTCGGTTTGAATCTGTTTGGGAGTAAATTCAGCCGTGGATGAAATAAATGAAATTTTCCCTTTATACTCCTTCTTGGGATGTAGGTCAGTAGTCACCCTCACTTCCTGACCCCATTTAACTCTGCCAAGGTCGGTTTCTGAAAGGTAGGCCTTTAGCCAAACCTTCTCAATCTCAGCCAAGGTAAGAACCGATGTTCCAGGGTTGACAACCTCTCCCACCTCTGCCGATTTCACCGAGACTATCCCTGAGATGGGGGAGGTGAGGAGGGTATAGCGAAGCTGGGTCTCGATCAATCTCAGATTGGCCTTTGCCTGTTCGACCTGAGCCTTTGCATCTTCGATATCCTCTTTTCTTGGCCCTTCTTTTACCAATTGGTAATTTTCAGTGGCCCTCTGAAGGCCTGCCTTCGCGATCTTAAAGGCTGCTTCAGAATTGTCTAACGTTTCCTTTGGAATTACCCCCTTCTCAAATAAAGATCTCATTCGCTCATAATGGGCCTGTTTATTCTCAAGATCAAATCTGGCCTGTTGAAGGGCCGCCTCTGCCTCTCTTAGTTCCTCGGGTCTTGAGCCTGCAAGAAGCTTATTCAAGCGGGCTTGAGCAGATAAGAGTGTAGCCCTGGCCAATGCCAGGCGTTGTTGAAGGTCTTCATCTTCAAGCCTGGCTATTACCTGATCACGCTCTACCCAATCCCCTTCCTGAACCGAAAGGCTAATGATCCTTCCCGAAATCTTGAATCCAACATTAACCTCTGTTGTCTCAATGTTGCCGGAAACTCTAATGAAAGAATCCTCTGTCTCTTTTTTTGCGTTGAAAAAATAGACAATAAATCCTATCCCTATTAAAACGACCAAAACCAGAAAGAACCTTTTTTTCCTCATAACAATTTACCTCAGAATTTGAAGCCTAATCATTATAGGGTCCGATTTTAATTTTGTCAAAAATTTCGCCTCCCTCTATTTCACCCTCTCTTGAATTTTCTAACAGTTCGTGTATGATAACCTTAGATGCTAAGATTTAACGATATTTTAGAGAGGGTTACCACTTATCATCCCAATACGGACATAGACCTCTTAAGGAAGGCCTATGTCTTTTCTGCAAAGGTTCACCTGGGACAGATCCGTCTTTCTGGGGAACCCTATCTCATTCATCCCCTTGAAGTTGCCGGGATTTTGACCCAGCTCAAAATGGATGTGGCCACTGTATCCACTGGTCTTCTCCATGATACCGTTGAGGATACCCTCACCACCCTTGAGGAGATCCGTAAAAACTTTGGCGATGAGATCGCCCACCTGGTCGATGGGGTCACCAAGATCAGCCAGGTTTCCTTTCGCTCCGTTGAAGAAGGTCAGGCTGAAAATTTTAGAAAAATGATCCTGGCCATGGTCAAAGATATTCGCGTGATCCTGATCAAACTTGCAGACCGCCTTCATAATATGCGCACCTTGCAATATCAACCTCCAGAAAAACAGACAGAGATCTCTCAAGAGACCCTGGATATCTATGCTCCCATAGCCCATCGCCTTGGCATCGATTGGATCAAAACAGAACTGGAAGACCTTGCCTTCAAGCACCTTCATCCAGAAACCTATGAAGAGATCCGGCAAAAGATTGCTAAAAAAGAGAAGGAACGGATCCGTTATATTGATGAAGTAAAAAGAACATTGGTGAAGAAACTTTATGAAAATCATATCGAAGGTGAGGTGACAGGACGTCTAAAACAGATTTACAGCATTTACCAGAAGATGAAAGTTCAGAACATTGACTTTGATCAGGTTTACGATATCACCGCCTTCCGGGTGATCGTCAACAGCATCAAGGAATGTTACGATGTCCTTGGCATTATCCATTCTCTTTGGAAACCCATCCCAGGGAAGTTTAAAGACTACATTGGCCTTCCCAAAGAAAATATGTATCAATCCCTTCACACCGCCGTCATCGGGCCCTATGGGGAGAGGATTGAGATTCAGATTCGAACCCAGGAGATGCATCGGATTGCAGAGGAAGGAATTGCTGCCCACTGGAAATATAAAGAGGGAAGTCCTTTTGAAGAAGCGGATAAACGCTTCTCTTGGTTAAGACAGCTTCTTGAGTGGCAGCGGGATTTAAAAGACGATACAGAATTTATTGAGAGCGTAAAGGTGGACCTCTTCCCCAACGAGGTCTATATTTTCACTCCTAAAGGGGCAGTGAAACAGTTTCCTATCGGAGCCACTCCTATTGATTTTGCTTATAGCATTCACTCTGATATTGGGAATCACTGCATGGGAGCCAAAGTTAATGGAAAGATTGTTCCGCTGAAATATCAATTAAAAAGTGGAGATACAGTCGAGATCCTGACCTCTCCCAATGCCAAACCCAGCAAGGATTGGCTCAAATTTGTTAAAACCTCAAGGGCTAAAACAAAGATTCGGCAATGGTTTACTCAAGAGGAGAGAGAAAAATCGATTACCCTTGGAAAAGAGATCCTTGATAAGGAACTTCGAAAATATAACCTCCAGCAGGCGAAATTAATCAAATCAGGCGAGTTGGCCAAGGTGGCCAGCGAATTCAGTTTCCAAGAGGTGGAAGACCTCATCGCTGCATTGGGATATGGAAAGTTGACCGCAAATCAGGTCATTGGGAAACTTCTCCCTCAAGAGAAATTAGAACAACAGAAAGAAGAACTGGAGGAAGGCCGGCTTAAACGTCTCCTTAGAAAGGTCACCCGGGGCCCAAAGGATGCCCTCCTCATCAAAGGGATTGACAACGTCATGGTCCGTTATGCGGGATGTTGCAATCCTGTGCCAGGAGACAAGGTCATAGGATTTATCACCCGGGGAAGAGGAGTGACCATCCATACAGCCGATTGTCAAAATGCCATGGATGATGACCCCCATAGACGGGTTGAAGTGGAATGGGATTCAACAAAAGAATATAACTATCCTTTCCGAATCCGTGTTTTTTCGGAGGACAAAAAGGGATTGCTGGCTGAAATCAGTGCTTCCCTTACTGCAAATGATGCTAATATTACCAATGCCAGGATTGAAACGACCGACGATAAAAAGGCGATTGGAACCTTCGAAGTTGAAATCCGCGATCTCAATCATCTCAAGAAGGTTATCAAGGCCCTTGAGAAAATCAAAGGGATCTATCGAGTAGAAAGATTGAGGGTCCAGACAGAAGAAGTGGAGAGTTAAGGAGAGGTCAGGCTGCTTTACTGACAAGCCCCGAACGAAGGCACCTTGAACAAACCTTGATTCGCACCGTCCTCCCCTGCCGAAGGGTCTTTATTTTATGAAGATTGGGATACCAGATCTTTCGGGTCTTATTATTGGCGTGGCTTACGTTGTGTCCCACCACCCGGCCTTTTCCACAGATTTCACAAAGCTTTGCCATCGTTTAACCTCAAAATAGTTCTATTTAAATAACATGGACTAAATAAATTTTCAAGAAATTATCAAAAGGGGACTGGCACCCTTTTCAGTTTTTATTCCACCAGTCCTTTCTCCAAGAAATCCCAAGATAATCCTTTTTTAAAAATAGCCGCCTCCTTTCATTTCCTCTTCTTTTTCAACATCCTTAACAAAAAGAGGATTTCTTCATTCCTTGTCCAGTAAGAGCAGATCAGATAGAGGACCAACCCTGCAAAAATCCCGATGATTAAGAGAATGACCTTTTGGCCTTCGTTGCCTGCTGTATCCCAACTGCCAATGGAACAAATTAGATAGGCTAAACCTCCCATGGGAAGGCTACAGAAAAGGATGGAGAGAAGCGATTTGATATTTTTCTTTATTTCCAACCCCCCAAGTCTCGCACCTAACTTTCGATAAAGAAGAAGGAGGTTGAGAATAGAGGAAAGGCTGGTGGCAAGGGCTAAGCCGGCATGTTTAAGCGGAAAGATAAAGATTGAATTGAAGATGACATTGGCGCCCAAACAGATCAGTCCAACTTTCAAAGGGGTCCAGGTATCCTGGAGGGAATAGAAGGCAGGGGCAATCGTCCTCGATCCTGCAATGGCCCATAGGCCCACAGAATAAAAGAAAAGTGCTTTGGCTGTCATCACAGTAGCAACATAATCGAACCGTCCCCTCTGAAAAAGAAGGTTGATGATAGGGGTCTTTAATGCGATCAACCCTACCATGGCAGGGATGCTTATAAACGAAACCAGACGAAAAGAAAAGGAGAGCGTCTCTTTTAACTCATCCATCTTTCCCTGGGAGGCCAACCCTGAAAGGCTTGGAAGGGACGCCATACCAATGGCTATGGCAAAGATCCCAAGGGGGAATTCCATGAGACGGTCGGCAAAGAAAAGATAGGAGATACTTCCGCTGGGAAGGAATGAGGCGAAGATGGTATCAATAAAAACATTGAGTTGATAGACTGCTGTCCCGATCAGTCCTGAGACCATTAAAGACCCAATGCGTCTAATAGCAGGATGTTTGAAATTCAAATTAAAATGAAACCAAATTCCCTTCCTCCATAAAAAAGGAAGTTGGAAAAGAAACTGAATCACCCCTCCTGCAAGGACACCCAAGGCAAGCGTCATCACGGGTAGATTAAAGGTATGATAAAAGAGAAGGACCGAAACAATGATAGAGACATTAAGGAAGACTGGAGCAATGGAAGGCGCAAAAAAATGGCGCAGCGAGTTTAGAATGCCCATACAGAGTGCATAGAGCCCCATAAAAAAGAGGTAAGGAAAGATGATTCGATTCAGGGTGACAGTGAGATGAAATTTTTCAGGAACTCGAGAAAACCCTGGGGCAATGATTTGAATCAAAAAAGGTGAGAAAAGAATTCCCAAAAGGGTCAAGATGAACAAGACAATCCCAGCAATCGTGAAAGCAACATCCGTCAATTCTTGGGACTCTTTTTCTGAATGTCGGTTCAAATATTCTGTGTAGACCGGAATGAATGAAATGGTTAACGATCCTTCTCCTACCAGACGTCTCCAGAGATTCGGAATCCTGAAGGCAACAAAAAAGGCATCTGCAGACAAGCCGGCGCCAAAGAAGTGGGCAATGACCATATCCCTGATGAAGCCTAAGATTCGGCTTGAGAAAGTTCCGGCTCCAATAATGGAAGCTGCTTTTGTAATCTTTGGCTGTTCAGACATAAATAGAAAAAAGGGGACAGGCTACTTTTTCAGCGTTTTATTAACCCCTCTTATTTGAACAAATAACTCCGAGATAATTCCTTCCTAAAGGTAACCTTTCCCCTTTTATTTCAGGAATCCCTGAAACCGCCTTCTTGCCTCAGGCGTGAAGGGGGTTTAGAGGTCTCTTTCACACACCTTGACATATCCTATCTCAACATGTTAAAAAATGGCAACACTTAAACTTCCCACTCTTCCAAGTGGGAAAGGGAAAAAGGGGGTTTATTTTGGCCACTCATTTATCTGCCATCAAAAGAGCACGACAAAATGAAAAGAGGAGGCTTCGAAACCTCCATATTAAAACCAAGGTCAGGTCCTCCATTAAAAAAGTGAGGATGGCGATCGAGCGAAAAGATCTTGAAAGCGCTCAGAAAGCTCTTTCCAAGGCCATCCCACTCATCCAGAAAGCCCGATCGAAAGGGGTCTTCCACAAAAATACTTCTGCAAGGAAAATATCCAGGTTAACCCTGCAAGTGAATGCTCTTAAAATAGCCCCCGTTAAACCTCTCCCTCAGACAGGCGCCTAATAATCCTTCACCTCATCCTCTAAGTGAAATTATGGGTTGGGTCTGATCTACAGAGGTCAATTACCAACTTTTCTATTAGGAGTTCCTCCGGGCCCTGCGTTCTCTTGAGAGTTAAATCCGTTTGATAACATTTTTCAATCCCTTTGCGAAGTGAAGCCTCAGAGAAATTCTTCGCTTGCTCTATCAATTTTTTTACCACCCATGGTTTGAGGCCTAATTCTTTTGCTAAAACCCCACTGTCCCGACCATGAGCGCTCATCTGTTTGACCACCCATATTCTCCAATAATGTTTTGCTATCAGACTTAAAAGGAAGGGGGTGGTTTGGGCCATTTTGATTCCCTGTTCATCTTTTTTAAATGGAATGGTCTTTGTTTTAATCGTCTTTTCTAAAATTCCCATAGCCTTCCTCAAGTCTCTTTCTCCAATCGCATCGGTCAAGTCAAAAATAGTATTATACTTCACTCCCGAAATAAACCCTTCCACCTCACTCATTCCAATGGCCCTCCTTCCAGCAGGACCTAACGAGAGCATCTCTAATATATTCTCAAGGTCATAAAGATTATCCCCAACCACTTCCGTCAAGTAGTTTGCTACTTCTATAGAGAGGCTTTTCCCCTTTTCTCTGGCCTTTTTCTGCACCCAAGAGATCAAGGACTCTCCCTTTAGTCGAGCGCATTCAATCCATTTTCCAACTTTTTCAATCCTCTTTTGATGGTTTTTCCAAGGGCCTAATGCCTCAGCAGTTAAGACCAGGCAAGTCGTGGGAGATGGATTCTGAATATAATTCAGTAATACCTCCACTTCCTCTTCCTCGATTTGATCGGAGTCATTAACTAAGATAAACCGATACTTGGAAAACATCGGGAGGGTTTGTGCGCTCTGGACGATCTCTTGGCCTTTATGTTCCTTTCCATTGAAAATATGAAAATTGAGCCTCTTCTCTTTCGGGGTTAAGGTTTGATGGACAAGAGATTGAACTTCTTGATCGATGAGGTAGCTCTCCGGCCCATAGATGAAATAAACGGGGTAAATTTTACCCTCCGGGTTTACCATCGCGTTTAATCTCATAGAGATAGCCGTAGGTCTTAACCTTCCGCTTGCTTTCTCTTACTTCCTTCGTAAAGTTCGTATTCCAACAGCCGACATTCGATATTGCTGTTGAAGAAAAGAATCTTTCTTCTTGGTCTCAACCCAACCCTCTTTGCCAGATCCTTGTTGCCTGTAAAAATGTATCCCTGGTACCCTTGACATCGCCTTTTTAAAAAGTCTCCAATCTCTTTGTAAAGGGTTTTCAAGGCTTCGATTTCGCCCATTCGCTCTCCATACTCTGGATTGAGCACCACCACGCCATTTCCATTAGGAATAGGGGTCTCTGCAAAATGACAGACTCCAAAGTCAATCCATCGATCAACCCCTGCAGTCATGGCATTCTTTTTAGCTCCCTGGATGGCTTCGGCACTGATATCCGTTGCAATGATCTTACCTTTCATAGTATCGCTTGATGTGGCTCTGGCTTTCCTTCTTATATCCTTCCAGAGGGATTCCGGATACCCCTTCAGGTGCATAAATCCGTAATTGTCTCGCAATAATCCTGGAGGTCTTCCAAGACCGATCAGGGCTGCTTCAATGGCGAGTGTCCCACTCCCACACATTGGATTAATCAAATAACTTTCTCCCTTCCACCCGGTGGCAAGGATCACTGCTGCAGCCAATGTCTCCTGCAAAGGGGCTTTCAAAGGAATTTTTCGATATCCTCTCCGGGAAAGGGGTTCACCAGAGGTATCGATATAGAGAGATCCAATTTCATTCCTCCAAAAGAGATGGATGACCGTTCGATCTCTTTCTGGGCCAGAATCAGGTCTCCTCTGATATACCCTCTTCATTCGGTCCGCAATGGCATCCTTACATTTCACATTGGCAAATCGGGTATCTTTAATTGTTGGGTTGGAAACAGTGGAGGTCACGCAGAGATAGCCATCTTCAGGAATCACTTCTTCCCATCCTATGGCATGGACCTTTTCATAAAGATCATCTGGATCTCTCGCTTTAAATCTTTCTAAGAGAAACAGGATGCGATGGCCCGTTCGAATAAAGAGATTAAGTTTCATAGAGTCTTCCAGAGACCCCTCCGTCTCGATGCTGGCCACCCCCTCTGAAAGGACAGGGAATCCAAGAGAATAAACTTCTTCTTTTAAAAAGGGGGGGATCCCTTTAGCGCAGGTGATCACAATTCTGCTCTTTTTGGACCACAAAGACATGATTCAATTTTAATGAACTCCCTGGCGATGTCAATCCCAACTCTCGATGGATGATCTCTATTAAACCCATTCGACCCTTAAAACCCTTTCTGTTTTTTCTGTCACCTTCACTTTCTCATTTATCCTGTAGCCCACCACCCAAGCAATCATATCCCCTGAGATGAGAAGGGGGATCTTCATTCTCTCAAATCTTGGAATCTTATGATCAATAAAAAACTCCTTTAACTTCTGAGTCCCTTTTACCCCCAACGGTTGAAATCGATCGCCTGGCCTGAAGTTTCGAACCTTTAAAGGAAAGGTGAGGCTTTGAGAGTCAAAAAAGGCGATCATCGGAGAGATGTTCAATTCTTTCACGTGAATACCCATTTCTAATTCTTCCACAATGATCTCATGGCCAATCTCTTTAATAGAGGTTCTCCCGGGCGATGGGAGTTCAACCTCGAAAGGGGGATTCCATTTGACCTCTCCTCTTTTCAACATAAGGGTATCATAATTTTTTACGAAATAGATACCCCGGGGTAACTCTAAAACAAAATTGCCAGAGGGATTGTTCAACTTTCTTATCAGTGAACGGATGGGCCATTCCTCCTTTTCTTCCATTGCCAACCCACCCTTTGCCCAACTCCCTATCAACTTTCCAAGAACCCTTCTCCGAAGGGACGGATGAAGAGACTGATACTCAGAAAAACTTAGAGAAAGAACATCCTTCTCTTCTCGAACGATCTGTTGATACACTTTCTCTGCCTCTTTCTCGAGACAGTCATCCTCCTCCCTTAGAATGTTTGCAATCTTATGGATCACTGACCTGAAATTGGGGAAATATTCTTTTTCAATGAGTGGAATAAGATCCAACCGAATCTTGTTCCTAAGATATCTCCTCTGAAGATTAGAGGAATCGACGAGGTAGGGAATTCCATGGCTGATGGCAAAGGGCTCAATGTCACTTCTCCAAACTTCAAGAAGGGGTCGAATCACCCTTCCCTCTCTGATAGGGAGCATCCCTTTTAGACCTCTCAGGCCTGACCCCCGGAATAGGTTCAGGAGGACGGTCTCGACCTGGTCATCCGCATTATGTCCCAAGGCGACCTTATGGGCATCATATTTTTCAAGAAGGCTCTGGAAGAATTGGAAACGGATCCTTCTCCCTGCAACCTGAAGGGAGAGGCCTGTGGCTCTTTGAAATTCTTTTACATTAAACTTCCCATATTCAAAGGGGCATCCAAGCCTTTCCGATTCGGTCTGGACTAATTGGGCCTCCATTTCTGATTCAGAGGGTCGGAGTCCATGATTGACATGGGCTACAATGAGAGAAAGATCAAAAGTTTTACGGAGGGTATTTAAGACATGTAAAAGGACCATCGAATCTATTCCGCCAGATACCCCAATGATCAAACGATCGCCTTTCTCTAAAAGATGGTATCGATCAATGGTCCTTTTGACTTGCTCTAACACCATACGGGACTCTTACATCTTTTTTTCTCCTGTGGGTCCAACTCTTACTTCTACTTCAGCATATCCCATCCAATCTTCGCTAATCTTGATGGTACAATTCTTATCTGGTTTTGAGAAATTGAGAATATTCTCCTTTCCCTTAAAACTGTTAACTAATTTCCAGTTGTCCTTTTCCATATGATAATTAAAAAACTCTATCAGGGAGTCCACATCAAGCCTCCATTTTTTAAAATACAAAATCCCTGCTTTAAAAAAAGGTGTTTCATAAACAAAGGACTTCTTCTGGTTAAAATTTAATTCACGGGGTATGAGGACATCATCAAAATGGTAATATTTTGCTCTGGATTCAGTTCCCTCTCCTCGAGGTTCTTTGGGCCTCTCCTTCACCGTTGTAGAGCAACCTCCTCCCACCAAACTGATCAGGAAAATCATAAACCCTATCTGCAATACCCTTTTCATATGAATCCTCCTTTTCATCACTGATAAAAAACTTTTACCATTCTATCTTCCTAAATGCAAGAGAAATGAAAAGGCCTGCACAATGCAGGCCTAAATTCTAATCTTAAATGGAGATGGGGAACTTCAAATGATATTCCCGTCTCCACCCATGATGGTGGTCTCATAAAGATCAATGGTGATATGCCCCAATCTTGAAAGATCTCCCTGGTCAAAAGGAGCAGGTGGATGGATGGATTGAGGCCTTCCTGATACAAACTCAAACGGGAAGGTAACAATATTACTTTCATTCCCAGCCTTGTCAAAAATGGATATCGTTATGGTAATCTGTGTCCATTCCCTTAAAAAGTGCGTCTTTGAACTAAAGGTATTCCATTGAAGATATCCCTTGAATTGTTTTTGTTGATTTGGTTTAAGATAAACCCAATCGGTTGGATAATGACCATAACCTAATTGATCCACAGTAATCGCAATTTTCAACATATCTCCATCTGGATCCTCTGCAGAAAGATAGACTTTCCATATCGAACCAAAATATCCTTTCTCCGTAGCATAAGAATGAATAATGGTAGGTGGATGGGTCAATGGTTTCGGCTGTGCCACACCATGATGGACTCCAAAAAGCATCATGGAAAGAATCAGGCTTATAAAAAGGGATTTCTTTAAGATATTCATCTTTTCTCCTCCTTAATCAAAATATAAGCCCTCACCATCTAAAATTCAAGGCCATTTTCATGACCGTTCCCTCATCCTCAAACCATGAAAATTATTTCTTGCCCTCGAACCACTTCATTGCTGTTCGCTTGGCTTCGTCAAAAATATCCTTTAAAGGAATTCCCTGCTTTATGGCAATCCTTTTACAGTCCTCATATTCAGGGGAAAGGTTTACCCGTTCACCTTCCCAATAGGCTATTTTGAACCGGACCTTTCCATAAGGGGTATTAAGGATTAGAATCTCTCGCTCTGCCCGAACCCTCTCTTCTTCACGCCACCTCATTCCAAGAGTTGTTGTCTCCCTCAATAGAAATTCCGTAAGGATTTGTCTTTTATCCATAGGAGAGATCACCGTAAGAAGGAGACCAGGCCTATTCTTCTTCATCATGACTGGAATGAGAAAAACATCGAAAGCCCCCATCTTGAATAACCTCTCCATGATATAATCGAAAAGTTGAGGATTCATGTCATCGATATTGGTCTCAATAACAGTTACTCTTTCTTTTCCTGACTGCTTCAAAGAACTCCCGATCATCAAGCGAAGCAAATTGGGGTGCGGAAGTTCATCCCGGCCGGCTCCATATCCTATCTTTTCTACCTTCATGAGGGGCATCTCCCCAAACTTGGAACCTAAAGTAGTTAAAATGGCTGCCCCGGTTGGGGTGAGAAGCTCCCTTTCAATGCCGGAGGAGTAGATCGGTTTTCCTTTCATGAGAGATAAGGTGGCTGGTGCAGGAACTGGAAGCATTCCATGAGCACATTTCACAAACCCACCCCCCACATTGACCCTTGAGACCCAAACTTCATCGACCTTTAAGTGCCGAAGTCCAAGGACAGACCCCACAATATCTACTACAGAGTCAAGCCCCCCCAATTCATGAAAATGGACTTCCTCTATTGGGATATGGTGAATCGTTGCCTCTGCAGAGGCAATCCTTTGAAAGATTGTCTTGCTCTTCTCCTTAATCTCAGAATCTAAACGACTTCGATCAATGATCGATAGCATCTCTTTTAAATTTCGATGGGGTCTCCTTTCATTCTCTCGTTCCACGATAACCTGTGTTCCTGCTATTCCAGCCTTTAAAACCTTCCTCGTTTTTAACCGAAGGCCAGAAACCCTAAGGTTCTCTAACTCCTCTCTTAAAGTTTTCAGCGACAGTCCCGCATCAATCATCGCACCAAGGATCATATCCCCACTTGCCCCTGAAAAACAGTCGAAATAGGCAATCCTCATCTTTTATCTCCTCCAGTAATATTCGATTTATTATCGGTAATTAAATGTTTAAAATCAAGTGCTGTAGACCAACTTTTTCAGGGTTTTCTATTTTCCGTTTGACAAAATTGAGGGAATCGGTAAAATTCTATTAGGTTTGGCGGTGTAGCTCAGTTGGTCAGAGCATGCGGCTCATATCCGCAGAGTCCGGGGTTCGAATCCCTGCACCGCCATAAATTTTCCCCAAAAATTTCAATATATTATAAATTTTAACCCCTCAAAAAAACCGTCTCTGGACTGTCTCTGGAACAGGGTAAATCAAGATTAAAAAAATCAAATA
>Ga0315298_1000178_pt1 | contig 127333 bp, 98 predicted proteins | sample WHS_1_MG_FD_203077 | JGI IMG/M metagenome (GOLD analysis project Ga0315298, IMG submission 203077) | Extremophilic microbial mat communities from Washburn Hot Springs, YNP, Wyoming, USA - WHS_1_MG | ecosystem: Environmental > Aquatic > Thermal springs > Hot (42-90C) | place: USA: Wyoming...
TATAAAAAAGTCAATCAACTGGTTCGACTTACCATTTCAGACGCTTTATACTGATTGTTCGAATACGACTAAGTGGGCTATGTGATTGCTGGAAGTAAATACTAGCCAGAAGGCACGCCAGTGGCCGGGCAACAGTTTGAGTACGGGTTTGATGACATAGGTAATCGCGAGGTGTCACGACGTGGCGGAGATGGTAACAGCTGGAACTTATGTGAAGGCCATTGCCCAGCAAACCTGCCGAACCAGTACAGTCAGCGATGCTTAAAACAGGCTAATAATAGGTGAGAGTCAGTATGACATGAATGTCGGTATTATATCGATAATTTGAGTGGACATATGATGCTCTTGGGCGTAGGATACAGCAAGTAACATCGATTTGGACGAATAATGCTTGGTTTATGGTAGAGAACTTGAAATTTGTGAGTGACCCAATGTTATATGGCCGGCACATTGTAGAGCTAAACGCAACGAACAACGCGGTGGTGCGCAGCTACGTGTGGGGACTGGACCTGAGCGGCACGATGGATAGTGCTGGTGGTGTAGGTGGGTTGCTTTGGGTGACGTTACACACTTCATCAGGTCCCGCATCTGGGACTCAGTTTGTTTGCTATGACGGCAATGGTAACGTCGTATCATTAGTCAGTGCCACAACCGGCGACGTCACCGCCCGTTACGAATACGGCCCATTTGGCGAACCCATCCGCATCTCGGGCCCCGGTGCTACCCTGAACCCCTTCCGTTTCTCGACGAAGCGGACCGACCGCACCACCGACTTGGTGCTTTACGAATATCGCGTTTACAATCCCACTCTTGGCCGCTGGCCAAACAGAGACCCGATCGGGGTGATTCGGTTTGAAACGTTGCGGCGTGGGCGTGCATCGCTCCGTGGTGATGGCCCGAATCTCTACCTGTTCGTGGGGAATGCACCAGTTAGCTTCATTGACGCATTTGGATTAACGCGTGTGGAAAGCGGGACGTGGTTTCCTGGTTCAATCTCTGATGGTGTTTTCTATTGGACGGATGTAGATGATGGGCAATCTGGGACAGTAACATTGCGCCGTATTACAATGGCTGAGGTTGAGGCCGAGATGAAGCGTCTTGTCGGTAGACTGCAAGGATTTGAGAAGGCGGATGCTTGCAAGAGCCGAAAATACGAAGGAGGCTTCGATAGAAAGTATTTTGAAGGAGACAACCAACAGCATCAATACTACCTGGTTGATGGGAAAGGTTTACTTTATGCAGACAATGAGATCAATTACATTGGTATCGGGCAGTATGAAGCATGGCTCTGCGATTAACTGAGCAAGGCAAAGGCGATTGTATGGGTCTGGAAGCTCGGAAGATGGCAGGATGTGCCGTCGGAAGGAACAATTCACTGGTTAGAGGTGGGCTATAACTATTACAAAACAATCGATGGGAATAATAACACAAGTGAACAGGACGGTATATGTTGCCGCCGGTGGAAGGGTGAGTCCGATCGCCGATGACCGGCGCGAACCATTGAGTTAATTATGAAGCTGATTCATCTTCCAACCATATGCACGGTTATTGTTACATCGATGTTCTTGCAATTCCTCGTGGGCTGTTCTGAAAATCCTTCGCGCGCGAATGGTGATATGAAAAAACAAGCTGAAACGGCAATAAGAGACGCTGGGGGGACGGATACTTTAGAGAAGGAAGCGAAGTTCATCCTCAGTAATTTTCAAGTGGGATCAGATTGGAAAACTAACTGTCCTGCGATCACTAAACTGGATTCCCTGCTCAATCCACGACGAGGCCCAGATTTTTGGGTTAGAAGGGATCAGGAGTGTCTTCCGAATCTGCCTGCCCATGTTGTGATCCGCTTCGGTTCGCACGCCCACTATGAATACGTGTGGATCTTCGATCCCGTAAATGTGCCGCTTGGAAAGATCGAAGGAGTAGAGCATCTCGGTGGTGCAGTCTATCTGAGTCAAAAGAACCTGTAGCAAGGACAACCTAGCCCGGTGTCCCGCCAAACGGTGTAAGGAATTTTGCACCGCTCAGGCCGCGATGAGGAAGTTGGTCGCCAAGCCCTTTGCCACAGTCCCCGTGCTCTCTCCTGCCGATGCTAGTCATCTGGGCTATACTTTGCGCCCTTGGGCGCTGCGCGCCAGCACCCGCGTAGCGCGTGATCCGACTGCCTTTCCGCTACGTATGTCGGCCACAGGCCATCCTGCGCTGGATTTCATATCAAAGATATGGAGGGGCATATAAAACCTCGGGACGCCGCGCAGCCCTGGCTGCTGGGTTTTGCTCCGTGAGACTGTCCCGGCGTTATCAAGAGCGAAACCCTCGCTTTGATCTCGCAGGGCCAACTGCGGAGTGTAGTTTGCCAAAAGCTCGGCTGCCATTGAGCTGGAAGGGATGAAAACGCTGACGGTAATTATTTATCCGGGCGAGACTAGTCGGTGGCTGGTTGAATTAAATCTGGATAGGGGCGTCACAACAAACTGCAAAAGGCAATATGGCATACGTTTCAAAATCTCAAAGAGTCAGCGAGCTGGCGGTGGTAGGCTATTCTGATGGGACGGCTTATCAGGCTGTTGAAAAAAGCCTTTTTCACGGCAAGTTAATTCTGATGATTTATATTTGTTTCCCCTGATTTGATTAGAAGCCAGTATTAGTGCTTTTTTCTTACCTCAAAGTAAATATCTCCTGAATCAGTAAGGGCTTTTTAACCCTCAGAAGCATCTATCAGTATTAAATTCTGACTGTTCAACTAGATGCTCCCAAACTCAAACGTGCCATCCATAATGGATTGTATGCAGCTACTACAAAATATCTCCACGCTTGAGTGCGATCCAGTCCTCGATACCGGTTTTGCTGTAGGCCTCCGACTGTCATAATCCATCCAAATTCCTTCGTTCGGGTCTCGATCCAAAAACCAGAGCCAGAGCAGATTGTACCCAGGTTACTCGCAAAATAGTCGTTCGCTGTGCACACTGTGAAGCGCCATGAGAACACGAGACTTGAGAAGTTGCTCAGGTGGAATGCTGGGACGCCCAAACTCCTCATACAATTCATTAAATAACGGCGAAAGCTTCTTAAGTACGGCATCCACCTGGCTTTTGATTATTCGCAACGGATGATTTGCTGGTACACATCTGTTTATGTCTAATATGAAAATAAATTCAGGTTGGGGTTTTTGGTGTTCACCTTGAAATTTCTTCTTAGACTCAATTCTTTTTTCAGAGTTCAAATTCTAATTGGACTTTTTCAACAACCTGGTAATGAGACTTTATTTCCTTCATCCAACCCTTAATAGTCTCTTTCGCTTCCAATCATTCTCGGCACACCAGGTAAAGGATTAATTCGGAAGTGCTGAAGTTACTGAAAAAAGTTGCAAGTAAAAGTCTGCAGTATTAATATTTGAGTATGAAAACCAAAGGTTTCACGCTGATCGAGTTATTAGTTGTTATTGCAATTATAGCTATTCTGGCTGGTATGATTTTGCCAGCTTTAGGTCGTGCAAAAATGAAGGCGCACACAGTATCCTGTACGAACAATTTGAAGCAATTGTTACTGTGCTGGTTGTCTTACAAGGATGACAATCGTGATGAGCTGGTGCCCAACCATATCATGGACACAAATGCATGGATCTTGAATAATGTGATAAGCTTACCTGGTTTTACAAACAAGCTGGATATACAGCGTGGTCTGCTATATAAGTACAATCGATCTGATGCGATATATCAATGTCCAGCGGATTATCCACGTAAGCCTGAGGGTTCAACAAAGACTTATAAATGTGTGCGTAGTTACTCAATGAATGGTCAGATGAACAGTGATGTAGATTTTGTGAATAATCTGAGCAAATATCCGATGTATCGAAAATACAGTGATATACGACGGCCGATGCCGTCTCGGACTTTTGTTTTCATTGATGAGAGTCAGTATACCATAGATGATGGCTATTTTGCAGTCAGGTTGGAGCAAGATTACTGGCAGAATGCGCCAGCAATCAGGCATGCTGGTGGTTCCACTCTGGGTTTTGCAGACGGCCACGCTGAATACTGGAAGTGGGTTGAACCAACAACACTGACGATAAACAGGCTTGATTATCCGACCAAGCGTGGTGATAGAGATCTTCAACGGCTAAGGGATGCAACAGAAACTTTGTAGGCTCAGGCTTAAGATTTTTGAAATGCACGTAGGTGTAAGTTCTGTTAGGCAGGAGACGTGTTTTCAGACCCGTAAATGAGTTCAGAGATTAGATTTTTAGATTTTGCTTGATTCAATGTAGTTCTGAAGCATTTCAGCCAGTGCATTAACCCATGCATGACTATCATTTAAGCAGGGTATGCGGTTGTAGTAAGAACCGCCGGCGTTTTTAAAGATTTCCTGGCCAGTTTTATCTAATTCATAAAGTGTTTCTAAGCACTCAGTGGCGAATGATGGGGCTATGATGGTTAAGTTTTTTATACTTTTTCCCGGCAGAGAAGAGATGACCGAATTTGTGCTGGGCTCCAGCCATCTGGCAAGCCCGAATCTTGATTGAAAACTGAATGACCATTTAGTCGCATCTATTTCAAGTAATTCGGCTGTTTTTCGTGCGATATAAATGGATTGTGCTCTATAACACTTTTCTATTGCAGGGCTGTTTGTAAAACAGCAATCAGGTGTGGTGAGACAATGGTTGCCGGTTGGATCGGTTTTCTTTATCATTTTAACGGGTAGTCCATGGAAACTAAACAACAAGTAATCCGTTTTTTCGAATTTTTGTGTGATTGAGTGGACTAGAGCCTTATGGAATGCAGGTTGGTTCCAGTATGGCGGATGGATATAGATTTTTAATGCAGGGGCGATGTTTTTAGCGGTTTTTAGGAAGTGATCGACTGCAGATTGCCATGTGCAGATTGAGAATTGTGGGAAGAGCGGAAAAAGGAGTACGTTATTGAGTTTCTGGTTTAAGATATGGTTAATAATTGTTTTTGGTTCTGGTTCACTGTAGCGCATGCAGTAATATGTTGGCACACTGGTTTGAGCTTGGAGTTTTTCAGTAAGCTTTTTTGTATAGACTAGAAGTGGCGAGCCTTCGCGTGTCCAGATAAAATGATATTGTTTAGCGACTTTACTTGTTCTGAATGGTAGTATGATAGCATGAAGCAGGAGCCATCTGATGTGGAAAGGCAGGTCAATTACATATGGATCGGAAAGGAATTCTTTAAGAAAGCGCCGGACATTTTTGGGCTCGGGTGTTTCCGGAGTACCGAGGTTTAGTAATACTGTTACGTATTTAGCCATTTTGGGGATGGTCTATAGTTTTTTTGGTGTTGAGCCAATCCCTGATTTTTTCTGCCACATTTAAGCCGGATAGTATTGAATCGCTGATTGAGATTCCGTTGCGGTAATGGCCTGCAAAGAAGAGTCCTGGAGATTTAGATTCGGCTTCGGTCATGAGGTCTTTAAATTTTCCGTATCCGACTTCATATTGAGGAATAGCATTTTTATAACAGAAACAATTTTGGAAGACTGGTTTATTTGAGATGCCGAGTATTTTTGTGAGGTCAGTATGAGTCAGGTTGATAAGTTCTTCTGGATCTTTTAGTGCCAGGTCTGGATTACGCATTCCGCCGATGTAGCTGGTAAGGGTCACGAATCCAGCTGGTGCACGGTTTGGAAACAGTGAAGACGAGAATAATGTTCCGAGTATATGAAATCCTTCTTTTTCAGGTATGAGCATTCCGAAGCCGTCTAGAGGATGTGGGACGTCTGTTCTTTTATAACCGAGGACTATAGTGGTTACTGGCGGATATTTAATCTGAGTTAGCTCATGGATATCGACAGTGGAGCCTAAATCAATTTTAATATCTGACATAGCATAGGTAGGTATTGCGAGTAAAACAGCAGAGTGCATTTGTTTGACTTCTCTGCCAAAAGATCTTGAAGTTACTGCCCATTCATTATCTTTTTTAGAGATTTCAATTACCTTTGTGTTTAATCTAATCGATCCGAATAGTTGGGAAAAAAGCTTTTGAGTTAGGACTTCCAGGCCTTCGTCAAATGAGATTTTTTTGGCTTCTTGTTTTGAGATTTCCCCGCGGCGGCGGCGTTCTTTTGCTCCGAATATTTGGCCTTTGATGAGGGATCCGTATTTTTGTTCGACCTCATATAATTTTGGGAAGGCATGTTTAACCGATAGTCTGTCGGGTGCACCAGCATAGATACCGGCGACGAGCGGGTTAATTCCGTAGTCCAAAAATTCCTGGTTTAATCGGCGCAGCACAAACTGAGCAACGTTTTCTTCGAATTGGTTATTCCATTTGGGTATAAAGGGCTCTTTAAGCAAGCAAAGTTTGGTTGAAAGACTGAAAAGTGGGCTCATGAAGAATTTCAGTGGTGAGGGCGAAAGTTCTATAGGTTTCTGAAACCTGACGATATATCTTTTTTCGGCTTTTGGGTCTGAGTAAAGCATATTATTTTCAAGTCCAGCTTCTCGTATGAGGTCGGTTATCTTATATGACGTTTCAAGGATAGTATTTGGTCCGAATTCAGCCAGGAACCCGTTTTGTTTTAAAGATTTGATAACGCCACCGGCTCTATCTGAAGCTTCATAAATTGTGGTGGGGATATTAAAAGATTTGAGTTTAAAAGCTGTAACCAAGCCGGTAATACCGCCACCTATGATTGCAATGGATTTCATATAGTTTTTGAAAAATGTGTTGTGGGGGTTGCGTTGGAGTATTTATCGAATTTCATAGCGATATTTCGAATCAGGAGCCTTCCCATTTGTGTAACTTTGAGTCCTGTGGGTAATATTTGGACTAGTTCGTCCTGTTCCATTTCTTTCAATGATATGAGTTCAGACTTAAAGTACTGAGGGAAATCAATGTTCAGCATTTTGGACATATAATTAAAATCGAGTTCCATATCGCACATGAGTCTCATTATAGTTTTTCGTCTCAGGATATCGTCGTTATTAAGGATGTAGCCTTTTTTGTGTGGAATTTTACCTGAGTCGAGGAATGCATAATATTCGTTTATATCTTTAGTGTTTTGTCTGTAAAAGGAATCGGTTTGCGAGATGGAGGACATTCCGAAAGCAAGGATATCTGCTCCGGCGTGGGTGCTATAGCCTTGAAAATTGCGTTGCAATGTATGGTTTTTTTGAGCGATCGCGAGTTCATCGGTTGATTTAGCAAAGTGATCCATTCCAATATACACGTACCCGGCAGCAGTTAAGGTCTCGATAGCGAGCTTTAGAAGTTCGAGCTTGGTTTCTGGTGAGGGCAAATTTTTAAGGGCGAGTTGGTGTTTTTTGAGCCATGGCACATATGCAAAGTTAAATACTGCGAATCTATCCGGGTTAAATTGAATAACTTCATTTAGAGTTTTGGCGAAAGATTGCGGGTTTTGATATGGTAAACCATAGATAAGGTCGATATTTAAGGATTTAAATCCCGTTTGGCGGATCCAATTAATGACTTGTTGATTTAGTTCTTTAGGTTGAATTCTGTGGACGGCTTTTTGGACTTGCGGATCGTGGTCCTGAATGCCCATAGATACCCGGTTAAAGCCTGCATTTTTAAATGCTTCAAGATGTTCTAGTGTAGTTGTTCTGGGGTCGATTTCTACGCCGGCCTCGACATTTTGGCTAATATTGAAATTATTTTTAATGATCTGGCCTAGTTTTAGGATTTCTGACGGTGTCAAGAAGTTGGGAGAGCCACCGCCTAAATGGATTTGTAAAACAGGTCTTTCCTGGTTAACTAAGCCGACTAACAAGTTAAGTTCTTTTTGGAGGTAACTGATATAAGTTGAGCTAGCTGTTTGGTCTCTGGTAACTATATTGGTACAACCACAAAACCAGCAGAGCGAATGGCAAAAAGGGATATGAAAATACAGGGAGAGGTCAGCTGTTGAGTTAGTCTGTGCCTCTATTAGAGGGCGCAAATGATCCCAGGTTACAGATTCAGAGAATTGCGTTGCTGGCGGGTATGAAGTATAGCGAGGCCCGGGGACGTTATATTTTTTTATTAAGTGAAGGTTTACTGCGAGTTTCTCCATTTGAATTCTCTAACTTGTGTAATTACTGCTTCTATTGTTTCAATTTTTGATTCCGGTGGTAGTCCGTGACCGAGGTTGAAGATATATCCTTTTCTTCCGTTGATCTTGTTAAGTAATTGTACGGTGGCTTGTATAGCATCTGCTGGAGTTTTTGTCATTATTTGAGGATCAAGGTTTCCTTGAATACCAATGTTTGGAGGTATTAGAGATTTAACTGAACCCAGATCGACAGCAGGAGGTAAGCTAATAACATCTGGGCTAACTTTGAGATGCCATTGCCAAAATTCAGTATCTTTGCAATAGACTATGATGGGAACATCTTTTTTATGGGCTCGGACCTTTGATATAACCTTAGCGATCCAATTTCCCGAAGCTGCTTCATAAATTGAAAGATTTTTTGTGCTGGCAGGCTCAGTTTGGCTCGGTGTTTGTGGGTTGAGCAGGCTGGCCAGTGAATCAAAAATTTGCACAGCATCAACTCCAGCTTCAATTTGTAAAATTAAGGTGTCGGCTACTGCGCAGGATAATTTTTGCATAAATGAATCGAAGGCATGTCTGTTAGTTTGGAAGAAATGGTACAATTGTGTGTAGTTGGGAGATGATCCGCCTTCGAACATGAAATTTCCGATTGTCCAGGGGGACCCAGCAAAACCGATGAGAGCGAATTCATTGGCTATTTCGGATTTGACTAATTTGATTGTTTTGAACAGGAACAATAGGTTACTATGGATAGCCCGCCATTGGAGCTGACGCATCAGGAATGGTTTGTTGACCGGAAAGGATAGTTTGATTCCGCCTGAGTCTGAAAATTTTAATTGTTGGCCCAGTGCTGCCGGGATAATAAGGATGTCGCTAAAAATGATTGCGGCGTCGAATCTGAATCTTCGGATAGGTTGTAGTGTAACTTCGGCTGCGAGTGCAGGTGTAAAGATCAATTGTTCGAAGGAGTATTGTTCTCGCAAGGAACGGTATTCTGGTAGTGCCCGGCCAGCTTGACGCATGAACCATATAGGTGGATGGTCTACGTCAAGGCATTTGCATGCATTTAGGAATCTAGTCCTGGATGTCATTATAAATTAATGAAACGGTATCCTGTCATCCTGTTAAAACAGGTCAGAAGGTTACGATGTTATTGTCTAATCTGTCCATTTCCGTATCCTAACCATTTATAAGTGGTTAATTCCTCAAGTCCCATAGGACCGCGAGCGCCGATTTTATCGGTACTGATGCCGATTTCGGCGCCCATTCCGAATTCACCGCCATCGGTAAATCTGGTGGAAGCATTCCAATATACTGCTGCCGAGTCTACTTCGTTTAAGAATTTTTGGGCGGTTGTTTCATCTTCAGTGACAATAGCATCGGAATGCGCTGAACCATACTGGTTTATATGATCGATAGCTTCCTGGATATTGTCAACTATTCTGACGGCTAAAATGAGGTCGAGGTATTCGGCGTACCAGTCATCTTCTGTGGCTGGTTTTACTTTATGAAGTAAGTTCATTTTTGAGGCAACGGCTTCTGCAATTTTTAGTCCTCGCGGATCTAGACGCAGTTCAACATTATGTTCCAGGAGTCGTTGAACAAGAATTGGGAGTAACGTGTTAGCGATTTCGGAATGAATCAGGAGAGTCTCCATAGCATTACAGACTCCTGGACGTTGACATTTAGCATTTATGACAATGCGTTCAGACATGTCAAACTTAGCGCTTTTATCCAGGTACACATGGCAAACACCTTTATAATGTTTGACCACCGGTACTCTTGAACATTCGGCCACAGTTCTTATAAGACCCTCGCCGCCGCGTGGAATGCAAAGATCAATATACTGGGATAATGAAAGTAGTTCTTTGATTGCATTACGGTCCGGGGTTTTTATAAGCTGGATTGCTCCGTCTGGGAATTGAGGACTGGCTAATTTTGCAGCATTGACGAGAAGATTAGCAATGATGGTGTTTGAATGTATAGCTTCTTTACCGCCACGGAGGATGGTAACATTGCCTGACTTAAAACAAAGACCGGCTGAGTCGGCTGTGACGTTTGGACGGGATTCATAAATGATACAAATAACGCCTATGGGAACCGAGACCTTTCTGAGCTTGAGGCCATTTGGCCTGACTCTTTCGTCAAGGATTCTCCCTACTGGATCGGGTAATTTTGCGACCTGTCGGATTCCATTCGACATTAAAGATACGCGTTTCTCATCTAAACGGAGACGGTCAATTAACGAAGGAGAAAGACCAGCATCTTTAGCGGCTTCAACGTCGAGGCGGTTGGCTTCGATTATTTCATGAACGTTAGAGTCCAGGGCATCCGCCATTTTTAAAAGGCATTTATTTTTTTCATCGGTTGTTAGTTTTGAGATTTGTCTTGATGCTATTTTAGCCTTTCTGGCGATTTCAAACATTTCAGTTTTTAAGTCCATGGATAAAAGATAACAAATCCATTGCTCAATGAAAGCCTGATTTTTAAGTATACTATGGTCGAATTTTGATGAAAAATTTTTCAAGCCCCTGATAGTTTAGCCATAAAAACCAATCGATTTCGCGGGTAGGGTTTCACCCCGACCGGCCGGAAGGCGTGGAAGCCGTCGCTCCAATCTCCATGAGTGCGTGGAAGCTGTACCTTAAATTTCACGGATGCTGTGGAGCGTGTTCCTCCAATAAAAAAGCGTATATTACAAACATCATTTTTTATTTTCAGGCAAGATTTGGGGATACAGATACTTTGCCAGGATTTGCAAGATATTTAAACTAAGTATGGATTAAGTATGTGCTCCGGTTTATGGATTGATTAGGTAAGCTTAGTACCAGGTGCGGATTCGCACTTCTATTCCCAGGTCAAGGCCGACCAGGCTTTTGAATTGAGCTACGTTACTGTCGCGAGAATGATATGGATAAACAACTTTAGGTTTAAATTGCCGGACCAAATTTGCCGCAGTACTGACAGACATGGTGTATGGCAAATTCATACAGACGAAAGCTACATCGATATTTGTGAGTGATTTGATTTCTGGTATGTCTTCTGTGTCACCGCTGATGTATATTTTTTTGCCATAAACTGTTAAGACGTATCCGTTGTCCCGGCCTTTTGGGTGGTATGATTGTGTCAGGTTGTAAGCTGGGACTGCGTCGACAATCATATCATTGAGAAAAGTTGATTGGTTGTTGGTAAGGGAGATGGCACGAGCTTTCAATGTTGAGGGCAATAGTGAATAAACAGATTTATTTACAACAATTACGGCGTTGGATCTGGCGATAGCATTAATCGTAGCAGAATCATAATGGTCAGAGTGTTCATGTGTAACAAAGACTATATCTGCTTTTGGCAGGCCGGCATATGGTGAACTACCACCTACAGGGTCAACATATGCTATAATTCCACAGAGATCCATAACGAAGGATGCATGATTAATTGGGTGAAATATAATAGTTCCATTTGTTGTGCCCAAGCAATCGCCAGTTAAAATATTGGTTCCGTCGAGTTGTACCGCTCTATAAAATAATGTTTGCGGAAACGGTGCGCCCGAGTCGGTGTATTGAATATAACCAGTGGATTTTGCTATGACCAATGGTGTCCAGATGCTCAGGTCTGGGGAGGTTTCAATACGTTGAAGTGTATTTTTTGTTGCCGACAGTCTAAGGAGTATTTCTTTGGTGGATTTATTGCGCTGGATCAATGAAAAAGAAGGCGGTGTTATTTGGGCTATTGCGCTCACGCTCAATATACTGAGGCAAATTATGAAATACAAAACTTTTGCATTCATACACATGGTCTGTAAAAATTATACAGATTGTTTTTTTTCAATCAAGGTAAATTACGTGACCTCAGCTTTTTATAATCTGGACTTTATTAAAATGGTTTAGTTTTTTTGAGGTTCCTGGAAGGCCTGGGTAAGTTTTTGGAAAACGGCTGGGAAAATCCTTATTTGAGTTTTGGCGAAACCTTACAAAATAGTTTACGTCTTATAAAACTGTTGGTTTAAATGCAATGATTTGTTAGAGTGCAATTATTGATGTCAGTACCGCAGGACCCAGATACTGAATTGATGCTCCGAGTCAAGAGGGGCGATATTTCAGCATTTGAGGAAATAGTTGATCGCTATAAACAGCCTGTTATTGGTTTGGTGTATAGAATAATTGGTGATCTGACCGAGGCTGAAGATATAGCTCAAAATGTTTTTATTCATGCATACAGGTCGGCTAAAAATTATAAGGTGAAGGCCAAGCTTTCGACATGGCTTTTTACTATTGCAAGAAATCTTTGTTTGAATGAGATCCGCAGAAAATCCCGGCATCCTGCTGAGTCTTTGGATCAGATTACTGAGGACAAAGAGGAGCATTTTGGTCGTGATATTCCAGACAAAAATTCAAGTATTGCTGAGGAATTAATCCTGAGAATGGAGCTGGAAACTTTGGTTAAGGCTGCGTTAGATGATCTTCCTGAGAACCAGAGGACAGCAATTGTTTTATATCAGGAACAGGGTTTGTCTTATGAAGAAATATCAAAAATATTAGGATGCTCTTTATCTGCAACTAAGTCCCTGATTCACAGGGGTAGAGAAATATTAAAGGCTCGATTAAAACCATATTTAAAAACCGGCCATTGGGAAACGACGGAAAGAATAAAGAAACTTTCTAAAAAATCTGGTTTTTAATACCAGAGAAATGATTCGGAAGGACATAAATAAGATAATAGAACTGAGCCGGGAACGAGAGTTAACTCCAGAAGAGCTGGAAGAAATAAATTCGGTATTAACCAGCGACTATGATCATTTTGAGGAATTAATTGAGGAGATTAAGTTTAACCAATTATGGCATAAGTTAGAAAAGCCAAAGCCCTCTGAGACATTTAAGGATTCAGTAATCGCCAGCATTCTTAGAAACGACATTAACGACATTAAACCAGATAGCAATTGGTTTTTCTACCATACCCGGAAGATTGCCGCGTTAGCAGCATGCATCGTGTTGGTAGTTTTGATTGCCTTTGTTTCTTTAAATAAAAATAGAACCTTGAAAACTACAGAAATTGCCAAAAGTATTGTCTCTGTTTCTGCAGTTTTACAATATCGATTGCCGGAAGTCATTACCGATCTGGATTCGATCAAGAAAATTAATAATGACATTGTTGTTACAGATAAGGAACTCCTTGAGGCATTGAGATAGCGGAGATGCTAATATTTCATAACAAGCTTAGGTTTAATATTACAACTTTTTGTTCAGGCTTACTGATTTTTTGTACTCTGAATTTATTCAGTGAAGACAGGGGACCGGTCAGGGTTATTGAGCAACCACCGCCGCCAGTAACGTTTGGACAATGTCCGGTAGATTTTTTTATTCAGCTGCTTGATAAGTCACCTCAGGAGCGTGAAGAACTGCTATCTGCTAAGTCACCTGAACAACGGAAGATAATACAGGTGAAAATAAATGAATACCTAAAATATAGTCGGGAGGAACGTGAGCTAAGATGCCGGATTCTCAAAATACGTTGGTATTTGGAACCTATTTTGCAGCTGGCTCCGGAGTTGCAAACTCAGGCTATTCAGAATGTACCTGAACCTGAACGGATAGCTGTAGCTGAAAGGTTAAAGTATTGGAATCTTTTACCACCGCCATTGAAGCAGGAAATATTAAAAAATGATGATATGATTCAGTATTTCATTTCATGCTACGAGCCATCGAAGAAAATAGTTTTTGGAAATCCGCTAATTTTTCAAAGAGACGAGGGTTCTGTTCAAACCAATCAGTTTTTAATTCAATGGTTGAAGCTATCAGTTGATGAGCGATTGAACAAGATCGAGACATTTAAACAGTATTTCAGCCTTACGCCTAAGGAGAAAACAAATGTCCTCGCAAGAATACCTCTGGCCCTGAGAAAGGAATTAGCCGCTCAATTGAATTTTCTTGAGAACATGGATCCTGCTAAAAGGGCGGATTTTTTGGATTTTTTGGAATATTTTTCCAGACTGAAGATTTCCGAACAGGAGAAATTTTTTTTAGGTTTGAACCGTTGGTTTAGAATGTCGCCGGAACAGCGTAAAAACTGGAAAGAATTGACTGCGCTGGTTCCACCATTGCCTCCGGGGTTGCTGCTTTCGAATGTTTATTCTACAAAGGGTGATTAGTTGCTTTAGTGCTGGAGGGACTTAAAATTTTTAAAAGCCCATGGCTTTTTGAATTTGGTCAAATTTTTGGTCTGTGATTTGACTCTAAATTTTACACTTATAGATATGTAATGCCTGGTGGCTCTGGCGAGGAAGTTAGCTGTTTGGCTGATGCATGCTGCAAATATCATCTGAGCTCTGATCTGGAAAATGATATTTAATAATTAGGTTGATAAAAGACGTTAACGCTGTTGATTCATAATTTATTGATTTAGTTGAGCTGATGTGTATTCTATGGCTGTATGAAAAAACAGGTGTTTGTTAATAAAGTCGTTGGGATATTATTTTTCGGGATTTCATTTGTATTAAGCGTGCAGGGTGGAGTTGTAAATTGGTTTATACAAACTGTATGCACTAATCGCGACACTGTAACCGCTTCTGCCGAGGGCCTAAGCGGTAGTTATTATTACTGTGGTACATATATGGGGCCGGCCAAGGTTGGGGAATTTGAATTAGATATAAAAGGCAGACAGAATGCGTATATCGCAAAGATAGATGCTCATGGGCTTGTTAAGTGGGTGCTCCCAGTCTTAAGTGAATTCTCCAAATGTGAGTCAGTCGTTCGTGGACCTAGTAATATTATTTATGTAATTGGAAATGTTTCGAGTAATGCCATTTTTGGGACATATGAATTGGGGAACTCAACATCAACGGGATTTCTTTTATCTGTTGATGATGATGGTAAAATACACTGGTGTGCGCAATTACCTGGAGAAGTTATTTCTTTGGCCACCAATGGTTCAAATCTGATTGTAGCTGGAAATTTTGTCGGCCAGGTTAAGTTAGGCACAAATGTTTACGAATCAGTTTCGGAAAGCTATGATTTTTATATAGCAAAATTTGATAATGATGGAAAGCTCTTGTGGTGTCGGATATTTGGCGGAGAAAATGATGAGTTAATAAACAAAATTGCAGTCAGTACTTCAGGGGAAATTTTTGGTTGCGGCTCACATATAGGCACAGCTGAAATAGGCGGACATCGACTTGAAGCTGAGGATTTTGATGAACAATTTTTTGTGCTTAAGCTAGATATCGAAGGCAATTGTGATTGGGCCGCATCGGGCGGAAGCCCCGAGACTGATAGTTTAGTGGATATTATTACAGATTTGCACGATGGCTGTATTGCTTGTGGGTTTGTGGGTGGAGCAGGTTCATTTTTGGGATCTGACTTTAACACGTCAGGCGCTCAGGATGTGATCATTATCAGAGTTCTTGGTAATGGTAAGCTGTCCTGGATAAAAACTGCTGGTGGTCGGGGAACCGATTCTGCAACAAGTATAAAACAATTTGATGATAGAATTTTTATATGCGGATTATTTGAAAAAGCCGCGCAATTTGGTGGATTTAATATTTCAACAGATTATAGGAATGCATCATTTTTAGCTGAATATGATTTAAATGGTGACTGCAGACGTGCATGGCCGTTTGGAGGACTGGCTACTTGCATGGCTGTACAAAGTGCAAGAAATATTTTGATTGGTGGCATTATACCATCTGGTGAGGAATTTCAGGTAAATGGCCAAAAGATAATATCGACAGGAAGCTCAGATGGCTTCGTTTGCTTAGTAGATCCGTTATACATATTATTACCTAAGCTATCGATTTTTCGCGAGGCGCAAAAGGTCAAATTATGTGCCACAGATGTTTATAGGCTAAACCTGGTTGTTGAATGTACAGATTCGCTTTTAAAAACTAATAACTGGTCAATCTTGACGAATTTTGTATCGGATACATCTTCTGCAGTCTTAGAAATAGAAGACCTATTTAACAGCCAGGTTAATCAGCGTTTTTATAGGTTTAGAGCTGAATAATGTTTATTTGAGGTTTAATGGCAATCTGAGCTTGTATGGAACAGGGATTTTTTTTTGGCATTCTTATTACGAGTGTTTTCTTAAAACGCTAAAAACAATCTTATTAGTTAGACGGTAAAACAAACAAATTGGTAGATGGTATTAGGGCTTTTTACTCAAAGTTTTGGGTTATAACCCATTTTCTTTTTCAGTTTCGATGTAAGTGCCTTGCCCACAACAGGTTACAGCAGTATTCGATTTCATCAAAATGGCTACATCGCTCAGAGCTTCACACACAATAGGTCCAAGAGCCTCTGTTGATCGGCTGTGGGCACCGTCAACTGCTCAAACTGCACTTTGCCCATCCGCACCGGATTGAGGCTGATCTGCTGCAGACCCGCCATCACCAAGCGTTCTTACAGCCAAACAATCTTCAAGTTCCGAAAAGCCTCTTCAACCAGACTGAGCTTTCTGCAGGAAGCAACCGCTTCTTCCTTGCTCATCCGCTCGGCTGGCAAGTCAGTGTACACCACGTAGCAACCGTCAAACATTGCCTCGGTTTGGATAGCTTCCTGGTCCAGCCGCCAGACCAGTTGGCCATCCTCAACCGACCAGATCACAAACTTGCCCATCTTGTATTTCTGTAGCACTTGGCCCATCTGTGCCGATATCTTTTCGGCCTTCGCCCGGCTCCTGGCAGAGGCGATCCGGTCCAATGCCTCGATGGTGCGTCTCAACAATGCCTCTCGTGTCCTGGCCTGCTGCTGCGCAGTGTGCGGATTCCGACATAAAAAATACCGCCGCTGCGGTCGGGCCGGGTCCAGTACCTCAACAATCTGTGTTTGGTCGAACAGTTCAGTCTGGATCACTTCACGCTGCAACAGTTCCAACATCTGCGGATGACTCAGAGCAGAAATCACATGCAGCCCATGCACTCCTGCCGGTGCCTTGTCATTTGCCCGCGTGATCAGCCCACGGTCTCCAACAAATATGATCTCCTTCAAGCCGTACTGCGTTTGCAGCTCGGCAATCTTGCCCTCAACCGTTGTGGCGTCCTCCAGTATTGCCCCGAAACACTTCCACACCAACTGGACAGCCATCTCTGTTGCACAACAGCCTGATGACCATTTGCTGATGCCGCCGTTTGCAGTCCCGGTTGTAACCAAAGGACTGTCGGCATAAACCAACCGACCCACGATCAGCGCCAGAGCATAACGCACCCATCGTTAGCTGCGGGAATAGATAATCCGGTCCAGGCCCAACTCTTTTGCCAGGGCTAGCCCAACAGCGCTGGCGCCGTATTCCCTGCCGCTGGTAATCTACAAAGCCTCAGGCGAGTTCTGCGGCCCCACTCGTCTTTTGAAAGCTGCCTGGATCAATTGGAACTGCTCCAGCGACAAACCCGTAATGCGCCCGTATGTAGCATGATACACTTTGCCGTCCTTGCGGAACGAGGATCGAATCAGGCCTACGGGATTGGATCGGTGCTGTTGGATTTCGAGGTGTAGACGACACGGCTTAGTCTTTATGGCTACGATAATACACAATAATAGGATACTTTCAAAAGTGACAATGTGCTTAATATAGCTACAAATGAAACGCGAAAATGAGCAAACACCTTGCTAATCAAGCACTTACAAGAAAATCAGGAAAGAAAATGGGTTTAATGGTTAGAGTTGTTTCGTGCAGAGTTAAAATGCTTTTACATTAATTTCACCGTCTGAGAGTCGTGTTTTGAGATTTTGTCCTGGTCCGACCTCAGTTACAGATTTTATTATTTTTCCGGTCCTGGCATCCATAGTAATTGAGTATCCGCGCTTTAGAATATTTAATGGCGATAACAGCTTTAATTGGTTTTCTAACCTGGAAAATTTCAACTCTTTTAATTTGAGATTAGTTGATGTTTTTTCTGCGAGTCCTTTTTCGAAAAGCAATAATTTCTCAAATTTTTGTCGAATTACATTTTCGGGTTTGAACCTAAAAAATCTATCCAGAAGGGTAGTGTATGAATTTTTGATCAAGCTGTATCGTTGGTTAATGATGCGTAACAATGTGACATTAAGGTCGTCAACCCGGATAGTCAAATCTTCAATTTTGCGCTTAGGGTGAGCCTGGTTAAGCCTGTGCTGCAAATGTGAAAACTGGATATTCATGGCCTTTAAAGCCTTTGAAAGTGAGTTAGTTAATAATTCGGGAAATCGTGCGAGCCGATTTTTAGCCAGGACTGCAGTTTCTGTAACAAGCTCAGCGGCTGCACTGGGGGTAGCAGCTCGGAGATCAGCAACAAAATCGCTAATGGTGAAGTCAATTTCATGGCCAACGGCGGAGATGACAGGGAGAGACGACTCAAAGATCGCGCGGGCTACAATCTCTTCATTAAATGCCCAGAGATCTTCTAAACTGCCACCACCGCGGGTTACTATAATAAGATCAAGCCAATTCTTATTTTGGTCATTTAGTTCCTTTGATTTTTGAGTCGACCACTGGTTAAGCATTTTGATGGCTGCTGCTATTTCTTCTGCAGCACCTTCGCCCTGCACTCGGCATGGCGCAATAATGAGTTCCAGGGCTGGATTCCTTCGGCCAATAATGTGAACAATATCTCTGATTGCAGCTCCTGAGGTTGAAGTGACTATTCCTATTCTTTTTGGAAATTCGGGTATTTTTCGTTTTCTGGCTTTGTCAAACAATCCCTCAGCCTGGAGTTTGGCCTTGAGCTTTTCAAATGCAATTTGTAAAGCACCTTTACCGACAGGTTCCAGTTCTCTCACGATTAACTGATATTGACCTCGGGCTTCATAGACACTTAACTCCGACAGTGCAACGACTTTAAGCCCATCAGCCAACCATTGTTTAGATTTACCGACGAATGTTTTGAACATCACACAGCTGATTTGGGCAAACTCGTCTTTTAAAGAAAAATAAATATGCCCGGACGGATATGCTTTAAGATTGGTCAGTTCTCCGCAAACCCAGATGACGCCAAACTGTTGCTCAAGGACAGATTTGATAGATGCTGTTATTTCTGAGACGGTCCAGATCTTCCGTTTTTGTGCCCATGAAAAAAGGTCTTCAGTCGATGTTGAGTTTTGATTATCATTCATTTGTCTCGACTAATGCTTCTGAAATTCTAATTATAGATTGAGCCCTGCCGCTTTGTTCATTCAGAGTGATTAAGACGCCTTGTAAGACTAGCTTGTCTTTAGCAACTGGGAATTTTTGAGGTAGCCCTGTTAAAAACCTTTTTATAATCGGTTCAATATCCCTGCCTAAAATACTTTCATGTGGCCCTGTAAAGCCGGCATCTGTTATAAATGCAGTTCCGCCGGGAAATACTTGTTCATCTGCTGTTTGAGCATGTGTATGTGTGCCGACTACAGCTGTTACTCGGCCGTCCAGGAATCTACCCATCGCCATTTTCTCTGAAGATGCTTCTGCATGAAAATCTACAATGATAATTGGCGTTTGTGTTTGTAAATTTTTGATCTCATTTTCGATATACACAAAGGGATTTTCTATGGGAGGCATGTATGTTCTTCCTTGCAAGTTCACGACAGCTACAGGTGGTTTGTCTTCTAGTTTCAAGACATAGCTTCCATTGCCGGGCGTATTCGGTGGATAATTCAACGGACGTAAAAGTCTGGGCGTTGTATCCAGAAAACCAATTATTTCCTTTTGGTCCCAGATATGGTCTCCGCTTGTTAGAACATTAATCCCGCAAGCAAAAAGTTCGTTAGCGGTTTTTTCTGTAACTCCTGAGCCGCCAGCTGAATTTTCTGCATTTGCTATGACTATATCGATCTGATGTTTTGTTCTTATTTCAGGCAATAACAGGCGAACAGCGCGTCTGCCTGGTTCACCGACAATATCTGCAATAAAGAGTATTTTCACTACTTAAAAGCTAGTTACTTGTTTGTCATGTTCAAGTTATAAATTTAATTCCATTGCCAAACCGTATATTTAATCGCTAATGCTTTACATTGCTGGATAATCAAGTGCCTCAGGAATTGAGACTTTGGCTATTGCTGAAGCAGCAAACTCTTTGGCAAGCCTTGAGTTAGACAGACAATGATCCAGCCTCAAGCGTAGCGCTATAAATGAGTCCAGATCAGGGAAGTTTGTGCACGGACCACTTTTTGGTGGGGGCTCTCCGGGTTTTCTTGTTTTAGATGAGATTGCTAATTGGCATCCTTGCGGCAGTAAAGATTCAAGGGTGTCAATTTCAACGGAAACCTTTGTCGGGCATACGTCTGTGTCTGCCCAGGTTTGATGGGGTTTGTAGCCAAAAACGAGTTCAGCACAGATTTTTCCAACCTCACCCGCTGCTGCTGCAGCTTGAACAAAAGCGAGTGAACTAAAGAATTTTACCAGTCCTGGCAAGGCTTCTGCAAGGGCCGGGTTTTGGTTTCCTTTTTCTTTAAGTTCGATGCAGTCTAGTATCTGGGCCCTGGAGGCAAGGAGCCAGCAGAGTGCATCAGCCAGCGGGAACAATACTCCTTGCCTGTTACTTTGGAACAAAGGTTGTCCGTATGCATCCTTAGCGTTCTCAATATACTTAACTGTCCAAAGCCACAACTGCATAGCCGTAGCCAGAGGACAGGCGCCTGTGTTGGGTTCCCTTGAGGCTATCTCGCGCATTTCTTTTATCCATGTTTGGAAAAGTGCAAGGAACAATTCATTGGTCATCGTAAGAGATAATTGTCGGCGTTGGACTGCTTCCGGGCCTTCGTATGTTGCCTCAAGTTGAGAGTCTATCCACTTAAATCCTAGAAATCCCGGACAGTCTTCGGTGATACCATAGCCCCCCATTAAACTAACGGCTTCTCGCATCATATTTGCGCCATGGCCGGTGTTCCATAACTTGGTTGCCGGGCAAAGGACGTTAGCCTGGGCGTCTAAAATTGCAAATTGGACTAATGGATCGGCTTTTAGAGCATCGTATTTTTGCTGATCTCGAGTCTCCGGTGGTTGCTGAGAAAGTTGCAGGAACTCTAAAGCAGTCTTTGTAATATTGGCCATGGCTTTTGCCTGGGCACGTGGGCCAACTATATTATTTTTTTCAAAATGCTGAATTTTGGCCCGTTCCAGAGGGTCGAGTTCGTCGAAGAGTCTGGCGGTTGCAAAGCCGAGTGAAGCCGCTGCTTCACCTGTTGCCCAGATATCTACTAGCCTATGCAGGGCATCTTGTTTTTGTTGTAGCCCGAGCTCATATTTTGGTGTGCCGGGTTGGCTGGTATGACTCCCGCGAAATCTTTGCCGGTGGTATCTAATGATTGGCTCGACAGCGGATAAAAGTTTTGCAGCTGTCATTAGCCCGACGGTTACACGTGTCCTTTTAAACACAGCTTCGATTATTTCGCTGTGATTGTAATTTGGAACAATCACACCGTCTTTTATCTTATAACCACCCACAATTCTGCTTGCTGGAACCTCGACATTGAAAATGGGATCTCGTGTGGATGAAAGCTGGTGCACTAACTTTTTGGCAGGTGTTCCCCGATAAAAAGTTCCCGGGTCGTTTTCTTCGATTATAACGATGCAACTACCTTTAATTCTTGGGTCATTGGAATCTACAGCTGCTGTTACGAAGTTAGCGAACCCCATGTTGGTAATAAATCGCCCGCGTTTTTCAACTTTCAATATTGGTTCTTCACCTTCATTCCATTTGGCTATAGATACCCGGCCGCTGAGAGTACTGGTCTCAACTCCGACATAAGGGATAGGCTCAGTAAGCGCAAAGGCCCCTCTTAGCGGTGGTTTTCCATCCTGTTTTGGCACTGCTTTACTCATGTAGTAGGCCTTTTGTTCAGGTGTGCCGCGTTCGTGTATGGGTTCTAATGCTAAATTTCCAGCCATTGAACAAGTAGCTGCCCCTGCATCCACCCATGATAATTCAAACGCAATCAGAGCTAATACCAGATTTTTAGGTCCTTGAATATAACCACCATATTCGGGATCCATAAACGCTGCAGTAATACCTGCCTCGTCAAATGCCTGAAGTAATTGGGCTTTCTTTTCATTCCATTCATGCGACGATCTCGCTCCATTTGCTACTAAACGGGCTACAAGCCCGCGGGCTACGGACCTGGTTGACTGGACTAACATTTGAAGATCATACCTGTCAGCATATCTCCACATGATCTGCCGAACATCGTCGCCAGGGAGCGTTTTCAGTATTTCTGATTGCATTGATTGGTCTTTCATAAAATTATTCACCGCTAAGATTAACTCTTAACCTGTTTCCTTTATAAGGTTTAGTTTATATATGTCGAGACTCTTAATGGTTTAGTAAAAAATTTAGTTTGTTTTTATTTAGATCGTTCAAGCGGGTGTCTATATTTTCTTTTGAACCTGGTGCAGGAACTAAACGATGTTTTCCCTTCATCACTTTCCCAGACTTCATCGTATTCGGGCTTTTTAGGGGCAGTTTTTAATTGGTTTTCGTTTAAGATGTTTCCTTTATCATCACAATCCAATTCTACATAAATGGGCTTTTGATTAGGATTATATCGATTGGTTAGTATAACCAGTACTTTTCGTTTCTTTGTTGCCATAGTCTGTTGCAAGGTTTAATGGTTCAAGTTAAATAAAGCTATAATTAGAAAATGAAATTTTTCCTGGAATTCAATCTTTTTGTTTGGCTCTAATGATTTTTTTACAATCTAAACAATTAAAACTGGATCTGATTTAAGAATGTTGACTGAAATTGCGGATGCTCACCTAATGAAAGATGTTCTGAAATCTTTAGTATCTGGTTGATTTCTTCCAGGACTTCCGGCCATTTCATTAAGCAGATTTTTGCTCCAAGTAAGGCTGTATTACCGCCGTATTTAATAACTTCTAAGTCGAATTTTAAAAGTCCAATTTTTTTAGCACTCTGTTTATCTATGTAATTTCCAAACGCACCGGCTAACCAGACCTCTTTAATATCAGGATAATCGAGGGCATTTTGTTTTAGGATTATTTCAATACCTGTTGCAATAGCTGATTTTGCAAGTTGTAATTCTCTAATATCTTTTTGACTTATACGAATATGATCCTGGATTTCGATGTGGTCAGCCAAACAATTTAATTTTCCATTATGTTTAATCAGTCCGTGTTCTAAAGCACAAGCCACTGCATCTACAAGTCCACTTCCACAAATACCCCGAGGTTTACCGCCGCCAATAACCTCTGTTTCGAACTTATCATTTTTAAACCGGACTTTGCTAATTGCTCCGGCTTCTGCTCGCATACCCATGCTTATTTTTGCACCTTCAAAAGCCGGACCAGCTGCGGTAGACAGACAAAATAGTTTCTGATTGGCGTGAAGCACAATTTCGCCATTGGTGCCTAAATCAATTAAAATAGCCGGATGTGTTGTTTTATGAAGCTCGGTGGCTATGATCCCGGCTAGAATATCGCTTCCTACAAAGCCTCCTATACAAGGCATGAAATATCCATTGACATCTGGTCCCAGAAAATTCCAGCCCACCTCCTCAGTAGTAAAATGCCAGCCAGCTAGATGTTTAGATTGAAAAGGATAAAACCCTAATGCTGTTACATCAAATCCACAAAAAAGATGATGCATTACTGTGTTTCCGACAATGAGAATAAATGATGGCTTCTGACTGGCGCCATTTTTTTTTAAAAGATCCAATATCAAATCACCTAAGCAGGATCGGATCAACCTGGTTAGTTCTGCTCCTTTATTATGGTTTATAGCCGAATCAATCCGGCTCATAATATCTGAGCCATAACGAGCCTGTGGATTTAGGGCTGTTGCTGTGCCAAGCAGTTTTCCGCTCTCAAGATCTAACCATTGAGCGGCTACTGTTGTTGTGCCAAGGTCAATAGCTATCGCCGTGCCATTCCTGGGTTCAAACTTCAGGGAGGTGTCGTCAACTAAAATGATAGACTCGCAGGACAGGAGTTCAAGCTCCATGTCATTATCTGCTACACATTGACAGCCCAGGCGCCATCCTTCAGCCAGTTCCATTTTTGAAAAAGCTTTTTGGTCTTCAGCAGTGGGATTATTCGAACCGTTTAGGATTTTTACTTTGCACCTGTGGCAGACACCTCTGCCACCACATGGAAATTCCAGTCCTTTGTCAAAAAGTAAATCCTTTAAAGGAGTCCCTCTCAGTAGTGAGTATGTCTTTCCTGCTGGTTGAATGGTTATTTTTACCGTGTTTGACATGATACTTTTAAACGATACTCGAGTAAGTTAAACAAGCTTTTATTTATTATTTACACTCATTTGCTCGGTATGAATTATATCAGGTCTCTTTCAATTTTGAGTTGCAGGTTCTAATAAAACCAAAGCACGGCATAGAAACTATCTGTTATAGGGTGGGGTGGTATTGATTGGTTTATCTATCCAGCTTCTGGGCAGTTTAGTTGATAAAAATCATTTGGGGAGTAATGAAATAGAAATGATGCGTGATACAGTTTTTGTTGATGTTTTTGCGATAGTGGTTTGGAAATAGCTTAATGCGTTTGAGGGGCTTCGCCTGTAAAATTTTGTTGCCTGAGGGCTTCGAACAGGACGATGGCGACACAATTTGCCAGATTGATAGATCTAACTTCTTGTTTGAACATTGGGATTCTGATCCAGTGGTTATGATATTTTTCCAATAATTGAGCTGGTATGCCGGCAGTTTCTCTGCCGAATACAAGGTAATCGTTTGGAGAAAAATGGACGTCAGAATATTTTTTAGGTCCTTTGCATTCGACGAACCACAGATTAGCCCCCAGCACCAGGCTGGATTCGAAAGCATTCCAGTTTTTCCAGGTGAAAAGGTTTACGTATTTCCAATAATCCAGGCCTGCGCGTTGCAATTCAGTGTTAGTTAATTTGAAACCCAGGGGTTCGATCAGGTGGAGAGCCGAGTTTGTTGCAGCGCATAATCTGGCAACGTTACCTGTATTTGGGGGGATTTCTGGTTCGATAAGGACTACATTCATATCTGGCCAGCTTATTATTAAGAATTGTTTGTATTGTCCGACGTTTTTGGTTTGCGATAAAAAACCTTCCAGAGGACCAGTCCGTGGGCTGGGGCGTTCATACCCGATTGAGTACGGTCTTTTGACTTCAACATATCGATAATTTTTTCTGGAGGGAACTTGCCGCAGCCGACCTGGATGATAGTGCCGACTATGCCTCTGCACATTTTATAGAGGAAACCGTCGCCTTCTATCACAAATGTGATGAGGTGATTTTGTTTTTTGAACTTGCATGTGTATATAGTTCTGATAGCTGAACGCAGGATGCCGCCACGGTTTGAGGCAAAGGCTGTGAAGTCGTGTTTACCAATAAAAATAGACGCTGCCTTTTCCATGTCTTTGAAATTTAAATTAAATGGCACGTGCCAGGCAAGTCGCCATAGGAGTGGATTCATGACTTTATGGTTCCAGACAAAGTATCTGTATTGTTTACCGCAAGAGGAGAATCTGGCATGGAAGTTGGGCGGTGCTTTTGAGACGGACATGACACGGATGTCTTTAGGAAGGTGCGCATTGATGGCGAGCAAGAGTTGTGGTACATGGATTTTTAAATTGTGTTTAGGCAGGTCAACATGGGCGACCATACCCATAGCATGGACCCCGGCATCGGTCCTGCTCGAGCTATGAACCCGGCAGTGGACACCTATTAAGCTCTGGATTGCGTCTTCGAGTTTTTGTTGTACTGAAATGCCTGATTTTTGGAACTGCCAGCCTGAGTATTTGGTTCCGTCATAAGCAACAACGAGTTTGATTCTAAGTTTGTCCGGGCTTGCTACCAGAGGGCCATCCCAATCAGCATGATGTTTATGGTTTGTTTGTAGATTTGATTGATCGGTCATTTGATTAGATTAGGATAATTAGCTAAGAGAATCGAGATAGCTCTGGAGTATTATAGCGGCAGCAGTTTTATCTAAGTTTTGTTTATATTTTTTCATTTTTTGCCCGGTCTCATGCAGGTATTTATTTGCCTGGACTGTGCTCAGTCGTTCATCCATTGTTTTGATAGGCACTTTAATGTGTTTTTGAAGGGTATCAATAAACTGATTAACTCTTTCTGCTGCTGATCCGCAAGACCCGTTCATATTTTTGGGCATTCCTATAATGATGAGTTCTACCTTTTTTTCTTCGATAATTTCAATTAATTTTTTGACGCAAGCATCCAGGGGCACAGCGTCAATTGTGGCAAACGGCTGAGCGATCATTTTAAGTTCATCACTGATAGCCACACCTATGTTTTTAGTGCCATGGTCCAGGGCTAAAATACGCATAATAAAAATTTAAATTAAAGACAATTCACCATCTTAGTCGAATCCTGTTCATGATTCACTAATAAATTTTTCAAAGGTTAGGTGTTTTATGGGGCGGATTTGTCAGTAGTCCAGGTTACTCATAGATCATATCTTCGATAGTTCCACCGGCTTTGATGAATGGCGTGACGTGACAGGTATGAGGCAGCAACACATCCAGTACATAGGGTTCATTTGCTTCGAGCATTCTTTGGATAGCTGGTTTTAGATCGGATCGCCGCTTAACTTGTTCACATTTAACTCCGAAGCCTTTTGCTATGGTAGGAAAGTCAGGATAAACACTACAATGATCAGAAGGATCACCAATAAACGTATGCCCTCTATTACCTGAGTAGAATCTATCCTCCCATTGCATAACCATGCCCAGGTATTGGTTATTAAAGATGACGGCTTTAACAGGAATTTTTTCTATGTGCGCTGTTGCAAGCTCCTGAATGTTCATGAGGAATGAGCCGTCGCCATCGATATCGATTACCTGTTTATCCGGGCAAGCTGCCTTTGCACCGATAGCTGCTGGAAAGCCGAAGCCCATTGAACCTAAGCCACAGCTGGAGATGAAGTGACGGGGAGAATTAAATTTGTAAAATTGTGCAGCCCACATTTGATGCTGGCCTACGCCAGTTGTGACAATTGCATCGCCCTTGGTTGCTTCATAAATCGCTTCGATTACTATCTGGGCAGTCATGATTTCATTGAGGTCGTTGCCGACTATGTTGCGGATGAGCGGGGATTTGAGTGCATTTTCTGTTATCGGGCATTTGAATGGAGCTTTAATTTTCCAGGCATCGATCTTTTCGTGCCAGGGTTTGAATGATTTTTTGATTGGTCTTTCTTTTAACATTTCGTTTAGCCGCTTTAGGGAATGTTTGATATTAGCGACGATTGGCAAGTGACAGACTTTGTTCTTATTTATTTCTGATTCATCGATATCTATGTGGACGATCTTACCGTGCTCACAGAATTTTTTGACGTTGCCGGTTACCCTGTCGTCGAACCTAACTCCAAAGGCAAGTAATAAATCAGCCTCCGCGACGGCCCAGTTCGCGTAAGCTGAGCCGTGCATGCCTAGCCATTTTAATGAAAGCGGGTGGGTTTCCGGGAATGCACCAATGCCCATTAGAGTTGTAGTGACAGGGATTTTAGTGGCTTCTACGAACTGGATTAGCTCCTTGTGCGCGTTGCCGGAGATGATCCCGCCACCAACATAAAGTACAGGTCTTTCGGAGGTTTCGATTAACTCGATAATTTTAGCCAGATCATTATCATTGGGCATTGGGTCAGGTTGATAGCCGCGGAGTTCTAATTTTTCAGGGAAGTGTGGAATAACTCTTTGTTGTTGAACATTTTTGGGAATATCAATGACTACAGGCCCGGGTCTTCCTGAAGATGCAATGTAGAAAGCTTCTTTGATAACCCTGGCGATTTCTGAAGCATCTGTAATAAGATAGCTGTGCTTTACAATCGGTTGAGTTATGCCGAAGATATCGGTTTCTTGAAAAGCATTTTTGCCTATCATCCAGTAAGCGACTTGCCCGGTAATGGCTATGATAGGTATAGAGTCGGCATATGCGTTTGCAATTCCAGTGACTAAATTAGTTGCTCCCGGGCCACTGGTGGCCATGCAGACACCAACCTTACCACTGGCCCTTGCATAACCATCAGCGGCAAATACTCCGCCTTGTTCATGTCTTGGTAAGATTGTGCGGATTTCTTTACGTTTGGACAAAACCTGATGGATTTCCATACTCGCGCCGCCAGGGTAAGCAAAAATGGTATCGACATTTTCACGGACAAGTGCCTCAACAAGGATTTCACTGCCGAGCATGGGTTGTCCTGTTTTTTCGGGTTGCTTGTTTGAGCTTTGTTTATGTCTTTTTATGTTTTGTAATTGTGACATATTTTTTTTGGTGTTTGGGCTGAACGATCATGAGTAATAAAAAACCCACGACCGTTTCCAGCCGTGGGTTCTTGTCTTCTTAAAAAATTAACCAGGACAAGTCGCCACGGCACCGTGGGTAAGTACCAATACCAACACAGTTACTGTGACGATTACTTGCCTGCCATTCATAATCATTAAGGTCAATTTATAGGATTATTATTCGTCAGTCAATAAGAATTTTAAATTATTTGCTGGGGATCCCGATCATTGTTCGAGTGAGATTGATATAAACTTCTGAGCCTGGAGTACAGCTTTGAATGCCAGGTATAAAAGTTTTGAATTTGACTGTTGCAGCTTAAAAATTTCTCAGGATCATAATGGCTCTGGCTGATACTGGTAGAAAAATTTTTTTGTTTTACTTGAGGCTGATTTTGGCATGATTGGTTTAGTTAATATTTTATGGGCACAGATTTAGAAAAAGATAAGAGTCTAGATGTAGGAAAAGTCGTAACGGTTGAGATTAGAGATGTGGCTTTTGGCGGGGATGGCGTGGCCAGGTTTGATGAACTTGTTATCTTTGTGCCGTTTGTTGATACTGGAGAATTGGTTAAGGTTGAGATAGTTGAAGTGAAAAAGAATTATTGCAGGGGTAAGCTACTTGAGGTTTTAAAGAGCTCACCTGACAGGGTTCAGCCAGTGTGTAAGTATTTTGGCAAGTGTGGCGGTTGCCAGTATCAACATCTTAGTTATTCGAAGCAGCTTAGGTTAAAGCAAAGCCAGGTAATTGAGATATTTAAAAGACTGGGCAAGTTCGATGTATTGCCAGTGAACCCGATTATACCATGTCCCATGCCGTATGGCTATCGAAACAGGATCATGATTAGAAGTCAGCTGAACAAGAAGGAGAGTAAGCTAAATATCGGGTTTTTGGAGGAGCAGAGCAGGATAGTGGTTGATATAGAAGAGTGTAAGTTGGCCGATGCAGAAATAAACAAAGAGTTAATGAACATTAGGAGTCATTTCACTGGCCGTGGTGGTATTAAGAAGGTTTTAAGGATACTGCCAGAAGGCTGGGAAGTTCCTGAAGACTCGTTTTTTCAGAATAACTTTTATATGCTGGATGAATTGGTTAAAGTAGTTAAACAAAGCATAGATTTTGGTAGGATCAAGTATCTCGTAGATGCTTATTGCGGAGTAGGTTTTTTTGGTGTTAGTTTAGCTCAGGATTTTAAGACTGTGGTTGGTGTGGAATGTGACAGACAGGCAATAAATGCAGCACGGCTAAATGCCAGACACCGTGGGTTTAATAATGTGGAATTTATAGATGGTAAGACAGAGGAATGGTTGCCGGTTTTGGCAACAAGGTTTCCTGCAAATCAAACGGCTGTATTATTAGATCCGCCGAGAACGGGCTGTGCAGTTGAGGTAATACGGTCCATTTTGAAGATAAAGCCTGCTCAGGTTATTTACGTGTCTTGTAATCCAGCAACTTTAGCTCGGGACTTGAACACATTATGTGATTCAAAGGTCTATAGATTGTCTGGTGTAACACCGCTTGATTTATTTCCGCAGACTCAGCATATAGAATGTATAGCTGAAGTGCGGACCTGTTGATGATATGAATAAAAGAAGTAGCTTGTAAAAATTTTAAGAATAGTATTAACTCAAACTCAGCTCAGCTTATGGATGATGATAAATATAAAGTTACCGAAGAGCGCCCGATATTGCCTGTTTATATTGGGGCTGTTGCTTTTGTGTTTTATGCAGTAACTTTAAATAAGTTTGTTAGTCTTGAAAGTTTACCTGCTATCGCAAGAGTAGCCGACTGGGACTGGTGGTTACCAAATCTGGAATCACCACTGTTATATTTGGTCACACTTCCGTTTAAGCTGCTTCCAGCTGGATTACAACCAGTGGCATTGAATCTGTTTTCTGCGGCTTGTTCGGCAATAACATTGGGATTGTTGGCCAGAGCCGTAACACTATTACCGCAAGATAGAACTCATGACCAGCGGTTAAGACTGGGAAAACAGGGAAAATACGAGGGTCCGTTATGGTGGATTGCTCCTGTTTTAGCTGCTGCAGCCCTTGGTTTGCAGTCCACATTCTGGAAGCACGCCGTGAACTTCACCGGGGAATCATTAAATCTTTTGATTTTTGCCTATATTGTTCACGGGCTACTGGTATATAGAATCCAGCGGGATGATAAGCAGTTAGCCCGAATAGTTTTTGTTTACGGGTTAGGAATAACAAATAATTGGGCTTTGATTGGTTTTTTGCCATTGTTTATAATCTCATTGATTTGGATCCGTGGAATATCTTCTTTGAATTTTAATTTTCTGGCAAGGATGGCCGGTATTGGTGCACTGGGTCTGTTGCTATATTTCCTATTTCCGATCAAGGAGAGCTTGTTTGGAAAACTGGACATTACCTTTTGGCAGGCATTAAAGACTCAACTGGTTGCACAGAAGAATATTTTACTAAATTTTCCCAAGTCCAGAACAATCTTATGCTGTTTAACGTCGCTGTTGCCGTTGGTTTTTATATCGATTCGCTGGTCTTCCAAGCATGGTGATACAACATTAATTGGCAATATATTAATGCGTATACTCGGAAGGCTAATACATGCAGTTTTTTTGGGGTTGTGTCTATGGGTAATGTTTGATCCACCATTCAGCCCAAAAGCGATAGGTTATGGACTGCCGTTTTTGACATTTTATTTTATAACGGCATTAGTCATAGGTTATCTGGTGAACTATTTTCTGGTACTGGCATTACCAAAACCGGTGAAATTTGGCAAAAGTCCTGAAGTGTTTCAGAAGTTTTTAAGTCCTTTAGCACAGACATTGTTTATGATAATATTTTTGATAGTTACTGTAGGATTGAAAAATAAAAATTTTCCTGATGTTTGGGGGAATAATGGTAGGCAGATGAGGCTTTTAGCTGAGATGCTGTGCTTGTATAATAGAGGAATCCCACAGAATTCTATAATCCTGAGTGATGATCCCGTGCCGCTGGTCTTAATGGAGGCGTTATCTGAAATTAACGGAATCAAGAAAGGGTTTATACCTGTTGATACGAGGTCGATGCCTTACAAGTTTTATCATAAAATTTTATCTCGACGTTTTCCTGATCGTTGGAATGGGATATTATCTACAAACAATTTACCTGAACCGATCCAGTCAAGAGAGCTTATTGGATTTTTAAATTTATTGGCTCAGAATAACAGGATCTACTATTTACATCCAAGTTTCGGGTATTATTTTGAAGATTTTTATATTAAGCCATATGGATTTATTTTTGAACTGCAGAAGATTCCGTCTGGTGAAGGGTTTTTCGTCCCAAGGCTTACGAACGAAGAAATCAACGAGAACAACCAGTTTTGGAACTCAGTAATAACAATTAAGGACATATTGAAGCGCGAGGCTGCATTGGATGAAGATGAATTTCATCAGCCCAGGGACAGAGATTATGTTGGGAGCTTTGTTTCAAGGTCATTAAATTGGTGGGGGGTGGCTCTGGCAAGAAATGGCAAGACTAATGATGCAAAGAAAGTGTTTGAGGTAGCCAGCTTTATCAACCCTGATAACTTAGCTAGCTGGATTAACCTAAACTATAGCCAGACAAAAAAGGTTTCTCTAAGTGATAGTGAGATAGCTGCAAAGAGTAAGAAACTTGCACAAAAGTATGGTACACTGGACAATGTTTTGAGACAGTGTGGGCCTTTTGATGAGCCAGGGTATTGTTTAAGGGTAGGAAATACATTTGCTATTGGATCGTTACTAAATCAAGCAAGTATTGAATTAGCAAGGGCGTGTGAGCTGGACCCTGATAATATTGATGCGCACATATCTCTGGCTAATGTGGTGCTTAATTTAAAGAAGCCTGATCTCGTGCTAAAGATGGTTGGTGAATTAAGGACCAAGTTCGCCGGAAGAATACTAACACCTGAGCAGACGATTAAGCTGGCACAGCTGGAGGCATGGTCTTACTTTGAAAAATCTAATTTAAATCGGGCTATTGATGTAATCTCAAACTTGTTCAAGGTGTATCCAAAGGAATCAGAGGTCCCGGCTACTTTGTCGCAACTTTATCTTGCTGCTGGGCAGGTATCAAATGCCATAGCAGCCATGGATGCTCAATTACAGATAAATCCAAACGATGTGAGGGCGTTGTTAAATAAGAGCGCCTTTTGCATACGAGAGAAAAGGTATGATGAAGCTATAGATGCCTTGAACAGGCTTTTGGCAATAGAGCCTGGAGCAACAGTTGCATTATTGAACAGGGCTATAGCCTTTTTGCAGATGGGTAAGCTTGACCTTGCTCAAAAGGATTACGAAGAGATTATGAAGAAAGAACCAACGGCGTTTCCTGTGTATTATGGACTTGGGGAAATAGCATTTGTGAAAAATGATATGAAGAAAGCCGCCGAATATTATGAACAATTTTTAAAGCTTGCGCCTTCAAATACAATTGAAATTCCAAAAGCAAAGGAACGATTGAGACAGATTAAAGGAAGCGGCACCGGTAAGTGATTGATGCGCATAATTCATGTTATAACCCGGTTAATAGTTGGCGGTGCTCAGGAAAACACGATCGCTACCGTATTAGGACTTAAAGCTAAACCGGAAGTAGATGTTTATCTGGTAAGTGGTCCTACTAGTGGTCCAGAGGGGAGCCTGGAAGATAGGTTATCACCGGATTTATTAATAAAATCCCCACATCTGGTTCGGTCTGTTTCTCCTTTACAAGACTTACGAGCATTAATCGAGTTAACAAAGATCTATAAAAACAAAAAACCTCATATTGTTCATACTCATAGTGGAAAAGCCGGTTTTCTGGGACGTCTGGCAGCTAAAATTGTCAATATTCCGATAATTATTCATACAATTCACGGGCCATCCTTTGGAAGATTTCAGAGTAGCGTGGCAAATTTGATTTTTAAGAGTACAGAAAGAATAGCTGGATCTTTTACCACACATTTCATTTCTGTGGCTGATGCGATGACAGAGCTGTATCTTGGAGCTGGAATAGGCAGGCGTGAGATGTATTCAACAATATATAGTGGTTTTAATTTGCAGCCGTTTTTGACCGCCAGGAATGATCTGCAGTTGAGATCGCAGTACGGTATTTTGCCGGAGGATATTGTAATTGGAAAAATTGCACGACTGACTAAACTAAAGGGACATGATGATCTTTTTAAAATTGCACCAGAACTTTTGCGGGAGCATCCCAATGTAAAAATAATGTTAGTTGGCGATGGTCTGTGGCACCAGAGATTTAAACGTTTAACCGAAGACCTTGGACTTATAAATAGAATTATTTTTACAGGGCTAGTTAGTCCTGAGCAGATTCCAGGATTGATTGGGTTAATGGATATAGTTGTGCATTTATCATATCGTGAGGGGATAGCCAGGTCTCTACCACAGGCAATGGCTGCTGGTAAACCTGTTGTAGCTTATGACTGTGACGGTGCAAAAGAGGTGTGTATCCCCGGAAAAACTGGATTTTTGATAGCAGCCGGTGATGTAAGGTCAGTTCATCATGCATTGAAGGCTTTGATTGAGAATTGTAATATGAGACAGACACTGGGCATGAATGGTCAGCGTTTGGTTCAGTCTAAATTCGCTGTTGAGAGTATGGTTGAATCTATTTATGTTTTGTATGTGAAGCTTTATAAAAAGTACTGCCAAAAATAAGGTTAATTTTTTTTCATGAAGATATTCCCATTAGTTTTATATTTTCTGACATTTTTATCTGCTCTAATTGTTTCTGCATTTTGTGAGCCGTTGTTTTTGAGGATATATAAAAGGTTTGACTTAGTCGATAACCCGGGACAAAGAAAAATTCACACTGAATCTATCCCTTTATCTGGTGGAATTGCAGTTCTGATCGGTATAATTTTTCCTCTGTTAATAGCCGTAATTTTATACCCGATTTTTCACACTTCATTCGATAGCATTATTTATGGGTTAGAACGGCGAAAAATCCAGCTGCTATGGCTTATTGGAGCGATGATCCTGGCTTTTTTGATAGGTCTGATAGACGATATTTATGAATTAAAGCCATTAATGAAATTTATTTTTCAGGCAGTTGTGGCTTTTATTGTAGCATTCTTAGGTGTTCGGATAACGTTGTTTGTTCCAAGTACAGTTTTCAGTTATTTAGTTACGATTTTTTGGTTTGTTGCATTGATGAATGCATTTAATTTTATTGATAACATGAATGGTTTGTGTGCTGGACTTTGTGCATTTGCCTCTTTTTATTTTGCTAGTATCTCAGCTTACCATGGACAGTACCTGGTGGCGTTAATCTGTTTTCTGGTTAGTGGCGCATTTTTTGGATTTATCCCGTTTAACTTCCCTAAAGCAAAAGCATTTCTGGGGGATTCTGGAAGTCACTTAGCGGGGTTTTTAATGGCATTGATCTCGATATTGCCTCATTTTTATTCTTATAAACACCCATATAGATATGCAGTGTTGGCTCCGCTAGTTGTACTTGCTGTGCCTTTGATTGACATGATCTGGGTGGTTGTTTACAGGATATTAAATGGCAAGCCTTTCTACTGCGGAGATACTAATCATTTATCCCATAAACTGGTTGCTTTGGGATTGACTCGATCGATGAGCGTCCTGGTGTTGTGGCTCGTGAGCGTATTATTTGGGTTCTTAGGATTTTGTATTGCAGTGGATTAACGTTTTCAGAGTTTAGCTAAAAATTTTGCTGATTTCCAATTTTATCCGCGAATGGACGCGAATGAACCGAATTGAGATAAAAATGGGATGTTTTTAATTGGTTTTTTTAGGGCTTCTGTTTAGTTTATCAGTTGGTATGAGAGAGAAGTTGCCTGGTTTAATTAGATTTCTTTCATCGCTTTTATTTTGTTTTCTTTTACTTATGATTTTGCGTTTGTATGAAATGCGGTGTTCTGGCGAGTTATCGGCAAGAGCTGATCAGATGTTTAATAATCCAGCTAAAAAATTTTTGCCAGAGAATCCGATTTTTTCTGGGGCGGATCCGCATGCGGTTAAGTTTAAGAATACATTTTGGGTATATCCTACTGGCGGCAGGTCTACTCAATTTTATGCGTATTATTCTACGAACTTACTTAATTGGGAGAGAGTAGGCCCTGTACTTGATTTCAAGGATGTGACATGGATAGAGGCTGATGGTCAGAAGACACATTATGCATGGGCTCCGTGTGTTTTAGAATGGTCTGGCAAATTTTATTTTTATTACTCTGTTGGTCCGCAAAATCCTACACCTTCGCGTATAGGAGTTGCAGTTGCCGGGACACCTGATGGTCCGTTTGTGGATTCAGGCAGACCTTTAGTTGTGGGTGATAAAGATTTTGAGGCAATAGATCCTATGGTTTTTATAGATCCTGTTACTCAAGATCGATATTTGTATGCTGGGGGTAGCGCAGGAAATAAAATGTGCGTATTTGCTCTGGGACAAGATATGATGAGCATAGTTAAGGAGGTAAAAGTAGATACGCCACCGAATTTTACTGAAGGTGTTTTTATTCACGTTTATAAAGGCAAGTATTACCTTTCTTACAGTTCTGGTGGATGGCGAGATAGTAGTTACTCGGTGCACTATTGTATTTCTGAGAGCCCTATTGGACCATGGGTATACAAAGGAGTAATCCTCCGAAGCGACGAAATGAGAAAAGGCCCCGGGCATCATTCATTTTTATATGATGATGAGTCTGGGCGCTGGTTAATATTTTATCATCGCTGGAATGGTGTTGAGGGTGAAGGGCCGTATCAAGGCACCCGCAAGGTCTGTATTGAAGAAGTTCATTACAACAATGACGGAACGATCCAGCCAATAAAAATGACTGGAGGTTTGAAAGAAAAGCAGCCTGGTAAGTAATGACCGATAGTGGTTTCGGCAGTTTTTTAGTTTTTGGGCGCAGGACTTAATGTTGTAGGTCGAACATGACTTTTGTTATGTCGAAAGGATTTTTCTTAGCACGTATGGAAGAATACCACCGTTCTTGTAATATTCCACTTCAATGGGTGTGTCGATGCGGCAGATGGCCTCGCAGGTTATTGGTTCGGTGTTTGGTTTTTTAATCACGAGTGATAATTTACATAATGGTGTGAGGTTATTTTTGATACCCAGGATATTTATTGTTTCGTTACCTGTTAGCCCTAAGCTTTTTACTGATACAGATTCAGGCAGTTGGATGGGTAACACGCCCATGCCAATAAGATTTGATCTATGAATTCGTTCGAAGCTTTTAGCTATAACGGCTTTAACACCCAGTAATGCAGTGCCTTTGGCTGCCCAATCTCTGGAGCTTCCGGTGCCGTATTCGTATCCAGCAAAAACGACCAATGGTGTCTTTCTTTTTGCATAGATCTGAGCAGCGTCAAAAATGCTCATTTCTAAGCCGTCTGGTTGCAAAAGCGTTTTTCCTCCTTCATAGCCAGAGCCGATATAATTTTTAAGTCGTATATTTGAAAATGTGCCACGGGTCATTACACGGTCGTTACCGCGGCGTGCGCCAAAGCTGTTGAACTCACTCGGTTTAACACCCAGGGAGATCAAGTATTGACCTGCCGGGGATGATTCTTTTATAGAACCGGCTGGGGAGATGTGGTCAGTGGTAACACTGTCGCCAAAGATACCGAGTATTCTGGCGTCAATAATATCCTTTAGAGGTTGCGGACGCAGTTCAAAGTTTTCGAAGAATGGTGGTTCCTGGATATAGGTACTTGAGGGATTCCATTTATAGATATTACCGGTGGGGGAGTTGATTGACTTCCAGCTTGGGTTGATTTCTGATATATTTGAGTATATATCCTTAAAGGTCTGAGGGTTAAGGGTTTTTTCTGCAATTTTCAAGATTTCTTGTTTATCTGGCCAGATATCTTTCAGGTATACAGGTTTGTTTGATCGGTCATATCTTAAAGGATCGGTTTCCGGGTTAAAGTCGATTTTGCCTGCAAGGGCATACGCTACTACGAGCGGTGGGGACATCAAGTAGTTTGCTTTGATGCTTGGATGGATGCGTGCCTCGAAGTTTCTGTTTCCTGAGAGTACAGCTACTGCGATTATATCATTATTTATGATGGCTTCTTCCAGTGATGGGTTAATGGGTCCTGAATTGCCAATGCAAGTAGCACAGCCATAGCCACAAACATAAAATCCGAGCTTTTCCAATGGTTCCATTAGTCCTGCCTGTTTGAGATATGTAGTAACGGCGCGTGAGCCAGGCGCAAGCGAAGCCTTAACGGCTGGGTTGATGCTAAGACCTTTGTCTATAGCGTTTCTTGCGAGTAATCCTGCGGCGATCATGAGTGATGGGGTAGATGTATTAGTGCAACTGGTGATGGATGCGATCAAGACAGACCCGTGAGATAACTCACATGATTTATTTTGCCCGAGGTTGATGGTTACTTTTTTATTTATATCCGTTTTAGCAAAACCATTTTCTGAGAGGGGTGCGGTCAGGGTAGTGGTGAAAGTATCTTTCAATTTATTGATAGACACTCGGTCTTGTGGTCTTTTAGGACCTGCAGCTGACGGCTCAACAGCAGAAAGATCTAAGTCAATAACTTTAGAGTAATCGACTTGCCCTTTTTCCGGGATCCCGAACAAGTTTTGTGCGCGATAGTAACTTTCGTATGCTAAACAAAGTTCTTCTGGTCTACCTGTTTGTCTGAGGAATTTAACTGATTCTTCGTCGATAGGGAAGAATCCCATTGTAGCTCCATACTCAGGTGCCATGTTGGCAATTACGGCCCTATCTACAACAGGCATGCTTTTTGCGCCTGGTCCGAAGAACTCAACAAATTTACCGACGACCTTTTCACGTCTTAATAGCTGAGTGACCGACAGGGCGATGTCGGTAGGGGTAACTGTATCTGCTGGTTTTCCGTGGAGGTACACACCCACGACGTCAGGTGTTAAGAAGTAAATTGGCTGGCCTAACATGGCTGCTTCGGCTTCAATGCCACCGACGCCCCAGGCGACTATTCCCAGGCCATTTATCATGGTAGTGTGTGAGTCGGTCCCTACTAAGGTGTCAGGAAACCATATATTGTCTGGGGATTTACGGATTCCGGTGGCAATAAATTCCAGGTTTATTTGATGGATTATTCCCACGCCTGGCGGAATTACTTTGAAGGTTTTAAATGCCTGCATGCCCCATTTTAAAAACTGATAACGTTCGATGTTACGAGTTAATTCCAGTTCCATGTTTTTCGATAATGCATCAGGGGATCCTACATAGTCCATTTGAACAGAGTGATCAATGATCAGATCTACAGGTACGAGCGGTTCAATGAGTTCTGGGTCCTTACCAAGTCTTTGCAGACACGAACGCATGGCGGCCAGGTCTACCAGCAGCGGTACCCCTGTAAAGTCTTGTAGTAACACTCGAGAGACTACAAATGGTATTTCTTCGGTTCTTGGAGCATTTGGCTTCCATGAGGCCAATGAGTATATTGCTTTTTCTGGTATTATAGTCTCATCAAAATTTCTAATAAGAGATTCGAGGATTATCCTCAAACAAACGGGTAACCTTGACAGGTCTTTGGATATGGCCCGTTCAAATGCAGGCAAGGAAATTAAGGATCCCTGGTTGCCAGTACCTAACGAAAATGTTCGGACTAATTCATTTTTTGGTGTCATAGTTTAATTTATGTTCCGTTGTGCCCCCTGTTAGAAGGGCATGATGTCGCTATTTTTAGGTATCTTGATGCTTATTGCAATGAATAATTAGGGTTTAATGTGGTTTTAGCCGAAGCGATCAAGGTGGTTTTGATCGGATTTTTATGTGCTGATTCAGGGTGCGTTTTTTTCGTGAAGGCTGTCCTGGGTGGCAAAGGATTTTTCAGCTAATTGTGTGTGAAAATCTAAAACCTGTTTATGTGACTCAAGTTAATTATTGGTAAATTTTGATATTAAAAATTTGTATTTTGGGCTAAAATAGGTATATTTGTAAATAAGTTTGATCAACAGGTAGGAGGTAAAGATGAAAAGTCCAAAAATTGTTAAAAAAAGCGTAGTGTTTTCGCTCAACATGCCGGAGGCAGAGTCGGTTTTACTGGCTGGGAGCTTTACCAATTGGGGTGAAAATCCATTGCCACTAAAAAAACAAAAATCCGGGGTTTGGAAGGTCAATGTGCGTTTGGAGCCCGGTACCTATGAGTACAAATTTATAGTTGATGGAAATTGGGTTAATGATCCTGAATGTTCAATGCGAAACCCGAATCCTTACGGTGGGGAGAATTGTGTGATTTGTGTAGAATAGGGCCCGAGTAAAAATTAGCCCTGATTTAATAAATCAGGGCTTTTGTTATTTTTAGGGCTTGAATTATCTTTTAGAATTCAAACTTGACTGAGCTCAACCTATTTGTCAGTTCCGACATTATACGTTTTTCATCGGTTTTATTTTTTGCTGAGAATGTAACACTGAATCTGAGGTAGTGTCCTGTATCATCCCATGGCACGGTAGAAATCAATTTTTCTGTGATTAGCCATTGTGATACAGCTTCAGCGTTAGGGAATTCGACAACTTTACCTGAATCTAAGATAGCAGCTTTTGGGGCTTTCACATAAAGGAAGAATGAACCCTTAGGTTTTTTTGCTTTAAATCCAAGGTTGTTCAATGTTTGGACAAGTAAATCCATACGTCTTGAGTATTTTGCGGCTATTTCTTGAGTAATTTCCGGGTGATCAAATGCATAGGCAGCGGCATGCTGTATTGCAAGGAATTGACCTGAGTCAGTATTATCCTTGACGTCGCCGTAGGCTTTCACGAGCAATTCGTTTCCGACGACGAAACCCACCCTCCAGCCCGTCATGTTGAAGCTCTTACTGGCTGAGTGGAGTTCAACGCCGACCTCTTTAGCTCCAGGGACTGATAAGAAGCTTAATGGTTTGCCTTCGTATACCAGTGCTGCGTATGCTGCATCATGAATGACTACAAGTTTGTGTTTTTTGGCGAACTCGACAACTTCAGAGAAGAACTCGCTTGTAGCACTAGCGCCTGTGGGGTTATTAGGATAATTAAGCACAATGACTTTCGCTTTTGCCAGAACGTCTTTTGGTACCGCGGATAGGTCGGGTAAAAAATTGTTTTGTTCCAATAATGGCATATTATAGACGAGTCCGCCGTAATACCTGGCATGTGTCCCGAATACTGGATAGCCCGGAGTGGTCATCAAAACGTAGTCCCCCGGGTTAATCAATGCTGCCGGTAGGATAGATAGAGCTGCTTTGCTGCCAATGGAATGTAAGACTTCTGTTTCAGGGTTAATGCCGGGGACACCACAAACTTTTTCCATATATCTGGCAGCGGCTTGTTTTAGAACTGCATCGCCATTATCTGCATAACCACGATTTTCTGGTTTTTTTGCTTCTTTGCATAATTCTTTAACTACTTCCGGAAAGGCCATTTCATCGGGCTCACCCACACCCATATCGATGAGCTCTACATTGGGATTTTTTGCTAAAGCAGCACGTTTGGCGCGCTTGATTTTTTCGAATTTATATATTTCATTACTTTTACCATAATTTCTACCGCCTATCCGGTCGGCAAACAGTTCTTGAATGTAGGATTCTTCCATAGTCAGTTTTTAATTATTGTTTATGATCGTGTTTTTTAAAAAAACACTTTTATTGGTGGTTTTAACACCCTGGATGGGAAACTACAGTGCTTTGTTAATTCTTTCAAGACTGTAAAATTTAACCAGGTACCGGGGCATTCCCTGCAAATCATGAGGTTATAAGTGTCTATTTAGCCTATAATTTGTTATGTCATAGAAATTTTAATCTATTTGCTTTCGATAATGCCGTCGCATAAATGTACGATGCGACTGGAATAGTTAGCGACAGTAGAATCGTGTGTGGCAATTATGAGGGTGGTATTAAATTCTGTTTGTATGGATTTTAAGAGGTTTAGAATTTCCTGACCGGAATGTGAATCCAGGTTTCCTGTGGGCTCATCGGCCAGGACAAGCTCTGGATTATTAATCAGCGCTCTTGCTATAGCCACACGTTGCTGTTCGCCTCCGGATAATTCTGATGGCTTATGCTCAAGCCTTGAGCCGAGTCCGACCCGTTCCAGCAGAGCTTTTGCATATTGATTTGTTTTTGTTGGGTTGGATCCGGCAATTATTGCTGGAAGGCTGACATTTTCCACTGCATCTAGCTCAGGAAACAGGTGATATGACTGAAAAATGAATCCGATTTTTTTGTTTCTGAACGATGCTAGTTTTTTTTTAGAAAGGGTGGAAATACTGATGCCGTTGAATTCTATTATCCCTGAATCGGGCGTATCTAATCCGCCAACAATATGCAATAGAGTGCTTTTGCCTGCTCCGGAGGCCCCAAGAATGGCCAAAAATTCGCCTTTATCAACCTCAAGATTAACACCTCTGAGGACTTCTATTTTTCTATGGTTGATCTGATAAGATTTGTGGACATCATATAGTCTCAAGAATCGGCGCGTTTGTTCTGCTACTGAGTTATTTATGTCGGATTTTTCCATAAAAGGGGTGTGATTTCGTTTTGGTTTTAATTAATCATTCATGTCTGAGTGCCTCAACAGGATTCAATCGGCCCGCATTCATTGCCGGGATGAGCCCAGCGATAAGGCATATTATGATAGAGCCACCGCAAATTATTAAAATATCCGATGGTAATATTAATGCCGGTAATTCTGTAAAGTTATAGATAGAAGCAGGGAAGAGTTCAAATCCTGTCAATCTATTCATTAATCTAAGGAATTCATTTCTGTAACTCAGTGCTAGCATACCCAAGAGAAACCCAGAGCTAACGCCTAACAAGCCAACTAAGAAGCTTTGAGTTAGAAATATTGCTGAGACCTGAAAATCTGTAGCGCCAAGGGCCTTAAGTGTCCCGATCTCTCGTGTCTTTTGGACTACAAAGGTGATCAGCGCGCTACAGATTCCGAAAGCAGCTACAATCATAATGAAGAACAAAATGTAGAACATCACGTTCTTTTCTACCATCAGGGCATTGAGGATATTTGAGTTTTCTTCGGCCCATGTTGTTATGGCAAATTGAGGTCCGAGCTCTAATGCCAATGTGCGCTTTACCTGATCGGCCTTATAAGGGTCTGATAGCATCAAAAGGAGGCCGTGTACCGAGTCATCTAAACCGAATAATTCCTGTGCGTTTTCCAATGAAACAGCTATTATCCCGGCATTATATTCATAGTAACCAACATCGAAAATACCACGAATTTCGAAGTCATCTGCGAGCACTGCTTCTTCGGTGCCTTTTCTGTATGATTTTCGCATTTCCTCAAAATGGCGTGGTGAGTTTATGGCTACAAAGTCTCCAACTTTTAGCTTTATAGACCTGGCTAGTTCTTGGCCGATGATCATTCCATTACCGGATAAGTCGTTTGTTCCGTCAATGATAGAGTTCATTAAATCACTCACGCGGTATTCGTAATTTGTGTCGATACCCCTCAAGTAGGGGAATACGCTAACCGGGCTACCAGACTGAGGTTGAGTCTCTAGCCAGACTGGCCCCATGATAAACGGAGCAACTCCTTTAACAAATTCATTGGATGAAAGTTTCGTTATGAGATATTGATAATCACTCATTGCGTATGTGTCAGACATGATCCTGATATGGGCGTTAAATCTTAAAATACGTTCGCGCAGTTGTTTGTCGAAACCACTCATGACGCTAATTACAATAATCAACACAGCCACACCCAATGTAACTCCGATGACAGAGATGAGCGTGATGGCCGAAACAAAAGTGCGCTTCGGTTTCAGGTACCTGAGTGCTAAAAATAATTCCAACGGCACTTGCATGGAATAACCAAACTATACATTAAACCTTTAACAGTCAATCTATCGGTTCTACATAAGGCAGACTGATTATTACAGTTGTTTTAGTACAATAATCGCCTCATTGAAGAATATTGAATAAATGATGGACTTTATTCGTCCAGCAAAAACCAATTTAACTTAATTGGGAATGCTTAAAAAGAGTGTTTTATGAAAACGCAACATATAATCGTGAGTAACAGCAGGTTCAGGACGAATAATGTTAGCTTGTGGGCTCTTCATAGTTTGGTGTTAGTGTATGTTTCAAATATTTCCTTTTCTGTTTTTGTGAGGCACCTGTAAGGTTAAAAGGATTGGTTGACAAGTGATGATAAAACCGGACACATGGCCAGGAAATTTGATCTTAATTGGTCTTTTTTTTCTTTTATTTCCATTAAGTTTGTTAAGTGGTACTGAGACAGAAGAACCTCCGGTTGTTCGTGAAATGTACGCTATTAAAACTGAGGATGAAATCATTTTGGATGGCAAACTCGATGAAGAATTCTGGAAACGCGCGCCGGTCACTACTGGTTTCATAGACCAACGGTCGCATCAGCTGGCAAAATCCCAGACTCTGGTTAGGATTGCATATACTCGCACTCATCTTTATGTTGCGGTTGAATGTTTAGAGGATGAACCGGATAAGATCCGGGCTACAGAAAGACGTGAGGATCGTGCTTTTGTAAGTGATGATTGGATAGAGGTGCATTTTGACCCTTTGCACACGCGCCGTAATAAATATGCTTTTTATGTGAATCCTCTGGGTACAAAAGCTGATGGCAACGAAGGCCCTTCCGGAATGTTCAATTATGGTTGGACAACTCAATGGGATGCAGCAGCATCTATAGGAAAAGATAGATGGACCGTTGAAATGAAGATCCCTCTTAGTGCTATAAATTTTATCCGCAGAAATAACCAGGTCTGGGGTGTAAATTTTACTAGATGCCAAAGACACACCGATACCATCAGTTTCTGGAGTTTTAACCCGACAGATCCATATAAGCCGAGAAACTTTGGTTATCTGAAGGGCATGGATTTGGCAGATGCAAAGTTTGACAGAAACTGGGAAACAACGCCTTATGTTAGTTCACGAATTGATTTCAACGGACAAACTAAGTCCGAATTTAAAGCCGGTTTGGATACCACGTTCAGATTAACACCGTCAATCATTTCATCATGGACGCTATACCCTGATTTTGGGCAGGTTGAAGCAGACGACGATACAATTGAATTGAGGGATACAGAACGGTTTTTGCCGGAAAAGAGGCTTTTTTTCAGAGAAGGAGAAGAATTGATTCGTATGCCCAACAGGCTTTATTATAGCAGGCGATTTACAGATATTTATGCTGGCGGAAAGGTGAGTGGACAGTGGGATGGGTTTAGTTTCACTGCAATGGATATTGTGGGCAAGGTTACACACGATGGCACGTCAGAAGGGAATTCAACAGTCATGCGCGTTATCCAGAATGTTCGGGAAAAAGATAATATTGGATATTATGTTAGCGACTCCGAGCTTAAGGACGGGCATTCACGGGTTGTTGGGATCGATGGCTACTTTTTTGTTACCGATGTCTGGCGTTATGAATTCCAGTTAGCCGGAGCAATAGAGGAACGTAATTGGGATACTGATTTGAGTGACAATAAGAATGCATATTTGGGAAGCTCGCGAATCATTTACAGTAAATACCCTTTTGATGTTTGGCTGAGCATGGTAGCGATCTCGCCGGATTTTAATCCATTGTTAGGGTACATTCCACGCAGGAATATCTACGGACCAAACTTCTATGCAGCGTACCATGTTGATTCAGAAAAAGCCAGATGGAAGCGAATTTGGATGTCTTATGAAACTCAATATTTTTTGAACGATTCAAGCGATCTTTCAATTAATGATCACAGAGTGTTTGGTAACATTGTTTTTCAAAATGACATAGGGCTTAGCGCTATGCATTCACAAGATTACCATGCACCATGGCACAATAATAGAACTTCAATGGGCATCAGTTTTTTTACTTCAGATTTCTGGAAATCTATATCTTTAACCGGAGCAAAAGGCAAATTTGAGGAAATTAAGTATACCGAAATCGGTCTGGAAAAGAATTTCAAACCGTTTGAACGACTCCCCATCAGGTATGAATTTAATATTCGATTCGAAGACAAACCAGACAACCAAACCGATACTCCATGGTTAAACAGGATCGTGTTTGATCTTTACCTGGCCAAGGATATGTGGATAAAGAGCTCCATCCAGCATAGGAATGACAATGTCCATAACATAAGCATAATTTACGGATGGCAGTTCAGAAAAAACACATGGTGGTATCTTGTCTTTAATAGTGTTCGTAATCCTGAGACTTATAATAGTATTTTCACAAAAATTACCTACACTTTTTAGAATTCATCATCCCCTGGCAGGTTAAATCAATATCATCATCACTGACCAGTCCACTTACCTCAGGTACCGATCAGGCTGAAAATAAAAAAATTCTCAGGGGACTTTGTTCGAGCCCCCTGAGTAGCTCTTGAATTATAAGAACTTGATATTTGGAATAGGTCTTTAGAATTTCCAAAGTGCATCCACCTGTAAGCGCCCCGCATGGCCGCTGTCGGTTGGAACTACCTTATCAACCAATTCGGTATCAAAATATGTTATTGAAAATGTTAGTGAATTAAAAGGCGAGTATGCAGCTTTGACTATATGTCCTTTAACATTGGTGCCGGTCCTGTACCCACTGCCTTGACCTGAGTTCGGTAAAGCACTTTTGTAATAAGCGCCAAAGTCAGAATCAACTACTTCCTCCCACCATGCATTGGCCTGGAGCTCTTTGTATCTGTATTGGATTTCCCAGGTGTTTTTCTTGCCAGCCTTACCAAACGTAATACCAGCACTGTATGCGTCTGATGCCCGCGAGGCCGCAGGGTTATTCATATAATCTGCCGAGATTTTGATTGGAAAAGCACCTTTATAAAACGGAAATTCAGCTAGTTTATAAGTGAACGAGCCATCGACTACTACTGGATTAAAATGATTATCCAGCCAGCCATTTGCCCCTGATCGGGAATTACCTATATTTACGTTTGGCACTAATCCGTTTGTGAGGCTTTGAGCTCCTTCTATAGTTAATGCGCTGACCCCAAATGAAGATTCAATTTTATCGGACCATTTAGAGTCTAACCTTAATTGGCTGGCTAACAAGTACGGATCATTACTGCTTGCAGAAAGTTCTCCTAACACGAACTCGCCCAGTATTAAGCTCAACTTGTGTTTGCTATTTATATTGTAAGAAACCAGCTGGCTTAATCCTTCCGGCGTGTAATCCGGATCAAATACCATATCAGAAAAAACAAAAGGATTTTCTATTTTTCCCAGGCTGAGAGTGATATTCCAGTCCTTGTTGTTTACCGGATTCCATTTTCCGTATGCAAGATCAATAGCTATTGGTTTCTTTGTTGCATTTTTTTCTAGAGTCTGGTTTGTGGAGATTGGGTCGTCAGTGCCACCGGAGGCAACCCTGAAGCCTACCTCAAAGTTGTCGATTAAATCGAATGTGACTCCTGCACGCAGACGATATCTAAACCTGTTACGGTCAACATCTTCATCCAGGAAAAAACCTTCGTATCTGCCACGAAAATCACCATTTATTCGCATGCTTTTTACCCAATCCGGCATACCAGTTTTTATTTGGAATGCCTGATTAAATCCTTTATCAGATTCCTCACGTATTGACTGAGCTTCTTCAAGCGTTAGTATGCCTTTTTGCACAAGCTTATCCAAAAGTGCATCAGCTTGTTGTGCTCCAGTTTGAGTGGTTAAAGCAGCCAAAAGTGCTGCTCCCGTTATTATTGTCTTAGAAGTAATTTTTTGTTTCATATCAGATGGACTATTGCAAGGCACTGTGACAGATGCTTTTAAGCTTTGTTACAATCGTGAAAAATTAATAGTTCTTGTTATCGATGGATAAGCGGAGACGGTTTTAAAAATTATTTTATTGAAAACTGGCCAGACTAAATTTTTAATATGAACCCGAAATGAAAATGCATATTAAACATTTGAAGCCGATTCTGGCTTTAACCGTTTGCGTTATATCCATTGCAACAGTTCTGGCTGATGAGCTTGAACCTAAACCTGATGCTAAATACTTTGAAAAATTCGAACCCATTAAGGCACCGACGTACAGAGGTCTTTATCTGAAAAATGGTGACACTGTTGCTATTTGTGGGGACTCTATAACCGAACAAAAGATGTACTCCAGAATCCTTGAGACATATCTTACTGTCTGCTATCCGAATTTAAAGCTCAACGTTAGACAATTTGGGTGGAGCGGCGAAACTGCACAGGGCTTCCTGAGGCGAATGACAAATGATTGTCTCAGGTTCAAGCCGACTTTGGCTACATTGTGCTATGGCATGAACGATTTCAAATACAGACCGTACGACGAGCCGAATGCTCAATGGTATAAGAGTAATTACACGGCTGTAGTGCGCGCTTTCAAAAGTGCAGGCTCAAGAGTCATAGTTGGCTCGCCCGGCTGCGTCGGCAAAGTAGCTTCTTGGGTCAAAGGTAACGCTGGCACCGTCGAGGATCATAACTTGAGCCTCTGCGCTTTCAGAAATATAGACATCAATATTGCAAAACAGGAAAACGTGCGGTTTGCCGATGTGTTTTGGCCAATGTTCGTCTCTAGTTTTTATGGGAAAATACAATTTGGTCCAGGCTTTGAATTAAGCGGTAAAGACGGAGTACACCCCGGTTGGGCTGGCCATCTAGTAATGGCTTATTGTTTTCTTAAAGCTATGGGTGTAGACGGGGAGATCGGAACTATTTCAGTAGACTTGCAGCATAAGAAAGCTAGAGCCTCACAAGGACATCAAATTCAAAAATTCGATGGCCGGACTCTCACCCTGACAAGCTATAGGTATCCATTCTGTGCAGAAGATCGGCCAAATAAAGATGATTCAATTCGAGCAGGAATGGACTTAGTCACATTCAATCAGGAGTTCAATAGATTTATATTGAAAGTTAACGGCGTGAAATCAGAACTAGTAAAAATCACCTGGGGTAACCAATCCAAATTGTATTCATCCGCTAAGCTGACTAAAGGTGTCAATCTGGCTAATGACTTCGTTGTGAATCCATTTTTAGCTCAGTTCAAGATGGTGGATGAAGCTGTTGCTGCAAAACAGGCATTTGAAACTAAGCAGATTAAAGAGCTTTTCCACAGTCCGGCAGCTAAGACTAACATGAATAACATTGTGTCAACATCAGAAGCCGAGCGTGCAAGACTCGTAAAAAATATCGAAAATGCATTTGTGCCGATAACTCACACGATCATTATTGATCCTATATAGGTTATTAATGTGAGTTTTTTAGCGATTGCTCGTACTGAATTTTGGCATCCGGAGTTATGTTATTGTGACTTGACCTGGATTTTGCGCGTGTATCTGCGGATGTTGATTAGGTCTTTGCGAGTTCTATGGAAAGTTATGAATTTGATGGTTTATCTTGTTTTGCTGGCTGTTCATCTGATCAGGCAATTTGTTATGTATCCTGTTAATTGCTGAGAGAATTGGCTCAACTGTTCTATTTGATACGGTCTGACAGTTTTAAGATTTGGGTTCAGTGTTTTTTGGTTTTGGAAATTTTGCAGGACCAGCAATTTTGAACCGTGAATTACTTTTGCAATTTCCACCAGATCATTAAAATCTACGAGCCCGGGTACCATAGTCACTCTGAACTCATAATCCAGATTTGAGTTCATTATAAGCTCGATACTTTTCTTTAATTTACAAGTATCGATTTGTACACCTGCGACGAATTCGTATTTGTGGAATGGAGCTTTAATATCCATGGCGATATAATCAATTAAAGATGAGTTTATTAAATCTTCTAAAACAGCGGGGTAACTTCCGTTTGTATCAAGTTTTATCGCTAATCCAAGGGCTTTGATCTGGAGTAAAAAATCTTTTAATTTATCATAGTGAATAGTTGGTTCACCTCCAGTGATGACGACTCCGTCTAGTTTTCCGACTCTGGTTTTAAGATAATCAATAATACTGTTTTTTGTAATTGCTGTTACCGCAGAGGAAACGAAAATTAACTCTGGATTATGGCAGTACTGGCACCGAAAGTTGCATCCAGCAGTGAATATTGTTGATGCAAGTTTCTGCGGATAATCAATTAGCGTTAGCGGTTGAAAACCGGCAATAATCATTTGTAAATTTTGCGCCAGTATTATACTTTGGGCAGGGTAAGATCCATTTGTTTATTATATTTTCCCTTTCTATCAGCATATGAAAGCATACACGGCTCGTCAGCCTGAATAAAAATAAGCTGGGCAATTCCTTCATTGGCGTAGATTTTTGCTGGTAACGGTGTGGTGTTTGATATTTCCAGCGTAATGAACCCTTCCCAGTCTGGCTCTAAAGGTGTTACGTTAACAATAATACCGCACCGCGCATAAGTGGATTTGCCAATGCACAATACAATAACATCCCTCGGAATCCGAAAGTATTCTACTGACTTTGCCAGTGCAAAGGAATTCGGTGGAATAATGCACACATCCGATTCGAGGTCCACAAATGACTTACTGTCAAAGTTCTTGGGATCTACTATCGTGCAATTTATGTTTGTGAATATTTTGAATTTTTTATCGACGCGTACATCGTATCCGTACGAGGATAACCCAAAAGATATCTTATGGTCAGATATCTGTGCCTGGCAGAAAGGTTCAATCATTTTATAATTCTCTGCCATGTCTTTGATCCATTTATCTGATTTAACGCCCATAGTTATTTTTTTGTAATGTTAAATGTTTTTCGGTTTTTGAATTCTTCTTGTTTGCCTTTGTTCCAATTGTTTACTGGTCTTAAATAACCAACTACTCTGGAATACACCTCTGTATTTGACCCGCAGGTCGGACATACGGGTTTTTCGCCAGCTAAATAACCGTGTCCGGGACAAATACTAAAAGTGGGTGATATAGTCAAATATGGTAATTTATAATTCTCGAATATCCGCTTAACTAATAATTTCACTGATTCAGAGTGCTCAATTCTTTCGCCAAGATAAACATGAAAAACGGTCCCACCAGTGTATAGTGATTGAATTTCATCCTGTAAATCCAGGGCTAAAAATATATCGTCTGTGAAGTTGACTGGGAGTTGTGTGGAATTCGTATAAAACGGCGAAGCCCCTTTTTGCCAGTCAATTTCATTTGCACAGATTATATTTGGATATTTTTCTTTATCCAATTTTGCTAACCTGTACGATGTGCCTTCTGCTGGAGTGGCTTCCAGATTGTAGTTGTTTCCTGTTTCCTCCTGGAATTCGATCAATTTCTGGCGCATGAACTCAAGGACTCGTATGCTAAAAGCACGTCCTTCTTTTGTAGAAATATCCTGTCCTAAAAGATTCAAGCATGCTTCGTTCATTCCGACTAAGCCAATAGTGGAAAAATGATTTTTCCAGTATTGATTAAACCGTTTATAAATGTTCCTCAGGTAATATTTTGAATACGGATAAAGTTCATTGGCGGTGAAACGCTCCAGGATTTTTCTTTTAATCTCCAGGCTTTGCTTTGCCAGCATCATTAATGATTCTAGCCGCTTTATAAATTCATTTTCTGTCTTAGAAAAGTACCCTAATCTAGGCATGTTTATTGTTACAACACCGATAGAGCCAGTTAGTGGACTTGACCCAAAAAGCCCGCCTCCGCGTTTGTGTAATTTTCTGCTATCCAGTCTGAGCCGACAACACATGCTGCGCGCATCTTCTGGTTGCATATCTGAGTTTATATAGTTTGAAAAATACGGAATACCATATTTCGCTGTGATCTCCCAGAGTTTGGTTATTGCTGGATTATCCCAGTCGAAGTTTTTCGTAATGTTATAAGTTGGAATCGGAAATGTAAAAACCCTGCCTTTTGCATCGCCCTCCAGCATGACTTCAAGGAAAGCTTCATTTATTATGTCCATTTCTGTTTGGAATTCGCCATAACACGCAGTTTGTGGTTCACCCCCGATTATTACCTGTTGATTTTTCATGAACTCTGGCACCTTAAGATCCAATGTAATATTTGAAAACGGAGTTTGGAAACCAACTCGGGTTGGCACATTAATGTTGAAAATAAACTCCTGAATCGCTTGCTTAACCTCTTTGTATGACAGATTATCGAATCTGACAAATGGCGCTAAGAGGGTGTCAAAGCTGGAGAACGCCTGAGCCCCAGCAGCTTCGCCCTGTAAGGTATAAAAAAAGTTAACAATCTGCCCCAATATACTTCTAAAGTGTCTTGCCGGCCTGCTCTCGGATTTACATGGTACACCTTTGAAGCCCTCAATTAATAAATCATATAGATCCCAGCCAACGCAATATACCGATAAGCTATTTAGATCATGGATATGAAAGTCTCCATCTGAGTGCGCGTGCTTGATTTCTGGCGGATAAATCTTATTCAGCCAATAGACCTTGCTGATCTCTGAGGAAATATAATTGTTCAACCCCTGAAGTGAAAAGGTCATGTTACTATTTTCATTAACCTGCCAATCCTGCTTTTCCAGGTACTGGTCTATCAAGTCGAGACTTGATTTTGTTGTGATCTCACGGATCTTGGCGTGTTGATCTCTGTAAAGAATATATGCCTTTGCAGTTTTCTTATATGGCGAGCTCAGTAGTGTTTCTTCAACTAAGTCTTGTATCTGTTCAACTGTAGGGATTGAACTTTTTACAACATCGTAGGCAAGGCTTAAAACTTTTATTGTTAATTTAGCTGCCACGTCTCTATCAAATTCACCTGTGGCAGCTCCAGCTCTGGCTATAGCGTTGGTTATTTTTTCTGATTCAAATTTAACAATCTTTCCGTCACGTTTTTTTATTTCTTGAAACATAGCTAATCAAGATTAAGCAGTGATACTCTATTGAGACCAGTGACGGAGTTTGAAGGTTCTGACAAACTGACAGTAGTCAGTGTTAATAAACAAAAAAACCTTCAATCTCCGACAAATCGGTGAATGAAGGTATTCAACAAATCGGTTGGGAAACTGCCCAACCGGCTGGCCTCATCCTTCCCTTTGGCGGAGAAGTGGACCATTTCAACCGAGATGTTTTTGTAAATGGTTGAACTGGTCCTGACGAGCATATCTGGACCGGTATCCTGGCTTGAGGCTTCAGACCTTACTCTCCCTTCCCGGCAACAATGCCAGTGGTTTTTGAGAGCTTGTAGCCTTTCACAGTGGCGCAACCGCCCCCGATTTTCACGGGGTTCCCTGTCATCCAGATGCGATCTACAGTACAAGCCATAACTCGTACTGTTATTTCAAAGAACGCCAACATTATGGATAATTGACTTAATTTGAAAAGAATTTTGTTAGAAAAAGTTGATGTCCGAATTTAATAAGATGCTTTCAAACCCATCAAAAAATTTTTGACCATGGCGTGACCATATAAATTTTTTTCATTGTCAGAACTATGGTTATTAAAATTCAAACATTGACTTCGTTGTAGACCGGCAGTGTAGATCGGACATGCGACCGCCTGCATTAGACTGGCCTCATCAGCTCATTGCACTGGAGGTACGAGACCCTCGTTCGCGGCCCTGGCGGATATGCCCGTGAACCCGACAAGCGAGGACCGCTGCCCGGATTAGGATAGCAAGCGTTGTGCCGACTGCGAATTGTTTGGCTGCACCGGCTGGGCGCACAAGTTCCGGCTACGTGTGCTGCATGCGCAAGGTTGGGTGGTGCAAGACAAACTAGACGAAAACTGAATTATTCAATTGCAATTTCATGAACTGCACGATTTGAGCAATGAAGAGAAATGACTGCTTGCGAAGACGTCGGAAATCGCCGCCAGGTATGGCGCGCTGTGCGGCAAGACAACGCCCAAGCCGCAGAAGGTGAAAATAGACGAAGATTATGGCATTGTTCAAATAACTTCTGTCCCCGTCTATACCAAAGCCTGATATTGAAAACTTTCTCAGAAAATTCCGATAGGTTAAACCTGAAGATGCTGCTTATTTGTGCTGGTTCTTTTTTGTCCAGATGGCATTTTTCTTACGTCGTCAGATGAATGCTCTAATGGGGCTTTCAGAGAATGGACAAAATATCATCGGTAACTAACTTTATCAGCAATTCTTACGCGGAAAACGTGGAGATGCAAAACACGACGCCAATAGCAAGCTGTTTTAAAAGGTTTTTTAAAGCAAGTTAATTCTGATGATTTATATTTGTCTCCCCGGAGTTGATTGGAAGCCAGTATTTGTGCTTTTTACTCACCCCAAATGTCAATATCTCCTGACTTAGTAAGGGCTTTTTAACACTCAGAAGCATCTATCTGTATCAAATACTGATTGTTTAACTAATTGCTCACAAACTCAAACGCGCCATCCGTAATAGATTGTATGCGGCTATTACAAAATATCCCCACGCTTGCCTGCGCTCCAACCCTCGATACCGGCTTCGCCGTAGCCCCCGACTGTCTTATTCCATCCAGAGCCCTTCGTTCGAGCCTCGATCCAGAAACCAGAGCCAGAGCAGATTGTACCCAGATTGCTAGCAAAATAATCGTTCGCTGCGCACACTGTGAAGCGCCATGAGAATACGAGACTTGAGAAGTTGCTCAGGTGGAATGCTGGGACGTCCAAACTCCTCATACAATTCATTAAATAACGACGAAGGCTTCTTAAGTACGGCGTCCACCTGGCTTTTGATTATGAGCAATGGATGATTAGCTGGTAATTTTTTCATTTTTAATACGAAGATAACTCCAGGTTGGTCTTTTGACGCTCATCTTTGAGTTTCTTTTTAGACTCAATTACTCTTTTCAGAGTTTAAATTCTAATCTGACCTTTTCAACAACCTGCTAGAGCATTAACTACAAAAATACAACGTAGAACTCCAAAAATTGATCTTTGAGAAACGTTTTTTATTAATTAACCTCTCAATTTGCAGTTACAGACAGATTTTCTAAAATAGATTTCATCTCAAAGTTCAGACTTGACAATTTATTAGATATTTTTATTGACACAAGAGAATTCTTGTGTTCAAATAACTTAAACTAAGCTTTAAAGCTACCCCCCCGGCAAGCTTCAAAGCTAAGCGGGACATTTTGCGCAAAGGAAAAGGTATGAAAAACTCAGAAGAACTAGTGCCAAATTTGGCAAAGAAAAGAGTATCCAATGGCGACCAGTCTGTTGTTCTCTCGGTGAATAATGTAAAGCATAAAAACGGAGTCGGGCGCATAAGATTTTTGCCAAAACCAGGACTGTGGCTGTTGGCAACATTATGGATAATAATGATGCAGGCTGTTACAGGTGTGTTTGGGGCTTTGCCAACTGCTTACACGCATTCTCAGGTGATTTGGGATGTGGATTCGGTTTTGTTGCAAGGGGCGGTGAATCCCGGTGGTGAAGCGACTACTGTTTGGTTTGAATGGGGGCTGACGATTGGGTTGGGGAACAGGACGGCGGTCACGAATGTGGGTAGTGGGAATTCATTGGTTTGGGTTAGCCAGCCGCTAAGCAATATCATGGCTGAGACTGTTTATTACTGTCAGGTTGTTGCCAGCAACAGCAGTGGTGTAGCTCGTGGTACAATCCAAATGTTTGGTGCAGGCCGGGTGGTGGCATGGGGCTGGAATGAGGAAGGCCAGACTAATGTTCCGGCAGGTTTAAACAATGCGGTGGCAGTGGCTGGAGGTTATTATCAAAGTCTGGCATTGAAACAAAACGGTACGGTGATGGCATGGGGTGGGAATGAGTATGGCCAGACTAATGTTCCAGCAATTTTAAGCAACGTGGTAGCTGTGGCCGCAGGTTTGCATCACAATCTGGCATTGAAGCGAAATGGCACGGTGGTGGCATGGGGCGAGAATGGTGAAGGTCAGTGTAATGTTCCAGCTGGTTTAAACAATGTGGTAGCTGTGGCGGGAGGTTGGGGACACAGTCTGGCATTGAAGCAAGACGGCACGGTGGTGGCATGGGGTCGGAATGACTACGGCCAGTGTAATGTTCCGGCTGGTTTGAACGACGTCGTGGCCGTGGCCGCAGGTGCGTATTTCAGTCTGGCATTAAAGCAAGATGGCACGGTGGCGGCATGGGGATATAATTGTTTTGGCCAGTGTAATGTGCCGGCGGGTTTAAGCAACGTGGTGACCGTGGCGGCAGGTGTGGTTCACAGTCTGGCATTGAAGCAAGACGGCACGGTGGTGGCATGGGGCGGGAATTCTAGGGGCCAGTGCAATGTTCCAGCAGGCTTAGACAGCGTGGTGGCTGTGGCTGGAGGTTGGGATCACAGTCTTGCATTGAAACATAATGGCACGGTAGTGGTATGGGGCAATAATAGCATTGGACAGGCCAATATTCCAGCAGGTTTAAGCAACGTGGTGGCTGTGGCTGTAGGTGATTATCATTGTCTGGCATTGAAAGTTGATCTGTTTGCAAACCCGCCAGTTATCATGCAGCAACCTGCAGGGAGAAATGTTGCGGTTGGTGGAACGGCAGTGTTTGCAGTTGAGGCCAGCGGGAATTTATTGAGCTATCAATGGTATCATGTGATAGAGACGGCTACGAATTTGTTGGCCGGGCAGACCAATGCAACGCTGACGATAACCAATGTGCAGCAAGCTGATGCTGGCGGGTATTATGTGGTAGTGAGCGACTCTGAGTATACGGTTACCAGCGCCACAGCGCAACTGGCGGTTGTAGCGGTGACGCGGCCCCGGATAGTTGGAGGCGGGTTGAGTGGAACTAATGGTACGTTTCGGTTCATGACGGAGCCTGGAGTTGTGTACGCTCTGCAATGGACTGCGAACTTGAACCCGCCGATAAACTGGCAGGACGTGCCCGGGCCGGGGGCGACAGTGATTGGTGACGGGACGCTTAAGGCGTTGACTGACGCTAATGCGTCGGTGCCGTACCGGTTCTTTCGTGTGAAAGCAACCCTGCCATAAAAAGCACAACTTTAGTTTAAAGGGGTATCTTCGGTCAATCGGTCGATTTTCCGTGTCCACTATCGTAATGGTGGACATTCTTTTCTAATCCCGTAGGGGCGGCATGTTTCTGGAAACAATCAAAACATCCACGGCTAAACATTGTTTGGCAACCTCAACCTTTGCGATCTTAGCAAGCTGTTTTAAAAGGTTTTTTAACCAGCCAGTTAGTTATAATCCCTGGTAAGTTATTTATAAGCCAGAATGATAAACATAGTACCACAAAAGATTTTTTTTATTTGTACATTTGAGAAGCCTATTTCTTTGCACATTGATGATATTTTCAATGGTTCTGGGAAGGTTTTAAGTGATTCCAGTATATATGAGTAGGCCTCTTTATCACCTGAGAGGAGTTTGCCTATTTGTGGAACAATATATTTTAGGTACTGAAAATAAATCCACTTGCATAGAAGAGATTCCGGAATACTGAAATCCAGGGAGCCAAATACACCGTTCGGTTTAAGTAATCTGAATGCTTCCATTACACCTTTATCTATTTGGGCAAGATTTCGCAAGCCATAAGCTACCAGAACGATGTCCACGCTGTCTGATTCGAATGGAGTTTGCAATACGTCTGTTTGAAGAAATTCCGGTGCAACTTTAGGTGGGTGGAATTTGCATTTGCTTGATCGAGCTTTTGCAATTTCCAGCATTGACTGACTAATGTCTATACCGATTACTTTTGCTCCTGTTTTAGCCGCAGCGATACTGAGGTCTCCTGTGCCACAACAAAAATCGATGACACTTTTATTCAGCTGGCATTTAGTTAATTTAATTAGTTTTTTTTTCCAGATTCTATGAAGTCCAAAGCTTTGAATATCGTTAATCAGATCATAACTAGCGGCTATGTTATTGAACAGTTCTTTAACAGCGGAAGTGCGATTAATGCCTGTTTTGTAATATTTGTTAGCCATAGGCATTGGTTATTTATAATCAAAAATCGTTTATGCTGATAAAAGTAAAAATATGACCCCGGACACTGCTACCAGGCAGCCAATTAATGATATTAAACCAGGGCGTTCTCCTTCCAACCAGTTAGAAAAAGGAATAACTACCAAAGGTGTAGTAGCGACCACTGGCAAAACTATACCAGTTGGGGCAGCTGACAACGCTTGTTGATAGCAACTAACACCGATGACTGGCCCAGCCAAAGCATTTCCCGCGATAAGCAAGAAAGTGCTGGTATTTAAATTTTTCTGGAGATTAATTTGATATACGCCAGTTTGTTTATGATGAAGTTTGTGAATCAAATATGGTATTAAGGCTATAACCAAGCCGGCAATTACTCTTTGGTATGCAGCTGTAGGTCCATCGATATGTTCCTGGGCAATCGATGCTACTGAATAAGCTTTTCGGCTTAATACAGCTCCACCTGCCTGGCCAAAAGCGGCGAGTGTTCCAAAAATGATCCCTGAAAAGAATGATTTTTTTGAGTTTTGGGTATGAGTATAACTGGTTGGGTGCAATGCTAACCAGATACCGAATAATATAATGGTAACGAATATTATTTGCTGGCTACTGAGTCGTGTGTCTAACCAGATCCATTCGATACAAGTGCCGATGGGTACTGCCAGGCATTGAGTTAAAAGTACAGACAGGCGTGCGCCGAGTCGTGGAAACGCCTGATATAAGGCTAAGTCTCCTAAGCCGAAGCCAACGAGCCCGCTTGCGAAAAAGTATGGCATAGATTTGCCATGGAGGCCAAAGCCGATCGTGTGTGCCCAGGCTCCTAACACGAAGGCCGAGACTATGAGTCTGTAAAAGTTTGCATTGATAGATCCGATGATCCTTGTGGTGCGTGTGGCAAATACAGCTGACAGCGCAAAAAACAATGTAGTTAGGATTGAGAATACCATCTTGTAACTGGTTTATGAGGCCTGGGAACCGTGGTAAATTCTGGGGACACGATACGTAATAGCTGTAAAGACTTCCCAGGGTATTGTGTTGAACCATTGAGCGACTTCATTCACAGTGATGGATTCCTTGTCTTGTGAGCCAAACAGAACTACTTCATCTCCAGGCTTAACTTCATTAATATGCGATACATCAACTATCATTTGGTCCATAGTGATTGTTCCTAACACGGGGCAGCGCTCACCTCGAATAAGTACATGCGCCTTGCCAAAGCCAGCACGCATGTAGCCATCTCCGTAGCCAGCAGTTATGACGGCTAATTTTTTTGAAGAATCACAGATATATTTATGTCCGTAACTGATTGGAGTGCCTTTGGGGACTTCTTTAACGAGACCGACTCTGCATTTAAATGACATCACGGGTTTGAGGTGTTTTTGTAGAAACAATTTTTTTGTTCGGCTACCAGGTGGGATGATTCCGTAAACAAGTAGTCCGGGCCTGACAAGATTATAATAAGTGTCTGGTTCTAAGATAACACCAGCGCTGTTATTGGCATGTATATAAGGTATTTTAATGTTTTGGGATAGAAGGCATTGGACTAGTTCTTTGAAGGCTTTAGATTGTGTTTTGGTAAAAGGTTCGTCATCTTCTGCGGATGAATAATGTGTGTACAACCCTTCCAATTGAAGCCCGGGCAACTTAATTATTTCTTGAATAATTCGGAGAGCATCTGAGATTGGCAGGCCTAATCTGCCCATACCTGTATCAACTTTTACGTGAATTGGTATCTGTTTTCTATTGCGCATTGCAGCAGTGGAGAAGGTTTCGGCTTCGGTATATGATGAGATTGTGGGCATTACATTTTCTTTTATAGCGAGTTCGACTTCGTTTGGCAGGCAAGCGCCTAGCATAAGGATCGGCCAGCCTCTACCGATAAGTCGTATATTGTGGGCTTCGGTTAGATTAGCTACGCCAAAGATGTCGGTGCCGCTTTGCATCAACAGAGTGGCGATTTGTTTTAATCCATGGCCGTATGCATCCGCTTTGACCACGGTTAATATTTTTACGTTCGGTCCAACCTGACTGCGTATCCAGCCCAGGTTTTGTCTGAGAGCTTCTAAGTCTATCTCGGCCCAACATCTGTATTCTGGTTTCATGTTTCAAGGATTTGAAAGTTAATCACCAATAAAATCCAATCTACATAATTATTTGTGCTGGTTCAAAAAACAAGCCATTGTTTTTGGTTTAGGGAATGCACCCAAAGGATTAGTGTTCAGATTAAGGTTGACGATGACGTCTAACCCGACGGTATGGATTAAGCATCCAGGCGTACAAATTTTGCAGTATTGCGAACGCGTAACTAACCTGGCTTTGCATAAGATATCGAATGAAAAATGATCAAGAAAAATATTTTCATTTAAACGGTCAGTTGTTATAATCATGTGCAATGAAGCAGAATTGTTTAACTTTGTGTTTATTAGCGATCTTGCTAATTAGTTGCGCATTTTCTGTAATAATGCCAATTTTGCATTTTCGTGCTGTTGCAAAGTCCCAGGTATTGCAACAACAGATTATGCAAATCAATCGGAACTTAGCATTTTTCCAGGGGTTATGGTCCGATTCAGTAAATTATAGTCGTACGAATCCCAAGCTTGTGCCTATTTTAAAGTCGTACGATGAAAAAAGAAGCCAAATGATGTCTAAATTAACCAATAGTCCGGCTTATGGAGAATAATGAAAATAATCAGAGTGGCAACGAGCAATCTGCACAGTCAGACATTCGCAAAGAAGTCCAGAATTTACGTACTGCATTGCATTTGACGATTATAATAATTGCGATAAGCACATTTGTGCTGAATTTTTACTTGTTCAGACAATGGCTTAGGATCCACAGACAGGTCAGAGAAATGGAGGTGTTTGTTGAAGATTACAAGAATGTGTGTGCTCCTGTAATGACTGATTTTGCTATGCAATTACAGGAATTTGCAAAGACAGATAAAGAATTTGCTGGAATCCTGATCAAACACCTGAACCGTCCTGGTGCGCCTGTTGTAAGGACAAAAAATTCCAACTAATAACGTATAGAAAATTACACACACTCCCAGCTACATAAGAAATAAGGTTGGAATATATTTCCCAAATCCGAACGATTCCTGGGAATATTGTAATTTTCGGACGATTTTTTGCGCACCAATTTTATCCTGGAGAGAAAAATAATCTTTGTAATTCATTTAGTGGATAGATGCTTTCCACGCCATTGGTACATTGCGGGGACGCGGTTCGCGGCGTTAATGAAATTGGAGGGACGGCTTCAACGCCGTCTGTTGGTTTGAGATTGAACCCGACCATCAATGAATGATCCGAAATTCGGTCGAGGTGCAACCCGACCCTCCAGAAATTAACTTTGAAATATTTTTTAATAAAAATTCAATCGCGACGATTCTGGGGTATTGATATTTTGTTTAGTATTTCGTTGACTTTGGCGGCGGATAATTTGTAAAAGGTTTTCAAAATATGAAGTTCAAATTATATGGAGCAGTAATAGTTGCTGCAATAGGTGGTTTGTTATTTGGATTTGATACTGCTGTGATTTCTGGCACGACTGAGTGGTTGAAGAAGGAGTATGAATTAACAGATTTTTTGTTAGGGTTTACTGTTGCCAGTGCACTTATAGGCACGATTATTGGATCAATAGCTGTTGGAAGGCCTGCTGACATTTTGGGCAGGCGCGAAACCTTAATATTGATGGCGGTATTATATTTTATTTCGGCGGTTGGGTGTGCGTTAGCCTGGAACTGGTGGTCATTGGTGTTTTTCAGGTTTTTGGGAGGATTAGCTGTGGGTGGGTCTTCTGTAGTATCGCCGATGTACATAGCTGAGATCTCTCCAGCTCGGTTACGAGGGCGCCTGGTTGCGGTTACGCAGTTTAATATAGTTCTAGGGATTTTATTGGCATACTTATCAAACTATATAATTGGCAGGTTCAATTTGGGAGCAGTTGAATGGCGGTGGATGTTTGGCGTTGAAGCTTTTCCTGCTGTTGCATTTTTTGCATTATTGTTTTTGACTCCTCAAAGTCCGCGCTGGCTTGTGGCGAAGCAACGGCTAGATGAAGCCAGAAAAGTATTAGAGATGTGTGGTACAGATATTGGGGATGTAGAGGGTGAGATCAGGGAAATACAGGAGTCTCTTGCGTATCAGGCAGATTCAATAAAAGAAAAATTTTTTTGTCGGAAGTATTTCAAGCCAATAATGTTAGCGGTAATGATTGCAATGTTTAATCAACTTTCAGGGATAAATGCATTGATTTATTATACGGCGGATATTTTCAGAATGGCAGGATATGCTACAGCCGATTCTTTACTTCAATCAGTAATTGTTGGGTTAACTAATTTAATTTTTACGGTTGCAGCTATACTGGTAATAGATCACTTTGGAAGGCGCAAACTTATGCTGGTTGGGTCTATTGGATACATTTTAAGTCTGAGCGCTACGGCATATTCTTTTTATACAGGTGCAGGAGGGAAGCTAGTGCTTTGCAGTTTAATAGTTTTTATTGCATCACATGCGTTTGGGCAGGGTGCAGTGATTTGGGTGTTTATAAGTGAAATTTTTCCAAATAAGGTCCGGGCACGTGGTCAGGCCCTGGGTAGTTTTACACATTGGTTTATGGCTGCAGCCATTTCATGGACTTTTCCTATGATTGCAGCAAAGTCAGGAGGCCATGCTTTTGCATTTTATGCTCTTTGCATGGTAGGGCAACTCATCTGGGTCTTGAAAATCATGCCAGAGACAAAGGGTATTTCTCTTGAAAAGATCCAGAAGGAACTTGGGATTCAATGATCAAAATTCCATGAAATTTTTGATTTATGTCCTTTTAATCATTGATAACACGCCGAACTGGACATGCTTGAATTTGAGGATTCCTGTTTGATTTATGAAAATCATAAATTTTTTACAATGCGTTTCAACTGGATTGGTGATAACTAGCCTTGGTATATGTGGTGAATTTAAACTGCCTGGCAGTGGAACAGGGAAAAACTACTCTTTAAATTATGCTCACCTGAGTAATGTAAAAAATGATAACTCACAGGACCGTGTGTTTATTATAGAAAAACGCTATCTACTTTTTCCTGTCAAAAGCGGTCCAGAAAATGTGTCTAACAAACGTGTAAAGGTAATAGTAGGAAAAGATATTGTTCGGGATTTCGATATAGGCCTAACTGAAAAACCTGATTGGTTTGCGCACGTAGATGTAAGCGATTGGCGGGGGCGTCGGGCTACTGTTGACATTGAAAATTTAGATAAAGATTCAAAGATTTGGGACCTGGTTAGACAGTCTGATGAAATATGGGCGGAAGACAGACTGTATAAGGAGAAAGAGCGTGGGCAATTACGATTTTCTCCAAAACGTGGCTGGAATAATGATCCTAATGGTTTAGTATTTGCTAATGGTGAGTACCATCTATTTTTCCAACATAATCCATACGGCTGGGGCTGGGGTAATATGCATTGGGGTCATGCTATAAGCATGGACCTTGTTCACTGGAAGGAACTGCCGATAGCGATTTATCCGACGAAGTACGGTGACTGGGCTTTCAGCGGAAGCGCTGTTGTAGATAAAGACAATACAAGCGGTTGGAAAAAAGGAGATAAAGAATTAATTGTTGCGGCATACACGAGCACCGGACGCGGCGAGTGCATTGTTTATTCCAACAACGGTGGTAGATCTTTTGAAGAATACGGGAATAACCCGGTAGTAAAACATCGTGGCCGGGATCCGCGATTGCTTTGGTACAAACCCGGTCGGCATTGGGTTATGGCTGTATACGATGAGCTTGAGAACAAACAATGGATAGCATTTTATACCTCTCCCAATCTTAAAGATTGGACATATCAAAGCCGAATTGAAGGTTTTTATGAGTGTCCTGATTTATTCGAATTAAACGGTAAATGGGTATTAACTGCAGCGAATAGTGACTATATGATTGGCGAGTTCGATGGGAAGAAGTTTATTCCTCAGACTCCAAAATTAAAGGGCCATCGCGGATTCGGGTTCTATGCAGCGCAAACATACAGTAATGATCCCAAGGGACGCATTGTTCAAATTGGTTGGCTGCAGACTGAGACGCGGGGAATGCCATTTAACCAGTCAATGTCGTTACCGATTGAATTAAAACTTTGTAAAACAATATCTGGCTACAGGCTGAGCTGGAAGCCTGTCGATGAACTGACAGTATTGCGTGATGGGCATAATCAAGCTAAGGCTCTTGATCAATTCCGGAGTGAATTGATCGAACTCCGAGCCGAGTTTGAAGCTGTTAATGTGACGTTCAGGGTCCGAGGAGTACAAATCAGTTATGATCCTGTGATGCAAGAACTTATTATTAACAATCATCGTGCAGCTGCACCATTGGTGAACGGTAAGCAAAGACTTTGCGTTTATGTTGATAGGACTGCATTTGAGATTTTTGCAAGTGACGGCCTAACTTATATTCCTTATCCGTTTATTTCGGATCCAAACAACCAATCAGTAGTAGTTGACGGTAAGGTAAAATCATTGGAAGTTTATAAGCTAAAATCAATCTGGGAATAAACTTGTTCTAGTATGCTGATGGGCTCAGTATAATGGAGCCGGTGATCGGACTTGAACCGATGACCACCCGATTACAAGTCGGGAGCTCTACCACTGAGCTACACCGGCCCATCCAGATCAAATTAACCAAATTGTTTTCCTGAGGTCAAGTGTCCTTACGCAATTTTTCAAGATAAAGTCATATAATTTGCAAGATCTTGGTTTTTATGGTATCAGAAAACCATAACGGAACTTATTGAAAGCGAAAAATTGGTTGTTCAACAATTTTTCTGTAAAATTAATTTACCACGGCCAATTTTTCTGATGCTTCTGTTTCCATCGAATGAAGAGGCGCTAGCTCCTCTTCATTCGCGCCTTGCGCCCTTTCCCAATCCCATAACGGCTCCATGTCCATATACCTCTTGCCTGTCATCCAGTCCTCGTCCCATTCCCTGGCTATCGCACTGTACAACCGCTTGCAACTCTCAGGACCGGGAAATATCCTTACCACACGACCTCGACGCTTAAACTCCTGATTAACTCGTTCTATTATGTTGTTCGTCCGAAGCTTCTTCCTGTGCTCCTCAGGACATACCTTATACACTGTTAACGTCTCTAACCCTTTCTCCGATATAAAATCACTAAACCCTTTAAATATCACTGACCAACGTTCCGCCATCTCTTCAAGCCTGCGTTTCGCCTGTTCCCAACTATTACTTGACCATACCTCGCTAAGCTCATCATGGACCTGATCTCGATATCACTTCGGTACCTTGTCCATTGCATTCATCAGAAAATGCCTCTGGCCCCTCTGCCATGCAGCGATAGCTATTGGCGTCGATCCCAATCGCAATGAAAATTGCTATATCTGTGATTTTCAATGACTTGACCAAGAATTGATCAAAAATATTTTTAAATGAAAAAAGCTTCATTAAAGGATTTTTAAACCTTCAAGAATTTAACTCTTTTTAAGGATTTTGTTCTTTAAGGGTTTTGGTCAAAATGGGGTATAGGAAGGGGTTTTGTTTATTTTTTTCCCGAAAATTTTCAGTGCAAATTGCCAAAAAATTGGCTCCAGAGACAGGACTCGAACCTGTAACCCGCCGGTTAACAGCCGGCTGCTCTACCATTGAGCTACTCTGGAACCCAGAGCGGATTTAACCTTATCATAGGTCATTGGCTGAGTCAACTCCTCAACCAGAGCAAATAAATTCTGCATTAAATTTGGTTATTTGACAAGTATCAAAATTAATAAATTTTAAATAACCCAAATCGTTAAGATTGAATTTTTATTGAAGAGTATTTCAAAGTTATTTTCTGGATGGTTGGGTTAAACCCCGACCGAATTTCAGGTCATTCTTTAAGGGTCGGGTTCAGCCGCGTCTTGCGGACGGCGTGGAACGCGTTTATCCAGTTAGATTAGTACTTTTTGAGTAGGCTAAATTTGATAATAACAAGGTTCAAGAATAGAAATTTCCACAGGCAGGAATGCATGTGTCACATTTAGATAAATTCCCAGGCGAGATTGGAACAAAGATAAGCCACCAAAATTTGTAAAACAGTCAAACGCCGTAAAGATTCGGGCTCAATCAGGCTGAAATGATTTTTGTTGTGGGCAGAGCAATTTGTTAGGGTTAGCATTGGCAAAAGCAGAGAATATAGAAAGATTTTAGTTGCTTGAATTTGTTTTGGTTTCTGTTTGTCCAATATAAGAGTTTTACGATATTATGAAACGCAACATCACAAGATTGATTGTAGTGCTAATTTTAAGCTTTTTTGTGTCAGATGTATTAAACGCAAGTACATCAATTTATGTGTCGTCAACAGGCAGTGATACCAAAGGAGATGGTTCTGCTAGTAATCCGTTTGCGTCATTTCAAAGGGCAAGGGACTTTTTGAGGGACCAGCGCAAAACTGGAAAGCAATTATCAGGAGAGACGGTTGTATGGGTTAGGGAGGGCGCATATCTGTTTACGAATAGTTTTGAACTAACAGTTGAAGATTCTGGCACGTCTGATTGCCCGGTAGTTTGGCGTGCGTATCAGGGCGAAAAGGTCCGGGTTATTGGTGGTGTTTTTTTGGATAAATTTGAAAAAGTTAGTGATGAGGAAATCAAGTCGAGACTTGCGCCCCAGGTAAAAGAAAAAGTTTTAAGTGTTGATCTTAAAAAGATTTTTCCAAATGATAAAATTTCTAATTTTATTAATGGCCAGCTTAAGTCGCGTGGGTTTGGTCGATCGATTACGGTTTCGCATCACGAATTATTTTTAGATGGTAAGCCGATGGAATTAGCGCGTTATCCTGACAGGGGTGATTTTTTGAAAATTTCTAAGGTGTCTGATTCATCTGCAATTGGTGACGAACATGGTGGGAAGCTTGGCCGGCTGGAAGAAGGTTTTTATTATCCCAGCGATGTATCACGAAGATGGAAAGACCTTGATAATATTTGGGTTCACGGGTACTGGGCGTGGGACTGGGCGAATTCTTATGAAAAAGTGGAAAGTATAGATCTTGAGAAGGGATATGTGAAGACGGCATCGCCTTATGGTTTGTACGGGTTTAGGGTGGGTCAAAGGTTTTATTTTTTGAATATTCTTGAAGAACTAGATCAGCCATTTGAGTGGTATCTGGATTTCAGGAATTATGTAATATATTTCTTACCACCGGATGGTTTTTTGGAGGCTGGGGATAATAGTGCGAAACATGAATTATTATTATCGTTGCTTGGTGGGCCTATTTTTAAGTTATCAAATGCATCATACATTACGATTGAGGGCTTTGTAATTGAGGCAACTCGTGGCAATGGGATAGAAATTTATGGTGGAACGAGTAATAAAATTATTGGCAGTGTGATTAGAAACATTGGGGACTATGGTGTTCGGATTCATAATGGCCAGGGGCATGGCGTAATCAGTTGTGATATTTTTGACACAGGCGATGGTGGTGTGTCTTTAGAGGGCGGTGACCGTAAAACGTTAACAGCTGCAGGGCATTATGTTGAGAACTGTCATTTTGCGAGGCAGGGGCGTTGGTCTAAGTGTTATGTTCCTGCAATTTTGATCGATGGGGTTGGCAACAGGGCATCAAACAATTTAATCCATGAGCATCCGCATTGCGGGATTTTATTCAGTGGCAATGACCATATAATTGAATTTAATGAGATTTACAGGGTAGCCCTTGAGACTGGAGATGTAGGTGCAATATACACAGGACGTGATTACACATATCGTGGAAACAAAATAAGGTACAATTATATACATCATACTGGCGGAGTTGGAATGGGGTCAATGGGCGTGTATATGGATGATTGTGTAAGTGGAACAGAAATATACGGGAATATTTTTTATAAGGTTCAACGTGCAGTATTTTTGGGTGGTGGAAGGGATCATTTAGTTGAAAATAACGTATTTGTTGATTGCAATCATGCGGTTGAGGTTGATGGTCGGGGTTTAGACAGGTCACCGGTTTGGCGTAATATGGTGGACAAGACCATGCGTGAAAGGTTGAAAGCTGTTCCATTGGACTTGTACAGGAGCCGTTATCCTGAGTTAAAGGATCTGGACAAGTACTATGGTATCCCTGGAATCGCAGAGTTGACAGGCGAAAGCTTTAAAGGGATTCCACCTGAGAATAACCGGATCATAAGAAACGTGTGTGTTGGGAAGTGGTTGAACATTTACTGGAACGCTCAAACAAATATGATCGTATGTACTAACAATTTTGTAGGTGGTGATCCGATGTTTTTAAGGCAACCGGGTGATGGGTCGGATGTTAATGTGTTTGAGATAAAGGATGATTCACCTGTGTTCCAAACTGGATTCAAGAAAATTCCATTATCAAAAATTGGGCTTCAGGACGATAAATGCAGGAAGGGAATTAAAGCCTTGAACTTGTGATGGGCTTGGTGATAATAGAGCCATGACACTAATAAGACTCTCGGTTTATTTTTTATTAACGGTTTTATATGCTATGGCGATTAATTATGATGAATCAAAGGTTCCAGAATTCACATTACCGGATCCATTGATAATGTCCGATGGTACTTTGGTTAAGACCAAGGAGCAATGGCTGAACAAGAGACGGCCTGAGCTTTTATCGCTATTTTCCCGGGAGATGTATGGTTGTATGCCCGGCAAGCCGCCAAAGCAGGTTAACAAGGTTTGGGATAATACAACTGATGCACTTTCTGGGAAGGCTATAAGGCGTCAAGTTACTATTTATTTTTCTGAAAATTCAACTGAGCCGAGCGTAGACGTATTGATTTATTTACCGGCTCATAAGAAGAAGCCCGTTCCAGTATTTTTGGGACTGAACTTTGAGGGCAATCATACGGTACACAGCGACCCTGGGATAAAACTTTCAACAAAGTGGATTCCTTCCGGTGCGAAAGGTGTGGAAAAGAATATGGCTACTGAACAGAGTCGTGGTAGTGCTGCAAGCCGGTGGCCAGTTGAGATGATTTTAAGTCGCGGTTATGGTCTGGTAACTGCGTATTATGGGGATATTGATCCCGATTTTCACGATGGGTTTACAAATGGTGTTCATGCACTTTTCCCCGAACTGCAAAAGCGAAAGGATAATTTTGCTGCGATCTCTGCATGGGCATGGGGATTAAGAAGGATTATGGATTATCTTGAGATGGATACAGGTATTGATGCGCGCAAAGTTGTTTTGGTGGGCCATTCAAGGCTGGGCAAGACCGCTTTGTGGGCAGGAGCAAATGATGAGCGATTCGCTATTGTGATAAGCAATGAATCTGGTGCCGGAGGCGCAGCGCTTTCAAAGCGGATATTTGGTGAAGACATAGAGGCATTGAATAAAAATTTTCCGCACTGGTTCTGTGAGAACTTCAAAAAATATAGCGGTCAGGAATCAAAGTTACCATTTGATCAACACGAATTGATAGCCTTGATTGCGCCGAGACCTGTTTACATTGCCAGTGCCGCAGAAGACCTCTGGGCTGATCCTAAAGGCGAGTTTCTGGCGGCGAAGGCGGCTGAGCCTGTTTACAAACTATTTGGTTTAGGAGGGTTGCCGGCTGATAAATGGCCAGCAGTAGACACTCCTGTTCATGGCACCATAGGATATCATGTTAGGTCCGGGAAGCATGATTTGACAGCTTATGACTGGGAGCAATATTTAACCTTTGCGGACAAGCATTTTAGGACGGCAGAGTAAGTCTGTATCTGTTTCGGATAAAATTTTAATTGCTATCTTTATTTTTTTAAATCGTGATCGTGGCAAAGACGGTACGGTTTCAGATGTTTTTTAGATGTTTTATACCAGTCCTTCCAGGATATGAGGTAATCTTTCGATACTTCGTTTAAGTGAGGCGAGAGCAATATTTTTTTCCTCGGTTCTATTCCCGGGGAAAATTATACCCCAGGCGGGCGAATTTTCCCAATCGGTTGACTGAATCTCGCGGGTATTACCGCTGTAACCGATTTTTGTGTATCTAATGATGAGGTCTGCGATATGGACTGCTGCCACAATTATTGCATGATGATTTGCACGTTCGGGCTGGTGATGATATTCCACGGCTTCGATCATAATATCTGGCAGGTTATGTAGTCTTAAGTACATTGCGCCTAATTCGGAATGGTTAATACCAAGAATAGATTTTTCAAGCTCCAGCAAATCGTATTCTTTTACATTTTTGTCTTTATAAATTTCGCTGAAGTGCAATGGGAAAACGGACGCCATGACAATTTTGCCTACATCATGTACCAGTCCAGCTACATAGTCAGACTCATCTGTAGGGACGAGAATAGATCCTATGACCTCTCTTGTGAGTATGGCTGTACCGATACAATGTTGCCAGAAGTCGCGCCATGGGAACGGTATTTTATGAGTTAATTTTTGGAAGTCCTCAATGACAGGCGTAACCATAGCGAGCTGACGTATCTGACGGATTCCCAGATAAAACACGGCTTCCTCAATGCTATTGACTGGCGTAGTTAACCCATAATAAACCGAATTTACCAGGCGTAGAAGTCTGGCGGTCAAGCTTGGATCTCTTCTAATAATTTCAGAGATCTGGTAGGTATAACGCTGGTCGGCGTTAAGTAACTCTCGTAACGCGCTATTGATACTGCTTAAGGATGGCAATCTCGGGCAATCTTTAATTTTGACTGAGATTTCGTCTAATGATAGAGGCGCTATAGTTTGTGGTTTTGATATAATTTCTTCACTCATCATAGATTAATAATCGGCATTTCCCGGAAAAAGTTGACTGGAAAAATAATATTTTAAAATTTTACTAAAGTCTCGGCAAATTCTGCCGATTTAATATTCATGGTTTCTGAAATAGATGAGCTTGTAAAAGAAGCGGTCAAAGACGTTTTCTCGACCATGCTTGGGATGAATGCAGAAGTTGATCCCAAAGCAGACCAAAAGCAATCAGATGAAGAACTTATATCTGGTGCTGTTGGTTTTACAGGTAAAATCACAGGTGTTGTTTTTATAAACACTGTTTCACGTTTTGCTAAACAGATAACGTCATCTATGCTCGGCCTGAGCCCGGATGAAATCGACGGAGATGAAATGGTTAACGACACAATGGGTGAATTGGCAAATATGATAGTGGGTCAGGTTAAATCGCGGCTTTGTGACCGTGGTTATGAATGTGTGTTAACTGTGCCATCTGTGGTTCGAGGACAGAATTTTTCTATTGAGAGTACCACTGGAACTGAGCGACGGGTAATTGGATTTAATTGTGGGGCTGAAAAATTAAAGGTGGAAGTGTTGATAAAACACGAAAATAACCAATAAAAAACAAACAATTCTGAGCAATGGCAGTAAAAATATTAACTGTTGATGACAGCAAAACGATAAGGATGATCGTTGCGAAGGCATTCCGACCATACGAATGTGAAGTTTTAGAAGCATCGAATGGTGTGGAAGGCCTTGCTGTAGCAAGCAAAGAGAAGCCAAACGTCATTATTCTTGATGTAACAATGCCAGTCATGGATGGTCCGGAAATGCTTGCTAAGCTAAAGAGTAATCCTGACTTACGTTCTATTCCTGTTGTAATGCTGACTGCAGAAGCTGGAAAAGAGAACGTACTCAGGATAGCTAAGATGGGTGTCAGGGATTACCTGGTCAAACCTTTTAAGGAAGAATTAATTGTAGAGCGTGTTGGCAGGATAGTTGAATTAAAGCCGCGTGGGGATTCAGCTCAAAAACACAGGCGGATTGATGAGGAAATTAAGGTTCTGGTGGTTGATGATAAACCGGCTATAATTGAACATATAAAGAAAGGACTTTCAGATTTGCCCTGGCATATTGAAGGAGTTGGGCAAATCAATCAGGCCTTTGATTATGCCCAGCAAAACGTCGTAGATGTGATTCTCATAAGCCTATCATTACCGTCGGATGCCGGTTTCGTGTTATATCAAAAGTTTAAGGGTACGGTTAAGACACGCAACACGCCAATTCTGGGCATGTGCGTTAAGATTGCAAATGAAGAGCAGACTCGGGCACAGCAACTTGGTTTTACTGGTATTGTTACAAAGCCTATTGACATTGTAGATCTGCGGTCAAAGATCGTTCGCGCACTTAATCTGGATACATCATTCCTGTATTTTGAACACAGAGATACATCGTTGGTTGTGAAGATTCCGGTGGAAATGTCGCAAGCCGTTATCCGAGAAATAGAATCTTGTCTGCAACAGGAAACTACAAAGGCAGTAGATGCTGGTTTAGATAAAGTTATATTAGATTTAACCAAAGTTGCGATTGTGGACATAAGTCTGGTAGAGTTAGGACTTGCTATACGGCAAGTTTCTCAAGATCTTTCGTTGAAATTTGCGGTTTTAGGATCGGCAGAAATTCAGACCCAATGCAGGAATTTCCAGGAGACAAAAGATTGGAAGCTGGCAGAATCTTTTGAAAAAGCTATGGAAATTTTAAAATGAACATAGCAATGCAACATCAGATCAGATTGTTTACTGCATTGTTGGTAGCAATTATTTGTTTGCATGCAGTTGGTGGTGGTTATTTGCCTGAGACAGGGCCAAGTGCATTGCGATTTGAGAGAGAGCCAGTTGTATCAAATAGGGTGGTCAACCTGCTTGAGTCCAAATACAATGTTAAGGACAGTACTACTAATGGTGCCGCATTTGTATCAACTGCTACCAATCAGACTGCATCATTATCGACAAACTTTCCACCTGCTATTCAGCCGGCATCGACAAATACGGCTGTCGCAATGGTCACATCAAATGCTAACCTCGCCGCCATCAGTGCAACGAATATCAACCAGAATGCTCCCGTGAACTATTCGGTTGGTGGTTTTGATCCGAATGCTGGCATTATGATATCGCCTCAGATGTTGGTTCCATTGCTGGTACAGAAGGATCTCGGCACAAATGCAAACACTCAAACCTCAGTAATTGTTGCACCATCTATATTTTCTCCTCCGGCATTGCAATCACCACCATCGAGCAGCTCAACTTATTCGAGCCCATAATGTATTGTAACTGAATATTTTCACAATATTGGCTATGGCAGAACAAAATAGCTCGAACCCGATAACAACAGGGTTGGTAGCAATACTTGCAATAGTTATGTTAGAAGTTTCCGGGATGGGGGCTACTTCTGACATGGCACATGTTTTAACTAATACTAATGTTTCCCCTGTCCATGCGGGATCTACCAGTACTAATGCAACTTCTTTTCAGGACACGAAAAAACTGGAGTTGCCCGATCTTCATTCAATGACGTCTGTCTCGACTAACAAAGTAATTCAGGAATTTAAGCCAAATGATGCCTTGGTTCGGAGTCAGCAGCTGATAGCGACGCCGAACATAAAAATTGAAACTGAGCCGGAGTCAGAATTAGATCCACAGTTTTACAGTAATATTATTGCCGCTGCCAGGATAGCCCGTGAAAAAAAGTTTTATGATACAGCCACATCGAATTTGGTTGGAGTATTAAAATCAGATGCCCCGGATGAACTGAAAAAAACAGCTATTTTAGAGCTTTCAGTGGTAGCGTATGAACAGGGAGACTTACCACGGGCAATACAAATACTTTCACAGTTTTTTTCACTTTTTCCAAAGGACCCATCTATTCCTGAAGTTTTACTTCGTCAGGGGATATTTTATAGGCAAATGGGAGCGTATACTCTGGCACTAACCAAGTTTTATGCTGTGATGACGGCTGCACTTAACATACCTGAAGGTAGTTTAGATTATTATAAGCGTCTGGTTCTTCAGGCACAAACAGAAATAGCAGATACTTATTACATCCAGAATAGATATTCAGACGCAGTAGAATATTATGCCCGTTTATTAAAACAATCAGACCCGGCACTAAATAAATCTCAGATTCAATACAAATTAATAAAGTCATTTTCCTTTTTAGGGAAAAACAACGAGCTAATAACCCAGGCTGAGGATTTTTTGAGGAATTTTTCTGGGATAAAAGAAGAACCCGAGGTGCGTTTTCTTTATTCGATGGCATTAAAAAACGTTGGCAGGACAAGAGAGTCTCTTGAACAAGTTATGCAATTGCTTTTGAGCCAGAAACAAAAGGCAGCTCAGGACCCTGCGACCTGGTTATATTGGCAAAAACGAACAGGCAATGAAATAGCGAATCAGTTATATCAGGAAGGCGACTATATCCACGCTATAGAGATCTATAAAGCTCTAGCGGAGTTAGATAATTCTCTTTCATGGCGTCTGCCTGTATGGTATCAAATTGGGTTAGCGTGTGAAAAATTGCATCAACATCAAAAGGCGATTGAAGCGTATGATTTAGTGATAACAAATGCCGGTAATATTGTTGCAACCAACCTTGATGCGTTAAAAATGGTTGTTGATATGGCGCGTTGGCGGAAGGAATTTTTGATATGGACGACAAACACTGAAAATACGATTAATGATATCAAACGCCAGCAGCCGCTAGCGATGGTAACAAACAAGATGAGCCTGGTACCATGAGAACAATTCAACTGATAAAAACCAAAATACAAAAACAAGATTCTCAGGAGAATCAAGGTGTGAGTAACAGTAAGCCTGAGACAGATCTGATGCTTTTTGAAGCCGATTTATCAAAACATCTTGAGACCTGTAAAGAGGTTTTGAAGTTATTGGAAACCGAGAATACTCTTTTGTCAGGGACCGGGGAAATTCATTGGACTGACTCGATTGCCAGGCGCAAGGCATTGCTCTCGCAATTGAATGAAAACTCTGCTAAATTAAGGGAGCACAGGGAAAAATGGTTGAAGTTGGATCCGGAAACCCGAGGGAAATACGTTCAGATTTCAGAGTTGATTAAGCAGAACCAGGAAGTAATACTAAAGATAATAATGCTAGACCGTGAAAATGAAAAGCTCATACTAAGACGCGGGCTTTTGCCGCCAACTAAAATTCCGTCGCTACGGCCGACCAGCAATAGTTTTCTGGCAGCATTGTATAAGAAGTGACAAGAGAATGGGCAAAAAGTTTTTGAATTAATATGCCGTTCGAAAAAATAATCGTTCTTGATGATGATATAATATTGAGGAAGAATCTCGAATCGCAACTTCGGCTGCGCAGGTATGATGTTGCGCCAGCTGCGACATTGGGTCAGGCACAGGAATTATTGGGTAAAGACACTTTTGATCTAGTACTTGCTGATGTTAAGTTACCTGATGGCGATGGGACGGAACTATTAAAGCAATTACAGCTTAGACCACAAAGACCGCTTGTGGTAATGATGACAGGTTTTGCGACTGTTGAGTCAGCGGTGGAATGTATCAGAGCCGGTGCATTTGATTATCTTATTAAGCCCTTTTCTTTTCAGCAGCTGGAAGTAATAATCAAAAAAGCGGAAGAGTTTGCTCAATTAGTCAAAGTAAACAAGTATTTCAGTCAAGAAGAGCTAGCCGATGATGGTTATGAAATTCTTGGGCAAAGCAAGCAGATGGAAGCTGTTCGCGATCTGATAAGGAGGGTAGCGCGGACTCAGGCCACAGTATTAATTCAAGGCGAAAGCGGAACAGGCAAAGAGTTGGTAGCCCGGGCTATATACAGACAAAGCCCCAGAGCGGATGCTCCATTTATAAGAGTAAACTGTGCAGCAATTCCTGAAAATCTTATTGAGAGTGAATTTTTTGGGCATGAAAAAGGGGCATTTACTGGGGCCATCTCCAAACGGGAGGGAAGGTTTGAACTTGCGCATGGTGGAACAATTTTATTGGACGAGATAAGCGAGATTTCGCAAGCTGTGCAGGCTAAATTGCTTCGAGTTTTGCAAGAGCGTGAATTTGAGAGGGTGGGCGGCTCCAGGACTATATCAGTTGACGTCAGGGTAATTGCTACAACAAATAGGAATTTGGAACAATGTGTTGAGCGAAAAGAGTTTAGACAGGATTTGTTTTTTAGACTGAACGTGGTACCGATTTATCTTCCGCCATTGCGAGAGCACATTGAGGATGTGCCGCTTTTGGCGCGAAGCTTTCTTAAGCGTTTTTCAAGGAAGCACGGGGCAAATGTATCAGATATCTCGCCTGAGTGCATGAGTGTACTTTGTAATCATTCGTGGCCTGGCAATGTCCGTGAACTTCAAAACGTGATAGAACGCGGCGTGATCCTTTGTGGCGATGAAACTGTTTTAAAACCGGAGCATCTTGGGCTTTCGTTGAGGCAGATGGAACCTTCTGTAACACAAACTTCCGCTTCAGTTAATGAAATTGCTAAGCTGGATGATAAATTAGTAAAACTTAGCGATGTTGAGCGGGTTCATATATTAAACGTTTTACAGAAGTGTAAGGGTAACAGAACCCATGCAGCGAGGCTATTGGATATAAGTATTCGAACTCTAAGGAACAAACTTAACGAATATAAGAAACAAGGAATGCTTAGCGAATGCTTTGCTAATGACACGCCGGACTTAGAAGAATAAACTTAATTTGCCGGAGATCAGTGATTATTGATATTTTGTTTTTGCTTGGATTGTTTTTTCCGATTTAATTGTTGTAATTGATCGCGGTAAATAGCTGCTTTTTCGTATTCTTCTTTAGCAATTGCTTCTTGCATTGCTTTTTCGAGTTTTTCACGTTTTGTGAGCCTGGGTTTAGGTCGGAGTTCATTGAGCCAGTTTTTTAGAAAATTAATTTCAGGTGATTGTTCCGGAGGGCCTTCGATATTGGTTTTGTCATAGAATTCTATGAGTTCGTTCAAGCCATTTTCAATGCATTTAATACTTTGTTGTTTTTTGCCTTTTTGCAGGTAGAGCAGGCTCTGGGCGTGAATTTTTAAAGCGAACAAATGCGGTATTTGCTGATAAACCAGGTTAACGAACTCTTCGTTTTCGGCGTATTGTTCTATAAGGTCGTATGTGGCCAGGTTTTGTTCGATATCATTAATGACATTCTGGTATTCACTTAAATAAAAGAAGCACATGGATCTGTGCTGATAAAGTCTGGCTTCTGCGCAAAGATCCTCGCAATCGCTGGGTTTTAGTACGAAAGCATCATCATCTCCATGGTTTTCAATAATGTGTTCAGCCAGTTTGTTTTTATAAAACTCCAGGAACGATTCACATCCGAATGGGCGTTTACCGTCAGGTCTGCCTGTTGCATTCATTTGTAAGATTCCAAGGTCAAGGCGGACCTGAATTTTTTCTATACCATCCTTACCTTTAAACTTCCTGACCATTGGAAGTCCTGGTTGGTACTCCCAGTTATTTAAGATTTTAGAGATATCAAAATTCACGAATAAAACTATGCATCATAAAGCGGCCATCGTCAATGCACATTTATTTGATATCAGGTTTGACATTTTTTGTGTTCTATATACTGTATATTTGTACAGTATAAGATGGACATGACGGAAATAAATCAATACGGAAATAAACCCCGACGTATTTTGCATATCGATGCGGACGCGTTTTTCGCTTCTGTGGAACAGGCAGCCGATCTCAAGTTACGGGGTAAGCCGGTAGCTGTGGGTGGACTCACGCGCGGAGTAATAGCTTCTGCTTCTTATGAGGCAAGAAGAATGGGTGTCCGCGCTGCCATGCCTACTGTTATGGCTAAAAGAATTTGCCCAAAGTTAATTGTAGTAGCACCGGATTTTGAAAAGTATGAACGTTTTTCAAGGTGGATGTTTTCCTATGGCTACGACCTTACGCCGGATGTAGAAATAACCTCTATTGACGAGGGGTATCTGGATCTGAGTTCTGTGAACTTAGACGTTATTGGATTGGCAAAGGCGCTGGCTGGTAGGATTCGGGATGCGCTTAGGGTAAGCGTGAGCGAAGGAATTGGATCGAATAAATTGATCAGTCAGATAGCTTCAAAATTTAAGAAACCAGCGGGTTTTGTGCATGTACCTCACGGCCAGGAAACGGCATTTTTACATCCGTTAGATTGTCATTGGTTACCATTAGTTGGTCCAAAGACAGAGGAACTTTTGCGAATGGCCGGGATAACCAAGATTTGGCAGATTGCGAGTATACCGATTAGCGAGCTTTCGATAATATTGGGTGGAGCTTTAGCTTTTCAGCTGAAGCAGTTTGCAAATGCTCAGGACAACCGTCCGGTAGTACCTTTTTCGTTTCCGGCAAAGTCAATCAGCCGACAATATACATTTGCTGAGGATACCACAAATGAGGAGTATGTTATAGCCATACTTAAACGGTTAGCAGATGAATTGATCGCACAATTACGTTCGGAAGACAGGGCTGCAAGGTCGTTTTCGGTTACGGTACGGTACAATGACATGGAAGAAGATAGTGCTTCGGAGAGCGTATTGGAACCAATATGTCTGGAATCTGATGTATATCCTTTATTGGAACGGTTATGCAAAAAAGCCTGGCGTCGTAAGGTTAGCCTCAGGATGATCGGTGTAAGATGTACTGATTTCTACAAGAGTTTTCTATTTGGGGGGTTACCTATTGATGAATTAGTTTCGAGGAAGTTAGCGGAGCATCGTTTAGCTAAGGCTGTGGATAAAGTCCGTGGTTTATTTGGTGCGGGAGCCGTTATGCGCGGTCACGATATGTTACTCGAAAGACTCAGTATAGGTAGGAAGTGTACAGCAAGATCGGATTTTAGAATAAGATCTGTAACTTTAAAGGGGCGTTTAACAGGTGGTACAGTTTCAAGAATTTTTCCGGCAAAGCCGGATTATATTCCTCGTCCAGATCTTAAATGTACAGTGATGCCTTCGGTTAGGAGTTATTATTCGTTTTTGGATTCGACACTTTCTATTCAGGCTATAGTGGATTTAGCGGTGGCCAATGGATTTGAAGCAGTTGGGTTGGTAGATAAGGGAAACCTGCATGGGGTTTATGAGTTTTGGGTTTCGGCTAAGAATGCTGGCTTGAAACCATTGATAGGTGCTGAGGTCAATGTTTGTGGGAGGCCACTTAAACTTTATGTAATGAACAAGACTGGTTATGCGAATCTTTGTAGATTATTGTCAGGAGATTTATTTGTAAAGAAGCACGAAACGTCTCTGGTTTCAGGTAAGAAGGATTCGGGGCTGGCGCAAGATAAAGACTTTTTTAGCTGTTCAAAGTTTTATGTTGACTATGAGGTTAGTTGGAATGTGCTGGCAGAATTTTCCGATGGATTAATAGCTGTTGGTGCTGATGTGGAGATGGCGAAGATTTTTGGGGATCGTTTTTATCTGGCGGTCAGAGACGGGGTTCATGCCATGGTAAACAGGAATATGCGGGTTTTACCTGTAGCTATGTGGGATGTGCATTATATTGGTGATAAAGACAGGTTGACCTTTGAGGTTTTAAAAAGCATTAAAAGCGGGAGTTTTTTGGATTCTGACTGTTCTTATAAAGGGGGAGGGGACGGACTCCGCTTCAGGACGGCTAATGAAATAACTTTGATGTTTCGTACGGTTCCTGAGACCATATTGAATCTCAGAAAGCTGGCAGATCTTTGCAATTTTGAATTTGAGGATCGGGTTTTGGATTTTCCGGAGTTTTGTCTACCGGCTGGTATTAATGCTTCTGAATTTTTGCGGCGGTTAGTTATGGATGGACTGCGCAGGCGGTATGGTAGCAGGTGTAACGAGATGCTCAATCGCGTAAATGCCGAGTTAGAGGTGATCAATCGTGTTGGGTATGCTGAATATTTTTTGACTGTATGGGATTTACTTCAGGAGTGTAAGCGTTTGGGGATTGACTGGCTTACGCGAGGAAGTGCAGCAGATTCTCTTGTTTGCTATTGTTTAGGCATTAGCAATATATGTCCTATCAGGTTTGGCCTTTATTTTGAGAGGTTTTTGAATAGTGATCGGATGCAAATGAACAAGTTACCGGATATTGATATTGATTTTCCTCATGACAGGAGGGATGAGGTTGTGGACATGATTTTTAGGCGTTATGGGTTTGAGCATGCGGCCAGGGTTGGTGGTTTTTCTACGTATCAATCCAGGAGTGCGTTTATTGATGTGGTCAAGGTATTTGGGGTCTCAGCTTTTCAGGCGCATCGAATTTCTGAGAAGTTGCCTCATGTTCAGGCGTCGGCTATAGCAGAGGCCTTACAATTTCGCAAGGAGTGTTCAGATTTGCCATTGGATAATGAGCCTTACAAGACGGCACTGCGGATAGCGATGACGTTGGATAATTTCCCCAGGCATCCTAAGATGCATCCATGTGGAGTTGTAGTTTCAAGGGCGTCTATTTGGCGATACTGTCCATGTTTTGCCTCAGATCAGGGTTATCCGGTTACGCATTTTGATATGGAATCATTAGAAAACTTAGGTCTGGTCAAACTAGATATCCTGGCTCAGGGAGGTCTGGCTGTAATAAGAGATGTCAGGGCGTCTTTACAGTCTAGAGGCATACGGGTTGAGGTTGATTCATTGGATCCGTGGCAGGATCAAAAGGTATGGAACATGATAAGTTCTGGTCAGGCCATAGCGGTTCACCACATTGAAAGTCCGGCGATGTTATCATTGGCTCGCAGGTGTGGTGTGCATGATATTCATGGGCTTATTGCCATGGTAAGCGTAATTAGGCCCGGTGCTGCCAATGAAAATCACAAGATGGAGTTTGTTCAAAGATATCGTGGTTTGTCTCCGGTTACTTTTCCATGTAGTTTAATAGAAAAATTTTTAAGGGACAGTTTTGGTTTATTGCTTTACGAAGAGCAGGTATTGCAGATATGCAATGAGTTTGCTGGTTTGACTTTAGGAGATTCGGACGCACTCAGGCGGGCGCTTGGTAAAAAGAATGCCCTTTTGATAGAAAAGCTCAAAGACAAATTTTATAAATCTGCACTGGCGTTGGGTAGGTCTAAGGATCTCATAGAATTGGTATGGTCGATGATAGATGCGTTTCAAGGTTATGCTTTTTGCAAGGCGCACAGCGCTGCATACGCGATAGAAGCCTATACAGCTGCATGGTTAAAATTGAATTATCCGGCTGAGTTTATGGCTGCAGTATTATCCAATGGAAAAGGTTTTTATGCGCCCATAGTTTATGTAATGGAATGTTACAGATTGGGTTTAGATTTTTTGCAGCCAAGTGTGAACAGTCCTGGACCGGGATTTACTGTAGAGCCAGGGGGTAATAGCAGACAAAAGATTAGGGTACCGTTGTTTAATGCGAAAGGCCTGAGTGAATCGATAAAACAAAAAATACTCGAAGAAAAGCATCGATGCCCTTTTTACTCCATTTCTGAATTTTGCAGCAGGGTTAAACCGTCTCTGCAAGAATGTGTAACCTTAATAAAGGCTGGAGCTTTCGATGAGTTTACAAAGAGTAAAACAGCCCAATTCTGGGAAGTACAACATTTGTTGTCACGTGCTGGAAATTATGATTCAGGCCAGTGTTTGTTTTTCCAGGGCAATGATATTAACCCGGGATTAGAGGTTGGTCTATTGGAGCCGGATAAGCAAACCCAATTACAATGGGAACTCGAAGTATTTGGTTATCCGGTTAGATCGCATCCGTTGGAGCTTTTTCCTGATATAGCGTGGGATAGTTATTGTAGAATTGCAGATTTAGAAGGGCATATTGGTGAGAAAGTAGTGGTATGTGGATTGGTTGTTGAGCAAAGGATTCATCATCAACAAAACGGGGACCCTATGAAATTTATTACGGTGGTAGGCTGGTCTGGGACATTAGAGGCATACCTTTTTGCAAATGTATATAAAAGTTACGGATTACAAACTATAAAATGGCCTGTCCTGGAACTGGAAGGCATAGTAGAGCCTTTTGAAGGGGGAACAGGCTATGCTTTGCGGGTGCTCAGAGTTGGTAAGGCCAGAAGTGTCCGGGTTAAAAAGAATTTTTAAATTATTGAATTTTTGTGTCGGATTTATCGTAAAAGAAAGCAGATAGAGAGCCTGTTTGTTTTTTGTGTGTAAAAAGTGTAGATTTTGATTGTGCAACTGAAAAGATATAAGATAGACTTTGGTCAAAGCCGAAAATGTTAATTTATGAAAACACGAATTGGTAGACGGGATTTTATTAAGAAGACTGCGTTTGCATCGGTAGCAAGCATTGCTGCTGCCGGTACTATGAGTTCGGTTTTTGCCCAGAAATCCGACTCAATATCTAATACTGGGGCTAACACAAACAAAAACGCGTTGCCCAAAGGAAATTTGTGTGGTGTTGAGATAAGCAGAATTATCTTAGGTGGTAATCTTGTTTCCGGGTATGCACATGCAAGGGATTTATTGTATGTGGGCGCCTTGATGAAACATTATTATACGGAATCCAAGATATTGGAGACATTAGAAATAGCTGAGGCTAACGGAGTTAATGCAATAAACTTAGCGATTTGGGACAATTTAAAGTTTTTAGAGAAGCATTGGAAAAATGGCGGGAAGATGAAACTGATAGCACAAGCTTTACCTAATGATAATGACAGTCTTGCGCAGTTTAAGCGGGCTGTAGATTTTGGAGCGTGTGCAGTTCATATACAGGGTCATGGTTCAGAAAAATTGCTTGAAGAGGGGCGCATAGATTTCATTGGCAAGATTATGGAGTATATTAAGTCTCAGAAAGTACCTGCTGGTGTTGCTGCGCACTGGTTAGAAGTTGTGGTGCAGTGTGAAAAACATAAGCTGCCTGTAGATTTTTATGTAAAGACCCTGCACACACATGAATACCATACTGCGCCTAAACCTGGTGAAACCGGGTACCTTGGTAGATATGATAACTCCTGGTGTCAGGATCCTGAAGAAGTTATAGAGGTTATGCGCGGAGTGGAAAAGCCCTGGATTGCATTTAAAGTAATGGCTGCAGGTGCTATTCCACCTAGAAAAGCTTTTCAGTATGCTTTTAACGGCGGCGCAGATTTTATAATGGCTGGGATGTTTGATTGGCAGATTGAAGAGGATATTAAAATTGCAATAGATGTCTTAGGTGAAACGAAAAGACACAGACCATGGCGTGGTTGACATTAGCTTCACTGCTTTGTATATGACGTATTAAGCTAGATACTGCCTTTTTGGACCAGTTCAGCAAATTTTTCGAAAGACCGGTCATAAGTTCGTTCAACATTATTTGGAAAGCAGCAGGCTGGCAACTGGCGCATGGATAGGTGGTATCGCAAACAATCACAACAAACTCCTTTTCTGGAGCATGTGGGGTAACTGCAATTACAATTTTTAAGATTTGTCTGTTTCTTGCACTCCATAGAGTAAATAAAATTCGGCGTTAAAATAAATGTCAACAAATTTTAAAATCTTGGGTGTTTAATGTTTGGTCGGTTAACAGGTCTAAAGTTTTAATTTCCTTAAGCAACTGTGTTTCGGAGGTGATTTTTAAAAAGGAGTTATCTTTGAACCTGGAAAACGGGTATGTAGAGATGATAATTTTGATATATTTTTTAAATTTTTCGATTCGTGAAATTTCTTGTGATATGCCCGTAGTAACAAGTTTATATAATTGATAGACATATTCGCTTAATCTGAAATCCGGGTTTTGTTGTGGTGGTTTTAAGTTGAGCCTTTGTCGGATCTGGTTGAAAATAAACGGATTGGCTACTGCTGCGCGACCTATCATGAGTCCAGAGACACTGGTTTTTCTCAGTATTTGAATAGCCTGGTCTGGATTAACAATATCACCGTTTGCGAGCACTTTGCAGTTTAATGTTTTTGCTGCTAATTCTATTGCGTTGAGGTCGACAGATCCTGAGTACATTTGTTTGACGGTACGACCGTGGACCGTGACCAGATCCGCATGTGCATTATTGATGATCCTGAGGATTTGCGGAAATTCTTCTGTTGAATCCCATCCTAATCTGGTTTTGACACTAAAGTTGCAAGCGATGTTCTCTCTTAGTTTTAGTAAGATTAATTCGAGTTTGTTAAGGTTTCGGAGTATGGCACCGCCGGCGCCTTTTCTACAGACTATTGGTACCGGGCAGCCGATATTGAAGTCAATGATACTAACTGGGAATTGTTGTAGTTCTCTTGCGGCTCTGATAATGGATTCTACATGATGTCCTGCGATTTGAACGGAAAGTTGGGATTCTCCATGGTTCCAAAACAGGAATTGTTTGATGTCTGAAGTGATCCGAGAAGATTCATGGACACGATAAAATGGGACACAGAAGATGTCTGGGGCTCCTGTTGAATTTAATAAATCCCAAAGGCCCGGATGCGAAATATCTTTCATTGGCGCAAATGCCAGTATTGGTTTTGAGACAGGCGGTATGAACATGTCCTGATCCGACATCTGCATAGTAATAATTGGAGAATGGGGTTTAATTAAATTATGACTGAGAATTTTTCATGTGGTTTTAGGGAGACACAGAAACCATGTAGCAGTTGAGGTACGAGTTCGAGATCGTGCAGGCTTATAACTTCGACAGGTGAATGCATATATCTGTTGGGTATACTAACAAGTGCACTTGGAATGCCACCGCGCGTCCAGAATATAGCATCTGTATCTGTGCCGCTCGTAGATGAGACAGTTTCGTGCTGGATGGGGATTTTGAGTTTTTCAGCGACATCTTCTAATTTTTTGACTACAGCAGGGTGGTTACAGCCGCCATATGTAAGTGTAGGGCCTTTGCCAAGACTAATTTCTCCGTGTTGTTCTTTTTTTACATTTGGATAATCGGTACTATGGGTTACATCGACTACGATTGCAACATCAGGTTTAATAGTATAGGCGATTTGTCTGGCGCCGAAGAGGCCGACTTCTTCCATAATGTTTGAAACGATATTGACTTCAGCGTTTATTTTCTTTTTTGATTCACTAAGCAGTCGCAAGGTTTCAGCAATAGCAAACGTGCCCACTCTGTTATCAAATGCACGTGCAGTTGCAAGGCCGTTTCTTAGGAGTTCAAATTTATGGTTAATCGTGATCGGGTCACCTATTTTTACAAGCTCCAGAGTCTCAGCCTTTGATCTTGTTCCGATATCGATAAAAAGTTCGTGGATTTTTGGGGGTTTAGTTTCCTGTGAATCTTTAGATATGAAATGTGGCGGGATACCGCCTACAACCCCAAGTATAGGCCCAGATTTCGTGTGTATGGTAACGCGTTGTGCCTGAAGTATGGCGGGATTGACTCCGCCAAGTTTGCGCACGTAAATATATCCCTCATTTGAAACATAATTAACAGTAAGTGCAATTTCATCGGCGTGAGCAGAGATCATCACTTTGGGTGAGCCTCCCTTATTTAATACGGCGACTGTGTTGCCGTATGCATCTGAGAAAGTATCATCTGCAAACGGTTTTACATATGAGAGCCAGATTTTTTGGCCTGCAGATTCGTAGCTTGCAGGGCTCGGTGTATTTACCAGTGCTTCCAGAAATCTTAGAGATTTTTCCAACATGAATGAAATAATGCAAAACCTTATGCACAAATGCAAAACTAATTATGACGATTAAAATTTGGGATTCGCTTTAAATTCTCAATTGTTACAGGTTGATTTGGAATCAGAATGCTTACGGTTCAAGCTGGTTTAATCTCGCTAGCAGGCCAGAATAACGTTTTGTTGTAGTACTATTTTTAACTGCTATAGCTATAGCTCTTTTTTGACCAATGATGAGCACTAATTTTTTTCCTCTGGTAATTGCTGTATATAATAAGTTTCTTTGAAGGAGCAGGAAGTGCTGAGTTGCTATTGGGATAATAACAGCAGGGAATTCGGAACCTTGTGCTTTATGGACGGTGATTGCATAAGCGGGGCTTAATTCGTCGAGTTCATTATATTCATAGGTAATGGTGTTTTCGTCGTAGCTGACGTAAACGAGTTGCTCTGTTTGGTCTATTTTTTGTATTATTCCGATATCGCCATTAAAAACATTTTTTTCATAGTTATTTTCGTTCTGGATAACTTTATCACCTTTTCTATAGGTCCATCCAAATTTAGTAACAGACTCTTTATCAGGGGCATCTGGATTAATAATTTCCTGGATTCGCTTGTTAAGTTCTATAGTTCCCAGTTTACCACGATTCATCGGGGTAATTACCTGGATATCTTTGAAGGGGTCGAAGCCAAATTTGGAGGTTAACCTTCCTGCAATCAGAGTAGAAATTTCGTCAATGATTTCTTCAGGTGTATTTCTTTCGATAAAATAGAAATCTGAGATTTTGTTATGGCTGGTTTGTGATTTTTGGTATTGGCCGGGGAATTTACCGGAGTTTATCTGGTGGGCAGCGGTAATAATAGTGCTATCTGAGGCCTGCCTAAAAATTTCCAGTAATTTGGCCACAGGAAGTTTATTTGAATTTATCAAGTCTTTCAGGACTGAACCTGGTCCAACGGACGGCAACTGGTCGACATCACCTACGAGCAAGACTTTTGCGTGGTCAGGCACGGCGGCTAGCAGTTTGCTCATTAGCATTACGTCGACCATCGAGACTTCATCGATGATTATGGCCTCGCAATCCAGGGGACGGTTTTCGCTTCTAGAGAAACCGCCTATTGCGGGCTGGAATTCAAGGAGTCTGTGGATAGTTTTAGCTTCAGTATTAGTAGTTTCGGACATGCGTTTTGCGGCGCGGCCTGTTGGAGCGCAGAGTATACATTTAAGGTGTTTGGCATGGATAATTTTTAAAAATGCATTAATAAGGGTTGTTTTACCAACACCTGGACCGCCAGTCAGGATTGAAAATTTGTGTTTTAAAATAGTCTCCAGAGCATTGCGCTGGCTAGGGGAGAGCGAGATATTGATTTTTTGTTCGGCCCACTGGATAGCATTTGCGATGTTGATATTTTCTAGAATTGAAGGTGTACTTATTAATTTACGGATTCTGGAAACGATTGAAATTTCCGCATTTCGCAGCGCAGGCAAGAAAATAAGGTTTTCATTTTCAATTAATTCTTCAGTCAGCTCACCTTTATTTGTCATTTCGAGCAGTACGCTTGCTATCATGGATGGCGAAACGAGTTCATCGACGTTGGTTTTGGTCTTGAGATTTGATGTAATTTTTGCCCTGGTTTGATTTAGTATAGCGGCTGTATCTTCGATCAATTTATCTTCAGGCATTGCGCAATGCCCGTTATTTGTAGCTTCCCAGAGTGCGTACTCCAGTGCGGATTTGATTCGTTCTTTTGAATTTGCGGCGATACCTAAATGTGCAGCTATAATATCAGCTGAAACGAAACCTATGCCTGGAATATCTCTTGCGAGTATGTATGGATTACTGGAGACTTTTTCTATAGACTGATCACCGTAGGTTTTGTAAATTCGTACTGACTTGGTGGTGCTAATGCCGTGGGAATGAAGGAACACCATTATTTTTCTTATAGCTTTTTGTTCTTCCCATGCGGCTTTGATTTTCTTACGCCTCACAGGGCCGATTCCGTCGATTTCTTCGAGCCTTGCTGAACAATTTTCAATGATATTAAATATTTCTGTGCCGAATTTTTCCACCATTTTTGCGGCATAAACAGGGCCTATACCTTTAATTAAGCCGCTGCCGAGATATTTTTTAATTCCTTCAATAGAATTTGGTGGTATGGTGCGGATTTCTGTGGCTTGAAATTGTAATCCATAATCTTTATTCATGACCCAGTAGCCACTAGCGTTAAACCACTCCCCGGCATTAACACTTGCTGTTTTGCAGACTAAAGTGACTAAATTCCGCCTGCCTGAAAGTTTGACTTGTAGGACTGCATAGCCGGTTTCTTCCGAGAAAAAAGTGACTCGTTCAATATGCCCTGAAATAGATTCAGGTAAATTATGTTTTTTCAGATTATCCACATCAAATAGTATTTTTTATGATGAAATTATTAGTTTTTACAAGACTTTGTAAGGACCTGAATCTACAGGAGACCCGAAAAATTTTTCAAATTCTTAATTTCCAATTATTGACTAATTCAGGAAAAACAGGATTGAATATAATGGATGTTGGATTGCCGTTAGGCAGGTGCACATCTGATTATAGAAATTGGCTAGCTAGTGAGTGTAGCTTAGCAGCCGATGTTGTATATGATGTGTCAATAAATTAAAAATGATATAAAAAAGGAAAGATCAAATGCCAGACATTCCTAAATCTTACGAACCTAAAAGCGTTGAATCAAAGCTTTATTCGTTTTGGTTGGATAATGGTTTTTTTCAGGCCAATCCGGCTTCGAAAAAACCGGCTTATTCGATAGTTATTCCGCCGCCCAATGTAACTGGGGTTCTCACTTTAGGGCATGTGTTAAATAATACTATTCAAGATATTCTGGCTAGAACTGCCAGAATGAAAGGGATGGAGGTATTGTGGCTTCCCGGGACGGACCATGCCGGAATAGCTACACAGACAGTTGTAGAAAAGACATTAATTAAACAGGGTGTCATAAAACACAGGGACGACCTTGGCCGTGAGAAATTTCTGGAAAAGGTTTGGGAATGGAGAGACAAACACGGAGGCATTATTATTCAGCAATTGAAGAAACTGGGTTGTTCTTGTGACTGGGCCCGTGAGCGGTTCACAATGGATGAAAAGTATTCCGCATGTGTCCAGAAAGTTTTTGTAGATTTATATAGAAAAGGCCTGATTTACAAAGGAAAACGCATCGTTAATTGGGATCCTGCAGCGCGGACGGCTCTTTCGGATGAGGAAGTGATTATGGTGCAGGAACAGGGTTCGCTCTGGTATATCAAATATTTGCTGCTTGATTCCAATGGCAAACCAGAGCCTGATAAGTTTGTGATTGTAGCCACCACGCGACCGGAGACTATGCTGGGTGATGAGGCTGTAGCGGTAAACCCTGATGATGAAAGATATAAGGAGCTTATAGGACGTCGGGTCCTTTTACCAATTAAGAATAAAAATCTGCCAATTATTGCAGATCGACTTGTGGATCCGCAATTTGGGACGGGTTGTGTCAAGGTCACACCAGCTCATGATCCTGCTGATTATGAGATGGCGTTACGGCATAATTTACCGTTTACTGTTGTTATTGGTACGGATGGGCGCATGACCTCCGAAGCTGGTGCCCAGTTTGCTGGTTTGGACAGATCTGAAGCGCGCAAACGTGTGGTTGAGCAACTGAATGAGTTAGGGTTGCTGGTTAAAATTGAGCCGTACACGCATAATGTAGGCTATAGTGACAGGAGTAATGTTCCCATCGAACCATACCTGAGCGAGCAATGGTTTTTAAAGTATCCTGCTGTTGAAGCTGCGATAGCCGCAGTAGAATCAGGCAAAATAAGATTTTTCCCGGAACGCTGGGTTAAAACTTATATTAATTGGATGCGGAACATCAAAGACTGGTGCATTTCGCGTCAACTGTGGTGGGGACATAGAATCCCTGTTTGGTATCACAAGAAAACCAAGGAGGTTTATTGCGATGTAACACCTCCGTCTGATATCGAGAATTGGGAGCAGGATAATGATGTATTAGACACATGGTTTAGTTCCTGGTTATGGCCATTTGCCACTATGGGTTGGCCCGAACAAACACCAACACTTAAGAAGTTCTATCCAACTACAGATCTTGTTACCGGGCCGGATATAATTTTCTTTTGGGTTGCGCGGATGATTATGGCCGGGTATGAGTTCATGGGTGAAAAACCTTTTAGCAATGTTTACTTCACGGGTATTATCAGAGACAAGCTAGGAAGAAAAATGTCTAAAAGCCTGGGGAACTCACCTGATCCACTGGTTCTTATAGATAAGTATGGAGCTGATGCGTTACGGTTCGGTATAATGCGATCTGCTCCACTGGGTCAGGACCTTTTATATGATGAACAGCATGTTGAGCTTGGTCGGAATTTCTGTAATAAGCTTTGGAATGCTTGCAGGTTCAGACAATTGCAAGGCACTGAAGTTTATAGTGAAATTGACCCTGGCTTGCTTTGCAGAAATGATAGATGGATTCTAGCTAAGCTTGACAGAGCCGTTATTGAAATTACTGACTCATTAAATGAGTATAAATTTAGCGAAGCTGCCCAGTCATTATACAGGTTTTTTTGGAGTGAGTATTGTGACTGGTATATAGAAGCATCCAAAGCCACAATCAACGGTAGTGATCAGCATCGCAAGCGAAATACACTGGCTGTGATAGATACTGTCCTGGTAAAAATGCTTCGGTTATTTCATCCATTTATACCCTTTATTACTGAAGAGCTATGGTTTGGTATGGGCTTCAACAAAATGTTTCCAGAAGGGCAGGGGAGAGAGTCAATCATGTTTAGTCCGTGGCCCTCACCTTTCTCTCAACAGGAAAGGACCAAATTAGGTTTGGACGAAGCAATTGTTGAGCTGGTGGATAAGGAGCATGAACTCATTGTGGAGGCCAGAAACTTAAGGCGTGAAGTTGGAATTCCTGCAAACAAAAAAATTAATTATGTCTACAAGCCCTCGCAGCCATTATCCGAACATGATGCTCAAGTAATGTCTATTTTACTAAACGCAGAGGATTTTGAAGTAAAAACAAACTTCATCCCACCTAAGGGCATGCCAGGTGTGAGATCTGTGATTGGGGAGTTGTTCCTGGCTATTGAGGGATTAATTAATATCGATGCAGAGAAACAAAGACTAAACAAAGAGCTGGAGAAAATTCAGGCCGAAATAGAAAAAGTCCAAAATAGATTAAATAATCCAGAATTTCTTGAAAAAGCACCAGATCATGTGCTCGCTGAGCACTATAAACGTTTAGATACGTGGAAAGAGAAATATTCAAAGATCAAATCTGCTCTTGATATGTTTTCCGGCTAAAATCCCTGATGCCAGACACTAATAAAAAAATAACAAGGCGTCGGTTTTTATTTTTGTCGGCAGGCCAGTTGGTTTTTCTAAGTGGTTGTTCGCTTCAAAAAAAACGATCTTTTGTTTCTGCTCGGCAGAGATTCGAACAGGAAATAGATTTTATTTTACAAAGGTTCATGGGTGAACGCCGTATACCTGGGGGTGCTATTGCTATCAACTACAACAAGAGACTGGTTTTTGCCAAAGGGTACGGTTGGTCAAATATCGAGCATAGAGAACGTGTTACACAAAATACTTTATTCAGAATTGCCAGTTTATCTAAGCCAATAACTGCTTTGGCTGTTTTGAAGTGCATACAATCTGGTAAGCTGTCTTTACAAACAAGGCCGTTTGAGGTTTTGGGCCTTATGCCACTGAAACCAGAAATGCAAGTAGATCCCAGACTTTATGAAATAACAGTTTTTCAATTACTACAACATACCGGTGGGTGGGATTCTAATCTTAGTGGGTTCGATCCTATGTTCGCTCAAAAAGACATTGCAGCTTTTGCTGGTGTTACATCTCCTCCAGATAAGGATACAATCATTCGATATATGTTAGGTCGAAGGTTGGATTTTGATCCGGGAACTCGTTATGCATATTCAAATTTTGGTTATCTGGTTTTAGGAAGGCTTGTTGAAAAGATTTACGGCATTTCATATGGGACATTTGTTAAACAATACATACTCCAGCCGTTGGGAGTAATGCAGATGTATTTAGGACATAGTTTTTGGGAACAAAGGTATGTCGGGGAAAGCACTTATTACGATGAGCATATGGTCAGTTCGGTTTTTGATTATAGACCCGGAAGAGTAAAATTTCCCTATGGCGGTTTCTGTTTGGAAAACATGGATTCGCATGGTGGATGGGTTGCATCAGTTGTAGAATTATCAAAATTGAGTAGTTATTTTACACCTCCATATATTGAGGACGACTTAGTGAAAATGATGACAATGCCCCCGCCACCGCCTGCCTGGAGGGATAGAAACGGTCGGTTATCGGATTATTATTATTCGTGTGGCTGGTTAGTAAGACCCATTGCTGGAGGCAATTCTTATAATTTGTGGCACACAGGAAGTTTGCCAGGCAGTTTTGGTATCTGGGTTCGGCGTCATGATCTAGTTAGCTGGATAGCTTTGTTTAATAAAAGAAGTCAGGATCAACAAAAACCTGACGAGGTAATCGATGGGGAGGTAAACCATATAATTGATCTATTTTTAGATGGAGTCACAAATGCCTTTTAGTTGTTGCGCACATATGCTGAATGGATATTATTAGCGGATATGAAATCAATTTTTAACAAATGCTTTTTGCTAACAGTTTTTCTACTGCCGGCTCTAAATTCTATTTTTGCTGATGGAATAAACTCAAGGATTAACCTTGCTGGCAAATGGTTTTATAGACTGGACCCTGCCGATGTTGGCATTTCAAACAGATGGTTTGAAACGTCATTAAGAGACACGATTTTTTTACCGGGCTCATTACCACAGAACGGGATAGGCAACGACATTACAACAGAAACTAAGTGGACGGGGGGTATTGTAGATAAGTCATGGTTTACAGATTCGCGCTACGAGAGGTATAGGATCCCTGGAAACATAAAAGTGCCATTCTGGCTGCAACCAGATAAGTATTATGCCGGTGCTGCCTGGTATCAGCGGGAAATAGTTATTCCTGCAGGATGCTCGGAATATCAGTGGATACTATTTTTGGAACGGCCACATTGGGAAACTATGGTTTGGGTGGATTCAAAATTTATTGGAAGTAACAATAGTCTATCAACTCCACATGAATATAATCTTGGGCACATAGAACCAGGGAAACATTTAGTTACCATTCGAGTAGATAACAGAATGATAATCGATATAGGAGAGAACTCTCACAGTATCAGTGATCACACGCAAGGTAACTGGAATGGAGTTGTAGGAAGATTAGAGCTTATTCCTAAACCCCGGGTATTTATATCTGATCTACAAGTTTACCCCATGGCTTTTTCTAAGAGTGCAAAAATTGTTGTCCAGATTGAAAGTCTGGTTGATAAGCCTGTTGAAATCAGGATATCCACACGAGTTTCTTCTTATAAAAATGTTGGAAAAACTAGAACTCCTTTCCAAACCAGAGACATTACTATTAAAAACCCGGGGGTTAATAAGGAAGTATTTGATTTTGAGTTCGGACAGGACGTAAAGCTATGGGATGAATTCTCCCCTGAATTTTATAAGGCAATGGCTGAGTGTGCCATCAAGCTCGATGGGAGAGAGTATATAGACACAAAAGAAGCAGTTTTTGGTTTTCGAGAAATTGGGACTCAGGGTACGCAATTTACAATCAACGGTCGTAAGACGTTCATACGTGGGACTTTGGAGTGTTGTATTTTTCCGAAAACGGGGCATCCTCCCACCGATGTTGGTTCATGGAAACGTATCATCAATACTGCTAAGGCATTTGGATTGAACAATATCAGATTTCATTCCTGGTGTCCGCCAGAAGCTGCATTTTTAGCAGCTGACGAACTAGGCATGTATTTACATGTGGAATGTTCAAGCTGGGCGAATCAATCTACCACCCTGGGTGATGGCAAGCCTGTTGATAATTGGGTTTATATGGAAGCCGACAGGATTTTAAAATACTATGGGAATCATCCATCTTTTGTTTTTATGCTATATGGGAACGAGCCTGGCGGCAAGAATCATGAAAAATATTTGGCCAAATGGGTTAATTATTATAAATCCAAGGATCCTCGCAGGTTATACAGTTCAGGTGCTGGTTGGCCACAGATCCCGGAAAATCAGTTTCATGTTACACCAGACCCTCGAATTCAAGCGTGGGGAGCAGGCCTTAAATCACGGATAAACTCCAGACCTCCAGAGACAGTTACTGATTATTCTGATTATATATCGGCCAGGTCTGTGCCTGTTATAAGTCACGAGATCGGACAGTGGTGTGTCTACCCAAACTTTGACGAGATGCCAAAATATACCGGTTATTTGAAACCCAAAAATTTTGAAATATTCTATGATTTTCTTAAAGAACACCATTTAGAGCATCTTTCTCGTGCGTTTCTTTTTGCATCCGGTAAATTGCAGGCTTTGTGTTATAAAGAGGACATTGAATCAGCATTACGCACCCCAGGAATGGGCGGATTTCAATTACTTGATCTGCATGATTTTCCCGGACAAGGTACCGCATTAGTGGGCGTTTTGGACCCATTTTGGGAGGAAAAAGGATACATAAATGCCAAAGAGTACAGTAGATTTTGCAATTATCTTGTACCTCTGGCCAGATTAAAAAAACGCGTATTCAAAAATGATGAACTTTTTGATGCGCAAGTGGAAATTGCTAATTTTGGGCCGTCGGCGTTAGAAAAATCATCCATTAATTGGTCTTTATATTCTATCGATAAAAAACAAATTTCTATGGGGCATTTTGATATTACTAATATACCGGTTCGCAATGGGTTAAAAGTTGGCGGTGTCCAGGTGAGTTTAGCAAAATTCAGAGCTCCAACTAAGTGTGTTTTTGAGGTTGAAGTTAGTGGGCAGTTTAGAACTGATGGTAAGCCGACAAAAAGACTTAAATTTTCTAATTCCTGGGATATATGGGTATACCCGGCTGTATTACCTATAAGTACTGAGTCAGAAATACTTATTTTCAACGATGTTGGAAGCGAATTAGTTGATGCATTAAAAAATGGGAAATCGGCTTTGTTATTTATTGAGCCGAAGCGGGTTAAAAAAGACGAAAAGTTTGGTGAAATAGCTTTAGGTTTTTCACCTATTTTTTGGAACACGGCATGGACTATGAATCAAGCTCCGCACACACTGGGGATACTATGTAACCCTGCTGATCCTGTTTTTTCAGAATTTCCTACAGAATCTTATAGTAACTGGCAATGGTGGTACATTGTTACACGTTCAGCCCCGATGATATTAAGTGGGTTCCCATCGACTATGGAACCTAAAATCAGAGTAATAGATGACTGGTTTAAGGCGCGGAGTCTGGCTCTTTTATTTGAGGCAAAAGTTTTGTCTGGGAAACTTTTGGTTTGTAGTATTGATTTGAGAGGTGATTTGCAAGACAATCCGGTGGCCAGACAGCTATACTTCAGCATCATAAAATATATGAAATCAAAGGCGTTTTCTCCTAAAACCCAGCTATCAATGGAGCAGATAAAAAATTTAATGGATTAATAACCAGGAGTAGCTACTAAAATTACCTGCTTATAAAGTATAAAGCGTTAGTTTGTAATTTTTGTCGGCTGATATTTTGAAGATTCAATCTAATCTGAATAACTCCATGAAAAGAATAATCAAAGTGTGTAATAGCATTATTTTTTACGTGTATGATATAGAGGTTGGCGTAGATCCAGGTTTTTATGAAAATTAGCAAGTTAATTGTGATATGGGTTCTGATGCTTGCCCAACACGCACAGCCAGCAATATTTTATTGTGATCCACTGAAAGGCTCAAAAACCGGTGACGGAAGTGAGGGTAAACCCTGGCGTACTATCCAGGAGGTGATAGAATTAAAGCTGATACGGACATTTAATTCTAATGGGGAGGTAATAAACAAAGATGCACCAATTAAAGCAGGGGATACTATACTTTTACGTTCTGGTTGGCATGGGGTAATACAAATCGCATCCGGATATAACGATATTCCAATAGAAATTGCTGCGGAAAATGAGTGTTTTCCAGAAGTTGGCTGGATTGAAATTGGAGAAGGCAAGAATTGGATCATAAAAGGACTAACAATCTCACCGTCGCTCTCTCCCAGGCCTCTGACAAATGTACCAGCGAATCTGGTTACCTTATGTGAGCGTGGCGGCACGGAACAAAGCACGAATCTTGTTGTTCAGGATTGTTTTATTTTTACCGAGAGAGATTCCACCAAATGGTCAGCAAATGAATGGATCACAAAAGCTAAAAATGGAATTTGGTTAGGACGTCACGGGTCCCGACACATCGCGCGTAATAATTATGTTCTTAACACAAGATTTGGCATTCAACTGTGTGCGCCATATGTGATTTGTGAAGGTAACATAGTTGAAAATTTTTCGGCCGATGGGATAAGGGTTACTCGCGATGGTCAGATTGTTCAATACAATGTGGTTAAAAATGTTTTTGTAAGTTCTAAAGATGGAGATGCTAACCATGACGATGGGATTCAGGCTTTTCTTTTTAATGTTGGGACTGGTACTTTAAGGGATGTTTCGATTATTGGGAATATAATAATTGAACGTGAAAATGATGATCTACCTTTCCCGAATCAGATGCAGGGAATTGGCTTTTTTGATGGTCCATTAGTTAATTTTCAAGTCGTTAGTAATGTTGTTTGTGTTAACCATTGGCATGGTATTACTCTTGGTGATGCTCAACGTTGTAAGATATATGGCAATATTTGTTACAGTAGATGGCAAGGCGAAGCCAAGCCATGGATAATGGTAGGTCAAAAGAAAGGCCAGGCATTTTATAATCTAGTGAGTAACAATTTAGCGTATTCTTTTGACTTCACAGCAGACAAATATGTGACTTCAACAAATAATAACAAGGTGACACTGCAAGATTTTCTCAAAAAACGGTCTGAAATTTTGAAACTAATAAACGTAAAGTTTGGCTCTTTGCATCCAGTGGCATTGCGCGCTAGGCTTGGGGATCAAACTCAATAAATTAAACTTTTCTTGAAATCACGATAAAGTTACCTCATAATGTCGCGCAATTTTAAAGAGTGCCATAACAAATACTGAACGTTCATTTATCAATAACTTATTAGTAGGATAAGCGAGATTACAATGAAAATGATTTTGCGCATCATAGTATGGGTATTGGTTGCACTAGCTGGAGCATGGGCTTATGTAGTGATTGCATTAGCCAATAAGGAAGAGATTAATTCGGTTTATATATTGATAGCCGCTTTATGCAGTTATGCTATAGGATTTAGATTTTATTCTAAGTGGATTTCTTTGAAGGTTCTTCGTTTGAATAGTCGGCGCGCCACTCCGTGTGAGGTACATGATGATGGTAAAGATTTTGTAAGAACGAATAAATGGGTGGTGTTTGGGCATCATTTTGCTGCAATAGCAGGGCCGGGGCCACTTGTCGGCCCGGTTCTGGCTGCGCAATTTGGATATTTACCGGGGATCTTATGGATAATGATCGGCGCGGTGCTTGGTGGTGCTGTTCATGACTTTGTAACATTGTTTGCTTCGATACGGCGGAATGGAAAATCACTGGGTGAGATGGTACGGGATGAAATTAACACTGTAGCGGGATTTATTTCTTTGATAGCAATTTTGGCCATTATGACAATTTTATTGGCGGTGCTGGCTTTAGTCGTGGTTAAGGCATTGGCAGATAGTCCCTGGGGGGTGTTTACAGTAGGAGCTACTATTCCTATAGCATTATTTATGGGATGCTATATGCGTTTTATAAGGGCAGGTAAAGTTTTTGAGGCTACAGTGATAGGGGTTGTTTTATTATTGTTAGCAGTATGGGGAGGAAAATTAGTGTATGAAGACCCGGATTTGTCAAAACGTTTTGGATTAGGCGCTGAAACCTTAGCCTGGTCAATTATGATTTATGGGCTAGCGGCAAGTATTTTGCCGGTATGGTTGTTATTGGCTCCACGTGACTATCTAAGTACATTCATGAAGTTAGGGACTATTGCTATTTTAGCTATTGGTATTTTTTTTGTATTACCAACGATGAAAATGCCGGCCTTGACTAAATTTATTGATGGGTCTGGACTTGTGGTGTCTGGTAAGTTATTTCCTTTTTGTTTTATAACGATAGCATGTGGCGCAATATCTGGATTTCATGCTCTGATTTCCAGTGGTGTTACTCCCAAAATAATTACCAGAGAGAACTACGCACGGCATATAGGCTATGGTGCCATGATTCTAGAATCTCTGGTTGCAACCATGGCACTTATAGCGGCATGCACATTGGAACCTGGTATTTATCTCAGTGTTAATATTAAAGGTTCACCTGAGGCTGTAGTTAATTTAGTAAATCAGCACGGCTTTACTGTTACTGTAGAAGAAATGGATAACTTAGCTAAATTACTCGGTGAAACAACATTGTTTGGCAGGACAGGCGGTGCAGCGACTTTGGCAGTTGGAATGGCTATGATTTTTGCTAAGTTTGTCAGACAGCATGGCCTGGATCTATGGTATCATTTTGCAATTATGTTTGAAGCTTTATTTATCTTAACTACTTTGGATGCCGGGACACGGGTCGGTCGTTATCTATTGCACGATTTTCTGGGGCATATCTGGAAGCCATTAGGCGATACACGAAAGCTATTCTCAAACCTTGTTACGAGTTTGATAATGGTTTCTGCTTGGGGGTATTTTCTTATTCAAGGTGTTAGGGATCCGTTAGGTGGCGTCAATACTTTGTGGCCGTTATTCGGTATTGCGAATCAGTTACTTGCATGTATTGCTCTGTGTTTGGGCACAACTATTATTCTGAAAATGCAACTTAAACCAGCCGAGCCATATGATAGTCCAGAGGTCAAACGCACGCCCTGGAAATCATTAATCACGTTAATTCCTTTGATCTGGTTATTAAGTGTGACAGTTACCGCAGCTTTACAAAAGATATATTCACCAAATCCGCAAATTGGTTTTTTAGCACAAGCTAATGTTATGAATGCAAAGCTGGTTTCACTAGAAGAGCAGCTTGCAAAATTGGGCGAATCGGGAAATACGGAAACTAGAAAGGAATTATTAAAAGAAATTCAGACTACAAAAGCATTGCAGTTTAACCATAGAGTTGATGCAGTGGTAGCTGGATTTTTCCTGGTTTTGGTTGGGCTAATTTTAAGTTTGAGTGCATATGAATGGCTAAGACTTTTGAGTAAACGGCGGGCTCCAGACCTAAAAGAGACTGAGCCTGTTTGGTTGCCTGACTATGCATTAGCTGAGGGAAAAAACACTGGCAGGGCGCTTGGCTTTTTAGGGATTATTGGGTTGTTAATTAAAGAATTGTCAGGAGAAGCTGAAATTGATAGATTAGTAAATAATTCAAATAATAGTGAGTTGAAAACTGGTACATATTGTATTTGCAATGTTCATTCGGGTAAGGTTTCAAGAAAAGAAGCTTTCGTTCAAATGACGGAGCGAAGGTTTAAGACAATAAACAGATGTTGTTAAAAATGCCAAACCTAAGACGTATAGGCTTGTTTGGAGGCACATTCGATCCGGTGCATAATGGTCATTTGCTTATAGCTTTTAATGCTTTTGAATTTTTGGAGTTAGATCGTATATTTTTCATACCGGCCAGGATCTCGCCATTCAAGCTGACTGCTCCCATTACCCCACCTGAAAAGCGGGTCTGTTTATTGCGTTTGGCGCTAACTGGCTTAAGTATGTGTGAAATTGATTTACAGGAGATCAAACGAGAAGGCCCTTCGTATACTGTCGATACAGTTAAAAGTTATAGAGATCGGTATCCTGATGCTGAACTTTTTTATTTAATTGGATCGGATCATCTGTCACAGCTTAATAAATGGAAAAATTCTTATGAATTGGCCAGACTTGTGACTTTTGCAGTGGCGATTAGACCGGGAGTTCCACTTATAAAAGAAATCGAACCGTACAGATTAATTTTTATGCCGAATATTGAGATTGGTATATCAGCTTCAGAGATACGTAATCGAATAAAAACCGGTTTGCCAATACGTCATTTAATCCCCTGGATGGTTGAGGAGCGAATAAAGGCAGAAAATCTATATATTTAGGCTTTATTTTTCACATAGTTTAAGGCAATCTTAATTTAAAAATGGAATCAAAGAAGCTTGCGCGATTGTGCAAAGAGTTAGCCGAGAATAAAAAGGCTGAAGACATAGTCATTTTGGATATCCAAAAATTAACCTCTATAGCTGATTACTTTGTTATAATGTCTGGCACGAGTGAGCCACATGTAAGGGCCATTGTTGATGAAATAGTTGATAAGCTTAAAACCGACTATCAACTAAGGCCAAGAGCAATCGATGGGATACCTGGCTCGCCCTGGGTGGTACTGGATTATGATGAAGTAATTGTGCATGTTGCCAAACCCGAGATTAGAAAGTATTACGATCTGGAAGGTTTATGGTCTGACGCAAAACGGCTTAGAACTCGCCGATCTAGAAAAACTAAGGCAGTTATACCTGACTCATAATTCATTAAATGAGCGATTTAGCCCAAAATAAAATAGAACAGCCAAAAGAAAATATTGAAAATAGGGTCCTTATTGGTTTTCTGTTTTTTTTACTCATACTGGTCATAATAGTTTGGACTGCAATTAAGAATAGTAAGGAACTTATTCAAAGTATCGATTGGTTTTATCATACGCATTCTGTTTTGATGACTACGGAGGCGACACTAAGGTCATTACATGAAGCCGAATCATTTTGGAAGTCTTATGTTAAAAACAATGACACAAATGCTTTAGTTGCATGTAAGAAAGCATTTTCTGAAATGTCTGAGAGTATAGATGTTGCCTTGAATCTCACCGCAGATAACCCTGCTGAACACACGAATTTTAAACGGCTTGAGGATCTTGTAAACAATAGGGTGAAAAGAGTTCGTGACCTGATGCAATCCGGTAACCTCAGCCTCGAGTCAATAGCTCTAACAAAAAATGATATAGATTCACTGAACGAAATAAAATCTATCATTGTTTCAATAGAAAACAATGAAAAGGCGTTGTTATTTGATCGGCATAAAACATTGAATGCCCGAACCGACACCACTCGACGAATCCTATTTTCAGGTCTTTCACTTAATTTAATATTGCTGGTTGTTCTGATCTGGATTATTCGCGTTGACCTGCATTTTCGTAGACGCGCAGCGGAGGCGTTACAAGCGGCTAACGAATCACTCGAGATCAAAGTGCAGGAGCGAACTGCTGAGCTTTTGGCTGCAAAGGAAAGATTGGAAATTGAAAATATCGAAACCAGATGGGCTCATGAGTCAATCAAACGCCTTTTTCATTATGATGAGCTGATAATTAACTCGATAGGTGAAGGCATTTTTATTGTAAGCCGGAAGGGTAATATTATCCGACTCAATTCATCTGCACCCAAATTAACCGGCTGGACGGCATCGGAGCTCACAGGAAAGTCTATTAAAACTGTTATAAAAATTTCCGATACAGAAAAACTTCAGCATGTTCGTGATAAAGATCCTATTTTTGCAACGATTAAGGATGGTGTATCTTTTTATGGTATTTCTGTTGAATTGATTCGCAAAGATGGAACTGAGACTCCTTCGATTTTAAGTTCTCATCCAATATTTGCAGAGGGCAAAGTTGTTGGAGTGGTGTTGGTGGTACGTCCTAAATAAGCTGGATTACATTTAAATTCCCTGATTTTTGGTCTCTTTTTGATCTCTCAATAATGGTGTAGAAACTCAGTAAAGCCTGTGTCTGAACATCCAGCCCGCTAAGCTGAAACTTACAAGACCAATCAGAGCCATTGGCCAGAATTGATGGATCAATTCGTTAAACGAAGCGCCTTCTAAAAAAGTTGCCCGCAATATCACCAGAAAATATCTCAGTGGATTAAAGTATGTAAGTTTTTGCATTAATATTGGCATATTGGCTATAGGTGTTGCGAATCCGGATAACGTAATTGATGGAATAATAAATAAGAAACCACCTAGTAGTCCCTGTTGCTGAGTGACTGCAAAAGAAGAGATCATCAACCCCATTGCTACAACGGACATTAAAAATACTAACAACCCTCCGTAAAGTATCAAAAGACTTCCATGAAAAGGTATCTTAAACCACAATATTGATAGAGCCAAAATAATCGAAGCTTCAAATATCCCAATAATCACCCCTGGCAGTGACTTCCCGATCAATATTTCCACTGGCCTGAATGGTGCAACCAGCAGTTGGTCAAACGTCCCATGTTCACGTTCTGTAGCAACAGATAATGCTGTAACAAGCACCACTACGACGAGCGCAAGAACTCCAACCAATGCCGGGACAATAAACCATCGACTTTCTAAATTTGGATTAAACCATGATCGATTTTGTAATTGCAGAGGCAAGCTGCGTCCGTACCGATCGACGAAAAGTTTGTCATTTAAATCAGTGATGATTGAATTAACATACCCTAAAAGGATTGCAGCCGTGTTTGAATTTCGCCCGTCAACAATCACTTGAACAGGGGCATTATTTTCGTTAATGACTCTTCGGCTAAACAGTGGCCCAATATGAAGAATCATCAAAACTTGCCTGCTATCTAGCAAATATTCAATTTCTGAAGAATCATTGAGTTCTTTTACTAACTTAAAATGAGTAGAACCGGTAAATTTTGCGATCAACTCTCTTGATAATGAGCTTTTATCTTCGTCGTAGACAGCAAATTTAATTCGCATTAGGTCAAACGTTGCTGCATATCCAAAAACTAATAACTGAATAATGGGCGGGACAATTACCAGAAACCTGCTACGCTTGTCTTTAAATATGGTTAAAAATTCTTTGGTAATCAGGGCTAAAATTCTTGCAAGCATAATGAGCTGATTAATTCAGGCGTTTAACTAATTTTTTTCTACTCAATCCCATAAAAACAAATGCAATTATCAACATAATGATAGAGTTTGGAATGAGTATGACCCACAGATTCCCTGACAGAAACAAGGTTTGTAATATCTCTACGAAATATCGAGCTACCATGAATCGTGTGATAAATTGAATAATTATTGGCATGCTCCCGATATCAAAAATAAATCCAGATAAAATGAATGCCGGCAAGTACGTAGTTATGATTGCTATTTGCATTGCAAGGTACTGATTTTTTGTAGTTGTAGATATAAAGAGGCCGATGGCCAGGCTAGCACATAAGTAAATTGATGCAGTTATGAATAACATTATTAATGATCCTCGAAATGGCACATCAAATATTTTGACACTTACAAATAAAGTCAAAGCACTCCCCATAATACCAAGAATATAGTATGGCAGTAGTTTAGCTACCAGGACCTCGCGCATTCGAATTGGTGTAACCATTAATGCCTCTATTGTACCGCGTTCCCATTCTCTGGCCATTACCAGGGCCGTCAGCAATGCCCCGATGAGTGTCATAATTATTGCGATGAGTCCGGGAATAAGGAAATTTTTGCTCCGGAGTTCCTCATTATACCATACGCGTGCATCGAGTTTTATTAATGGTTCAATATCTGCTGCTGATTCCTTTTTCTGTCTAGAAAGCCAACCCTGCCAGACTCCTTTAACATATCCAGAGATCAATCTTGCTGTATTTGAATCCACACCGTTGACGATTACCTGGACTGTGGCACCATCTGAAGTTCTTAATGCTTCTGAGAAATTATTGCGGATATGAATAATAGCCTTAGCACGTCCATCAACGATCATTGTTTCTGCTTCTGACATTGAATTGACAATAGTCGGTTCAAAATATTTGGATCCATAGAATCCGGATAAAAAATCAGATGCATCCAGCGACATGGTATCGCTTACAATAGCAACAGGTACATGTTCGACATCTAGTGAAACACCATAGCCAAAGATGATTAGCAGAAGCATAGGTAAAAAGAATGCTATGGCAATACTACTAGGATCACGCAAAATTTGGATGAACTCTTTTTTGATAAAACCCAAAAGACGAACCAGCATTATCTTTTTCTGACTTATGCTGTTTGGATCGTCAGTATATGGTATCTTTGTGAACATACACAAATGGCCTCAGCAAAAGGAATTATGATGGGTGTTTTTTTATTAATTCAATAAAAGCATCTTCTACTGTGGGTATATTAGCTCTGGCTGAGCAATATTCTTTTTTGATTTGTGATGGACTGCCTATTGCCAGGATTTCGCCCTCGGCCATGATTGCTATCCTGTCACAGTACTCGGCTTCTTCCAGGAAGTGAGTTGTTACCATTATAGTTACACCAGTTTGTGAAAGCTCATTGATCCAGGACCAGAACTCTCTACGGGCCAGGGGATCAACGCCTGAGGTGGGCTCGTCAAGAAATAATACATCTGGTTCATGCATCAATGCACAGGCCATTGATAGGCGTTGTTTGTAACCCAGGGGAAGGGTGCCTGAAACACTGTCTTTGAATGGCAAAAGATCAAACTGCTTCAGTGCCCAATCTATTTTTTCTTTCTGATTATTCCCAATCAGACCGTAAGCACTGCTATAGAACCTCAGGTTTTCTAAAACTGATAAGTTTGAATAAAGCGAGAATTTCTGAGAAACATAACCCACACGCTCACGTGCTTTTGCTGCTGCATGTAATAGGTCGACTCCGGCAACCTTGAGTTTACCAGATGTGGGTGGTAGTAGCCCGCATAACATTCTAAACGTGGTTGACTTACCGGCTCCATTTGCACCAAGAAGACCAAATATTTCTCCATAATGGACTGAAAATGTGATTCCTTTTACGGCATAGAAATTATTGAATTTTCGACTTACATTAGAAACTTCAATTACCGGGCCAGCTGTGAGAGATTCATGTTTTTTAGATGTTAGTATTTTTGCTGACGAATTAAAGGATAAACCTTTGGGGTTGTTACACTCAGGCTGAATTTGAGTCACAAAAAAATCTTCCAGTCTTGGTGTAGTGCTTGAAATTTTACATTGGAACTGAGTCTCAATTGACTGTTGCTCCGATTCATTAAGACTGTGTTTTGCCAAAAAACGAACGTTGTTTCCAAATACAATTGCATCCTGGATAACAGGGTGAGAGCAAAGTAGTTTGCGGAGGCCTTTGTTTGAATGCCCTAAAGGTGCAGCAAAATATGTTCTGCCATGGAGTTTTTCTTTTAGCTGGGAAGGTGAACCTGTTGCCAGGACTTTGCCATTGTGAAGAAGTACTACCTCATCGCATTTTTCTGCTTCATCCAGGTATGCGGTTGAGATTAAAGCCGTGCTACCGTTGGACTTAACCAGGCCGGTAATGATTTGCCATAGCTCTCTCCGGGAAACAGGGTCGATTCCAACTGTGGGTTCATCAAGCAATAAAAGGACCGGCATTTTTATAAGAACGCAAGCAAGGCCGAGTTTTTGTTTCATACCGCCAGACAGATTTTTAGCCAGGCGCCTGGTGAAATTAGAAAGACCAGCTAGCTTTAGTAGTTCATTGAATCTGATCTCACGGGCTTTACCGACTATACCTTGCAAATCGGCATAAAGTTCCAGGTTTTCCTGTACGGTCAGTTCTTCGTATAGCCCGAACTTTTGAGGCATGTAACCTACAATGGATTGCACTTCTTGAGATTGCAATGTTGCATCCATCCCCATGACTGTTACCTTGCCATGACCCGGTTTTAATAATCCGCATGAAATGCGAAGCAATGTCGTCTTGCCGGCTGCATCTGGGCCGATTAGGCCGGTTATTGTTCCTTTTTTTAACTCGAAGGTGACATTGTCCAATGCTTTTATTGTAAGCTTACCATTTGTAAAACATATCGATACCGAATCATATCTAAGGACTGGATCGTCATAGTCGGTAGCTGGTGGTATATTCTGATTTAATTGTTTTGGGTATATCACTTTGACAAACGTCTCAGGTATAAATCTAATGGACTTTATTTTTCAGAGTTGCGGATTCATCCAACGTGACAAACACTGTAACGGGCATTCCTTGCCGTAATTCGTTATTGTGATCTTTAACAAATACTCTGATCTGATAGACAAGTTTGGTTCTAACCTCTATTGTCTCAACTGATTTTGGTGTGAACTCGCTTACCGGTGAGATGTAGCCAATCCAACCTTCATAGGTCTTATCAGGAAATGAATCGGATTTGATCAGTGCTTTTTGTCCATATTTGATTTTGCCAAGGTCATGTTCACCTACATATGCTCTCACCCAGAGAGGATTATCAAGTGCAATGGAAAAGACGGGTTTCTGAGGCGATGCCATATCGCCAATTTCTAGTAGTCGATTTTCTATTATTCCATCGGTCGGAGAGTATAACTCTGTGTCTTTAAGTTCACGTTTTGCCAATTCATATCTTGCAATAATAGAATTGAGGTTGGCGCGAGCTGCTTCGATATCTTCTGATCTTGGGCCGATGCGGACCAGCTCATAAGCCTTTTCAAATGCGTTAAAGCGCGCTTTTGCAGCGTTAAGCCTTGCCATGGCGTCGTCATATTGCTGAGGCGTAGCAACATTTTCTGCTAAAAGTTTCTGAACTCGATTAAAATTTTGTTCGGCATTTTCTAATTCTACCCGGGCAGCGTCGAACTCTGCTTTTGCTTTATCTATTTCTTCTGGGCGGCTGCCTGTTTCAAGTTTTTTTAATATTTCACGTTGGGCTATCATTTGGGCTGTGATATTTGACAGCGCTAATTCATACCTATAGGAGTCCAGTTTAGCCAGTAATTGGCCATTTGTAACACGATCTCCTTCTTGCACGAAAATATTTGATATGCGCTCACTAGCGTTGAAGGCGAGTTTTACAGTGCGTATATCAATATTCCCGTGGAAAACTAATCTGTTGCTTTCAGCAATGGAATTATGGTTTTTGAAATACGTTAGTGTAAAAACAATTGTTCCGATAGCAATCAGGGGTATTAGGATAAAGTACTTTTTCATATTAAACAAAACATGGATTTATTCCTTTTTGGCGCAAATCTAAATTAAGCTGCTCAAATTAAAACAAGATTGGGCTGATAAGGTTTTGTCGGATAAGCTCAATTGCCTGCTGCGAAACCAATTGTTTGAATGTCTCGCGATCCGTTGGGAAAAAATATTTACGCACTATTGAATGTCGTTCTGATGCCAGGGCGATGTAGACTGTGCCGATAGGTTTGGACAGGGTACCACCTGTAGGGCCTGCAATACCTGTTACAGCTATAGAGTAAGTGGCGCCTGTAATTTTTCTGCTGCCTTCGGCCATCTGTATAGCCGTAGGTTCACTAACAGCGCCGTGGATATCAAGGGTTTCTTTGGTAACACCCAATATTTTTATTTTGGCGTCATTACTATAAGTTACAAAACTTGCCAGAAACACTGCTGATGCTCCTGGCACATTAGTGATGCGGTGTGCAATAAAACCTCCTGTACATGATTCTGCGATGGCCAGGGTTTCATTTCTAGCGATTAGAGTTTTTACAACAACAGTTTCAAGATTTTCATCACCCACACAGAAGATTATGGGATTAAGAGTTTGTCTGATAATTTTCTCTGCTTGATCAACTAGTTGTTGAGCATTTTGGTTAGAAGCTGCAAGTTTAATTTCAACTTCGCCTGGCTTAGCATACAGTCCAAGTTCAAGCCCTGAATCTATGAGCGGTTTAAGAGGCTCAGATATTTTTTCCTCGATCACTGATTCTCCTTGGCCGGTTGTTTTTATTATTTTGTAGTAGAAAGGTTTATCCAATGGAAACTTTTCTGCAATGAATGGAACAACGTATTTATTAAACATTGGATACAATTCTCGTGGAGGGCCGGGGAGCATTACGACGAAGGATTTTGATTGATTTTCTCTGTAAGGATTTGGATTTACTTCAAGTATCAGCCCGGGCGCTGTACCGTGTTCATTGGGGAGGATAATGGCTCCGTCGGGTACTTGCGCTTGAATTCTAGCTGATGGCGGGCAGTGCCTGTTTCGTTGGCTATAGAACTGTTCGATAGAAGCTTCTATTGCGGGAATGTATCTTAGTTCGCGGCCCAAAAGATTGGCTATGGCTTTCCGGGTGAGATCATCAGAAGTAGGCCCCAGACCTCCTGTGGTTATTATCAAGTCCGCCCGACTGAGTGCTTCTTTTAAGGCTGTTACTATATGGTCTTCTGAGTCGCCAACAGTTAATTGTCTGCTTACTTTGTAACCCAGGCTCACAAGTCTTGACGCAAGCCATTGTTGATGTGTGTTTAGTATGCGTCCGAGTAAAAGCTCCGATCCGGAGTTAATTATTTCAATTTTCATTCTTACTGTTGATGGATAATTTTTAAAAAGTCAGTTTCGTTAATAGTTTTTATGCCTAATTCTTTAGCTTTAACAAGTTTGGATCCTGGTTCTTCGCCAACTACAACGAAGTCTGTATTCCTGGTTACGGTACTGGTTACCTGGCCGCCTAGTTCTTCAATTTTCGATATAGCATCTTGCCGGCTCATAGATTTTAATGTACCAGTTATAACAATTTTTTTACCAGACAAGAGTTTATTTTCAGATTTTGGAGAAATGTAAAGACTTGATTTGAAATTTAATCCAGCTTTTCTGAGCCTTTCAATCAGATCTCTGTTTCTAGACTGTATAAACCAGGAGCTTATGCTGTCAGCAATTATTTCACCAATCTCTTCGATGTTCATTAGTTCTTGTTTAGATGCTCTGGCAATAGAATCGAGATCAGGAAAATACCTGCAAAGAGTTTTAGCTACACCTGCACCTACGTGTAAGATCCCGAGACCAAATATAAGTCGCCACAGATCACGGTTTTTACTAGCGTTGATTGCATTGATGAAATTTTGTGCAGATTTTGGTCCCATGCGTTCAAGCCCGGCAACATCAAATATTGTTAGTTTATAAAGATCGGCCGGGTCCTTCACAAGTTTATTACTTACCAATTGTTTGACCAATACTTCACCTGCACCCTCGATATCCATAGCACCACGACTGCACCAGTGTTCTATCCGACATCGTATTTGAGCTGGGCAATCATAGTTCATACAACGCCAGGCAACACCCAGGTTATCTAAACCGGATCCGGCTGATTTTTTGACAGGTCTACCACATTCCGGGCACTGGGTTGGGAATTTAAAGACTACTTCGTTACCGGTACGCTCCTCATAAACTACACCAACAACTGCAGGAATTACTTCGCCGGCTTTTTCTATGATTACAGTATCGCCAATCCGTATGTCTTTCCTGCGGAGTTCGTCTTCGTTATGCAATGTGGCGCGGCTTATAGTACTTCCGGAGAGAAACACAGGCTCGAGTTCAGCGACCGGCGTTAGAATGCCAGTACGCCCAACCTGTACTATGATGTTTTTAAGTTTGGTTTTTGCCTTTTCTGCAGAGTACTTATATGCAATTGCCCAGCGTGGAGCTTTTGAAGTGCTACCTATCCGATACCTTTGTTCAAACCGATCAAGCTTTACCACGGCGCCGTCGGTCTCATACTTGAAATTGTTTCTGATTTTTTCCAATTCATCAATTGCCTCAAAGACCTCATTTTGATTATGGCAAACCCAATATTTTTCCGGTGTTGGTAGGCCTAGCATTTTAAGCCATTCTAGAAGTTCGTGTTGTGTTGCTGGTAGTTGTTTTGCATCACCTTTAACCTCGCCGAGAAGATAAAAAACAATGCGTAATGGGCGTTTTGCAACTAATTTTGGATCTAATAATTTTAATGAACCGGCTGCAGCATTTCTGGGATTTGCAAATGGTTCTTCACCTTCGAGTTCGCGTTCTGCATTTAATTTTAAGAAACCTTCTTTCGTCATGTAAACTTCACCTCTGATTTCAAGCAATTCAGGCAAAGCTACGCCTTTGGTACTTTCAATTTTGAGAGGTAGTTCACGAATCGTTTTCAAGTTCTGGGTTATGTCGTCGCCAGTGGTTCCATCGCCACGGGTAGCCCCAACTGATAATATTCCATTTTCATAGCGCACAGAAACTGCTACTCCATCAATTTTGGGCTCGACCACCCATTGCAAATTTTCGCCGGGAAGCATCTTCTGGACTCTTTGGAAAAAGTCCTGTAGCTCATTTTTGGAGTATGTGTTATCAAGACTCATCATTGGGATGGTGTGGCGGACAGGTTTAAATTCTGCCAGAGGCGTGCCGCCGACTCTTTGGGTGGGTGAATCTGGTGTAACGAGCTGAGGAAACTTCTTTTCTAATTCTACCAGATCTTTGTAGAGTCTATCGTATTCAGAATCGCTAATTATTGGCTTAGCCAAAACGTAATATGCATAATCGTGACGCCGAATTTCTTCTGTCAATTTGGCATGTAGCTTTTTAGCTTCGTCTAGATTCATAACCAAAATAATTTGCGTTTATAATAAAAATATCAAGCAACAGTTTTTCGAATGACAACTTATTAGTTCCTTGTTTTTTGTGGGCTTGGAATAAGGGGACTCAATTTTGAAATAAAACTTAATTTGATACTAACTTTTCAGAAAAAACTGAGGCCTGACGTTTGGCTATTGATTTAAATTCATAAATGCAATTAATCTAACGTTAGTGTTTATCAGGAGCACTATGTCAAAAAAATCTGGAAGAATTCACCCGGATTGATGTAGATTTTCAAAACCAGGAGCTAAAAAATATGAGTAACAAACAAATTGCAGATATCGGTTTAATAGGTCTGGCAGTAATGGGCCAGAATTTAGTTCTGAATATGGACGACCATGGATTTACTGTTGCTGTCTATAACAGGACGGTGTCTAAGGTCGACGATTTCTTAAATAATGAAGCCAAAGGAAGACGCATTGTAGGAGCTCATAGTTTAGAAGAATTTATTTCTTTATTGAAGAAGCCTCGACGAGTCATGTTAATGGTAAAGGCTGGCAAGCCAGTTGACGAATTCATTGACATGCTTATTCCATTGATGGAACCAGGAGATATAATAATTGATGGTGGGAACTCCTTGTTTTTAGACACCATTCGTAGGACCAAATATGTTGAAAGCAAAGGACTTTTATACATTGGAACAGGAGTTTCTGGGGGCGAAGAAGGAGCCAGACATGGCCCATCAATAATGCCTGGAGGTTCTCCGTCTGCATGGCCGCATGTCAAACCTATCTTTCAGAGCATAGCGGCTAAAGTCGATGGTAATATTCCATGTTGCGACTGGGTTGGTGAAAATGGTGCCGGCCACTTTGTAAAAATGGTGCATAACGGTATCGAATATGGTGACATGCAGCTCATTTGTGAGGCATACCATATTATGTCGGCCGGAATGAAAATGAACCCAGATGATATGCAAAAAGTTTTTGCCGAATGGAATGAAGGGGAATTAGGTTCTTATTTGATCGAAATTACTCGCGATATTCTTGGATTCAAAGATGAAGACGGTAAACCACTTGTGGATAAGATCCTGGATGCTGCTGGGCAAAAAGGTACAGGTAAATGGACTGTCAACGCCTCGTTAGATTTGGGGATACCGGTGACGTTAATTGCCGAAGCCGTTTTCGCACGTTGTACCTCTGCGTTAAAAGATGAACGTGTCCAGGCATCCAGAGAACTTAAGGGACCACGCCTGACTCCTATCAGGGATCGTGTCAGCTTTTTGCAAGATATCCGTAAGGCTTTGTATGCCTCCAAGATCACATCCTATGCTCAAGGCTTTATGCTTATGCGTGAAGCTGCTAAGGAATATAAATGGACTCTTAACTTTGGTAATATTGCTTTGCTCTGGCGTGGTGGTTGTATAATAAGGAGTAAGTTCTTAGGTAAAATCAAAGAAGCATTTGATGCTAATCCGAACTTGGTTAATTTGCTGCTCGATCCATTCTTTAAGAGTGTAGTAATTGATGCTCAAAAGTCCTGGAGGAAAGTTGTTGCAACCGCTATAGAGAAAGGAATCCCTGTGCCATCATTTGCAGCTGCTCTGGCTTTTTATGACTCTTACAGAAGTGATAGATTGCCTGCAAATTTACTTCAGGCACAACGTGATTATTTCGGCGCGCATACATATGAAAGAGTGGACAAACCAAGAGGCCAGTTCTTTCATACAAATTGGACAGGCCGCGGCGGAAAAGTATCATCTACAACATATAATGCTTAGCCCTTCCAGGAGATTATAAATTATTACCAATGACTGATACGGTTGAGATCTTAGCTGGATTCAAACCAGAGAGTAAATTTTTTGTGGGCTTGGATTCGGACGGGTGTGTTTTTGATACTATGGAAATAAAACACAAGGAGTGTTTTATTCCCATGTTTATTAAATATTTTGAATTACAACCGATCAGTAAATATGCCCGTCAAACCTGGGAATTTGTTAATTTGTATTCTAAAACTCGGGGAATAAACAGGTTTCCAGCTCTGGTTCGGACGATAAAACTGTTGAGTACGCGCCAGGAAGTTAAATTGCGAAAAGTCAAATTATTCAACACAGAAGAGTTAGAATCCTGGATTGCAACGCAAAGCAGACTAACGAATGCTACATTAGAGGCGGAAATAAAAAATGGCCACGACAATCTGCAAATTGTGCTGGACTGGTCTATTGCTGTAAACGATATGATTGCCGATATTGTAAAAAATGTGCCGCCATTCCCGTTTTGTAAAGAGTCAATTTTGAGGATTTCTGAAAGTGCAGATATCCTGGTGGTTTCACAAACCCCTACAGAGGCGTTAAATCGAGAATGGAAAGAGCATAACTTATCCGGATTCGTTAAAGCTATTGCCGGTCAGGAAATGGGCTCTAAGTCTGACCATTTACGGCTTTTTACATATAACAAATATGAGCCCGACCATGTCCTGATGATTGGTGATGCTATTGGTGATCTCCAGGCTGCAAAAGAAAATAATGTTCTTTTTTATCCAATTATTCCGGGACAAGAGGAATTTTCATGGCAACGGCTTTTTAATGATGCTATTAATAGATTTTTTAAGCTTGAGTATAAAGGCGATTATGAAGATAAAATAATCGCTGAGTTCGAAAAATGTTTGCCAGAAAACCCACTCTGGTAAAGTGGTAAAAATTATATTGAATTATATTGAGCTAAATTTTTATTAACTTTTTAGATTTGTAACTGCTTTAAAAAGTGGTAATTTGAAATGTAGCATGTCTGGCTTAATGGATGATCGTAAACATTTGAGAATGGTGACGTGTGATGGCTGTGGCGTTAAGAACTTTATACCATCTGACACACCACCATTGTCGACTGTTGCATGTACCAGATGTGGTTACCAAATAATGATGCCAATGCAGCTAAAGCAATTTGAGCTGCGTTCACTGATAGGAACAGGCGGCATGGGCTCGGTTTATCGTGCTTTTGACCAGTCATTAGAACGTGATGTTGCCGTCAAACTCATGAAATCGGAGCTTTTAAATGACCCGAACGCTATCGAGGCTTTTGGCCGGGAGGCTAAAGCAACGGCTTCGTTAAATCATACCAATATAATTCATATTTACCTGTATGAAGAATGGGAAGGTAAACGGTTCATAGTCATGGAATTAGCCGATTGTGGCAGTCTGGATACGCGTATTGAAAAAGAGGGTGTCTTACCAGAGTTAGATGTTCTGGATATAGGCATTAAAATTGCCTCAGCATTGGCAACAGCTCTTAAACATAACTTGCTTCACAGGGATATCAAACCCGGTAATATTTTGTTCAATAAGGAGGGTGAACCTAAACTGATAGATTTTGGGCTGGCTTATAAAGGTGGATCGGTTGACATGTACGACGAAACTGAGGTTTGGGGAACCCCCTATTATATTGCGCCGGAAAAAATTAAACGCGAACGAGAAGATTTTCTGTCCGATATGTATAGTCTTGCGGGTACTTTATATCATGCATTGACTGGTAGGGTTCCTTTTGAAGCGCCAACAATTGATGAAATCATATCTGCCCATGTGCATGCTCAGCCGATACCGCCACACCAGGTTTTGGAAACTATTACAATTCCCACAAGTGAGGCCATTATTAAAGCCCTGGCAAAAAGGCCAGAAGACAGATATCAAAGTTATGATGATTTCATAATGGCATTAACGGCAGCAAGAAGTCAGCTGTTAGTTGGAATGCTGAAGCAAAAATCAAAAACTGATAGTTCAGGCTCAGGGGGCAGGAGCTGGTGGCGCTTGTAATCCGGGAATGGAAATTTTTTTTAAATTTTTCGTGACATACACTAAATGATAGATATATTTTGAAAGCTCTTAGACGACCCTATCGTCTAGAGGTTAGGACACCACCCTTTCACGGTGGCGGCACGGGTTCGAATCCCGTTAGGGTCGCCAGATTAGCATGGTGTTAAAAAAGTCATTTTCCGAGAATAAACATTAAAAAAACCCAATGTTTTGAAGGGTCGGTTTTCCAAAAAACCATTTTTCAACAACCTGTCAACAACCTGTAAGGGTCAGGCACAATTCCAGGTTCTTCTTTTAATTCTTTCGTAGTAACGCAGCATAGGCGCCGTCGACACCATCCCTAAATGGTAGAAGCTGGTGCTCTTTTATAAGTGTATATTGACGATTTGTGGTCAGGAAATGTCTTATGAGATTAGAGTTCTCTTCTGGTTCTATGCTGCAAGTGCTGTAAACCAATTTACCGCCGGATTTGATCAAGGTCGATGCTTTTTGCAGAATAGAGAATTGTTTTTGGGTTAGTTTTTCGATTTCAGCCCTGGTAATTCTCCATCTTAGTTCAATCCTCCGACGCATCACTCCGGTGTTTGAGCATGGGACATCTAGCAAGATAGAATCAAATGGCTTAAACTTGTCTATACTATCCAGATCTGCTATGGAAACGCATGAAATTCCGAGTCTATTGCAATTTTCTTGTACCGACGCAAGCCGGGCATGGTCTACATCGCTCGCTATTATTGTTGCTTTATTTTTTAATAGCTCAGCAATCAAAGTGGTTTTACCGCCTGGGGCTGAACAGTAATCAAGAATTTTTTCACCTGATCGAGGATTTAATAAATAAACCGGCAGCACAGTGCTGGGGTCTTGAACATAAAACATTCCGTTTTTAAAGCTTTCTAATTCATTAATTGCACTGGATACTTTTATAAGGAATATGTTGAATTGTTGGGTCCAGAAGAAATCCTGTTTAATATATCGTACATGTTCCTTTTCCCAGCAATTCAGGAGATCCTGCAGTTTGGTTTTTAGAAGACAAGCCCTTGCATATATTTCAGCCGGGGTATTATTCCATTGTAACAATTTTCTTGCCGATTCTGTACCCCATTGCTCTGACCATTTATTGAATAGCCATGTCGGATGCGAAAAGCCTATATCGGGCTGGGTTTTCTGTAAATTAAGTATTTCAGCTTTTAAAACATCGATCTGGCGTACACAATTTCTTAAAAAACCGTTTATGTAGCCGGATTGTTTGGAAAAGCCGTGAGATTTAGCAATACTGACCGCGCAATTGACAACGGCATATGCAGGGACACGGTCAAGCCAGATTAGTTGATACACTGACGATCTTAGTATTGATTTCAAGAACTTATTTGCTGGCAATGACTTGGATAATCGTGCAATAATCCAGTCAATAGTTCTCTTCCATCGAATTGTGCCATACACGATCTCATGTATTAGCTTTTTATCGAGTTCGTTGACATTGGCTACTGTTGAGTCAAGTTTGATGAAGAAATTTTTGTCGGAAGCTTTCGTTAAAAACTTGATTGCAATTTCTCTTGGTTTTAATCCGACCATGACTAATAATATAATAATCTGATAGTTATGTTACAGGAAATAATAATATGAAAGAAGAACTTGAGAAACTTGTAGCAACGGGAAAGATATCACGCCAGCACTTGAGTGTACTGGAAAAGTTAATTGAATGTGGTTATGGCTTTCATAAAAGTTGGGGAGTTGGGAAAGTCGTAAATGTGGATTTCGTATCTAGCCGTATAGTGATAGATTTTAACGGAAAGCCAGGACATTCAATGGACTTGGAATTTTGTGCAAAAACACTAAAGCCTATCTCGGCAAGTCATATTCTGGCCAGGAAGATAGGTGATATCCAAAAATTAAAGGAACTAGCAGCTGTAAATCGTCCTGAGTTGGTCAAGATTGTGCTTCAAAGTTTTGGTGGGAAAGCAACCTTTCAACAGGTCATGGATGTGCTTGTTCCTGACGTTATATCAGAGGATTGGAAAATCTGGTGGAATGAAACAAAGATAGAACTTCAGAAGAATGGGCATTTTTTGTTGCCAATAAAGAAAAATGACCCACTTGTTTATGTAGAAACGGAAGTTTCTATCAAAGATCGGTTGATGTCTGAGATTCGTTCGGCCCGTGGTTTAAAGGCGCGTGTTAACATGGTTCTGGAATTTATAAAAAATCTCGATGAGATTGAAAACCCAAACGATGTGGCAGCTGAAGCGATAAATTTGTTAAATGGCGAAATAAATTCGCATGCCAGAACAAGACCGTCTACGGCTCTTGAGGCGTTATTTGTCAGAGATGATCTTCAAAATGCTGTCAACATTACGCCAGAGCCTGATCAGTTAAAAGCAAAGGATATCTGGCTGCAGAATCAGCAACCGATACCGGTTATCGAACAAATTCCAGCATATTTACATAAACGTGCTCTTGCGTCTTTCAAAGAGGCTTATCCTGAAAACTGGACTTCTATGCTTATTGAGTCTCTTAATCAGGCATCAGCAAGAGTTTGTGGAGAAATTGTTCAAATTCTAGTTGATGAAGGCTTGCTTGAAAGATTGAAAGAACACATTCAGAAGCTTATTTTGCAGCATAATGCCAGCAGTGAGTTATTGCTTTGGCTTCTGAAAGACAGGTCTGATACGTTTGCCGATATTATTGGTCCGGACCTTTTTCGCGCAGTATTAAGCGCAATAGAACGCGAACAGTATGGAGAGAAAAAGACCTCCAGGCTGAAGGATTATATTGTTGATGATCCAGATTTACTTCCACTACTTATTGAATTTGCCGATCTTGATACCGTCAGAGATCTGACACGGGCAATTCAACTTTCGCCCAGCTTTAATGATATGGATAAACGGGCTTTACTAGGCAGAATCGTAAAATTATTCCCGGCAATCCAACCAATGATAAGTGGTGAACGCCACATGAAACAGTCGCACCCGCTTATAGTATCCTGGGAGAGTTTGGAAAATAAAAAGAAAGAATATGCAGAGCTGGTCAATAGGTTAATACCTGAAAACGCTAAAGAAATAGCACACGCTCGGAGTTATGGTGATTTACGAGAAAACCACGAATATAAAGCTGCTAAAGAGCGCCAGAGACTACTGCTCCAGCGCAAAGCCATGCTGGAAGAAGAATTATCCAAAGCCCGTGGTACTAATTTTAATGATGCTCGTGCCGATGTTGTAAGCATTGGTACAAAAGTTTTTTACACCGAATTGGGCTCAAATACACGGAGTTTCTATGTTATTCTTGGGGCATGGGATTCTGACCCGAATAACAATATAATTAGTTACAGGTCACCAATTGCCCAGGCAATGCTTAATCATGTCCCCGGGGATATAATTGAATTTTCTTTGGAAGGTTACACCAGAAAACTGAAAATTGAATCCATAGAACTTTGGGCAAAAAGAAATTTAGTTGCTGAATCAAGTCCTTCAACTCAGAAGATTGATTCAGAGAATAATCCAATGAACAATAGTCAATAAATCTTAACATTAAAAAGACATAGATATGAAATCAGAAATTATAAAATCTGGAAACGAAAGAGCTCCACACCGTAGCTTATTACGTGCAACAGGGGCCATAGAATCCGATGAGGATTTTAAAAAGCCGTTTATTGCAATTGCCAATAGTTTTACGGATATTATTCCCGGCCATACTCATTTAGATTTTGTGGGGGCGCTTGTCAAAAAATTTGTTCGTGAGGCCGGAGGTGTTCCTTTTTTGTTTAATACCATTGGAGTTGATGATGGCATTGCAATGGGTCATTCCGGTATGAAATATTCGTTGCCTTCAAGGGAACTGATTGCAGATAGTATGGAAACCATGTTGAAGGCACATTGTTTTGACGGCCTTATTTGTATTCCCAACTGCGATAAAATAATCCCGGGAATGCTTATGGCTGCAATGCGGGTTAATATTCCGACAATTTTTGTAAGTGGCGGACCAATGGCAGCCGGGATAAAAAGATTAAAAAAAGCAAACATTGACGGTCTGGATTTCTTGCAGCCAGCAGAGGAAACTTCTGACCTTATTTCTGTGTTCCGCGGGGTAGCCGAATTGGAATCCGGCAAAATATCCAAAGAGGATCTGGATAGAATTGAAAAAACAGCATGTCCTACATGTGGGTCTTGCTCTGGAATGTTTACTGCAAATTCAATGAATTGTTTATGCGAGGCCCTTGGACTGGCATTACCCGGGAACGGGACTGTGCTTGCAGTGTCTAAGGAACGTGAAAACCTGTATTTGGCAGCAGCAAAACAGATTATCAAACTAATCGAATGGGACCTTAAGCCAAGGGACATTGCTACCATTGAAGCCTTTGATAATGCTTTTGCATTGGATATGGCAATGGGTGGTTCCACCAATACGGTATTACACGGTTTAGCTGTTGCTAGAGAAGCCGGGATCGATTATGATATATCAAGAATTGATCGGATTTCGCAGAAAACACCTTGCCTCTGCAAAGTTTCACCATCGTCATCTTACCATATGCAAGATGTTCATAGAGCAGGTGGTGTTTACACTATACTGGGAGAATTAAAACGTTTAGACGAAACTCGGAAATCAAACGACCCAATCCTGCATCTTTCTTGTAAGACTGTAACAGGAAAGACTATCGGGGAAAACATTGAGCTTTGGGATGTTCGGTCGTCTACAGCAAGAAAAGATGCAAATATGATTTCTATTTCAGGCTCAACAGTGGTGATTAAGCTGCCTACCGAAAGTTCTGAAGCAAAACAGCCACAACTAGTGTTGAAACCTATAGAGTATTTTCCAGGAAATGCTGAAGCTATTCAACTGTGGCGCATCTCCGCGGCTGTGAACTCCAACAATATTGATCTTATCAGAACCATATTGTCTGATAATTGCTCAATCAAAGTAAATAGAAAATCTGTGGCCTCAACTGGAGAACAAACCCTGGCATTTTTTTCATCTCTTGCAAAAACAAACGATGGTTTCCTAAGAACTGAACTGGCTGGAACAGAAAAAATACCATCGATCATTTTCTGGTTGTTTAAAAAGGATGGATCAAAAGTAAAAGCAGGTTTGATTAAACAAATTAAGTTGGATCAGCATGGATTGATACGGTCTATTTCATGGTCAGATAAAGAAAGCGATTTTAAATCGGTGACAGGTACAGGCTTCATGCCTTATGATTTGTTTACAGAGTTTAGACCGGATGATTGTATAAGACAGTTTAGTAATCCGTACTCACCCGACGGCGGGCTAGCAATACTTTATGGACGATTAGCACCGCAGGGTAGTGTGGTTAAAACTGCTGGCATAAGTGAACAGTTTAAGAAAAACTGTGGACCAGATTTTGTCTTTCAAGGACCATGTGTCATTTTTGAGAGTCAGGAAGAAGCATGCGAGGGCATCTTAGCAGGTAAAATTAAACCTGGCGATGTAGTCGTGATTAGAAATGAAGGCCCTCAAGGTGGACCAGGCATGCAGGAAATGCTTTCACCTACCAGCTACATAGCTGGATTGGGCCTCGGTGATAAAGTAGCACTTTTAACCGATGGCCGGTTTAGCGGTGGTACGGCTGGTGCGTGTATTGGCCACATCTCACCAGAAGCTTACGAGGGAGGACCAATTGGATTGCTTAGACAAGGAGATATTGTTAGAATAGATTTCCCGAATAGAAAAATTGATGTAGTACTTAGCGACTCAGAATTAGAGGAACGCAAGAAACAATTCAAACCTGTTAAACGAGAGTTAACCGGGTGGTTGTCCCGTTATAGAAAAATGGTAACAAATGCGAGTAAAGGCGCTACATTGAATGGTTAGTTATTAATAATTTTAAAAAAACGTAAGTCTATGAAGCCGGGTCTTTTTGATCCGGCTTTTTTTATAAAAAAGTTTACTGAATCCAGGAAAAACTCTTTGCTCGTAGCCCGAAAACTAATATTATATAACCCATGATTCAACGATATTCTCTTCCTGAAATGCGGAAAATTTGGAGCGAGGAACGAAAACTTGAAATTTGGCTCCAAATCGAAATCCTTACAGCAGAAGCACTTTGCAGACAAGGCGTAATTCCAGAAAACGAGTTTAATCAATTGAAGTCAAATGCGAAGTTTGACATTTCTCGGTGTCATGAATTGGAAAAAACCATAAATCATGACGTTGTCGCTTTTACGACGAATGTCAGTGAAAATATTGGAGCTCCAGCTAACAGGTGGTTACATTACGGCCTTACAAGTAGCGATCTCCTGGATACTACATTGGCAATTCAAATGATTGAATCAGCTGATATCCTCATTAAGGACGTGAAAGAACTCAGGTCTGTTATAGCCGATAAAGCCATTAAATATAAATTTACTCCAATGATCGGCCGTAGCCACGGTGTCCATGCCGAACCAATCACTTTCGGTTTAAAGATGGCATTAATGTATGACGAATTTGGCCGAGCTCTTCAAAGATTACTTAAAACAAAAGAATCAGTTGCTGTTGGCAAAATCTCAGGAGCAGTAGGCACTCATGCACATTTATCACCTTCAGTAGAAGCCTATGTGTGTTCTAAATTGGGATTGAGGCCCGCTGTTATAGCTACTCAAGTGATTCAAAGAGATCTTCATGCCGAGTTTATTCTCACCCTCGCATTGATAGCGGCAAGCATCGAACGTTGGGCGGTGGAATTTAGACACTTGCAGAGGACAGAGGTTCTGGAAGTTGAGGAGTTTTTTGGAAAAGGCCAAAAGGGATCTAGCGCCATGCCACATAAGAGGAACCCGATTACAAGTGAAAGATTGACCGGCCTGGCTAGAGTAATAAGAGGTAATGCTATTGCTGCTTTGGAGAACGTGGCCCTCTGGCACGAGCGGGATATTAGTCACAGTTCTGTGGAAAGAGTTATTTTCCCAGACTCGTGTACCTTGCTTGATTATATGCTTGTAACACTTAAAAGATTAATCGAAGGTTTGCTAGTTTATCCCGATAATATGCTCAGGAACATGGATTTATCATTGGGGCTATGGCATTCGCAGGCTGTCCTGTTGGCTTTATTAAAAAAAGGATTTTCCAGAGAACAAGCCTATGAAATGGTCCAAAGAAATGCAATGAAAACCTGGCAGGCAAAACATGAAAATAGAAATGATGCAGATTTTAAAACCCAACTTCTTAAAGATGAAGATATAGGCAAGATTCTGACTAAAGAAGAACTCGATTCAATTTGTAGATTGGAGATGCATTTTAAAGATATTGATAGGAAATTTAAAGAGTTAGGTCTGGAATGAATGTAATGGAGGCAGATATATAATATCCGCTTCTGAACATTATTAAACTTTAACGCGTCAAAATGGTTAAATTGATTGTTATTAGCTGAATGGGGTATTCAGCTAGTTGGTATGTTAATCTTGTTGGCGGTTAATTGACTGAGTGGTTATGGCGAGAAATAAAATTTTTACTCTGTTGGCGTTGAGTTGTTCTCTGGTGTTAATTGTTAGTCTAACATCTTGTCAAAGTTCTGGTACCTCTCAAACCCCCAAAAAAACAGTAAATAAACAGTTACCTTCGTCATCAGTTAAACCCAGCAACCAGCAGCAAAAACCTGGCAGTAAACTGGATTCAGATCACCAGGAACAATTTAACAAAATTTTAGATCTTGCCCGAAAAGATCAATGGGATGCAGCAGAAGCAGAGGCTGCAGCCTTGTATGCTATGGACCCCAAGAACCCGTCTGTTCAACGAATTTATAACTGGGTCAAGAGTGAAAAGGTTAAACGCCAGGAATCAAAAATGGAAGATGAGATCCGAAATATCAGTGCAAAAGACTCACGTTTTAACCCTACAGTAAAAAGCCTTCTTACCGATAAACCAGATAAAGGGCTTGAGCCCAGACCTGAGCTTAGAGAAGCAATAGAAAAATTAAAATCTACACCATATGTGCCTGAGACTTTCGGCAAGACTATAGAAGTTAAAGGTACTCTCGATGATTTCGAATCGTCCCGCGGACGTATGTCTGCTATTTTAGACAAAGAGATCTCTATACAGCTCGATAACGTAACACTTGAGACAATCATATTTAATATCGGCAAAGCTGAAGGTATAAACTTTATAGCAGATAAATCATTGCCGGCATTCCAACAAAAACTCAGTGTTAATATGAAAAACGTGAAACTTTCCGAGTTTCTTAGGTATGTTTCAAGAAACTTAGGAGTTAGATTCCAGGTCGGTTCTGATCTTGTCTGGATTGTTGACGGGAAAGATCCAACTAAAGCTCTGGAGGAAACCAGGTTTTATAAATTGCGTCGGGGCTTTGTCATACCTGCCCAGTTTGCTTTGCCTGAAGTCACTAAAACAACCGTTTTTGCAAATAATGTCAAAACTGAAACCGAAGTCCAAAAATTCAATAATTTCGTGCCTGATGACGCTCCAAAAACACCATCCATAGAAAACGCAATCAAACAGTTCTTTGAAGGAAAATATTATATTGATTACGAGCGAAACATCATTGTAGCGCGAGGGACTCAGGAACAACTTGAAGTTTTGGAGAAAATTATTGATGAGTTTGATAAACCAATAAAGCAGGTTCTTATAGAAGCCAGGTTTATTACCGTAAGCGAAGCCATGTTTATGCGCTTGGGTGCAGTTTGGGAGTATGGCAGGGACCCATTAACCTTAACCAGAGTACCAACTGATTATACAGGTTTCAACCAGTCAGACGTTGGTTTGGGCCTTCAAAAAACATGGATGGGTATCCTTGGACGTAAAAACCTTAGTGCAACCCTGACAGCTATCCAGCAAAGTGGAGAAAGTGAAGTGCTCAGCTCACCAAGAGTCACACTAATCAATAATCTGCCAGCTACTATAAGCGATGGTAAAGTCCAGTACTATTATCAGGAATATACTGTCACTCAAACAATTCTTGAACGCAGATCAACATCTAGTCTGGCTCCAAAAGGTGCCCCCACGAAACTGGATGCCGGTGTTAAGCTTGATGTTTTAGCTAGTATCGGTGGAGATGGCCAATCTATTATGCTGGCTCTTAACCCGGAGGTTAATACTGAGGTTAGACTTGTAACATTTGCAACTATAGCCGATCACGACGATCAAGGCAAAGTCAGCAGCACATTCGATATTAGATTGCCCGAAATGCGTAAACAATCAGTAGCGACACGTGTAGTGGTTAAATCTGGTCAAACCGTAGTACTGGGGGGAGTGATGGAAAGACAGCAAACCACATACGTAGAATCGGTCCCGGTGCTTAGCAGAATCCCAATTATCGGCACTGCTTTCCGTAGAAGAACTGAACTCGATACTCCAAGATATCTGCTGATCTTTGTTACAGCTACGTTGTTGTCAGAGTCAGGTGAATTTATTATTGCACCAGAGGTCGAATAAAAAAGTGAAAGATAAATTTTCACATTTGATTTCAGGTCTTCGGCAATTGCCATTACAAAAAGTCATCGCCGTTGATTTAGGTGCTTTTAATGCAAAAGTGCTGCTTATCGAAAAATCAAGACGTGGCTTGGAAGTTTTAAATTTTAAATGTGTTAACCTTCAGGAGGAAGGCTTAATCAATCAGGGTGAAGTAGACCGCCAGCTAAATCAGATTATAACTGAGTTCGGCTGTTATCCGCTAATAATCATTTTGCCCCAGCATAATGCTATATCTGAGATTGTAAACCTTACCTTAAGCTCAGATTCTACGATAGCCCAGGCTATTCATGATGAAACTACCAGGTTAACTGGACTTAGCGAATCTGGTTTAATTTATGATTATAAATTACTTCAACCATCCGATTCTGCCAGTTATCCTGTCTGGATTACCGTTGCCACAGAAAAGGATTTACAGCTCCAGCTCAATAAGTTCAAGCCTAGTGGAGCAAGCATCTTTGAAGTAACCACAACATCAAGCGCATTAATCTCGGCCTGGATTGCTAAACATTCAAATACTAAGAATGCTATTCTGGTAGATATAGGGGCCACTGGCACTACTGTTGCCATGATCAGAAATCATCAGGGAGTTAGTTCCGCACACTTTCCAATCGGTGGCGAGTCTTTTACGGAAACTATTGCAAGGTTTAAAAATTGTTCGTTTCAGGATGCCGAATATATTAAAAGAAACCAATCAGTCAAAACAATCCTGGACCAGGTGCCTGGATTCATCAATGTAATAGATACTTGGTGTGCAGAGCTTTTAAAATTAATTAATGAATGGAAACGCACCTTTTCTTTGGAAGAACTCAATGATGAATTATTACCTGTAATTGTCACTGGCGGCGGGTCACTTATCCCTGGTTTTATTGAACATGTTCAAAAAATTGTACCCTTCAAAGTTCAGGCATGGCCACAAGATACGTCACTCGACAAACTGCCACCCCAACTTTTTACAGCTGCATATGGGGCTGTAGTCCAGAGTTTTAGTGTGCCGCCATCTGGTATCTCTTTACTGCCTGAACAAAATAAAATCTTAAGAAAACAGCAACACCGATTGTTTCTAGCACAAACTTCTGCAATTGTTTTGACACTATTATGCGCTGCACTGTGTATTGTAGCTAGCACTATACGATTTTTCGATATTTACAAAAAAATCCAGGATCTAAAACATCTCACCGCAACTGTCAAAGTCATAAAAGAAATAGATTCAATTCTTTCTCAAAAACAGGTGACCCTAAATCACATCTTACCTGTAATCGAACGACAGTTTGATACACGTTCAATAATTGGAACATTCGCGTTGTTTCAATCCATCAGGCAAAATAAAGACCTATGGTTTGTGCTGGTTGCAGATGAATTAAGTTATACCTCAGGCAGTGCACTTAATGCAGCACAAAAAAGCTTGGTGCATTCAAATGCAGTGCAAACTAACCTGCCACTCATCAGGGTCTTTGAGCCTCCTGGCAGTATTAAAAGAATGGTTGCTGAATTGTCTATCCCTGATAAAGGGGGAGAAAGACTCAAGCCGCTAAATGAAATAGTCACAGATCTAAAAAAATATTCAATTTTTTCCAAAATTGATTTTATGCCTCAAGACCAACGAACTAATCTTGTCGATATGAAACTTGTAATTCCTGAACGGTACTTTGCTATCTTACTCGAGTTTACTAATGCATATCCTCTCTCTTATTCTCAGGTAACGAGAGAGACAAATTCACAGGTGCCTTTAGCTGATCTTAACAGCCCGAAGATTCAAAATTTTAAGGCAAATAATTAGAAACAAAATGTATAAGCAGGAAGTATTAACCAAAATTCAAAAGATATTATGTTTGTTGGTTCTGGGAACTACAATATTGTTTTTCGGAATCTATAAGTTGCTTTGCTTGTGGAGCGATTCGTTAGAACAACCTGTCAAGGATGCTTACAAAGAATTAGAATCTCTTAATGTTAAAAACAGGGCTGAACTGGGCTTTGACCTCAATACAGCAAATTCAAATCTGATAGTGGCTCAAAATATCTACGCAAAAGTGCAACAGCTTGAATCAGATATCACCCGCGCTATTAGCATTCCGCAATCAGTTAGAGAAAAGCTTTATCTACCGTTCCAACTATTAGATTATGAACAAGAACGATTAAATATTATGGACGATTTTTTAAGACTAGCTGAGGCTCAGAAAATAACAATTGATCAGGCTTTCTTATCTGGCTTGCCAGATTATGTTATTGGCCGTGAAAACCCGTCGCTGTTGTGGCCACAATTATATATAGCTAAAAAAATATTGACGCTGGCATTCAATGCTAAACCAGCAGTTTTAAAATCAGCATCTGCTTTACCAGTGGTATTATATTCTGTCACTAATTCTAATAAAGGGGTCATAGCAGAAGTCCCAATTTATATAGAATTTTATTCTACTTCTGAAGCTGCTCTTAGTTTTTTGTATTCCATACCATGGCAATACACAAATCTGAATTCAGTAGCTACCAATAACTTCGATAGTTCCTTATTTATACAACGCGTTATGATCCGCAGTATAACAAATAACGTGAATTGGGTTTCTTTAGAAGCCGTTATTTCTGGATTTTTCGGTTTAGATTATAGAGAAAACCCGATTAAAACTAATAATCTTGCCCATGATTCAGCAAATAAACCATCTGCGGTAAAAAATTAAATCGCTATGTTGTTTACTGAGTTACAAAAGAAGTTGTTGTTAGTGCTAGGGCTTAGTTTATGGTTGATCGGCCTGGGATCTAAAATAAGCTTGGATTTTTTCTTAAATCAGCAGCCGGATATATCTAAAAAAATGGTATTGCCGCCACTAGAGAAAAGGCATGAGTTTTGTTATTCTATTAATGAAATTTTTAAAGATACTAATATTTTCCCAAGGATTCCAATAAATAATAGTAATAACCCGTTTATCCCTCCGCCGCCACCAGCACCTCCTAAACCAAAAACGAAAACTGTTACTGTTACTTACTCAGGCTTTTTTATTACTACACACGGTGAAAAATGGGCAGTCGTTTATTCAGAAAATAACTTAATTACCGGCCCGGTCGGTACCACCGTGGTCGATGATTTTAAAATTACAAATATCACTGATGAGTCCATTGTTATTGCCAGCAGTAGCACTAATTTATTCAAAATTAATTTCAAGGACTCAGCACGTATAGAAATACCTGTAAAATGAAAATGGATAACACTGAAAAACACACCGAAGTCGGTGATGTATTATTAGCCAGAGGGATTTTGACAGAAAAACAGCTAGAGCAAGCAAGACGCAGACAACAAAGACTTCAGATCCCTCAGCATAGAGCTATCTTGGACTTAAATTTTGCTTCAGAAGAGGACACTTATAGAGCCCTGGCCGGTCTTCATAAATTGGAATTTGTAGATCCAACAACGATTAATCTAAAAAAAGAAGTCCTGGAGTTAGTCCCGGTAAAAATAATTCTGCATTATCATGTCATTCCTGTTGACTACGACAAAGGCATTTTAACCATTGCATGTAGCGACCCCCTGCCATTTAGTGAGCAGGGAAATCTTAGATTGCTTCTTGGTAAACGTCTCAGATTTGTACTTTCTACCCCAAGCTCGGTCCACGCTGTCATTAAAAAATATTACGGCCTGGGCGCAGAAACTATCGAACAATTGAGATCTGACCAGGTCTTTAAATCGTTGTCCAATGAGATGCTTATAGACTTATCAAACTCAGAAACAGCATCAACCGTAGAAGCGTCTGTCAAAAATTTTGTCGACCAGGTTCTGATAGAGGCATTACGACTTGATGCCACAGATATCCACTTCGAGCCGTTTGTTAAATCGATTAGACTCAGATATAGAATCGATGGAATTCTTCAAGAAATCCCGGTGCCAAATGAACTTAAAAATGTTTATGACGCTGTAGTTTCCAGAATAAAAATAATGGCAGGCTTAAATATCGCAGAACATAGAGTTCCACAGGACGGACGTATCGCAATGAAAAGTACAACAGAAGAGTATGCTTTGCGCGTGTCAATAATTCCAACCAAATGGGGTGAGTCCGTCTGTCTTAGAATCTTGGGTAGACAAAGCCTTTTTCTGGACCTGGGCCAGCTTGGTATGGATCAGGATCAGCAGGCAACTATGGAAAAATTAACCCAGCTGCCCCAGGGAATGATCCTCCTTACAGGCCCAACAGGTAGCGGCAAAACTACAACTCTTTATGCAGCTTTAGCCCATGCAAATGATGTAGGTAGAAAAATAATCACGATCGAAAATCCTGTAGAATACCAGCTCGATGGTGTCTCACAAATTCAAACTAATGAAGAAATTGGACTAACATTTTCATCAGGTCTTAGGGCTGTTCTTAGACATGACCCCGATGTAATCTTAATCGGGGAAATAAGAGACTTCGAAACCGCAGAAATCGCAATTCGCGCCGCCCAAACAGGTCACCTCGTATTCTCGACTTTACATACTAACGATAGCATTAGTGCTGTTACCAGACTTATAGAAATGCATATCGAACCATTCCTGGTCGGTTCTTCATTAATTTGTAGTATCGCCCAAAGATTAGCACGTAGAATATGTAGACATTGTATTACCCAGGATTACAATATCCCATCCCAGGTAATCGATGAAATGACAGAATCCCTTAACATCCCCAAAAAGGACATAAAAGCTTTCATCGGAAAAGGATGTATCGAATGTAATCATAACGGATATAGAGGTAGAGTGGCTTTGTATGAATTCTTCCTGATGAATGAAGAAATAGTCGATATCCTTGAACCAGGAGTAAAGTCTAGTAGAATAAGAGAAGTTGCTAAAAAATATGGTTGGAAACCGCTCCGACATCACGGCTGGCATAAAGTGCACTCTGGACTAATCTCAATAGAGGAACAACAGCGCATTACTTACAGAATAATGGACTTCCCTTTGGTTAAAAAAATAAATTAACCACTTCATAAACCGGTTTTTAGGTGTCCACCAGGTCCATCCTGGCATTTCGTTTTACTTCATGAGTTACTTTTGTTGCCATAAACGAACTTTTATCCCATAACCCCTTTTCCAGTTTTCGTAACCAGTTTACCCATGAGTTTTTGCTCTTTCTTTGTCTGTTCTGAAACGAGCCGTTTTAAATTGATCCCTGTCAGCTTTATCGAAGACCAATGTATTTAAAATCTTTAAATGAATTACACAATCACTCAGTAATAATCGCAAATCACAATACATTGCTTCTTATGACTCTTTATTCCTGATCATGTATCTATTTGCAAGGTAGCAGTTTAACTCATTAATCATCGGGAGCAAGCATAGTACCTTTGGCTGAATGCAAGGTCTTTAAAAATCGGCTTGCATTCGCATAGACGGTATAGTATGCAGTTAAACCATATTAAAGGTGCTAAATTATGGGCCTGGCTATGTAGGTTCGTGTCATGCCGAACAAATACATTGATGCGAACTGATGGGCGCGGAGCGCGCATCCTTAACACCCATGCTAACCTTTCTATTTAATCCATCGAGCTATACAAAGTTCTATCTCGTCCGGCTTGATCAGAAAAAAAGTAAAAATATTTTCTTGCAATTTGATCTTGATTAATTATAAATGGTACAAATTTTAGTCTGATTGTTATTTGAATATTTGCCACATATCTGGTAGATGAATTATTCATTGCCGGCATTATGTGGAAAAGGAAAAGGCAACTATAAGAATAAAAGACGAGTATGA